>Ga0255338_1000066_pt1 | contig 462418 bp, 457 predicted proteins | sample MeOH1_35cm_T4_19_FD_203715 | JGI IMG/M metagenome (GOLD analysis project Ga0255338, IMG submission 203715) | Sandy soil microbial communities from University of British Columbia, Vancouver, Canada - MeOH1_35cm_T4_195 | ecosystem: Engineered > Artificial ecosystem > Sand microcosm >...
TCTGTCTTGCTTGACTTGCTGCGATCAGCGAAGCCCTCAATTATGACACGCTTTTCGAAGAACGCGCAAACTTTTTTCAAGTTTTTTTGTTCGCCTTCTTCTTCCCACCCCACCAACCACCCAGGCCATCCAGTCCGCCCTCTCGGGCCTTCCTGCATAACAACTCAGCGTTTAGCGGAGCCTTGAATTATGGCACGGTTTTGACGCTTTGCACAACTGCCGCGAAAAAAAGTGCACTGGCACCTACTGACGCGCCATGCGAACGTTGGCCGGCAGAGGCTGTGGCCAACTGGTACGGAACGGGTTGATGTCCAATCCTCCGCGCCGCGTGTACCGTGCGTAGACGGCAAGCTTGGTCGGCCGGCAACGACTCCAGATATCCATGAACATGCGCTCGACGCAAGGCTCGTGAAACTCGTTGTGGTTGCGGTAGCTGACGATGTATGCCAACAGACCTGCCTGGTTGATTGGCGGTCCGCTATAGCGAACCTGCACACTTCCCCAGTCCGGCTGGCCGGTAACCAGGCAGTTGCTCTTCAGGAGCCGGCTCGCAAGCGTCTCGGTGACTGTCGCCTGCGTTTCGTCGCTCGAAAGAAGTTCCGGTTCCGGCTGATAGTGTGTGCATTCGATATCCAGTCGATCCAGGTCCAGCCCGCCGACTTCTTGAACCTGCTCGCGATCAAAAGCCCCAGGCAGGATCAACCTGACGCCGATGCTGCCTGCGCGATCGGCACCGCGCCACACCGCCTCGCTGACGTCAGCTCTCAGACGATCACTGACGGCCTGGGCGTCCGGGAAGGCTGTGTTGTTGAAGCTGTTCAGGTACAGCTTGAAGGACTTGCTTTCGATGATGTTCGGGGTTTCGCAAGGCACAGTGATGTGCGCGATGGCCAGTTGCGGCTTCCCACGGAGATTGAGCCAACTCAATTCAAAAGCAGTCCAAAGATCGGCGCCGAAGAACGGCAGCGCCCGGTCAGCGACGCCGATCGCCTGACGTTGGGCCAATCGCGCCATCGGGAAGAGCAGCCCCGGGTCGTAACGATCAGCGTAGCTCGACGCCCGACCCAACTGCGATTGCTCAGGTGTGTTATCCAGACTCATGAACGGCTTTCGGCGTTTCGCACGAACGGAATAATGTGTTTGATAAGAATGTCCATGACCTGTGGCGGGAGATCGTGCCCCATGCCCGGCACGGACACGAAACGCGCTCCGGGGATGCGGCGTGCCGTGTCGGCCCCACAGGCGGCGGGCACGAGCGGATCGGATTCGCCATGCAGTACCAGCGCCGGAGCACCGATACCCGGCAGCACTGATGCGCGGTCGCTGTCTGCCGCGATCGCCAGCATTTGCCGGACCACGCCTTGCGGGCGATACGAGCGACGCATCGCATGCGCGATTCGATCGGCGAGCGTCCCTTCGTCCTCCGGATAGGCCGGACTGGAAATCAGCTTTACGAGTTTCACGCCATGAGCGACCAACGCGGCTTCCGTCCGGTCCGGCGGGCGCCGCATGAGCGCCGCCGCCACATCGGCGCGTGGCCCCGGAAGGCTGCGCGCCCCACTCGAACTCATGATGCTCACCAGGCTGGCCGCGCGCCGCGGCGAGCTGGCCACCACTCGCTGGGCGATCATGCCGCCCATCGATGCCCCGATGACATGGGCTCGCTCGATACCCAGCGCATCGAGCACACCGATCGAATCGTTCGCCATGTCCTGCAACGAATACACGGAGCGCACCGGCAGGCCGAAACGGTGCCGCAGCCCCTGCCACAACAGACTGCGCGCGCCGGCGGTGTCGAAGTCCTGGCTCAGTCCCGCGTCTCGATTGTCATGACGGACCACGCGGAAGCCTGCATCGACCAGAGCCTGCACGAACGAGGTCGGCCACGCGATCAGCTGCATGCCAAGGCCCATCACCAGAAGGACCACGGGCCGTCCTTCGCCGCCGCTGTCCTCGACTTCGATCCGGATTCCGTTCGCGTCGACTTGCATGCTGCTTCAGCGAAACTCGCGTTCGCGCATCCACTTGGTCGCGACCCACTTCTCCCCGGCGACCACAGGGGCGCCACCATGCAGCGTGCGCGTGGCCGGATCCGGACGCTCATAGCTGAAGAAAACGGCGGTGCCACGCTTGGGCGCGATCTCGAGCCCGACATCAGGAAAGGTGGTCGCTCCACCACCCTGCGGCTCCTGCAGGTACATCACGAGCGTTGCCACCCGCTGCCCGCCACGCCGAAGAATGGTCGGCGTGCCAGGTTCGGCGGGATCGAAGTAGTCAAAATGCGGCCGGTACTGGGCGCCCGGGGTGTAGCGCAGGATCTGGAGTCCTTCGCCGAACTCGATCGGCCAATTCAGGAGCCTCGCAATGCGCTGCTCCACGGTGGTCACCACCGGGTTCTCCCCGCGTTCGAAGAACATGCCTTCGCTGGTTCTATCGACATTGACAGATTCCCCGCCGGTCTCTGTTTCCACAGTCAGCGACCGGGCGAGCCGCGCCCGCGCGGCGGCAATCAGCGCATCGCACTCTTCGTCGGACAGCAGGTCGCCGAACACGATCACCCGCGGATTCCGCATCGTTTGAAGTACCTGCACGCGCCGGTCGCCGACATCGATATAGAGCGGTGAGCCGGAGAGGTCCGGACCGGGCATCCGCACGCCGCCTCCAGCGGACGCAGCGGCTATGGAAACTGTCGCGGCTGCGCGCTCAGCCTCGGCAAGCGCCGCATCGGAGGCGGCGTCGCTCCAGCCGGCTGCTCGCATGGAGGCACGCAGACTCGGCACGGAATGCCCGGCCGCAAGCTGGGTCGCGATCCATTCCCGCAACTCGGGACTGATGACCTGGCCAGTTGTCATGAGGATTTCCTTCGAAAGACGAGCCGCTCGGGCCTCGAGGCCGCCGTATCGAAAACATAGCCTTCGAGGTCGAACTTCTCCAGTGTCTTCGGCGTGGCCGCCTTGTGCAACACGGCCCAGCGCGCCATCAAGCCCCGCGCCCGCTTGGCGAAGAAGCTCACCACCTTGTAATGGCCCGACTGCCCCTCGGCGCCGACGCCCGGCTTCCACTCTTCGAATACGCACTCGACCACACGCGCCTTCAAGGTCGCCACGTCGACTGACTTGAAATACTCCTGCGAAGCCAGGTTGATCACTACCGGCGTCCGGTCGGCCGACAGGCGCTCGTTCAGATAATCGGCGATCCGCGCGCCCCAGAAGTCGTAGAGGTCCTTGCCGTGCCGGTTCGCGAGGCGAGTTCCCATTTCGAGCCGATAGGGCTGCAACAGGTCGAGCGGCCGCAGCACACCGTAGAGCCCGCTGAGGATGCAGACATGATCCTGGGCCCACGCCAGTTGCGCTGCGCCGAGGCTTTTCGCGTCGAGGCCGCCGTAGACATCGCCATCGAAAGCGAACGCGGCCTGCTTCGCATTCTGCGGCGTGCCCTTCGGCTTCCATGCGGCATAGCGCGCGACATTGAGCGCCGACAGCTTGTCCGAGAGGTGCATGAGTTCCGCAATCTGTTGCGGCGATTGCTGGCGCAGCAGCTTGATCAACTCGGTGGCCGGCCCCTTGGGGCCCTCGAAATGGGCTTGTGTCGCGGGCACCGTGGCGGGCACCGCCGTGTCGTAGTCAAGCGATTTGGCAGGTGAAAGCAGAAAGAGCATCCACAGATTATGTGCGGCCGGCGCGCGCCACCGCGAAGCGATAGAGCATGCGGCCTGCGCTCCATGCCAAGCCAAATGCACAGGGTCGGAAACCGGACCGTACCGTCTGCGCGGTACAAATGGATCCCGATGAGCGACGCCCGGCCCCATTGAATTCGAACTCGGGATCCGCCGATCGGACGCAGTCGAATAAAATCGACGCCACCCCCATCCCTTCAAGCGGCATCCTGCGGGATGCCGTTCGTCTTTGTACCGCCATGAGCGACTCCCTTTCCCAACCCGGCCTCCAGAGCCTTTCCAAGTCCTTCGACCCTGCGCCCATCGAGGCGCAATGGGGCCCCGAGTGGGAGCGCCGCGGATACTCCGTTGCTGGCTTCCGGGGCACAGGACAGGCCAAGGATGGCGCGCCTTCCTTTGCCATTCAGCTGCCGCCGCCGAATGTGACCGGCACCCTGCACATGGGCCATGCGTTCAACCAGACGATCATGGACAGCCTGACGCGCTACCACCGCATGAAGGGCGACAACACCTTGTGGGTTCCGGGCACGGATCACGCGGGCATCGCGACGCAGATCGTGGTCGAGCGCCAACTGCAGGAGCAGAAGCTCAGCCGGCACGACCTGGGCCGAAAGAACTTCGTCGCCCGCGTCTGGGAATGGAAGGAGAAGTCGGGCAACACCATCACGCAGCAGATGCGCCGCATGGGTGACACGGTGGATTGGGGCCACGAGTACTTCACGATGGACGACAAGCTCTCGAAGGTCGTGACCCAGACCTTCGTTCAGCTCTACGAGGAAGGGCTCATCTATCGCGGCAAGCGCCTGGTCAACTGGGACCCGGTGCTCAAGACTGCCGTGAGCGACCTCGAAGTCGAAAGCGAAGAGGAGGACGGCTTCCTCTGGCACATCGCCTATCCGCTCGAAGACGGCTCCGGCTCTCTTACCGTCGCAACCACCCGGCCGGAAACCATGCTGGGCGACGTTGCGGTCATGGTCCATCCGGAGGACGAGCGCTACAAGAAGCTCATCGGCCAACGCGTGCGACTGCCGCTGGTCGACCGCCTGATCCCGGTGATCGCGGACGACTACGTCGACAAGGAATTCGGCACTGGCGTGGTGAAGGTCACTCCCGCCCACGACCACAATGACTACGCCGTCGGCCAGCGCCACGGCCTCCAGACGATCGGCGTGCTGACGCTCGACGCGACCATCAACGACAACGCTCCCGAAAAATACCGCGGCCTCGACCGTTTCGAGGCGCGCAAGGTCGTGGTGGCCGACCTCGAGGCACTTGGATTGCTGACCGAGACCAAGAAGCACCGCCTCATGGTGCCGCGCTGCGCACGCACCGGGGCCATCGTCGAGCCCATGCTCACGGACCAGTGGTTCGTGGCCATGACCAAGCCCGACGCCAAGGGACAGTCGATCGCGCAGAAGGCGATCGATGCGGTGCGATCCGGCGAAGTCAGCTTCGTGCCCGAAAACTGGGTCAATACCTACAACCACTGGATGGAAAACATCCAGGACTGGACCATCTCGCGCCAGCTCTGGTGGGGCCACCAGATCCCCGCCTGGTACGACGAGGACGGCCGGGTCTACGTCGCGTGCACCGAAGCGGAGGCACAGGCCCAGGCGCCCGGCAAGCGCCTCACGCGGGACGAGGACGTCCTCGACACCTGGTATTCCTCCGCGCTCGTGCCCTTCTCCTCGCTCGGCTGGCCCGAGAAGACGCAGGACCTCGATCTCTATCTGCCGTCGACGGTGCTCGTCACCGGCTACGACATCATCTTCTTCTGGGTCGCCCGGATGATCATGATGACCAAGCACTTCACCGGCCGCGTGCCTTTCAAGCACGTCTACATCCACGGCCTGGTGCGCGATTCCCACGGCAAGAAGATGAGCAAGTCCGAGGGCAACGTGCTCGATCCGGTCGACCTGATCGACGGCATCGCCTTGCCCGAACTGCTGGAGAAGCGTACCCAGGGCCTGCGCAGGCCCGAGACCGCGCCGGCCGTGCGCAAGAACACACAGAAGGAGTTTCCGGAAGGCATCCCGGCCTTCGGCGCTGACGCGCTGCGCTTCACCTTCGCATCGCTCGCCTCCCTCGGGCGCAGCATCAACTTCGATTCAAAGCGCTGCGAGGGCTATCGCAACTTCTGCAACAAGCTCTGGAATGCCACGCGCTTCGTGCTGATGAATTGCGAAGGCCAGGACTGCGGGCTGCAGGAGCACACCAAGGAAGAATGCGCCGCCGGCGGGCCGTTCCACGGCTATCTGTCGTTCAGCCAGGCTGATCGCTGGATCGTCTCGCAGCTCCAGCGCGTCGAAGCCGATGTAGCCAGGGGTTTCGAGGAATATCGCCTCGACAATGTCGCGAACGCCATCTACCAGTTCGCGTGGGACGAGTTCTGCGATTGGTATCTCGAAATCGCCAAGGTCCAGATCCAGCACGGCGACGCCGCACAACAGCGCGCCACGCGCCGCACCCTGATCCGGGTACTCGAAACCCTGTTGCGCCTGGCGCACCCGGTCATTCCGTTCATCACCGAAGAACTCTGGCAGAAGGTCGCCCCGGTCGCGGGCCGCGCGGGCGCGTCGGTGATGATCGCGGCCTATCCGCAAAGCCAGCCCGAGAAGATCGACGAAGCCGCCGAGGCGCAGGTCGCGCGCCTCAAGTCCCTGGTCGATGCCTGCCGCACGCTGCGCGGTGAAATGAACATATCGCCGGCGATGCGGCTGCCCCTCTATGCGGTGGCCGACAACGCGGCCGACAGCGCCTTCCTGCACGACGCGGCACCCGTGCTGCAGGCCCTGGCCAAGCTCAAGGAAGTGAAGATCTTCGACGACGCGGCCGCATGGTCCGCCGCTGCCGAGGCAGCGCCGGTAGCGGTCGACGGCAATATTCGCGTGTGCCTCCACATGGAGATCGACAAGGCGGCGGAGAAAGCGCGCATCGGCAAGGAGCTGCTCCGCATCGAAGGCGAGATCGCGAAGGTGAACGGGAAACTGGGCAACGAGGCATTTGTCGCCAAGGCGCCGCCTGCTGTCATCGAGCAGGAGCGCAAGCGCCTCGTCGACTTCAGTGCCACGCTCGAACGCCTGCGCGATCAACTTGTGCGTCTCGGCTGACACGCGACACACCACGACGGCCTTTAGTATTCGGACTTGGCACAGCTTCTGCTCCTCCTATCCACCTCTTCTTGTTCCGAAGAAAAAACATGTCCCTCTCTTCGACCCGCATTCGCAAGGCCGTGTTTCCCGTCGCAGGTTTCGGCACACGGTTCCTGCCAGCCACCAAGGCACAACCCAAGGAAATGCTGCCGGTGGTGGACAAGCCTCTGATCCAGTACGCGGTGGAAGAGGCCTATGCAGCAGGCATCCGCGACATGATCTTCGTCACCGGCCGCAACAAGCGCGCGATCGAGGATCACTACGACACGGCCTATGAGCTCGAATCGCAGCTCGAAGCCAGCGGCAAGCTCAAGCTGCTGGAGATCGCGCGCTCCGTGATGCCGGAGGACATGACCTGCTCCTACGTGCGCCAGCCGCGCATGCTGGGTCTGGGCCATGCCGTTCTGTGTGCCGAACACCTGGTGGGCGACGAGCCCTTCGCCGTGCTGCTCGCGGACGATCTCATGGTCGGTCCCGAGGGCGGCTTGCCGGTGCTGGCGCAGATGACCGAGGCCTTCGGCAGGCTTGGAGGCTCGCTGCTGGCGGTGCAGGAAGTGCCCATCGAACATGTGAAGCGCTACGGCATCGTGGCCGGCGACACGATCGAAGAAGGCCTGGTGAAGGTCAATCGAATGATCGAAAAGCCGAAGCCCGAGGAAGCACCGTCCCGGCTCGGCGTTGCCGGTCGCTACATCCTCACGCCCGGCGTATTCGACGAAATCCGCAACCAGCCGAAGGGTGCGGGTGGCGAGATCCAGCTCACCGACGGCATCGCCGCGCTGATGAAGAAGGAGCCGGTCTACGCCTATGCCTACAAGGGCGTCCGCTACGACTGCGGCAGCAAGGAAGGCTTCCTGCAGGCTACGGTCGAACTGGCATTGGCCCACCCCGAGGTCGGCGCGCAGTTCCGCGACTATCTCAAGAGCCTGGAGCTTTAGGCGCGCCAACCAGCGGCCCGAGGAAGTCCTCCACTTCCCGATCGCTGATCGGCGTCAGCGACAGGCCGAAGGCCTGGTTCAACCTGGCCACCAGCGCCTGCGCCCAAATGGCGTTCCATACCAGCCCGGGATGGTGATCCTCGAGCAGCGCGTTGTGAGGGTCATCCCCGGCCGTGTTGCTGACGTGCAGGGAAGATCCAACGGTCACGGTCCGGTACTCGGGCTTGCCGTCGACACTGCGCGCCCCCCAGAGACGCTCGAACCATTTCGCGTCATCGAAGAACGCGACACGCGGGTGGCCTTCCGCGAGCTGTCGCAGCGCGGCATTGAAGCTGTCCAGCGCAATCCGGATATTCGCGGTCTCGGTCGCCGACTGCCAACGGTCGAAGTTCGCCGGATCATCGGCCTCGTTCCCGATGCCCACCACAAGAATGCGCGTGGAGGGATGCGATGCATGGATCAACGTGATGGCGTCCGCAATCTCGCCCTTGCAATAGGCCGTGACCCTGGCCAGTTCGGGCGCATTCGGGTCTTGCGCCTGCAGATCCAGCAGCCCACCCCAGTTGTTGAGGCCGATGCGGATGATCACGACGCCCCGCTCCCATCGCTTCGGGTCTTCGTTCATCAAGGCGACGAGGCGAGGCGCCTGGCGGAAGCGCCCGCCCATCAGGTTCTTGCAGGCTGCGCCGGAGTTGGCGAAGTTGTAGAGATAGTCGTCCTTCTTCGGCGCGCGCCCGCCACGCAGGCCGAGCCATTCGCGCGCCCGCGCGACCACGCCCGGACGGCCCCATTGCACGCGCGGGCCCGGATCGAGCTCCGTTCCGCGCAGTCTGGCCAGCACCTCGGTCCACTGGAAGGTGCGCGAGCGAAGCGGTCCGCCACGCTCCGTGGAGTCCGCGGGAAACCAGACGTAGTCCTGATACGAGTGACTGTTGGAGTCGCCAAGCACCGCCATGGGACGTGCGGTCGTCGCTGACGGCGACGCGCCGGGGTCAGAGGACATGCCGTCGCTCCACAGGATCAGGGTGAGGATCGCGAGCAGAACGGCCAGCGCCGCGACCATGCCCGCGACCCGGTCCGCCCGCGCCGTCATCGACAGCAGCCTCAGCGGCGACGCAGGACGTGGATGAATTCGCTGCCGACGGTCTGCTGCTCCACCAGATCGTTGCCGGTCTGACGAGCGAAAGCCTGAAAGTCGCGGATCGAACCGGCATCCGTGGACACCACCCGCAGCAGTTCGCCGCTCTGCATTTCGTTGAGCGACTTCTTCGCCTTCAAAATGGGCAACGGGCAATTGAGCCCACGGGTGTCGAGTTCTTTGTGGATGTGCATGACGAAGTCCTTCAGGCGACCCAAATTCTAGGTCGATGCCACGTCCGCGGAGGGTGCGGCGGGCCGCGGCCACTCCATGAACTGCGGCTCGTGGCCACGGCCGCGCAGCCAGTCCGCCAACGCGTAGCCGGTACCGGCCGGCCAGCAGCGCAGTGCCTCCAGCTCGTAGAGGCGGTAGTCCACCAGCTCCGGCGAAAGCCTGATTTCACCATCCGCCACGGCATGGTAGGCAATGATGACTTGGTTCATTCGCTGGAAGTCATACACACCGACCAGCGTCAAGGCACTGGCGTCGAGGTTGGTCTCTTCCTTGATCTCGCGCGCGATGCCCACCTCCGGCGACTCGCCGGCCTCCATGAAGCCGGTGATCAGCGCGTACATCTTGTGCGACCACGCCGCGTTGCGCGCCAGCAGCACGCGGCCGTGGTATTCGATGATCGCGGCCAGCACCGGCGTGGGATTGTTCCAATGGGTCCAGTTGCAAGCCGCGCAGCGCAGCCGCGACTTCGGACCGCCATCCTCCGGCAATTCGATGAGCGCGAGCGGCGAAGCGCAAGCCGGGCAGAACTTGGGCTCGAACATGGGCGCTCAGGCAGGGAACACGCCGGTGGACAGGTACCGATCGCCGCGGTCGCAGACCACGAAGACAATCGTGGCGTTCTCCACCGTCCTGGCGATTTCCAGCGCCACCCAGAGCGCACCCGCGGCCGAGATGCCGCCGAAGATGCCCTCCTCCCGCGCGAGCCTGCGGCACATCTCCTCGGCATTGTCCTGGCTCACGTTGACCACCTGGTCGACGCGGCTGGGATCGTAGATCTTGGGCAGGTACTCCTGCGGCCACTTCCGGATGCCCGGAATGCGCGACCCTTCATCCGGCTGAGCGCCCACGATGCGGATCGACGGATTCTTTTCCTTGAGGAAACGCGACACGCCGGTGATCGTGCCGGTCGTTCCCATGGCGCTCACGAAGTGGGTGACGCGCCCGCCGGTGTCGGCCCAGATCTCCGGGCCCGTGGTTTCGTAGTGAATGCGCGGGTTATCCGGATTGGCGAACTGATCGAGCACGCGCCCCTTGCCCTGCTGCACCATCTGTTCGGCAAGATCGCGTGCGTATTCCATACCGCCGCTCTTGGGCGTAAGCACCAGTTCGGCACCGAAGGCCTTCATGGTCTGGGCACGCTCGATGGAGAGATCCTCCGGCATGATGAGGACCATCCGATAACCCCTGATGGCCGCGGCCATCGCAAGAGCGATGCCGGTATTGCCGGAGGTCGCCTCGATCAGGGTGTCGCCCGGCTTGATCTCTCCGCGCTCTTCGGCGCGCTTGATCATCGACAGAGCGGGCCTGTCCTTGACCGAGCCTGCGGGATTGTTGCCTTCGAGCTTGCCGAGAATCACATTGCCGCGCTGCGCGTTGGCGGCCGCATCGATGCGCTGCAGCGCAACCAGGGGTGTCTTGCCAATCGCATCTTCAATCGTTGGATATCGCATCCGGGCACTGTGCCATAATTTTGGGCTTCCTTCCGTCCGTTGCCCGGGTGGTGAAATTGGTAGACGCAGGGGACTCAAAATCCCCCGCCGCAAGGCGTGCCGGTTCGATTCCGGCCCCGGGCACCATAGCTATCGCGCTATGGTTTTGGGAGCACGTTCCGCGTCTGTTCCGCGACGCGTTCCGCAATCCGATCTGACCAACTGCCGTGGCTCGCGGCTGGACCACCAAGGCGGGAATTCCCGCTTTGCCGGTCCTAAAGAGTGGGGCACTCCCTGGCGGGCCTCATATCTCCTGCAGTTGCGTATGGCGAAATCCAGTGCAAAATGCTTTGCGCGGGAGATGTACTCCGCAACGGCAAGGAGGATCCTACAGATTGCGCTGAGCGCAGTGGTTGGAGCCCTGGGTGGCTACGGCTACGCGAATCATCAGAATAGGCAGGCAGACAAGGACTCGGAAGATGATTGAGAGCTGGGCCGCCCTCTGAAAAGGAAAGCCCGCCCCCGAGCGGGCTTTTTCATGCCCCAACCCGATAGCGGTCCCGGTTTCTACGCTCAACCAAAGGATCCAAGATGCCTCAATTTCAGGTCCCCCTTGGCGACGAGATCCACACCTTTGAAGACTTGCCAAAGAGCGCCGGCATCCGATGGGCAGTCGGTGATCCGAACGGCCTGCGCAGTTCGACCTGGCGACTGTGGGGAAACAAGAAAGGCGATGTCTACGCGGCGATCAGACACCTCGGTGGCGTGACGAAGGCCAGCTTTCATCGAGATCGAAGATGCCAGATCGGCTTCACCGCTGAGTACATGCAATCCCCTGACGGCGGTAGCGTCGAGGGGTCGCGGCATTGGGCTACATGGAAGCTTCCAGAAGGCCCGAGTGCCCAGGCGATGCACATCATTTGCCCCGACGAAGATCTCGTACGGTTCGACGATGAGCCCGCCGAAACAACGCTCATGCGATGGCTTCCGGCACCTGGCGTGGGGCATGCGAGAGTGACAACGATCCACATCGCCGAGCCGCCCAACGATAGCGGATGGAAGGAGGCGGTTAGCCGCGGCGAACTCATCGGGTATTTCGAGTGCCCAACGCGCACGACTTGGATCACGTCCATTTCGCAGCACCTCGGACCGAATGAGCGAGCGCTCGTGACCGCGTGGCGGAGTCGGGGAACTGAAACTGCAGGTGCCAAAGCGTACGAGCCAGGCGCTCGCTTCCTTCAGTTTGGAGGCTTCCCGCCGGAGGAGACGCCCTTTCTTGTTGAACTGCGGCCCGATGTCGTGGTCGGTTGACATGTTCCTCACCACCGCCGAGAGCTGCAGCAGCTTGTCGGCCGCGCTCAGGCCACCGGGCGACCCATGGGATTCGGCGTCTGACCAGTCTCGACGCGTCGCCAAAATCCCGGCGGCGGCTTGCGGATGAACTGGGCCTTGCAGCGCTTCCCGATCGCTACGTCCGAAATGCCGAACTCCTTGGCGATCTGGGTTGTCGGCTTGCTCCACACGAGTCTGGAGAGTTCATCCTTGGTCAAGCGATCGAACTCGCCCCACCGGGGATGCTTCTCGCGCAGCTCCGCCAGGCGTTGCCTCTCGAGCTCCTCGGCTTCCTTGCGGCTCGCCGCGTACTCCGCCCACCGCTGGCGCTGGGTCCGGCTCTCTTCATCCAGGATCTTGGCGACGAACGGATCCGGGGCCTCCGCAAAGCGCACTTCCATCGCGCGAAAGCTGTGCAACGCCGCGGCATGCTCCTCCGCCAAGTAGCGAACCAGCGCGTGCATGCTGTCGATCTTGTAGACGAAGTCATCGCTCATCAGCGGAAGGACGGCAGTACTCATGGGGTGCCACATCTGATCCGCCGCCTCATGACCTAGCCATTTCTCTCGCGCCCAGCGGTCAAGTGGTTGGAGGAGATGCAACCTGGGCCACTCGGCGGGCAGCCGGAGCCTGCTCGAATGCAACCGGGAGAACAGAGATGCGGCGATCAAGATTGCAGCGATCGTTTCCGGCTCCGTCCGGTGCCTCCACAGGTACCTCGCGGTGTCGATCTGCCCCTTGGGCAGTTCGTATTCCGGGTGAGGGGTTCCTCTCGTGTCGGGATGATTGTTGAAATGTCGCTGGCACGCGATGCGCAACCTCTGGATCTCGTTTGCAGGCCACCATGAGACCTCAGTTTCGCTCCGGGCCGGATTCTTGGGATCGTGAACGGTCACCGTCGTGAATAGCGGATCGAGGGGAACGTTGAATTCCTCCATCCGCCCGGACCATGTTCGGTAGACGCGCTTCCAATCCCAGCGATCGGTGAACTCTTCGACTTCCCGTTGGCGTGGCCGCTCCCAATCGATCTCCGCTCGCGTCGGCATGTCCGGCTCTCCGCTTGGGGCAAAGGCTCCATCCTAGCCAAGCCCGGGTCTCCGAGCGAGCCTTCCCCCGCCAGGATAGCTCGCGTTATCTCGTTGGCTCACCTATTCACCAAAAAGAAAATTTCTGTACAATGCAGCTATCCCGGGCAACCACCGCAACAGATGAACACACACCCCTTTGACCAACTGCGCCCGGGTACAGGAGAAAGTCCATGAAGCTCACCCCGTTTGGCGAAGCAGCGCGCACGCTGCGAATGAAGTACGGCCTGTCGCTCAAGTCGATGGCAGAAGCCATGGGAATCAGCTCGCCATACCTGAGCTCACTCGAATTCGGCGACAAGCGGCTCGCCCAAAAGCACATTGACGCGGCGATCGCCTTCTTCAAGCCATTTGCTTCGGCCGAGCAACTACTTGCACTCCGAACGGCCGCCGAGCAATCGAAGCAGGTCGTCAACACAGAGAGTCTGTCGGCGGATGCAAGAGGCCTCGTTGCCGCCTTTGCCCGTAGGTTGCAGGAGGGAGGTAAGCCCACGCCGGAGATCGTGAGCTGGATCAACAAATCGAGTTCGAAGAAGAAGGAGTGATATGACAAGCTTGATCAAAGATGGCGTGCTCCGAACCCCAACCGGCTTGAAAGTCAAAGGGCAGAGCTACCTGAAACTGGAGGCCGCGGCCGACAACCTGCGGCCGCACCTCCCGAAGGTGAAGGGGATGCCCTTCTCGCTCGATTGCCTTTCGATCTTTGAGGGGACCCTTCCCAGCGCGGGATACAACTATCGCTCCATGGAAATCGACGAAATGGGCGATGTGGTTGGACTGACGATGACCACCGCAGCGGGAAACATCGTCGCTCTCAGGGAGGACATCTACGACAAGCTGCACAGCGGCCAAGTGTTCGGGCGGAGCACCGTGGTGCATGAGCTGTCCCACATCGCTCTCGATCACCATGTGACGTGGCACCGCGGTCACGTTGGCGACCACGGGTTCTTCGAGGATTCGGAATGGCAGGCCAAGTCGCTGACGGCCGCGCTGATGATGCCGCTAGAAGCCTGCCGCGCAGCTCGATCTGCGAGTGAGCTCGCAAACATGTGTGGAACAAGTGTTGAGGCGGCTCGATACCGCATCAATACGCTTGTCACCAAGATGAAACTGTTGTCGGAGAGCCATGTGCTCTGGAGCCAGCTCGCATGAAAAAAGCCCACGAAGTGCTACCAACACTTCGGGGCTCTTGCGATGGAGAGGTCTTAGGAAGGGTGTCCTCAAATCCTCAGTCACCGGTCTTGACAGGACGGCTCGAAGTGTATTCAGCCAGGGTGCGAGAGGCAAGCCAAAACCCTTCGGTCTTCGCAATGGAGGACAGAAATGTCACGCCAAAGCCTCAAGAGCGTGTTCGTGCGCGCCTATGACCGCTTCCGCAAAGGACAGTGGGAGCGGGTTTGTCAGCACTGGCGCTCACCACCGGGACAGCTAGAGCTGTTCGCGTAGGCCACACGGCCCCTGGTTGCCCGGCTTTTGCCGGTGCCAGCACCGAACAGTGCTGGGGTGGGCGTCGAGATCTGCTCGGCGCCCCTTTCTCAATCTTCGAGCAATGGAGGTCGTATGACCAAATCACACCATGTAGTCCCCAACAAATCCGGCGGTTGGGATGTCAAAGTGAGCGGCGGCGAGCGCGCGATCAAGCACACCGACACCAAGCAGTCGGCCGTAGACATCGCGCGCGACATCAGCCGCAACCAGAAGACCGAGCTGGTCATCCACAACAAGGATGGCCGAATCGGACAGAAGGACAGCCACGGACACGATCCGCGGAGCACCAAGGGCTGATGGAGCCGCGGCCTGCGCCATGATCGGTGCAGGCCGCGCGTACCAGTATGAAAGTCCAAGAGCCCCATCCGTTGCGCTTTGTCGCGCCCCTCGCGATCGGTTTTCTGCCGATGGCGGCGGCATTCTTCTGGCTCCACATCGTAGATGTGGTTCATCAAATGGCGAAGATGCCGCCACCAACGATCTCGACCGAGGTCGCCCTCCTCGTCTGCGCGTGCATCGTGCTCGGCGGCGCAGTTGCTGCCTGGCAATTCTGGGCCGACTTCATTCGCGGCGACTACTACTTCGAACTGATGGAATGGCGAGAGCGTCGCCATCGTCGATGAAATGAGCGCGTCGACGTTCCACTCACCGAGCCTGTAGACGACGGGGTAGAGCGCCGCGTTGCACCAGAGAGCCTACAGGACGCCCTGCTTCACTCGAATCTCGATCTGTTCGATCGCGTGCAGCTCCGCTTCCGCCCCCGTTGGAAGCACCTTGTCGAAATGAATGGTCTGCACGCAGGTGTCGCTACCTTCATCCCAGGTCAGATGCGCGCTGCCCTGAAACCCGCCGGCTTCGTCGGAATAGCCGGCACTCGCCCGCACCCGGTACTTGCCAATCTGCATCGCCTACTCCTCAATTTGGAGCCCGCAGTATGAGCGAGAGCAAGATCGAATGGACCGATCACACCTTGGCCGACGCGAGTTCAGCGACGAGGCAGTTCTTCGACGAACTTCGCCCACTTCTCGTCGTTGTGCCTGGCCGCATGCACGAGATGCTCCACGGCTTCCGCCTTCACTTGGGTGGCTTGCTGCGGGTCCTCCAACATATGCACGATCCTCTTGAAAGCAACGTCGCTCGTTGCGACGAGCTCCCTGAACCCGATCAGCAACCGCATGCTCTCGATATCTGGCATCTCGTGGAGAGACAAAGAGTGGATGGACGCCTGCAAAGGGGCGAAGGGGTCGAATGTTGCGACACGCTTCCTGCCGGGCACGTAGAAGGCGCTGTCCCTAAGTGTCGCTTGAAGCGAGGCGATCTGCAGCGCGAATTGGCGCGCAAGTGCCGCCGCTGCCTCAGCCATAGCGCGCTTCCGATCGCGCTCTACCCGCTGCGCGCTTCGATTGGCCGCCCGAATTTGCAACGTGGCAATCAGACCCGACGCAACGATGGCCAAGACGCTGCCCCACGCCTGAATCCAGGCCGGGCAGTCGTTGGGGTTGACGCTATCGACGAACGCGCAAATCTGCATGTGATGACTCTGTTGCTGCCGAGGGCCAGAGTATGAGCCGGCCTGCGACGGCTTCAAATGCGATGAGAGGGATTCCTCTGCTCTGAGCACTGGCGCATGATGGCCAGAGCACAGCGCACGATCAACGCGCGCTACCGCATTTGCCGCGCTGACTTCGGCTTTCTCAGTGACGTTGCCTACCTGCAGGCCTGCATCGACGCGATCGAGGCAATTGCCGCGAGCGAGGGGCGCGCGACGTGGGAGCGTCGGGATATCTACCAGATCGGGCGCCGTGCACCCGCCTGCTGTTCACCACTGCACCGGCAATCAGCCGGATTGCCTCTACTTGCGATGCCCACCCACGTAGTGGCCACCCTTTCCGCTGCGGCCGCTGCCGCCAACGCGGTGACTGCCTGTGCGATTTGCGGTCAGGATGATCGGCGTCGACGCTGACGTGCCAGGCGACCAGGCATCGAGGTGCACGAGCCCGCTGGTGGGACTGCTTGCGTTGGAACTACCTGCAGCGGCGGCGAGCAGGATTGCGATCAAGGCCGGCTTCAAGTTCTCTCTCCTCACTGCCGGGCGGAAATCGGGCGCCCAGCATCCCCAAGGTCAAATCGATCGTAACCATGGCCAGTCCGGTTCCGCCCAGCTGCCCTCAATGCAGGCGCACCACTTGAGCAAACTGTCACGAACATCGCACCACACCCCTCAGATTCCCGCAACGAGAGTCGGCCACAATCAGAACGCGAGGGGCGCCATGAGGTGCGCATAGAAAACGAGGAGATCCATCGAATGGAATTCGGACCACTGCTGCTGATCGTCTTTTTCATCTGGCTCGCGTGGCTACTCCTGCGAAGCAAACCGGGACCAGCGATGGTGTGCACGGCCTGCGGGAGCTACGGCAAGACCACCACTCGCACGCGCGGATCCCTCTTGATCGAAATCGTCCTGTGGCTGTGCTTTATCGTCCCGGGCATCATCTATTCCCTCTGGCGCCTGACCACTCGACGTCGCGTGTGCAGCGCCTGCGGCAGCGAAAGCGTCGTTCCACCGGACACGCCAGTCGGCAAGAAATTGTTGGCGGAGCACGGTCAAACGCCTCGGGCCTAATGCGCCCTCCGGGTCAACGACGGCACGCCGCTGCCCTCGTGAGAGAGGCTCTCCTCGGCGTTGGGCTCGTCGCTGCCCTGCTGGGCGTGCCGGGACTCGCGACTGCAGCAAACTACCCATGCTCTGGAAGCAAGGGCGGTGTCGCACACTGCGCTGGCGAACTCTTCGTATGCAACGACGGCTCGATCAGCGGCTCAAAGAAGATCTGCACGGGGCCCCAGGGCGGGCCGGCCGCGCGCGGCTTGCTCGCGCCACCGAGCTCCTCACCAGGCTCGAGCGATTGCTCATGCCGCTCGGGACGGATCTGCACCGGGCCTCGCGGCGGCCAGTACTGCTTGAGCGACAGCGGCAGCAAGAGCTACGTGCGCAAATAGCCGACGAAGTCGGCGCCCGAGAAGTGGATGCGAGGTTCCTTCATACTGCGCTCCACTTGGAGAAGATCGCATGGCGACGAAATTGATACGCACCGTGGTGTTTGTGGCCCTCGGAGCTATCGCTGCTTCTGTTCTCGGATTGCTGATCTGGAAGCCGCCCGAATCCTCGAGTGATGCGGCAGCATGGGCCCAAGCGGCGACCGCAGCGGGCGCGATAGTGGCGGCGCTTTTCGCAGTCGTTTGGCAGCATCAGTTGCAGGCCAAGCGAGACGAAAGAACCGAGAAGATTGCACGCGGTCGCCGCTTGGAGGTCGCACACCAGCTCGCGGCGTACACCATTGCTATCACTAAGAGATGCATTGACCTGTGCTCTCCAGGTCAAATTCCGGACATTGACCAACTCGAGAAGGCATTGGGCGAGCTGCACACGGCTGGTGAGTCGTTCGCAAAATACCGAGCGGAAGACTTCCCGAAGTACCAGGAGTTGGAGCCACTGCTCGCCACGATCGCGATTAGGAACGCAATCGACAACCGGGTCAGCGATGCATGCAAAAGAGGTCGGCAGCACGCTGTCGGGGACCACCTCCGGACGTCGTTGCAGGAGTTTCTTCAAGAGCTCACGCCCAGAGTGGAGCAGCTTCGAGAGTTGGCCGACACCAGTGGTTGAGGACACTTGGGGGCATGATTCACGATGCTTCCTCCGCGCTGAAAAGCAGGGGCTGCACGGCCCGGGCTGAATTTTCAGCCCGGGTCCTATCTTGATGCGCAAGGTCCTCAAGCCGCACACGCGCGACATCGTCCGCTGGGCCGCCCCTTCATACTGCCGCTTTCCAACAGTGGAGATAGACATGTCGGTTGCAATCACCAACGCAAGATGGGAAAACAGCCCCCGGGGCAGGGGCGTGACATTCGATGCTGAAAGCACGGGCGGGAAAGGCGAGTTCCTCGTTGCCGCTGAAGCGCTTGCCGATCTGGCGAGGGGCCACGACATGAAGGAGGCTGACTTCATGGAGTCGTTCGAATCCCATTCGCAAGAGATCTCCGAGGCCGCGGGGCGACACATAGCCGCTGGCACCGGAAAACGTGGAGTCCCGACGATCATCACGACAGAAGACCTGCCGTCCTTGCGGTAGCGTCATATCGCACCTCGCACGGTCAGTGCAACCGCGACGTCGCCCACCCAGATCGGCTGCGACGACAGCATAAATGCCTCACCGGGTCGGCACAGGCTCATGCCCCTCACCTTGAGGGCGAGCTCACTTGGCCGCTGTACCGCTCAGCGAAGCGGGCTTGGCGAGTAGCGTCTTCAGGTCGGTGACCATGCTCTGCCGCAGTTGGTCGATCATCCCGCGCAGGACGTCGGACGACTCATCGGGCAGGCCGAGCCGCTTCGTCGCCATGTCCGCCAGGCTGTCCAGCCCCTTGCCCAGGCGCGCCAGCATCGTTCCCAGCACCATCCTTGCGAGCCATGCGGGTCTTGAAGGCGAGGTTGGCGGCGAGCGCCGGGTTCCTTTCGGCGGCCGGTGAGCGGATGATCGCCGCGCATCGCGCCCGCTCCCGCCGGCGAGCTGCAGCGACGGCACCGCCACCAAGCAGTTCCTCCTCGCTGTCTTCATCGATGTCTCCCGCGCGTGCGGGAGCTGGCGGAACGGGCTTGGGGCTCTGGATCGCGGGCCCCGCCCGGGGAACAGCCGGCGGCGCTGCACGAACACCTGCAGACGATGCGACGGCGACAACAGGCTTCTTGGGTCCGCTGGCTGGTTGCGGCCGCGCAAGGGCTCGGGTGCCCAGGCCCAGGAGGTGCGCGAGGCTGAGCGAGACGCGCTGGGCTGCCTTGTTGACCAGTTTCTTCATGGTGTGCCTTTGAGTGCTTGCGATGTGGCCGATCAAGTCGCCTACGCGCCGAGCGGCAAGCCGGTGCAGCTGGCGACCTCGTCGAGCATGGCCCGACGCTTCGCCTTCTCTGCGTCGGCCTCCTGCGCGAGTTGGACCTCGACCTCGGCGTAGCGGGCGCAGATCCGCTCAATGGTGGCCGGCGTGATCGGCTCCCCCGCTTCGACGGTGAGCAGCTGGCCCTGTGCGCCGAGCCAGATGCCTTCGAGGCGCATGCGCGAGCAGGCTGCGGTGAAGGCTGGCATCCACAACGACGACGACGCGGTGCGCGCCATCAGGGCAATGATCCTGCGTGACGCGCGCAAGCGCGCGGCCCAGAAATCGGCCAGCCTGGACGAAGCGGCCGAGCTGCTGCAGCACAGCGACAAGCGCCTCACCGAGCGGCACTACGGGGCCGTCAGAAGGCTCAAGCCGGTAGCCTAAAAAGCGTTCCGCAAATCGCCCTTTTCACTCGGAAGGTTCGGCGATCAAAAGCGGAACATTTCGGGCCGCAAGCCCGCATGAATGCTGGATTTCGCCCCGGACTCAAAATCCCCCGCCGCAAGGCGTGCCGGTTCGATTCCGGCCCTGGGCACCATGGCTCTTCAGCCATGGTATCGGCAGCCCGGTCCGAGGCGGAGCGCAGTATCGAGACGCGCCCGCCGATGCCGTGGTTCGCGCTGCGTGAGATCACCGTTCTTCCGCCGATGCCGCCGCACTGATCGAGCAAACCATCACGGATATCGATCGACTCTGCAGGCACTTGCCCACTCGCTGCTGCGAGCCGATGGCCGACAATGCCTTCCTTTAGATCCACGGAGCACATGCGATGGCTATCGAGATGGCGTTCTGGGCCGAGCCCGAACACATGGACGCAATCAAGGCGGCGAATGGCCTCGCGGCCGGACTGAAGAATGTCCCTATCTGCCCGTTCAATGTAGGCGACACCTTCAGCTACCCCGGGCCAACCAGCGCGCTGGCCTATCGGGTGACCCAGCGTCACTACCAGCCGATGGCCGATGGAAGCGCGAAGTGGGTCATGAAGATCGAGCCCTGCGTTCATCCAGTCGCCGGCTAGTCCGGACGTCAGGGCACGGTGCTCGATCGGTCGGCGTTGCGAGCACTTTCTTATTCATTCGCGAACGCAACGACACCGTGTGCTCTGGGTGGCGCCGCGCAGCTACACCATCCGTGATATTGCGCTAAGACTTGGGCCGAGTAGATTCGCGCTGCAGCCGCTCTCGGCCACGCTCGACTCTGGCAGGACACGGACCCCACCATTCGCACACGCGCGCGCCCCATGTCTCCGACACCTTTCAATGAAACGATGCGTACCTCGGAAGGATGGAAGCGACTCAGCGAAGAAATCGTCGGCCGCTCACCCGCGCATGCATTGATGCTCGCGCAACTCGAACGCATCGCAGCCACCGAGGCGCCCGCGCTGATCGAAGGGGAGACGGGCTCCGGCAAGGAACTCGCGGCCCGTGTGATCCATTACGGCGGACTGCGAAGTGCCCGGCCTTTCGTTCCGGTGAACTGCGGCGCGTTGCCCGAGACACTGATCGAATCCGAGCTGTTCGGCCACGAACGCGGTGCGTTCACCGACGCGCGTCAGGCTCGCACAGGACTGGTGGCCGAGGCCAATGGCGGCACGCTCTTCCTTGACGAAGTGGATGCCTTGAGCAGCAAGGCGCAGGTCACCCTGCTGCGCTTCCTGCAGGATCAACGCTACCGCCCCGTGGGCACGGCACGGGAGTTCACGACCGACGTGCGGGTCGTCGCAGCCTCCAACCGCCCGCTTGCCGCCCTGGTCGCCGAGGGTCCGTTTCGCGCAGACCTCATGTACCGGCTCAAGATCCTGCACCTTGTACTGCCGCCGCTTCGCGATCGCACCGGCGACATCGAATTGCTCGCCGCGCATTTCGTCCGGCGTTTCAGCGCGAAGTACGGGCTGCCGGCGAAGGCACTGTCGGCGCAAACGCTTCAGTGGCTGTGCGGCCAGCCCTGGCCCGGCAATATCCGCGAACTCGAGAACTGGGTGCATCGGGAGTTCCTGATGGGCGGCGGCATTCCGACGCGCGAGGGTCACGCCCGACAACCGCAGCCCGCCACCGCAGAGGATTGGGACGACAGCGGGCTCACGCGCTTCCAGATCGCCAAGGCCGAAGCCGTGCGGCTGTTCGAACAGGATTTTCTGCAACGTGCACTGCGCCAGGCGGAAGGCAATGTCACGCGCGCAGCGCAGTTGGTGGGCAAGGAACGCCGCGCCTTCGGCAAGCTGCTGAAGAAACATGGCCTGGGGCGCGACGCGTCCTGGGACAATCCGGCGGCCTGAATCGGCCTGCATCGATTTCGCCGGCCAGCCCCGCCCCGTCCCTGCCGACTCAAACGGTCAGCTCGACCCCATTGCGCGCGCGGGCGCCCCGCATCACGCGATTGAACAGCGGCGTCGCCATCAGCGTCGTCAGGATGGCCATCAGCACCAGGATGGAGAACAGGCCCGGCAGGATCACGCCAGCCTGGAGCCCGATGTTGATGAGGATCAGCTCCATCAGTCCGCGCGCATTCATCAGCGAACCGATCGCGAGCGCGTCGCGCTGGTTCTCGCCGGTCGCGCGCGCCGCGGCCCAGCACGCGATGCCCTTGCCGCAGAACGACGCGATGAGAATAGCCACGGCCCCGAACATGATCCCCGGATCGAGCAGCACCGCAAGACGGGTGTTCAGTCCCGAATAGGTGAAGAACATCGGCAAGAGAAAGACCACCACAAAGGGCTGAAGCTGCGCGCGCAGCTTCTCGGTCAACGCACCTCGCGGCAGCACGGCACCGAGCAGGAAGCCGCCGAAAACGGCATGGATGCCGATTGCATCCATGGCGAATGCGCTCAGGCAGAACAGCACCAGCACGAGGGCCAGCATCGAGGACTTGAGCGGTGCGTCGGGCTCCACATGGCGCGCCAAACCGCGCAGGAGACGTGAACCGATGAAGATCATGAAGAGCCCATACGCGACACCTCCACCGATCGCGACATAGGCACCGCCCCAACCGCCGCCGAAGCTCGCGAGCACGACCGCGAGAATGCACCACGCCGCCGCGTCGTCGACCGCGCCTGCGGTCAGCGCCAGCGTGCCCAGGGAAGTGCCGGCCAGGCCCCGTTCTTGAATGATGCGCGCAAGCATGGGGAAGGCCGTGATGGCGATCGCCGCACCCAGGAAGAGCGATGCCTCCGCCGTCCGGGCCCGGGCCGCGAACAGCCCGGGGATCTCGCGCAGCCAGGGCGCGAGCACGAAGGCCAGCAGAAAGGGCACAAGAATGCCGGCCGCCGATACCGAGGCGGCGCTGCGCAGGCGGCTCTTGAAGTGATCCGCACGGAACTCGGTGCCCACGAGGAACATGTACATGCCGACGCCCAGTTGCCCGCCCACATAGAGCATGCTCAGCGTTTCCTTCGGAAACAGAGCCCGCTGCAGGTCAGGCAGGAAGAGTCCGAAAAGCGACGGGCCGAGCATGACGCCCGCAATCATTTCGCCCACCACCTGCGGTTGGCCGAGGCGCTGGGCCAGCCGGCCGACGAGTTGACAGATCGCGATGATCACCGCGACCTGAAGGAAGAAATAGACGGACAGCTGAGTGGTGGGCATGCGTCGGATTGTCCTGCGCAAAGGGCAAGATGGAATGTGCAACCGGCTCCGAATTCTGCCGCCAGACCGCTTGCGGCACACGCGTGCGCGATTCAGCGACCGGATTTCAGGCCCTCGACCACCGTCGGATAGCGCAGGCGAAGGCGCAATTCGCGCTTGAGCCGGGCATTGTCCAGGCGCCGGGATTCGCCCATGAAGCTGAGGAGTGAAAGCGGCAATTGCGCTTGCGCCTGATCGCGCCCGATGCGCGGGGGCCGGGCCAGGCCGAAGAGATCGGCCGCAAGATCGACGTAGTCGCCCATCCTGATGTCGCTGTCGTCGCTCACGTGAAAGGCGCGCAGCGTACCTCCGCGCCAGAGCGCGACGAGGCAGGCTCGGGCGAGGTCGTCCGCATGGATGTGGTTGGTATAGACGTCGTCCTCGGCACACAGCACCGGCGTGCCACGGCGGAGACGCTCGCGCGGCGTGCCGCCCTCGCGGTCCGGCGCGTAGATGCCCGGGATTCGCAAGATGCGCGTCGCCACGCCGGCGCGTCCCAGCCAGCGCACGATGTGCTCCGCGTCGACGCGGCGGTGGGCGCGCGGCGTCTCCGGCCGCAGCGCGCGGGTTTCGTCGATGCGGGCGCCAGCGCAGTCCCCATACACGCCGCTGGTCGAACCGTAGACCAATGCGGAAGGGAGCGAGCGCAAGCGCAGCGCTCTTGCCAGCGCCAGCGTGCGCGCGTCGCGCCACCAGCGCGATCCCTCTTCGCGTGCCGGCGGAGCGAGATGCAGCACGCGCGTCGCCAGGCCCGACAGCCGCCGCAACGTCGCCGGATCGTCGAGGTTCGCCACGATGGGCATGAGGCCGCGCTGGCGCAGCAAGGGCACGCGCTCCGGCGACGACGTCAGTGCCATCAGTCGTACCCGGCCATGCAACATGCGCGCTACGCGCAGTCCTACGTCGCCGCAGCCGACGATCAGGACTCGCTCACGCCGAAAGCGCGAAGGGTGCGCGCCGAGGGGACTGTTGATTGAAGGCAAAATCCGCTATCCCTTATTGAACAGAACCGAAGAATACTCATGACCAGCGCAGCGCCGAGCGAGGCGGAATTCCACATCACGGTGGAGCCCAGCGCACGCCATTTCACCGCGCATCCAGACGAAACCATTCTCGCGGCCGGCATCCGCCAGGGAATAGGTCTGCCCTATGGCTGCAAGGACGGAGCCTGCGGCTCCTGCAAGTGCAAGAAGCTTTCGGGGACCGTGACGCTGGGCCTGCACCAGAGCAAGGCGCTCAGCGCCGAAGAAGAAATGGCGGGGTTCATCCTGACCTGCTGCGCGCGTGCCGAAAGCGACGTCGTCCTCGAATCGCGCCAGGTCACGGAAGCCGGCGCGTTCCCGATCCGAAAGATGCCCGTGCGTGTCCTGGCTCTCACCCGGAAATCGCACGACGTCATGATGCTGCGTCTGCAATTGCCGGCCGGCGAGCCGCTGCAATTCCATGCCGGCCAGTACATCGAATTCATCCTGCGCGACGGCACGCGGCGCAGCTACTCGATGGCCAATGCGCCGCACACCCTGCTCGAACCAGGCACGGGCATCGAGCTGCATATCCGCCATCTGCCGGGCGGCAAGTTCACGGATCATGTCTTCGGTGCGATGAAGGAGAAGGAAATCCTTCGGGTCGAAGGGCCTTACGGCAGCTTCTTCCTGCGCGAAGAATCCGCGAAGCCGCTGATCCTTCTGGCATCGGGCACCGGTTTCGCGCCGATCAAGGCACTGCTGGAACACATGAAGTTCAAGGCCATCGAGCGCCCCGCCACCCTCTACTGGGGCGGCCGGCGGCCCGAGGACCTCTACATGGACGACTGGGTCCGTCAGCAGTTGGAAGAAATGCCGAACCTGCGCTACGTGCCGGTGATCTCCAATGCCGTGCCGGAAGACGACTGGCGCGGACGCACAGGCTTCGTCCACCGTGCCGTCATGGAAGACTTCGAGGACCTGTCCGGCCATCAGGTCTATGCCTGCGGGGCGCCGGTGGTGGTCGACTCGGCCAGGAAAGACTATGTCGCCGAGCGCGGCCTGCCCGAGGAGGAATTCTTCGCCGATGCCTTCACGACGGAGGCCGACAAGGCGATTCCCTGACGCGCCGGACCTGGAAAGGCAGACGTGTTTCTCGACGCGCCCGTCCGATGAGTCAGGGATAGCCAAGGAAGACCGTCGCTTTCGGCCGACGCACAATCGACGGCCATGAATGCTCGACACATCCTCCTCCTCGCCATCGCCGGCACCACCCTCCTTGCGGCCAGCCACGCCCCGGCGCAACAGCAGCAGCAACGCCCGATCCGCCTTGTCGTCCCCTACGCGGCGGGAGGACCGATCGACGTCACTTCCCGCGTGATCGCCGAACGCGTGAAGGATTCGCTCGGGCCGGTGATCGTCGACAACAAGCCGGGCGCGGGCGGGAACATCGGTGCGGATGCGGTCGCCAAGGCAGCACCCGACGGGCTGACGATCGGCATCGCGGCGACAGCCACCCATGCGGTCAACCCGTGGCTCTACAGCAAGATGCCTTTCAACGCAGCGACGGATTTCGCGCCGATCACCCAGATGGTCCGCGTGCCGAACGTGCTGGTGATGAATACCGAAACCGCGAAACGCCTGAAGATCAACACGCTCCCCGACCTGATCGCCTATGCGAAGGCCAATCCCGGCAAGCTCAACTATGGCAGCGGCGGCAACGGAAGCGCGGGCCATCTGGCCGGCGAGATGTTCAAGAAGGAGGCCGGCATCTTCGCCGTCCACATCCCGTACAACGGCGGCAATCCGGCGCAGCTCGCCCTGATCTCGGGCCAGGTGGATTTCAACTTCGACAATCTCGCGACGGCGGCACCGAACATCCGTTCCGGCAAGCTCAAGGCGATTGCCGTGACGACGGCCCAGCGCAGCCCGGCGCTGCCGGATGTCCCGACCGTCGCGGCGACGTTGAAGGGCTTTTCGATCGACACGTGGTGGGGGCTGGTGGCGCCCGCCGGCACGCCGCACGACGTGATCATGAAGCTCAATCAGGCGTTCGTCGCCGCGCTCAACGCACCCGAGACCCGGACGCGCTTCGCATCCCTCTTTGCCGAGCCTGTCGCCAACACGCCGGAACAGTTCGGCGCGTTCATGAAGAGCGAACTCTCCAGGTACGAGAAGGTGGTCAAGGCCACCGGCGCCAAAGTCGACTGAGCTCAGACACGGGCCGGGCTGGCCCGTCTTCCCCAGGGCTGCTGCGCAAATCAACGACAAGCGCCGTATCGCCCCCCGGCACCCGGGGGCGCCCTATTCGCCCAGATAGGCGGCGCGGACCTTCGGATCGCTCAGCATGAGCTTCGCGTCCCCGCCCATGCTGATCAGACCCGACTCCATGACATAGCCGCGGTCGGCAAGCTGCAATGCCCGGCTCGCGTTCTGCTCGACCAGCAGAACGGTGACGCCCTGGTCGTAGACCTGCTTCACCACCTCGAAGATCTTGTCGACCATGATGGGCGAAAGCCCCATCGAGGGCTCGTCGAGCAGCAGCACCTTGGGATGGGCCATGAGCGCCCGTCCCATGGCCAGCATCTGCTGCTCGCCACCCGACATCGTGCCGGCCAGTTGGTCCTTGCGCTCCTTCAGGCGCGGGAAGGTGGTGAAGACGCGATCGATGTCCCGAGCGATCTCGGCCTTGTCCTTGCGGATATAGGCGCCGATCTGCAGGTTTTCGGTAATGGTCATGCGGGTGAACACACCGCGCCCCTCGGGCACCATGACCAGACCTTCGGCGACCAGATCCCAGGCGCCCCGCCCCTTGATGCTCTTGCCCAGGAACTCGATGTCGCCAGCCAGGAACGGCAGCGTGCCGGTGATGGCCTTCATCGTGGTGGTCTTGCCTGCACCATTGGAGCCGATGAGCGAGACCAGTTCGCCCTGGTGCACCTCGAAGTCGATGCCCTTCACGGCCTGGATGCCGCCATACGCGACCTTCAGGCCGCTGACTTTCAACAGGGTTTGCGCCATCTCAATGTCCTCCCGTGCCGAGGTACGCCTCGATCACCTTCTGGTTCTTCTGCACCTCCATGGGCGAGCCTTCCGCAATCTGCTTTCCGTAGTCGAGCACGGTCACGCGGTCGCACAGTCCCATCACGAGCTTCACGTCGTGTTCGATGAGAAGAATAGTGCGGTCATCCTTTCGGATGCGGTCGATCAATTCGCGCAGAAGCACCTTTTCGGTCGCGTTCATGCCAGCGGCGGGCTCATCGAGTGCGATCAGCTGCGGATCCGTCGCCAGGGCACGCGCAATCTCGAGACGTCGCTGGTCGCCATAGCTCAAGGTGCGCGCCTTGTAGTCGGCGAACTTGCTGATACCCACATACTCGAGCAACTCATGGGCGCGCTCCGCGATCGCCGCTTCCTCGGCCTTGAAGCCGCCCGTCCGGAAGATCGCACCGAACACCCCCGAGTGCGTCCGGATATGCCGGCCGACCATCACGTTCTCGAGTGCGGTCATTTCCGCGAAGAGTCGAATGTTCTGGAAGGTGCGCGCGATGCCCGCCTTCGCGACTTCATGCACCGCCGTGGGCTGATAGGGCTTGCCCGCCAGCTCGAAGGTGCCGCTGTCGGGCGTGTAGAGGCCCGTGATGACGTTGAAGAAGGTGGTCTTGCCTGCGCCGTTGGGGCCGATCAGCCCGTACACCTGACCACGCATGATCTTGATGCCGACGTCCGACAGGGCCTGCAGGCCGCCGAAGCGCTTGGAAATGCCCTGCACGTTGAGGATCGTGTCTGTCATGGAGTCCCCCGCGTCACGGATTGATCGACATGGGACGCGAGGCCACCCCGGGCATCTCATCCGACGGCGTCTCGATGCCCGGCGCGGCAGCCGGCATGCCCGAGGCCGGCGCGGTACCGCGCCGCACGAGGGACTTGCCATGCTCCGGCGACGGCCAGAGGCCGCGGGGACGAACCAGCATGATGATGATCATCGCCAGCGCGATGAACAGCTGGCGCAGGATCGAGGCGTCGAGCCGGCCATCCGTCATTTCTTGCAGAGGCGCCGCGACATAGCGGAGCACTTCGGGCAACGCAGCCAGCAGCACCGCACCAAGCACCACGCCCGGCAGATGGCCGATGCCGCCCAACACGACCATGGCGACGATCATCACCGACTCCATGAGACTGAAGGATTCGGGCGAAACGAAGCCCTGGAAGGCGGCGAACATCGCGCCCGACACACCACCGAAGCTCGCGCCCATTCCGAAGGCCAGCAGCTTCATGTTGCGCGTATTGATGCCCATGGCCTTGGCGGCGATCTCGTCCTCCCGGATGGCCATCCACGCGCGTCCGACGCGCGAAATCTGCAGTCGGTGCGAAATCAGGATCGTGAAGAGCACGAGCACCAGGAACAGGTAGTAGTAGAGGGTGACGGAGGAGATCGTGAAGCCATCGAGCTTCAGCGGCCGCCCGAGGTTCAGGCTCCAGAAATGGATCGGGTCGATGGCCGTGATGCCCTTCGGCCCATTGGTGATGTTGACCGGCTGGTCGAGGTTGTTGAGGAACACCCGGATGATTTCACCAAAGCCGAGCGTCACGATCGCCAGATAGTCGCCGCGCAGCTTCAGCGTCGGCGCGCCGAGCAGCACTCCGAACAGCGCCGCGAGCCCGAGGGCCAGGGGTATCACCACGATCAGCGTGGTGTGCATCCCGTTCGGGAACATAGCCTTGAAGACCGGGAAGGTTTCCGTCAGATGCGGGGAACTCAGCAGCGCGAACAGATAGGCGCCAATGGCGAAGAAGGCCACATAGCCGAGGTCGAGCAGGCCTGCATAACCCACCACGATGTTCAGACCGAGGGCCAGCAGGACATACAGGAGCGCGATATCCGCAATGCGCACCCAGGCGTTGCCCTGGCTCTGGAGCACCAGCGGCAGCGCCAGCAGGGCGACCGCGGCAACCACGATGAAGACGAGGTTCTTGCTGTTCTTCATGATGTGCCGCTCCTCAGGCCCGATCCGCCACGCGCTCGCCGAGGAGCCCCGAGGGCCGCAAGGTGAGCATGACGATGAGCACGATGAAGGCGAAGATGTCGCTGTAGTTGCTCCCCAGCACATCGCCCGTCAGAGCACCGATATAGCCGGACCCGATGGCTTCGATCAGCCCCAGGAGGATGCCGCCGACCACCGCGCCCGCGAGATTGCCGATGCCGCCGAAGACGGCCGCCGTGAAGGCCTTGAGACCCGGGATGAAGCCCATCGCGTGCTGCGCAATGCCGTAGTTGGAGGCGTACATGACGCCCGCGATCGCCGCGAGCACCGCGCCGATGATGAAAGTCGCCGAGATGACCATGTCGGGCCGGATGCCCATGAGCGCCGCGACACGCGGGTTCTCCGCCGTGGCCCGCATCGCGCGCCCGAGCCGTGTGTAGTTGACGAGCCACATCAGCACCACCAGACAGAAGGCAGTGACGCTCAGGATCATCACCTGGGTGGGCGAGATCACCGCGCCGCCGACATGGATCGGCGTGGTGGGCAGGAGGTTGGGATAGGCCTTGTTGGTCGGCTTCCAGATGATCATCGCGAGCGTCTGCAGAAGGATCGACATGCCGATCGCGGTGATCAGGGGCGCCAGCTTGGGGCTGTTGCGAAGCGGCCGGTAGGCGACCTTCTCGATGACGAAGTTCAGGGAGGCCGCGACCACGCAGGCAATGATGAGCGCGATGATCAGTACAAGCCAACCCGGCGCGGAAGGCATGGCGCTCTGCATGAGCCCGATGATGGTCCAACTGGTCAGCGCCCCGACCATGAGCACTTCACCATGGGCGAAATTGATGAGGTTGATGATGCCGTACACCATGGTATAGCCCAGGGCTATCAAGGCGTACATGCTGCCGAGAACCAGACCGTTGATGATCTGCTGCAGCAAGATGTCCATAACGCGAATCCCTTTTTTGATGGCACCCTTTGGAGGCGCTTGACCGGCCAGTGGCGTTGCGGATCGACGCCCTGTCCCCTTTAGCAAAAAACCCGCCAGCATGTTTCGACGGCGGGTTTGTTGGCGGAATTTTAGTCACGGCCAGAGGGCAACTTGGCGCCGAAACGACGGGGTTTTCCCGCTGTTGCAGGCCGCCGCGATGAGGTCTGCGCAAGGAAGTACCGCCCCCGTTGCGAGCGCGTATCGGCGCCCTGCTCATCGCGACACGCACCCCCGATTCCCATTCGAAAAACACCGCGGAACCGGCTCCTCCGGGCCGCCGGTGTTGCCCCCTCGAGGGGGTTGGCGAAGCAACATGCAGTGCGCGCAGACTGGGGGTGACCTCAAGCCCCGTCGTTTCGCCGGCGCAGATCGCGCAATTTCTCGGCGATGCGGATTTCCAGACCGCGTTCCACCGGCCGGTAGAACTGCGGGGGGTCGATGCCATCCGGCATGTAGCGCTCCCCGGCCGCAAAGCCGCCCTCCTCGTCGTGGGCATAGCGGTAGCCCTTGCCGTAGTCGAGCTGCTTCATGAGCCGCGTCGGCGCGTTGCGCAGGTGCAGCGGCACGGGCCGCGTCCCGTCCTTCCGGACGAAGGCCTTCACCTCGTTGAAGGCCTTGTAGACGGCATGGGACTTCGGCGCGATCGCCAGATGGGCGACGCATTCGGCCAAGGCCAATTCACCCTCCGGTGAACCGAGCCGCTCGTACACCTCGGCCGCATCTGCACTATCGCTTCTTGGATGGAACTCTGACCCTCACGATGCAGCAAGCCACAGAGCAGGACATCACCGATGCGATTGAGGATCTGAATTTCATGCTCAAGAAATGCATTGAGCGAGCACTAGGCTTGAATGTCAGTAACGATAGGAATCGGCTTAGGAATGACACCTATCAACTCGCCATCGTCACAGTAAGTCTTGAGATCATTGATAAGCTCGATCGTATATCCATCCCAGTGCTGCCTCACCTTGTTGAAGAAAAAATCAAACTCTTCATCGCCCGACTTCATCTTCGTATATTTTCCTTCAGAGAACAAAATCCTCATATAGCTCAAGACCCGCTGAAAATCTTGAACTACCGGATGTTTCCTCTCAAAAATCAAGTTTACACGCGGAATGTCATTTATGAATGTATTTAAAATGTATGCGCCCTTGCCAGCCCCATCAATTACACCGATCGCAATGACACAGAATGAGAGCTTTTTCTTCCAATAGCTTTCATTCGATAGACCATGCCCGTGAAGCCCTTCCACTTCACCAAATACTGCCAATCTGCCATAAGGTATCGGGAAACTTAGAACCAGACAGATATCGGATTGTTGAGCAAGACGCCTTGCATCTGGGCGCATGCCATTGATCTGGTAAGGAAAGACTTCAGTGAATTCATCCAGCAACCCCTCACTCAATACGGAATCACTTCCTGCAAGAAAGAATCTGTAGCTTGTGTGGCGAGCCAGAAAGCTTATGTTGTACAACTGCGAGAGCCTTCCTATCAATTGATCAACAATGCCAGATGACATCTTGTAATTGAGGAAGATCGACATGAAATACTGAAATCCCCAATTTTGCAGATAAGAGTCCAGTTGATCAAAGAAGTTAAATGGAAGATCGGCCCGCAAGTCTCTCAGCTTCCAGTGCGGATAGCATGGAAGTCCAGTGGGAGTGAATGTCAAGGCGCGATGAGAGTGCAAACACTCAAGAACCGCATAAAAATGAGTGGCCCAATACGACTTGAAATTTTGAATGATCCCGACATTCAATGGTGTCGCCAACTGACTTTGTGCAAAAGCCATACTTCTTATTCCCCCGCTTCATCATCAAGCTTGCGAAGGAATGCCAGCTTCTCACCTATCTTGATCTCCAAGCCCCTGGGAGTCGGTTGATACCAACCAGGTTCTTCTATGCCGTCAGGAAGATAAGTTTCACCAGCAGCATAGGCATTGGGCTCATCATGGGCATAACGGTATTCATGCCCATAACCCAGTTCTTTCATGAGCTTTGTTGGCGCATTCCGAAGATGAACAGGAACCTCCCGGCTCTTGTCCTGCTTCACGAAGGCTCTTGCTTGGTTGTAGGCGTTGTAACCTGCATTGCTCTTGGCGGCCACAGCAAGATAGATGACCGCTTGACCAAGGGCCAACTCCCCTTCAGGACTACCCAGCCGTTCATAGGTCAAGGCCGCATCGTTGGCTATCTGCATGGCTCTTGGATCAGCCAAACCAATGTCTTCCCAAGCCATGCGAACAATGCGCCGCGACAGATACCGAGGATCAGCACCACCGTCCAACATGCGTGTTAGCCAGTAGAGTGCCGCGTCTGGATGGGATCCACGAACAGACTTGTGCAAGGCTGAAATCTGGTCATAGAAGTTGTCCCCGCCTTTATCAAAACGCCGACTGTTCAAGGTCAAGGCATTCTGAATAAAGTCGGCATCAATCTTCGTGATACCAGCAGCACCGGCAGCCGTTTTACACTGTTCCAGCAGGTTCAAGAACCTTCTGGCGTCACCGTCTGCATAGCCAATGATGGTGTCAACGGCTTGGTCTTCAAATTCCAAGTCACCAAGGGCTTCTTCCTCTCGAACTCGCTTCAAGAGAAGCTTCAACTCTTCGTCCGTCAGTGACTTCAGCACATAGACCTGAGCCCGCGACAACAAAGCCGAGTTCACTTCAAAGGAAGGGTTCTCGGTGGTGGCACCAATGAAGGTGACTAGCCCACTTTCGGCATAGGGAAGAAGCGCGTCTTGCTGGGACTTATTGAACCTGTGAATTTCGTCTACGAACAAGATGGTGTGCTTGCCCATAGATAGATTCTGTTGTGCCTGCTCCATAGCAGCACGGATGTCTTTGACGCCTGAGAACACGGCAGACAGGGCGATGAACTCGCACTTGAAGGCCGTGGCCGTGAGCCGAGCCAAGGTGGTTTTACCAACACCCGGCGGCCCCCAGAAGATCATGGAGTGGGGCTTGCCCGACTGGAAGGCCAGTCTCAGAGGCTTGCCTTCACCCAGCAAGTGGGACTGCCCAATGACCTCGTCCAAGGTCTTGGGGCGAAGGGCTTCGGCCAGTGGTGCGATGGGCTCTTGTGCGAACAAATCAGCCATGCTCCACCCCCACTGAACAATGGGGAAGCACAAGGAATTGCACAAACGCCTTTATAAGCTGGCCAACGACCTCGCCCAAGCTTCGGGGCCGCAGGCGTTCGGCAGGGGGTTGGTGGCTGGTGGTGGCCATGAGGACCTCGACCCCGGGCGCAGGAACGCGCCGGCGTCCTATTGGCGGATCAGGTCGGCACCTTTGGGCACCTTGAACTGGAAGGTCTCGGCCGGCAGCGCCGGATTGACCTCGACCTTGGTGAACTTCAGCACCGAACGTTGTCCGAAGCTGTCGAGAATCTCCAGTGCGGCGAGAGCCTCGCCCTGGAATCCGATCTCCACGCTCTGGAGCTGCCCGTCCTTGCTCTTCGGATGCGCCATCACCCACTGCAGGCCATCTCGGTCCGGCGCGGATTCGAGCGTGAAGTCGGCCTGCAGGGAACGCAGGTCGGGCGCGGCGGCGATCAGTGCCGCCGGCGTCGAACCAAGCGCTTGCGCCTGCTTGCGCTCCGTGACCTGATTGAGGTCGGCGTCGAACAGCCACAGGGTGCTGCCGTCGGCCACGATGTTCTGCGCGAAGGGCTTCTTGTAGTCGAACCTGAACTTGCCCGGGCGCTGGAATTCGAAGCTGCCGGTCGACACCTTGGCGCGCGGGTTCTGGCCCTCCCTTGGCGGCGCCGTCACGGTCTGGGTGAACTCCGCGCGGCCCGACTTCACGCCCTTGACGAATGCCTCCAGGCTCTCGAGGCCGCCGGCCCAGGCGCCTGCGACGCTGGCCGCCAGCCAGACGCCAACCAAGATACGTCTTGTCTTCATCCCTGATTCACTCTTCATTCGGTGCGCGCGGGCACCAGAATCTCGCGCTGGCCGCTGCCGCTCATCGCACTCACGAGGCCCGCATGCTCCATGTCCTCGACCAGGCGCGCGGCCCGGTTGTAGCCGATCTTCAGATGCCGCTGCACCAGCGAGATGCTGGCCTTGCGATTCTTCAGCACGACCTCGACCGCCTGGTCGTACATCGGGTCCTTCTCGCCGCCCTCGCCGCCGCCTTCGCCGAGCAGGTCGCCATCGCCGTCGACCGTACCGCCCTCGAGAACGCCTTCGATGTAGTCGGGTTCGCCCTGCGACTTGAGGTAGGCGACGACGCGGTGCACCTCGTCATCGCTCACGAACGCGCCATGCACACGCACCGGCAGGCCCGTGCCGCTGGGCATGTAGAGCATGTCTCCCATGCCGAGCAAGGCTTCGGCGCCCATCTGGTCGAGGATGGTGCGCGAGTCGATCTTGCTCGACACCTGGAAGGCGATGCGCGTCGGGATGTTGGCCTTGATCAGGCCCGTGATCACGTCCACGCTGGGGCGCTGGGTCGCCAGGATCAGGTGAATGCCTGCAGCCCGGGCCTTCTGCGCCAGTCGGGCGATCAGTTCCTCGATCTTCTTGCCGACCACCATCATCAGGTCGGCCAATTCGTCGATGACCACCACGATGTGCGGCTCGCGAGCGAGCGGCTCCGGACTGTCGGGCGTGAGGCTGAAGGGGTTGTAGATGAATTCCTCGCGCGACTTGGCTTCGTCGATCTTGACGTTGTAGCCCGCCAAATTGCGCACCCCCAGCTTGCTCATCAACTTGTAGCGGCGCTCCATCTCGGCGACGCACCAGTTGAGGCCATGGGCGGCCTGCCGCATATCGGTCACGACCGGCGCGAGCAGATGCGGAATGCCTTCGTAGACCGACATCTCGAGCATCTTCGGGTCGATCATGAGCAATCGGACGTCGCGCGCCTCGGCCTTGTACAGGAGGCTGAGGATCATCGCGTTGATGCCGACGGACTTGCCGGACCCGGTGGTCCCGGCCACCAGCACGTGCGGCATCTTGGCGAGATCCGCCACGACGGGATTGCCGACGATGTCCTTGCCGAGCCCCATCGTGAGCATCGACTTGGCCTCGTTGTAGACCTGCGAGCCGAGGATTTCGCTCAGGCGGATGGATTGGCGCTTGGCGTTCGGCAGTTCGAGCGCCATGAAGTTCTTGCCGGGGATCGTCTCCACCACGCGGATCGAGACCAGCGACAGCGAGCGCGCCAGATCCTTCGCAAGATTCACGATCTGCGAGCCCTTCACTCCGGTGGCGGGCTCGATTTCGTATCGGGTGATCACCGGTCCGGGCGAAGCCAGCATCACGCGCACCTCGACACCGAAATCCTTGAGCTTCTTCTCGATCAGTCGAGAGGTCATTTCGAGCGTGTCGGCCGACACCGTCTCCTGACGGCTCTGTGCGGCATCGAGCAGATCGACCTGCGGAAGCTTGCTGTCCGGCAGTTCCCGGAACAGCGGCTTCTGACGCTCCTTGGCGACGCGCTCGCTCCGGGGCACTTCGACCAGCGCAGGCTCGATCTGCACCGGCGGCGACGCGACACGACGTTTGGGACGCGGGACGATGCGCAGCTCTTCATCTGCAGCTTCCGGCTCGGGCCCCTGCTCGACAGAGGTCAACTCTTCCCGTTCGCGAACCGCCTGCTTGCCCATGGCGATGTCCTGCGCAATCTCCCGCTTCTCCCGACGCGACTCGAAAAGCGAATACAGGCGCGAGCCAATGGTTTCGGCGATCTGGCTCCACGAGAAGCGGAAGACGAGTGCCGAGCCGATCACGCCACCCGCAATCGCGATCAGGGCCGAGCCCGTGAACCCCATCCACTTGACGCTGGCCGGCCCGACCAGGTAGCCAAGCACACCGCCACCATGGCCGGGCAGCCTGAATTCGAGGCGATAGAGACGCGACCACTCCAGCACTGCGCTGGCGCAGAGGAGCAGCACGAGACCGAACCAGAACGCGAGGCGGCTGCGATTGAAAGGGCCGCGCTGCGGCTGCTCGGCCGGCATCGCTTCGCCGCCACGCATCCAGCCGGCCAGCGATGAGAGCCAAGCCCGCAAGGCAGCAGCCAGGCACCACCAGACTGAATAACCGGCCAGGAAGTAACTCGCGTCAGCGACCCAGGCGCCGATCCGGCCACCCCAGTTCTTCACCTCTCCGCCCGTCCCCGAGGTCGACCAGGCAGCGTCCGATGGCGTGAAGCTCAGCATCGACAGCAGCCAGAACAGCAGAAGGACGAAGCCCGCGATCAGCGTGATCTCATGGGCGAAACGCATCGCGCGAAAGCGCACCGGCTGCAAGTCGGCCGGCGAGGACTGAAGGGTGTTGAGCGAATATGTCATGAAACACACAAGGACCCGCCGGTGACCGCGGTCCCGGGTCCATGGACACTACAACGAAGACAGGGCCCGCGGCGTTGGCAATGCGGACTGTCTTCGATACCGTCGCAAAGACGCGACGGCGGCCGAACACTCAGGCCAGCGATGAAAGGCGTTCCTTGACGATCATCGAGCCGTCAGGCTGAGTCTGCACGAAGCCCCGCTCTTCCAGGTCCTTCATTACGCGGCTCACCATTTCGCGAGAGGCGCCGACCATCTTGGCCAGATCCTGGCGCGAGATCTTGTCGCGCACCTTCAGGTTGCCGGCGCCGTCGTCGACGGCGAATTCGAGCAGTGACCGGGCAACGCGCCCGTAGACATCCATCAACGCCAGGGATTCGATCTTGCGATCGGCATGACGCAAACGCGCGACCAGGCCCCGCATGATGTTGTAGGACATCGAGGAGTTTTCGGGCAGGCAGCGGGCAAACGCCTCACGTCCGAGCATCAGCACGTCGGTCTGGACCTCGGTGCGCACAGTCGCCGAATGAGGTTCGTCGTCGATCATGCTCATCTCGCCGATGTAGTCACCGGGATGCAGCGTCGCAAGAATCACCTCCCGCCCCCGGCTGTCGGTGCTCATCACGCGAGCACGCCCGGTCAGGATGATGTAGAGCGCATCGGACTTCTTGCCCTGCTCAACCACCATTTCAGCACGCTTGAATCGCTTCTTGACGATTGCATCGGCAATGCTCGCCGACTGCGCTGGTGTCAGCGCAGCGAACAGCGGCACGCGGCGAAGCAACTCAAGATTGGACAGCATCGACATTCATCAGTCCCCAGCTTGACGCGCCGATTGCAGATCATCGATTAATACAATCGCGCGAATTGATAACACTGTTCCTCCGGCCTTGAGCCGAACGGTGATACTCCATATCTATCACCCTCAAAATGTACACGCTGCGCAGCGGCACTCCTAGGTTTTCTACTCATGTCCTCCCCACGCCACGCGAAGGTTCTCATTCTTGGCTCCGGTCCGGCCGGCTATACCGCTGCAGTTTATGCGGCCCGCGCCAATCTTGAACCCATGCTGATCACCGGCATGGCCCAGGGCGGCCAACTCATGACCACGACCGAGGTGGACAACTGGCCCGCGGATGTTCACGGCGTGCAGGGCCCCGACTTGATGCAGCGCTTTCTGGAGCACGCCGAGCGCTTCAAGACCCAGATCGTTTTCGACCACATCAACAAGGTCGATCTGGGCAAGAGGCCGTTCACGCTCATGGGCGACAGCGACACCTACACCTGCGACACGCTCGTGATTGCGACCGGTGCGTCCGCCAAGTACCTCGGGCTCGATTCGGAACAGCATTTCATGGGCCGCGGCGTTTCCGGCTGCGCGACTTGCGACGGGTTCTTCTATCGCGACCAGGAAGTGTGCGTGATCGGCGGCGGCAATACCGCTGTGGAAGAGGCGCTTTACCTCTCCAACATCGCCAGCAAAGTCACGCTGGTTCACCGGCGGGACAAGTTCCGCGCCGAACCGATCCTGATCGACAAGCTGTATGAAAAGGCAGCCGAGGGCAAGATTGAGATCAAGGTCAACAACACGCTCGACGAAGTACTGGGCGACGACTCCGGCGTCACGGGTATTCGCCTGAAAAGTGCGCAGACTGGAGCGACGGAGCAAATCGACTTGAAGGGCTGCTTCATCGCCATCGGCCATCATCCGAACACCGACATCTTCCAGGGCCAGCTCGAAATGAAGGACGGCTACATCGTGACCCGTACCGGCCTTCAGGGCTTTGCCACGATGACCAGCATCCCTGGCGTCTTTGCCGCGGGCGATGTCCAGGATCACGTCTATCGCCAGGCGATCACGAGCGCAGGGACCGGATGCATGGCTGCGCTCGACGCCCAGCGCTTTCTGGAGCAGGAGGGCGGGGTTTGATTCCCCTGTGCGCCAGCCTCGGGCTATAATCTGCGGCTTTGCCGAATGGCCTGCTCCGCGCGCGGGCAATCGAAGGGACGGCAACCCGGGCTACCGCCACCCGATTCTGGCGAGGTCAAGCTGCAAACCACCCGACGACATCGTCGATCCGGGTGCCAGCTGTTCAAAGAAGAGAGCGTCATATGGCACGCGTATGCGAAGTCACGGGCAAGGGCCCGATGGTCGGAAACAACGTTTCCCACGCCAACAACAAAACCAAGCGCCGGTTCCTGCCGAACCTGCAATATCGCCGTTTCTGGGTCGAATCCGAAAATCGCTGGGTGCGCCTGCGTGTTTCGAGCGCAGCTCTGCGCCTGATCGACAAGAACGGCATTGATGCCGTGCTCGCCGACCTCCGCGCGCGCGGTCAAGCCTAAGGAGCTGAATCATGGCAACGAGCAAAGGCGGACGCGAAAAGATCAAGCTGGAGTCCACTGCGGGCACCGGCCACTTCTACACCACGAGCAAGAACAAGAAGACGATGCCTGAAAAGATGTCGATCATGAAGTTCGACCCGAAGGCACGCAAGCACGTCGAGTACAAGGAAATCAAGCTGAAGTAGTTCGGCTGCGATCCCCACGAAGAAACCCGCTGTTGACCCAGCGGGTTTTTTTATTCCTGCTCGCAAGTGGGGGGCTTGGCAAGGCTCCATGAGCACCTCCGCACGTGCTGCGACGTCCCTACCCCCCACACAAACAAGAAAGCCGGCACTAGGCCGGCTCTTCTCGAAGCTAAAGGCGGCAGCTGGTACCCCGCCGCCCCTGGTTTCAGGTACGCGCAGCGCGCAGGCGAGTCGAAAACTCACGCAGACCTGCAATGCCGCTGGCTTCGGCGCGATGACACCAGGCGGCAAGATCCGCCGCGAGCTGCTCGCGCGACTGCGAAGTATTGAGCCAAAGCTGCCGAAGTTCCTCACGCATCGTGACCATCTTGTCCAGAACAGGATAGGCAGCGCGAGCTTGAACGAGCTGCTTGCGTGCATCGGCTGGCACCCTCTCGTCGTCGCGGTGCAGCCAACGCTTGGCAGCCTTGAGTGCCGACAGGTCGGCGCCCTTCGCCTTGAGCAACGCCAGCTCGTGCGCCGTGGTGCGGCGCATTTCACGAGCGTACCCGGCCATGACTTCGTAGCGATTGGCGATGACGGCCTCAAGGGTCTTGGCATCAGCCACCGGCTGGATGGCACCCATCCGCATCTTCGGCGGGACCTTCTTGACCTTGGCCCATCCGATCTTCTGCATCAGGCTGATATAGACCCAGCCGATATCGAACTCATACTTCTTCACCGAGAACTTGGCCGAGGTCGGATAGGTGTGATGGTTGTTGTGCAACTCTTCTCCCCCGATGATCACGCCCCAGGGGAACACGTTCGTGCTCGCGTCAGGCGCCTCGAAGTTGCGATAGCCCCAGTAGTGACCGATGCCATTGATGATGCCGGCCGCAGTGATCGGAATCCACAGCATCTGAACCGCCCAGACAGTCAGGCCCAAGGCACCGAACAACGCAAGGTCCAGCACCAGCATCAGACCAACGCCCTGCCAGCCAAAACGCGAATACAGGTTGCGCTCAAGCCAATCGTCGGGTGTGCCGTGGCCGTAGCGCTCCATCGTTTCCTTGTTCTTCGACTCGGCACGATAGAGCTCGGCGCCGCGCCACAGCACTTCGTCGATGCCCTTGACCTGAGGGCTGTGCGGGTCGTCGACAGTTTCGCACTTGGCGTGGTGTTTACGATGGATCGCGACCCATTCCTTGGTCACCATGCCGGTGCCGATCCACAGCCAGAAGCGGAAGAAATGGGAGGGAATGGGGCCCAGGTCCATGGCCCGGTGCGTCTGCGTGCGGTGCAGAAAGATCGTGACCGCCGCAATGGTGATGTGTGTCGTGACGAGGGTGTACAGAACGATCTGCCACCACGCGAGGTCCCACAAGCCGTTTCCGAGCCAATCGATGGCCGCGCTCAGTACGGCGGAGTCAGGAAGCAACATTGAGTTAAATACTCCATGGCCACACGAAGGTGCAGCCTTCAGATAAGTTGCGATTTTACGGCTTCGGGCCTGAAAATGGGCCTAAATTCTTGACTTGGCTCAAGTATTGAACACATTTGGAGGAGCGGCCCTACTTTCGGCGCCAGACAGCCGCGAAAAAGCCATCCGTGTCATGGCGATGCGGCCAGAGCCGCAGGTAGCGTGTGCCGCCTTCACCGCCCGCGCATAGGCCGGCAGCCTTGGGAATCTTGAGAGCGCCCAGCAATTCGCCCGCATCCACCACCTCGAAATCGGGATTGGCGGCGCCGAATGCCTCCGCGATGGCCTCGTTCTCATCCGGCAGCACGCTGCAGGTGGCATAGACAAGCCGCCCACCGGATTTCACCAGCCTCGCCGCGCTTTGAAGAATTGCCGCCTGCTTGACCGTGAGCTCCCGGACCGATTCGGGCGACTGACGCCACTTGAGGTCCGGATTGCGCCGCAGCGTACCCAGCCCCGAACACGGCGCATCGACCAGCACCCGGTCGATCTTTCCCGCGAGGCGCTTGACGCGATCGTCGCGCTCGTGCGCGATGGCTGCCGGATGCACGTTGGACAGCTTGCTGCGCGCCAGCCGCGGCTTGAGCGCGTCCAGCCGGTGCGCGGACGTGTCGAACGCGTAAAGCCGACCGGTACTGCGCATCATGGCGCCAATCGCCAGCGTCTTGCCGCCCGCCCCGGCGCAGAAGTCCACCACCATTTCACCGCGCTTGGCGTCGAGCAGCAGTGCCAGGAGCTGCGAACCCTCGTCCTGGACCTCGATCGCGCCGCGGGCAAAAGCATCCAGCTTCGTCAATGGCGGCTTGCCGTCGACTCGCAAGCCCCACGGCGAATAGGGCGTCGGCACCGACCGGATACCCGCGAGCGCGAGCTCCTTCTCCACGTCCGGCCGCTTGTCGGTCAATGCGTTCACCCGGAGGTCGAGTGGCGCCGGCTGCTGGAGGCTCTGCGCCAGTGCCCAGAATTCGCCGCCCAGTTGCGCCTTGAGCGGCGCCACCAGCCATTCAGGCAGATTGTGCCGATGCCTTTCGAGGAGATCTTCGGGTGTGATCGCGTCGCAGTTGTCGAGCCAGCGCTTCTCCGCATCGCTGAGCGCGCTCTTCAGAAAATCGCGCTGCCCGTGAAAACCGAGGATCGCCATCCGCCTTTCCTTCGGCCCGACGCCCGAGGGCGACAGATGATCGAACAGCAGTTTCTTGCGCAAGACGGCGTAAACAGTTTCGGCCAACGTGGAACGCTCGCGCGGGCCGAGTTCACGGTGCTCGCGAAAGAAGCGCGAGACGACCTGGTCAGCGGGATGGTCGAACTTGAGAACGAGACCGACCAGATCGGCGGTGGCCTCGAGCAGGGCTTTGGGGTGCATGCCCCATTGTCTCAGCCGCGCGCCTCTCCACCGGCCCGGGGCTCATGGCCCCAGCGCGACCACACGGGCGCGAAGGCCTGGCGCTCGATATCCGCGAGCGTGGGTGCATGTCCCGCCCACAGTACCAGCGTCGCACCGGGCAGGCTCACGGTCTGCTCGAGCTGGCGGCACAGTTGCCAACGTTCCTCGTCCCCCAGCCCCGGCACCTCCACGAACATCACGTAGGCGCGCCGCCATGGAAACTCGCGCAGGTTCTTGCGCACCAGCCACGCTCGCGCTACCGCGCTGCACCGGAGCAGATCGGCACGCAGTTCACCGAGCTCGAACTCGCTCAAGTCGTGGCGCGCGATCTGGCTGAAGAAGGGTGTGGCGGTGATCTCCTCCCATGCGCGCTGTTCGGCTGCCTCGGCCAATCTGGAGCGCTCGCGCCAGATCTTGAGCGCCGCCGCATCGTGCGGCCCCACGTCCGGGTTCTCGAGCAGCGCGACCGCAGACTTGGCAGCCCACCAGCGGCTCGCCATGCTGGACTCATGCAGGCGTTCGAGCACCGCAAGCCGCGCCGAACGGTCATGAGGAGACAGCATCTGCGCCAGTCCGCGCAGCGCGCCCGGATGGTCCCGTGTGATCTGCAGCGCTCGTTCATAGTGCTCGCGCACATCGGCGCCTGAATCGATACGCCTCGCACAATCCGCCCATTCGACCATCTCGTCGGCGCTGTTGCGACCGGCGCAGGCCGCCAGCGTGTCGACCCGCTGGCGTACCCGCTGCAGGTAGGCGTGATGCTGCTTCCAGTCGTTCTCGTGAGCGCGACACCATTCCCGATCGAAATGCTCGATCCACTTCGGCACATCGGCCAGCAGGCGAATCGCCGGCTTCTCCGACCACGCCGGCAGCCTGGCCTTTTCATCCAGCGCTTCCAGCCGATCGCGCAGCACCGGATGCGTGTCGACGGCATCGCTCAGACTGCTCAGCGCATTGCGCATCGCCGTGCGCGCAAAGTTCTGGTCGACAGCAGCCCCCAGTTGCGCGCCCATTCTTTCGAAGGGCCCCACTGGCAAGGCCCGCTCGACGGCGTGCGACCAGTGCGCAGACCAGAAACGCTCGGCATACCACTCGCTCTTGATGGCGATTTCGATCAGCGCGCCGGCCACGACCCGGGTGCCGAGCAGGCGGGCCGCGACGCGGTCGGCCTCGTACTCGTCCTGGCGCGCGAGCGCGAAGGTCCTGGCCGCGAAGCGGGGGAAATACCATCGAAAGAAGGCCTGGGCGGCAAAAGCCATCGGCCCTTCGTTGCGCTGCAGACTCGCGTCGAGCTTGAGCCATGACAAGCGGGTGCGATAAATCCACGCGCTCAGCTTTCCGTGGTTCCCCCGCAGATGGCCGTACTCATGGGCCAGCACGGAAAACAGCCGCCGCCGATCAAGCGCCATGAGCAAAGGCAGTCCGACACTGAGATAGTTGACCGCGCCGCCGAAGATCCCGAAGCGTGGCAACTGCCGGATGCTCGCGTTGAATTCCCCGTCGAGAAAGACACGATGCACGGGCGGTCCGTCGATCTTCCGCCGGATCCGGTCCAACGCCTCGAAGAGTTGCGGCGCGTCGTCGCGCCGGAGTTCGACACCGTCCGGCTCGTCGAAGCGCACCCACAATGCACGCAAGGTCGCCCAGAGCAATCCCAATGCAAACGCGAGCATCCAGCCGCGCGCGACGCTGAAACGACCACCCTGCCCCCAAGCACCGGCCACCGAAGCGATCATTCCGACCGCAAGCGCCAGGCAACCGATCACCCACAGGTAGCCGAGCGTGGCAAAGGCCGCCACCTTGCGCCGATACCCCACACTGTCATCGGCGCTGGCATGCTCGCTCAAGCGCACGAGATGAACAAAATCCGCCCGATCCATCCGGCCTCCTCAGCCTTTCGAACAACGTGAACCATCCACCCCGCAGCAATGACCTTCCGCCCCTGCCCGCAATCCCCCGCGGCCGCTATCGCCACTACAAGGGCGGTGAATACGAAGTACTCGGCACCGCACGCCACAGCGAGACGCTGGAGCCGATGACGATCTACCGGGCGCTCGACGGCAGCGGCCTCTGGGTACGGCCGGCGGCCATGTTCGTGGAAACCATCGACTGGAAGGGCTTGCCGCAAGCACGCTTCGCGAAGATCGACTGCGCGCCGCCGGCCGGGGCCGACCCCGATGCAGACAGGCAGGACCTCGACTCTCGTCTGCGGCACGACACGCGCTAGTGAGGCAATGCGGCATCGCTCGGGCGAATCAGCGGTAACAAGGGCAGCTCCAATCCGACGTCTCTTGAGCAAGAAGCAGCCGGATTGTGTGTCATTTTGTTTCCAAAAGCCAGTTGGCGATGGCTTCGGGATAAACCCGGTGCTCCTGCGTCAGGACGCGCGCGGCGAGGGATTCCGGGGTGTCCGAGGACAGCACCGGCACCACAGCCTGAGCCAGGATCGGCCCGTGGTCGAGGTCCGACGTCACTTCATGGACGGTCAGCCCCGTCACCTTGCAGCCGGCCTCGATTGCGCGACGGTGCGTATGCAGACCGGGGAATGCCGGCAGCAGGGAAGGATGGATATTGATCAGCCGCTTGCGGTAGCGCTCGACGAAGTCGGCCGTGAGGATCCGCATGAAACCTGCCAACACCACGAGCGTTGGCGCATAGGCATCGATGGCATCCGCCAGGGCCGCGTCGAACTGCTCTCGTGTGGCGAAATCCCGGTGCGACACCACGCCGGTCGGGATCCCCTCCGATGCCGCAAGTGCCAGCCCGGCGGCATCTGCGTTGTTGCTGATCACAGCTGCAACGCGGGCGTCGAAGCGCTCCGCCCATCGTTCGCGCTTCGCGGCCCGCACGATCGCCGCCATATTGGAGCCGCTGCCGGAGATCAGGATCACAATGTTCTTCATGGGACGCGGGATTATCCGTGCCCGCATCGGGCCAGCCCGTTTGTCGCCCCGCGGACACCCCGTTTGCGCACGACCGTGCTAAAACCGCCCATTCCGGAGACACGCCACATGCGTGGCAGTCGGTCAACAAAGCGAGGCACACATGGATTTGAGCTTCACGCCCGAAGAACAGAAGTTCCGCGAAGACATTCGCGCATGGGTCAAAGAGAACCTTCCCCCCGAGATATCCCACAAGGTGCATAACGCACTGGAGCTCACGCGCGACGATATGCAGCGATGGGCGAAGATCCTCGGCAAGAAAGGCTGGCTGGGCTACGGCTGGCCCAAGGAATTCGGCGGCCCCGGCTGGACGGCGATCGAAAAGCATCTGTTCGAGGAGGAAACGGCGCTCGCCGGCGCGCCGCGCATCGTCCCCTTCGGCCCGGTCATGGTCGCCCCGGTGATCCAGGCTTTCGGCAATGCCGAGCAGCACAAGCGCTTCCTGCCCGGCATCGCCAGCGGCGAGGTCTGGTGGAGCCAGGGCTACAGCGAACCGGGCTCGGGTTCCGATCTCGCGTCGATCAAGACCAAGGCGGAACGCAAGGGCGACAAGTACATCGTCAATGGCCAGAAGACCTGGACCACGCTCGGACAGTACGGCGAATGGATCTTCTGCCTGGTCCGCACGAGCAGCGAAGGCAAGCCGCAGACCGGCATCAGCTTTCTTCTGATCGACATGAAGTCGCCCGGCGTGACGGTGCGGCCGATAAAACTGCTGGACGGCAGCCACGAAGTCAACGAAGTCTGGTTCGACAACGTCGAAGTCCCGGCCGAGAACCTGATCGGCGAAGAGAACAAGGGCTGGACCTACGCCAAGCACCTGCTGAGCCACGAGCGGACCAACATCGCGGACGTCAATCGCGCCAAGCGCGAACTCGAGCGCCTGAAGCGCATCGCCAAGAGGGAAGGCGCCTGGGACGACATGCGCTTTCGCGACGAGATCGCAAAGCTCGAAGTGGACGTCGTGGCACTCGAAATGCTGGTGCTGCGCGTGTTGTCGGCCTCGAGCTCGGGCAAGAACCCGCTCGACATCGCCGGCCTGCTCAAGATCAAGGGCAGCGAGATCCAGCAGCGCTATTCCGAGCTCATGATGCTCGCCGGCGGCGCCTATTCCCTGCCGCTCATCCGCGAAGCCATGGCCGCCGGATGGCAAGGCAATTTCCCCGGTGGTCATCCCGAGCTGGCGCCGCTCGCCTCGACCTACTTCAACATGCGCAAGACCACCATCTACGGCGGCAGCAACGAAGTACAACGCAACATCGTCGCCCAGACTGTGCTGGGCTGATCACTGGCCAACAAGGATCAATCCATGGACTTCAATTTCAGCGACGACCAACAGCAACTTCGCGACGCGGTCGCCAAGTGGGTCGAAAAGGGCTATGGCTTCGAACGCCGCCGTCAGATCGAAGCGGCCGGCGGCTTCTCGCGCGAGGCCTGGGACGAACTGGCCGAACTGGGCCTGGGCGGTCTCTACATTCCCGAAGACGAAGGCGGGCTGGGCATGGGTGCCACCGAGGGCATGGTCGTCATGGAGGAGCTCGGCCGCGGCATCGTGCTCGAACCCCTGGCGCAGTCCTTCATTGCCGGCGCGGTGATTGCCGGCCACGCCGACCAGGACACCAAGGACAGCTGGCTGCCGCGCATTGCAGGCGGCCAGGCGCTGGTGGTGCTCGCCCACCAGGAACGCAAGGCCCGCTATCGCCTCGACGTCTGCGAGGCGACGGCCGCCAAGGCCGGCACGGGCTGGACCGTCACCGGCAGCAAGGGCCTGGTGCCGGCGGGTGACGAAGCCGACGCCTTCATCGTGCCGGCCAAGGCCGACGGCAAGATCGCCCTGTTCCTGGTCGAACGCGCGTCCGACGGCGTCCAGGCCCGCGGCTACGGCACACAGGATGGCAGCCGCGCAGCCGAAGTCGTCATCGACAAGGCCGCGGCCTCGCTCATTGCGAGCGACGGCCTGCCGGTGCTCGAACACGCCGTCGACATCGGCATCGCGGCGAGCTGCGCGGAAGCCGTCGGCGTCATGGACAAGACCTTGGCCATCACCGTCGAATACATGAACACGCGCAAGCAATTCGGCGTCGCGATCGCGAGCTTCCAGGCCCTGCGCCACCGTGTCGCCGACATGAAGATGCAGCTGGAGTTGGCGCGCTCGATGAGCTACTACGCCAGCTTGAAGCTCAATGCGCCGGCCGCCGAGCGCCGCCAGGCCGCGGCGCGTGCGAAGTATCAGCTAGGCGTATCGATGCGCTTCGTCGGGCAGCAGGCCGTGCAGCTCCACGGCGGCATCGGCGTGACGGACGAATACATCGTGAGCCACTATTTCAAGAAGCTCACCCAGCTCGAAATGACCTTCGGCGACACGCTCCACCACCTGGGTGAAGTGTCGTCTCGCATGCAGGAGTCGGCCGGCGTCTTCGCTTGAGCCCGACGCTCCCCGTGATCGCGCCCGTCGGCCTCGTGCCCGCGGGCGCTTTTTCCTGGATCGGTTCATCCCATGCACACTCGACGCCATCTGATCCTCCTGAGCCTCGCCTCCACCATGCTTGCTGCCTGTTCCACCGCGCTCCCGCCCACCGAGCGCCCGCCGATCGTCTTCATGCACGGCAATGGCGACTCGGCAGCACTCTGGCAGACGACGATCTGGCGCTTCGAGTCGAACGGCTGGCCGCGCGACCGGCTCATCGCACTGGACCAGCCCTATCCGCTGGCGCGCGACGATGACGCAGCCGCGCAACCCGGCCGAAGTTCGGCGGCCGAATCGATGGCATTCCTGAAAGCCCAGGTGGATGAAGTCCTGAAGTCGACCGGCGCAAGCCGGGTGGTACTGATCGGCAACTCGCGCGGCGGCAACACGATCCGGAACTACGTGCAGAACGGAGGGGGCGACCGCGTGGTGAGCCATGTGATCATCGGCGGCACCCCGGCGCATGGCATCTGGGCCGTCAAGGGCCTGCATGAGGGCAGCGAGTTCTCGGGCCTGAGCCCCTACCTGCGGCAGCTCAACGCGCCGAGAAACGCTGCCGGCGATGAAATCACACCGGGCGTGAAATGGCTGACCCTGCGCTCCGACAACAACGACAAATACGCCCAACCCGACGGCGTCTGGATCGGATCCAGAGGCATGGCGACCAACGTGTCGTTCGATGCGCCGGCACTCAAGGGGGCGGACAACCAGGTCCTGCCGGGCGTCGACCATCGGGAGACTTCGTTCTCGCCAGCCGCCTTCGACGTGGCCTGGCGCTTCCTGACCGGGGAGGCGCCGCGGACGCTTCAGCCGGTGCCCGAGACTCGCGTACTGCTGTCCGGCCGCGTCACGGGCCTGGGTATCGATTCGCTCGATCCCGCGAGCGGGGACTTTGCCAACAACCAGCCGGTGACAGGCGCACATCTGGCGATTTTCGATGTCGATCCCGCCACCGCCGAGCGCCACGGGCCGGCGGCATGGGAGCAGGCGATCGGCTCCGATGGGCGATGGGGCCCTTTCACCGGCCGCCCGGATGCCTGCTACGAATTCGTCCTGAGCGCGCCGGGGTATGCAACGACGCACATCTACCGCAGCCCTTTTCCGCGATCCAGTTCGGTGGCGCATCTTCGGCTCGAACGCATCGCTGCCGCCGATCGCGATGCCGGGGCGCTGGTCATCCTGACGCGCCCGCGAGGCTACTTCGATGCACGGCGTGACCGTATGCAATTCGACGGCCGAAGCACCTTGCCCGATGTGCCGGCTCAGGGAGCCGGCGTATCCACGTCCAAGCTCAAGCTGCCGGCGAACCCACACCGTGCGGTGACGGCCGAATTCAATGGTGAACGCGTGGTGGGCCGAACCTGGCCCGCGAACCTAGGCGAACTGAGCCTCCTCGAGTTGACCTATTGACGCCTCCCCAGGTATTGCCCGATTCGTGCAGCCGACAGCCCCCGCCGGCGAAACACCCGCGGCCCGCGAAGGGGAGGCACCGCGGCGGCGGCTCGGAAGCGTGTGCGCGTGCCTCATGCGTCGCGGGGCCTGAAAGCCCGCACGCGCCGGAGCAGCGGGAACAGTGTCAGAGGCGTGCTGCTAGCCGTGCAGGCGAGAGCTCTGCGGCAGATGGGCCATCAGGAACTCCATCTGGTCGGCCAGGATTCGGCGGTTGCGCAGGATGAAGTCTTCCCAAAGGCTGGGCACGTAGGGAGCGTAGAGCAGCGGCATGCCGGCCTGTTCGGGCGTGCGGCTGCTCTTGCGGTGGTTGCAGGGCCGGCATGCCGTCACCACGTTCATCCAGTTGTCAATGCCATCCTGGGCGAAGGGGATGATGTGCTCGCGCGTCAGCTCTTCATCGTGGAAGTGGCCGCCGCAATAGGCGCAGATGTTGCGGTCGCGGGCGAACAGCTTGCTGTTGGTCAGGCCGGGCCGTTGTGCGAAGGGATTGTTCCGCGGCACGCCCTTGGTGCCGATGATGCTGTTGATCGCGATCTGCGACTGCTCGCCCGTGATCGCGTTGTGCCCCCCGCGGAACACCGCGACCTGCGCGCCCACTTCCCAGCGGACCTCGTCGGACGCGTAGTGGATCACCGCCTGCTCGAGCGAAATCCACGACTGGGGCAGCCCTTGGGCCGACAGCTTCAAGACCTTCACACACGCCTCCTCTAGAAAAGGAAGAACCACGGAAAAGACCAAGTCGGAGTGCCCGCCGCGCGGGCGGATGCACAACGCACTGAGTCACAATATACCGGCTTTGTGACAAAACGCTTGGATGTGCCCATTCTGCGGGCGCAAAGCGCTATCAAAAAGATATCGAACGATGCAGGTCTTCCGGGGATTTCGGCATCCGGGCGTGGCTCCGGCCTGCGCCCTGACCATCGGCAATTTCGACGGCGTCCATCGTGGCCACCAGGCCATGCTCGGACTGCTGAATACCGAGGCACGCCTGCGCGGGCTGCCGAGCTGCGTCCTCACCTTCGAGCCGCACCCGCGCGACTACTTCGCGGCGATGAGCCGCCGGCCCGAGCTGGCGCCGGCGCGCATCGGGACGCTGCGCGACAAGCTCGGCCAACTCGCCGCCGGCGGAGTCGCCCAGACGATCGTGTTGCCCTTCGACGCCCGGCTCGCGGCGCGGTCGCCCGAGGAGTTCATCCGGCACGTGCTGATCGAGGGCCTCGGCGCGCGCTATGTGCTGGTCGGCGACGATTTCCGTTTCGGCGCCAAGCGGGCCGGCGACTACGCCATGCTCGACCGTGCGGGCGACCAGTTCGGATTCGATGTCGCGCGCATGAACAGCTACGAGGTCCATGGCCTTCGCGTGTCCAGCTCCGCGGTCCGCGAGGCATTGGCCGAAGGGCGGATGAGCGACGTGCAGGCCTTGCTCGGCCGGCCCTACGCCATCTCGGGGCATGTGGTCCATGGCCGCAAGCTGGGACGCGCGCTCGGCGCCTCGTCGCCCGGCCGCGACGACGGCTTTCGCACCCTCAATCTTCGCTTCAAGCACTGGAAGCCCGCCGCCAGCGGCATCTTTGCGGTGCTTGTGCACGGGCTGGACGAGCTCCCGCTGCGGGGTGTCGCCAACCTCGGCGTGCGGCCCTCGCTCGACGCGAACGACGTCAATGCCGGCCGCGTGCTGCTGGAGACGCATTGCCTCGATTGGCCGGCGCACCTGGGCACGGAGGGGGCCTACGGTAAAATCGTCCGCGTGGAACTGCTGCACAAACTGCACGACGAACTGCGCTACACGAGTCTCGAAGCGCTGACGGCGGGCATCGCGAAAGATGGCCGCGACGCGCGCGCATTCTTCGCCTCCACGCACGCCGAGACGCATCGCCAGACCACGCGCGACCGAATTTAGAGCGGGAACAGTCCCTTTCCGCCGCGCGCGGCCGAGCGCCTTCCAAGCACGTGCCGCACGCCCCATCGATCCCCGAGCGTTGCGAGACAGCGCAGATTTCCGGAACCCTTCATGGCTGACAACAAGACCGACGGCGGCACCGACTACCGCGCCACGCTGAACCTGCCCGACACCCCTTTCCCGATGCGCGGGGACCTGCCCAAGCGCGAGCCGGGCTGGGTGAAGGAATGGAACGACCAGGGCACCTACCACCGGCTGCGTGACGCCCGCCGCGGTGCACCCAAGTTCATCCTGCACGACGGCCCGCCCTACGCCAATGGCCAGATCCACATGGGCCACGCGGTCAACAAGATCCTGAAGGACATGATCACCAAGGCGCGCCAGCTCGAAGGCTTCGACGCGCTCTATGTCCCGGGCTGGGACTGCCACGGTCTGCCGATCGAGAACGCGATCGAAAAGAAGTACGGCCGCAACCTGAGCCGCGATGACATGCAGGCCAAGAGCCGCGCCTACGCGACCGAGCAGATCGCCCAGCAGATGCAGGACTTCCAGCGCCTGGGGGTGCTCGGCGAATGGGACCATCCGTACAAGACGATGGACTTCGCCAACGAGGCGGGCGAGCTGCGCGCCTTCAAGCGCGTGATCGAGCACGGCTTCGTCTATCGCGGCCTGAAGCCCGTCTACTGGTGCTTCGACTGCGGCTCCTCCCTCGCCGAATTCGAGATCGAGTACGCGGACAAGAAGTCGCAGACCATCGACGTGGCCTTCAAGGCTCACAACCCCGCGAAGCTCGCGGCCGCCTTCGGCCTCCCCTCCTTGTCCAAGGATGCCTTCGCCGTCATCTGGACCACGACGGCCTGGACCATCCCGGCGAACCAGGCCATCAACCTCAACCCCGAGCTCGACTACGCACTCGTCGACACCGAGCGCGGACTGCTCGTGCTGGCCGCGTCGCTGGTCGAGATGTGCATGAACCGCTATGCACTCGACGGCACGGTGCTGGCCACGGTCAAGGGCGAAAGGCTCGGCGGACTCGAATTCGAGCATCCGCTGTACGACGTGGATGCGGGCTACCGGCGGCTGTCGCCGGTCTACCTGGCCGACTACGCGACCGCCAGCGACGGCACAGGCCTGGTTCACTCCTCGCCTGCCTACGGCCTGGACGACTTCAATTCCTGCGTCGCGCACGGACTGGCCTACGACGACATCCTCAATCCGGTGCAGGGCAACGGCTCCTACGCGGCGGACTTCGCACTCTTCGGCGGCCTCAACATCTGGAAGGCCGTGCCGGTGATCATCGAGGCGCTGCGCGACGCGGGGCGGCTGCTCGCGACCGAAACCATCACGCACAGCTATCCGCACTGCTGGCGCCACAAGTCACCCGTCATCTACCGTGCCGCGGCCCAGTGGTTCATCCGCATGGATGAAGGCGAAGGCGTCTTCACGAAGGACAAGGCGCCCAAGACCCTGCGGCAGACCGCCCTCGAAGCCATCGAGCAGACCAGCTTCTATCCGGAGAACGGCAAGGCCCGCCTGCACGACATGATCGCCAACCGGCCGGACTGGTGCATCAGCCGCCAGCGCAGCTGGGGCGTGCCCATCCCCTTCTTCCTGCACAGGGATTCGGGCGAGCTGCATCCGCGCACGATGGAAATCCTCGACCAGGCCGCCGAGATTGTCGAGAAGGGCGGCATCGAGGCCTGGAGCCGGGTCACGACCGAAGAGATCCTCGGCGCCGAGGACGCGCCCCACTACACCAAGAGCACCGACATCCTCGAAGTCTGGTTCGACTCCGGCTCGACCTTCTTCCACGTGCTGCGCGGCACGCATCCGAACGTGCATCACGCGAGCGGCCCAGAGGCGGACCTCTACCTCGAAGGCCACGACCAGCACCGGGGCTGGTTCCACTCCTCGCTGCTGCTCGCCTGTGCGCTCGAAGGCCGTGCGCCCTACCGCGGCCTGCTGACCCACGGCTTCACCGTGGACAGCCAGGGCCGCAAGATGAGCAAGTCGCTCGGCAACGGCATCGACCCGCAGGAGGTCAACAAGAAGCTCGGCGCCGAAATCATCCGGCTGTGGGTTGCCGCCAGCGACTACTCGGGCGACATCGCGGGCGACGACAAGATCCTCGCACGGGTGGTCGACGCCTATCGGCGCATCCGAAACACCCTGCGCTTCCTTCTCGCGAACACCAGCGACTTCGACGTCGCGAAAGACGCGGTCCCGCTCGATCAGCTCTTCGAGATCGACCGCTACGCGCTCAGCCGCGCCGCGCAGTTCCAGGCCGAGGTGCTGGCGCACTACAAGGTCTACGAGTTCCACCCGGTCGTCGCCAAGCTGCAGGTGTACTGCTCGGAGGACCTCGGCGCCTTCTACCTCGACGTCCTCAAGGACCGCCTCTACACCACCGCACCGGACTCGCTCGCGCGCCGCAGCGCCCAGACGGCGCTCTGGCACATCACGCAGGCGATGCTGCGCTGGATGGCCCCCTTCCTGAGCTTCACGGCCGAGGAGGCCTGGAAGTTCTGCGGGGATGGCCAGTCGATCTTCGTCCAGACCTACAGCGATCTCGGCGTGCCCGACGAAGCGCTGCTCGCGAAGTGGACCCGCATCCGCGAGATCCGCGACATCGTGAACAAGGAGATCGAGGCAGTGCGCACCGCGGGCCAGGTCGGCTCCTCCCTGCAGGCCAACGTGACACTGAGCGTGCCGGCCCAGGACCATGCCCTGCTCTCCACGCTTGGCGATGACCTCCGCTTCGTGCTCATCACCTCGGCCGTCGACCTGGTCGCGGCCCAGGACCTGTCGGCACAGGTGATCCCCAGCCCGGCGACCAAGTGCGAACGCTGCTGGCACTGGCGTGACGACGTCGGCCACGATCCGGCGCATCCGGGTCTCTGCGGCCGTTGCACCAGCAATCTCTACGGCGCCGGCGAGCCGAGGAGCATCGCCTGATGGCCACCCGTTCCATGGCGGCGCCGCGCGCCGGCATCTGGCCCTGGCTGGCTCTGGCCCTGGTCGTGCTGATCATCGACCAGTTCACCAAGACGCTGATCCTCGGGTACTACAAGGTCGGCGATGCCACCTACGTCACGAGCTTCTTCAACGTCGTGCGCGCCCACAACACCGGCGCGGCCTTCTCCTTCCTGGCCGATGCCGCAGGCTGGCAGCGCTGGTTCTTCACCGCGATCGGCGTGGCGGCGGCGCTCTTCATCGTGTGGATGCTCAAGTCCCACGCGGGCCAGAAGCTGTTTTCGTTCTCGATGGCCGCCATCCTCGGCGGGGCGCTCGGCAACGTGATCGACCGCATGATGCACGGCTATGTGGTCGACTTCCTGGACTTCCACCTCGCCGGAAGCCACTTCCCGGCCTTCAACGTCGCCGACAGCGCGATCACCATCGGCGCGATCTGCCTCATCCTCGACGAGTTGCGCCGGGTGCGGCGCGGCAAGTAGTCTGGTGCCGCTGGCCGCCGACCGCCTGGCGTCGCGCGGCCCGGAAGGGGCGGCGTATAGTCGTCGCCGTCCATGAAGCATCTGTTGAATCTGCTCGCGGCGATCGCGCTGCTGGTGTGGGGAACGCAGCTCGTTCGAACGGGAGTCTTGCGCGTCCTCGGCGCCAACCTCCGCAAGATCCTGGTTCACAGCATGCGCAACCGTTTCACGGCCGCCCTCTCCGGCATCGGGGTGACCGCCCTGGTGCAATCGAGCACCGCAACCTCCCTGATGACGTCCTCCTTCGTCGGACAGGGCCTGGTCTCGCTGCCGGCCGCGCTGGCGGTGATGCGCGGTGCGGACGTCGGGACCGCGCTCATGTCGGTGCTCTTCTCCGCCGACCTGTCGTGGCTGTCGCCGCTGTTCATCTTCGCCGGCGTGGTTCTCCACATATCGCGCCCCTCCTCCGTCGCGGGCCGCGTCGGGCGCGTCCTGATCGGCCTGGGCCTGATGTTGCTCGCGCTCCAGCTGGTGGTCCAGGTCACGGGCCCGCTGTTCGAAGGGCCGGCCATGCGCGCCATGCTGGCCTCTCTCGACAGTGACGTGCTGCTCGAAATCACCATCGGCGCCGCGCTCGCGATCGTCGCCTATTCCAGCCTCGCAGTCGTCCTCCTGGTGGCCGCGATGGCCAGTTCGAACGTAGTGCCGCTCGATGTGGCACTCGGGCTGGTCCTGGGCGCCAACCTCGGCAGCGGCCTGCTCGCCGTCCTGACCACGGCCAAGTCCACGGTTGCGGTCCGGCAGGTGACGATCGGCAACCTGCTGTTCAAGCTGCTGGGTGTGGCGATCGCGGCCCCCTTCGTCGGCCTGGTCCTGCGCGAAGCCAGGCCCTACATCTCCGATGCGACACAGTTCGTGGTGCTGTATCACCTGGCTTTCAACGTGCTCGCGAGCATCGGCTTCATCGGCCTGACCGAATGGGCCGCCAGCATCGTCAAGCGGCTTCTGCCGGAATCGGAAGAACTGGCGGCCACGCAGCGGCCGCAGCACCTGGACCCGTCGGCGCTCTCCACGCCGACGCTGGCCATCTCGAACGCCGCGCGCGAGGCACTGCACCAGGCCGACGTGGTGGAGACCATGCTCCTCGGTGTGCTGGACGTGATCCGCAACAACGACCTGCGCCTCGCACAGGAGCTGCGCAAGCTCGACGACACCGTCGACTCGCTCTATTCGGCGATCAAGTACTACATGACGAAGATCTCGCGCGAGGCGCTCGGCGAGGAGGAAAGCCGGCGATGGACCGACATCATCAGCTTCACGATCAACATGGAGCAGATCGGCGACATCATCGAGCGGGTGATCATCGACATCGAAGACAAGAAGATCCGGCCGCAGCGCAATTTCTCCGAAGCCGGCATGCGCGAGATCGTCGAGCTTCACGAACGCCTGGTGGCCAACCTGCGCTTGAGCATGAGCGTGTTCCTCAACGGCAATGTGCGTGACGCGCAGAGGCTGCTGGAAGAAAAGGCACGCTTTCGCGACCTGGAGCGCGCCTACGCGACCAGCCACCTGGAGCGCCTGTCCGACCAGACCGCTCTGAGCATCCAGACCAGCTCGCTGCACATCGACCTGATCAGCGACCTCAAGCGCATCAACTCCCACATCTGCTCGATCGCCTACCCGATCCTCGAGTCGGCCGGCGCCCTGGCACCGACGCGCGTGCGCGAATCCCGTCTCGGCGCGCTCCAATAGACACCTCCTCGTCGGCACCGGGCCGCGGCCCGGCACGGACGCCCCTCACAGCGTGAGGATGGTGCAGCCGGTGGTCTTGCGGGCCTCGAGATCGCGGTGCGCCTGCTGCACATCGGCCAACGCATAGCGTTGATCGATCGGGATCTTCACCGCCCCGCTCTGCACCACGGCGAAAAGATCGTCCGCCATCGCCTGCGTGCTCTCGCGCGTGACGATGTGCGTGAACAGCGTGGGCCGCGTGACATAGAGCGAGCCCTTGGCCCCCAGCCGGCCGAGATCGAAGGGCGGCACCGGCCCGGAGCCGTTGCCGAAGATGGCGAGAAGACCGAAGGGACGCAGGCAGTTCAGCGAGCCCTCGAAGGTGTCCTTGCCCACGGAGTCGTAGACCACCTTCACGCCCTGGCCGCCGGTGATCTCCCTGACCCGGTCGGCGAAGTTCTCGGTGCTGTAGTTGATCGCATGCGCCGCGCCGTGGTCGAGCGCGAGCTTGCACTTCGCATCCGTGCCCGCCGTGCCGATGAGCCGCAACCCCAGCGCCTTGGCCCATTGGCAGGCGATCAGGCCGACGCCACCGGCGGCCGCATGGAACACGATGAAGTCGCCCGGCTGCAGGCCCTCGACCGGGAGCGTCTTCTTCAGCAGGTATTGCGCCGTCAATCCCTTGAGCATCATCGCTGCGCCGGTCTCGAAGGAGATCGCGTCCGGGAGCTTGCAGACGCACTTGGCCGGCATCACGCGCAACTCGCTGTACGCGCCCGGAGGCGTGCTGGCATAGGCGGCACGGTCGCCCACGCGGAGATGCGTCACGCCTTCGCCCACGGCCTCGACGATGCCCGAGGCTTCCATCCCCAGCTGCAGCGGCATCGGGAACGGATAGAGGCCGCTGCGCTGGTAGGTGTCGATGAAGTTCAGGCCGACGGCCTTGTGGCGGATGCGGATCTCGCCCGGACCGGGATCGCCGACTTCCACATCGACAATCTTCAATTCCTCGGGACCGCCTGGACGGTCGATGCGGACGGCTTTGCTCATGGCACTGGTCTCCTCGCGCCGCGCGGCGCTCGATGGATGGATGGATGGATGGATGGATGGTGAGTGAATCGACAAGGACGGCAATGCTGCCACGGACTTCGGCGCCCTGCCTCCACCACAGGGTGAAAGCCCGATCGCCGCGGCGGCTACAGTGCTGCCCCATGGCAGCGCAAGATCACCCGCAACATCGACTCACCCCCGCCACCGTCGCTCTTCTTTCCCTTGCCACGCTGCTGTGGGCTGCCAATGCGATCGTCGGCCGTGTCCTGCGCGACCTGGCCTCGCCGATGACGCTCAACTTCCTCCGCTGGCTGCTGGCCTTCGCGGTCCTGCTTCCCTTCGCCGGCGCGGTGCTCCGCCGGGACAGCGCGCTGTGGCCGTACTGGAAGCGCTTTTCCATGCTCGGGCTTCTGGGCATCGGCTGCTACAACGCCCTCCAGTACCTGGCACTCCAGACCTCGACGCCGATCAACGTCACGCTCGTGGGCTCCAGCATGCCGCTGTGGATGATGATCATCGGCACCCTCTTCTTCGGAGCGAAGATCACCCGGCGCGACCTCGCCGGCGCCTTGCTCTCGATGCTCGGGGTGCTGATGGTGCTCAGCCGCGGCAACTTCAGCCAGCTCGCGCAATTGCGGCTGGTGCCGGGCGATCTCTACATGATGCTGGCGACCATCTCATGGGCCGTCTACAGCTGGATGCTGTCACGCACGAGGGAGCCCGCGTCGCTGCGTGGACACTGGGCATCGATGCTGATGGCGCAGCTGGTGTTCGGCGTGGCCTGGTCCGGCGTGTTCGCTGCGGGCGAATGGGGCTTCACCGGCGCGCACATCGATCCCGGCTGGCCTCTGTACCTGGCACTGGGCTTCATTGCCCTGGGGCCGGCGCTATTGGCCTTCCGGTGCTGGGGGGTGGGGGTTCAGCGGGCCGGTCCCCAGATGGCGGGGTTCTTCACCAATCTGACACCCCTGTTTGCCGCGCTGCTGTCGGCCGCATTCCTGCAAGAGATGCCGAGCTGGTTTCATGGCGCGGCATTCCTGCTGATCGTCGGGGGGATCTGGGTTTCATCGCGGCGAAGCTGAAGCGGCGGCTCGGGCCGTCCGCCCTCCCCCGCTAGAAGGTTCCCGGATAGGCGCCCCCATCCAGCAACACGTTCTGCCCGTTCAGGTATCCCGCCTGCACACTGCACAGGAACGCACAAACCGCCCCGAACTCCGCCGGCGTCCCGAAGCGCCCTGCGGGAATGCCCTTCTGCCGCGCAGCCCGGATGCTCTCCAGATCCTGCCCCGTCTTCTTCGCGGCTCCCTCCATGGTCCCCTTGAGCCGATCGGTGTCGAATGCCCCGGGCAGCAGGTTGTTGATCGTCACCCCCTTGCGCGCGAGGCCCGAACGCGCGACGCCGGCCACGAAGCCGGTGAGACCGCTGCGCGCCCCGTTGCTCAGGCCGAGGATGTCGATCGGGGCCTTCACCGAACTCGAGGTGATGTTCACGATCCGCCCATAGCCGCGCGCCGCCATCCCGTCGACCGTCGCCTTGATGAGCTCGATGGGGGTCAGCATGTTGGCATCGACCGCCTTGATCCACGCCTCCCGGTCCCAGTCCCGGAAATCGCCGGGCGGCGGGCCGCCGGCGTTGTTGACCACGATGTCATAGGCATCGTGCGCAGCCAGCGCGGCCGCACGCCCTTCGGGTGTGGTGATGTCGACCGCGACGTGCCTGACGAAAGGCTGCACACCACCGCCCGCGGTTGAAGCGCAAGCCTGCAGCGCCCTGGCCGCCGCATCCAGCGCTTCGGCGCCACGCGCCACGATCACCACGTTCACGCCTTCGCGCACCAGCGCCTCGGCACAGCCGTAGCCCAGCCCCTTGCTCGCGCCGCATACCAGCGCGGTCCTGCCTGCAATTCCCAAATCCATGACTCGTTCCTCCGGGCTCAGCGCCCTCTTCGGGTGAAAACAAAGATGCCCGCGATCACCAGCGCCGTTCCGGCGGCAACCCAGGCAGTGAAAGGCTCGCCCAGCAGCACGACACCCATCAGGATGGTCGACATCGGTCCGACCATACCCGTTTGCGCCGCCATCGCGGGCCCGATGCGTTCGACCGCCATCATCACCGCGAGCACCGGCACGGCCGTGCACAGAGACGCGTTGAGCACCGACAGCCAGATCACCTGCGGAGCGAGCTGCACGATCGACGACACCGGCCGCAGCAGCAGGAACTGCACGATGCACAGCACACAGGCCACGCTGGTCGCCAGGCCCACCAGTCGCAGCGAGCCCAGGCGCTTGACGAACTCCCCGCTCGCCAGGAGATAGCCCGCATAGCTCACCGCGCTCAGGAACACGAGCAGCGCCCCCCAGGCCGTCACGTCAGGCCTGCCGATCCGCACTTCGTCGCCGAAGACCAGCAGCACCCCCACGTAGCTGATTGCCATGCCGGCGAGCTGCCATCCGCTCGCACGACGGCGATAGACGATCCAGCCGAAGAGCAGCACCAGCGTGGGATTGAGATACAGGATCAGCCGCTCCAGGCTGGCGGTGATGTAGGCCAGGCCGGCGAAGTCCAGGAAGCTCGACAGGTAGTACCCGGAGAAGCCCAGTCCCAGCACGCCCATCCAGTCGCCACGCGTGAGCGCCGGTTTGCCGCGCCCGGCCCACCAGGCCATGAGGGCGAAGAGAGGCAGCGCGAACAGCATCCGCAGCATGATCAGCGTGACCGCGTCGACGCCGTAGCGATAGGCCAGCTTGACGATGATCGCCTTGCCGCTGAAAGCGATCGCACCGAAGGTCGCGAGCGCCAGTCCCGATCCGAGATGCTTCTGAGGCTGCCGCGCGTCGGCGACCCGCGTCGACATCGGGCTCAGAAACCCGCCGCGAGGCCGTCGCGGCGCGGGTCGCTCGCCGCCACGTAGCCTTCGACCGCCGGATCGCCCGCGCGCCAGATGAACTGCCCCGCACCGAAGTCCTGGTAGGAGTCATTGATGACTTCGACCTGATGCCCCAGGTCCAGCAGGCCGCGCACGGTCGCCGGATCCATCGCGGCCTCGACATTGATCTCCAGCCCGCTGTTGAAGCGCCAGCGCGGCGCGTCGCAGGCCGCCTGCGGATTCTGGCCGTGGTCGAGCATGCGGGTCAGCGTCTGCATGTGGCCCTGCGGCTGCATGTTGCCGCCCATGACACCGAAGCTCATCACCGGCGCGCCATCCTTCGTGAGGAAGGCCGGAATGATGGTGTGGAAGGGACGCTTGCCCGGCGCCACCACGTTCGGGCTCCTGCCGTCGAGGCTGAAGCCGTGTCCGCGGTTCTGCAGGCTGATGCCGTACTCCGGCTCCACGCAGCCGGAGCCGAAGCCCATGTAGTTGCTCTGGATGAAGCTCACCATCATGCCGCTCTCGTCGGCCGCGGTGAGATAGATGGTGCCGCCCTTGACCGGGTTGCCCGCCTTGAAGTCCTGCGCCTTGTTCACGTCGATGAGTTTGGCACGCGACGCGAGGTAGCCGGCATCGAGCATTTGCAGCGGAGTCACCGTCATCGACGATGGCTCGGACACGTAGCGGTAGGTGTCGGCGAAGGCCAGCTTCATCGCCTCGATGCGCAGATGCTGCGAAGCCACCGAGTCGACCGGCATCGAGCCCATGTCGAAGTGCTCGAGGATGCCCAGCGCGATGAGTGCCGCGATGCCCTGCCCGTTCGGTGGAATCTCGTGCATCGTGTAGCCGCGGTAGTTCTGCGCGATCGGCTCGACCCACTGCGGTTTCCAGTTCGCAAGATCGCGCACATGAAGACTGCCGCCGTTCGCGGCGGAGAAGCGCGCCAGCGCCTCGGCGATCTCGCCGCTGTAGAAGGCAGCACCTCGGGTCGCGCCGATCGCCTTGAGCGCTCGCGCGGCCGCCGGAAAGCGGAACAGGTCCCCGACCTCCGGCGCGCGGCCCCATGGCAGGAAGCTCTGGGCGAACCCGGGCATATGGCCGAGGATCGGCGTCGCGGCAGCCCACTTCTGTTGAACGACGGGTGGCACGAGGTAGCCGCGCTCGGCGACTTCCACCGCGGGTGCCATCAGGTCCTCGAAAGCCAGCTTTCCGAATCGCTCGGACAACGCAACCCAGCTTCCGACGGCGCCCGGCACGGTGACCGCATCCATGCCGCGCTGAGGCGGCGTGGCCGCCTCGCCGTACTTGCCGCGGAAGTACTCGGGCGTCCAGGCGGCCGGTGCGCAGCCGGAGGCGTTCAGGCCATGCAGCTTCTCGCCATCCCACAGGATGCAGAAGGCGTCGCTGCCCAGACCGTTGCTGACCGGCTCGACCAGGGTCATGACCGCAGCGGTTGCCACCGCCGCATCGACCGCGTTGCCGCCCTGCTGAAGAATGCGCAGCCCGGCCTGCGCGGCCAGCGGATGCGAGGTGGACACCACATTGCGCGCGAAGACGGGAATGCGGGTCGAGGTGTAGGGATTGGCGTAATCGAATTTCATGGCGTCAGTCGCTGGTGATCTTGCGTTCGGTGATGATCTTTTTCCATTTGGCCGCGTCCTCGGCCACCATGCTCGCGAACTGCGCCGGCGTGCTGGTGGTCGGGGAAATGCCGAGCCGCGAGAGCTTGTCGCGCACCTCGGGATCGCTCAGTGCCTGGTTGGCCGCGGCATTGACCCGGGCGACGATGTCCGCCGGCAGCCCCCTCGGTCCGTACAGGCCGAACCAGGTGTTCGACTCGAAGCCCGGCAGCGTGTCCGCGATCGGCGGCAGGTCCGGCGCGAGCGGACTCTTCTTGAGCGAGGTGACGCCGAGCGCACGCAGCCGGCCGTCGCGCACATGCGGCATGCCCGTGGGCAGCGAATCGAAGAGCACGTCGATCTTGCCGCTGATCAGGTCGGGAATCGCGAGCGCCGTGCCCTTGTACGGAATGTGGGTGACGTACACGCCCGCCTGCGACTTGAAGAGTTCGGCCGTGAGCTGGACGATGGTGCCGTTGCCGCTCGACGCGTAGTTGAGCTTGCCCGGATTCTTGCGCGCGTAGTCGATCCATTCGCGCACCGTTTTCGCCGGCGAGCTGTTGGGCACCAGCATGATGCTCGGTGCATCCCCCACATGGGCGATGGGCGTGAAGTCGCGCACCGTGTCGTAGGGCAGCCTGGGCGTGATCGAGGGACCGATCGAATGCGTACTCGTGGTCGCGAGCAGCAGCGTGTAGCCGTCCGGCGACGCCTTGGCCGCAATGTCCGAACCGATGGCGCCGCCGGCTCCCGGCCTGTTCTCGATGACCAAGGTCCCGCCGAGCCGCTCCCCCAGCTTTTGCGACAGGGTGCGCGCGAACAAGTCGGTCGCGCCCCCTGCAGGAAAGGGCACGATCAGCCGGATCGGCCTGGCGGGATAGGCTTGCGCCAGGACCGCCGGTGCGGCAAGGGCGCACAGGGCGAGCCCCATGCCCTGGAGGAAATGGATTCTTTTCATGGTCACGGATTCTGACTGAGGGCCCGGCGAGGCTCGCAGACAAGAAGCAGGAAGCAAAAACGGCGCCCGAAGGCGCCGTCATCGCAGGCGTGATTCCGCCTATCAGTCCTCGACGAAGGCTTCCTCGCGCTTGGACTTGACCGCCGGCAGCAGCACGATCACCAGCAGCAGCAGCGCCGCGGCCAGCAGCCCCGCCGAAATCGGCCGCGAGACGAACACGATCCAGTCGCCGCGCGACAGCAGCAGGGCGCGCCGCAGGTTCTCTTCCATCATCGGTCCGAGGATGAAGCCCAGCAGCAACGGCGCGGGTTCGCATCCCAGCTTGAAGAAGGCATAGCCCACGAAACCGAAGATACCGACCATCCAGACATCGAAAGTGTTGTTGTTGGTCGAGTACACCCCGATCGCGCAGAAGAGCACGATGGCCGGGAACAGGAACTTGTAGGGCACCGACAGCAGCTTGATCCACATGCCGATCAGCGGCAGGTTCAGGATGATGAGCATCGCGTTGCCGATCCACATCGAGGCGATCAGGCCCCAGAACAGTTCCGGATTGCTGGTCATCACCTGCGGGCCGGGCTGGATGTTGTGGATGGTCATGGCACCCACCATCAGCGCCATCACGGCGTTGGGCGGAATGCCCAGCGTCAGCAGCGGGATGAAGGAGGTCTGCGCGCCGGCGTTGTTGGCCGACTCCGGCGAGGCCACGCCGCGGATGTTGCCCTTGCCGAAGGGCACTTCGCCCGGATGCAGCCGGGTCTTCTTCTCGATGGTGTAGGCCGCGAAGGCCGCCAGCAGCGCACCGCCGCCGGGCAGGATGCCCAGTGCGGCGCCGAGCGCCGTGCCGCGCAGCACGGCGGGCGTCATGCGCTTGAAGTCCTCGGCGGTCGGGAACAGGCCCGACACCTTGGCCGTGAACACCTCGCGCTCCTCTTCGGGGCGCGACAGGTTGGCGATGATCTCTCCATAGCCGAACACGCCCATCGCGATCACGACGAAGCCGATGCCGTCGGTCAGCTCGGGGATGTCGAAGCTGAAGCGCGCCACGCCCGAGTTCACGTCGGTGCCGACCAGGCCCAGCAGCAGGCCCAGCACGATCATCGCGATCGCCTTGAGCAGCGAGCCCGAGGCCAGCACCACCGCACCGATCAGGCCCAGCACCATCAGCGAGAAATACTCGGCCGGGCCGAACTTGAAGGCCAGTTCGGTCAGGGGCGGCGCGAAGGCGGCCAGGATCAGCGTGCCCACGCAGCCGGCGAAGAAGGAGCCCAGGCCGGCCGCCGCGAGCGCCGGGCCGGCGCGGCCCTTGCGCGCCATCTGGTAGCCGTCGATCACGGTAACCACCGAGGAGGACTCGCCCGGCAGGTTGACCAGGATGGCCGTGGTGGAGCCGCCGTACTGGGCGCCGTAGTAGATGCCGGCCAGCATGATCAGCGCCGACACCGGCGGCAGCGCATAGGTGGCCGGCAGCAGCATCGCGATGGTCGCGACCGGGCCGATGCCCGGCAGCACGCCGATCAGCGTGCCCAGGATGCAGCCGATCAGGCAATACAGCAGGTTGGTGAAGGTGAAGGCGACACCGAAGCCCAGGGAAAGATTGTTGATGAGATCCATGCTTGCAGTCCTCAGCCGGTGATGAAGGTGGGCCACACCTGGATCTGCAGCTTCAGCGCCCAGATGAAGGCGATGTAGCTGCCGACGGCCAGAACGGTCGCGACGGCGAGCACCTTGCGAAATTCGAACTCGTTGCCCGCGAGGCTGGCGATGATGACGAGGGCGTAGATCGCGATGATCATTCCCATCGCCGGCACGCCGATGCTCGGCAGGCCACCGAGCAGCACCCCGAATGCGAGGTTGGCGCCGATGATGAAGACGACCTGCTTCCAGGCCCACTTGCCGACCTTCTCGCCGTCCTCGGTCTCGACCGTGAGGCCGGTGAACATGACGGCAAGGCCGATCAGGGCCATCAGGATGCCGAGCATCAGCGGGAAATACCCGGGTCCCATGCGCGCCCCGGAGCCCACGCTGTAGGTCGTCGCGCCCCATGCGAAGGCGACGCCGACCACGGCGAACATCAGGCCCGCGAAAAAGTCTTTCTGACTCTTGATCTTCACGAACAGTCTCCAAACGAAAAATTCGATCGGCGATTGTCTGGTCAGTCTCCAGTCAGGTCGATGTGGATACCACCTATCGGGAATTCAGGGTAATCCCTGTCCCGTGCGACCGGGCCCACCCTTCCCAAGGCCGCTCATTCGAGCGGCGGCGTGGCGCTCAGCACTTCCTCGATGGTGGTGACGCCCTCGGCCACGCGCAATGCGCCGGCCAGCCGAAGGGGGCGCATGCCGTCGGCCACGGCCAGCCTTCGCAGCGCACCCATGTGCACCTCCCGGGTCACCTGAGACTTGAAGGCATCGGTGACGCTCAGCAGTTCATACAGGCCCGTGCGCCCCAAGTAGCCGGTCATGCGGCAGTCGACGCAGCCGACCGGACGGTAGGCCCGCACCGAGCCGCTGATCTGCCAGGGCGCCACCAATTCGGCCAGCTTCTCCCGCGTCACCGTTTCGTCCGGCTGCTTGCACTGCGTGCACAGCGTGCGCACCAGCCGCTGCGCGAGCACGCCCAGCATGACGGCGTTGATGAGATAGGACGGCACGCCCAGCTCCATGAGGCGCGTGATGGCGCTCGGCGCATCGTTGGTGTGCAGCGTGCTGAACACCAGGTGCCCGGTGAGCGCGGCCTGCACGGCCATCTCGGCCGTCGCGAGGTCGCGGATCTCGCCCACCATGATGATGTCGGGGTCCTGCCGCATCAGCGCCCGAAGGCCTTCGAGAAAGCCGAAATCGATCTGCGGCTGCACCTGCGTCTGGTTGAACGAGGGCTCGATCATCTCGATCGGGTCCTCGATCGTGCTCACGTTGACTTCCTCGGTCGCCACGCGCTTGAGCGTCGAGTAGAGCGTGGTGGTCTTGCCCGAGCCGGTCGGCCCCGTCACGAGGATGATGCCGTGCGGGCGCGTCACCAGTTGCTCCCAGCGCGCCGCATCGTGCTGCGCGAATCCGAGCGCATCGAGGTCCTTCACCGCGGTGTCGGGATCGAAGATGCGCATCACCATCTTCTCGCCGAAGGCGGTCGGCAGGGTCGACAAGCGCATCTCGACCTCGTCGCCACGGATGTTGCGGGTCTTGATGCGGCCGTCGAGCGGGCGGCGCTTCTCCACCACGTCCATGCGGCCGAGCAGCTTGATGCGGGCGATCATCGCGTTCATCACGCCCATCGGCATCTGGTAGGCGGGATGCAGCACGCCGTCGATGCGGAAGCGGATCACGCCCTGGTCGCGCCGCGGCTCCAGGTGGATGTCGCTCGCACGCTGGTCGAAGGCGTATTGCCAGAGCCAGTCGACCACCTGCACCACGCTCTGGTCGTTGGCATCGAGCTGCTTGTTCGACTTTCCCAGCTCGACCAGCTGCTCGAAACTCGTGCTGCCGGCGTTGCCGCCGGCCTTCATTGCAGCGCGCACCGATTTGGCGAGCGCGAAGAATTCGGCCGTATAGCGCTGGATGTCCGTCGGATTCGCGACCACGCGGCGCACCGACCGGCGCGCCTGGCGCTCGACCTCCGCGATCCAGTCGGTGAGAAAGGGCTCGGCCGTGGCGACGACCACTTCGCTCGGCGTCACCTGCACCGGCAGCACCTTGTGCCGCTCCGCGTAGGCCGCGCTCATGGTGTCGGCGACCTTGCCGACGTCGACCTTGAGCGGATCGATGCGCAGATAGGCCAGCCCGGCGCGGCCGGCCAGCCACTGGGTGAGCGTCTCCAGATCCAGCGGCCTGCCGTCGCTCTCGCGCGTCATCGCGACATTCGCGAGCCGCACCAGAGGCGCCTGCTTGCTCTCGGCCTGTGCGCAGCGCGCCAGGGTGCGCCTGGCCTCCGTGGGCGAGATGACGCCGTCCTTGGCCAGCCACTCGATCAGGTGCCGAAGGTCGAGCGGGCCTTCGTGGCGGGACGGTGCGGACGCGGGAGAAGACACTGCACTCATGGGTCAGGCAAGTGGTTTGAAGACCCGCAGCCACTTCGGCGCGGGCAGGCCCCAGCGAGTCTGGATGGTTTGGGCACGCTCGGCAAGCGCGGGGCGCTTCGGGTGACTGGGCTCGCGCAGCGCGAGCACCACCGTGTTTCCCTCGCGCGTGGGACGGAAGGCCCAGACCGCCTTCTCGCCGAAGGCGGAGACGATCTTCTCGAGGCTGCGCTCATAGCTCGACGAGCGGCCGAACAGATTGACCGTCATGCAGCCGTCCTCCGTGAGCAAGGCCCGGCAGTCCGCATAGAACTCCGCGCTGTCGAGCACGGGCGCAGCCGCCTCATGGTCGTAGAGGTCGACCTGCAGCGCGTCGACCGTGCCCAGCCACTGCGGCTTGCGGATCTCGGTCGCCGCATCGGCGATCACCACCTGCAGCCGGGTGTCGTCCGCGGGGAGCTTGAACCACCCGCGGCAGGCCGCGACCACCTGCGGATTGAGCTCGATCGCCGTCGTGCGCATGCGCAGCGTCTTGCGGCAGAACTTGGTGAGGCTCGCCGCGCCGAGGCCGAGTTGCATGGCGTGGCGCTGGCTGACGGTCGCGGGATCGACGAAGAGCAGCCAGGCCATCATGCGCTGCACGTACTCGAGCTCGATCTCGAAAGGCGCGTCGAGCTTCATCGATCCCTGCACCCACTCGGTACCCAGGTGCAGATAGCGGACATCGCCCCAATCGGAAAAATTGACTTCGGGCAGGGAGGAGGGCTTCATTCAAGATCCAGATAAGGCGCGAGCACTGCGCGCCATGCGTCGCACTTGCGCTCGAAGTTCCACGACGCGTTGGCCGGGCTCGACGAGGGCAGGCGATGGACCGGCACACCCAGGGTCCGCGTGCGACCCGCATGTCGGAAGCTTTCGCCTCCGTTGTGGGCAATGGCCGCCAGCGCGGGCAATCGCAGGCCGGCGATGTCATTCACGACCGCATGGCGTATGGCGGAATCCAGGCTGCCTTCGCGCTCGCAACTCGCGTAGACATCCCACAGTCCCAGGCCGCGATCCAGCAGCCATTCGCTACGCTTTTGATAGCATTCATTCCCCAACGGCAAAGGGCTTCCAGGCCACATCGCCTGAAGGATCTTCCAGAACTGGTTCTGCGGGTGCGCATAATACTGCTGCTGCGCGATCGACCGGGCACTGGGGAAGCTGCCGAGTATCAGCAAAACGGTATTGCTCGAGACGATAGGCGCAAGCCCCGTGAGCACGGCCTTCGGCGCGCCGGGACGCGAGGCCGGCCTATCCATGACGCCAGCCGACCGGCGAACGCACCGGCATCTGTGAAAAGCAGAACATGAATACCGAAGCGATCTGGACGTTCCCGACAACCTGAGGGGCAGATTCTGGCCTGAAAGTGATCGGGGCCATCCTGCCCTGGGCCGTCGGTCGCGCTGCCCAAGACCGCCGTGGCGCGCATCCCGAACGTCTCGACGGAGCAGCCGCCGGAGGTCGAGATCACGGTCGCACCTGCGGTGCAGGCGAGCTGAAAAAAGACAACCCGCCACGAGGGCGGGTGCGCTGCTGTCGCGGGGCGAGCCTCAGGGCTTCTTCGCGGCTTCGTTCTCGGTAGTACCCGGGATCTTCTCGCCGATCTTTTCGCCGACCTTGCGGGTTTCGTCCGCAGCCTTGGTACCGGCGCCGCTGACCGCCTTGCCTGCCGTGCTGGCGGCATGTTCGGTGGTCTCGACCGCCTTCTTGGCACCGTGCTTGGTGGCGTGGTAGGCCTTCTTGCTCGTCTTCTTGGTCGCCTGGTAAGCCTTCTCGCTGCCGCTCTTGGTGGCATCCCAGGCTTCCTTGCCCGCCTTCTCCACCTTCTCGGTGGTGGAAGGTGCAGCCGCCGGCGCAGGCGCGGCCGCCGGGGCCTGGGTTTGCGCGATGGCCGACAACCCGAACGACGCGATCGCCAACGCGACAGCGGCCGGAAGGATGCGCTTGGAGGACTTGATCATGAGGAAAGCTCCTTGGGAATGTTGGAGTGACGGACTTGCCACCCACATCCAACGAACGCACGGAAGCCGAGGATGACAGCCGCGCCCCGCGGGCCGGGCGTTGCGCGACAACTCGGGCAGTTGGCCTACGCGCGCTCCGGTGGAGCGTCCGACACGGCGATGAGCGATGCAAGACGCGGCAGCGCGGCGATCGCATTGCGCGTGGTCTTCCAAGCCAGTGTCTCGACCGGGCAACCGCGCAACTGCGCGATCACCGCGGCGATGCGCGGGAGTTCGCCGGGTTCGTTGCGCCCCTGCGCCTCGCCCGCGGCGCGCTGCGCCTGCGTGCGATACATCCACTGCGGCTGGATGTCCGGTGCATCGGTCTCCAGCACCATGGCTTCGTCCGGGAGTCTCGCCGCCAGCCGGCGCAACTGGAGCGCTCGCTCGAAGGTCACGGCGCCGCCGAAGCCCAGCTTGAGCCCCAGGTCGGCGCAAGCCTGAGCCTGCTGCTCGCTGCCATTGAATGCATGGGCAATCCCGTGCCAGGTCTGGCCGGGTGCGGCCTGACGCAAATGCCACAGGACCTTGTCGACCGACCGGCGCACATGAATGATCACCGGCAGCCCATGCTTGCGCGCCAGCTGCAGCTGCGCCTGGAAGAAGCGCGCCTGCTTGTCGGCATCCAGTCCTTCGACGAAGAAGTCGAGCCCGATTTCGCCGACGGCGACCAGTCGCGGGTCTGCCCACCGCGCAGCCAGCTCGCGATCGAGCAGGTCGAGATGCGCCTCGGTCGCCTCGGTCGTGCACATCGGGTGAATGCCCAGTGCGTAGGCATCGGCATGCGCATGCGCGAGCTCGCGCACCGCCTGGAAATTGAACGCGGCCACCGCCGGGATCACGCACAGCGCGACATCGCGCGCGGCGGCACGCGCCCGGATCTGCTCCGATTCGGTGCCGAATTCGGGCGCATCCAGATGGCAATGGGTATCGATGAACATGGCCATCGCGCGATGATGCACGAACAGATGCGCGGCTGCGGAAAGCGTGCTACCGTGCCTCCTCAAGCGATCTCATTGCCGGAGGTGCACTGATGCGCAGGCCCGCCTTTTACAGCCGTTCGCCCCGCGGGCCGCAGCATGCGGCTGCGACCGACGTGCCCGATGCCTCCGGGTCGACCGATCCGTCCGCCGTTCCGACGGATCCGGGCGCGAAGATCCGGCGACGCTGGCAGCCGGGCCGCTGGAGTTTCGGCCTGCTGCTCGCCCTGTGCATGGGCTTCAGTGTCACGGCCGCGCTGATGTGGCCGCATGCCGGCACGCGGACCTTCACCCAGAAGGACATCGACGCCGCGGTGCTGCACACCTTGCAGACCGCCACCCTGCCCTCACAGGCCGCCAAGGCGGCCGAGATCATCCGCCCCTCGGTGGTGCGCGTGGTGGGCTACGGTCCCGAAAAGACCACGCCGGAAGCCAAGGTCGAGAAGCGCGGCCGCAATCTGGCCAAGGGCAAGCCACCCGAAGGCGACGAGCCCCCCGCCGGCCCGGTCGAGCGCGGCGTCGGCACGGGCGTGGTGATCGTCGACAAGGGCATCATCCTGACCAACCTGCACGTCGTGGCCGGATCCGAATCCATCAAGGTCACCTTCGCGGACGGTCTGGAGGCGCCCGCCGTCGTGACCGGCGTGCAGCCCGAGAACGACCTCGCGGTGCTGCAGGCGCAGAAGCTGCCGGACGACCTCATTCCCGCCACCATGCGCTCGACGGCCGACCTCCAGCCCGGCGACCAGGTGGTGGCCGTCGGCTTCCCCTTCGGCATCGGCCCCTCGGTCTCGGCCGGCGTCGTGTCCGGCCTCAATCGCTCCTTCCGCTCGCCCGAGGGCAAGCAGGAACTGGGCAACCTGATCCAGTTCGACGCCGCGGCCAATCCCGGCAACTCCGGCGGCCCGCTGATCAACATGAACGGCGAGGTCCTCGGCATCGTGACCGCCATCCTCAATCCGACCCAGCAGCGCACCTTCATCGGCATCGCATTCGCCGTGCCGATCGAGAACGCCGCCACGGCCGCCGGTTCCCCGCCCTTCTGATTCACTCGACGAGAGCACGACGCATGAGCACAGAGAACGAATCGCCCGCGCCCACCCCGTCCGCGAGCGCGACGGCGGAGCTGATGGAGCAGATCCTCTACCAGGTCAAGCGCGTGGTGGTCGGACAGGACCGCTTCCTGGAGCGCGTGATGGTCGCGATGCTCGCCGGCGGCCACTTGCTGGTCGAAGGCGTGCCGGGCCTCGCCAAGACGCTGACGGTGAAGACGCTGGCCGACACCGTGCGGGGCCAGTTCAAGCGCATCCAGTTCACACCCGACCTGGTGCCGGCGGACCTGGTGGGCACGCGCATCTACAACCAGAAGACCGGCGACTTCAGCACCTCGCTCGGCCCCGTGTTCGCGAACCTGCTCCTGGCCGACGAGATCAACCGCGCGCCGGCCAAGGTCCAGAGCGCCCTGCTCGAAGTGATGCAGGAACGCCAGGTCACGATCGCGGGCGAGACGCATCGCGTGCCGCGGCCCTTCCTGGTGATGGCGACGCAGAACCCGATCGAGACCGAGGGCACCTATCCGCTACCCGAGGCGCAGGTGGACCGCTTCATGATGAAGGTCCTGGTCGACTACCCGAGCGACGAGGAGGAGTTCGTGATCGTCGAACGCGTGATCGGTCCGCCGGTCGAAGCCTTGCCCGTCGCCACCACCGACCAGCTCGCGGCGCTGCAGGCCGAAGCGCGGCAGGTCTATGTCGATCCCTCGCTGATCCAGTACGCGGTCAGGCTGGTGTCAGCCACGCGCGCGCCCGAGAAACACGGCCTGAAGGACTTGCGGCGCTTCATCACCTTCGGCGCGAGCCCGCGCGCCAGCATCAACCTGACGGAGGGCGCCCGCGCGCTGGCCCTGCTTCGCGGCCGCAGCTATGCACTGCCCGAGGACATGATCGCCCTGGTGCCCGACGTGCTGCGCCACCGCGTGACGCTGTCGTACGAGGGGCTCTCCGAAGGCATGAGCCCCGACTCGCTTGTCGACAGGATCATGCGGGCCGTGCCCGCGCCGGCCAAGCCTCTCGAACATGAAAAGCTGGTGGCCTAGGCGGCCGAAGGCCGCGAACGACGAAGCGCCCCCGGCCGGTGAGGCGGCGAGCGGTGTCGAGCGCGCGCTGCGCCGCCTCGAGTGGACCGTGATCCGCCGCCTCGACGGCCTGCTGCAGGGCGACTACCGCACGCTGATGCGCGGCATCGGTCTCGACCTGGCCGACCTGCGCGAGTACCAGCATCACGACGACGTGCGCCACATCGACTGGAACGTGACGGCCCGGCTCCAGACGCCGCACGTACGCGTATTCACCGAAGACCGTGAAATGGCCGCCTGGTTCGTGCTCGACCTGAGCCGCTCGGTTGATTTCGGTTCCGGCGAACGGGCCAAGCGCGAGATCTCCGCCGCCTTCGTGGGCGTCATCGCCCGTCTCCTCACGCGCCACGGCAATCGGGTGGGCGCGCTGGTCTACGGCACCGATGTCGAAGCCGTGATCCCGCCACGCTGCGGCCGCCGCCATGTGCTGCACCTCCTCTACGCGATGGAGCGCCGCGCCGCCCGTGCCGCCATGCGGGCCGACCATCAGGAAGGAATGACCCGCCTGGCCGATCTGCTGAAGTCGGCCGCGGTGCTGATGCCGCGCCGTTCCACCGTGTTCGTGGTGTCCGACTTCCTGAGCGAACCGGGCTGGGAGCGGCCGCTCGCCCACCTGAGCCGCCGCCACGACGTGGTGGCGGTGCGTCTGTTCGATCCACTCGAACTCGATCTGCCGGACCTGGGCCTGGTGCCGCTGCGCGATGCCGAGACCGGCGAGCAGCTCTGGGTCGACACGCATGACGCCGGATTCCGGAAGCGCTTCGCGCGCATCGCCGCGGAACGGGAGGACCGCCTGCGCGAGTCGCTGGCCAAAGCGGGCGTCGACGCGCTGGAGCTCTCGACCAACGACGACCTCGCGGAGGCCATCCTGCGCTTCGCCGACATGCGCAAGCGCCGCGTGCGCACCAACACCAATGCGCCGAATTCGAAGGCGGTGGCAGCATGAACTTCCTCTGGCCCCAATTCCTCTGGCTGCTGCTCGCGCTGCCGCTGCTGGTGCTGTTGTACGTCTGGCTGATCCGGCGCAAGAAGAAGCTGGCCCTGCGCTACGCGAGCCTGTCCATCGTGCGCGAGGCCATGGGCACGGGCCAGTCGATCCGGCGCCACATTCCGCCTGCTCTGTTCCTGCTCGCCATGGCGGCACTGGTGATCGCCGCGGCGCGTCCATTGGCCGTCGTGGTGCTGCCTTCGAACCAGCAGACGATCATCCTCGCGATGGATGTCTCGGGCAGCATGCGCGCGGCCGATGTGCAGCCCAACCGGCTGGTTGCTGCACAGGAGGCGGCAAAGGGCTTCATCAAGGAGCTGCCGCGCACCGTGAAGGTGGGCATCGTCGCCTTCGCGGGCAGCGCCCAGGTCGCCCAGCTTCCGACCACCAATCACGAGGACCTGTTCACCGCGATCGACTCCTTCCAGCTGCAGCGAGCAACAGCCACCGGCAATGCGATCGTGGTCTCGCTGGCCACCCTCTTCCCCGATGCCGGCATCGACATCTCCGACTTCGTTCCGCAAAGCATCCAGCGTGGCGTATCCATCGACCGTGCCGGCAAGGGGGCAGCAAAGGAATTCACTCCGGTGGCGCCCGGCTCCTACACCTCGGCGGCCATCATCATGCTCACCGACGGGCAGCGCACCACGGGGGTCGACCCGCTCGATGCGGCCAAGGCCGCCGCGGACCGGGGTGTGCGCGTCTACACGGTCGGCGTCGGCACGGTGGATGGCGAAACCATCGGCTTCGAGGGCTGGTCGATGCGTGTGCGGCTGGACGAGGAAACGCTCAAGGCCATCGCCAACAAGACCCAGGCCGAGTACTTCTACGCGGGCACCGCGCACGACTTGAAGAAGGTCTACAACACGCTGAGTTCTCGGCTCACGATCGAGAAGAAGGAAACCGAGATCTCGGCGTTGTTCGCGATGGGCGCGGCGGCGCTGGCGCTGCTCTCGGCCGGACTCTCGCTGTTCTGGTTCAACCGCATTCTTTGATTCCTGCATGTTCGATTTGAATGGCAAGGTGGCGCTCGTCACCGGCGGCAACGGCGGCATCGGGCTCGGCATGGCCCAGGGCCTGGCCAGGGCCGGCGCGCGCGTCGTGATCGCTGCGCGCAACGTGCACAAGTCGGCCTCGGCGGTCGACTGGCTCAAGGCGCTGGGCAGCGACAGCTTCGCGCTGGCGGTCGACGTGACCGACGAAGCCTCGGTGAAGACGATGGTCGATGAAGTCGCCACACGCTGCGGCCGGCTCGACATCCTCGTCAACAACGCCGGCACCACCGTGCGCAAGCCGGTGGACCAGCTCGCGCTCGCCGAGTGGCATCAGGTGATGGACACCAACCTCACGAGCGCCTTTCTCTGCTGTCGCGCGGCCTATCCAAGAATGAAGGCGGCCGGCGGCGGAAAGATCATCAACATCGGTTCCATGATGTCGATCTTCGGCGCCCCGTACGCGCCTGCCTACGGCGCCAGCAAGGGTGGCATCGTGCAGCTCACGCGTGCGATCGCCACGTCATGGGCGGCCGATGGCATCCAGGTCAACGCGGTGCTGCCCGGCTGGATTCACACCAGCCTCACCGACGAGGCCCGCAATCAGGTGGCAGGGCTGAATGATCGCGTGATCGCGCGCACGCCGGCCGGACGCTGGGGCCAGCCCGAGGACCTGGCCGGCATCGCGGTCTTCCTCGCCAGCGCGGCTTCGGATTTCGTGACCGGTACGGCCATCCCGGTCGACGGCGGCTATTCGATCGCGGCCTGAGCGCGCACCCAGCCCTTCGACCAGGGCGCGCCAGGCTCAGGATGCCATGGCGCGTCGAGACGCGAGCGACTCAATCCGACAGCCGGCCTGCGGTCAGCCGCAGCACGCGGCTGCAGCGTGCCGCCAGGCTCTCGTCGTGCGTGACCATCACGAAAGCCGTGCCGCGATCGCGCGCCAGGTCCAGCATGAGCGAGAACACGCTGTCGGCGGTCACACGGTCCAGGTTGCCGGTCGGCTCGTCGGCCAGCACGCAATCGGGCCGCGTCACCAGCGCCCGGGCGATGGCCACCCGCTGGCGCTCGCCGCCCGAAAGTTCGGCCGGCCGGTGATGCACGCGCTCGGCCAGGCCGACGGCGGCAAGCACCGCCGCCGCTGTCGCACGGGCCTCCTCGGTCGGCTCGCGCCGGATCCTGAGCGGCATGGCCACGTTGTCGAGCGCACTGAATTCGGGCAGCAGATGATGGAACTGGTAGACGAAGCCCAGATGCCAGTTGCGCAAGCGACCCTGCTCCGCCGCATCCACCTGCGCCAGGTTCTCGCCGCGCAATTCAACAGTTCCGGCGGTGGGCGCATCGAGTCCCCCCATCAAATGCAGGAGCGTGCTCTTGCCGGAACCGGAGGCACCGACGATCGCGAGCGTCTCGCCTTCGCGCACCTCGAGGTCCACGCCGTGCAGCACCGTGAGGTCGATGCGCCCTTCCTGGAAGCGCTTGGTGAGCCCGCGCACCCTGAGGACCACTTTCGCATCGAGACCCGGCCCCGAGCCGGCCGCAAGTTCCGACAGTCGCATATCACTCATAACGCAGCGCCTCCGCCGGATTGACCCGGCTCGCGCGCCAGCTCGGATAAAGCGTCGCGACGAAGGAGAGGACCAGCGATATCAGGGTGATCGGCAGGATGTCGCCGCGCTGCGGATCGCTCGGCATCTTGCTGATCAGGTAGATGTCCTTGGGCAGGAAGCTCGCATGGAAGAGCCGCTCCAGCGCGGGCACGATCACGTCGATGTTGTAGGCGATGCCCAGCCCCAGCAGCAGGCCGAGCAGCGTGCCGATCACGCCCACCATCGCGCCCTGCACGACGAAGATGCCCATGATGCTCTTCGGACTCGAACCGAGGGTGCGCAGGATGGCGATGTCGGCGCGCTTGTCGGTCACCGTCATCACCAGCGTCGACACCAGATTGAACGCGGCGACCGCGACGATCAGCGTCAGGATGATGAACATCATGCGCTTCTCGACCTGCACCGCCGCGAACCACGTCTTGTTGGCCCGCGTCCAGTCGCGGATCATGAACTGGCCCGGCAGCGTCACCGCCAGCTCGTCGGCGACTTCGCGTGCCTGGTGCAGATCCTTGAGCTTGAGCCGCACGCCGCTCGGCCCTTCGAGGCGGAAGATCCGCTCGGCGTCCTGCTCGTGGATCATCGCAAGGGCCGAGTCGTACTCGTAGTGGCCCGAATCGAAGGTGCCGACCACGGTGAACTGCTTGAGGCGCGGCACCACGCCGGCCGGCGTGACCTGCCCGCCCGGCGCGACCAGCGTGACCTGGTCGCCCACGCGCACGAAGAGCGAGCGCGCCAGCTCGACACCGAGCACGATGCCGAACTCGCCCGGCACCAGCTTGTCGAGCGCGCCCTTCTGCGCCGTGGCCGAGATGTCCGTCACCTGCGGTTCCAGCGCGGGATCGATGCCGCGCACCAGCGTGCCCTTCATGTCCTCGCCGCGGGCGATCAGCGCCTGCGCCGCAATGAAGGGCGCGACGCCGATCACCTGCGGATTCTTGCGCGCGTCGGCCATGATGGCGTCGATGTCGGCAAGCGCCTGCCCGTCGCGCGAGAAGATCTCGATGTGCGAGATCACGCCGAGCATGCGGTCGGTCACTTCCTTCTGGAAGCCGTTCATGACGCTCAGCACGATGATCAGCGCCGCCACGCCGAGCGCGATGCCGAGCATCGACACGCCCGAGATGAATGAAATGAAGCCGTTGCGCCGGGTGGCCCGCCCGGCTCGCGTGTAACGCCAGCCGAGCTGCAGTTCGTAGGGGAGTTGCATGTCAGGCAGCGCGCGGGAAGAGCGCCGCATGGGAGAGTTTCATCGGGGGAATTGTGGCATCCCGGACAATAGCCCCATGCCCGCTTCGCCGACTGCCCGCCACCTGATCATTCCCTTCGCCGGCCGCGGATCACCTGGATGCATGGCCGCGCTCGCGGCCATGCGGCTGCCCGCGCTCGAAGCGCTGCTCGCCCGGCTCGACCTGGTCCACGACGATACCCAGTCCGACGCCACCCTCTCACCGCCGCACGAACGCGCCCACGCCGAGGCACTGGGCATCGGCGCGGCCGACGGCTGCATCCCCTGGGCGGCGCTCGAAGCCCGGCGCCTCGGCCTGCCGGTGGCCGGCGAACACGATGCCTGGGGCGTCGCGACGCTGTGCCACTGGCAAGTGGGCATCGACGATGTCGTGCTGGGCGATCCGTCGGCGATCGACATCGATGCCGGCGAATCCGCTGCCTTGCTGGCCACCGTACGGCCATTCTTCGAGGAGGACGGCATCGCGCTGCACCCCTCGTCCGTGCCGGGCCGCTGGCTCGCCCGCGGCCCGGTGTTCGAGGGCCTGGCCACCGCTTCCGTCGACCGCGCGGTCGGATTCCCGATCGCGCACTGGTCTCCGTTGACCGTCGCGGCGCGCCCCCTGCGCCGCTTGCAGAACGAGATGCAGATGCTGCTCTACACCGATCGCGTCAACGACGAACGCAGCGCCCGCGGCGTGCTGCCGATCAATTCATTCTGGCTGAGCGGCACCGGCCGGCTGCCGCAGTCCGCGACCTCGGGCGATCGCTCGATGCCCGAACCGATCGTTGATGCGACGCTGCGCATCGCGGCCCTGCGCGACGACGGGGCTGCCTGGGCAGCCGCCTGGCAGGCACTGGACACGGGCACCCTCGCCGATCTGCTGGCTGCCAGCGCACGCGGCGAAGCCGTGGCCCTGACCCTGTGCGGCGACCGAAGCGCGCAACGCTTCGGCACGGTGCCGCGCGGCCTCATGCGCCGGGCCAGGGACCTGTTCCGCCGCGCCAGCGTGCAGCAGACGCTGGAGGCGCTCTGATGAAGATCGTCGCCAGGGACATCCCGCCGCGCAGCGCCTGGGCGCTCGAACAAGCCGGCGTGCACCCGCTGCTCGCGCGCCTGTACGCGGCGCGCGGCGTGCAGGCCAAGGAGGAACTCGACGACGGCCTGGCCCGCCTGCTGCCGCCGGACACGCTGCGCGGCGCGCATGAGGCGGCCATCCTGCTGGCCGATGCGATCCGCGACGACAAGCGCTTATGCATCGTCGCCGACTACGACTGCGACGGTGCGACCGCCTGCGCCCTGGCCGTGCGCGGCCTGCGGCGCCTCGGAGCCCGGCATGTGAGCTACCTCGTGCCCGATCGCGTGGTGGACGGCTACGGCCTCACCCCGCCCATCGCCGAACGCGTGGCAGCCGGCGGTGCCGACGTGCTGATCACCGTGGACAACGGCATCGCCAGCGTGGAAGGCGTGGCGGCCGCGAAGGCACTCGGCCTGTCGGTGGTGGTGACCGACCACCACCTGCCCGGTCCCGCGTTGCCGGCCGCCGACGCCCTCGTCAATCCGAACCAGCCCGGCTGCGACTTCGCGAGCAAGAGCATCGCCGGCGTCGGCGTGATGTTCTACGTGCTGCTCGCCTTGCGCTCCGAACTTCGTACGCGCGGCGTGTTCGATGCGGCGTCGCAGCCCAAGCTCGATGCCCTGCTGCCCCTCGTAGCACTGGGCACTGTCGCCGACGTGGTCAAGCTGGACGCCAACAACCGTCGGCTGGTCGCGCAGGGCCTGCGTCGCATCCGAGCCGGCGCACTGCCCGCAGGGATCGCCGCCCTCTTCAAGGCCGCTGGCCGGGACGCCTCGGCCGCCACCACCTTCGACTTCGGCTTCGCGCTCGGTCCGCGCATCAATGCCGCGGGACGGCTCGCCGACATGACCCTCGGCATCGAATGCCTGCTGACCGACGATGCCGGCCGCGCCGAGGAACTCGCGCGCATGCTCGACGGCATCAACCGCGAACGACGCGACATCGAGGGCAACATGCGCGAGCAGGCGCTCGCGCTCGCCGAATCGCTGTTCGACGACAGCAGCGAAGCGCCCCCGGCCGCGATCAGCGTGTTCGATGCGAGCTTCCACGAGGGTGTGGTCGGCATCGTCGCCTCGCGCATCAAGGACCGCTACCACCGGCCGACCTTCGTCTTCGCCGCCAGCGCCGCGCCAGGCAAAGGGCACGAACTCAAGGGCTCGGGCCGCTCCATCCCCGGCTTTCATCTGCGCGATGCGCTGGATCTCGTCGCCAAGCGGCATCCCGGCGTGCTGCTGCGCTTCGGCGGCCACGCAATGGCCGCCGGCTGCACCGTGGCCGAAGCCCACTTTCAGACCTTCGAGCGCGCCCTCGCCCAGGTCGCGACCGAATGGCTGGACGCTGCCGCCCTCACCCGCCGCCTCGACACCGACGGTCCGCTCGCGCGCGAGTACCTGCGCGTGGACCTGGTCGACACCCTCTATCGCGAGGTCTGGGGCCAAGGCTTCGCGCCGCCGACCTTCAGCGAAGAGGTCGAAGTCATGTCGCAGCGCCTTGTCGGCGAGCGGCATCTGGCGCTCAAGGTGCGGCACCAGGGGCAGGTCGTCGATGCGATGTGGTTCGGCCACACCTCGCCCCTGCCGGCGCGCGTGGTGCTTGCGTTCAGGCTGGATGCGCAGGAGTGGCAGGGGGTGAGGAAGGTGCGGTTCCTGGTGGAGGGGGTGGAGGGGTAGGTGTGCTGTTTGCGAGCGCAGGATCGCGACGGGCCGCGGATCAGCCTCGCAAAGCAGTAGCGGCCGCGCTGCCCTCGCCCGCTTGCCGCCACGCATCTACCACTTCAGGTCCAGGCCCGTGCGCACCATGAGTCCGCTGTTCACGGCGCCCTTGGGCCCGTTGGCATAAGAGACGTTGGTGGTCAGCTTCGCGTTGGGCGTGAGCTGCATGCTCAGGCCCACGCCCGCAGTCATGGCGCCCCCATAGTTGAGGCCGCCGCTCAGGGTGGTGGCCTCGCGGTGGATGCCGCCAAGGTTGCGCTGATACCCCACCGTGCCGAAGATCGAGGCCTTCGGCGAGATGGTCGCGCTCACGCCCAGCTCCAGCTCGCCCCAGGTGCCGCCCAGGTCCGCCGCGTAGGCCACCGGCCCCAGCGCCGTCTGGTAGGTGGCCGCGCTCTTGCCCGAGAACTCGTGCCAGAGGTTGGCGCGCAGCCAGGCGGTGCCTCCCGGAACACCCGACGGGTCCTGGTCCCACTTGCGGACCAATCGCCCGCCGAGGCGGCCCAGCACGCTGTCGCTGCTGCCGAGCGAGGCGGTGTTCAGATGGCTGTCGCGCACCTCGTCGAGGCTGTTGTGCTGCACCACCAGCTGCGCCTGCGGCTCCACCGCCCACGACTCGTTGATCGGTATCGTCTTGCCGCCCTCCAGCGAGGCGGCCACACCCCAGCCCTGGGTCTGGCCGTTGATCCCCTGCGCCGAGGCGGTCTTCACGTCCTGGTAGCGCGTGTACTGGCCCACCGCATCGAGGTACCAGCCATCGGTGCTGGTGCGCGTCCAGTAGGCGCCGACGCTGTAGGCATCGAGCGAGCTGCGTCCGGCGTGCAGACCGTTGAAGTGCGTGACATCGCTGTGCATGCCGCCCGCCGAGACGTAGCCGCCGACGCGGTCCTCGGTCGTATCGCTGCGCGACACGACGGTGTCCATTCCGGCCTGGCCGCCGCCCGAGCTGTAGTCGAACTTCGCGCCCTTGGCCTGCAGGCCGCCGCCGTCGACGCTGCCCTGTGCGCCGAAGCCGCGCACCCAGTAGTGCGTGCCGTTGCGCTTCTGGCCGTCGTCGGCGTTGCCGTGGCGTGTGTGCCAGGTGCTGAGCGACTGCAGCCCATAGATCTGCGCCATGCTGCCCAGGCTGTTGTTCAACGACACCTCGGGACTCGCTGCCGCGACGACCGGCGGTACGATCGGCAAGATCACCTCGCCTTGCGGCGGCTGAGGTTGGTTGCGGTCGCGTAGCTGTGGCTGCCCGTCAGCGTCAAGATACCCGTGTTGTTCTTCGTGAGCGTCTCGAAATTGGCAACGCGATTGCCCGCCAGCGTGAACGCGCTGGATGTGTTGACTGTCAGTGTGTCATTGCCCAGCCCGGCGTCGATCAGGCCGGTGCTTGCGATGCTACCGCCTTCGTTGATCGAGAACTGGTCGTTTCCGTCGCCAAGCGTCAACCCACCTGTGCCACTGTCTAGTACTCCCGCGAGCGAGACCGTGTCGTTGCCATCGCCCAGATCGCCGCTGGCGCGCAGCGTGCCGCCTGATTGGACGTTGAGGGTACTGCTCGTTCCGGCGACATTCGAGACGGTGAGAGCTCCGGCGCCGGCCGTCTGCATCAAGCCGGCCACGTTCAATTGCGCGCTACCCATCGTGAGCGTGTCGCTGCTGAGCGTGTTGCTCGCGAGCACGCTCAGCGAACCGCCGGTGACGACCGTGTTGCCAACCGCGTTGCTACTGGCGCCTAGCGTCGTCGCACCGCCGCCGATCTGCGCCAGCGTACTGTTGGCTGCCCCGACGATGGTGTTGGCGACCGTCAGGGCGTTGGAATGATTGACAGCAATCGTCGCCCCCCCGGCCACGTTGATGTTGCCCGCGGTCGCGGAGATGGCGCCCGTCGTTCCGCCATTGCCAAGCTGCAAGGTGCCCGCCTGGATATCGGTGGCACCGCTGTAGGTGTTGTCCGCGACGAAGGCCAGCGTTCCGGCGCCCGACTTGGCAAAGCCACCTGTACCGCTGACAGGACCGCTCAGAATGCCGTCGACGGCGGCCGTGCCGTCGTCGGCGCGAACCGTCCGGGTCGCTGCCCCGAGAGCGATCGGGTTCTGGAAGTCGACCGTGCCATCGGCCGATGCCGACCCCAGGATGAGCGCACTGCCGGTAGGGACGAAGCCGTTGGTCGCCCAAGTCACGCCCAGGCCCGAGCCACCGAGATTGACGGTGCGCGTGCCACCGATGCCCGCGAAGCCGCCGGAGCCCGACCATCGGATGGCTTGCACGTAGTTGTCGTCGTTCGGGTTGCCGTTCGTGCCGTTGTTGTCGAGGAAGGCTTGCGGGGCGGTCGCGTTCAATCCGCGCGAAAAGTTGCCGCTGGCGGCCGTCAAGCCGATCACGCCTCCCGTGGGCACGTCATTGAACACGATCAGGCTGCTGCGCTGCGAGGACCCCAGCGCCCCATGATTGCTCGAGGTGCCGAGCCCCCCGGTGATCACGCCGGCGCCGTCGAGCCGCAGCATGCCTCCGCTCACTGTGGTGTTGCCGACGTAGCTGTCCGACCGGGCGTTGTTGTCGGCGCTCATGGCCCAGGTGCCGGCGTCGCGCTTCGTCAGCGAGGTCATGTGTCCGACAGCAGGATCGTTGTTCGGGTCGTTCAAAACGCCCGCGTAGACGTTGGCGCCCGTGTTCGTCCCGCCGAAGATCAGGTTGTTGAAGTTGCTGACACCCGTGGAATCGTAGGTACCGTTCCACACCAGCGGGCCGCTCCCGCTGGACTCGATGGCCAGGAATGAGCCGCCCCCGTTGCGGAAGTTGCGATTGGTGGTCGAGCCGGCGCCGTCATAGCGCAACACGTTCGGTGCGGCTGCACTGCCGGCGCTGTAGGTCAGGTTGGCCGCCGCGCTGGTGCTTGCGCCGAGGTTGCTCGCGACACCGCCGTCCTGCAGGTTGTTGACCACCAGCGTGCCGCCGGTCAGCGCGGTCGGGCCGGTGTAGGTGTTGAGGCCCGCCAGGCGCCAGGTGTTCGTGCCGGACTTGGTCACGCCCAGCGCAGTCGCCGCGCCGTTGTCGATGACACCATTGACCGAATTCACCAGCGTGGCTGCGCTCGTTCCGCTCAACGTCAGCGTCTGGGCCGCCGCAGCCCCGGTGGCCGTCCCCCATTCCCAGGCGCCTGTGCCGTTCGCCACGAGCGAGACAATGCCAGGATTGACCGTCAGGCCTCGATCGGACGTTTCACCACTGCCGGTGTAGATGATCTGGCCATTGTTGTTCACCACGATGTTCGCGTTCGCGGACGTGGCCTGGCCCAGGTTCCCGGCCGTTCCGCCATTGCCGATCGCGCTGACATTCACGCGGGTATTGACCGCGATCGTGGTGATCCCGGTGTACGTGTTTGCGCCCGAAGGCGTGATCGACCCTCCGCCCTGGTAGGTGATGCCGCCGTTGCTGAGCACACCACTGAGGCGTGCCGTACCTCCGCTGCCCACGTTCACGGTGCGCACCGCAGCGCCCAGGTCGATCGGGTTGACAAAGGTGATCTGGTCGTTGCCCGCCGAGTTCGCGGCGAAGTTCAGCCACGAGCCGGTCGGAACGAATCCTCCGCTGCCCCAGGTGAGCTGTGCGCCCGCGCCACCGATGTTGACCTGCCTGGGGCTTCCAGCGGCGGAGAAGCCGCCGCTGCCCGTCCACTGGACCTGGTTCGCTCCCGTGCCCAGAGGACGCGTGAAATCACCACTCGCGCTCGTCAGCGAGATGGTGTCGCCGATCGAACTCGCTGGTCCCGCAAACTGCAGATTGCCTGGCCCCAGCGACCCGGCGGAAGTCAGCAACACGTTCCCGTAATTGCCGCCGCCGTTGAGGATCAAGGCGCCCGTGTAGGTATTGGTGCCGGACAGCTCCAGCAACGAACTGGGCGCTCCTGCGACGCCTCCGCCCACGCGAAGATTGCCGGGACCGGAGATCGCCCCGGAGATCCTGGCGCGATCCCCAGCCGTCGACCCGGCGGCGCCCGACACAGCGCCATTGAATACCGCCAGGTCGTAGGTCGTGCCTCCCGTGGGGAGCTGAAGCGGGTTCTGGAAATCCAGCGTGGCCCCACCGGCGACGTTGTTGCCGGTTCCAAGCATCAGTTGCCCGGTCGTCGCGACGAAGTTGGGCGTGACACCCCAGACCAGCTGGGCAGAGCTGCCGCCGATGTTGACGGTCTGGACAGTGCCGGGCGTCCCGGCGGAGGCAAAGCCGCCGCTGCCGGTCCAACGGACCTGGTTCGCCCCGGTGCCCAAGCCTCGCGTGAAGCTCGGAAAGGCGGAGCTCAAGGTCGTCGTGGCAACCCACGCAGCTGCCGGCGTACCGTTGAGGACCAGATTGCTCGAAGGCGAAAGCGCACCGGCACCGATGATGGTCAGTTGACCGGAGTTGACGGTCGTCGGCCCTGAGTACGTATTGGTGCCACTCAGCCTCGGACTGTTGGCGCCGGACACACTCACTGAAAGCTGTGCACCGTTATCGGACAGATTGCCGGAAAGGATATTGGCACTCTGGAGATCCAGCGTCGTGTCCGCGGTCAGGGTCGGCGCCGCACTCCATGTCGCGCCAGTCCCGCTCAGCGTCACCGTTCCGCCGGTGAGTTGCAGGCTGGTGGAATACACCGCGTTCGAAAACCCGATCGCAGTGCCGGCATTGGCAATCAACGCGTTGTCGCTGCCCAGAGCGGACTGGTTGCCGAGACTGAGCGAGCCCTGTTGCAGTTGCGTGACCCCGCTGAAGGTGTTGGTACCGTTCAGTGTGAGTACGGCTGTACCGCTCTTGATCAGGCCGTTGCTGCCTGCGATCACATTGCTAATGGTGGTGTTGCCGCCGGTCGTGATGGTCGGATTGGCCCCGGTCAACGTCAGGATGCCACCGGAGAGCGAATAGCCAACGGTGAAGTTGAGGTTGTGCGCGCTGACACCGCCCGCAGTGATGTTGACGTTGCCAGAGACTCCGTCGAACTCGGCATCTGCGCCATTGGTCCAGGTGGTGTTGGCTCCTGCCGTGGCCGCGGTATCCCAGTTGGCCGTCGTCGTGTCCCACGTTCCGTTGCCACCATCCGCATTGGCTCCGGTCGAGGTTCCATCCCAGAACAAGGTCTGCGCTGACGCAGCACAGCCGAACATCAGCGCGATTGCTGCGACGAGTGTGGAGGGCTTGAACTTGATCAATGCGGGAAACGGCGCTGACCGACGCCCCCCGCTTGACGATTTCCCCTTGGCGGCAACGATCTCCGCTACAGCCACCCATGCGCCAAGCGCAGCATTCCATAGCGATTTGTACGCCAGATTCATATAGACCTCCCTGCATTCATCAACCGAACCAACCGCGCGCATCGGGCAACGCGCGCTGAACGAAACGGATGTGAATCTATTGGTCTAAATTAGGGCGCACCAATTCAAAATATGTCCATACTTTCGTATTTACTCCATAAAATTTCAGACCCCCTTTAATCGACCTTCCATGCGCCCCTTTTCGTATGCGATGGTGTTGCGGCAGGAGCAGAGCGGACGCGTCTGAAAGACGTTCGCAATTGCGAGTTACCCTAGGGAATCGCGCAACTATTTCCTTGACAAGCTCACCTTGACAGAGCCGTCCGATCCCTGATGTCGGGTGGTCAATGCAAGGTCAGGCGGGCTTGCTTTCAATTGAAATGTCTGTTTCCAGATGTGAATTGCGTCAGGTTAAGCGTGGCTCATGATGCGGAATAGCCACAACGAGCGCTGATATGCAGCCATTCGCATCGTCTTCAGATCCGGTTTTTCGCGACAGGTCGCCGCCTTTCACGCCGTGCAGACATCGGAGCCCATACGGGCTGGAGCTTGCACCATGCGCTGAACGCAATCCGAACTCGCTTCGCTCTGCCAGTCGCAAGCCCTGATCCGCCTGAAGCGAGCACCGCAGGTTGCCCCTTCGCGCACCGAACGGGTCACGCACAGTGAGGTCGCCTTTCTTTGGTTTCTTTCTCTGGCGAGACTAAGAAAGGAACTCGCCCGCCGGGGCGAACTCCCGGCCTGCTGCGCCAACTACAGGCACAGCGCCGCCACGCATCAGCTCGACAGCAAACGCTCAGAACCCGATGAACCCGTGATTCAGCCCGATCACAAACCCCCACGCCTTCCCATCCACTCTCGCCCCACTCAAATCCACGCTCACCGCAGGCGTGAAATTCACCCTCATCCCCGCACGTGAAGTCCAGACATCCTGGGACCGAAATCGCTCGGCAATGAGGGATACCCGCGGATCGACCGCCCACTCCCCCCCGAGCCCGCCGCGCCCTGTGCGAACACCGGTCCCGGACTCCCAATCGACGCCGAGGTTCGCGTGGACCCACACGTTGTCGATGGGCTGCCAGCTCACGGGCAGGACAAACTGCCCGCCGGTCCGACCGCCATGGGTCACGTCGAAACTGGCGGTCATGGACAGCGCGGCGCTGAACCGTGCATCGGCAGCTTGCCCGAGAAAGGTCCACTTCAGCTGCGGACTGACGGAATCCGAGCGACCGTCGGACAGGCTGGCGCGGTCGAGGTTGAGCCGGAGCTCGACCGGACCGACCCGGCAGGCCGGCCCGAGGTGATAGACAGTCGTGCGATCGGCGCCCGTACGCCCGCCCCACGTTTCGTATTGGCACTGCCCGGGGTCCAGCGTTCCCGCGTTATCGACATCGAAATGACCATTGGCATGGGCCGGCACCGCGAGCGCACACAGTGCAAGCAAAGGCAGGGAACGTTTCATGGCGGCGGATTCTAGGAGCCCATCATGTCGCCACCACAACACGCCCTTCCAGCCATACCCGCCTCCCGTGAAACACCGCAGAACCGGCATTGCCGGGCTGCGGGTGTTGCCCCCTTTGAGGGGGACGGCGAAGCGACACGAAGTGCGCGCAGCCTGGGGGTGTGCTCAGGGTTCAAACTGCGGCTGCAACTCCCGGATTCGCTTCATCGCCACGCCAGCGGCAGCGGTGCGTGTCTCGACGCCGAGCTTCACGTAGACGCGCTCCAGATGCTTCTTCGCGGTCGCCGGACTGCTGCCGAGGATCTCGCCGATGTCCTTGTTGGTCTTGCCTTTCACGACCCAGTAGAGCACCTCCGCCTCGCGCGTGGTGAGCTTCAGGCTCAGGCTCATCGCCTCGATGACCGCGGTGTCGGACACCTCGCGCATGATGATCAGCCAATCGTCACCGTTGTCGTCATGGGCGGTCTGCTGGTGCAGCCGGAGATTCAGCCGGGCCGCGCCCTGGGCGATGGTGAGTACGGGCGGCTCGATGTGACGGTGCTCGGCATCGGGCAGATGGCGGCGCAGCCAGTCGAGGATGGGCTCGGGCGTGGCCGGCGCACTGGTGCCGCAATAGCGCAGCAGCAGGTCGCGCGCGAGCGCGGTCTGCCAGATCAGCTTGCCTTCGGGCATGCGCACCGCAATGCTCGCGTAGCCGAAGGCATCGAGCGCGTTGCGCGCCTGCCCGGCCTGCTGCGCTTCCTGCCTTGCCTTGCGCGCGCCCTGCAGGTGCACGTTCATGCGTGCCAGCACTTCCTTGGGCTTGATCGGCTTGGTGACGTAGTCGACGCCACCAGCCTCCAGCGCGGCGACCAGATGCTCGGTCTCGGTGAGCCCGGTCATGAACACGATGGGAATGTGGGCGGTCGCGCCGTCAGCCTTCAGCCGGCGCGCCACCTCGAAGCCGTCGATGCCCGGCATCATCGCGTCCAGCAGCACGATATCGGGCCGGGCCTGCGCCGCGCGCTGCAGCGCCTGTTCGCCGCTGGTGGCGACAAGCACGGTGTAGCCCGACTCGTCGAGCGCGTCATGCAGCACGGCGAGGTTGTCCGGCACGTCGTCCACGATCAGCACGAGGTCGTTGTTGCCTCCGCTGCCCCGCAGGCTGTCGACCAGCGGTGCGGAAGGAAGATGGGCGCCGTCGTACGTCATGCCGACCCTGCTCCCACGGTCAATGCACGGCTGATGGCTTCGAACTGGAACTGCCGGGCCAGGCCGCGCAGGCTGGCGGTCCATGCGGCGCACTCCGGCTGCGCCGCGTCGATCTCGTCGAGCTGGTTCATGATGCCGCGAAAGTATCCGAGATTCACCACCTCCTCGAGCGCACGCAGACGTTCCGGCGCAGGCAGCGGGGTGGCGTGGACCGTCGCCGTGACGGCAGCCGACTCGACGCTTGCGCCGGCAGTCCCTGCATCCGAGTCCGTCCACTGCAGATCCAGCCGGCGTTCGAGCCAGTCCAGCAGTTCGCTGTGGCGCACCGGTTTGACGAAGAAGTCCTCGGGCGTGATGCCGACGTCGTTGTCCAGCCGCTTGTCGAAGGCATTGGCCGAGACGATCGCGAACGCAGCCTCGACGAGGCCGAGCGCGTGGGCGCGCCGGATGGTCTCCCAGCCGTCGATGCCGGGCATCGCGAGGTCCATGAACACCGCGTCCGGCCGCCAGCCGGCGGCGACCAGATCCAGCGCATCGTGGCCGCTCGCGGCGGTCCTCAACTCGAAGCCTAGCGGCGCCAGCACCTGGACCAGCAGTTCGCGGTCGGCTTCCTCGTTGTCGACCACAAGCAGCTTGCGGCGGCGGCCCGCGTAGCCACGCCGCACGCGCGGCGCCGCCTGCAAGGGCGCGCGCCGTTCGCCGGCGGCCGCCTCGCGCACGTGCGGAAGGAAGAGGCGGACGCGAAACACCGAACCCACGCCGGGTGAGCTCTGCACCTTCATCTCGCCGCCCATGAGGTCGATCAGCATCTTGGCGATGGTGAGCCCCAGCCCCGCGCCCGGCGCGGCCGCGCCCGGACTGGCGCCACGCGCGAAGGGCTCGAAGATGCGGCCCAGCTCATCGGCCGTCATGCCCGGCCCCGTGTCCTCGATCTCGATGGCGGCGAACTCGCGCGCATAGCGCAGGCGCAGCGTGACCTGGCCTGCGGCCGTGAACTTGATCGCATTGCCCAGCAGGTTGATGATGATCTGCCGCACGCGCCTTTCGTCGGCGCGTACCACCTCGGGCAGGCTGCCGCTGGGTTCGAAGTGGAAGGCCAGCCCCTTCTCGGCGGCCTGCAGCTCGAACATGTCGGCCAGCTCGCTGATGAGTTCGGCGAAGTGCATCGGCTTCGCGTTCAGCCGCAGCTTGCCGGCTTCGATGTGGGCGATGTCGAGCGTGCCCTCGATCAGCGTCAGCAAATGCTCTCCGCCGCGCTTGATGACGGCCACCGCCTGCCGCCGGTGCGGCGGCACGGCCGAGTCCTCGCCCATCAGCTGCGCGTAGCCCAGGATGCTGTTGAGCGGCGTGCGCAGCTCATGGCTGATGGCGCTGATGTAGCGGCTCTTGGCCTGGTTCGCCTGCTCGGCCGATTGCTTGGCGGCCTGCAGTGCGCGATCGGTTTCGCGGTGCGACTCGATCTCGCGCATGAGCAGATGGGTCTGCCGGTTCGACTCTTCCTGGGCGACCTTGCGGCTCTGGTGCGCAAGCACCAGCCACCAGGCGACGATGCCGGCGATCAACAACAGCGCCATGTAGGCCTTGAGGAAACCGGCGCGCAGCGCCAGCGGCTCCGTCTCGGCCAGCGCCCCCTCGCCGAGCGCGCGCAGTTCCTGCTGGTAGAGCACGCCGAACACCGCCGCGAGCAGGGGCACGACGATCAGCATCAACAACAGGAAGTGGCCGAGACCCGTGTCCAGATAGGGCCACACGCGCCGGGGCAGCAGCCATCGCAATGCCCCCGACCACTGGGCCGAGAGACTCGCCTGCGGCTTGCAAAGATCGCCGCAGCGCGCATCGAGGGTGCAGCACAGCGAGCAGATCGGCCCCCCATAGGCAGGGCAATGCGCCATGTCCGGGCCTTCGTACTCGCGCTCGCAGATCGCGCAGCGGCGGGTCGACAGCCGGGCATAGGAACCCTCCGTGTCGCTCGCCTCCGTGCGCTCCACGCGCGCCCAACGGATGCCCCCGGGGTTGACGGCCGCCGCGCCCTCGGCGCCGGACGAGCTTCGTGCGAGGTAGTAGCGTCCGCGGGTCACCCAGGCGATCAGCGGCGCCGTGACCAGCGCGGCCCCCATGGCGATGAGCGCGGAGAAGGCCTGCGCCGTCGGCCCGAATACGCCCAGGTGCGCCGTGATCGAGAGCACGGAGGCCAGCGCCATCGCGCCCACGCCGACCGGATTGATGTCCCACAGATGCGCCCGCTTGAATTCGATCCCCGGCGGCGACAGGCCCAGCGGCTTGTTGATCACGAGATCAGCCACCACCGCCATCATCCAGGCGATGGCGATGTTGGCGTAGAGCCCGAGCACATCACCGAGCGCCTCGAACACGTTCATCTCCATCAGCATGAAGGCGATGAGCGCGTTGAACACCACCCACACCACGCGGCCGGGATGGCTGTGCGTCACGCGCGAGAAGAAGTTGCTCCACGCAAGCGAGCCCGCGTAGGCATTCGTCACGTTGATCTTGAGCTGCGAGATGAGGACGAACACGGCCGTCGCGACCACCGCCCAGCCGTAGTTTGGAAAGACGTACTCATAGGCCGCGAGGTACATCTGATTCGGATCGATGGCGCGCTCGGGCGGCACCATGTGCCCGATGGCCAGGTAAGCGAGCAGCGCACCGCCGAGCATCTTGAGCACGCCCAGCACCACCCATCCGGGTCCGCCCGCGAGCACGCCCGCCCACCAGCGGGCCCGGTTCTCGGCGGTGCGCGCCGGCATGAAGCGAAGGTAGTCGGCCTGCTCGCCGAGCTGCGTGATGAGCGCGATGCCGACCGTCAGGCCGGCACCGAACAGGTGCACATCGAAACCCAACGCGCCGACCTTGACGCCGTTGTAGTGCACGATGCCCTCGAACGCACCAGGATCGCGCATCAGCACATAGGCGAAGGGCACGATCAGCATCAGGAGCCAGATCGGCTGCGTCCAGATCTGGAGCCGGCTGATCGCCGACACACCGTGGGTGACCAGAGGGATCACCACCAGCGCGCACAGCAGATAGCCCCAGGCCGGCGGCACGCCGAGCGCCAGTTCGAGCGCATAGGCCATCACCGCCGCCTCGAGCGCGAAGAAGATGAAGGTGAAGGAGGCGTAGATCAGCGAGGTCAGCGTCGACCCGATGTAGCCGAAACCGGCGCCGCGCGTGAGCAGGTCCATGTCCACGCCGTAGCGGGCCGCATAGATGCTGATCGGCACGCCCGCCAGGAAGATGATGAGCCCTGTTGCCAGGATGGCCCAGAAGGCGTTGATGAACCCATACTGGACCAGGAGCGTCGCGCCCACGGCCTCCAGGATCAGGAAGGACGCGGCGCCGCCGAACGCCGTGCTCGCCACGCGCCAGATGGACATGCGGCGGAAACGCTGCGGCGTGTAGCGCAGGGCGTAGTCTTCCAGCGTCTCGCTCGCGACCCAGCTGTTGTAGTCGCGCCGGATCTTGACGATACGCTGCGGCGCCTCGTCGACGGGCGCGGGGGGAACGGCGGCGGAGTCCACACGTCGACGGTGCAGCTTTCGTGCCACTCGCAGGACATGCGGAGCACGGCGGCACGACTGTTGCAACACGGGTGAGCTGCCCATAATGGCCAGCCCCGAAGCCATCCTTCACCGCTCTTCATGGAACTGACACCGCGCGAAAAAGACAAGCTGCTCATCTTCACGGCAGCCCTCCTGGCCGAACGACGACGCGCCCGCGGCCTCAAGCTCAACTATCCGGAGGCGGTCGCCCTGATCTCGGCCGCCGTGATGGAAGGAGCACGCGACGGCAAGAGCGTCGCCGCCCTGATGAGCGAGGGCCGCTCGGTCCTGAGCCGGGCGGACGTCATGGAAGGCGTGCCTGAAATGATTCCGGACATCCAGGTCGAAGCGACCTTTCCGGACGGCACCAAGCTGGTCACGGTGCACCAGCCGATACCGTGAAGCCCACGCCCAGGCGCGCGGCACGTCCAAATTCGAACTGTCTGAACAAGGAGTCATTTCCATGAGTACTTCTCGTACTGTCCCCACGCTTGTGCTGATGCTTATCGGCGGGCTGCCTCTGGCGGCGCTGGCGCATACGGGTGTCGATGGCGGCACGCACCATGGCTTTGCGGCGGGCTTCATGCATCCGCTCACCGGTGCCGATCACTTGTCGGCGATGGTGGCGGTGGGTTTGTGGAGTGCGCTCGCTGCGCGGCGGGCCTGGCCTGACCTGCTGTGGGCGCCGCTGGGTTTCGCGGCGATGCTGCTGGCGGGTGCGGGACTGGGCCTCGCGGGGCTGCAGTTGCCGCTCGTGGAGCCGATGATTGCCGCCTCGCTGCTGGTGCTGGGCCTCCTGGTCCTCACGCGGCGGCGACTGCCTGCACTTGCGGCGGCCGGCCTGGTGGGGCTGTTCGCGGTCTTCCATGGCGTGGCCCACGGCCAGGAACTGGCCACCCAGTCCGACGCGACGCTCACGCTCGCCGGCATGCTGATGGCCACGCTGGCGCTGCATGTGGCCGGCATCGCCGCCGGCTGGTCGCTGCGCAACGGGCACCGCTGGCTGCCGCGCCTCGCGGGTGCCGCCGTGGCCCTCTTCGGCGTCTCGCTGCTGGCCGGACTGGCCTGAGGTACGCGGACCATGATCCCCGGAGAACTCATCACCGACGAGGGCGATCACGCCCTCAACCCTGGCCGCCGGACCGTGACCCTCGTGGTGCAGAACACCGGGGATCGCCCGATCCAGGTCGGCTCGCACTATCACTTTGCCGAGACGAACGGCGCCCTGGGCTTCGACCGCGAGGCCGCGCGCGGCATGCGGCTGAACATCGCCTCTGGCACAGCGGTGCGCTTCGAGCCCGGCCAGCAGCGCACGGTCGAACTGGTGGACCTGGGCGGCGACCGCATCGTCTACGGCTTTCGCGGACTGACACAGGGAAGACTTTGATTCCCCCCCGGAACAACTACTTGATGCGCCGCGACTCGTGCGACGCGATTTGGAGTCACTGAGATGGCAACGATCTCCCGGCGCGCCTACGCCGAAATCTTCGGGCCGACCGTGGGCGACCGCGTGCGTCTGGCCGACACCGACCTCGTGATCGAGGTCGAGGAGGACTACACCCTGCATGCCGGCGGCTACGGCGAGGAGGTCAAGTTCGGCGGCGGCAAGACCATCCGCGACGGCATGGCGCAAAGTCAGCGCACGCGCGCGGAAGGCGCGGTGGACACGGTCATGACCAACGCGCTGATCCTCGACCACTGGGGCATCGTGAAGGCCGACATCGGCCTGAAGGGCGGCCGCATCGTCGCCGTCGGAAAGGCCGGCAACCCCGACGTGCAGCCCGGCGTGGACATCGTGATCGGCGCCGGCACCGAGGTGATCAGTTGCGAAGGCCACATCGTCACGGCGGGCGGCATCGACAGCCACATCCACTTCATCTGCCCCCAGCAGATCGAGGAAGCACTGAGCTCGGGCGTGACCACCATGCTCGGCGGCGGCACCGGCCCCGCGACCGGCACTTTCGCCACGACCGCGACGCCGGGGCCCTGGCACATCGAGCGCATGCTCCAGGCTGCCGACGCCTTTCCGATGAACCTCGGCTTTCTCGGCAAGGGCAACGCCAGCCTGCCGGCCTCGCTGCACGAGCAGATCGATGCCGGCGTGATCGGCCTCAAGCTGCACGAGGACTGGGGCAGCACGCCGGCCGCCATCAGCAACTGCCTCGACGTGGCCGACGCGACCGACACGCAGGTCGCGATCCACAGCGACACGCTCAACGAATCCGGCTTCGTCGAAGACACCATCGCTGCCGTGAAGGGCCGGGGCATCTGCGCCTTCCACACCGAAGGTGCGGGCGGCGGCCATGCGCCGGACATCCTGCGCGTGGTCGGCGAGGAGAACTTCCTGCCCTCCTCGACCAATCCGACCAGGCCCTATACCGTGAACACGCTCGACGAGCACGTCGACATGCTCATGGTCTGCCACCACCTCGACGCCGGCATCGCCGAAGACCTGGCCTTCGCCGAGAGCCGCATCCGCAAGGAGACGATCGCGGCCGAGGACATCCTCCACGACCTCGGCGCGATCAGCATATTCAGCTCCGATAGCCAGGCCATGGGCCGTGTCGGCGAAGTCATCATCCGGTGCTGGCAGACCGCGCACAAGATGAAGGCCCAGCGCGGCAAGCTGTCCGAGGACGGCGCGCGCAACGACAACTTCCGCGCCAAGCGCTACGTCGCGAAGTACACGATCAATCCGGCGATCGCGCACGGCATCTCGCACGAAGTCGGCAGCATCGAGATCGGCAAGTGGGCCGACCTGGTGCTCTGGAAGCCGGCCTTCTTCGGCATCAAGCCTTTTGCCATTCTGAAGGGCGGGACCATCGCCATGGCCGCGATGGGCGACCCGAATGCCTCGATCCCGACGCCGCAGCCGGTGCACTACCGGCCGATGTTCGGCGCCTACGGCGGCTCGCTCGCGAAGAGTTCGCTGAGCTTCGTCTCGCAGGCCGGCCTGGAGGCCGACATCGGGCGTCGCTACGGCTTGTCGAAGACGCTGAGCGCGGTGAAGAACATCCGCGGCGTGCGCAAGCAGCACATGGTGCACAACACCTATACGCCAAGGATGGAGATCGATCACCAGACCTACGCCGTGCGGGCCGACGGCCAGCTGCTGACCTGCGATCCCGCCGTGACGCTGCCGATGACCCAGCGCTATTTCCTCTTCTGATCCCCCGCGGGCGTCGGCGCGCCCGCCGTGCCGCCGACGCGCTATAAGGGACGTTTCGTCTTGCGGCCCAGCGCCGGAACGCCATTCCCTCCATGCTCACAGTCAACAAACTCATGCCCCAGGGCGGCGGACTCGCGCCGGTCCTGCTGCGGCGCGCCGCCACCGTCGAACTCGACTGGGACGTGCGGCAGAAAAGCCGCTTCGATGCCACGGATTCGCAGGGCCGGCAGCTCGGCGTATTCCTGCCGCGCGGCACCGCCGCGCGTGGCGGTGATGTGCTGGTGGCGGAAGACGGCTCGCTCATCCGCGTGATCGCCGCGCCCCAGCCGGTGCTGGTCATCACCCACTGCAGCCAGCACGGCACGCCCTTCGACCTGACGCGCGCGGCCTATCACCTCGGAAACCGGCACGTCCCGATCGAGCTCAAGCCGGATCACCTCAAGATCGAGCCCGACCATGTGCTGGCCGACATGCTGCGCGCCATGCACCTGATCGTGCGCGAGGCCGAGGAAGCCTTCGAGCCCGAAGGCGGCGCCTATGGCGCGCATGCGGGCGGCAGCCATGGGCATTCCCATGGACCGGCGCCCGTCGGGCCGGTGCTGCATCCCGATGCGTACGCCTCGGCGCACGATCACGATCACGATCACGATCATGGCCGTGGCCGTGGTCACGGTCACTCGCACTGATGAACGAACACGCCGCCCTGCCCCCGGCGGCCAGCCTCCTGCAGCTCATCTGGCTGGCCTCGCCCGCATTGCCGGTAGGCGGCTTCTCCTATTCGGAAGGACTGGAGGCCGGCATCGAATGGGCCGGGATCTCGACGGAACAGGCCGCTGCCGACTGGCTGTCCGACCAGCTCTGCCTGAGCCTCGCTCGCTCGGATCTCCCGGTGGTCGCGCAGGCCGTGCCGGCCTGGCGCACGGGCGACCTGCCACGCATCCACGCCCTCAACGACTGGGTGTTCCAGACCCGCGAATCCGCCGAGTTCCTGTTGCAGAGCGAGCAGATGGGCCGCTCCTTCGTCGAATGGACCAAGCTGCACCATCCGGATGCCGCTTCGTACTTCCACGGCTGGACCGCGAGCTATCCGGTCGCCTTCGCCTTCGCGGGCAGCCGCACCGACGCGGCGGTGCGCGACATTGCCCTGGCCTTCGCCTTCGGCTGGGCCGAGAACATGAGCGCCGCGGCCGTCAAATCGGTGCCGCTGGGCCAGAGCGCGGGACAGCGCATGCTGGGCCGCCTCGCGGCCGAGATTCCGGTCGCAGTCGACCATGCCCTCGGGCTCGGCGACGAGGACCGCCAGGCTTTTTCCCCGATGCTCGCCGTGCTTTCCGCCCGGCACGAAACTCAATACTCCCGCCTCTTCAGAAGCTGATCACGCCATGTCCTCCGCCTTGCATCACATTCCCCACCGCACCAAGAAGCTGCCGCCGTTGCGCGTGGGCATCGGCGGTCCGGTGGGTTCCGGCAAGACCACGCTGCTCGAGATGCTGTGCAAGACGATGCGCGAGAAGTACGACCTCATCGCCATCACGAACGACATCTACACCAAGGAAGACCAGCGCCTGCTGACGGTCGCCGGCGCCCTGCCGGCCGAACGCATCATGGGCGTGGAAACCGGGGGCTGCCCGCACACTGCCATCCGCGAAGATGCATCGATCAACCTCGAAGCCATCGACCGCATGCTGGAGCAGTTTCCCGATGCCGACGTGGTGTTCGTCGAATCCGGCGGCGACAACCTCGCGGCGACCTTCAGTCCGGAGTTGTCCGACCTGACGATCTACGTGATCGACGTGGCGGCGGGCGAGAAGATCCCGCGCAAGGGCGGGCCCGGCATCACCAAGAGCGATCTGTTCGTGATCAACAAGACCGACCTGGCGCCCTACGTGGGCGCGGACCTCGGCGTGATGGAGGCCGACACGCGGCGCATGCGCAAGAGCCGCCCCTTCGTGATGACCAACCTCAAGACCCAGGCCGGCCTCGCGGAGGTGGTGTCCTTCATCGAAGAGCGCGGCATGCTCGGCGCCTGAGCGCCGGCATCTTCACAGCTCGCTCGCGTCCTTGAGCTGGCGCAGCTTGTAGACCAGGCGGATGCTCGCGTGGCGTGCATCGCTGCTGCGCTGCGCATAGACGTCGGTGTCGCCCTGCACCCAGGCCGCATAGGCGCTGCCGGGATCATTCGACCCGAGTTCGGGTCCGAAGCGGCCCCGCCCCCAGGCGACGAGTTCCGCGAAGGCGGCCGCTCCAAGATCCGGCCGGCCCTCGACGTCCGCTGCCCATTCGACCCGCCGAAGCTCGCTGCCGGCGAAGAAGAAGACCGGCTCGAATGGAACGCCCGCCACGATCGTCGGCGCGGCGCGCCAGTTGCCGGCCAGTCCACCGGCCAGCCGCTGCGGGCGTGGAACGTGCTGCAGGCCCGGCACGGCGGACTGCAACGCCTCGGCCGACATGCCGAGCTGGACGCCGGGCGGCAGCGCCTGCGCATGTGCAGTGGCGGCCAGGAACAGCGCGGCGGCGATGCCCGGAATGGGGTGCAGGAGGCGGACGGAGGAAAAAGAACGCATCGATTCGGCGACGGCGGGAGTGAAACACGCAAAGGCCGGGTGTGACCGGCATCAGGCCCGGAAGTTCAGCCCCAGAGGCCCGACGATGAATCTCCGGATGTTACGCGGCGCGGCGGACCAGACGTCGCACCGGCGGCCGGGGCTCCAAGGCCAGTGCCGGCGGCGGCTGTCCTCGACCGCGGCACTCAACTCATCAGCACCTTCAGCTTGTCGCCGGTGAAGGGCACGCTGCGCAGACGCACGCCGGTGGCGTCGAAGATCGCATTCGCCAGTGCTGCGGGAACCGGGCTGGACGCCGCCTCGCCCGCACCCAGCGGCGGCAGCTCGCGGCGGTCGATCAGTGCGATCTCGATGCGCGGCACGGCCGGGAAACGCAGCAGGGGATAGCGGGCCCAATCGACACTGGTCACGCGCGAGCGGTCGAAGGTGGTCTCCTCATACAGGGTGCGCGACAGCGTCTGCAGGATGTTGCCTTCGACCTGCGCGCGCACCGTGTCCGGATTGATCATGAGCCCGCAGTCGTGCGCACAGCAGACACGCCGCACGGCAATCTCTCCGCTGGCACGATCCACGTCGACCTCCATCGCGACAGCGACGAAGGTCTCGTTGTTCTTGTAGTGGATGTAGGCCATGCCGCGGCCTGCCGCCACGCCGCCGCCGGAGCGGGCGGCCGGCGACGGCCCGGGCTTCCAGTCCATCATCCGTGCGACCCGCCGGATGACCTCGATGCCGCGCGGGTCCGACAGATCGCGCAGCCGGAAGGCCAGCGGGTCCATGCGCGCCTGGGCGGCGAGTTCGTCGACGAAGCTCTCCACCGCGAAGCAGTTCGCCACCTTTCCGGGTGCGCGGATGTTGGAAGGCCGAAGCGGCGCGGGGCCGAGCCAGTGGGCCGTGACCTTCACCGCAGCCGCGCCGTAGGGCGGATCGCCGTTCTGCGACACGAGTCCCGTCGACTGGCCGACGGGTTGCCGCATGCCCGCATCCAGCGGACCGAGCAGCGGAATCCATTCGAGATTCGCGGTTGCGCGCGGCACCCACATCTCGGTCTCCCAGGCGTCGATGCGACCTTCCGGCGTCAGCGTGGCCTGGAGGTCGAGCAGTTGGGGCGGTCCTTTCGGGTCCCAGCCCAGTTCGTCCTCACGGCTCCATTGCACGCGCACCGGCCGGCCGGCCGCCTTCGAGAGCAGCACGGCATCGGCCGCCGCATCGTCATGGCCATTCATGCCGTAGCAGCCGGCACCGTCCAGATAGACCACACGCAGCGTGTCGGCCGGCAGATCGACCAGGGACGCAAAGACCTGCAGGAAGCGGTGGCTGGCCTGCGAGGCGGTCCAGACAGTGCCGCCGTCCCGTCGCACATCGGCGACCGCGCAGGATGGGCCGATCGAGGCATGCGACTGGATCGGCCAGGCATAGGTCGCGCGCACGACGCCGGGCGCATCGCGCAGCGCGGCCACGCGCTGTGCATCGCCCCGGGCCGTGATCACCTGGTGAGCGACGAAGGGGCCCCGGCGCGCCCAGTCCACGAGCCCGGCATGGCCGACGAGGGGTGCACTGTCGCTCCACTGCACCTTGAGCTCGCGCGCGGCGCGGATCGCGGCCCACTCGTCGGGACTGAGCACGCCGACGAAATCGGCGATGCGCACCACGCGCACACCCGGCAAGTGGGTCACCGAGTTCTCGTCGACCGCGAGCACTTTCGCGCCCACCGACGCCGGCCGCAGCACGCGGCCGTGCAACATGCCGGGCAGCACGAAGTCGTGCACATACACATGCCGGCCCGTGACCTTGGCGGGAACATCGGGCCTCGGCAGCGGTCGACCGACCAGCACATAGTCCGCCGGCTTGCGCAGTGGCGCCTTGGGATTCATCTTCACATCGAAGCCCCGGCCGCCGACGAGTTCGCCGATGCCGACGCTCCCGCCGCCGGCGGCGCGCACCTCGCCATCCACCAGATCGAGTTGGTCCGCCGGCAGCTGGAGCCGTTGCGCGGCCATCGCGATCAAGGCCTCGCGCGCGGTCGCGGCCGCCTGCCGCAGTTCGACGCCGCCGCGCATGATCCCGCTGCTGCCGGCCGTGGGCCCCTGGTTGGGCGTGAGCGCCGTGTCGCCTTCGATGAGATCGATGCGCTCGACCGGCATCGCGAGCTCCTCGCCCACCATCTGCCGGATGGCGATGCGATGGCCGGTGCCCAGATCGACCTTGCCGGAATAGATCAGCACGCGGCCGTCGGGACGGACGGCGAGAAAGGCATCGACCGTGTCCAGGGACAGGGGATGCGTGCCGGTCGAGGCCACCGGGGCAGCCTGTGCCTGCGAGGACTTCGCGGGCCACAGCGACAAGCCGACCATCAGGGCGCCTGCCTCCAGCAGCGAGCGCCGCGTGATCGAAACTTCACGCGGTGATTCGAGGGATGCGGTCGGCATCGTCAGGCCCTCCCCGCATCGGCGGCGCGCTGCACGGCCCGCAAGACCCTGTCGTGGGAACCGCAGCGGCACAGGTTGCCGGCCAGCGCCTGCTGCGCCTCCTTGCGCGTCGGCCGCGGCACGCGACGCAGCAGCGCGACCGCGCTCATCACCATGCCGTTGGTGCAATAGCCGCATTGCGCCGCCTGCTCGGCGATGAAGGCCGCCTGGACCGCATGCGGCTTCTCGGGCGTACCCAGCCCTTCGGCCGTGACGATGCGCCGGCCTTCCACGTCGCCGATCCGGACGATGCATGAACGCACCGGCGCATCATCGAGCAGCACGGTGCAGGCGCCGCACTGGCCCAGCCCGCAACCGAACTTGGCGGCATGCAATCCCAGGTGGTTGCGCAGCGCGTAGAGCAGCGGCATCCCGGGGTCCCAGGCATCGACGGTCTTCGGCGACCCGTTGACGGTCAAGCGGATGGAGGGCATTCGAACTCCCGGCGAGGAAGGCCCCTGGGATGACGCTCATCGAGGGGGAATGCCGCAGATTGCCACACCGCGTTTTTCGGGGCAAGCCGGGGATGGCTGCCCGCCCGCGCCCGGGCGGCGAGGCACCTGGAGCGAGGCAAGGCCCGACCGCGCCGCTCGTCGGGCAGCGCGGCCGGCGCGGAGCTCAGACGCCGAGGACCGAGACCGCCTTCGTCACCAGGTAGGCCTCCAGCGCTTCGGGGCCGCCTTCGGAACCATAGCCCGAATCCTTCACACCGCCGAAGGGCATCTCGGCCGAGGGCGTCGCCGGCTGGTTGATCCAGAGCATGCCGAGCTCGAGGCGCTGCGCAAGCAGATGCGCGTTCTTGATCGACTTGGTGAAGGCGTAGCCGGCCAGGCCGAAGGGCAGGCGATTGGCTTCGGTGATCGCCTCGTCCAGCGTGTCGAAGCCGCGGATCGCCGCGATGGGGCCGAAGGGCTCGTTGTTGAACACATCCGCTTCCAGGGTGACGTCGGTCAGCACCGTGGGCGCAAAGAAGTTGCCGGCGTCACCGACGCGCTCGCCGCCGGTCGCGACCTTGACGCCCTTGGCGCGCGCGTCCTGCACGATGCTGGCCATTGCCGCCACACGGCGCGCATTGGCCAGCGGGCCAAGCGTCGTGCCTTCGGCCAGGCCGTCGCCGATCTTCAGGCCTTCGGCATGCTTGACCAGCGCGCGCGTGAATTCCTCGCGCAGGCTGTTGTGCACCAGGAAGCGCGTCGGCGAAATGCAGACCTGCCCGGCATTGCGGAACTTGGCGGCACCGGCGGCCTTCACTGCCAGCGCGACATCGGCGTCCTCGGCCACGATCACCGGCGCATGACCGCCCAGTTCCATGGTGACGCGCTTCATGTGCGCACCGGCCAGCGCGGCCAGCTGCTTGCCCACCGGCGTGGAGCCGGTGAAAGTCACCTTGCGGATGATGGGATGCGCAATCAGGTAGCTCGAGATCTCGCCCGGATTGCCGAACACCAGACCCACCGTGCCCGCCGGCACACCGGCATCGACGAAGGTCTGCAGCAGCGCGGCCGGCGAGGCCGGCGTTTCCTCGGGCGCCTTCGCGAGGAAGGAGCAGCCGGTGGCGAGCGCCGCGCCGAGCTTGCGCACGATCTGGTTGATCGGGAAGTTCCACGGCGTGAAGGCCGCGACCGGGCCGACCGGCTCCTTCAGCACGAGCTGCTGCGCGGCGAGGTTGCGCGAGGGCACGATGCGGCCATAGACGCGGCGGCCTTCATCGGCGAACCAGTCGATGATGTCGGCGCCGGCCAGCACTTCGCCGCGGGCTTCGACGAAGGGCTTGCCCTGCTCCTGCGTCAGCAGGCGCCCGATGCTGTCGGCGCGCTCGCGCAGCAGGCTGGCCGCGCGTCGCATCGTCGCGGCACGCTCGTGGGCCGAGACCTTCCTCCACGCCTCGAAGCCGCGCTGGGCGGAAGCCAGCGCACGGTCCAGATCGACGATGCCGGCATGCGCGACCTTGCCGATCACGCGGCCGGTCGCGGGGTTGAGCACGTCGATCGTCTTGCCGTCGGCGGCATCGGTCCATTGGCCGTCGATCAGAAGACGCGTATCGGTATAGGAAGCGGTCATTGCAAGGCTTTCGAGGGAGAACAAGGGATATGGAAACAAGGAGGGCGCGACAAGCGCCGGGGCGAGAGTGTGACGCATCTCGGCACCTGAGGTGTGCCGACGGTCCGACCGGACCGGCGTCATTGTCATCGCCCGGCGCAGAGCGACCAGCCTCACACCAAGGCCGACCTCGCAATGCGTGGGATCTGCGGAGCTGCGGAGCTGCCGATGCCCCGGGGCCATCGGAGCGGCCAGGTTCTGGCCTATGCGCTGCCGTATCCCATGAGATGGAGGATACCTAGGCTACATGGCCATGCAGCATTGGCAACATGGCTTCCACGAAACGCTCCGGCGATTCCACCATGGGGCTATGCCCGCATTCATAGATCACCGTCGCCCGAATATTCTTTGATTGTTCGGCAAGGCCCATCCAGGGCTCTACCGGCGTCACCCGATCGTATTGCCCCCAAATGAACTGAATCGGCAGCGCCAATTTACGCAAGGCGCCCGAAACATCGTATTTTCGGCAATAGGAGTACCAGGACACGATGTTGCCGAATGTCTGGCGCTCGCCGTACAGGCGCATGATCTCGGTCACGCCACGCTCCGGGATCTTGCTTTTGTCGTGAAAAATGAGATCCATGAGCTCCCGCGCATACTGGATTTCTCCAGTGTGCATTTTCTTGAGCGGCACGGTATCCAGCTCGATCATGCCGGGCGCCCCACTCATGACCAATCCTCGAATCAGGGATGGATTTTCCACGACATATTGCAGCGCAATCAATGCGCCCAGGGAGTTGCCCACCAGGAAGGGCTTTTCTTCGCATTCGGCCAGAATCGAATCCAGCTTCGTCATGGCCTGCTTGAGGTCGCAGCCGAAGGCAATTGGAATGGCATCCCTGAAAACAACGGTGCTGAAGCCGTGCGCAACACATTTGTCAATGACGGCATCCCAGATCCATCCGCCCGCAAACAAGCCAGGCATGAAGACGAGCGGAGTCCCTTTTCCTTTTCTATTGCATTGCATGTAACCGTCCTTGATTGATAAAGCCGTTATTGATTCCAGCCGGGTCGGATATCTGACGCGTTGAAAGATAAGGGATGCCGCGATTGAGCGCCACCTCTTTCAACACAGCTCCGCAGCAACGTTGGAATTGACCAAATACGACAAATGTGAATTTCTTGAATCCGGATCAATCGGCGTCGCCCGACGCGGACAGCGTCCCAACGGTGGGCCCCCGGAGGGTGGGCGCTTGGCGTATCGCTCCTCCATCGCTCTCGCTGGGCGAACTGATGGAACGCGGGACCGGCAACTCTCCCGGCTTCCAGGCGCTTTTCACGGCCTCGTCGAGAGGCCTCCATCGAGCCGTCCACGGCCTCGTGGCCGCTCTTCGCGTTCGGATTCGATCAATGTGTAACAATGAATAACACTAATTCATTGTTTTTTGTCGGCAGGCGGTGGGCGTCTGACCGCCTGAGGCGCCGCGAGGGAATGATGATTTCTGCCTATGTAGTTCTGGGGATACCGGGAAACGCCACCGCGGCTGACATCGAGGATGCTTACCAGCGCGCCTGCGCTACCTACTCTGCGCAGCGGGTTGCCGAAGCCCCTCAGGTCGCGGAGCAGCTGAAGGCAGTCACCGACGCCTACAACCTGCTGCGCGATCCGCAGACCCGCGCGGCGCATGACCGAAAGCTCGCCAGGCCTGCCCTGACGCAGTTGAGGGTCGATCCCGCGCCGGCCGCGGACCCCGTGTCGGGCATGGGCAAGGCACTTGTGGTCCTCGGCGTGCTGGCGACCGCGCTGATCGCGGGCGGCTACTACATGCAGCACCGGCGGGAAGTCGCTCAGGCCGAGATTGCTGCCAGGGAACTCGAGGCAGCGCGGCAGCAGGCGATCGCGGAAGCGGAAAACCGGAAAGCGATGGAACTGGAGGCGAGCGAACGGGCTCGCCGCGAAGCCGCGAACCAGGAGCAGGAACGCGCACTACGCCGCGACGGGGATGCGGCGCTCGCGCGTGCCCAGAGCCTGCAGATCCGCCAGGACATGCTCAATGCACTGAAAAGGACGGAAGAGCGCCGCGAGGAATTCGAGCGCAGGGCGGAAGAGCAGCGCCGCGTGAACGAGAACCAGCGCCGAATTGCCCTGGACAGGCAAAGAATCCGCGAGCTCTGCTGGATCAACTACCGCCGCTACGACTGCTAGGCCTGGGGCCGTCTCTCGCCCGATGGCGCCCGCTCCGAGCTGGACGCGCTCCGGCTTCGTCACCGATCGAGCACGATGGCGTCCGCCTGCCGTGACACCTGCGTGCCCAGGGGGCGGCCTTCCCGGTTCAGCGTCTCATTCAGCCACGCCGCGCCTTCCGAGGGCGCGCGCTCCAGGCGGAAGCGGCGGATGCGCATCGGCACCATGCTCAAGCGGCGAAGGCGCCCCGTTGCCCGCTCGATCTCGGGGAAGTACATCAGCGACAGTTCGGACCGGAAGGCGCCATAACCGCCGATGCCTTCGTAGTCGTTGATCAGGTCGCCGCAGCCGTACAGGATGAGCCTGCCGCCATGGACCTCGATGCCCTTGACGTGGTGCGAGGAATGGCCATACACGATGTCGGCACCCCCCGCGTCGACCAGCGCGTACGCGAACGCCTGTTCTTCGGGCGGAATGGCGAAGCCCCAGTTGCCGCCCCAGTGCACCGACACGACAACCAGATCTCCCGGCCGCCTGTACGGCGCGATCGCCGCGGCGACCCGCTGCCCCGTGCGCGCGGACAGTTCATCCAGAAAGTTGACGCCGCTGCGCCGCCCGGTGGCGGCCCAGTCCGCGGAAACACCACTGCCCGGGGTGCCGTAGGCGAAAAGCAGGAGCCTTGCGTGACGGTCCAGTTCGATCACGGCCGGCGCCGCCGCCTCTTGCGCATTGCGCCCGGCGCCAGCCGTGCGCATGCCGGCAGCGTGCAGGGACGAGAGCGTCTGTTCGAGCCCGGCAGGGCCCCAATCCAGGACATGGTTGTTGGCAAGAACACAACAGTCGATGCCGGCCCGCGTGAGACAAGGCAGGTTGTCCGGGTTCATCCGGTAGTGGATGCCCTTGCCGGTCTGCCAGTCCTCGCTGGTGGTCACCGCCGTTTCGAGGTTCACGATGCGCGCATCGGGTCGCCGCACCTGCAGGACCTCCAGCGCGTCGCCCCACGGGTACCCGAAGTCCAGCGCACGACCGATCGGGCCCGACTCGCGTTCCGCAAGCTCGACATACCGGAGCGCCGAGCGCGCCCACGGCTCGAACAAGTGTGGATTGCAGGGGTGCGGCAGAACCTGGTCGATGCCGCGCCCGGTCATGACGTCACCGCACAGGAACAGCCGGATGCTGCCCTCGCCGGCCGCACCCTCGCCGCCATCTGCCCGAAGGTCGTCGGTCACGATGATGGCGGTCTGCTTCGGGCAGCCGCGTCGTCGAGGAGGCGGATCGCCTCTTCGTCCTCGACCTGATCGAACGCACGATAGAACTGCCCCACCGCGTAGAAGTCCTCGGGCGCATCGAGGCACACGACCTCGTCGGCCAGCGGGCGCACCAGTGCGAGGCTGTCCGTCGATGCCACCGGCACCGCGCACACGAGTGTGGCGGGCTTGCGTGCGCGCACCGCATGCAGGGCAGCGATCATGGTCGCGCCCGTCGCCAGCCCGTCATCCACCACGATGGCAACGCGGCCCGCCGGATCGATCGGCGGCCGGCCGGGCGTGTACCGGCGCCTTCGTTCGCCGAGCGAATCGAGCTGGTGGCGCTTCTCCTCCTTGATGTAGGCGTCATTCGCTCCGGCGGCGTGGGCGTGCGGCGCCACATAGGCCCATCCGCTTTCGTCGATGGATCCGATGGCGAACTCCGGCGAACCGGGCGCCCTCAGCTTCCTGACCAGCACGACGTCGAGATCGCCATCCAGTCGTTGGGCGAGCAGGTGGCCCATCGGCACGGCGCCGCGCGGGATCGCCAGAATCAGCGGGCGGCGGCCGCGGTAGGCCTGCAGGGCTTTCGCAAGCTGCTCGGCGGCATCGAGGCGGTCGGCGAAATACATGGCTTCATCCTCCGGAGACTGGATGCGGCATGCCGCGTCATTGCACGGACGCAAGCGCCACCGAGGCCATGATTGCGCAGCGTCCCCGGCGATTGTTTGCGCCCGGTCAAACAAGGGCGGCGCCGACGGGACTAAGGTGGGTTCATCATGGTCCACACACCCACACCTGAAGGCCATCTCCAAGTCGGAGCCCCCGATCCCGAACGGGAGACTTCGCCCATCCTCGACGACGAGGAGAAGGAGGACATCGAGCCGGAAGGCCCGGGCGGCTACTGCCAGTTCAACGGCGTCGTCTTCCAGATCGGAGACTACGTGCTCAGCGGCAGCGAATTGCTGCGCTGCGAGGCACCGGGACTCTGGGTCCGCGAAGGCGAACTGCGGACGGATCACTTCGGGCGCTCCTGAGCCGGGCGGTTGCCGGATCGCGACCATGCACGACGTATGGCTCGGCATTCGGCTGCTGCTCCTGCTCGGCGTGGCCAACAGCGGGCCGATAGCTGCCAGGCGGCTGCTCGGCGACCGGTGGAGCTGGCCTCTGGACGCGGGTCTGCACTTCACGGACGGCCGGCCTCTGCTCGGGCGATCCAAGACGGTGCGGGGAATCGCGGTGGCGGTTGCCGCGTGCATGCTCTGCGGGCCTCTCCTGGGTCTCCCCATCGCCGTGGGCGCGGTGATCGGCGCCGTCTCCATGGCGGGCGATGCGTTGTCGAGTTTCGTCAAGCGCCGGCTGGCCATCGAGCCCAGCGGACAGGCCTTCGGGCTCGACCAGATTCCGGAATCGCTGTTGCCGCTGCTGGCGGTGCAGGGCATGCTGGACCTGTCGCTGCTGCAAGTCGCCCTGATCACGTCGGCCTTCGTGTTGCTGGAAATTCCGTTGGCGCGCCTGTCGTATCGCCTCGGGCTGCGCGAGCGGCCCTACTGAGGGTCGCGGCCCGCTCGAATGCAGTTCAGGTGATGCAGCGTCACCTCCGGCGGGCAGTTGAAGCGCGCGTCGATGATCGATGAGCCGCAACCGGCCGAGGTGTAGCCCGCAAAGTCGCCATAGCGCCACGCCCCGCGAGCGAAGGCGCGCGGAGCGTCGGAGTCGGTGAGCACGGGCAAGCCGCCCGGCAGGCAGATCTGGCCGCCGTGGGTGTGCCCGCACAGCATCAGGTCGAAGCCGCAATGCGCGGCATGCCGGTACGGCTCCGGCGTGTGCGACAGCAGGATGGAGCAGCCACCGTGCGGAATCGAATCGGCCGCCTTGTGCAGGTTGTGGGCGCGGTAGTAGTGCGCATCGTCGATGCCGGCCAGATGGAGCGCCGCGTCACCGCGCTCGAGGCGCACCGATTCGTTCATCAGCACGCGGATGCCGAGTGCTTCCATGCGCGGCACCATGCGGATGGAATCGTGGTTGCCCAGGACCGCATACACCGCCTCCGGCAGGTGCGCCCGCAGGCGCTCCAGTGCGGCGACGGCAGGCTCCCACGGCCCCGACGTGGCGAAACGGTAGTCGCCGGTCAGCACGCAGACATCGCAGGCGAGGCCACGCACGCGCTCGATGAGGCGAGACACACGGTGCTCGCTCAGGTCCAGGTGCAGGTCGCTCAGGTGCAAGAGCGTGTACCCATCGAAAGCGGCAGGCAAGCCTTCGAGAACCACGTCGTTGTGGCGCAGTTCGATGTCGAGCGTATTGCGCCGGCCACGGCCGCGCAGGCCTGTGATCGTCAGCCCCGCATGGATCAACGCGCGCGCCAGGACCCAGTTTTCCAGATGGATGAAATGCGTGCCCCTGCGGAACACCCGCGCTTCATGCTCGCCTTCCAGGCCCAGCCGATGCCGCAGATGCGCCCGGCCGATGCGCAGCCGCAGCGCAGCGAGGTCCTCGGCTTCGGTGTCGCTGCGCCCGATCGACGGCGCGAGCACTTTCATTCGATGATCGCGCCTACAAGGACCGGATCACCGCTCAGGTCCGGCGAAGTGGAGCTACGCCCCCACATGTTCAGCTCGCCGAAACGGATCACGGGCTGCTGCGCGGCGCGCAAGCCGGCTGCGAGTGCGTCCGTGACCAGCCACCACTCGTTGACTTCCTGCTCGCTGTTGGCCAGCACGGGCCATTGGATCAGACCGCTTTCGGCAAGCCGCGTCACGGCTTGCCCGCAGCGGCACAGGACGTTGTCCTTGATGGACTGGGCGATCGTTGTCATGAAGATACCCCTTCATCGCTGGTAGCTGGTACGTCACATGCCGGCGCCGCATGTCCGGCCTTCTTGGAATGATGGTGCCGCCGCCCCTGCACCCGTTGACCTGGGTCAAGCCCGCAGGATGATGCGTGGGGCCGGCGCGCCTACCCCTTGATGCAGATCCGCGGCCGCACACGCGCAACCTTGCGCGCCAGTCCGGCCTCGTCGGCCGCGTCCACGACCGCAGCGACGTCCTTGTAGGCGCCGGGCGCCTCCTCGGCGACTCCGCGCGGGGACGGGCTGCGCACGAGGATGCCTTCCGCCGCCAGTTCGCCCACCACCTGTCGGCCCTCCCAGTGCCTGAGGGCTTCGTGCCGACTCATCGCACGGCCCGCGCCGTGGCAAGCCGAAGAAAAGGCGAGCGATTCCGATTGCTGCGTGCCGGCCAGCACGTAGGAACTGGTGCCCATGGAGCCTCCGATCAGCACGGGCTGCCCCGCCGAGCGCAGGGAGTCGGGCAGATCGGGGTGGCCCGGGCCGTAAGCGCGTGTGGCGCCCTTGCGGTGCACGAAGAGCTCGCGCGCTTTCCCGTCGACGCGATGCACCTCCATCTTGCAGGTGTTGTGCGACACGTCGTAGAGCAACGGCATCTGCGCCTTTGGACAGACCTGCGCGAAGATTTGCCGCACCAGGTGGGTCAGGATCTGGCGGTTGGCCAGTGCGCAATTGATCGCTGCCCGCATCGCGCCCAGGTAGCGCTGGCCGAGTTCGGAACCCAGCGGCGCACAAGCCAGCTCGCGGTCGGGCAGCACAATGCCATGCGCCGGCGCCGATTCGGCCATCAGGCGCAGATACTCGGTGCCGATCTGGTGGCCCAGGCCGCGAGAACCGCAGTGGATCATCACGACGATGTCGCCCTGCCTCAGCCCGAAAGCCTGCGCGGTCGATGCGTCGAAGATGTCGGTCACCTCCTGGACCTCCAGGTAATGGTTGCCGCTGCCCAGGGTGCCCATCTCCTCGCGCTGCCGCTTCTTGGCCAGGTCCGAAACGAAGCCGGGCTTTGCGTGCAGCACCTGGCCACGTTCTTCGATTCGCTCCAGGTCGGATGGCGTTCCCCATCCCTGCTCGATCGCCCAGCGGGCGCCGCCCGAAAGCATGTCGTGCATCTGCGACTGGTTGAGCCTGATCGTGCCGCGGCTGCCCATGCCGGCGGGCACGCCGGCAAAGAGCGCGTCGGCCAGGCGATGCTGAACCGGATGGATGTCGCCGAGCGTCAGCCCCGTGTGCAGACAGCGCACACCGCAGGAGACGTCGAAGCCCACGCCGCCGGCGGAGATCACGCCGCCCTGCTGCGCATCGAAGGCAGCCACGCCGCCGATTGGAAATCCATAGCCCCAGTGGGCATCCGGCATGACGTAGGAGGCCCGGACAATCCCCGGCAGACAGGCGACGTTCACCGCCTGCTCTCGCGCCTTCTCGTCCATGTCGCGCACCAGGGACTGCGAGCCGTAGATGAGCACCGGCACCTTCATCTTCCCTTGCGCCGGAATCTCCCACTCGCAGGGACCGCGTCTCACCAGCGATGCGGTGTCCATGATCAGACATCCACCACGGTCTGGGCCATCCAGCCGCCGTCCGCGGTACAGGCCACGCGCAGCGAGGTGTAGGTGGCGCCCTTCACCTCCACCGCCGGCTGGTGGCGCCGGACCGACAGGCGCTCGCCGCTTGCGGTGGCCGAGAGCCGGCCATCGTGGAGTTCGACATGAAAGCGGCCGAACAGCATGCGTCTGGCGGACATCTCGCTCACGATGGCGTTGAGCCATGCGGCCAGGAGCAGTTCCTCGTCATCCGACGCGCAGGAGATGCGCACGGTCTCCTGCGCCATCACCAGGTCCGGGTCAGTGACGACCGCGGTCAGCGCCAGCGCCGCCTGCTCGAAGGCCGCGGCCTTGGTGGCCCCGTAGCCGCGCACGCCGATGTCGGCGCCATGGTCGAAATGTTCCCAGCGTCCGCGAGGCAGCGCGTACGACCGGCTCGCCTCGGGCTCGGTCTTTCGCTCGGCCATCTTCGCGACGGGAGCCGGACTGGCGGTATTCATGAGGAGCCCCGGGCGGCATCTTGAGATTGAGCCGATGGCGATTGACTGTATGCGCCGGCCTGGGCCGCGACATGATCCAGGTCAAGCCCGGGTCGGCTGCGGTGGCATCGGCGAACCTTTTAGCCAATCAGGTGCTTCGCTCAGGTGGGACGATGTCCGGGCAGCGGGGGAGCCGGAAGTAGTTTCCCGGGGACGTATTGCACTCACGAAGGAGATATTCATGATCCGCGGGACTGGCGAGAAGCTGCTGGCGGAGAGTGTGACCACTAGACGTAGGTGCCGTAAGGTGTCACGTCGGCTCATCGCACATCACCTGTCGATGTCCGCCAAGGGCAACCAACCGTCACGGCGTCTCACGCCGACGCGGGAGGTCGTACAGTAGCAGATGGGGCGAGGGATGGGGAGGACCGGAAAGAGCCAGAGCGGTCAAAGCTGTTTCGTAGGCAATCAAGCAATCGCATAGAGCCAGATGGGGAAAGGGATGGGTTGCGCACCTCCCCATCGGGTCCCCATTCGCTCCTTCACGCGTTGGGCAAAAAGACGCCAGGAAGTGCGCGACGAACTTCTTCGATCTTGGTGGCAAGCAAGACCTCCGGCTGATCCAGCATATACCAGATCACGCCGCAAACTTCCGCGAGTTCCGGACTCCACTGCTTATCAGCGAGCCAACAGGCGACAAACTTCGTATCCCACAACAAGCTGCCGCTCATCCCCTTCGCATTCGGGAACGCCACCGAGGAGTTGTCCACGGCGCTCTTGCCAGTGGCGGGGTAGTGGACCGCGACGTGTATCGTTGGATCGAACCCCGAATAGTTCACCAGGTCAACTGGCGCCGCCTGAGACAGCAACGGCTTCATCGGTATGTACAGATGATCGTACATAGTCCTGCGCTGGCTCTTCTCCATAACCGGGTCGTTGCGTTCCAGCGAATACCCTGGGAACCCGAGCCAGAAGAGAACTTCCTGTGCCTCTGCACGGAAATGCGGAGCAATGCAGGACGGCGGTACTACCGTTTGGGTCAGCGCCTCTATCGGCAGACGTACCGGAATCGCTGCGACGTCGACAGGCCGGCCCTTGAGTTGCGGTGTGCCTTGGACCGCGACGTAATCACCGTCTGCCGCTGGCAAGTGCGCGAGCCTAGCACCAGCAGGCACGTCGCCAAATACATGCGCGGCCGTCAGCATCCAAGTCCCATCGACACCCTGAACATAGGACCCGGTTCCCCACGCAACGCCGGACCCCGGCTCCCTAGACATACTGAGCGGGGTGACGTATTGCTTCACGTACTCCGCCATGTCACTCGTTACGAGCGCGCAATACCTTTCCCACTCATCTAGTTGCATGTCGGCTCTCTGCAGTTGTTGCATCTAGACAGGTTGGGGAAGAGAAAGAGCCGCCGATGAGGGTGACTTCGTCACGCGCCCAATCAGAAATCAAGGTGCTTGCCGCAGTGCCCGATGACGATGGCTCTGTCCGCCGCCACCCACTCGAAGTGCACCCGCAACGTCTCCGCGACACTGTCCTTCACACCGATCTTGAGGTGCTTTTCCATCAAGATGTCCTGCCCCTTGTATTCGAAGGTTCGACGACGCTTGCCTTCGTTGCTAAGGGCTCCAGCCTCATTCTGAGCGTAGGCATTCTGACCGAACACCTTCCTCCCCTCCGCGTCCCCGCCACCGTTGGCTACAGCCGGCCAATAGCCGCTCGCCAACTTCCAGAGCAAATCAAAACCCTTCCGCCCGAAGCGAAAGGCTTCAGACTCTCTCGCAGACTCCAGTGCAGAGTCGAGTACGACGATCCGTTCAGGAAACAGTGTACGGATCACCGTCAAAGACTGCTCAAGCGTAGGCTCGCCTGTCAGCAGCGCGCTTACGCCTTCACGGATCGGCAAGACAGCGTGAAGTTCATCGTCATCTGAGTTCACTACGGCCTGCCGCCGGCCGGCGAGAGAGAACTTGAGACCTTGAACGCTTGAGTCGAGTTCAAGAATGTGATCATCTCTCTCTTGAACGTCCTCCCGCAGCCCCTCGATGATCTTGTCCTTTTCGCTCAACTGATCCATCGCGCTTTCGAGCAACGGCAGATAGCCGGTGCCGCCGTCAGACTGCTTGGCTTGCGAAATCGCGTCTTCGAGTTCTCCGCGCAGAATTGCCTGCGCTACGACGTCCATCGAAATGTGTCGCCAGGAGGTAGGAACATTTGTCTGGTGCGTAACCGCAGAGAGGATCTCAGAATCCAGGTTGACTCCCGCCTCAGCCAAGTCCCTGAGGCGGTCTGGCATGTACAGAGAGTTGTCGCAACATCCGCCAGGATTTCTTGCTTTGAATCTAGATAGGACATTGACTGCCCCGCCCCACGCACCATACCGGCGACCCAGCACCTTCTCGATCTCAAAGGTGTTTACGCTTGCCGGGATCAGAACAACGTCCGCGATCCCGACCAGAAGCTGCCGCAAACGCTCTGGCTGGACAAGGTAAGAGCCATCGCGCAGCGCGCTAATCACCACAATGGGGTGGCTACGGTCAACCCGCTCGACTTCCGCCAAGAAGGCGGCTGCACTTGACTCATCCAACTGCTTAACCCGCGTGCCCACCGTTCCATTCAGCGGATTGCACTGGTTCACAACGTCCAGAACGATCCGCGGCCGCGTCACCTGAATCGGCGCTAGCACTCGGGCACTAGCCTCATCCGTCTTGAGCAGGAACGTGCACTCCACTGGCGCGTCAGCATTGACTTGTCGGAGGCCAATTCCTGTGGTCCACCGTCGCCCCGCCACCTGATCATCTCGATGCGACAGCTCGGCGCTGAACTGGAAAGGGTAGTGTGGTCCACCCTCAACGTACTTCGTCGCTCGCGAGACTGCCGTGCTTCCATCGCGAAGTCGTTTCTTCGGCAGGCCGCGTGCGAGTGCAGCGGGATCAACGAACCCCTTAGAGCGCTGACCCATCCATTTTGCGATCGAGTCAATAACTTGTTGTACGCCGCCGGCGGGACCGAGCACCAAATAGCTGCTGTAGACGAGCATTCATTCTCCAGTAGATCAGCAACCAACGAAGACCCCCGCTGCACCGAGCCTCTTGCGGTGATGCATTTGGTTACCCAGCCAATCTACCATGAGCGGTAGGGCCTGAAGGCCCTCCACTCGCGGAAGAAATGGGCTCTCCGTTGGTGTGAACCAACACGCCATCATTGGCGGAAGATCTCACGTCGTTTCACACTAAGTCACGCGCGTGACTGCCTCTGTACACCCCTCGGAAACCTCGTGAAACTCGTCGGATCGAATCGCGTTTTTATTGATGGGGAAGTAGATGGGTAAGGCTAAAGAGATGGGTGCGCTGGAGGTCTCTAGGATCACCCGGCGCGGCATGAACTTCGTGGGCGGCGTGGCCGGCCTCGGCATGAACGTGAACGGCGGAGGCTCGCGGAGCTGGGTGCTCCGGGCCCGGGTCAGCGGCGTGCGGCGGGACATGGGGCTGGGCGGCTACCCCGACGTGACGCTCGCTCAGGCGCGGGAGATGGCCCGCTCGGCCCGGCAGCAGATGCGCCTCGGGCTCGACCCGATCGATGAAGGCAAGAAGATGCGCAGCGCGCTCATTGCCTCCCGTGCGGCAGCCATCACCTTCACGAAGGCGGCGAGCCTCTACATCGAGGCGCACGAGGAATCGTGGAAGAACGAGAAGCACCGCCAGCAGTGGAACAACACGCTGGAGACCTACGCCAAGCCCAAGATCGGCACTCTGCAAGTGCGGGACGTGGGGGTGGCGCAGGTGCTGGACGTGTTGGAGCCCATCTGGAAGTCGAAGACAGAGACGGCCTCGCGTCTGCGCGGTCGGATCGAGGCAGTGCTCGACTGGGCTATCGCCCGGGGGTACAGGGACGGCCCGAACCCAGCACGATGGAGGGGCCACCTCGACACCATGCTGCCGGCGCCGGGGAGGATCGCGAAGACCGACCACCACCGCGCACTGCCCTACACGAAGGTGGGCGAGTTCGTGGCCGAACTGCGGCAGCAGGAAGGCACCGGAGCGCGGGCACTGGAGTTCGCCATCCTCACCGCCGCTCGGTCGGGCGAGGTGCGCGGGGCCACGTGGGCGGAGTTCGACCTGGATAACGCGCTGTGGGTTGTGCCGGCCGAGCGCATGAAGGCGAAGAAGGAGCACCGCGTGCCGCTATCGGAGCGGGCGGTGGAACTGCTCCGGGCTCAGCTGAGGATCAGCCACAGTGACTTCGCATTCCCGGCGCCCAAGGGCGGGATGCTCAGTGACATGACCCTCACCGCCGTGCTGCGCAGGATGAAGGTAGATGCCGTGCCGCACGGGTTCCGCTCCACGTTCAGGGACTGGGCGGCCGAGCAGACCGAGTACCCGAACGAAGTGGCCGAGATGGCGTTGGCGCACGCGATCTCAAGCAAAGTCGAGGCGGCCTACCGGCGTGGTGACCTCCTGGAGAAGCGGGTGCAGCTTATGAAGGACTGGGCCGTGTACGCAGACACGGCAAAGGCCTGAAGATCTGAGGCATAACGCGTCCGAGGTCAGCTCAGATGCGCGAAGGGGCAACGCTCACAGTCGCCGCTCTCCCGGCGCCTTGACCTCAATACTGGATAAATTTACAGTTACCCCATGTCGAACGTCCACCCCGTAAGTAAGCAGGCGCGGAGTGCCTGGCCGGCAGGGCTGCGGCACGGGCCCAACTCGAAATCATGGGGCCGCACAGACAAGCGCAAGGTTGCGCAGCTCAATAGCCAATGCCTTACTCGCCTGTCGACTGGCGTGCCCCGCGCCTTGACATCCCCTTGCGCATCGGCAACGGCCACACGTAACAACTTGGATACAGTCGCTTCCATCGTCCAACACCAATGGAGTGCAGACTGCATGGGAACTCAACGGCTCACCATCGAGTTGCTTCTGAAACGCCAAGACGTCCTGCCATATGTGAAGCAGGTGGTCGAAGCCGCTGAAAGTGACCGCGTCGCATTGGGGTGGTTTCCCTTCAAGGTCTACCAGGAGGCTGCTATCAGCGAACGGCTCATCGTGGCAATTGCCCGCGAAGCCGATGAAGTCCGCTACGCCGGGCACCTCCTATTCACCACCACGTTCCCGCGCGGGTACGTCATGCAGATCCATGTGGATTCGGACCACCGCCGGCACGGAATTGCCAAACGCATGCTGGACGCGCTCAAGGGCCAACTGAGCGCATTGCATTACATCGCCATTGGCGCGCGGGTCGCTGAAGACCTTCGCGCCTCCCAGGAGTTCTGGCAGAGCCAGGATTTCTATGCGCACGGGACGGCACCTGGGGGGAAGACCCGGGGCCGGACCCTGGTGTTGCGCAGCCACGAGTTGCCGACACAACAGCTCTTCGCGACCAGCGGACTGAGCCCCCGAGATCCTCTGGGCCTCGCGGTCGAACCATCTACGGCCACCAAGCTATACCTGCTGGACCTTAACGTGATGTTCGATCTGGGGCCGCGCAGAGCGCGCCACGAGGATGTCGTCGACCTGTTTGCACTCGAGCGCCTGGGCGTGTGTCGCCTAGCACTGAGCACGGAGTTCGATACTGAACTGAAGCGATCAGCCACGAGCGGCAAGACCGACCCTATGCAGGGTTTGGGGCAGGTCTTCCCAAAGTTCGCGGTGCCGCCAGACGAAGTCATGGCTCAGTTCACGCGGGAGATCGCCCCGATGGTGTTTCCGGAGCGTTTCGCGGCTGGTGCGCTAACCGCCAACGACGTCTCGGATCTGCGGCATCTGGCCACGGCCATTCATCACAAGCTGGCGGGCCTAGTCACCAGCGATGGGGCGATTCGCGACGCGTCTGCCATGCTTCGCTTGCGCTACGGCATTGAAGTTCTCTCTCCATCGGCTTTCAAGATCTTGGGTGAGCTCGACACCGGGCTCGGCGCCGTCACGGCCAGCACGCGGGACACATTGGAACTGATGGAGCTCACACCCGGACGTGAAGCAGCCGTTCGAGAACTGCTTGGCAGCCTCGGCGTAGCGGTGGCCGATCAGTCCACGCTGTGGGCTGCGGACGATGGAAGCAGCCGGGCCCGCCATCGCTACATCGTGCTGGAGGGCCAGCGTGCCATCGGCTATCTAATGTGGCCCAGCAGCCTCAGAGGCGGCACGTGCGATGCCTTCTTGGCCGTAGACGAGCGCGTGACGTGCGCGCAGGACGCCGCCCGCTTGATGATCGTTCATTTGATGGGGCAGGCCAAGGAAGAGGTTCAGCGCGTTCGACTGAACCTCGCGCCCCAGCAGGCGTCCGTCCGAGAGGTGGCAACGGAGATTGGATTCACGGGCACGGAGAAGACACAGGAGCTGAACAAGGTCTCGCTCCACAGCGTACTCCTTCCTCGCAACTGGTCGACGCTTCGTGCCAAGCTGCAGGCCGTGAGCGAGATCGCTCTGCCATCGTCGATGCCTGTTTTTCGGGAGGCCGACCAGTACGTGGAGCTGACGCGCCCTGATGGCCAACACACGCAGGTGACCGCCTTCGCCTTGGAAACCTTGCTCTCGCCCGCGCTGATCTGCATGCCTGGCAGGCCCGGCGTGCTCGTGCCCATCCAGCGGGACTACGCCGAACACCTGCTCGATCATCTTGATCAAATGCAACTGCTCCCACACGCCAAAGCGTTGCTCTACCAGCAGCGCCACTACCTGAGTTCGCCCAGATCGCTGAAGGCGTTCCAGCGCGGTAGCCTGATGTTCTTCTACGAATCGACCCGCAACAAGGGATTGAAGGCCGTAGTGGCAGTAGCGAGGGTGACCAACGCCTACCTGAGCGCCGAGGGGGCGATCGACAAGGGCGACCTGGATCGATCCGCGCTGGAGCCCAGAGACCTCGCCGCCATCGGCAAGTCGGAGATCAAGACCGTGGTCGTCTTCGACAATCTCATGAAAATGCGCATGCCGGTACCGCTGGAGAGCCTCAAGAAATTCGGTTGTGGCGATGCGACTCAGTTGCTGACAAGCCGCCGCCTCACGTCCGAGCAGATCGAAAACATTCTTCTTGAAGGATTTCCGCATGAGCGCCCCGCATAACTTCCTGATCTCTCTCGAAGAGCGGCATGCGAACAATATCCTAGAAGGCACGAAGACCGTTGAACTTCGCCGCCGACCGATGCACGTCGCCATCGGTGCGACCGTCTGGATATATGTGAAGATGCCGGTGGGCAGCGTGGTCGGATGCGCCAAGGTCACCGGGCTGCACACGCTCGCGCCCAGCACGCTGTGGAATCGCTTTGGCGCCGTGTCCGGCCTGCAGCGCGAGGAATTTTTCGAGTACTTCTCGGGCCTGCCAAAAGCCTTCGCACTGGGTCTAAGTGAGCCCACCCGGCTAGCGTCACCGATCCCGCTGAGCGAGCTGCGTGACGTTTCGAGCGGCTTTCATCCCCCGCAGTTCTTCGCCAACGTCGCGAACAATGGACCCTTGCTGCGCGCGATGAGCCAGGCCCTGAAATCCAGGCGCGCGGCACCGCCGCGTCGCGAGCTAGTTCCCGAACTGGTCTAAGGTTCGCCCGTCGTACCGGGGCACCGACGACCCTCAGGGCGTCGTCCTCAGCAGCTATGGGCGCGCAGATCTCATTGGCGCGCCGGTGGCTGAACGCACTCGGCGCCCGACCGACTCCCCCTCTGTCAGGAATTGGCGGACGGGCCCGCCGCCAACGGGCGATGACGGACAAGACCTCTCTCTGCGTGGCGTAGACAACCCCATCTGTCTACCCAACCGGACGCGGCCAGACTGACTCACAGCGCCCTACGTCGCGGCGCCGGGGCGCTCGGGGCGGCCGGGGCGCTCATGTGCCCCCGCAGACAAGCCACCCTTCAAGTCTTCGGAGCCGACAGCCTCGGTCGGCCATGTCAGGGTGACGCCCCAGCCGCCCCGAGCGCCCCGGCGCCCCGAGTGCAACCTGAGCCCAGCACGACGCGCCGTCGCCGTTACAACTTGATCGTCATGAGAGTCCTGGGCGGACCATTTCGGCGCCATGGTGTCGTACGTCAAGAAAATTCGAGCCCTCCATGGCTTGAGGTTCAGGGCTTCCAAGGCCACCGGAGCGCTCCGCGCCGATATGTAACGGGGCTGTTCCTGTAAGGCGCGAGGAATCTGCCAGCCGTTGGCTTTCTTCACCTCGTGGCCGAGTCGGCGGCGCGCTGCAACGCGCTCGCCTATCCCGAGGTAATCAAGGAAACCCCATGGCCATCAAGAACACGACCGACCCGGCACTCTCGACGCCGAAGTCGAACACCCGCACCCCACAGCCGCTGCCGCGCTTCATGCGCGAGAGCGAAGTCCTCCAGCACCTGCGCGTCTCCAAGAGTACCGTGTGGCGCCTTGTGGCCGCAGACAAGCTGAAGGTCCTGCGCATCTCCAAGCGCGTCACGCTCTTCTGCTCCGAGTCCATCGAGAGCTATCTCGCCGACTGCAAGGACGGAGGCGCCAAATGAGCGCGCAACACCCCAAGATGCAGATCGCCCGCCTCCTCCAAACGCCCGCGAAGCGCCACAAGTCGAGCGAACAGTTCATCGTGGCCCTGCGGCGCATGTCCATGCCGCTGCCGCGAGATCCAAGCATCGACCCCGAGTTCTACGCGCTCGCAGAAGTCTTCCGCAAGTCTCTCGGCCCCAAGTTCGCCGAAATCGCGGCCGAACTCGAAGCGCGAAGCCAACAGCGCAGAGGCCAGGATGACTGAGCGGCTTCCCGTCCTCGGCGCTCATCGCGCATCGGCTGCCGATGAGCCTCCGCACGAGAACGCCTCGTCCTCGATGGAACTGGAGCCCGTGCCCGGCTTCTCGCTCAAGAGCGATGGCCTCTACTTGGAAGACGGCGACCGGGACATCTACGTCTGTGGCCCCATCGCCGTCGCGGCCCTCGCGCGCACGACCGAGAACGGTGCCTGGGGCAAGGACACGCACTGGCAGGATCGCGATGGAAACGTTCACCGGCGCGTCGTGCCGGTTTCCCATCTCCTGCGGTTCGGGCTCGATGTGTGCTCGATGCTCGTCGATGAAGGGCTGCACATCGCACCGGATGGGCAAGCGCTTCGCTCGCTGCTGACCTACCTCAACCGGGCCGAACCCAAGCAGCGGCTGCTGCTGGCGCAACGTACCGGGTGGATTCAGACGCCGAGTTCCCTCTGGTACGTGACCGGCGGGCGCGTCGTGGGCGTCGGGGTGGATCAGGTAGCGCCCACGCCCGAGCTTCAGGTCTCAGGCAAGCAATCCGAGGCCGGGACCTTGACCCAATGGCGTGACTCCATCGGAACTTGGTGCGTGGGCAATTCGCGCCTGCTGGTCGCAACCTCGATGGCCTTCGCGGCGAAGCTGCTGTACTTCAGCGGCCTGGAGAACGGCGGGATCAACTTCCAGGGCGGTTCGGGCATCGGCAAGACGACGCTGCTGCGTGTGGCGGCCTCGGTGGATGGCGGTGCCGACTCGCTCCAGAACTGGCGCATGACCGACAACGCGATGGAGGCCATCGCCGCCCAGCACAACGACAAGGTGCTGCCTCTCGATGAGCTCGGGCAGGTCGATCCGCGCAAGGTGGGCGAGATGATGTACTCGCTCGGCAACGGCGTCGGCAAGGGGCGTGCGAACCGCAGCGGGGGTGCCCGGGCGAGGCAGGCGTGGCGCACGCTGGCGCTCTCGACCGCGGAGGTGCCCTTCGCTCAGCACGCCTCGCTGGCAGGTGTCACGCTGCGTGCCGGGCAGGAAGTTCGGTTCACTGACGTCTCCGCGGACGCGGGCAAGGAACTGGGCGTCTTCGAGGACCTACACGGGCATGCTGACGGCGCCGCGTTCTCCGAGGCCTTGCGCACGGCCGCGCGACAGTTTCATGGGGTGGTGGGGGCAGAGTTCGCGCAACTCTGCGCCTCCGACGCTGAAGGGCTCCGGGCCATGCTGGCGGGTTCAATGCTCTCGTTCACGCAGCGATGCAAGGCACAGGCGGGTGCCGCCCTGGAGGGCCAGGCCACCCGTGTTGCGGACCGATTCGCCCTGATAGCGGCGGCCGGCGAGTTGGCCTCGCGCTGGGGCCTGACGGGCTGGCCTGCGAACGCCGCCAGCGATGCCGCGACACGCATGTTCCTGGAATGGCTCGATGCACGGGGGACGCCCAAGAACGTCGAGGCGCATCAGATCCTGGACGCCTTGCGGCACTTCCTCATCAAATTCGGCGAATCCAGGTTCTCCGAGGCCGACCGGGCTGAATCGGAGCATCAGCGGACGATCTCCAACCGCGCAGGCTGGACCTACACCCACATCGAAGACGGGACGCGCGAGTACTGGATCACCCCGACCGTCTTCCGGCAGGAGATCTTCGCCGGGTTCAGCATCAGCACCGTCTGCCAAGTGCTCAACGCCGCGGGCTGCATGACGACCACAACGGAGCACGGGAAGAAGCGCTACGACATCAAGCGCGGCATCGGGCGCAGCATGCGACCGCGCTTCTACGTGATCGATTCCCGGCTCTTCGACATCGATGAGGCCGGCTGATCCGGCCCCTTGGACCCACGCTTTCGACTTCAGATTGCACTCGCGGGAGCAGCCCACAGGGAGGCCTTCCGCCTCTCAGGGCTCTGAATTCAAGCCGGTAAGAGAAATCGCCGGCACTACTACTTCACCAGCATGACTTGCTGGTCGTCGCGGCATCCGCCGCGGCGAGTCTCTAACGCCAACACAGGAGATCTCCAAATGGCAATCAACCTCTATCGCGGACGGCAATCGGGCAGCAAACAGGAAACGTCGCAGTGGAAGGAGTTCAAGCGCCAAAACATCTGGCACGCCGACGTCCTCATGGCACTTCTCAATGCACGCTTCTACAACGTGAGCGGTTCGCGTGCGCAAGTTGCCTATGACAAGATGATCCTCCAGTTGTTTTCTGTGCACGTGAGCGACGCTGCGCGGGAACGGTACAAGCGAGGCTTCACAGAAGAGCAGATCGACGCGGGATATGAAGGGAACGACGGGGTAACCGCAGGAGTAGTGAACAGCGAAGCCAACATGCTCAAGGCCCTAGAGGAAATCTCGCCCTGGAATGGAGGGGACCTTGATGGAATGCTTGGGGACTATTTCGACAACCTGTACCTCCGCTGGAAGTACGTCAAGATGGTGGGTTTGGCGGGGGTCGAGGTGCGAAGCGGCAACGGCGCCAACCTCGCTCCGGACGAGGAGGTGTCACTCGACTTTCCTGGCTTCAGCGGGTGGGATTTCATCCTTCTGCCGGAGGACATCAACGGCGACAACGTCGCCAATGATGATTGAGTTGGCGAAGTGACATTGGCACCTCGCTGCGCACGACGCGTGAGAGGTGCCAGGTCGCGGGGCGGCACACCGACCGCCCCCCCGCTTCCCGACCTCCTTGGCACCTTGCCAAGTTCAATGGCGCGCAGTTCTTCCGACGTGGCGTCGCACCCACCCCAGGGCAGGTCCCCTATCTCCGTTCAGTCCACCGCCCCTCCTCAACATTGATGAGGACTGCGCAGGAACCCGCGTGAAGAAATTCATGGCGGTCAGCGCGCTGCCTAAGGTACAAACGTAGCCGAACGTAACTTGTCCTCCATGCTCCTGCTACGCGCCCTGCTTCTCCTCTCGATTACCCTGCCGGCCTGGGCTGCGCCTCCAGTCTACCGATGCGAGGCCAACGGTCGAGTCACCTATTCAGATGCCCCATGTGTCGGTGCCAAAGTGGTTGACGCAACGCCCACACAAGGCATGGACAAGATGACCGGTCAATCGCGCAAGGGCAAATATGTTCAGGCCGTCGAGATGAACACGGCGTTCGATAAGGCCGTTCAACACCTGACCGGCCGAACGCACGAGGAGATGAACGTCGCGCGCCGTCGAATCAAACTCAGCAGCCAGGAGCAGGCCGAATGCACGAGCCTGGACGGCAAGCTACCGGGCCTGGAAGCCGACGCCACCGGTTTGTCCGGAAATGCCAAGGACCGGGCGGACGTCGAGTTGTACAAGGCGCGCAAGCGCTTCTTCGATCTCCAGTGCTAGGGAGGGCACGATGGCCAGAAGAAAAAAGTCGAGCCCGTTGGAGGATTTCCTGGAAGTAGTCGCCCTGCTGCCTTGGTGGGGCGGGGTGGTCCTGGCGCTGATCTTCTACGTGGTTCTTCACCGTTGGGCACAGCCGGTGCCGGTGACAGCCTTCCAACCGGGCAGCATGGCCACGACGGCGTTCCGATCTGCCGGGGCCACGCTGGCGGGCTACGCACAGTACATCGTGCCGACCCTGTGCCTGATCGGCGCGGGCATGTCGGCGTGGCGCCGCCGGGCACGCCAAACGCTCGTGGGCAACGTCGCGCAAGCCAAGGGCGCGGATGCGCTGGACGGCATGTCCTGGCGTGAATTCGAGGTCCTGGTGGGTGAAGCGTTCAGGCTGCAGGGATTCCGCGTGCTGGAGACCGGAGGCGGAGGCCCGGATGGCGGTGTCGATCTCGTCCTGACCAAGGGCAGCGAGAAATTCCTGGTGCAATGCAAGCAGTGGAAGGCCTACAAGGTCGGCGTCGAGGTGGTGCGGGAGCTCTTTGGGGTCATGGCCGCCCGAGGCGCCATCGGCGGGTTCGTGGTGACGTCGGGCACGTTCAGCGGCGATGCGCAGGAGTTCGCGCAGGGCCGCAACGTCAAGCTCGTCGATGGCGCTCGGCTCTTCGGTCTCATCCGACAGGCGAAGGCATCTCTATCGACTCCACCGGAACCAGCGTTTTCCGGAACGCGCCCGCAGCCCAAGTGGACGCCCGCCCCAGAACCCGCATGTCCTTTATGCGGCGCAGAAATGGTCAAGCGGACAGCGAAAAAAGGGCGTAACGCTGGTCAGGCTTTCTGGGGATGCTCAACGTACCCGGCATGCAAGGGCATCAGGCAAGCCTCATAGGCCCAGTCACAAGAACAGCATCGCAAAAGAAGAATGGTCATGGCACTGTTTTCGATCAATTCGGGAAAGCTCCTTCCCGTCCCTACTACCACCTTCGCGGCCGAATCCATCCTCGAACGGAAGCATCTGCAAAAGATGCTGATGGCCGATACGAGCCCTCTCGGCGAAGAGCTATTGGTTCTGTGCGAGGAATATGGGAATTGGGAGGACAGCAATCGGCGAATCGATTTGCTTTGCCTGGACAAGCAAGGAGCCTTGGTGGTGGTTGAGATCAAGCGCACAGAGGATGGAGGCCATATGGAATTGCAGGCCATCCGGTACGCCGCGATGGTGTCGAGCATGACCATCGATCAGGCCGTTGAGGCATACACGAAGACTCTCGGGCTCCCCGACGACGACTCACAGGCAAAAGGCACGATCGCCGATTTCCTCGATGCGGACTCGATTGAGGATGTCGAATTGAACCCGGATGTGCGCATCATCCTTGTTGCAGCCGATTTCTCTCCGGAAATCACAACCTCCGTCATTTGGCTCAATCAGCGGGCCCTCGACATTCGCTGCATCCGCCTGCGCCCATACAAGAATGGCAGCGAGGTGCTCGTCGATGCAACTCAGATCATTCCTTTGCCGGAAGCTGCAGACTATGAGGTCAAGATCAGAGAGCAGGCGCAGGAAGCCAAGAAGAAGTTCCGCACAAAACGCCAGGAAATCCTGCGCAGATTCTGGGCGCAATTCATCGAGAAGTCCGCCAGTCGCACCCCGCTCTTCTCGAATCGCAGCGCGACAACCGATCATTGGCTATCAGCCGGAGTTGGGCGATCTGGTTTCTCGCTCACGGTCTCCCTGACTGAAGATCGCACTCGTGTGGAGTGCTATATCCGCCCCAGCAAAGATGAAGACGTCAACAAGGCGGCCTTCAGAGCGCTCGCGGCCAAGAAGGATGAGATCGAGACAATCTTTGGCCGTCAGCTCACCTGGGAGGATCTTCCGAAGCGCTCCGGGTGCCGCATCAGCACGGACTACGATCTTGGCGGCTGGAAGAGCCCCGAGGACTCGTGGCCCGCGATGATCGAATGGGCGACTGAAAATTCGTTGAAGCTCGAACAGGCTTTGAAATCTCGCATTCAGGCTCTTCAGCTCTGATTCATCCCCCGATGGGGTCGTAGGGCGCGAAGGACCAGCCATAGTCCAGCCGACTCGCGTGTCGCGGGTGGCCTGTCGCGGTCGGTTCGCCGAAGCGCACCCACTGGGGCTGGTAGCGCTCCAGACGCTCGACGAGCTGGTCTCGGGCGCGCAGGAAGTACGAATGGTGCACGACGGGCGAGCCCCACGCCGCCCAGATCGTCGGGCGCTCGTGCTGGGCCACCGCCTCCTCGATCGCGTCGAGGTTGCGCTCGAAGGCCACCCTGTTGACCTTGGCCGGCAGGGTCCGGTAGTCGGTCGCCCGCACTGGGTAGAGGTTGGTCATCAGGAACCCGTCGAAACCGTTACGCCTTGCGACCTCGTCCACGCGGGCCACCGTCGGGTCACTGCGCTCCTGCGTGGCGGTCGAAGGGTTCAGGCCCACCGTCACCAGCATGCGCCGGCCAGCACGACCCAGCAGGTAGCGCCACTGGTCGTCCTCGTCGTTCGAGTAGATGTCGTACATGAAACCGCCTCGGTCAGCTCTTGGCCGCCAGTTGCTTCGCGCGCTCCTCGGTGAGCCGCGTCTTGCACCCGGCCACCTCCAGCGCCATTGCAGAGCCTCCGGCGGCTACGTCGCCCTTGCTGTCCGCCGTGATCCTCGCCTCGCTGCACGTGGCGTCGCGGGTCTTGATCCACGTCCGCTGCTCGTCGCGAAGCGCCGTCTTGCCGGCGTCATCGAGTCGGGTCCGGGCTGCCGAGTAGGCAGCGTTCAGCGCCTTGTCGGCGGCCTCGTACTCGGACCCCGCGCTCGCCTGCTGCTTGGGCATGGAAGCCCCCGCTGGCGCCTCTGCCGGAGTCGGTGCGGCATCCGAGGTCGAAGGAGCGGGGCTACCGGCCTTCTCGGCTTCGCGCCGTGCCACCAGTTCATTGTTGCTGAAGGAGAGGCTCAGGCCGGCGACCGCCAGCGCAAACGTGTCGAGCCCCTCAGCGGTGACCCGAAAGGACTTCCCGTCATCGGAGGGCTGCACGACGTAGCGCACGCTGCCGATCACGTCCTTGCCCTTCACCTTCACGCTCGGGTCGGCCTGCGTGGCGCGCTGGACCCAGTTGCTGTCCGCGTTGAGTTCCTGCCGGTCGGTGCCGACGATGGCGGCTTCGCAGGTGGGCCGGGCGCCGTTCTGGCCGGGGACGGTCGCCACCCCTTGCAGGCTGAGGGTGAAGTGGGCCTTGCCTGCGGCGACCACGTCGGCGGCTCGGTCACGGGCCAGCCGGTCGGTGACGGCGTTGGCGACGCCCTCCCACACGAGGTCATCGAGGGTGGACTTCACCTCCGGCGCCGAGCAGCCGAAGGGGTCGGACGGAGCGGGCGCCGCCGCCGTGGTCGCCGGGCTGGGCGAACTCGAAGACGAACCCTCAGGTGAACAGGCGGCAAGCGCCAAGGCTGCAACGCCAACACACCAAGACACTGCGCGAAACGCCATCCTCACTCCTTGTTGATTGCAGAAAATTCTCAGTCAGATATCCTGAATTGGGATATTCTAAAATGGGATGTACGTTCGCTCGCGTGTCGCGCGGCCTGCAATCTCCACCTTACAAAAAGCTTCGCCGGCTTCTCGCGGAGGCGCGCGCCAAAGCTGGGTTGACGCAGCTACAAGTGGCGGCGCGTGTGAAGCGCCCTCAGTCGTTCGTGTCGAAGTACGAGAACGGAGAGCGCCAACTTGACGTGATCGAGTTCGTCGCCGTGTGCAAGGCAATTGGGGTATCGCCTGCCGGCATGATCGACCACTTCTCCTAGCCAGCTCGAGAAAAGGCGCCCAAAGGCATGGCCACTCGCGTTCGAAGTATTGGTTCACTCGCAACGGAGCTTCTCATCAAGTCGAAAGAAGCGGCACTGTGCGCCATCCGCGTCTTCAATGATCCTCACGTTACCTTCAAGTCAGAGACCTTCATTGTCCTGATGAACATCGCATGGACATACCTGCTGCATGCGCACTATCGGAAGAAGCGCGTCGAGTACCGGCACTTCCGACAGGAAGGCAAGCGACGCAAGTTCGATCGAACGAAGAACGGGGCGTACAAGTACTGGGAACTCGAACGCTGTCTGAACGAGCCGGCGTGTCCGATCGACAAAGACACGGCAAACAACCTTCGGTTCCTGATCGGGCTCAGGCACGAGATCGAGCACCAGATGACTAGGTCGCTCGACAACTACCTCAGCGGCCGGTACCAAGCCTGCGCGCTGAACTACAACGACTACGTCAAGAAGCTCTTCGGCAAACAGCAAGGCCTCGACTCACACCTGACCTACAGCATCCAGTTCGTCGAGCTGGCGGAGAATCAGCTCGGAGGCCCATCACCTCAAGTTCCAGACCGGCTGCGCGCATATATAGCGGAGTTCGACGCCGCACTCAACCACGACGAGTACAACAGCCCTCGCTTCGCCTACCGTCTACTGTTCAAGAAGAAACTCGTGAACAGACCGGGGCAGGCCGACCGGGTCATCGAGTTCATCGACCCGAACTCGGATCTCGCCAAGACTATCGACAAGGAGTTCTGGGTCAAAAAGGAGGTCGAGCGCGCCAAGTACTTGCCCTCACGAGTCGCCGAGGAAGTGAGGAAAGCCGGCTTCGCTCGCTTTCGTACGCAGCCGGAACACGTCGACATGTGGAGAGCGGAAAACGCCAAGGATCCAGCAAAGGGTTTCGGTGCGCAGGTCGAAGGAGCCTGGTACTGGTACGACACATGGATCGCCCGGTGCATCGAACTCTGCACTGCAGCCGGCGACAAGTACAAGTAGGTCGTCACCCGCACTCGCAACGTCTCACCCAGTCGCACTGCCGGCGGATGGGTAAAAGGATGGGGCGGGATATCGAACTGGCCGAAAATTCTTACGGGACAAGGCCTTCCGGCGGAGAGTGTGACCACTGGGCGTATGCGCCATAACGTGTCACGTCAACGCAAACGCGGGCAGTCCCTCAACGGCAGGCAAACGTCAGCGCCCTCAGTACGACGCATCCCGACTCACGTGGTCGCAGAAAGCCAGATGGGTACGGGGATGGGGAAGCCTCGCATGCCACCATGCGTGGTAGGCGAACTGCCGCCGTCAGATCGAGTAAGCGTTCAACGAGACGAAATCCGTGCCCGTGAAGCGCTTACGCACGACCGGCCCAAGATTCAACGCTGCGTGAAAGTAATCATCGAACCAGTTCAATACATCCGAAACAACTTCGGCGCACGCCAACTTGTCCGGCCCCTTGAACCGCTTGCCGATAAGCCGACCGTCGTGCACGAGTTCATTGCGCATGTCTTTGAAGTCTTGGCCTAGCGGTTGTAGCCGCATTCGAACTGCGGCGTCTGCGAGCCCGGCATAGAAGGGCAAGTCCGGCTTGCCCTGCTTCGTCGCCTCGGTTGCGACGATGATCTGAAGCAGCGTCGTTGCGCTGAGATAGAGGTCTTCCATCGACCAGCAGCCCAAGGCATCGAGCCAGTGGTGCACGAGCAGAAGAGACTTCTCATCCTGCCCGGCGGTTGGCCACGCCCTTAGAAAAGCTTCCACCAAGTGCTGAAAATCTGCCGGCGAACTTACGACAAAGGAAGGCCGATCAAGTGCCCGCGCGCGAGGCCAATGCTCAGACGCATTCACGATCGAGACTTCGCTCGCGGGGGACGAGCGTTCAATCGTCACGCTCATGGCAGTCGCGTACGTTGCAGCCAGGAGAATGGGAGTCAGTTCACCAAAAGCTCGGTCTGAAGCGGCGGTGCCGGAGCTTGGGCCCGATTGAGTCTCGATGAAATAGGTCTCTGCGACCGGGAGCATTTGGGGGCGGCGCGAGGTCGCCCCGGTGATTGCCGACTTCGCCCTAGAAAATTCGGGGGCTTTTTCGAGAACCCATGCCCCGGAAGAGTTGACGAGCGACACCTGCGAAGGATCGCCAGGAATGAGCAAATTGATGACCAGATAGCTCTGCATTTCATCTCCAAAGATTCCGCCGACTCTAGCCCAGTCAGCCAAACGCGCCGCCCCCGTTCCACCGCCAGGCAGTGGTGTTACACCTGCGCGACACGGCCAATTCGGCGGATAGTCTCAGGTCGTCTCATACCAAGTCACGCGCGTGACTTCCTCTGTACATCTCTCGGAAACCTCGTGAAACTCGCTGGATCTAAGGCGGTTTTCATTGATGGGGCAAAAGATGGGTAAGGCAAAGGAGATGGGTGCGCTGGAGGTCGGTCGGATCACCCGGCGCGGGATGAACTTCGTGGGCGGCGTGGCCGGCCTCGGCATGAACGTGAACTCCGGCGGTTCGCGCAGTTGGATCCTGCGGGCCCGTGTTGGCGGCGTCCGGCGGGACATGGGGCTGGGCGGTTACCCCGACGTGACGCTGGCTCAGGCCCGCGAATCGGCCCGAGCGGCGCGCCAGCAGATGCGGCTCGGACTCGACCCGATCGAGGAAGGCAAGACCATGCGCAGCGCGCTCATCGCGTCTCGGGCGGCGGCCATCACCTTCACCAAGGCGGCGACCCTCTACATCGAGGCGCACGAAGAATCGTGGAAGAACGCCAAGCACCGCCAGCAGTGGGAGAACACCCTGACGACCTACGCCAAGCCCAAGATCGGCACGCTGCAGGTGCGGGACGTGGGAGTGCCGCAGGTGCTGGACGTGCTGGAGCCGATCTGGAAGACGAAGACCGAGACGGCCTCCCGTCTGCGCGGTCGGATCGAGTCGGTGCTGGACTGGGCCATCGCACGGGGCTACCGGGATGGACCGAACCCGGCGCGCTGGAAAGGGCACCTCGACACCATGCTGCCGGCGCCAGGGAAGATCGCAAAGACAGACCACCACCGCGCCCTGCCCTACGCGAAGGTCGGCGAGTTCATGGCAGAGCTTCGGCAGCAGGAAGGGACCGGGGCCCGTGCGCTGGAGTTCACGATCCTGACCGCCGCTCGGTCAGGCGAAGTGCGCGGCGCCACGTGGGCCGAGTTCGATCTGGACAACGCGCTGTGGGTGGTGCCGGCCGAGCGGATGAAAGCGAAGAAGGAACACCGCGTGCCGTTGTCGGATCGGGCGGTAGAACTGCTACAGGCCCAAATGAAGATCAGCCACAGCGACTTCGCCTTCCCGGCGCCCAAGGGTGGGATGCTCTCGGACATGACCCTCACCGCTGTCCTGCGGAGGATGAAGGTGAACGCCGTGCCGCACGGGTTCCGGTCCACGTTCCGTGACTGGGCGGCCGAGCAGACGGACTACCCGAACGAAGTGGCCGAGATGGCGCTGGCGCACGCCGTCGGCAACAAGGTCGAGGCCGCCTACCGCCGAGGTGACCTGCTGGAGAAGCGGATTCAGCTCATGCAGGACTGGGCGACATTCGCGGGCACCACGGCAAATTAGCGTGGTCAGCGAAGGTCGGCCATGAGCCCAGGGCCGTTCTAGTTTTGGCTTCTCCCGCAATTCGGAACGCGGGCGAGGTCGATGAGCACCGCGGAGTGAAGAGACTCCGTCTGCTTGCCGTCCTCGAAGTACGCGTCACCAACGTAGGTCACGGCCTCCTCGGGCAGGCGAAGGAGTTCGTGATAGCGCACCCCGAGGCGCGCACGCGATGCATTCTGGATCTCCTCCGAATGGCTCGCCGAGTATGAAATCGCGCCACTCCGGTCTCGAACAAAGCAGGAGCAGTGCAGCCTCCGAGAACGCTGTTGGATGGCCTGCAACGCCTGTACCGACACTTGGAAGAACGACGTTGGCTTGAGCGTCCGATCAAGGTGAACCTGGTCCACGTCGGAATCCATGCGCAATTTGTTGAGCGGTCTTGCGAGGCATTCAAGGAACACATCGCGCGCCAAGCCGACATCGACGAAGAACAGATGCGTCAGCAGCAGGATGATCCGGTTGGTGATCACCAGGATTGGCGTCACGTCTGGCCCTTTGAACGACGGCTGCTGACCATGCGCAACCTCGTCCCGCAACTCCTTGATGGCCTCGAAGTCGGCACGTGACAGGTTGATGATCTTGAGAACGTCCGGGTCAAGGGTATTGAGCAATTGCTGGAACCTACTCGCGAACGTGTCGTTCGCCAAGAAAATTCGCGTTGCGATTCCCATCACCTCGGCCCGCTGTGCTTGGTCCATCGGCGGCTTGACGGCACCGAGGGCTGTCTGCAGGCGCAGGAGCCTCTTCGTCGGCTGCATGGGCGGCCCCTTCTTGAACCTCTGCGAAACGTAGCTATCTAGGAGGGACACGTAGCCAAGGACGCGATACTCCCAGAAGCCCTCGTAGTTCTGCATTCCAGCGACGCGGCTCCAGATAACCTCCCGATAGTCCGAGCGAAAGAACCGGTTGACGACGTCATCCCAGCGGGCATCTACGTCGCTCTTCTGTGTCAAGAACGTGCGCCACGAAACTCGGCCTCGATCATCCTGCGACGCTTCTTGGTTCGGCGGCGACTTGAAGATTCCGTAGAACAATTGCAAGCTGCGCTTGCCATCCACTGACACGTCGACAGAGACAATCGAGCACGGATGCCCCAACAGAATGGACAAGAGATTCGAGAACTGCCGCGCGTGTTGCTTAATCCCGGCGAGCGAGAAGCGGTCTTGGGTCGCCGTAAATCGGAACTCGAAATGCTGATGGAGATTGCGATCCTCTCCTTGACACTCGAGGGTGCCGACATAGAAGCTTGACAATTTGAAGTGGTGGCCTGGCAGGGACACCTCTGCGGCGAGCGGCGCAGGCGTGCCGCACCATTCAAGCTTCTCCCCGGGAACGCCGTCGATGGGCATCTGCTGGAAGAACCACTCCGACACGTTCAAGTATCGAACCTCGAAGCTCAGGAACTGCGGGGAGGTGACCTCGCCGTCAATGACGAATTCGGGGAAGAGCGTGCGATCTCTGCGCTCGCAGTTGAACAGGCTCAACCGCGTACCGTCTTCCGCCTGCGCAAGCAGCCCCTCAGCCAACTGGGGACCGCTCAACGATATTTCGCGACCCAGGCCGTCGAGGTCGACGCGTGCTAGGCAGCTGTAGCCGAACGTGATCGAGCCCTGGCCAATGTCGCCCACATCGGGATGCGACAGCCTGACGCGCAGCGTCCGCTGGTGGTCAGAATCGTTTGATTGCCTCACTGTCAGCGTGGACCTGCCGCGAACTGGCGATCGACGCCCGTGCGCGCAAGCCGATACTTCATCATCCGCAGGCTGACGCCAAAGGTCGTCGCAGCTTCAGCGAGATCAAGTTTCCGATACATGATGCGCAGCAAGGCTTCGCGCGGCAGAAGCAGACATCCAGACAACCAGTCCGCTTCTTCCTCCTGCAGCTTGTCGTAGCTTGCGATGAGCATCACGCCTTCGGCAGAGACTTCCATCGAATGAGTTTCGTGTCCCCGAATCCGATGGGCGAGTTCATGCGCCAGATCGCTTGCTTGCCTGCCCACTGAGTGTGAAGAGTTCAGGATCACGGCGACCTTGGAGCCGACGACGAGCGTGACGGCAGACCAACAGCTAGGCGTCTTGCCATCGTTGCGCAACAAGATCTGCAACGCAGTCGAACTCAAACCGGGGATATCCTCCGGCTTGAAGACAGATATCCCAAGATTGGCCGCGAGCCTGAACGGATCCATCGGGTCGGCGGGCGACAACCCCATTTCGCGACGCTTGTCCGCGGCGTACTTTTCGCACCAAGTCTTGAATCCGCGCTCGAACACGTCAATCCTGAATTTCTTCCGCGAGCATCATTCGTTGCGCCGCAAGGATCATTTCGCTCAACGCCTGCGCGCTGTCCTTCTCGATTGCCGCGCCCTTCTTGAAGTGAACCTGCGCCTTGCGCACATCTGGCGAACCTACGCCCACGACGCCAAGATAGCGCGCCGGGTCGTCGCCCAGCCAAGCGCAGATCTTCCCGAAGGTCTCCAAGTCGGGAATCTTTCCGTTTTCTACTCGCGACAAGGTGGCGGGGCTGACACCGACTTCCTTGGCAGTTTCTCGAATTCCCCGTCCTGCACGGTGCTGCAGGATGCGGCCAGCCAGCCCTTCAATATCGGGAGCTACAGTCAAATGTTTCTCCGGTAAGACGGTGCGTTTGACAAACGAGACAGTCCATGGAAAACTGTCTTACATGTGAGACGTAGTGTCTCCTTGCGCGTCGCCGATGTCAAGGCTGAAAGGGTCGCGCTGTCATGGCCATGGTTCGAAGGGACGCCACATATGGCTGACTGCGAAATCAAGTGCATCACGAAATCCCTGCCGAACGGCGGGTATGAACACATCACCCACGTTGGCAATCCCTCGTCTTCCCCGAGTTGGCGATGGCCAGTCCACGACGTGATCCAAAGCATCGACGCGAAGACCAACACGTTCTTCGTCCAGGACCATTTGCGCGGCAAGCGCGCTGATGTCGGTGTTGTCCGACCAACGAATGGGCGTGCTTATCTGCGGACCTACGCGGACGGAATTTGGACCGACAACCTTCTATCTCTCCCCGCCTGCTAGAGGCTGCCATCGATCACAAGGAATCAATATGTCGAACAACAGCAAGCAAACCTCCCGTCGCGTCGCAACGCTGGCTTCCGAGACTCTTCAGGACAAACAAGCGTCGCAAATCGCAAAAAGCCTCGCGGCCTCAGCACTCGCCCAGCGTGACGGCACGCGACAAACCGGGGCAGAGATGGAGAACATCGCATCGAGGGTTCTCCGAAGCGACAAGTACGCAGAAGCGACCAAGGAACTGGCTGCGTCGGTTCTTGCGCAGGCAAACAAGGAACGTTGAAAGGGCGCCCGTGATGGACTTCAACAAAATCCGTCTTTGCTTCAACCTCTTCTTCAAGCCTGTGGTGCTCTTCGTCCTAGGCTTCTTTGCGATGGACATGGTGGGCGTAGCTGCAATGCAACCCATGCTCGTGCCGCTCGCAAACATCGTGGCTTATGGCATCGTCGGAATTTTCATGCTTGCCATGTACCTGCTCGCGCACGGAGCATGGCTACTCGTGAAGGCCGAACGTGGAATTGGCGAGAACTGCCATAACTGCGGAATGCCGGTGCGCTACGTCTCGCCCGGGCGCTATGGGCCTTACTACCACTGCATCGCGTGCGGTTCAAATCGACGCGCCACACACTAGGCTGAAGGTTTCCAATTCCAACAGGACCGTTCATGGAAAAACTCTATCCCGATTTCGGCCACCCGGATGGTCTTGGCGCAACGCCGTGGTTTCGCGTCAGCGGGGCCGAGGTGACTCCCGATTTTGGGCACCCGGGCGGCATGGGCGCTGCGCCGTGGTTCAAGATCCGGAGTGAAAAACTGTACCCGGATTTTGGACATCCGAATGGCATCGGCGCGGCGCCTTGGTTTCGAATTCGAAACGGAAAGTTGTACCCGGACTTCGGTCATCCAGATGGTCTCGGTGCAGCGCCTTGGTATCGTCTGAAGTAGCAACCAAGCAGACGCAACATCTTGTCATCGACGTGAGATTGGCGGTCGGGCCCGCCGCCAACTGCCGATCACCGACAAGCTGACTCGGTCAGGGGGCCGCCTCTCCCCAGCCTCCTACCCATCCGTCAGCGCACCAACTGCTGACCCAACGTCAGCGCTGATCGGCAACACCCACCGCAGTCGCACTTCTGGTGCGCTCGCTACCTGACGGCCCCTCCCTCCCCGTCCCCACAGCAGGCAGCGCAGGGTGATCCCCGCCGCCAGAGCGCCGCCCCCTCGGCACCGAGGGGGTAGGCCCCACTTTTGATGATCTGCGGTTTGAGCGGCGCATTTCGCGTCAGCAGCACTGAGGAGGAGTAGCGCCCCTCTTTCGCCCGGGTAGAGCCTCGGAATGCGCTGAAGACTGTAGTACTTACGTCTTCGGAAAGGGTGGATGGGCGTCGCCACGCGCTGGATCCCACACGGGGCGCTTTTGGGATTGGCCTGATGGCGAGACCCCGCGTGCAATCCAAGTACGTAACCATGCCTCAAGTTCAAACCCGGCGCTCGCAGACAGTCGCCACCCCCTTCGACCTCCTCGCGACGCCCCCCTGCCCGGAGGGTAGGAAAGCCGCGCTCACTCACCCGGCCGCCAGCGGAGCGGCAAAGCAACTTCCTCGTTACCTGCGCCTGCCCGAGGTGCGCCAGATGGTGCCGCTCTCGCCCGCGACCATCTGGAGGAAGACCCGTGCAGGAACCTTCCCGCCGGCCATCAAGATCAGCGAGCGCATTACCGCGTGGTCTCGCGAATCTGTCGAAGCGTGGCTCGCAGCGAAGGAGGCAGCATGACCAACCGCAACAACTTCGCCTTCGATCTGGGCGTCGCCGACCTCATCCAGCATGCCGCAAAGGAATGCCTTCGTATCCCCGGACTGTGCGCGCCGCTGAAGTGCTTCGCTATGCGGCTCGATCACCACTTGCAGGATGAGCGCCGCCGGCTGATCCGACTCATGGGTGAGCGTCCCGTCGAGCAAATGCCTGCCTTTGAGTCGCTGCAAATCGACGAGGCCGCGGCGTTCGACTTCCTGATGGAGGCATTAGATACAACCGACCGGCGCCTCCAACCGGATGGCAGGCTGCATCAGATCTGCCAATGGGGCCTGCTGCACCTGGTCACCCTGGACTTGGGATTGGACTGGGGGCCCAACATCGCCCCCTCCGTGGATCACGCGCAGCAACATGCCGTGGTCAAGGAAAGGCACTCGGCCAGCGCCTATCACTCGGACATGCAAGCGCTCGTTGAACTCCTGCCGCACATCGTCGCGGCCTTGGAAACCTCCGCGATGGATTCCCCGCTGAACCTGTGCGCAGAGCATCTGTACGACGGCGCATGGGAGGTGCACCGCCATCTCACCCCCCGGGTTTCTGATGCGACCTTCAGCATCCGCCCCACCGTCCCTCGCAAGGGCTCCACGGGACAGCAGAAATGGAAGCGCCTGAACGACGCTACGGCCGTTGCACTGGGGCAAGCCATTGCCGGCGGCGAGTTCGCCGATTTCCTGCTGGATGCCAGTGCCTACCTGCGGCTGATCGGAAGTGGCTTCGCGGTCGAGCACGGGTATCTGCCTCCACGCAACCGCGGGGAGGCCCTGTAATGGAAGCGCCGAGCCTCATGCAGCCTCAAGCCGAGATCACCCAAGAATCGAGCGTCAACCTGCGTTCCATGTACGCGCCGTCGCCCGCCGTCGAGGTGGAAGCCAGTGAAGTCGAGACCATGACATCCATGGCATCGGCACCTGTGTCACTGCACCGCAGCCGCTTCGCGCCGTACACCTCGGACGAGTTCCGCCACTTCCCCGCCGCCGAGTTCGCCATCGAAGGCGTGTTGCCGGCGCAGGGGGTGGCGTGCATCTTCGGTCCCTCGGGGGCAGGCAAGAGCGCGCTGGTCACGTCCATGGTGCACTCGCTTGCACTGGGGGTGGAGTGGTTCGACCGAGCGGTGACGCAGTGCGCCGTCTGGTGCGTCGTGCTGGAAGGAGGGGCCGGCCAGCGCAATCGCGTTGAAGCGATCGAGCAGCGCTTCGGGCAACAACTGCCGAAGTCGGCCAAGTTCACCTTCAGCGACCTCCGGTTGACCCAACCCGAGGACGTGGCCGAACTGATCGCCCGGATCACGAAGCACGGCGGCGCAGACGTGGTGATCATCGACACGCTCGCCTGCGCCATGGCGGGCGGGGACGAGAACTCCTCACGCGACATGGGGCTGGCGATCGCGGGTGCCAAGGCGCTGCAACGCGCCACGGAAGGGCTGGTGGTGCTGGTCCATCACACGGGCAAGGACGCTTCGCGCGGCCTGCGTGGGCACTCGTCGCTGAACGCGGCGCTGGACGCCTGCATCGAGGTCAAGCGGCATGAGGACTACCGGTCCTGGAAGTTGGTCAAGTCACGCGACACCGAGGACGGAGTGCAAGGCGGCTTCGTACTGGACCCGGTGGAGATCAGGCTCGACAGCAAGGGGCGCCCCGTCACTTCCATCGTGGTGGTGCCGACCGAACTGCCCGACGACGTGGCGCCGGTCAAGGGGCCGGCCCACAAGAACCAGATCCTCGCACTGGAGTGCATCAGGGCGCTGCTCGATGGGGAGGATCGTCCCGAGGGCGTGGACGTGTTCAGCCTCAATCGCGAGGCGGCCATCGACGCCGTCAAGGAGGTCATGGAGGCTGGCCCGCGCCACCGGAAGATGCGCGCCGAGGAGGCCATCGACGGGCTCGTGAAGGGCGGGTTCGTGCTCGAAGACGACGGCGCGCTCAGCCTGCCCGAAGGGTCTTCCGAAGACTGACCGCTGTCCCGCCCGGCCCGGTTCCCCAGATCGCGGACCGGGAGCGGGAAACGGGAAGCTGCACAAGTCACCCCGACTGCAGGCGCTCCCGTTTCCCGCTCCCGGCCAAGGCCCTTGGAAGTCGATCCGGGCGGGAGCCACCCCATCACTCGACCTCACCCGCGCAACTGACACGCAGGAACCTCATATGACGACAACCACCAATCTCCCGACCTCGCCGCCGACCTCGGGCACTTCCAGTTCGGCACCCGCCACCGACTCCCGCCCGGCCCGGTCCCCCAGATCGCGGACCGGGAACGGGAAACGGGAGTCCGCTCGCGTCGCGACAAAGACGGGTACTCCCGTTTCCCGCTCCCGGCCACGCCCTTATGCCGACGATCCGGGCGGGAACGCTCACGACCAGACAACCCACCATCAGGCGACTCACATGACAGCAGAATCAGAAGGCCCCACGCCGGTACGTGAACCCAAGCCCCTCCGCTACGCCACCGAGGTCGCTCTGCCGGATGGCCGCATCGAGATCATCAGCGGGCGCTCACGCCGCAAAGTTCTGATTGAACCGGGCTCCAGTCACTCCCCTCGTGGCCCCCTCCTGCAGGTGAGCGGGCACCCCTTCGCGATGAACGGAACTCTGAACGCTCACTTCGGGGGTCGCTGGGACCCGGTGACACGAACATGGATGGTGCCGGCGTCCAAGGGAATCGCGCTGAGGGCCTACCTGGCAGAACATCTCTGACACTCGACCTGCTCAACTTCTCGGCGCACGACGCCCGAGGACGTGCCCGGACAGGTGTTCGCGCGCTTCGCCATCGAACTCCACTCGGCCGGCAAGTGCAAGCCGCCGGGTGCAGTCGCACGGCCGAAGTCCGACGCCTCGTCGGGCGACGATCAAGGAGACCCCCTACCATCCCGGTTCCCGCTCCCGGTCACGGCCCTGGGGAATCGATCCGGGCGGGAATCCAATCAGGTACAAATCAGGATCGGCACTAACCTCTCGCCCATGCGTCTCCTGTTCAGTCTCTCCCTCCTGCTGGCCGCTCACTCTGCGATGGCCGGCCCACCCGTGTACCGGTGCGAGACCGCCGGCAAGGTCAGCTACTCGGACTCGCCGTGCGTCGGCGCGAAGGTGGTCGATGCCGTGCCAAATCAGGGCGTCGATCAGATGACGGGCAAATCGCGGAAGGGTGGCGACGTGCAGCGCACGGAACTCAACCACGCCTTCGACGATGCGCTGCGCCCGCTGACCGGAAAGTCACGTGATGACATGGACGTGATGCGTCGGAGGGTCAAGCTGGAGCCCCGCGATCAAGGGGAGTGCCGGCAACTGGACGCCCGCCTGCCCGAACTGGAAGCGGCGTCGCTGCGCAGCGACGCGACGAAGGCCAAGGCCGACGTAGACCTGTACCAAGCGCGCAAACGGTACTTCGACCTCAAGTGCTAGCGACGTTCCGACCATCCCGGTTCCCGTTCCCGGTCACGGTCCTGGGGAAACGATCCGGGCGGGAATCGGCAGCAGGTCAGTCCTGGACCTCGTAGGGCTCGAAGCGCCAGTCGTAGTTCAACCGGCTCGCGTGCCTCGGGTGACCGGCGGCCGTCAGGCCACCGAATCTCACCCACTTCGGCCGGTACATGGCCAGACGGCGGGCCAACTCGTCACGAGCGCGCAGAAAGTAGCCGTGGTGCGTGACCGGCTCACCCCAAGCAGCCCAGATGGTCGGCTCGAGCTGTTCGCCCACAACCTGCTCGATCACTTCGAGGTTGCGCTCGAAGGCGACCTTGTCCACTTTCGCGGGCAAGGTGCGGTAGTCCGTCGCACGGACCGGGTAGAGGTTCAGCATCGTGAAGCCGGAGTAGCCATGAAGTTCAGAGACCTTCGCCACGCGGCTGACGGTCGGGTCGGACTTCTCAGCGGTCGCCGTGCTCGGGTTCAGGCCGACGACAAACAGCGACGGTCGTCCGGCGCGGCCGAGGGTGTAGCGCCACTTGTCGCCTTCGTCGGAGTGATAGATGTCAAACATGTTCGTCATCTCCGATGGTCAGCCCTTGGCCGCCAGTTGCTTCGTGCGTTCTTCGGTGAGCTTGGTCTTGCACCCGACTACTTCCAACGCCATCGCAGAACCTCCGGCGACTACGCCCCCACTGTCGGAAGTGATCTTCGCTTCGCTGCAGGTCGCATCTCGGGTCTTGATCCACGCTCGCTGCTCGTCACGCAGGGCGGTCTTCCCGGCGTCATCGAGGCGGGCCCTCACCGCCGCGTAAGCCGTGTTCAGCGCCTTGTCGGCGGCCTCGTAGTCGGCTCCTGCACTCGCCTGCTGCTCGGGGGCGGAGGTGCCAGCAGGCGGCTCGGCCGAGGTACCCGAGGGAGCAGAGGCCGGTGCTGGTGCGCTGCCGGCCCTCTCGGCTTCGCGCTTTGCGAGCAGTTCGTTGTTGCTGAATGAGAGGCTGAGGCCGGCCAGCGCCAGCGAGAACGAATCGAGTCCCTCGGCGCTCACCCGGAAGGTCTTCCCATCGTCGGATGGCTGCACGACATAGCGGACGCTGCCGAGCAAGTCCTTCCCCTTCACCTTCACGCTTGGATCGGCCTGCGTGGCGCGCTGAAGCCAGTTGCTGTCCGGGTTGAGGTCCTGCCGGTCGGTGGCGACGATGGACGCCTCGCAGGTGGAGCGAGCGCCGTTCTGACCGGGGACGGTCGCCACGCCCTGAAGGTTCAGGGTGAAGTGCGCCTTGCCGGCGGACGTCACATCGGCCACTCGGTCGCGGGCCAGCCGATCGGTGACAGCACTTCCGACGCCTTCCCATACGAGTTCATCGAGGGCGGCCTTCACGTCCGGCGACGAGCAGCCGAAGGGATTGGACGGTGGGGGTGCCGCTGCCGCCGTGGTCGTCGGACCAGGCGAACTCGGGGACGACCCACTCGGGGAACAGGCGGCCAGCGCCAGCAGGACGGCGGCGCCGAAGCACCGGGCAGGTAGATCGAGTCTCAAAACTTGCGCTCCTCACTCCGTTATGGATGCACAAATTTTAATCACAACCAAACTTATAGTTTGTGTACTCTTAGTGTGGATTCTTCAACACTGCTTGCGTGCCTCGTGTTGTTAATCATCTGCCCAAGCCCCGCGATCCCGAAACGGAGAAGGAACTGGCGCGAGTCCAGGTGGCATTTGGAGCTACGGTGCGGCGACATCGCGAGGGAAAGCATATGACGCAGGAACAACTGGCCGAAGGCGCGAGCCTCCACGCGAACTACGTCAGTTCGCTCGAACGCGGTGAGCGAAATGTGTCGGTGTTCAACATCTGGCGCATCGCGAACGGACTTGGCTTGACGGCCGCCGAACTTCTGACTGACCTACCAGCAGATCGCCGCCGCCGGAAATAGCTGGCCACTCCTCGATCAAGCGGAGCTTTGCGCCCGGAGCGTCGTCAGCGCGCCCCAGAGCGGTGGGACTGGGACGGCACCATCGAGGAGCGAACCGGCGGGGCTATAGTTCGCCCCGCCATGCTCATAAAGGATCACAGGTGAAGATAGAAGAATCGAAGCATTCGATCGCAGAGCTCATCGATCTGTACCGCCGCAAAGATCTGACCGTCAATGAGGAGTACCAACGGGCACCGCGCCTGTGGCCTCCCGCCGCCCGTAGCTACTTCATCGACACGATTCTTTCGGGCTTCCCTTTTCCGAAGATCTACTTCTGGGAACGCCTCAACAAGGCGACGTTGCGTCCGCAGCGCGAAATCGTTGACGGACAGCAACGTATGATGTCGATCATCGATTTTCGGGATAGCAAGTTCGCTCTTGGGGGCAACTCGGCCAAGTTTTCCGGGAAGAGATTCGAAGACCTCAACGATGAGGAAAAGGAAGCTTTTCTCACGTACACCATATCTTGCGACGTCATACGGAATGCTCAGCGAGCTGAGATCCTGCAAATGTTCCGTCGCATGAACGCATACACGCTCCCATTAAACGACGCTGAGAAACGCCACAGCGAATTCTTCGGCGCCTTCAAGACATGGGTCAACACCCTCGTTGACAAATGGGGATCGTTGCTTGCGGACTGGAAGATACTAACCAGCCGCTCCATCGTTCGCATGGAAGATGCGGAACTGGTGGCCGAAATGGCGTTGGCGATGCGGGGCGGCGTTGTGAGCTCAAGCAATGCCCAGCTCCGACAACTCTATAGCGACTTCGACGATGCGTTCGCTGAGGCGGGCGAGTGGGGGACACGCATCGATGAAGCGCTTGCGTTCATCCAGGGTCAACTTTCGCCGCTTCAGAACTCGTACATGACCAAGTCGTATGCGTTCCTGTCGCTCGTGACCGCGCTGATACACGCAAAATGGGGGATTCCACACCTTGAGGAGCAGACAGGCATTGCACCTATCGGCGAATTCACCACGGATGTGGGGGTCGCCATTGATGGGCTACTTGCACTTGCCTCCGCCCATGAAACTAAGGACGTCAGCGGCAAATACAAAGACTACGTCGATGCATGCAAGGGAGGGTCGAATCGGGTCAACCAACGGCTCGCCCGTGTCGTGAGCATTTCGTCGGCTCTTCGCGGCAAAGTGTGAGATGGACCTCGGCTGGGTCGAGGCAAGGCTGAACCGTCGTTTGGACGCGGCCGAGGATCACTTGGCAAGCTTTCTACAACGTGCACCGACCCCGCTTGGGCCCCAGGACGTGTACGAACTTGAGGGCTGGTTGTCCGAAGTTTGGCAGATCTGGTGTAGGTTTTGCCGGCATGTTGTGATGGCTTCGTGCAGCGGGTGCCAAACCGCGTCTGGCGTCTCGCTCGTCGCAAGCCATGCCTCGCCGGACGTAGTCTCCTTCATCGCCTCTAGGCAAAAAAACGGGCAAGCTCCTGCGTCACAAGGGACGAATACGATCTATCAAAAAGAGCCTACTTGGGGTCACATCGATAGACTGCTTGAAGTGATTCAAGCCCTAAACCCTCCCAATCGTGCCGACCTTCTATCCGCCTTTGGCACCGTCCCGGCAATCGAGCATGTGCGGCTAGTCAGAAATGCGACAGCACATCGCAATGTGCAGTCGCTTGCGCAAGTACTTGCATTTCAGTCGCAATATCTCGCGCACTCGCTACGGCATCCGCTACACGCGCTTTTCTGGACTGACCCGAGCACGGGTAGATCGCTGATTCATTCGCGACTCGATGAGATGCGAGTCGGGGCAAAGAACGCCTGCGCCTAGGCGGTGAGAAAAAACCGGCTACCGATGAGCCAGGAACGCCTAACAATACTAACGTGGTCGCGCCGCTAACGGCCGTGACGTAGATCGGTAAACCATTCGATCTGGCTGTAGCCAACCCAGCCTCAAGAATGTGAAGCGTCAGCAAGAAGTCTGGTGCAGAGGCAGTTAGCTTCCGTCCGAGATCTTGATTTCTCCGACAATGTCCGCCTCTGTCAACACGATATCGTCCGGAGCCACCGGTGATGAAAGTAGCAGCTTCTGAGCGAGCCCTGCTAGGCGATCGAACGTTACGGCGAGGTAGTTGAGCGCATCCGGCTCGACGTCCTTGGTGGGCGGCTTCTCTGAGAGCGAACTGATAAGTTCTGCGAAGGTCTCGTGCAGCGGTCCAACAGACCTCTTTCTCGAAAGGTTTGCCGCGTCAGCGGGGAGTGGGTAGTAGATCGTTGGCACCGTGACACCGTCCTTCAAGACCTCGTTCTCCAAGATTGCGAACGACACGCCCACCACATCCTGCAACGGTGCTCCGTGCGTGAAGAGATTTCGATACGCTGAGAACAAAGCCAACCAGCCGCGGTTCTCCTCGTTCGACGCTTCGAGCAGCTCGCCGCGAAGCGCGTTCGACACGTCACGCCTTTTCAGGTTTCCAACGAGGCCGCGCATTGTGCCGACACCCTTGATGTCAAACATGAACCGCGCAGCAAATTCCGCCAACGTATCTCGTAAGACTGCCAGTTCCCAGAACATCGCGTGAATCGCAAGGTACACAGCTGGTGAGTTCGTATCTTTGAAGCGGGAATGGGCCTTTGTCGGCAGCGTTCGAACTTGGCTTCGAAGCTGAACCGCATAGGCGTGGCACAAGTGCTGCAACCTCATCTGACCAGAACTCAGCCCCGAGGCGATTCGCGCAGCGACATCGGATAGCAGCATCATGTCCTTCTGGCCGGCGTGGAACGCAATTCTTCGCCAGTTCTGCTGCGCATCCTTGCCGCGCCACACCTCTTCAAACGATTGAGCGAAGAACTGCGGGGAAGCTAATCCTGACGCTTCATCGGCAGATGTGATGAATGTCATGCCAAGAACGGTGTACCCGAAATGACGCAAAGCGCCCACGAGGTCCGGGTAGGCACGCAAGTTGAAATGGCTCAGCAGGACGCGGCTACCCACGCCCGCGAATATATTCACCAACGGCCCGGGTTGACTGATCGCCACAAGTCCGCCACTAAGCCAGACGATTCGCGTGACGTGGTGCCACGGCGAGCTGTTCGAATCATGATCCATGAGCGTGATGCCTCCAATCTCGTACTGTGCCTCACACGAACAAGTGCGGAAGGACTCAGACGATGTCACCCAGTCGCACCGCCGGCGGATGGGTACATGGATGGGTAAGGATATCGAACTGGCCGCGCGTCGATGAGAAGCATCGACCCGTGGCGGAGAGTGTGAGATTCGAACTCACGGACGATTGCTCGTCGGCAGTTTTCAAGACTGCTGGTTTAAACCACTCACCCAACTCTCCGTAGCTCGCGCCCCTCGCCTCGTGGCGCGAGCCGGCGATTTTAGTCGCTCGCCGACCCGGCCTCGCCCGGCTTGTCGTCGGGCCGCGGTGCCCAGCCATGCATGACCAGCGCCAGGATTCCTTCGGCCCAGGCTCGCCGCTCCTCGGGCCCGGCAAGGGGTTTCGAGATGAAGAAGCGCACGCCGCCGAAAGCGAGTGTCGACAGCTGGATCGCGGCGAGTTCCGGTGAGGGGACATGCAAGGTTCCCGCGCGATGGGCCTGGCTCAGGTACTCGACCACCGGCGCCAGCACGTAGCTGTTTTCGGCATAGAGCGACTTCGCGAGTTCCGGAAAGCGCACCGCCTCGGCAATGACCAGGCGCAGCAGCGCCAGCGTCTGGGGTTCGGTCGCGGCGAGGTACATGCGCTCGATGAGATCGAGGAGCATGTGGCGCTCGTCGATGTCGCGCTGCACCAGCGTCGTCTGCATGCTGTCCCGGGCGCTGCTCACGGCGCGGTGGACGACCTCGCGGAACAGGGCTTCCTTGTTGTCGAACTGCCGATAGATGGTGATCTTGGCCACGCCGGCTTCGCGCGCGATGGCCTCGATGCTGGTGGCCGCGTAGCCCTTGTCGAGGAAGGACTTCAGCGCAGCGGCCAGAAAGGATTCGCGCAGCGCCGCCGCCTGTTCTGGGCTGGGGCGTCCGCGCGAGCGGCGCTTCTGGATCTCCGGGGAGTCGACAGGGTCCATGGGCGGTACCTCGTGCATTTCACGCGTCCGGCAGAAAGATTTCCTGAAGATCGCTCAGGAAGTCGAAGCCGCGCACGGTGGGCCAGACGCGCGCCAGGTCGCGCTCGATCAAGCCCTTGCGCTCCGCCTCCTCCAGGCCGCGCTGGATGGCGGTGATGGCCAGGCCCGTGCGTTCGCTGAACTGCGCGAGGCTGAAGCCGTCTTTCAATCGCAAGGCGTTGAGCATGAATTCGAAGGGTAGCGCCGCAATGCCCACTTCTTCGCTCTGCGCGACGGCCCGGCCGGCGATGGCGTTGTCCATGTAGAGGCGCGGGTCCCTGAACCGGACCTGCCGCACCACCCGATGCGCAAAGCTGAGCTTGCTGTGCGCGCCCGCGCCGATGCCGAGGTAGTCGCCGAACTCCCAATAGTTGAGATTGTGCGCGCAGCGATGGCCCTGGCGGGCATAGGCCGAGACTTCGTAGCGCGCCAGTCCGGCGACGCCAGTGCGCTCGGTGATGCGGTCGAGCATGGCGTAGGCCATGTCGTCCTCGGGCACCTGGGGCGGGAACTTTGCGAAGTAGGTGTTGGGTTCGATCGTCAGGTGGTAGACCGACAGATGCGGAGGCGCCAGCGCGAGCGCCTGGCGCAGGTCCACGTCCAGGTCGTCCAGCGACTGACCGGGGAGCGCGTACATCAAGTCCAGGTTGAAGGTGTCGAAGGCCTGCGCGGCCTCTTCGGCCGCGGCTATCGCCTGCGCCCGGTCGTGCACGCGCCCGAGCGCCTTGAGGTGCTCGTCGTGGAAGCTCTGCACGCCGACCGACAGCCGCGTGACGCCGGCCTGCCTGAACGCGCGGAAGCGGTCGCGCTCGAAAGTGCCAGGATTGGCTTCGAGCGTGATCTCGCAATCGGGCGCCAGCTTGAGCCGGGCGCGGAGGTCGCCGAGCAAGCGGTCGATGGCGTCGGGAGAAAAGAGGCTGGGCGTTCCGCCGCCGATGAAGATCGTATGGACCGTGCGCCCCCAGATCAGCGGCAGCGCCGCATCGATGTCCGCGACCAGGGCGTCGAGATAGCGCTGCTCGGGCAGTGCGCCCTCGCCCGCCTTCCATTCATGCGAATTGAAGTCGCAATAGGGACATTTGCGAAGGCACCAGGGAAGGTGGACGTACAGCGACAAGGGCGGCAGTGCCTGGAGCTGGAGCGGCCCCGGCCGCATCCAGTGCTGTACATCGTTGGCGACTTCCGCACCGACGCTGCCTTCGGCATGCGGCGCGATCGGAATGGTGGGGCTCACAACCAACGCTCGCGCATCAGCGCCAGCATCGCCCGCGCCGCCTGCCCGCGGTGGCTGTTGGCGTTCTTGACCTCGGGCGGGAGCTGGGCAAAGGTCTTGCCGAACTGAGGCAGGAACATGACCGGATCGAAACCGAAGCCGTTCTCGCCGATGGGTTCGCGCGTGATCTCGCCCACCACGCGACCGACGGCGATCAGGGGTTCGGGATCGTCGGCGCTGCGCAGTGCAACCAGTGTGCTGACCAGCGCGGCGCGCCGGTTCTCCACCGCCTCGAGCTGTTCGAGCAGCGCGCGCACGTTGTTCGCATCACCCTTTTCGTAGCCGAACTGGGTGGCGTAGTAGGCGGTGTCGACGCCGGGCAGGCCGCCGAACGCGTCGACGCACAGGCCGGCGTCATCGGCGATGGCCGGCAGGCCGGTCAGCGCCGATGCGTGACGCGCCTTCGCCAGCGCGTTTTCGACGAAGGTCCTGTGCGGCTCCTCGGCCTCGCCGACGCCGAGCTCGGATTGCCGGACGAGCGTGACGCCGAGCGGCGCGAACAGGGCCTGCAGTTCCGCGAGCTTGCCCGCATTGTTGGAGGCCAGGACCAGTTTCATCGTCGTCATCCGGGGTTGCGGGGACTTTTCGTTGGTGCCGTTCAGGCGGCGAGCGCCTGGTCCTGGAGCACGACGAGTTCGGCGATGCCCTTCTCCGCCAGGACCAACAGCGCGTTCATTTCATCGCGGGTGAAGGCCACGCCCTCGGCGGTGCCCTGGACCTCGACGAAATGGCCCGCGCCGGTCATGACCACGTTCATGTCGGTGTCGCAGGCCGAATCCTCGATGTATTCGAGATCGAGCAAAGGCACCCCCTGAACGATGCCGACGCTGATCGCCGCCACATGGCTGCGAATGGGCGAGGAGGTGATCTTGCCTTCAGCCAGGAGTTTGGCCACCGCATCCCTCACGGCGACAAACGCACCGGTGATGGCCGCGGTCCGCGTTCCACCGTCGGCCTGCAGCACATCGCAGTCAATCTGGATCGTGCGCTCGCCGAGCGCGGCCAGATCGAACACGGCGCGCATCGATCGGCCGATCAGGCGCTGGATTTCCTGGGTGCGTCCGCTCTGCTTGCCGCGGGCCGCCTCACGGTCGCTGCGGGTATGGGTGGCGCGCGGAAGCATGCCGTATTCGGCCGTCACCCATCCCTCGCCGCTGCCGCGCTTGTGCGGAGGCACCTTCTCCTCGACCGAGGCGGTGCAGAGCACGCGCGTCTGGCCGAATTCGATCAGGACCGATCCTTCGGCATGGATGGTGTAGCCGCGCGTGATGCGCACAGGCCGCAACTGGTCGGCGGCACGGCCGCCGCTACGTTCGAAAGCTGTCATGGTCAATGGAGGAAAGGGGGAAAAGCTCAGGCCTTGCGCGCCGCGGAGCGGCGAATGGCCTCGTTGATTTCGGCAATGGACCGCTCGATGGCGTCGTCGTCGAGGTCGTCCAGTTCGCTGTCGGACGGCATGCCGGCCTGGATCGTGGAGGCGAAGACGCCGTCGCTGATGTTGTCGGTGGAGACGCCAAGCCGCTCGCCGGGCGCATCGGGCGTCTCCCACTCGAGCGCGATCAGGGTCACGTTGTCGCTGTGGGTGCCGCCATTGCGCAGCGCCATCTCGGCCAGGTCGGGTGCGGCGTCCGACACCGGCCTTCCGGAGGACAGGATGCGCACGATCATGTCGTCTTCCAGCACGCCCCAGACGCCGTCGGAACACAACATGAGGCGGTCGCCGCGCTGCAGCGGCAGGGGCGCCGAGATGTCATAGAGCGGCGTGGTCGGCGACCCCAGGCAGGTCAGCAGCAGGTTGCGGTTCACCGGTTCCGGCCCGGCGTTGACCCGCGGCCGCTCGGCATGCGAGTGGTCCCGGGTGCGCATCAGCAACTGGCCATCGCGCACCACATACAGCCGGGAATCGCCGCAATGGATCCACATCGCGGTATTGCCCTGGATGACGGCCGCGACCACCGTGGTGCGGGGCGTATCGAGCATCCCCTTGTTGCCCGCGTAGCGCATGATCTGCTGGTGCGCGGACATCACGGCCGAGGTGAGGAAAGCCTTCACGTCCTTGACCAGCGGCCGCGCCTCGCGCTGGTACAGCGCTGCGATGGTCTGCAACGCAAGCTGGGCCGCCACTTCGCCTTCGGGATGGCCGCCCATGCCGTCGGCGAGCACGAACAATCCCGATTCACGCGTGTAGCAATAGCCCATGCGATCTTCGTTCTTGAGGCGGCCGCCCTTGCGGCTGACCTGGAATACGGAGAACTTCATGCAGGACGCGTCGTTGGCGCCGCCGCCTTGGGCAGGCCTTTCTTTTCGGGCGAGCGCATGTTGTCGATCGAAAGTCGCACCTTTTCTCCAACGGTGAGCTTGGTGTAGCGGCGCTCGCCCTCGCGGCTGAGTTCCTTCTGCAAGGCAAAGACCGATTGCGGACGCGACAGCGGGTCGAGCGACATGCACCACTCGACCACTTCGATGAGGTTGTCGGAGTAGATGCCGCGCAGGCGGGACAGCGACAGGCCGAGCCGGTCCTTCTCGATGCGCTGGGGCGCGTCGTTCGGTGGGTAGCCCTGCATGCAGGCATAGATGCATGCGCCGATGGCGTAGATGTCGGTCCAGGGCCCCATGGAGGAATCGCGCCGGTACATCTCGGGCGCCGCGAAGCCGGGCGTATACATCGGACGGATGAAATTGCCCTCTTTCGACAGCACCTCGCGCGCGGCGCCGAAATCGATCATGACCGCGCGGTCGTCGTCGGTCACGAAGATGTTGGCCGGCTTGATGTCCAGGTGCAGCATCTTGTGCTGATGCACGATCCGAAGGCCTCGAAGGATCTCGTCGAAGAGCGAACGAATCGTGGACTCGCGGAACACCTTCTGCTTCTTCAGGTCGCGCGCGGTCACGATGAAGTCCTGCAGGGTTGCCCCCTCCAGGTAGTTCATGACCATGTAGACCGTTTCGTTCTCGCGGAAGAAGTTGAGCACGCTCACCACGGACGCGTGCGATATCTGCGCAAGCGATCGCCCTTCCTCGAAGAAGCTCTTCAAGCCAAGGCGGTAGAGCGACAGCTTCTCCGGCGGGATCTGGGGCGCCAGTTCCCCCGTGCCCCGCGTGGCCAGGGAAGAAGGCAGATACTCCTTGATCGCGACCTGCTGGCCATCGGGGTCCACGGCGAGATACACCACGCCAAAGCCTCCGGCCGACAGGCGGCGCACGATGCGATAGCCGCCGATGACCGTATCGGGCAGCAGGGGCGACGGTTTGACCTTTGACATAATCCGGGAGTTTCGCCCGAAGGCGATGATGCGGCAAGCGAACGCCGTGCCGTCGCCTCGGGGCCCGCAAACACATTCACAGCAAGACGTTCACAGCGAGGCGCGATGGCAGTTTACAGCATGACCGGCTATGCCAGCGGTCAGAATGGCCCGGTGGGAAGCGCGTTGGACGCCGAAGGCCGGACGTCCTTGTCCGCAGGGCGCCTGGGCGTCGAGATACGTTCGGTGAACAGCCGCTTTCTCGACCTCACTTTCAAGCTGCCGGAAGAACTTCGGCAACACGAGGCCGCACTGCGCGAACTCATTGCGGCGCGGGTCAAGCGCGGCAAGGTCGAGCTGCGCGCATCCATCGACGGCGCGGCGCATGCCGGCATCGGGGAACCCTCGACCAGGCTCCTGCAAAGACTCAACGGCCTCCAGGATTCGATCAAGGCCTGGCTGCCGGAGGCGCGAGAACTGAGCGTGGCGGACGTGCTGCGCCTGGCTGCCGGCGACATTCAGACACCGGGCGATCGGGGCGCCGACCTCCTGGAATTGGCCGGCAAGACGCTGGATGCTCTCCTCGCCGCGCGCGAGCGCGAGGGAACACGTCTCGCGCGGATGCTGCTGGACCATCTTTCGCAATTGCGCAAACTGGCTGCTCAGGCGGGGCCGCTCATCCCCACGCTGGTCGAACAGCAGCGCGCGCGTTTTCTGGAACGATGGAAGGACGCCATGGGCCTGGGCACTGGAGTCCCGCCCGAAGCCGCGCAGGACAGGGCACTCAGCGAAGCCACCGCCTTCGCGATCCGCATCGATGTCGCCGAGGAACTCACTCGGCTCAATTCACACCTCGAAGAAATCGAGCGCCTGGTCAACAAGGGTGGCGAGATCGGCAAGCGCCTGGATTTCCTGATCCAGGAGCTGCATCGTGAAGCCAACACCCTGGGCTCGAAATCAGCGACGCTGGAGCTCACGCGCATCGGCGTCGACATGAAAGTGCTGATCGAGCAGATGCGCGAGCAAGTTCAGAATATCGAATAGCGAACCCGCGCATGGATTACCCCGGCAATATCTTCGTCGTCGCGGCCCCCAGCGGCGCCGGCAAATCGAGCTTGGTCAAGGCCTTGATGGAACTCGATTCGGCCGTGCAGCCCTCGGTGTCACACACGACTCGCCCGCCCCGAGGCCAGGAAAAGCACGGACGCGAGTATTTCTTCGCCTCCCATCCCGAGTTCGACGCCATGATCGAGGCCGAAGCCTTCGTCGAATGGGCGCATGTACACGGCCAACGCTACGGAACGTCGAAGAAGGCCATCGAGGAACGGATTGCTCAGGGCGCCGACGTCATCCTCGAGATCGATTTTCAAGGCGCGTTGCAGATCCAGAAGACCTTCGCGAATGCGGTCATGATCTTCATCCTGCCGCCAAGTTGGGAAGAGCTGCGCTCCCGGCTCGAAAGGCGCGGCGAGGATAGCCCCGAGGTCATCGAGTTGCGGCTGCGAAATGCGGCCGAGGAGATGGCGCGTGCCAGTGAATTCGACTTCGTTATAATCAATGAGTTATTTGAGCGTGCCCTTTTCGACTTGAAAGCGATAGTCCACGCTCAGCGGCTCCGGTATTCCGCACAGCGCCGCGCGCGTGCCGAGACGTTCGCCGCCCTGAACATCCCCTGATCCGCCCCACGTTCTTACGCCGAAAGTTCCTCATGGCCCGCATTACCGTCGAAGACTGCCTGCAACACATCCCCAATCGCTTTCAGCTCGTCCTGGCTGCCACGTACCGGGCACGCATGCTGAGCCAGGGTCACGCGCCCAAGATCGAGAGCAAGAACAAGCCGGGCGTGACGGCACTGCGCGAAATCGCCGAAGGCAAGATCGGTCTGGAGATGCTGAAGAAAGTCCCCGGCTGAGCCGATGCGGCCCAGCAACAAGGAAGCACCGCATGCGGTGCTTTTTTTGTGATTGAATGCGTGGCCCAGGTTGCCACGCTAAAGTGACATCCATGAGTGCGGTCGTCAAGTCACAGTCCGAGGTTGCATCAGGTCCACGGCCGAGCCCTGCAGCCTTGAACGCGGCCGCCGCCAGCTTTGCGGCCCTGACCGCCAGACTCGACTATCTCAGTGCGGATGACATCGAACAGGTCCGCCGCGCCTATCGCTTCGCCGACGAGGCCCATCTCGGCCAGCTGAGAAACAGCGGCGAACCCTACATCACACATCCCATTGCCGTCGCCGCGCAATGTGCGGAATGGAAGCTCGACGCCCAGGCCCTGATGGCCGCGCTGCTGCACGACGCGATCGAGGACTGCGGTGTCACGAAGGCCGAACTGATCGAGCGCTTCGGCGCCCCGGTGGCCGAACTGGTCGACGGACTGACCAAGCTGGACAAGCTCCGGTTCAACACGCGCGAGGAGAATCAGGCCGAATCCTTCCGCAAGATGCTCCTGGCCATGGCGCGGGACGTGCGGGTCATCCTCATCAAACTCGCCGACCGTACGCACAACATGCGCACGCTCGACGACGCACCGCGCGAGAAATGGGCGCGCATCTCGCGCGAGACCCTCGACATCTACGCGCCGATCGCGCACCGGCTCGGCCTGAATCAGACCTATCGCGAGCTGCAGGACCTGTCTTTTCACCATCTTCGGCCGTGGCGCTACGCCATCCTCGCGAAGGCAGTTGCCAAGGCCCGGGGCCGACGACGCGACCTGATCCAGAAGGTGCAACAGGAAGTCGAGACGGCCTTCGCGGCAGCGGGAATGAGCGTGCGAATTGCAGGCCGCGAAAAGACCCTCTATTCCATCTACCGCAAGATGGATGAAAAGCATCTGAGCTTCGCCCAGGTCACCGACATCTACGGCTTCCGGCTGATCGTGCCCACGGTGATCAATTGCTATACGGGGCTCGGCATCCTGCACCAGATGTACAAGCCGCTTCCGGGCAAGTTCAAGGACCACATTGCGATCGCCAAGCTCAACGGCTATCAATCGCTCCACACCACGCTCGTCGGGCCGGCCGGCGTCAACGTGGAATTCCAGTTGCGTACGGAAGCCATGCATGTGGTGGCCGAATCCGGCGTCGCCGCCCACTGGCTCTACAAGGCCGCGGAGCCGGCCGCAGCAACCAGCGAGCGCCTTGGCGCGAAGTGGCTCCAGTCGCTGCTGGACATCCAGGACGAGACACGCGACGCCGCCGAGTTCTGGGACCACGTCAAGGTCGACCTGTTTCCCGATGCCGTCTATGTGTTCACGCCCAAGAGCCAGATCATGGCACTGCCGCGTGGTGCCACGGTCGTGGATTTCGCCTATGCGATCCACAGCAACATCGGCGACCACACCTCCGCCGCGCGCATCAACGGCGACCAGGTGCCGCTGCGTACCGAGCTCAAGAACGGCGACGTCGTCGAGATCATCACCGCGCCCGTATCGACGCCCAATCCCGCATGGCTGGGTTTCGTACGCACCGGCCGGGCACGCTCGAAGATCCGGCACTACCTGAAAACGCTCGCACATGCGGAATCCGAAGGTCTGGGCGAGAAACTGCTCGCGCAGGCCTTGCGCGCTGAGGGCCTCGGCAAGCTTCCGGAAGACGACGCCGACCACCAGCAGATCTGGGAAAAGCTCCTTCGCTTTACCGGCAATCGCACGCGCTCCGAGCTGCTCACCGACATCGGCCTGGGCAAACGCATTGCCTCCATCGTCGCCAAGCGATTGATGGCGCTGCTGGCAGAGCGTGGCGAGAAGCCCGATGCCCTGCTGCTCAGCCGCGAACGTTTCACCGCGCACGAAGTCGTCTCGCAAGGTGCGGTCACGCTCGACGGCAGCGAGAACTCCTCCGTACGCTTCGCGTTGTGCTGCCGCCCCATTCCCGGCGATTCGATCGTCGGCTATCTTGGCCACGGCGAGGGCCTCGTCGTGCACACCGAGGAATGCGGCGTCGGCCAGCGCCTGCGCTACAAGGACAGCGAGCGCTTCTTTGCCGTCGAATGGGCCGACGAGCCGGTGCGCACTTTCGAAACCGGCATCGTCGTGACGGTGCGCAACGACAAGGGCGTGCTGGCGCGGGTGGCCGCGACGCTTGCCGATGCGGAAGCCGACATTACGCACGTGGAAATGGCCGACGAGACGCCGCAGGATTCGACCGACCTGCGCTTCGTGATCGCCGTGCGCGATCGCACGCATCTCGAGGCAGTGCTGCGTGCCGCGCGGCGCACCTCCTCCGTGCTCGCCGCCGCCCGAACGGTCCCGGCCCCCTGACCGCCTCAGGCGCCGGACGAAGGCGCCGGATAGCTGACCCCCAGCACCTCGATCTCGTGCACGCCGCCCGGCGTCGCGAGCTTCACCACATCGCCTTCACGCGCCTTCAGCAGCGCGCGCGCGATCGGCGAGATCCAGCTGACCTGCGACTGCGCGCTGTTCGCCTCGTCGATGCCGAGAATGGTGACGACGCGCTCGGCACCTGCCTCGTCGGCATAGCGGACCGTCGAGCCGAAGAAGACCTGGTCGCTGCCGTGGTGGACCGAGGGGTCCGTCACCTCCGCCACCTCGAGACGCTTGGTGAGGAAGCGGATGCGCCGATCGATCTCGCGCAGGCGCTTCTTGCCGTAGAGATAGTCGCCGTTCTCCGAGCGGTCGCCATTCTTCGCCGCCCAGTGCACGGCCTCCACGACCTTCGGCCGCTCGACGTCCATCAGCTCGAGCAGTTCGGCGCGCAGCCGCGCGTAGCCCGCCGGCGTGATGTAGTTCTTGGTGCCGGCCGGCAAGGGCGGCAGCCCGCCGCTGTCGGCGGCGTCGTCATCGTCCGAATCGCTTTCCTTGGTGAAGGCCTTGTTCATTGCACAACCTCGAAAAAAAAGCCCGCAACCTCCTGCGTTGCGGGCTTCGTGGATGCCGGTTCTCCGGCACCTCGCAAATCCCTCATGGTCGCCCGTTCCGGCAGGCGTGCGATTCGTTGTATCACATCGGAATCAGCCCCGACACCTAGTCCGACGTGCTGATGACTTCACCGAATCCCTGCCATTGGGTGCCGGTGAAGCGCGCCAGCTGGCCCTGTTTCACGAGTGCGAAGTCCGTCGGGCTGGTGTTGAGCGACATGCCCGTCAGAAGCAGCGGGAGCTTCAGGTTCTTGATGTTCGCCGCCTGCTTCATGACGTTTTCCCGCGTGAGATCGTTGCCGCACTGCTTGAGGATCTGGACCATGGTCTGCGCCGCCAGGTAGGCATACACGTTGGAAGCGTCCTTCGGATCGCCCTCGCGGTAATAGCGGCCCATGAACGCGCGCCATTCAAGCATCGCCGGATCATCCTTCCACTGCGGATCGTTGGGGTCCTTGTAGTACTGCAACGTGAGCAGGCCGACCGACTTGTCGAGCCCCGCGGGGGCGAGGACCGAACCGACCGAAGCGCCGACGTTGTTGACGATGTGCAGGGGCTTCCAGCCCGAGTCGTAGGCCTTGCGGATGGCTTGCGCGGCGAACTTCGGGGTGGTGATGTCGATGAAGGTGTCAGCGCCGGAGGCCTGCAAGGTCAGGATCTGCGAATCCACGGTCGGATCGGTCACCTCATAGGTGGCTTCCGCGATGATCATGCCGGCCCCCTTCGCGCCCAGGCCGTCCTTCACGCCCTTGAGCAGATCTTTGCCGTAATCGTCGTTCTGATAGAGGATCGCCACCTTGGCATTCGGCTTTTCCTTCAGAAGGTACTTGGCGTAGATCACACCCTCGGCCTGATAGCTCAGATTGAAGCCCAGCGTCCACGGAAAGTTCTTCGGGTCCGCCCACTTGGTAGCACCGGTGGCCAGCAGCAGATGCGGCACCTTCTTCGCGTTGACGTACTTGTGGATGGCCGAATTGCTCGGCGTCCCCAGCGTCTGGAACAGAGCCAGCACTTCGTCCTGCTCGACCAGTTTCCGGACCTGCTCGACGGCCTTCGGCGGGCTGTAGCCATCGTCCAGGCTGATCAGGTTGATCTTGCGGCCATTGATACCGCCGCTATCGTTGACCATCCTGAAATAGGCCTGTTCGAGCTTGCCGATCGTGCCGTAGGCCGACGCGGGACCGCTGTAGGGCATGGTCTGGCCGAGCTTGATCTCGGTATCCGACGCGCCCGGTCCGTATTTCCTTTGCGCGAGCGCAGGTGCGACGACGACCGACAAGGCGACGGCGACCCAGCCGGCGACCCGGGCCGCGCAACGGTTTGGACTCCATTTCATGATGTCTCCTTCAATGTCATCAAACACAAATCGGAGCGGCCCTGCGGCCGAACCGCGCGAGAAGCGCACAGGCGCTCAACGGCGCCACCTGCCCAGGCGGACGCAGACAAGCCGTACCAGACCGGCGACGCCAGTGGGCATGACATACATGAACGCGATGAGGAACACGCCATAGATCGCCCACGGCGCCGCCTTCGAAATCTGGTCCGCCAGGTTCGGCACGAACTGTATGAACAAGGCGCCGTAGATCGCGCCCTGGATCGATGCCAGTCCGCCAATCACGATACCGACCACCAGAGAAATCGACAGCAGGATGGAAAAGGAATCCGGCGCGACGAACTGAACCACGATCGCACCCAGCGCGCCGGAAACGCCGGTGAACATCGCCGAGACGCCGAAGGTCATCGACTTGACCATGGCGGTGTTGACGCCCATGGCTTCGGCGGCAATGGGCTGGTCGCGGATGGCGACCATCGCGCGGCCCATCCGTCCTCGCAGCAGGTTCCATCCGATCGCGAACATGCCCAGCGCGCAAAGCAGCACGACGAAGTAGAGCCACTGGTCCTGCGACAGGCCGCTCCACGCCGGCGCTTCGGGCTTGGCAATGACAATGCCCTGCGCACCGCCGGTCCATCCCTCGATGTGCCTGTACTTCAGGATCTGCGGCATCGCCACGCCGAGCGCGTAGGTCGCGAGCGCCAGATAGAGCCCCTCGAGCCGCAGCGCCGGCAGGCCGAAGAGGAAACCCGCCAGCAGGCAGACCGCACCCGCCGCCGGCACGGTCAGCCAATACGGCACGCCGAATCTGTCCATCAGAATCGCGGCGACGTACGCGCCGGTGGCATAGAAAGCCCCGTGGCCCAGCGATATCTGGCCGTTGTAGCCGGTCAGCATGTTCAGCCCGAGCAATGCGATCGCGTAGACAAGCGCGAGCGTGAGCTGGAACACCCGGTAGTTGCTGAGCACGAAGGGCAATGCACATGCAATCGCCATGAGGAGCAACAGCCACGCGACGCGAGCGGCAAGATTCGAAGGACGCGCAGCGTCGGACATGATCAGACCCGCGTCACCCGGACCTTGCCGAACAGGCCCGAAGGCCGCACGACCAGCACGCCGATGATCAGAACCAGCGCGACGGTCAGTCTGATGTCGGTGCCAAGGATCGCGCCGACCACGTTTTCAAGCACCCCGACGATGAATCCGCCGAGCACCGCGCCGCCCGGACTGTCGATGCCGCCCAGCAGCGCTCCGGCGAACGCGTAGAGAAGGATGCCGGCCATCATGTTCGGCTCCAGGAAAACGGCCGGCGCGACCATGATGCCGGCGATGGCTCCGATCGCTGCAGCGAGCCCCCATCCCAAGGCCAGCATCCATCCGACCCGAATGCCGACCAGGCGGCTCGAGGCCGGGTTCTGTGCCGCCGCGCGCATGGCCAGGCCGAGTGGCGTGAAACGGAAGAACACGAACACCAGAGCCAGGACGATGAGCGTGATGCCGATCGAGCCCAACTCGTGCGAGGACACGTAGGAATTGCCGAAAAGCGGCCGCTCCGGAAATGGGCTCGGAAAGGGTTTGATCGTGTAGCTGAAGATCCAGCCAGCAAGACTGTTGAGGATGACCAGCAATCCTATGAAGACAATCACGACCGACAGAATCGGCGCGTTTTCCACCGGCTGCACGATGACCCGCTCGATCAGCACACCGATCACGAATGCGGCGGCGACCGTGATGAAGAAGGCCCCCCAGTACGGCAGGCCGGCCTGCATCAGGCTCCACGAGATGTAGGTGGAGAACATCGCCAGTTCGCCCTGCGCAAAGTTCACGAGATGCGTGGCCTGATAGATCATCACCAGCGCCAACGCAACGCTGGCGTAGATGCCGCCGCTGGCGAGGCCCGAGAACATTTGATGCAGCAGGGCGTTCATGAGGGCTCGCTAGTAACCGAGGTACGAACGACGCACGGCTTCGTCGTTGCGGATCCGCTCGGCGGTGCCCGAGATCACGACGCGGCCGGTCTCGAGCAGGTACGCGTGATCGGCAAGCTGCAACGCGAGCGCCGCGTTCTGCTCCACCAGCAGCATGCTCACGCGGTCCTGCCGGTTGATTTCGCCAAGGATCTCGAAGAGCTCCTGCACGATGCGCGGAGCGAGTCCGAACGAGGGCTCGTCCAACAGGAGGAGCCGCGGCCGGAGCATCAGCGCACGCGACACGGCGAGCATCTGCTGCTCGCCGCCCGACAAGGTGCCGGCCTGCTGGTGCCGGCGCTCCTTCAGGCGCGGAAAGCAGCTGTAGATACGCTCGAAGTCCGCGGCCACCTCGGCCTTGTCGCGCCGCGTATAGGCACCGAGGCGCAGGTTTTCCTCGACGCTCAGATCGACAAATGTGCCGCGGCCATCCGGCACGTGTGCAACACCCAGTCGGACAATGCCTTCCGTGCTGCGGCCATCGATGCGAGTGCCCGACAGGTGGATCTCGCCCTTGGTCTTCACCATGCCGCAGACCGCGCGCAGGGTCGTCGTCTTGCCTGCGCCATTGGCGCCCAGGATGGTGGTGATGCCGCCCTCCTCGACGCTGAAGTCCATTCCGTGCAGAACCCGGATCGCCCCGTATTGGGCGTGGAGGCCTCGCACGTCGAGCAGTCGGGCGGCCATCAGATCTGCCCTCCCAGATAGGCGCGGATGACCTCGGGATTGTTCTGAACCTCCGCCGGCGTTCCTTCGGCGATGAGGCGGCCGAAATCCAGCGCCACCACGCGGTCGGAGACCCGCATCACGAGATTCATGTGATGTTCGACCAACAGCATCGTGAGCTGCAGCCGCTCTCGCACATGGCGCAACAGATCCATCAGCTTGCCGACCTCCTCATGGTTGAGGCCACCAGCGGGCTCGTCGAGCAGAAGCAGCCTCGGCTGGCTCGCGAGCGCCCGGGCGAGTTCGACGCGTTTGAGCGTGCCGAAAGGCAGGTCCATGACTCGGTTGTCGGCGACGCGACCCAGATCCAGGAGTTCAATCAGTTCTTCGGCCCGCGTTTCCAGCGCCCGTTCTTCCCGCCGCACCCATGGAAGCCGCAGCGCATTGGCGAGAAAGCCGCTGCGCGTGCGGCAATGGCCGCCGACCAGGATGTTCTGCCTCACGCTCATTGTCCCGAACAGCGCCAGGTTCTGGAAGGTCCGCCCGATCCCGAGCGCCGCGACGCCGTGCGCCGGTGTGGCAACCAGCGGCGCGCCTTCGAAAATGATGCTGCCTTCGCTGAACGAGTACAGGCGCGACAGGCAATTGAAGAGCGTCGTCTTGCCGGCACCGTTCGGCCCGATCAATCCGACGATGTGCCCCGCCGCGACCGAAAACGACACCCCGTCGAGCGCCGTGATACCGCCAAAGCGCACGGTGACCCCTTCAACACGCAGCAACTCAGCACGGACAGCAGGCGAGGCGATCTTCTGCTCCTTGTGCCGGCGACGGCCGGGTAACTCCGCGGCAAGCCAAATGAAATGGCGTAGCGGAAACAGAAAGATACCGAAGGCGTGATCGCTCAAAAGTCCGGCTTTACCCTTGCCTTGAACCGGCGTGTGCTCACGACCCGGGAACGTGCACGAGTTCGCCCTTGTCAGTGGCAGTTCAGCTGTACGGGAGCACAGTGGCAGCCACCATGCAGCGCCTGACCAAGATCATCGACTCCTTGAAAAATGTCCAAGGCACAAGCGCGCTCCGTCGAGTTCTCGTCCGGCGCATCCTGGGGCTCACCCTGATCGTTGCCGGGCTCAGCATGCTCATGTCCGGCATCGAGACTGTGCTGTTTCACTGAGCAATCCCGCCGACCGCGCCCGAGTCAAAGAAAGGCTCCGCCCGCCGAAGGGCAGAAGGGTGGCAGCGCGCCACGGGGACGCTGCCATGCGTAAGCGGGAGGGCTGGATGGACGCCGCCGGGTCCTCTCGTGGGCGAAGGTGGCGTGAAGCGACTAGCCGCGCAGCGGACTGCCCAAGCCGAGCGGGCAGGCTTGTGATGCGACATGAGCCCACTGCCCCCGCTCTCCTTGCAACGCCTGCTGGCGCAGCCTAGCTCCTCAACCTGATCAGCCAGATTGGGCACTAGCACAAGCACGAGGCAAGGTGTCAGCTTCAGATCAGGCTTGGAACGTCACCGTGTGTAACAATAAAGTGTTACATACAGGAGGCACCGCCAACGCATGCCCAAGTTCATCTTAATGAAGGGTCCCGCTATGACCAAGCAGTATGCCCTGCTCTCGACGAAAACCACCATCGGCCGAGCGTCAACCAATGACATCGTGCTCGACTCGATGCAGGTCAGTCGCCAGCACGCCGTTGTAACGATAGATGGTCCGTTCGTGACCATCGACGATCTGGGCAGTTGCAATGGTCTCTTCGTCAACGGGGTCAGGGTGAGATCCCAGGTGTTGGTCGGCGGTGATGAAATCTCGATTGGCAGCTTCAAGATCCGCTTTCTGTCGAGTGACCACGATTTTTCAGCGGACGCGTTGCGCCTGATGACGGAGCCGGAATTTTTGGTGGACCCTGATCGCACCCGCGAAACGTCACTGAACCAGTTCTTCTGAGGAGGCGCGGAAGCCGACGCCCATGGCGCGGTGCAGGTTGCAGGCTACCCGGTACTGCCCCGGGCCAGGTGCCGGCTGCCTCTTTCGGAGGCACCGCGTCGCAAGCCACGCCAGTCAACGATCTGGAGCGATGCGCACATGGTTCTCCACAGCATTGTCCCCACAAATGAGGGAAAACCCCGGGTCGCCTCGGGCGCCGATGTTCGGCGCGGCATCTTGTTGCGTGACCGGGGCTCACGTGAAATAGCGACAGTCGCCGGCATCGGGGAACCGCTCGCAATGGGCGGGCGCCGTAGCAACCCCTACCAGCGCCGATCGACTGTCTACGATGCAAATGCTGAGCCGACAATATGTCAGGGCCAAGAAACTCCGGCCTTCATCCAATCGGGCGGCAGTGGGCAGCGGTGGCGATGAGTCACGGCAAGGAACGCCCCTTCAGATCAAGCGACCCTGCAAAACTATCCGTCGGCGAATGCATTGAACGTCGAGGGTCCGTCAATGGACTGCCGGCGTCCGCGACGCGCAATGTCCGTCCCCCACGCAGTCGCGTACCGCGAGGCCCAACGGCCCAGCCGCTGCGCTGACTGGACGCATCATCCTCAGGCGAGCTTTCGTCCGGCACCTCGATTGGCGGATCTGCAGCATCGAGCGCGGGACGTGATGAGTCCCCCGGAAACTCCCCAAAAGAAAATGGCCTAGAGGGAATCATTCCTCTAGGCCATTCGAGAGAGTGGTGCGGCTGGCAGGATTCGAACCCACGACCCCTTGGTTCGTAGCCAAGTACTCTATCCAACTGAGCTACAGCCGCACAGCTTGCGAGTATAGCATGCGTTTGGATGCCCTCGACACGCCGGAGCGCCGCCGCTGGCGGGCGGCAGAACCGGGCGAGAGGCCGATCGTGGCTGCGGCCACGTCGACCCAAGAGAAGAAGATCTGCGACTGACCGCGTTGGATTCCAGCCGCGCTGACGACCTTCATCAGATGGCCTGCGCGGCACGCAGCGCGGCGATATCTGCATCACAGCGACCGATCGAGCGCAGGATCGCGTCAGTGTGTGCACCAACCGCAGGCACCGGGTCCATCCGGAAATCAAAAGCGCTCTGGCGGCCCGGCGGGAGGAGCACAGGAATCAGTCCTGCCGGCGAACCCACCTCGCACCAACGGTCGCGCGCCTTGAGTTGCGGATGAGCCCAAAGGCCAGCCATGTCGTTCATGCGCGCATTCGCTATCTGCATGGCGTCGAGACGCTCGAGCACCTGCGCAGTGCTCAGCACTCCGAAGGTGTCGAGGATGATGGCCTCCAGCGCCGCACGGTTCTCGTTGCGTCGCGCATTGCTGTCGAAGCGTACGTCGCCGGCCAGCCGCGGCTGCTGAAGCACGCCTTCGCAGAACACGCGCCATTCGCGCTCGTTCTGCAGGCCCAGCATCACCGTGCCGCCGTCGCCCACCGCAAAGGGGCCGTACGGATAGATCGTCGCGTGCGAAGCGGCGCTTCGCGGCGGCGGCGGTGCGCCGTCATAGGCGTAGTACATCGGGTAGCCCATCCATTCCGCGAGCGACTCGAGCATCGAGACATCGATGTGCGATCCCTTGCCGGTCTTCCCGCGCTGCAGCAGCGCGCTCAGGATGCCGGTGAACGCATACATGCCGGCTGCGATGTCTGCAATTGAATTGCCTGACTTGCACGGTGTCTCGGGAGTCCCCGTGATGGACAGGAAGCCGGCCTCGCTCTGGATCAGAAGGTCATAGGCCTTCTTGTCGCGATAGGGACCATCCTCGCCATAGCCCGAGATGTCGCACACGATCAGCGACGGATGGCGGGCCTGCAGCGTCTCGGCGTCAAAGCCCATGCGTGCCGCCGCGCCGGGTGCGAGGTTCTGAACCAGCACATCGGCGCCGGCCACGAGATCCTGCAGGACGGCCAGCGCAGCGGGATGCTTCAGGTTCAGCGTGAGACTCTCCTTCGAGCGGTTGACCCACACGAAATGCGAGGCTTCGCCGGCCACCCGCTGGTCGTAGGCGCGCGCGAAATCACCCCCTCCGGGACGCTCGACCTTGATGACGCGCGCCCCCAAATCCGCCAGCTGGCGGGTACAGAAAGGAGCGGCGATGGCGTGCTCCAGCGAAACAACGGTAATGCCATCCAGGGGGCGTGTCATGGTCTGTGTCCGGATCGGAGCGAGAAGGTCTGCAGCAGCCCCGGCGGATGTTCGGGCTCGCAGGAATGAATGAAGAATGCGGCGAGCTGCGCTTCAGAAGCGATGACCGAGCGCGCCATCAGGGTCAGGCCAGCGTGGCCGTGGCTCGCATCGCGAGCCAGCCGTCTGCGTCTTCTGCCCACAGGTGGACGGTCTTGCCGTCAGCGTCCGGACGGCCATGCACGCGGAACGCGGTGACGTCGAAGATCGGCCGCACGGCGCGAAACTCGAAGCGTGACAGTCGGGCCTGCGGCATCTCGCGCCGCAGCAGGTCAACCAGCAGCGTCGCGATCAGTGGGCCATGTACGACGAGGCCCGGGTAGCCCTCGACCTCGGTCACGTAGCGGCGATCGTAGTGAATGCGATGGCCGTTGAACGTCAGCGCCGAATAGCGGAACAGCAACACGTCATCCGGTGCGACCCCTCGACTGAAAGCGGCGTCTTTCGGCGCGGGCGTCGGCTGTGCGGGAACATCGCCCGGCACTGGCGCAGCCCTGTAGACGATGTCGTGCTCCTCGGTCAACGCCAGCCCACGCGCATTGTGGATCTCGTGCCGTACGAGCACGAATACCAGCTCACCGCTCCGGCCCGCCTTGTGGTCGACCGATACGATCGTCGAGATGCGACGCGCAGCGTCGCCGACCGTCAGCGGATTGCCCGCTTCCCAGGACAGCCGCCCGCCCGCCCACATCCGGCGCGGCAAGGGCACCGGCGGCAGGAAGCCGCCGCGCCGCGGGTGCCCGTCCGGTCCGATCTCGGACTGACGGTGGTGAGGCAGGAAATAGAGCCAGTGCCACAGCTCCGGAAGCCGCGATCCCGGGATGGGCGGCGGATCGTCTCGATCGAGAGTCGCCGCCAACCCGCGCACCGGCGCGGCCGTGATCTCGTCGGCGAAGGTCTCGCTGCGACCTTGCCAGGCTTGCAGCCGCGCCAGCGACGCGGCATCGATGGGAACCGAAATGTTGTCGTTCGAGGAGTCCATGCCGCGATGGTCGCGCGCACGCGCCTTGCACGCAATTTGCGAATTCGCAACCGAGTCTTCTGAGATTCCGAAGCCTTGATAGGATGGCCGGATGCATTTCGACCTGAACGACCTGCGGCTTTTCGTGGCCGCGGCCGAACTCGGCAACCTCACCCGCGCTGCCGAACGCCAGCACCTGTCGCTCGCCGCCGCCAGCGCGCGCATCAGGGGGCTGGAGGCCCAGGCCGGCCTGCAGCTGCTGTCGCGCGAGGCGCGGGGCGTGAGGCTTCTTCCACCTGGAGAAGCCTTCCTCCACCATGCCCGCCTCCTCCTGAACCAGACGGAGCGATTGCGCGCCGACCTGCTTGAATACGGTGGCGGCCTGCGCGGACACCTGCGCGTGTTCGCAAACACGACGGCAGTCACCGACTTCCTGCCGGAGGTCCTGCCGGGATTCCTGGCCAGCCATCCGCAGGTGAACATGGAGCTTCAGGAAAAACCGAATGCTCAGATCCCATCCGGAGTACTGGACGGGCGGGCCGACATCGGCATCGTCGCCGGTGATGTCGACACGCTGGGGTTGGAGTCCATCCACTTCAGCACCGACCGTCTGGTGCTCGTCACCTCGCGCAAGCACCGCTTCGCGCGCCGCCGCCGCGTTGCCTTCGCCGAGACCCTGGACGACGACATGATCGGCATGCACGAAGGCAGCACGCTCCAGACATTCCTCGCCGAAATCACCCGCAAGCTCGGCAAGCGCCAGAAGCTGCGCATCCAGCTCGGCAGCTTCGACGCGATGTGCCGCATGATCGGCCGGGGCGTGGGCATCGGCGTCGTGCCCGAATCGGCTGCGCGCCGCAATCAAGAGAGCATGCAGCTCGCGCTGATCCCTCTGACGGACACCTGGTGCGTCCGCGAGCGCCATCTGCTGGTACGCGACCGCACGACGCTGCCCACCTATGCGCAGGCGCTGGTCGACGCGCTGTGCCGCCATTACGCCAGAGGTGCCGATTCCAGCGACCGCAATTCCGGATCCGACACAGCCACCTGACCCTGCAATGACTGAAGCAGCCTCCGTCGGGCGATCACCCACGCATGAGGACGCACCCGGGAAGGCAGGAAATTACGAGGACTGCTCCGCCATCTGCACGATCTTTCGCGCCATGCTCCAGCGGTGCACCTCGCTCGGGCCGTCGTAGATGCGGAAGGCGCGCATGTCCGTGAAGATGCGCATGATCGGCGTCTCACCAGTGACGCCCTGCCCGCCCAGGATCTGCACGCACCGGTCGACCACGCGCCATTGGGCCTCGGAGCACACCACCTTCGCGCGGCTGGACTCGAAGTTGCACTTGTTCCCCTGGTCGAGCAGCCAGGCCGTATGCCAGATGTGCAGGCGCGCGGTGTGAAGGTCCATGTCGTTGTCGGCCAGCATGAAGCCCACGCCCTCATGCTCGGCGAGCGGCTTGCCGAAGGCCTGCCGCCGGCCCGCATAGCGAACGGCCAGATCGTGCGCCCGGCGGGCCTGGCCGAGCCAGCGCATGCAATGCGTCAGGCGTGCCGGTGCCAGCCGCACCTGCGCATAACGGAAGCCTTTGCCCAGCTCGCCCAGGATGTCGACGGCCGGCACACGCAGGTTCTCGAAGCTCAGCACGCCGTGGCCGCCAGTGAAGCAGGCATCCATGGCATCCATGCTGCGCTCGAGCCGGATGCCCGGCCGGTCCATGTCTGTCAGGAACATGGTGGCGGAGCCATCCTCCATGCGCGCCATCACGATTGCGTAGTGCGCGCCTTCGGCACCGGTGATGAACCACTTCGTGCCATTGATGACGTAGTCATCGCCGTCGCGCACGGCGGTGGTCGCGAGCATCGATGGGTCAGCACCGGCGCCGGGCGAGGGCTCCGTCATCGCGAAGCAGGAGCGCGTTCGGCCCTCCACCTGGGGACGCAGCCAACGCTCCTTCTGGGCGTGGCTCGCGACCACTTCCATCAGGTGGATGTTGCCTTCGTCAGGAGCGTGGATATTGAGCGCCGTGGGACCGAGCCACGAATACCCCGCTTCCTCGAACACCGCAGCCTTGGCCACATGGCTCAGTCCGAGGCCACCCATTTCCCTTGAAGCGTGCGGCGTGAGCAAGCCAGCCGCGCGAGCCCGGGCGACCAATTCCTGGCGCAACGCTTCGCTGGGTCCATGCGAACTCTGGCGCTCGTCGTTCTCGAGCGGGATCACCTGCTCCGCGATGAAGCGGCGGGTACGCTCCTGAAGCTCGACGATCTCGGGTGGCAATTCGAAGTTCATGTTGTTCAGCGGGAGTAGGACATCGATCGGCGCACGGCAGTGTAGGCGCGATGCACCTCACCGGCGGCCACCCTCGCAGCCATTTGCGAGCTTTCACAAGCGCCGGATATCGCAGCCGCTTGGCTGGATCAGCCAGTGAAGAGCCTGGACCTCTCCATGACGATCCTGTGGACCGCGTCCAACTCCTCGAAGTCGTGGCGCAACTGGTCGCGGTCATACGGCTCGCCGGCGGCAATGAGCTGCATCCACCTGTCGCAGGTGTCGCGCTTCGCTTTCCATGCCTCGAAGGCGGCCCGGAATTCTTCCCACTGAATAGACATCGCCGCTCCTTTCGAAACCTGCAGTATGAAGGCCGCGAGTGGCGCCATCACCATGACGATGCGCTCGCGCGAAAAGATCGTCGCAGACATGCCACGACTCCACCCCATGGACTCATGGTGGAAAGCCCCCTGTATGTGTTCGCGGCCCAGACGCTGACGAAAGGATGCCAGAGGAACGCTGCCCTCAATCCGGATCTGGCAACAAGCTGGCATCAGAGGCAGGAAGCACAGGACAAACTATCGATTTGATAGCAAACGTCCTATATGAGATGCGGCTTGAGTGGTAGGCCGTGCTGGACTTGAATCAGCGACCAACGGATTATGAGGCACTTGTCCTTGTGTTTATAGACGTCTAGCCTCGGCCGTTGCCATCTGGTTTTTCTCTTACTATTCAACCACGTATACTTATCCTGCCGTCTGTCATAGTACAATGTAGTCTAGGTTAATCTAGGTCGATACCATGACAAGCACCGTGACAAGAAAACCAAAGGGTGGCCCGTCGGCAGGCGGGCGCGGCCTGTCCGCAAAGGCCGTCGAGTCACTGAGGCCGGGGCAAATGCGCACGGACGGGAGCGAGGGGTACGGCAGCCTCAAGGCCAGGAACAGAGGCGTTGTTGGGGCACCGGTCATCGAGTTCCTCTTTGAATACTGGTGGCATGACGGAGAGGGGGCAAAGGCAAAGCCTGTGCGGATCACGCTCGGGCGCTTCGGGGACGGCGCGGGCAGACTCACCCTGTCGGAAGCGAGGGACAAGGCTAGAAGCCTTGCAGCCGCCGTGCGCGAGGGTCGCGACCCGAAGGCTGAACAGGACGCGCAGAAGCAACGGCAGAGGGTCGAGGCGGCAGCGCTGAGGGTCGAGCTCGCGACCGCGAGCGAGCGCACGCTGGCGGGGCTGTTGTCGGCCTACGTTGCGCACCTACGCGCAGGAAAGAGGCAATCGGCGAGAGACGTTGAGACGCTGTTTGCTCGCCGCATGCCGTCCGACCTGCTGGCGCTGCCCGCAGCGGCAATCACCCCGGAGCACATCGCGGGGGTGCTGGCTGCGTTGGTAGGCCCAGACGTGGAATCGAAGAAAGGCCGCGAGGCGGTGAAGTTGCGGGCGTGCCTGTCTTCGGCATTCAAGCTTGCGCAAGGGGCTAGCATCGATCCAATGGCCCCCGCCAGCGCGGCCGGATACGGCTTGACGATGAACCCTGCGGCGGCGGTGCCGGTGGCGAGGATGGCGGCTGCATTCAACCGCGCAGGAGAGCGCACCCTGTCTATCGATGAGATGCGCGCGTACTTGGCGCATGTGGCGGCGCTGCCGGCAACCGTGCAGCGTCTGGCCCTCTTGTTTCAGGTGGCCTCAGCGGGCCAGCGGATCGAGCAGCTACTTCGGATTTCCGATTCGGACGTTGTCGGGGACACGCTTGTTATGTGGGACAGCAAGGGACGGCGGCAAGTGCCTAGGCGTCACGTGCTCCCCCTAGTGCCGGCCCTTGCTGAGTTGATCTCGTCGGCGCGCGAGGCGCGAGCGGTCACCTCGCCCGTCATGATCGAAGGCCCGCAGCAGGGGGGCGGCGACCTGATCGAACCTCGGTCGGCTTCTATATGGGCGACCGAATCGGGACCGCTCCACCCCTCAACATTGTCGGCAGCGGTGTACGACATCTGCACGGCCATGCTGGCGGACCCCAAGGCGAAGTGCTCAAGCCCATTCAGGGGTGGAGACATCCGACGTACGGTGGAAACCATGCTTGCACAGGAGTTGAGGGTGCCCAAGGACTCGCGAGCGCAACTCCTTTCCCACGGGATTTCTGGGGTACAGGATCGGCACTACGACAAGGGCGACCATCTGGAAGAGAAGCGCCGGGTCCTGAATGCCTGGAATGATTGGCTGGCCGATTTGTGCATCGGCCCTCAACATATTGCGCTCGCCAGCAACGTGCGCAGGCTGCACGCCGCTTGAAGAATCGGGCGGCGCTGCTGCGCCCGTTATCAGCAGCGACAAGGCGGCGGAGTTGTTTGCGGACACAAGCAACCCCGCCTAACCATCACGTAAAAGGACTACGCAAATGGCTATCGAAATTCTACGGTCGGCGGCAGAAACCGCGGGCAGCAACGAGTTCGTGGGGGCGCTGCTCTGGCGCGAGGCGACGGACCGCGACCACGGTGTGTCGCTTTGGGGCGTGAGGGACGAGCGGCACGCCGGGGCGTTTTGCTGCCTGGACGATGGCGACAAGCTGACTGACCTCAGGGTGAGTGCAGAGACCCCTGACGAGAAGCTAATAAGGTGGGCTGAGGACCCGGACGCGCTGTTCTCGTTCGGCGAACTGCTCGCTTACAGGTCCGGCTTACAAGCAGTGGCGGCGGCGCGGCTTGTCGAGTTTGCATAGGCACGCGGGCTTGTCTCGGAGATAAGCCCGTGGCCTGTCTTGCAAGACAGCGGAGCCCGCTTCGGCGGGCCTCTTTGAGCCGTCAAAAAGATACGGTAACGGGATTGCCTTAGACATATCACGAGGGGTAAATTCGTACGCGCATTCCTCGGGCATCAGCCCATCGCACAACAAGAACAAGAAAGGAGCGCGAATGCAAACCACTACCCCCTCCCCCGTCCTGCGCCCAAGAGCCGCCGCCTCCTACTGCGGCATGGCTCTCTCCACCCTCTGGGCTCGGATCAAAAACGATCCGACGTTCCCACAGCCGTGGAAGACTTCCCCAAGGACGACGGTCCTCAGCCGCGAAGAACTTGACGCCTGGATCAATCGCAACCGTAAGGTGGGCGGCTCAGGTGTAGAGGTCACAGCATGAGTGCGGGCGCTCGAAGGGCAACGAGCGAGAACGCAGTCAACGACGCGCGTTGAAGCGCGCCGGCCTCCGTGACAAGCGCGACCACATGCCGAGCGGCGCGAGACTCGCACGGGTGCCTTGGACAGGCTGGCGGCGGGAAAAGGGAGGTGGCCTCAGCGGGCCAGCGGATCGAGCAACTACCTCGCCATTGCGTTTGTAGGCGTCTGGGCCGCGGTGCAGCGTTTCTGAGGCCCGCCGGATGCCTAACCATCATCATCAAGGAGCAATGACCGTGGCAGTAGGGAATATGAACGCCCGAGCAACATCGAGATCGATGATCTCGCCCGCCACATCGCCATGCGGATGGATGGACCACGAGGCCCTGCCGATGCGGAGGACATCGGCGCGATGCTGAAGTGCGCCTCGCGCTACGTCACTGAGCAGTAAGCCTTGGCGCCGGGCTTCCTGAAGGCGGCAAGGTTGACGGGCGCTGAAGGCCGGCGCCGCAAGGACATCCCGGAGTGGGCGTGGGCCAGCACCTTGAACAGAAGAGCCCGAAGGGCGGCCAGAACGAACAAGGACTGAGCAGCGTCCGCTAGCTTGCGCGGGGCACTGTCTGAGCCAAAGTCTCAATTTGAATTCAGATTTGAACTCCGTCTGAGACTTGGTCACAGTCGTTGCCGGGGCCCGCGCGCCCCGGCCCGAGAACGACAACAACCGAGGAGAAGAAGTGAAGAAAGCCAACTCACACGGAAGCCCTGCGGACGGCTTGACGGAGCCGTCGATCACCCTCACCCCGGCAAGGTTCGTGACGGTGAAACTGGCGGCGACGTTGACGGGAATCTCGGAGAAGGCAATCAGGCGCAAGATCGAGCGAGGGGTCTGGCTTGAGGGCAAACACTGGAGAAGGGCAGACGGCGGCATCTTCATCGACATGAAGGCATACGAACGATGGGCAGACAAGGGACAGGCCTGATGCGTGAGACGCTGGTGGCTTGATAGGTCGAGGTCGACCTGGCCGCAGCCCGTCGAGGTCCAGGTGCGCACGGTGCGTGGTGCGCCTGATACGCCCTGGGATTCCCTTCGGCCTCAGGAGGTCGCACAGTTCGGGTCTGTGCCGGGCTCGTTGCCGGTGCCGGGGCTGGACGATCCAGCTGGCTCAACAAGAACAAGAACAAGATGAGCACATCGACCATTGCGGGGCAAGGCCCCGCCCCTCTGACCCTCTCTGCCCCTGCGGCCGCACAGCTGTTGGGCGTGAGTCGGGCCACCTTCTGGCGCTGGCAGGCTGCGGGCATGGTCCCTAAGCCGACCATCAAGCACGGGCGGTGCGTCCGCTGGGCGTTTGCCGACATCGAAGCCTACGCTCGAGGAGAAGCCCTGCGGCGCGGGGAGCAGTTGGCATGAAGGCACTGTCTCAGCCGATGCGCAGGGCTTCACTGGCGCTGGCGCTCCTGGCTTGCTGCATCCCAGCGCATGCGGAGCCGGTCACGGCGGTCATTGGGAGCGCCATCGCCGCCGCTGCCGCTACGGCAGTGTCCTATGCCGGAGTGCTGGTCGCAGTTCCGCCCGTCCTGGGGTGCTGGATCCGGAGCCGCAAATGGGCCTCGTGAACGGCTCCCTCCAGCCGCACCGGGCGCTTATCTGCGTGGACACTATGGCGGCGCGTGCCGATGAACCGAACGCGCCGCATTACGAGGGGAGCACGCTGGTGACGCTGCCGCATGCGGGGATCGTCTTCGCCGTGCGGGGCGTGACTACGGCCCTGGATCTCGGGCGCTCGGCGGCGAATTCCCCGTTGGGGTCTTTCGATGAAATCGCTGAGACGGTGCCCAAGGCTCTGCGACTGCTGCCCAAGGCTGTTCGGAAGATCAGGCCGTGGCCTTGGCCCAAGGTTCAACTGGGCCGTCAGGAGGTCGCAATGGTGGGTTACTACGATCAGGAGCAGCGGGTTCGATGCGTTCACTTCACCACCGAGGATTGCAAGGAGTTCAACCGCTACGAGTTGGAGGCCGAGGATTCGATGACCTCCCCTTGGGACCAGCGCTGGGGCGAGCCCCTGTGCGTCGATACCGTCGAGGCCATGCGTCGCGCGTCAATCGCTCAAATCGTAAGGGCTCGGGATCTGTACCCAAAGGCACCTGTGGGCGGACGCCTCCTGCTGGTCGAACTCAGCAAGGGCCGGATGACGCAGACGGTCCTGCATACCGGGGTGAAAGCATGAACACACTTGAATTGAACAGCGCGGACTTCGACCGTATCGGGCCCTCCGTGGTGAAGGAGCACAGTGGGGCGCCGTACCCCGCGGCCCCGAGTGGGGTTCGGTGGATGTACGCCACGCAGCCGCTGGCGCAGAACGATGCGCAGGACGTGAACAACCTCGTTCGCATCCTTGCCGGCGTGAGCGCTGACCTTGGAGCGATCCAATCGGTTCCTTCCCAAGAATACCTGCGCCAGTTGAAGGCGGCAGCGCGCGCGGTGAGAGGTCTGGTCGGCGGCGGGCACCTCACAGACATGGCTTATGAACTGACTCTTGCAGGTGACTATGGCCGCGACGAGTTGAAGGCCGGGCAACCTGTCGTTGACGTTGGATCGGCCTTCGCGTGGCGGTGGCCTCTGAGCCGTCTTCGCTGGTTGTTGCATGGTGACGTGGCGAGCGTGCTTGTGTCGCTTGAAGATGGGCCCGCAAAGGCTGCGCTACTGGATGCGCTGGACCGCCTGGACGGGCGTATTGAGCACATGATGGGGCGGTGGGGGGCTTGCGCATGAAGCGGTCAAGCGTTGTTCCACTGCGCCCGTGCGACGGCGAGCGATTCACTTGGGTAGGGTTGAGCTATGAGGCTCGGCGTGACCCTGGACATGTGTTGCGGCTGGCCCGTCGGGTGCTCGAAGGCGTGCAGTGCGTGCGCTGCGTGGGTACGCCGGAGCAGGTGCTCGAACTGCTAGTGGTCGGCGGCGAGGTGTATCTCCATGCGATCACTGGGCGCGGGTCTGCCGTGGGGCTGCGGGAGCCCGCGTGGGGCCCCCGGGAGAAGATAGGCGGCAGAGCCTCGGGAGAGCCCGTGTGCGGAGTGGCCGAGCCGCGCGCCTGGGATTGGCTCATCGCACAGTTGCGGTGGCTGGTGTTCAGCATGGAATCGGAGGCCGCACTCTCGGCGTTGTCGTTGTCGGGCAGGTATGAGTTGCGCGAGGCGCTGCAGCGTGTAGAGGACATCGCGGTAGCGATCTTGGCGGAAGGAGCTGCGCCAGCAGCAGCGACGGCCTGAAAGAGAACGGTCACCAATGCGGCTGAAGCATCGGGGACCGTGAGTGAGCAAGCAGACCAACAACTAGAAGAGCGACTCAAGTCGCCATAGACTCATGGAAGATTTTACAGAGGGAACCTACCGACGGGTAGGGTTTGAAGCAGGCCAAAAGGTCCGGGTTCGGGTGCCGTTCACGGAAGGCGAAGGCTACAGCGCCGAGCAGATAGCGGCCCTACAAAGGGTCGAGAGTGCCGGTTATCGCAACTGGCTCGTTAGTGGGGGCCCTGGGGCGAAGCCTCCCAAGCACAAGGTGCCGCGCAGGCTCGACGGCACGAGCTCCGGATGGGAGGACGAGGCCAGCGCAGGAACGTTGATTGAAGCGCTTGATGTCGTTGACAAGGGGCGCGCCCATTGCGTCGGAGTACAGGCGCACAGCGGGGTGCCGGGGGGTGTGGTGCTTGACCTCGACAAGTGCGTGGCGGACGGCGAATTGAACGAGATCGCGGCGCGGGCACTAGCCGAATTCCGCGATGCCTACGCAGAGATCAGCCCTGGCGGAAACGGACTGCGCATCGTTTGCCGGGGCGTAGTGACTCCGGGCAAGTTCAAGGGCGCAGGAATCGAGGTCTACGAAGTCGGCGCGTCGAAGCGATACGTTCGCATGACTGGTGCGGAGATCGAAGGCGTTGGAGGCGATGCGGCAGCCGATTGTCAGCCGGGCATCGACTGGGCGCTGGGATGCATCAGGTCCAGCCGTCCCGACAAGGTCAGCGTAAACGCCGACGCCGACACGAATGCAGGCAGCGAAGGGGTCGTCAAGGACGGAACGCACAGCGCTGCGGAGGGCAAGCAGACTGTTGAGGAGGTGTTTGAGCAGCTACTCGGGTATCGGCCCACTGTGGATCCCGCGGAGGTGCTGGCGGGGATGCAGCAGCAGGCAGCGGCGAAGCCTCGGGGCAAGCTGGCGGAAGCGCTGCGGGGCAACCTGAAGCCGTGGGTCGACGATGCCAGCGCGGCCGACTTCTATCTTGTCAGCGAGGCAGTGCGGCGCGGCGCTGGCAGCGTGGAAGATGCTGTTGAGGTGTGGTCGGGAACTGCACTTGCGAAGCGCCAGAAGTTCAAGCGCAAGGACTACCAAGACCGCACAGTTGCGCTGGCTGCGCGCGATGTTCTCGTAGCGTTCTCGAAGAGCCCCGACAAGGCCAGCGGCGCGAATGGCGGGCGGCGCGTGCCGGCCTTGCCTGCGGAATTTCTGGAGTCGCTGTCGTTGTCGGGGGATCGCGTGGCGCTCTCGGCGCGAGGGGCGTTGCAGCCGACTGCAGGGAACGTTATCGAGTTGTTTCGTCATCACCCGTTGTGTGTGGGGCGCGTGGGCTTCAACGAACTCTCGCTCCGTGTCGAGCGGCTCGATTCATGGCGTTTGTTTGACCGGCAAGCATCGGACACGGCGGGGCCGATCACGGACGACGATCGCACACGCTTCGGTCACTGGCTTTCGAGAGAGTTTGGTATGGACATTCGACGCGAGGCGCTGAGGGACGGAATTCGATCCGCTGCCAGAGGGGCAGCATTCAATCCGTTGCAGCGTCGGCTCCGTGAGCTTGGCGATGCATGGGACGGCGTGCCGCGCATCGATGAATGGCTCGTGCGGTATGCGCTTGTCGATGACGATGGGCAGCGCGAGTACGTGCGCGCTGTCGGACGCGCTTTCCTTGTCGGTGCGGTGGCGCGTGCAATGCGACCGGGCTGCAAGCATGACACGGTGTTTTCGTTGGAAGGCGCTGGAGGTGCCGGGAAGTCGACATTGTTCAGGGTGCTCGCAGACGCTGTGCTGCCGGGCTTGTTCTCGGATGCGGTACAGGACATGTCGAACCCGGTCGCAGTGGTCGAAGCGACCAAAGGGAAATGGCTGGTCGAGTTGCCGGAGTTGTCGGCGGTGCGCCGTGCTTCTGACGTCGAGAGTTTGAAGGCTTCGTTGACCCGCACAGTGGAAACGCATCGCGAACCCTACGCCGTCGAGCCGGAGGACATTCCGCGTCGATTCGCCCTGGTCGCTACAACGAACAGATCAGAGTACTTGGCCGACACGGACGGCGCGCTGCTGAGGCGGTTCTGGCCGGTCCGTACTACGGCGACGGAGGCGCACCGAATGCCGCTGGATGACCTGGAGGCGGTGGCCTCTCAGCTTTGGGGGGAGGCTGTTCGGCTGTTCGATGACGGGGCTCGATGGTGGCTTGAGGAATCGGACGGCCTCGCTTTCGAGCAGTGGACCGGCCAGCGAGCGGAGCGGCGCGAACTAGGCGCATTCCACGACGAGCTCGTTCCGGTTCTGATGCAGTGGGCCGGCGCGGAGCCGGGCGAATCCAAGTCGTTGAAGGAGGTTGCCAAGCTGTGCGGCGACATGCGATCAGCGGAAGGCGATCAGCGGTCGCTCAAGGCCCTGTCGGACACCCTGCGGCAGATGGGCATGAAGAACGCCAAGGACAGGACCGGGCGAATGCGCTGGCGCTTTCCGCCAGATGTGCTGATGCACTTCACGCGGCTGCGGTTGCAGGCGCAGCGGGATCAGGCAGCGGAAGTCGCAGCCTGAAACGGAGGGTGACGGAGGGTGACGGACCCCCCTCCGCACTGTGCAAATAAAAAGAAAAGTGTGTGTGTGCCCCGAACGCAGAAGGGAATAAATTGTGGGACATAGGAAACTGGCTCCGTCACCCTCCGTCACCCCTCCGTCAGGGGAGGCGGACGAGACTGCGTGCAGCCTGACGCAACCCGCTGCTACTAACCTCGTCGGCGCGGAGTCGGTCGGCGATCTTGCACAGCGGGAAGGGTACACCCCGGAGCTGTACACGGTCGCCCTGAGTGAAGCGATTCGGTCAAGCGCGGTGCCCCTCGATATGCAGAGGGAACGGCTCGCGCAGCTTGCTTCGGTGGGGGCGGTAGCTGACAAGGCATCCGCCGATGAACTGGCCCGACACTTCACGTTGCTCGAGGCGCTGTTCCATCGGTTCAGCCATGCCGCCGTGGAGGCGATGCGCACGGGCGGTACGCGGGGCGGCGAGGTGTCGGAGCGATACCTCAGCGGTGCCCTGAAAGCACAGCGCACCGCCGTGGCGTGCCTGTCGGCGTTGAAAGTTCTTCGGTCTGGACAAGCCCCAGCCCCGACAGCAGCACCAGCCCCAGCCCCGACAACGCCAGCGATACGGCCAGAGTCGGGGGTCTGATGCAGCCCCGTATCTTGGGCCCCAAGCCCCGCCCCAGCCTCAGCCCATGACATTGTCGGGGGCCGCTCTGCTGCGCTCCGTGTGCTCTGACGCGCACACTGCGACTCCGCAGAGCTACAGTGTCGGCGGCGGGGGCTCTGCGAAGGTCAAGGGGCGGCGTGTCCCGCTATCGTGACGCTGCTGCGGCTGCGCGTCAGGCTGCCGGTGCACGGGCAGCGTTACTGCGCTCTAGGGCGTGGGAACGGTCAACGGGCCCGACGAGCGCAGCGGGGCGAAGGGCGATGGCGATGAACGCAACACGCCACGGCACGGGGAGCACAGCTTTTCGGCTGGCGCTCGCCTACTGCGATGCCGTGGCGAAGGCGCTAGGGTGAGGTTGGCCTTCGCCTCTGCCTTCGCCTCTGCCTGCGCCGCTACCGCCACTCGTCGCCGCGAGTTCACGAACAGCAACAATGGGGCGCGTGCAGGCGTTCGCCGCATCGAAAAGTTTGAAAAATGTTCGGCCGTGTCGAAGGGGCCTGGGGGTGCCGCGCGCCGGTCCCTTCCAGAAAAAGGGTATACGTCATCGCCTGCCCTGATGTAGCGGCCGTGTGTGTGGGGGGCCCAGGGTTCGGAAGCGCCGCAGCGGAGCGGCAGGCGCCGCCGCGCAGGGCGAGGGTTACGTAACCCTCGCGGCAGAGGAAGGGGTAGCGCACCCCATCACCATTACACATACCATGACAAAAACGCTCCGAGCCATGGCGTGGTTAGTGATTACTCTCGGGGAGGAGCGCGGCTTGAGTGGTAGGCCGTGCTGGACTTGAACCAGCGACCAACGGATTATGAGTCCGCTGCTCTAACCAACTGAGCTAACGGCCCCAAGCCCGAGCATTCTAGTTGGGGCCCGTCACCCTTCCCCTGGGCTATTTGCGATGGCTCAAGGCGTTGGTGACCAGCTTCGATGTGATGTCGACGATCTGGATCATCCGGTCGTAGGGCATTCGGGTCGGGCCGATGACGCCGAGCGTTCCCACCACTTGCCCGTCGACTTCGTAATTGGCGCTCACGATGGAGAGATCCTCGAAGGGAACGACCTGGCTTTCACCACCGATGAAGATGCGCACGCCTTCAGCCTGGCTCGATACGTCGAGGAGTCGCATCAGCTGTGTCTTCTGCTCGAAGAGGTCGAAGGCGCGCCGCAGGTGACTCATGTCGCTGGAAAAATCGGACACCGCCAGCAGATTCCGCTCGCCGGCGATCACCACTTCTTCTTGCGCCTCCTGCAGCACTTCCGAGCTCACCTTGACGGCCGCCTGCATCAAGGCGGCGATCTCTCCACGCAGTTGCTCCACTTCCGACAACAGGCGATCGCGAACCTGCTCGATCGACAGCCCTGCATAGTGCGTATTGATGTAGTTGGAAGCCTCGATCAGCTGCGACTGGGAATAGTCGGCCTCCGGAAAGATCACCCTGTTTTGAACATCGCCATCCGGCGAGACGATGATGACCAGCAATCGGCGATCGGAGAGCCGCAGGAATTCGATGTGCCTGAACACCGATGGCCGCCTGGGCGCCATGACGACCCCCACGAACTGCGACAGGTTCGACAGCAGGTTCGCCGCGTTCGCGATCACCTTTTGCGGCTGGTCGGGTGCGAGGCTGGGCGCGGCGAATTGCTCGCGCTGAGCCGTCAGCATGGTGTCGACGAAGAGGCGATATCCGCGGGCAGTGGGGATACGGCCCGCCGACGTATGCGGACTCACGATGAGCCCGAGCGCCTCGAGGTCGGACATCACGTTGCGGATGGTGGCCGGCGACAACTCCAGGCCCGATGCGCGCGACAGGGTGCGCGAGCCGACCGGCTGACCTTCGGCGATGTAGCGCTCGACAAGCGTCTTGAGAAGCAACTTGGCGCGATCGTCCAGCATCGTCAGATTTTAATGTTGTAATTTGTAGATGACCCCCCGTTTCAGGCGCGTCGCGCTCATCGGCAAATACCAGGCTTCGGGCGCGCAGGCGCCGGGCGGAGCGCTGGATGGCGACGGCGTCATGGAAGGCATCGGCGCTTTTCTCGAGGCGCAAGGCTGCGAGGTCGTCGTCGAGCGGTGCTACGCGGAACACGCCGACATGCGGCACCGCGCGGCGTTGAGCGTCGAGGAAATCGGCGAGCAGTGCGATCTGGGGCTCGTGGTCGGGGGGGACGGCACGATGCTGGGCATCGGCCGCCAACTCGCGCCCTACGACGTCCCGCTCATCGGCATCAACCGGGGCCGGCTGGGGTTCATCACCGACATCGCGCTCGACGAGTACCGGGCGACACTGATCCCCATGCTCGCGGGCGACTACGAGGAGGACCACCGCTGCCTGATGCATGCCCAGGTGATTCGCGACGGCGCCTCGGTCTTCGACGCGCTCGCATTGAACGACGTGGTCGTCAATCGCGGTGCCACGTCCGGCATGGTGGAACTGCGGGTATCCGTGGGGCGGCATTTCGTCGCCAACCAGCGCGCGGACGGCCTCATCATCGCGACACCGACCGGCTCCACGGCCTATGCACTGTCCGCCGGCGGCCCGCTTCTGCATCCCGCGGTGCCCGGATGGGTGCTCGTGCCGATCGCGCCGCATACGCTCTCGAATCGCCCGATCCTGTTGCCGGATGCCGAGGAAGTGTCGATCGAACTCGTGGGCGGCCGCGACGCCAGCGCGAATTTCGACATGCAGTCCCTCGCCTCGATGGTGATCGGCGATCGCGTCATCGTTCGCCGTTCCGACCATCGCGTGCGTTTTCTGCACCCGCGGGGCTGGAGCTATTTCGACACTCTGCGCAAGAAACTTCATTGGAACGAAGGAGGTTCCTGACATGGCCTTGCGCCGCATCGCCCTGCGCGACTTCGTGATCGTGCGCGCACTCGAGCTCGAACTCTCGAACGGCTTCACCGTGCTCACCGGCGAAACCGGCGCCGGCAAGTCGATCCTGATCGACGCATTGCAGCTGGCGCTCGGCAACCGGGCCGACGCCGGCGCTGTGCGCGAGGGCGCGGAGCGGCTGGATGTGAGCGCCGAATTCGATGCCGATGCCTCGCTGTCCGGCTGGCTCGACGAGGGCGGCTTCGAAAACGGCGATTCGCTGCTCCTGCGGCGCACGGTCGACCTGCAGGGCCGCAGCCGCGGCTGGATCAACGGCAGCCCGGCGACGGCCGCCCAGTTGCGGGAACTCGGCGACCGCCTGCTCGATATCCACGGTCAGCACGCCTGGCAGAGCCTTACCCGCCCCGAGGCCGTGCGCGGGCTGCTCGATGCCTATGCCGGCGTCGAGACGGCGCCCATCGAGAGAGCCTGGCAGGACTGGCGACAGGCCCTGACGGCCCTGGACAATGCACGCGCCGCGCAGGACTCGCTCCAGCGCGAAAGGGAGCGTCTCCAGTGGCAGGTGGCGGAGGTCGCCAAACTTGATCCCCGCACCGACGAGTGGGAAGAGCTTTCGGCGGCGCACGCCCGCCTCGCCAACGCCCGCTCGCTCATCGACGCAGCCGAAGGCGCATGCGGCGCGCTGGAGGATGACGACAGCGGCGCCCTGGCCGCATTGGGCCGGGCGCTTCAGTTGCTCCAGTCCTGCGAACACATCGAACCCGAATTCAAGACCTTGGCCGAGGTGCTGGCGTCGAGCGTGGCGCAAGCCTCCGATGCGGCGCACTCGCTGCACAGCTACCTGCGCCAGGCCGACGTCGATCCGGAGCGCCTGGCCGAGCTCGACGAGCGGATGGGCTCGTGGATGTCGCTGGCGCGCCGCTACAGGCGTACGCCCGAGGAACTGCCGGCGCTCCTTTCCGGATGGCAGGCCGATCTGCGGGCATTGGATGCGCAAGGCGATCTCGACACGCTTGAAGGCGTCGAACGTGGCGCACGCGAGGCCTACATGAAGGAAGCCCAGGCACTGGGCAAGGCGCGCAAGCAAGCCGCACCGCGTCTTGCGCGCGCGGTGACGCAGGCGATGCAGGAACTGGGCATGAAGGGAGGGCGCTTCGAGGTCGAGCTCCAGCCTCTCGCCCAGCCGGCGCGCTCGGGTCTGGAGGATGTCGCGTTCCTCGTGGCCGGGCACGCGGGCAGCACGCCCCGCTCCATCGGCAAAGTAGCCTCCGGCGGCGAACTCTCGCGCATCGCGCTGGCCATTGCCGTCACGACCAGTCAGCTCGGCACGGCCCAGACACTGATCTTCGACGAGGTCGACGCGGGTGTCGGCGGCGCGGTTGCGGAGACGGTCGGCAGACTCATGAAGCAACTGGGGCGGGATCGCCAGGTGCTCGCGGTCACCCACCTGCCTCAGGTCGCCGCCTGTGCAGACCATCATCTGGTGGTGGCGAAGCGGCAGACACGCGCCAAGGACGACAAGGGACCGCGGACGGAAAGCGAGGTGTCGGTGCTCGACGTCGAAGGCCGCACACAGGAGATCGCTCGCATGCTCGGCGGCGAGCGCGTGTCGCAGACCTCGCTGGCCCATGCGCGCGAAATGCTCGGCCACAAAGCCCCGGAGACAGCTCGATGAGCAGCGCAGCACACAAAGCCTCAAGCCTGGCGGAGATTGCACCATGAGCCTCGAGTTGGTGCTGATCACGGGCATGTCCGGCTCCGGGAAGTCGGTCGCACTGCATGCGCTCGAGGATGCGGGCTACTACTGCGTCGACAACCTGCCGCCCGAGCTGCTGGCGCCCTTCGTTGCGCTGCAGCGGCAGCAGAATGCGCGCCACGTCGCGATCGCCATGGACGTGCGAAGCGGCGTCTCGCTGCCCCAGGTCCCGCAGCAACTCGAAGGCCTGCGGCGCGAAGGCGTGTCGCTGCGCTCGCTTTTCCTCGACTCCACCACCGATGCGCTGATGCGCCGGTACTCGGAAACCCGCAGGCGGCATCCGCTCTCCCGCCAGGAAGGCCGCACCGATGCGCCCGAGCAGGAGCGCGTGCTGATGCAGGCGATCGAACTGGAGCGCGAACTCCTCGCCGACCTGCGCGACGGGGCGGACATCATCGACACCAGTCTCATCCGGCCCGCCCAGCTGCAAAGCTATGTCAAGGCGCTGATCTCGGCGCCCGAAAGGGCCCTGACGCTGGTGTTCGAGTCCTTCGCCTTCAAGCGAGGCGTGCCGCTGGACGCGGACTTCGTGTTCGATGTGCGCATGCTGCCCAATCCGCACTATGTCGCCACACTGCGTCCGCTGACCGGCCGCGACGCGCCGGTGATCGACTGGCTGCGCGAGCACGATGAGGTCGGGCGCATGTACGAGGACATCGAGCACTTCCTGAGCCGATGGCTCGACGCGCTGGCGCGTGACCATCGCAGTTACGTCACCGTCGCGATCGGCTGCACCGGCGGGCAGCACCGCTCCGTATTTCTGGTGGAGCAACTGGCGCGCGGGATCGGCGCCCAATGGGCTGCGCTCAAGCGGCACCGCGAACTCGACAGTCTCTGAAAAGAAAAGACCGGCGGCGCCCCGCGTTCAAGCGGCTTCCGACAGCAGTTTCCTGACAGGCGCGGGAAGGCCCAGCGCCTGCCATTGGATAGCGGCGAACCATTGGCCATGTGCATTCAGCTCCCGCTCGGAAGCGCGCGTCGCGAAGACCGGATGAAGATGAAGATCCTTGTGCGTCAGCACGTGGACGAAGGCCGCGCCATCGGTCACGCCCTCCGTCCCACCACTCTGCGCCAACGCATCGAACAGGTGATCCCGGCTCTCGAAGAGCGGCAGGCAGTAGAGCCCCGCCCAGACGCCGCGCGCCGGCCGCTTTTCCAGCCAGATGCGTCCGGCTGAATCGCGGGCGACGAGCATCCAGATGGATTGCGCGCTGCGCCGGAGCTTGCGCGTCTTCACCGGATAGCGCTCGGCCGAACCCTCGCGGCGCGCCACGCACAGGTCGCTGACCGGGCAGATCATGCAGCTCGGCTTGCGCGGCAGGCAGACGGTGGCGCCCAGGTCCATCAATCCCTGCGTATAAGGCGGCATGGCGCCTTCGCGCGCGGGCGAAGGGAGGAGCTGCGTAGCCTCGTTCCAGAGCATGCGCTCCTGCGCGGCGGAGGCCAGGTCGCCATCAAATGCGAGCAGGCGCGTGAGGACGCGCTTCACGTTGCCGTCGAGGATGGCGACATGCTCGCCGAAGCAGAAGGCGGCGATCGCGGCCGCGGTCGAGCGTCCGATACCGGGCAGCGTCTGGAGTTCGGCCGCCGTGGACGGAAACGCGCCGCCGAAGCGCGACACGACTTCCTGGGCACATCGGTGCATATTGCGCGCGCGGCTGTAGTACCCGAGACCGCTCCAGAGGCCGAATACCTCGTCTTCGGAAGCGGCAGCCAACGCCGCCACATCGGGGCAGCGTTCAAGAAAGCGGGAGTAATAGCCAAGCACCGTCGACACCTGGGTCTGCTGAAGCATGACTTCGGACAGCCAGACGCGATAGGGGTCGCTGGTGTTCTGCCAGGGCAACTCGCTGCGACCATGGCTCTTCTGCCAGTCGACGATGCGATCGGCGAACCCCGGCGCGATGAGCTGCGCCTCCGCCCGCGAAGCTTCAGGCGGCACTGAGTTCGCCGCGCGCGGGAGCGATGTTCGGCGCCTCGTTGCTGGCGAGGAGCGACGTGAGCTCGTCCAGGCGGCGGTGCAATTCCACCAATCCGCTTTCCTGGGCCGCGAGTTCCGCAAGCCGTTCGTCCAGGTCACCCGCAGCGCCCTGGATGCGCTCGACCGCTTCGATACGCTTGGTGAAATTGCGGCGACGCTCCCTGAGCTGAGCGTCCAGCTGGGCACCCGCCCCCTTGCTCCAACGCTCGACCTCCGTCATGGCCGCATCGTTCACGACCCGCAGCCGGCTCGCAAGTGCGCGCACCAGCTTGTCGCAGAACTCCGGCTGCGCGAGCTTCAGCAGGTTGCCCACACCCAGGTAGCGGACATGGCTGCTCTCGATCTGGTTGAGCTGCTCCTCGAAGCCGGACAGATCCGGCTCGGCCGGCGCCTGCAACGTGAAGCCGTGCTCCGCATTGAGCTGCCTGAACGTGGCCTGCAGCATGGACTGGATTTCAAGCGTCGTCGCCTGCACTTCGCGCAGGTTGTTGCGCAGCGCGTCGAAGGTTTCTCCGTACACCTTGCGCACGTTGAACTTGATGCCGCGTCGTTTCAGCGCAGTCGCGAGGTGCGCCATGTCCGACTTCAGCGCCGTGCCGCCAAGCACCGCGTAGACCTCGCGCAGCAGCTTGCCCTGCACCGAACGCAAGGCCAGGATGCGCGTGTTGCTGCCTTCGAACTCCGTCTGCTCCTGCTCGATGCGCGAACGCATGTGGCGGATCACCGATCCGTTCTTGCCGCGCAGGCCTTGCAGCTCCAGGGCCTGCTCCGAAAGATCGCGCTGGCGCACGCTGAGAATGCGCGCCGCCTCGCTCCGCAACGCGGCAAGGCCGGCATCGACCGCGTGGCGCAACATGATTTCGCGTTTGCCGAGCAGTCCCTCACCGAGCACAGCCTCGAGCGCGGGAAGCCGGCTCGCCTGGAGCAGGGGCGAATCCTTGCGGATCTTGGCCTGCAATCCCTTCTGGGCGGACACCGGCAGCACCTGGGGGAGCGGAACGCCCAGCAGATCGGCCGCATCCTTGCGCTGGCGCTGGATCTGCATTTCGATCTGGGCCGGCGTGCTTAGCGTGTCCCACATGGTGTCGATCTTGTTGAGCACCACGATCCGGGTCTCGCCGCCATCGCCTTCGGTGATCAGGTGCTCGCGCCAGATCGCGAGATCGGAACGGGTCACGCCCGTATCCGCCGCCAGGATGAAGACCACCGCATGGGCCTGCGGGATCAGGCTGACCGTCAGCTCGGGCTCGGCGCCGATCGCGTTCAGACCGGGGGTGTCCAGGATGACCAGCCCCTGCTCGAGCAAGGGGTGCGGCATGTTCAGCACGGCGTGCCGCCAACGCGGAATCTCGACCCGGCCTTCGGCGTCGGGCACCGGGTTGTCGTCGGTCGCCTCGTCACTCCAGAAACCGAGCGATCGGGCTTCGTCGGTTGTGACGCGCCGCACCTCGGCCACCTTGCTCATGGCCTGCGACAGCTGCTCGGCGTCTTCGACGTTGATGGAAATGTCGGTCCAGCGCTCCGGTTCGTCACGCCAATGCGTGAGCGAAAAAGGCTCGAGCCGGGTTTCGATCGGCAACAGGCGAAGGCTGGGTGGATGAGCCGGGTCGTAGCCCAGCTCGGTCGGGCACATCGTGGTGCGACCGGCGCTCGCCGGCATGATGCGGCGGCCGTACCCCGCAAAGAAGATGGCGTTGATCAGTTCGGACTTGCCGCGTGAGAACTCCGCCACGAAGGCAACCATGACTTTGCTGGTGCGCATCTGGATCTCCAGATCGCGCAGCCGCTCGGCCACCCCCTGGTTCAGAAGCTCGTTCTCATTCAGCCAGCGGGTCAGCCACTTCAGGCGATGCGCAAAGTTGCGCCGCCAAGCGCCATGCTGGTCGAACTGTTGAGTGAAGGAGCGGCTCAATGGGAAATGTGTAAGAGCAACTTACAAAATATAGCATCGGGACTGCATTTCGCGTCCATTGCCTGCAGGCTATTCAGCGCTTTTGGCAAATAGGACAGAAATATGTGGAACGCTGGCCCTGCCGGAACTGGCGGATCGGCGTGCCGCATGCCCTGCAGGGCTCCCCGGCACGGCCGTAGACGGCAGCCTCCAGCTGGAAATAGCCACTTTCCCCGTTCGCGTTCGAGAAATCACGCAAGGTGCTGCCGCCGCGCTCCACCGCACGCGTCAGGATGTCGCGAACCGCAGCATGAAGTCGAGCCGCACGCGGGCGGCTGATGCTCGAGGCGGCCGTCGTCGGGCGTATGCCGGCGAGAAACAAGGCCTCGGACGCATAGATGTTGCCGACGCCCACCACCACGTCCCCGGCAAGCAACACTTGCTTGATCGGCGCACGCCGATGGCGCAGTCCCGCATGGAATGCGTCGACGACGAAACCATCCCCCAGGGGTTCGACACCCAGCTTGCCCAACAGCTTGGCCGCGAGCGGCGCCGCCTCGTCGCTGGCGTAGACCACGGCGCCGAAGCGGCGCGGGTCATTGAGCCGCAGTGTGCCGCGATGGGTCACGAGGTCGAAATGGTCATGCGCTCCGGGCGCGGGAAGCACGGTATCGAAGCGCAGGCTGCCCGACATGCCCAGATGCAGCAGCAGCAGCCCGACATCCAGGTCGATCAACAGGTACTTGCCCCTGCGGCGAACGCCGCGAACCGTGCGCCCGACCAAGGCACCGGGATCGACACCCAGAGCCCAGCGCAGGGGCTTGCCCAGACGCACGGCATCGATCCGCCCCGTCGCGATGCGATCGGCAAAACCCCGACGGGTGACTTCGACTTCGGGCAATTCAGGCATGGAAACGGATGACCGGCATGCACCGGCGCGCATGCCCCGGTCAGCCATGATTCAAAAGGCTTGGATTATTATGGGTCGATGATTTTTCCGCCTCGCCGATCCCGCCTCGCGGCGGCCGTGATTTCGGCCCTGATGGCGATCGCCGCCCAAGCCCAGGCCCCAACCGAGCCACCGGCGTCCGCCCCCTCCGCGCCTGCTTCCACCAGCCCCGCCCCGGTCGCCGAACCGCCCGGAGCGGCCACCAGCCCGCCGTCCGCAGCCAAAGCGCCGGAAAGTGCGCCGGCACAGCCCTCGGCAATGACGGCAGAGCTGTTCTACGAAGTGCTTCTGGGTGAACTCAGCGCGCGTTCCGGTGATCCGGGTTCCGGCTACGGACTGGTCCTGGACTCCGCCCGGCGTTCGCGCGACAGCCGCCTGTTCCAGCGCGCGATCGAAATCGCACTTCAATCTCGCTCCGGCGATGCGGCGCTGGCTGCCGCCCGGGCATGGAAAGAAGCAGTGCCCGATTCGCACGAGGCACGCCGCGTCGAGCTCCAGATTCTGATTGCGATGAATCGCATCAATGAGACGGTGGAGCCCCTGCGGGCCGAGATTGCCGCCACGCCGGAGCCCGAACGCCCCGTGCTTCTGGCCGTGGTGGCGCGCAACTACGCCCGCGCGACCGACAAGAAGCTGGCCGCATCGGTCGTCGAACAAGCGTTGGCCGATGAACTGAAGAGCCCGGCAATCGGAGGCGCCGCGTGGGCCACCGTCGGTCGACTCCGGCTGGCCGCAGGCGACGCCAACGGCGCGCTCGATGCCGCGCTCAAGGGCCAGGAGCTGGATCCGTCCGCCGAGGGACCGGCACTGCTGGCGCTGGAGATCATGGATCCGAACCAGCCGCTGGCCGAACCGATCGTCAAGCGCTATCTCGCCGGCGCCAAGGCGCAGCCCGAAATGCGGATGGCCTATGCGCGCGTGCTGGTCGAAGGCCGCCGCTATACCGACGCGGCCGCGGAACTCAGCGCATTGACACAGACTCGGCCCGAGCTGCCGGAACCCTGGCTGCTGCTTGGCAGCCTCCAGGCCCAGGCACGCCAGGACGCGGCGGCCGAGAGTTCGCTCAAGCGCTACCTGTCGCTTGCCAGTGACCAGCGTGATGCCGAGGCTCGCGAACGGGCCACGACGCAGGCCTATCTGCTGTTGGCTCAGTTGGCCGAGCGCCGCAAGGATTTCGCGGGCGCCGACAACTGGCTTTCTCGCATCGACAGCGCCGACGATCTGGTCGGCGCGCAGTCGCGCCGTGCGGCGCTGCTCGCTCGGCAGGGCAAGCTGTCCCAGGCACGCGAACTGATTCGAAACCTGCCCGAGCGCACGTCCGACGAAAAGAAGCAGAAGTACCTTGCCGAGGTGCAATTGCTTCGCGATGCCAAGCAATACCAGGCCGCGTACGACATGCTGGCGCAGGCCACGGAGACTTGGCCGGCGGACACCGATCTTCTGTATGACCAGGCCATGGTCGCCGAAAAGCTCAACCGGCTGGACGACATGGAGCGCCTGCTGCGGCGCCTCATCGAACTCAAGCCGGACAACCAGAATGCCTACAACGCGCTGGGATACTCCCTCGCCGATCGAAAGGTCCGGCTGGACGAGGCGCGCACCCTGATCCAGAAAGCGGTACAGCTCGCGCCCGATGACCCCTTCATCGCCGACAGCCTCGGATGGGTCGAATTCCGGCTCGGCAACTCGGCCGAGGCCATGCGCATACTCGAGGATGCCTACAAGCGTCGACCCGACCCCGAAATCGGCGCGCACCTCGGTGAAGTGCTTTGGGCCGCAGGCCGGCGCGACCGCGCGCTTTCGATCTGGAAGGAAGCGACCCTGGCAGATGCGGACAACGAGACGCTGCAGGAAACGCTCAAACGCCTGCGCGTGAAGCTTTGAATCGCCGAGCGGCTTTGGCCGCCAGCTGCGCCGCCTTGCTCTCGATCTATGGCTGCGCCGGCCCTGCGGGTGTTGCCGTCCGGCACGACATCGCGGACACCCAGGCCTGGAGCGGACGGCTTTCGCTGCGCGTCGATGGTGAGCCCGTGCAGATCTTCTCCGCGCTGTTCGATCTGCGCGGCAGCCCCGCTGCCGGCGATCTCACGCTCACCACACCGATCGGCAACACCCTGGCCCAGCTCCATTGGTCGCCGAACGAAGCGCTACTCAGGAACGGCAGCGAAACCCGGCGCTACGACTCGGTCGACGCCTTGATCGAAGCGGCCACCGGCGCCGCTATTCCGGTCGGGGCGCTCTTTTCCTGGCTGGCCGGCCGGGAGGCCAGCGTCCCGGGCTGGCGGCCCGACCTCTCCCAGATTGGTGCGGGCCGGCTGCAAGCCACGCGGGAGTCGCCCACCCCTCGGGCCGACCTCCGAATCGTCTTCGAGCGCGCATGAAGGCCATCTACGACTTGCCCGCGCCGGCGAAGCTCAACCTGTTTCTGCACATCACCGGACGACGTGCGGATGGCTACCACCTGCTGCAGTCGGTCTTCGTGCTGATCGACTGGTGCGACACCCTGCATGTCGAGACGCGAAGCGATGGCCGCCTCACACGCGAGGATCTGACCACCCCCTTGCCGGACGATGATCTTGTGCTTCGCGCCGCCACGGCATTGAAGGCCTTCGCCCGAACACCCAAGGGTGCGCACATCGGCGTCGCCAAGCATGTTCCAGCACAGGCCGGCATGGGTGGCGGCTCGTCCGACGCCGCCACCTGCCTGCTGGCGCTCAACCGGCTCTGGGATCTGCGCCTGCCCCTCTCCACCCTCGAGGAAATCGGCCTGCGCCTGGGCGCGGATGTCCCCTTCTTCCTGCGAGGACGCAACGCCTGGATCGAGGGAATCGGCGAAAAAATAACACCGGTCGATGTGCCTGAGACCCGCTTCGTGGTCGTCAAGCCACGCGAAGGCCTGGACACCCGATTAATTTTTGCGGCACCGGACCTGCAGAGGGCCACACCCGCTGCTATACTCTCGGGCTTTGCTGCACATGGCGAAGCGAAAGTTCCAACTTTCAGCTTTGGCTTCGGTCATAACGACCTGCAGCCGGTTGCCCAGCGGATTTGCCCCGCGGTCGGTCAAGCCATCGAATGGCTGGCCCACCAAGGATATGAAGCCCGCATGACCGGTTCAGGAAGTTCGGTGTTTGCAGCAATGCCGCACGAAGCGGATCTGGCCGAGGCGCCCCAGGGCTGGCAGGTTTGCAAGTGCAGCAGTCTGGCGGTTCATCCCCTCCAAGGGTGGGCGGCCTAGACAATCGGATCGCTCTGCGGTCTGATGCGACGTATATAGGTTGATGGCCTTGGTCATCGACCCGTGTAGGGGAGTCGCCAAGCTGGTTAAGGCACTGGATTTTGATTCCAGCATGCAAAGGTTCGAATCCTTTCTCCCCTGCCAAATCTTCATTCACGGGATTATTGGCGGCTCGTCTAAGAGCCCAATCGCATTGCCGGGACGCGCTCATGCAGGCTCACCATCCTGATTTCATGGTTTTCACCGGCAACGCCAACCCCGGCCTTGCAGCGGAAATTTCACAGCACCTGGGGACGTCGCTCGGCGCCGCCCGCGTCGGTCGCTTCTCCGACGGTGAAGTGACGGTCGAGATCAACCAGAACGTGCGGGCGCGCGATGTCTTCGTGATCCAGTCGACCTGTGCCCCGACGAACGAGAACCTGATGGAACTGCTCATCATGGTCGACGCGCTCAAGCGTGCATCGGCCGAGCGCATCAGTGCCGTGATCCCCTATTTCGGCTACGCGCGCCAGGATCGCCGGCCGCGTTCGAGCCGGGTACCGATTTCGGCCAAGGTTGTCGCCAACCTTCTCGAGACCGTGGGCGTGGCCCGAGTGCTGACCATGGATCTGCATGCCGACCAGATCCAGGGCTTCTTCGACATCCCGGTCGACAACATCTATGCCTCGCCGGTGCTCCTGGGCGATCTGCGCCAGAAGAACTATGACGACCTGATCGTGGTTTCGCCGGACGTCGGCGGCGTGGTGCGCGCCCGGGCGCTGGCAAAGCAGCTCAATTGCGACCTCGCGATCATCGACAAGCGCCGTCCCCGCGCCAACGTGAGCGAGGTGATGCACGTGATCGGCGAGATCGACGGCCGCAACTGCGTGATCATGGATGACATGATCGACACGGCCGGCACGCTGGTCAAAGCGGCAGAAGTCCTGAAGGAACGCGGGGCCAAGAAGGTGTATGCCTACTGTACGCACCCGATCTTCTCGGGCCCCGCCATCGAGCGCATTGCGCAGGGAACGGCGCTCGACGAAGTGGTGGTGACCAACACCATTCCCCTCTCACCCAGTGCGACGGGCTGCGCAAAGATCCGCCAGTTGTCGGTGGCGCCGCTGATTGCCGAGACGATCCAGCGCATCGCCAAGGGCGACTCGGTCATGAGTTTGTTCTCCGATCAGGAAAACCTGTTCTGAGCAAAAGCCGGGCTCCCGACGGGAGCCCTTGTTGAAACCGGAGTCGTACTGGTCGCGGTCGACTTCCACAGGAGTCTGATATGAAATTCGTCGCTTACGAGCGCGCCAAGCAGGGCACGGGTGCGAGCCGCCGTCTCCGCATTTCGGGCAAGACGCCCGGCATCGTCTACGGGGGTGAAGGCCAGCCCCAACTGATCGAGATCGATCACAACGCCCTGTGGCATGCCCTCAAGAAGGAAGCCTTCCACTCGTCCATTCTCGAAATGGAAATCGGCGGCAGCACCGCCAAGGTGCTCCTGCGCGACGTGCAGTACCACCCCTTCCGTCCGCTCGTGCAGCACGTCGACTTCCAGCGCATCGACGCCCGCACCCGCATGACTGTCAAGGTGCCCCTGCACTACAAGGGCGAGGAAGAGTCGGACGCCGTCAAGCTCGACCTCAACCTCGTCAACCACGTGATGACCGAAATCCAGGTGAGCTGCCTGCCGGCCGACCTGCCTGAATTCATCGAAGTCGACCTGTCCGGCCTCAAGAAGAACGCCACGGTCCATGTCAACGACATCAAGCTGCCGAAGGGCGTGAAGTTCGTGAGCCATGGCAAGCTCAACCCGGTGCTGGTCTCGGCCGTGTCGCCGCTGGTGTCCGAGGAACCGGCTGCTGCGGGCGCCGAAGGTGCTGCACCCGCCGAAGGCGCCGCCGCGGCCCCGGCCAAGGCCGCTCCCGCCAAGGCACCGGCCGCCAAGAAGTAATCTTCTTTACGCCGCGCAAGCATCGAAGCCCACCATCCGGTGGGCTTTTTTGTGGGCGCGGCGTTCACGTCCCTCAAAGAAAAACGCTTGCGGATAATCCCGCCCATGATCAAGTTGTTCGTTGGCCTCGGCAATCCAGGCCCGGAATACGAGGCCACGCGGCACAACGCCGGCTTCTGGTGGATCGATGCGCTCGCGCGCGACCTCAAGGTCCAGCTCACGCCCGAGCGCGCCTATCACGGTCTCGTGGCGCGCACTCAGGTTGGTGGCCAGCCCGTCTGGTTGCTGGAGCCCCAGACATTCATGAACCTCTCGGGCAAGTCTGTTGCGGCGCTGGCGCGCTTCTTCAAGATCGCACCGAATGAAATCCTGGTCGTCCATGATGAGCTCGACGTGGTTCCAGGCCAGGCCAAGCTCAAGCAGGGCGGGAGTCACGCCGGCCACAACGGCCTGCGTGACATCCATGCGCAACTCGGTACCGCCGACTATTGGCGCCTGCGCCTGGGCATCGGCCACCCTGGCGTGAAGTCCGAGGTGGTCGGCTGGGTGCTCAAGAAACCGCTCAAGGAACAACGCGACGCGATCGACGACGCCATCGCGCGCACGCTGCACGCCTTTCCAGCCCTGGCCGCCGGTGAAATGAACAAGGCGACCTTGCTCATCCACACGAGCAAGCCGCCACGGCCCAAACCGCCGAGGCGAGAGCCCGGCGCCGATGGGCCACCCGCCGCGGGCTAGCGGAAGCAAGAAAGAAGTCGAGGGAGCTAAAACAATGAACCTGTCACAACCCCGCAGCGCCGGCGGGCGCGCCACACTGCTGTTGGCGCTTCTGGCCGCGTCGGCCGCACAATCCGCCGCGGCCGAAACCTGGCGTTGCGGCAATGTCTATTCCGACCGCCCCTGCAGCGGCGGCCAGACCATCGCGATCGATGACAGCCGAAGCGCGGCCCAGAAGCGCGATGCCGACCAGAGCACCCGTGACGCGCACGCCGCGGCCCGGCGGCTCGAGAAGGATCGCCGGCGTCTCGAAGCCACGGAGGGCCGACGGGCGGCGACTCTGCTCGAGTACCAGCCGCACGTCTTCGAGAAGCGGGAGCCGGCGTCATCAATGCACAAGCCGAAGAAGCGCGAGAAAGACCCGCAGTACACGAGCCTCCATGCACCGGGCGCCGAGAAGAAGACGAAAAAGCAAAAGAAGGCGCGGCAAGCCAGCCATTGAGGCGGCCGCTTGAGCGGCTGCGGAACCGGCGAGGGCGCTCAGGCCGCGGGCGCCCCGCCCTCGACCGCAGCCTTCAGGGCCGCCTTGGCGGCCGCCAGCCTCTCGAACTTCTGCCACAAGGTTTCCCGCGACTCCACATACGCAGGGTTGGTGGGAATGCAGGCGACCGGGCAGATCTGAACGCACTGCGGCTCATCGAAGTGCCCCACGCACTCGGTGCACTTGACGGGGTCGATCTCGTAGATCTCCGCGCCCATCGAGATGGCATCGTTGGGGCATTCCGGCTCGCACACATCGCAGTTGATGCATTCGTCGGTGATCATCAGGGCCATGAGCGCGATTATCGAGGGGCCGGGGCCGCCTCGCCGTCGCGCGCGTGAAGCCCCCACCGCGGGCGCGCGTCCAGCGTCGATCGGCAGGGACGCGAACACGATCGGCACGATCGTTGCGTCAGTCGGGTTATGCTGCGGCCCGCCTTATGAGTCTGTTTCTTTTCAAACGCTTCGTAACGCTGATCGCCACCCTGATCGGCGCCTCCATCATCGTTTTCCTGGTCCTCGAGATCCTGCCCGGCAATGCGGCGCAGATTCTCATGGGCCCGGATGCCTCGCCGGATGCGGTGGCTGCGCTCGCCGCAAAGCTGGGCCTCGACCAGCCGGCCTGGGCGCGCTACTGGCACTGGATCGACGGACTTCTCACCGGCAACCTCGGTGACAGCTATGCGTACAGCTCGCCGGTCATCGACCTCATCCTCGAACGCCTGGCCCTGACCATCCCGCTGGCGGTCCTCGCAATGAGCTTCACCACGGTGCTCGCGCTGCTGGTCGGCGTGACCGCCGCCGCACGCCACAACAAGCTCGGCGACGTGGGCCTGATGGGCCTGACCCAGGTCGGCATCGCCATCCCCAACTTCTGGTTCGCGATCCTCCTGATCCTGGTGTTCTCCGTGCAGCTCCAGTGGTTCTCCGCCGGTGGCTTCGAAGGCTGGGACGAGGGGGTTCTCCCGGGCCTCAAGGCGCTGCTCCTTCCCGCGCTGTCGCTCGCGGTCGTGCAGGCGGCGATTCTTGCGCGCATCACGCGCTCCGCGGTGCTCGAGGTCATGCGAGAGGACTTCGTGCGCACCGCCCGGGCAAAGGGCGTCAGCCAGCGCGCCGTCCTGTGGCGCCACGTACTGCGCAATGCACTGATCCCGGTGATCACGGTCATGGGCATGCAGTTCTCCGAACTGCTCGCGGGCACGATCGTGGTGGAGAACGTGTTCTACCTGCCCGGCCTCGGGCGCCTTATCTTCCAGGCCATCAGCAACCGCGACCTGATCGTGGTGCGCAACTGCGTGATGCTTCTCGCGGCGATGGTCGTCATCGTCAATTTCGTGGTCGATGTGCTCTATGCCGTCATCGACCCGCGCATCAAGGCCAGCGACATATGACCCCCGCACGCCCCGGAGCCGGCGAATGAGCAGCATTTCCACCACCCCCAGCGCCGCAGCCCTGACGCTGCCGGGCTTCTGGCACCGCGCCTTCAGGCACCGCAGCTTCACCATCGGTGCCATCCTCACCGCGCTGCTGCTGATCGCTGCCACGCTGTCCTATCTCTGGACACCCTGGTCCCCCTACGAAATGGACATGGCCAGCAAGCTCCAGCCGCCCAGCGGCGCGCACTGGCTGGGCACCGACACCTTCGGCCGCGACGTGGCGTCGCAGCTGCTGGTCGGTGCCCGTGCGTCGATCCTGGTCGGCGTGATCGCGGTCGGCATCGGACTCACCATCGGCACCGCGCTCGGCCTCCTGGCCTCGGCGCGGCGCGGCTGGATCGAGGAAGCGATCATGCGCCTGAGCGACTTCTCGATGGCCTTTCCGGCGATCCTCTCGGCCATCATGCTGACGGCGGTCTTCGGTGCCGGCATCGTGAACGCGATCATCGCGATCGGCATCTACAACATCCCGACCTTCGCGCGCATCACGCGTGCATCGGCCAATGCCATCTGGTCGCGTGAATACGTGGCCGCGGCGCGTGCCTGCGGCAAGGGCCAGCTCGCCATCACCCTGCAGCATGTGCTGCCCAATATCTCGGCGGTACTGATCGTGCAGATCACGATCCGCTTCGCCATCGCCATCCTGGCCGAGGCCGCCCTCTCCTACCTGGGCCTTGGCACGCAGCCGCCGCAGCCCTCGTGGGGCCGCATGCTCAGCGAGGCCCAGACCATGATGTTCCAGGCGCCGCTGCTTGCGGTGTTCCCGGGCCTGGCGATCGCACTGGCCGTGATGGGCCTCAATCTCCTGGGCGACGGCCTGCGCGACCTGCTGGACCCGCGCCTCGCGCGCGCCCGCTGAAGCACGACATGCCTCTTCTCGAAGTCAACAATCTCCACGTGAAGCTGCAGACGCAGCGCGGTCCGGCCGAAGCGGTGCGCGGCATCAGCTTCACGCTCGAACGCGGCGAAACGCTCGGTATCGTCGGCGAGTCCGGCTGCGGCAAATCGATCACCGTGCAGTCGCTCATGGGGCTTCTGCCCGCCACGGCGCAGGTCTCGGGCAGCATCCGCTTCGACGGCACCGAGCTCGTCGGCCTGTCCGAGCCACGCATGTGCGAACTGCGCGGCGACCGCATCGGCATGATCTTCCAGGAGCCGATGACCGCCCTGAATCCGGTCCACACCATCGCGCGGCAGGTCGGTGAGCCCTTGCGGCTGCACCGCGGCATGTCCTCGGCCGATGCGCGCAAGGAAGTGCTGGCACTGCTCGAGCGCGTGGGCATCCCGGACGCGGCCTCGCGGCTCGATGCCTATCCGCATCAGTTCTCCGGAGGACAGCGGCAGCGCATCGGCATCGCGATGGCGCTTGCCTGCGGACCGGATCTGCTCATCGCCGACGAGCCGACGACGGCACTCGATGTCACGATCCAGAAGCAGATCCTCGACCTCATCCGCAGCCTGGTCGCCGAGCGCGGCATGGCGCTGATCCTCATTTCGCACGACCTGGGCGTGATTGCTCAAACCGTCTCCAAGATGCTGGTGATGTATGGCGGCAGCGTGGTCGAAAGCGGGCCGACGGCCGCCGTCTTCGCCGAGCGGGCCCATCCCTACACACGCGGGCTGTTCGCGGCCCGACCGGCGCTGGGATCGCCGCGCGGCACGCGGCTCGCCACCATCCGCGGCAGCGTGCCCGAACTGGTCGACCTGCCGCCCGGATGCCCCTTCGCCGGGAGGTGCACGTACACCGTCGACGCCTGCAACTTCACCCGCCCGCCTGCGGAACATCTGTCGCACGGCCACGACGTCCGGTGCATCCGGCTCGAACAGATCGCCGCCATGGAAGGAGTGAGCGCATGAGCACCCCAGGCAGTACCGGGGCGCGCACGGCACCCCTGCTCGAGGTCCGCGATCTCGTGCGCCACTACAGCCTTCCGCGCGAGCGCCTTTTCGGCCCGGCGCCCGTTCTGAAAGCGCTCAACGGCGTGAGCTTCGACATCGAGGCGGGGCGCAGCCTCGGCATCGTCGGCGAATCCGGCTCCGGCAAGTCGACCATCGCCCGGCTGGTGATGGCCCTCGACCGACCGAGCTCGGGCAGCGTCCGGCTGCTCGGGCGCGACCTTCACGCGCTGTCGAAAGAAGAATTGCGCGCAGCCCGACGGGACATCCAGATGGTCTTCCAGGACCCCTACGGCTCGCTCGATCCGCGCCAGACGGTGGCCCGCATCATTGCCGAGCCTCTGGAGGCGCTGGCCGAGACGAGTCGCGCCGAACAGCGCGAGCGCGCCGGGGAATCGCTGGCGGCGGTCGGCCTGCGCAAGACCGACCTCGACAAGTATCCGCATGAGTTCTCCGGCGGCCAGCGCCAGCGCATCGCCATCGCGCGCGCATTGATCACCCGGCCGAAACTCATCGTGGCCGACGAGCCGGTCAGTGCCCTCGACGTGTCGGTGCAGGCGCAGGTGCTCAACCTGATGCAGGACCTGCAGCAGGAGTTCGGCATCAGCTACCTGCTGATCAGCCACGACCTCGCCGTCGTGAATCACCTGTGCGACGAAGTCTGCGTGCTCAACCGCGGCCTGGTGGTCGAACGCGGCACGGCGCAGCACCTTTTCGCCCACGCGGAGCACCCCTACACGCAGGCGCTGCTGGCTGCGGTCCCGCGCGCCGAGCCTGTCGCGACGTTCTAAGCAAATGCTTGCCGCCCGGGGGGCGGCTCGCGCATGATGTAACGTTGTATTTCTTTTCACAGCCTTTCCCTGGAGCCTTGACCATGTTGAAACGCCGAACCCTTCTCACCACTGCTGCGCTGGCCACCGTGCCGTTGGCCCTGCCGCAGATCGCATTGGCGCAGGGCCGCAAGGATTCGATCGTGCTGGGCATGGCACTGGAACCGCCGGGCCTCGACCCGACGGCCGGTGCGGCAGCGGCCATCGCGGAGATCGTCCAGTACAACATCCTGGAAACGCTCACCAAGATCAACGCCGATGGCAGCGTGACGCCGCTCCTTGCCGAAAGCTGGGAGGTCTCGCCCGACCTGCGCACCTACACCTTCAAGCTGCGCCGCGGCGTGAAGTTCCAGAACGGAGAGCCCTTCAACGCGCAGACCGTCAAGTTCTCCTTCGATCGCGCGGGCGGCGAAAAGAGCACCAACAAGGACAAGCGCACCTTCGCCAACATGAGCACGCAGGTGGTCGACGAGAACACGGTGGTGGTCATCAACAAGGAGATCGATCCCGACCTGCTCTTCGTGCTGGGTCAGGCCACCGCGGTCATCGTCGAGCCCAAGAGTGCCGACACCAACGCAACCAAGCCGATCGGCACCGGCCCGTACAAGCTCGACAGCTGGAGCAAGGGCTCTTCGCTCGTGGTCAGCACGTGGGACGGCTACCGCAATCCCGGCGTCGCGAAGATCCGGAAGGTCACCTTCCGCTTCATCGCCGACCCGGCAGCACAGGCCGCCGCGCTGCTCGCCGGCGACGTCGACGCCTTCCCGCGCGCGGCCACGCGCATCGTGCCGCAGTTCAAGGCCAATCCGCAGTTCCAGGTGATCCTCGGCGGCTCGCGGGCCAAGACCATCCTGGCGATCAACAACAGGAAGAAGCCGCTGGACGACGTGCGCGTGCGCCGCGCCATCCTGGCGGCGATCGACCGCAAGGCCGTCATCGAAGGCGCGGCGGACGGATTCGGCGTGCCGATCGGCAGCCACTACGTGCCGGGAGCGGCAGGCTATGTCGACACCACGGGCATCAATCCCTTCAACATCGAGAAGGGCAAATCGCTGCTCGCCGAGGCCGGCGTGAAGACGCCGCTCGAGCTCACGATGACCCTGCCGCCACCGCCCTACGCGCGCCAGGGGGGCGAGGTGATCGTCGCCGAACTCGCCAAGATCGGCATCACGGTCAAGGTGCAGAACGTCGAGTGGGCCCAGTGGCTCAGCGGCACCTACGGCAACAAGGACTACGACCTCAGCATCATTTCGCACGTCGAGCCTTTCGACCTCGGCAACTATACGAAGCCGGACTACTACTGGGGCTACCAGTCCAAGGAGTTCAACGCACTCTTCGACAAGATCAAGACCACGGCCAACCAGGCCGAGCGCAACAAGCTCCTCGGCGACGCGCAGCGCGTGCTGGCCACCGATGCGGCCAACGGCTTCCTGTTCCAGCCCCAGTTCCCGACCATCGCCAAGAAGGGCGTGAAGGGCCTCTGGAAGGATATGCCGATCTTCGCGAACGACCTGTCGGCGCTCTCCTGGTCGTGAGCGTCGCGCTGTACGATCTGTCGGCGCGGGAGCTGATCGCCGCATACCGCGAGCGAAGGCTTTCGCCGGTCGAAGTCACGCAGGCCGTGCTCGGCCACGTGGCACGCTGGGAGCCTCACCTGCAGGCGACCTGGCTGCTGCGGCCAGAGGCAGCGCTCGAACAGGCGCGCGCCTCCGAGGCCCGGTGGCGCGCCGGCGAACCGCTCGGTCCGCTCGATGGCGTGCCGACCACGATCAAGGAAAACATCGCGACCCGCGGTGACCCGATGCCCGCCGGCACGGCGGCGGTCGAGCTGCGGCCGGCCGCCGCCGATGCGCCACCCGCGGCGCGCCTCAAGGAGGCCGGCGCGGTGATCGTGAGCAAGACCACGATGCCGGACTACGGCATGCTGTCCTCCGGACTGTCGAGCTTCCACACGCTGGCGCGCAATCCGTGGGACCTCACCAGGACCCCCGGCGGCTCCAGCGCCGGTGCAGGCGCCGCCGCCGCGGCCGGCTACGGGCCGCTCCACATCGGCACCGACATCGGCGGCTCGCTGCGCCTGCCCGCGGGCTGGTGCGGGATCTTCACCCTCAAACCCAGCCTCGGACGCATCCCGATCGACCCGCCGTACATGGGCCGCGCCGCCGGCCCCATGACGCGCACCGTGGGCGATGCCGCGCTGATGATGCAGACGCTCGCGCAGCCCGATGCGCGCGACAGCATGAGCCTTCCCGCGCAGGACATCGCGTGGTCTTCGCATGAGGTCGCGATCGACCATCTGCGCGGCCTGCGCATCGGGCTGCTGCTCGACGCGGGCTGCGGACTTGCGGTCGATCCTGAAATCCTGGCCGCGGTCGAACACGCTGCCGGCCTGTTCGAACGGGCAGGTGCCATCGTCGAGCCCATGCAGCCTTTCATGACGCAAGTCATGCTCGACGGCATGGACCACCTGTGGCGCATGCGCTCCCTGGTCGACATGCAGGCCCTGCCGCCCGCACAGCGCGCGAAGATCCTGCCCTACATCCGCGCCTGGGCGGAAAGCGCGGCGGACTTCAGCGGCGAGCATGTGTTCCGTGCCTTCAGCCAGTTCCATGCGACGCGTGTCGCCACCGTGGCCGCCTGCGCGAAGTACGACTATGTGATCTCGCCCACGGCACCCAATATGCCCGCGGCGGCGGAGATGCCGTCGCCGACCAACGATCCGCTGCGCCCGCTCGAGCACATCGGCTTCACTGTGCCGTTCAACATGTCAGAACAGCCGGCCGCGTCGATCAATTGCGGCTATGCGTCCAGCGGACTCCCTATCGGGCTGCAGATCGCCGGCCATCGCTTCGACGACCTGGGCGTGCTCAAGGTGTCGCGCGCCTTCGAGTTGATCCGCGAGCCCCAGCGCCCCTGGCCCGAGCCACCGGCCGCCTGACCCCCGGCGCTGCCGGCGCCGCCTCACACGAGGTGCGACGCCAGCAGTTCGCGCGCGCGGGTCACGAACTCGCTCTCCCCGCGCCGCGCGGGGAGGAAACGGAAGTCCACGCGCGGCAGCGCAGGCAGTCCGTGCGGCATCGGCAACCGGGTCACCCCCTCGCACAGCGACGACTCGTTAAGGCAGGCAACGCCGAGCCCCGCCGCCAGCGCCGACTGAAGTCCCGCGACGCCCGACGCGATGTGGGCCACGGTGTAGGGCACATGGCGCTCGCGCAGCAGCCTGACCGTGAACTGGTGCAGCGAACAGCTGTCAGGAAGGACCAGCAGCCGGAGCGCCTCGCCGCGCGCAAGCCGCAAGCCCGACGCCCCCATCCAGGCAAGCGACTCGCGGCGCAATGCCGGCCCGCGCGTCTGCAGCCCGCGCGCTCCAGCGCCCGCGATGGACATGGACAGGCCGACATCGAAGTCGCCATTCGAATAGCCGGCCTCGATGACACCGCTTTTCAGAATGCTCACGTGCAGGCGCACGCGCGGATAGCCCTCGGCCAGACGCGCGAGCAGCCGGCTGACGTCGCCAGGCCTGAAGTAGTCGGTGATTGCAAGACGCAGTTCACCCGAAAGCGACTCCCCACGCAGGTCGCGAAACGCCTCTTCGCTGAGCGCCAGGATGCGGCGCGCGTGCGCGAGAAGGCGCAAGCCCGCCGGCGTCGGCACCACGCCGGCCTTGCTGCGCGCCAGCAGGGGCTGGCCGGCGCGTTCCTCCAGCTTGCGCATCTGCTCGCTCACGGCCGACTGCGACAGGAAAACGGCCGGCGCGCCCGCGGTGAGGCTGCCGGCATCCACCACCGCGACGAGAGTACGAAGCTGTTCGAGGTCGAAGGACTGCATTGATGATCCATCGGACTATCCGATGACTTCCATCATATCTTCCCGCTTTTCCGTCAGATAAGCCAGGCACAGAATCATCACCCGATCCAACGAATCCAAGGATGCCTCCATGCCGCACATCGTCGTTCATCTCTCCGGCCTGCCCGATTCGCAACTCACGAGGCGCGTCGTGGATCGCGTGGCCGAACTGACCCGGAGCGTGCTCGACAAGAAGCTGCCGGTCATCGCGGTCACCGTGCAGTTCATTCCCGCCGATGCCTGGTTCATCGGCGGACAAGCGCTGGCGGAGCTCGGCAAGTCCGCGTTCCACCTTGACATCAGCATCACGGACGAGACCAACACCAAAGCGGAGAAGGCGCGCTATGTGCGTGATGTCTTCGCCGCGATGGCGGACCTCAGGCCCGATCTGCACGAGGTGTCCTACGTGCATCTGATCGACGCGCGCGCCGCCGCCTACGGCTATGGCGGCAAGACCCAGGAATTCAGGCACCAGCAGGCAGGTGTCTAGGCGCAAGGCAGCCGAGGTCGTGGCAACATGAGAGGCGCATCGATTCACCTTCCTCATGACATACCCGCGCACCCCGAACGCCTCAGCGACCGACAGCCTCGGCAATCCCGTCACGCTCGACGATCCGGCGAGCCTTCGTGCCGTCAATGATTTCGTCGAGGGCTTCATTTCATGCGAGGCGCGCGCGGCCGACGTGCTCTCGGCGGCCGCCGACACCAGTCCGATCGTGCAGGCCTATTGCGCCACCCTGCACCTGTTCGCAGAGTCGCGCGACGCCGCGGCGAACGCTCGCCCCTTCATCGATCGCGCCCTGGCCGGCGCCTCCCGCGCCACGCCGCGCGAGCAGCGTTACATCGCGGCCATCGCCGCGTGGGTCGACGGCGACCTGTCGCGGGCGATCGCACTGCACCAGGAACAGGCGCGCGAGCATCCGCGCGACCTCGCATCGCTCAAGCTCGGCCAGTACCACTGCTTCAACATCGGGGACTGCCCCGGCATGCTGCGGCTCGCGCTCGCCGCCCTGCCCGCCGCGGCCGATGTGCCCTACCTGCACGGCATGGCCGCCTTCGGCTATGAGCAGTGCCATCTGATGCGCGAGGCCGAGGCCAGTGCGCGCCGCGCCATCGCGATGGTGCGCAAGGAGCCCTGGGCGCACCATGCGATCGGCCACGTGATGCTGACCGAAGGCCGGCTGAGCGAAGGCCTGGATTTCATGCGCAGCGTGAGCGACACCTGGGTCGGGCTCAACTCCTTCATGGTCACGCACAACTGGTGGCATGTGGCGCTGTTCCTCATCGACCTCGGCCGTGATTCCGAGGCGCTGGAGGTCTATGACCGGCAGGCGTGGGGCGTGGTCAAGGAGTACTCGCAGGACCAGATCGGCGCGGTGTCCCTGCTGGCACGCCTCGAACTCGCCGGCATCGAGGTCGGCGACCGCTGGCAAGAGCTCGGCGGCTACCTGGCAGCGCGGCTTGACGATCACGTGCTGCCCTTCCTCGACCTGCAATATCTCTATGGCCTTGCGAAGGCGGGGCGCCCCGAAGCAGACACGCTGCTGGACAACATCGAATACTTCGCGCCCCACGCACCGGCCTCGACGCGCGCGGCATGGCAGCGCGTCTGCGTGCCCGCCGCGCGCGGCCTGCTGGCCCATGCGCGCGGCGATGCCGAGGCAGCCATCAGGGAGCTCGGCATTGCCTTGCCTCGGCTGGTCGAGATCGGCGGCAGCCATGCGCAACGCGATCTGTTCGAGCAGGCTTATCTCGATGCACTCGTTCGCCACGGCAGCGAGACCACGCTGGCGATGGCGCAGGACATCCTTCAGCAGCGGCTCAATCAGCAGCCCGAGTCGCTGCGACTGCGCCGGCAGACCGCCGCCGTGTATCGCGCCTTGGGACTGCCCGGGATCGCGCCGCGCTGACCGGCGCGGCATCGCGAAGGATCAGCGGTCCAGCGCCGGCCGCTTCGGATCGAAGGTCCAGCCCGGGATCAAGGCCTGCATGGCGATCGCGTCGTCGCGGGCACCCAAACCGTGCTGCTCGTACAGCAGCCTCGCCTTTTCCACTTCGTCCATGTCGAGTTCGATGCCCAGCCCCGGCTTCTTCGGCACCTGGACCATGCCGCCCTCGATGCGCAGCGGCGCCTTTGTGAGACGCTGGCCGTCCTGCCAGATCCAGTGCGTATCGATCGCCGTCACGCGCCCCGGCGCAGCCGCGGCGACGTGGGTGAACATGGCGAGCGACACATCGAAGTGATTGTTGGAATGCGAGCCCCAGGTCAGGCCCCAGTCGCGGCACGTCTGGGCGACGCGAACGGAGCCCGCCATGGTCCAGAAATGCGGATCGGCCAGCGGGATGTCGACCGACTGGAGCGCCAACGCGTGAGTCAACTGGCGCCAATCGGTGGCGATCATGTTCGTCGCCGTCGGCAGTCCGGTCGCGCGCCGGAATTCGGCCATGACTTCCCGGCCCGAGAAACCGTCCTCGGCGCCACACGGGTCCTCCGCATAGGCGACGACGCCGCGCATGTCCCGCATCAGGCGGATCGCATCCTTCAGCAGCCAGCCGCCGTTCGGGTCGAGCGTGATCCGCGCGCCCGGAAAGCGCTCGTGAAGCGCTCTCACGGCCTCGACCTCGACGTCCCCGCGAAGAACACCGCCCTTGAGCTTGAAGTCGTTGAAGCCGTAGCGCGCATGCGCCGCCTCCGCAAGCCGCACCACCGACTCGGGCGTCAGCGCAGGCTCGTGCCGGACGCGGAACCAGTCGTCGTCGGCATCCGGTGCGCGCACATAGGGCAAGGGAGATCGGCCGCTGTCGCCGACGAAGAACAGGTAGCCCAGCATCTCGACCGCCTCGCGCTGCTGGCCTTCGCCGAGCAGGGCCGCTACCGGAACGCCCAGGTGCTGGCCCAGCAGGTCGAGCAGTGCGCATTCGACCGCGGTCGCCGCATGGATGGTGGTGCGCAGGTCGAAGGTCTGCAAGCCGCGCCCGCCCGCATCGCGGTCGGCAAAGCGCCGCTGCACCTCCTGCACGATCTGCTGCGGGGCACCGATGGGACGTCCGACCAGCAGGTCCCTCGCATCCTCCAATGTGCGGCGGATGCTCTCGCCGCCCGGCACTTCGCCGACGCCCACATGACCTGCGTCGTCGGAGAGGATGAGCAGGTTGCGGGTGAAGAAGGGTGCATGCGCACCGCTCAAGTTGAGGAGCATGCTGTCGCGCCCGGCGACGGGAATCACGCGCAGGTCACGGATCGTCGGCGTGGACGCCGGGGCAGCGGTATTCATGAGAGAAGTCATGGCAGTGATGAATCAGAAACACGGGCCGCGACCTGCCCGGCGCGCAGCAGCCCGACTGTCTTGCTAGTCCTTCTTCAGGTGCCGGCGCTGGTCATAGGTCGGCTGCGCAGGCATGTCGGCCAGGTGCCGGATGTCGGCCCAATCGACGATCTCGATCTCCTGCGGGCGCGAGGCATCGGCCAGGCGAATGCGATTGAAGCCCGCATTGGGAATCTCGCTTTGGCGGGGCCCGTTCAGACCCAGGCCTCGCGCCGTGCGCCAGACCATGTCGAGCACACCGCCATGCGTCACCACCAGCACCCTGCGGCCGGCGTGCTGCACGCCGATGGCGCCCAGTGCCTCCATGATGCGCGCATGGAACTGCCGCGGCGATTCCCCTTCGGGCATGGCGTTGTCCTCGTGGAACTTCAGCCAATCCTCCCAGGCGCGTGGATGCCGGCTTTGAATCTCGTCCGCGCGCATGCCCTCGACGATGCCGAAGTGCTGCTCGCGAAGCGCGACCGAGGGAACGATTTCCAGTTCGAGCAAGCGGGCCGCGGGCGCGGCAGTCTGCTGCGCGCGCATGAGGTCGCTGCTGATCAGATGGTCGACGGCTTCGTCCGCCAGCCGCGCGCCGAGGCGGCGTGCCTGCTCGTGCCCCGTGTCGTTGAGGGGAACATCGATGTGTCCTTGAAATCGGAGTTCGCGGTTCCAGTCGGTTTCGCCGTGGCGGATCAGGATGAGTTCGGTGATGGGCATGGTGGTGCGTCTATTGTCACCCCCCGGTGTGACGATCGCCACGCCGAAGCTCGCATCCGGACCCGATCGGAGAGAATCCGCCCATGCCCACCCTTGTCCTGCTGCCCGGCCTCGCCTGCGACGAGCGCCTGTGGGAAGCCCAGCTTTCCGCCCTTCCCGCCGATCTCGATGTGCGCGTCAGCGACGTGCACATGCATCACGATCGCATCGAATCCATGGCCGATGCGCTGCTGAGCGAGCATGCGGGCCCGCTGATCCTCTGCGGCGCATCCATGGGCGGAATGATCGCGATGGAGGCCGCGCGCCAGGCGCCCGAACGCATCGCGGGCCTCGCGCTGCTCGGCACCAACGCGCGGCCCGAGACGCCGGACATGTACAAGCTGCGCGAATCCGCCATCGAGTTGTTCGAGCGCGGCGAGGCGCGCGATGTCATCGAGCTCAATGCCGGCTTCGCCTTCCACCCCGCCAGCGCCGGCAACGCGGCGCTGATCCGACGCTATGCGGATCTGGTGCTCGACGCCGGAGCCGCGCAGCTCATCCGCCAGAACCGCGCGCTGATGCAGCGCCCGGATGCTCGCACGCATCTGCCGGAACTCCGCTGCCCCGTCCTCGTGGTCTGCGGCGACAGCGATCGCCTGACGCCGCCGGAGTGCTCGCGCGAAATAGCGGCGCTGATGCCGCAGGCGGAGCTGGTATGGATCGCCGAATGCGGCCACATGCTCACGATGGAAAGGCCCGAGCCCGTCAATGGCGCGCTCAGGCCCTGGCTGGACCGGCTGACCTCGACGGCCTGAAGTAGCGGGCGCGGGGCCCTCGGCTCGACTCAGTGCAGTTGGCCGCCCGGCTCGCGCACGTCCTCGCGCCGGGACACCGAGGTCGCGGCGGCCACGCGCAGCGCTTCGACGATCAGGTCGAGCGGCAGGCTCGGCACACCCGCCATTCGCGACGCCTGCTGGGGCAGATAAGGGACATGGATGAAGCCACCGCGCATCTCGCCCACGGGCCGCGTCGCGATGCGATGCATGAGCCCGAAGAACAGGTGGTTGCAGACGAAGGTGCCTGCCGTGTTCGATACCGACGCCGGAATGCCGACAGCGCGCAGGTCGCGCACGATGGCCTTGATGGGCAGGCTGGAGAAATAGGCAGCAGGCGCATCAGGCACGACCGGCACATCGACCGGCTGACTGCCGGCGTTGTCGCCAATGCGGCCGTCGTCGACGTTGATGGCCACACGCTCCGGTGTGATCTCGCTGCGCCCGCCGGCCTGGCCGACGCAGATCACGAGTTCGGGCTTCAGTTCGTCGATGGCGGCATCCAGTTCGCGAAGCGCCAGGCCGAAGACACAGGGAATGCGACGCGCGTGCACGATCGCTGGTCCGCAGGACCATGCGTCGAGGGCTCGCGCCGCCTCCCATGAAGGATTGATCGGCTCCCGGTCGAAGGGCTCGAAGCCCGTCAGCAGGACACGCACGGTGTACGCGGCTCAGAAGGTCGCGGAAACGGCGATGCCTTCGAGCGCCAGCCGCTCCCGGATGCGCCGCGCGAAGGCCAGCGCATGCGCGCCGTCGCCGTGCAGGCAGACAGTCTGCGCATGAACCGCAACCGTGCTGCCGTCGATGGTGGTCACCTTGTGGTCGCGCACCAGCGACAAGGTCTGCGCAAGGGACTGCTCTTCGTCCTCGATCAGCGCGCCGGGCTGGCTGCGGGGCACCAGGCTGCCGTCGGGCTGATAGCCGCGATCGGCGAACACTTCCTCCACCGGCGTCAGCCCCGCCTTGCGCGCCGCATCGATCATGCCGCTGCCCGCGAGGCCGAAGAACCGCAGCTGCGGATCGAAACGACGCACGGCTTCGCAGATGGCTGCCGCCAGTTCGGGTTCTTTCACTGCCTGGTTGTAGAGCGCGCCGTGCGGCTTGACGTGCGCGAGCCGGCCGCCCTCGGCCTTGGTGATCGCCGCGAGCGCGCCGATCTGGTAGAGCATGCCCGCGATGATGTCGTCGGGCGGCAGGTGCATGGTGCTGCGTCCGAAATTCTCCCGGTCCGGAAAGCTGGGATGGGCCCCGATCGCCACCCCCTTGTCGAGGGCCCAGCGCACGCACTGGCGCATGGTGCGGGCATCGCCCGCATGCCAGCCGCAGGCGATGTTGGCCGAGCTGACGAGGCCCAGCAGCGCCTCGTCGTTGTCGCAGCCTTCGCCAAGGTCGGCGTTCAGGTCAATCTGCATGGGACTCTCCTTCGGCAGGATTCTGCGCCGCCACCGGCCATCCCGCCGAGGCCAGTCCTTGCCCGATCTGCGCCAGGTAGCGCTGCTGTCGGTGCATTGCGGCCAGAGCTTCGGCGGCCTCGACCTGCACCAGCCGCAGGCGGCCATGCAGCGGCGCCTGTGCGAGCCGCCACAGGTCGGCGCGGATGACCACAGCGATGCGGGGATAGCCGCCCGTGGTCTGCGCGTCCCCCATCAGGATGATGGGCTGGCCCGAAGGCGGCACCTGGATCGTGCCTGGAATGACGCCCGAAGAAAGCATGTCGCCACTCTTCTTGCGCTTGAGTTCGACGCCCTCGAGCCGGCTTCCCATCCGATTGCTCTGCGGCATGATGCGCCACGATTCATGCCACAGCGATTCGCGCGACGCGACGGTGAACTGCTCGTACTCCGGACCTGCCATCACGCGCAGCACGATCTCTCCGTCCCCGCGATCGACCGGCCATTCGGGGGGCCGGACGCCGAAGGGGGGACGGGCGCGCTGACCGGCGTCCAGCGTCGGGACACCAAGCGGCAAGACATCGGCCTTCTTCAGCGCACGCCCTTTGTGGCCGCCGAAGCCGGCCTTCAGGTCGGTGCTGCGCGACCCCAGGACCACCGGCACATCGATGCCGCCGGCAACCGCCAGCCAGGTCCGCAGGCCTTCTTTCAGCCACGAGCGATTGGCGCCGCCCAGCTTGAGAATCTGGCCCGGCTCGACGGCGACGCTCCAGCAAGGCCAAATCGGAACACCGTCCAGGCAGGCGTCGAAATCGTCGCCGGCCAAGGCGATGCGCGTGGCGACCTCGAAGCGCATTTCACAGCCGCCCATCGTGATTTCGAGGCCGGCGGCGCCATCCGCATTGCCCACGAGGCGATTGGCCACCGTCAGCGCCAGCGTGTCGAGCGCGCCGCCCGGACAGATGCCGAGTTGACGCAGGCCCGGGCGACCGAGGTCCTGCACCGACGCCAGCATGCCGGGGCGAAGGATGGTGAGGCCGCCTCTGGATGGCATCAGGCGTCCAGTCGCTCGATCACGAAACGCACGCGATCGCCCGGACGCAGCCGGGTCGGCTCGGCGGCCGTGGGGTCGAACATTTCCAATGAAGTGCGGCCGATAAGTTGCCAGCCGCCCGGCGATACGAGCGGATAGATGCCCGTCTGCTCGCCGCCGATGCCCACCGATCGCGCCGGCACTGCCATACGGGGCTCCGCGCGCCTCGGCGTTGCCAGTTCCCGCGGCAAACCGCCCATGAAGGCAAAGCCGGGCAGGAATCCGAGCAGGTACACGACGTAGTCGGCACCACTGTGGCGACGCGCGACCTCGGCCGGCGTCAGGCCGGTGTGCGCCGCGACGACTTCCAGATCCGGACCGTTCTCTCCGCCGTAGGCGACCGGAATCTCGATCTCCCGTCCCGGAATCGCGGCGGCCGCGAGCTGGGGCCAGGCGAAAAGAACCTGCATTCCGAGTTCGGCCGCATCGATCTTTTCGGGGTCGAACAGCAGGCTGAGATTGTTCATGCCCGGCAGCACCTCGTGAACGCCGCGCCATTGCATGGCCTCGGCCGCGAGCGCCCAGATCTGCTGCTGCCGCTCGAGCGTGGCGGGAGGCGGCAGCTCGCACAGCAGGGCGGCGTCGCCGAGCGCATGCAGGCGCAGCGGGGCGTCGTCGCTCATGCGCATGTCACCGGCTGCCGCCGCGCGATCCGTGATCGGCAGTTGCCGGGCACGCGAGGCCTGCCGCCGGTGCCTCGCGGCGACGGGGCGCCTTCATTCCTGGCCCAGGCTGCGGACCTTGGCGAGCAGGCAATCCTGCACGTTCGCCGAGACGAACTTGTCGACCTCGCCGCCGAGCAAGGCGATCTCCCGCACGAAAGTGCTGGAGATGAACTGGTACTTGTCGCTGGGCGTGAGAAACACGGTCTCGACCTCCGGCATGAGCGAGCGGTTCATGCCGGCGAGCTGGAACTCGTAATCGAAGTCGGTCACGGCACGCAGCCCCCGAACCATCGCCTTGCCGCCGCGCGCGACCACGAAATCGCGCAGCAGGCCGGAGAAGCTCTCGACCGTCACCCGGTCGCTGTAGGGCCTCACGGCTTCACGTGCCATGTCGATCCGTTCCTGCAGCGAAAACAGGGCCTTCTTGTGATGGCCGGCCGCGACCGCGACGATCACCTTGCCGAACAGTTGGGTCGCGCGGCGCACCACGTCCTCGTGGCCGAGCGTCATCGGGTCGAAGGTGCCGGGATATACCGCGATCACGTTGCTGGACATGATTTGATTCCTTGAAGTTCAGCCGCTGCGGCCTGCTGCGGCGGATTATGCAGCCGTGCTTTGCACCCGCCGAAGCAGGTGGGCGTGCACCGCACCGGCCTTGAGATGGCGGAAGATTTCAAGGCCGAGCGCAGCCAGTTCCTCCTCGCTCCAGCGCCGCGAGGCTTCAAGATAGATCACGCCGTCGGCCCGCAAGGCCCGCACAGCGGCGCGCAGTGCGGGTTCATACAAGCCGGTGCTCTCGAAGGGCGGATCGAGGAACACCACGTGCGCGCTGCCGGGCACCGAGCGTTCGAGCGCGGTGACACCGTTGCCCCGTTCTACGCGTACGGCTTCAGCCCCGAGCTTGGCCTTGAGCGCCTGCAGTTGCCCGACCAGCAACGGATCCTGTTCGCACACCAATACCGAGGAAGCGCCGCGCGACGCCGCTTCCAGGCCGAGCGCGCCGGTTCCAGCGAAGGCGTCGATGCAATGCCAGCCCGGCAATTCACCGCCGCCCGCGCCTGCGAGGCTCGCCAGCCAGTTGAAGAGGGTTTCCCGCACCCGGTCGGGCGTGGGCCGCAGCCCGGGCTTGTCGGCGACAGCGAGGCGCGTACGCTTCCACTGGCCCCCGATGATGCGGACCACGTGCGGTGCCTTGGCAAGCCGGGCCTGACCGGCGGACTTTGCAGCTTTCTGATTCGGTTTCACGCGTAGAGCTTAACGGCGCAGCCGCGCCGGCAAATGCGGGGCGCTCATGGCCTGGCGCCGACCACCACGGTGACCATTCGGTCCGGCTGCAGCTTCCGGGCGAATGCAGCCTTGATGTCGGCCACGGTGACCGCGTTCATGTTCGCAGTCCAGGTGTCCAGATAGTCGAGGGGGAGCTTGTTCCACGCGATGTTGGCAACGTTGCCGAGCAACTTGCGGTTGCTGTCGAGCAGCAGCGGGAAGCCGCCGATGAGGTTGTCCTTGGCGGCCTTGAGTTCGGCCTCGGTCGGGCCCTCGGCCACGAACTTCTCCAGCACCTGGCGCGACACTTTCACGGCTTCGTCCGCCTGGTCAGGGCGGGTCTGGAAGGCCACCCGGAACGAGCCCGCGTGCAGGCCCGGGGAAAAGGTGCTGTACACGCTGTAGGCCAGGCCGCGCTTCTCGCGCACCGCGTCGGTCAACCGGGACACGAAGCCGCCGCCGCCCAGGATGTAGTTGCCGAGCGTCAGTGCGAAGTGATCCGGATCGGACCGGCGGTAGCCGGGTTGCCCGATGATCACATGCGCCTGCGCGGATTCGAAGGGCAGGCGCTCGCTCTTTTCCGCCGCGAGCGGCGCAACTTCGGGCACCACCGGCAACGCCGGGCAGCCAGCCGGCGATGGCAGCCGGGACAACAGCACCGTCGCGATGCCATCGGCCTGCTCGCGCGTGACGGCACCCACGATGCTGAGCTTGGCGCGACACGGAAGGATGAGTTCGTCGTAGCGACGCCGCATCGTGGCCACGTCGATGCGCGCCAGCGTGGCTTCGGTCGCCTCCAGTCCATAAGGATGGCCGCCGAAGACGTCCTGCGAGAACGCGCGCGCGGCGATCGTCGCCGGCTTGGTGTTCGCTTCGCGGATCGCGGCGCTCAGGCGTTCGCGCTCACGTCTCCACACATCCTCCGGAAAGGACGGCTCGCCGATCTCCCGCGCCGCGAGCCGCACGGCTTTGTCGAGCAATGCGGGATCCGACAAGGTGCGCAGCGAGAAGCTGGTGCGGTCGGAGCCGGCACTCACGTCGAAGCTGGCGCCCAGGTCCGCCCACGCCTCGCCGAGCGCGTTCTGGTCCATCGCCGGATCGGCACCCTTCGCGCGAACGCCTTTTTCGACCATCTCCGCGCTCACTGCGGCCAGACCGGCCTGCGCGGGCGGATCGCGCCGTCCGCCGGCGTCGAAATCGACTTCCACATCCACGATCGGCAATGCGTCGGTCGACACGAGGTAGATGCTGGCACCGTTCGCCAGCGTCCACTGCTGGATGGGAATCGCGGCATCGGCGTGGGCCGCGAACAGCATCGCGGCGCCGGCGGCCAGGGCGCCAAGGACGGCCCTGCGGATCGGCAGGAGAGGGATATGCGCCTTGTTCATCTCAGATCCCCCGTGGGTGCGGCGAATCCGCGCCGGCGGCGGTTGGGATCGGGAGGTAGCGGTCGCAACACGGCCACCGTGAGTTGCTCGTCGCCGAAGTATTTCGCAGCCACGGCCTGCACCTGTTCGGCCGTGACCGCCTTCAGCTTCGCGATCATGCGAGCACTTGCGTCGAGCGGAAGGCCCTGGATCCAGTTGCTGCCGAGTTCGCGCGCCTGCGCGATCACCGAGTCGAGCTTGTAGGTTTCGCTCGCGACCCATTGCGTCTTTACACGTGCGAGTTCTGCCGCGCTGACGCCCTCGCGCGCGATGCGCGCGACCTGGGCACGCAGTCCCGACTCGACGGCCGCCGGGCTCTTGCCGTCGGCCGGCACGCCGTCGAGCAGGAAGAGCTGCGGACCACGGCCGACGAAGCCGGAATAGGCGCCCGCCGAGTCGGCCACGCGATCCGGCCCCTGCGTCAACGCCCGGTCGAGCCTGGCACCCGCGTAGCCGTCGAGCACGGCAGAGAGCACGACCAGGGGGTAGGCATCGCTGTCGCCATCGAAGCGCTCACCCTCATTGATCTGCGGCACGCGGAACGCGAGCGAGACATAGGCCTGCTCGGCCGGCGCCTCGAATTCGATCCTTCGCACGCCGCGCTGGGCGGGCTCTTCGCGCGGCTTGCGCGGGGGAACAGGGCGCGCGGGGATTGTTCCGTAGTACTTCTCGGCCAGGGCGCGGACCTTGGTCACGTCCACGTCACCGACAACCACCACCGCGGCATTGGCCGGGACGTACCAGCGCTGGAAGAAGGCGCGCGCGTCGGCGGCGGTCATCGCGTCCAGGTCGTTCATCCAGCCGACGACCGGCCGATGGTAGGGAGAGGCGATGAAAACGGCGGCATTCTGCTGCTCGCCGAGCAGGGCCCGCGGCTGGTCGTCGGTGCGCATGCGGCGCTCTTCCTTGACGACTTCGAGTTCTCGCTTGAACTCGTCGTCGGGCCATTGGTTGTTCGCGAAGCGGTCCGACTCGAGCTTCATCACCTGTTCCAGCTTGTCGGCCGGGATCTGCTGGTAATAGCCGGTGTAGTCGCGCGTGGTGAACGCGTTCTCGCGCCCGCCGAGCGCCGCGACCCGGCGCGAGAACTCGCCCGGCTTCAGCTCCTTCGTGCCCTTGAACATCATGTGCTCGAGGACGTGGGCGACGCCCGAGGTGCCGTCCACTTCGTCAATGGATCCGACACGGACCCAGAGCATCTGCACGGCGGTGGGCGCACGCCGATCCGGCTTCACGATCAGGGTCATGCCGTTGGTGAGCGTGAACTGCTCGGCGCCGGAAGGCGCATCGGGCGCGGACGGGGTGGACGGGGTCGGCTTCGGAAGATCCTGGGCCAACGCGGTCGGCATCCAGGCTGAGATCAGCACCGAAGCCAGCACCGCACCAATCGCAGCACGGCGTGGGGAGGGGTGTTTCATAGAATGGGTCGGATTGTAAAAACCACCCGATGTTCAGTTTCTTCAAGAAAAAGCCGCCGGTAGAAGCGCCTTCACCGGCGCCCGGCGCTTTGCCGGATGCCCCGGTTGCCCCGGAGGCACCGCCGGCACCAGCCCGCTCCGTGTTTTCGCCGTCGAGCTGGTTCGGCACGAAGCCGCCTGCTCCGGACACGCCTTCGCCCGACACGCGCATGCCGGAATCCGGGGCGCCGCCGGAGCTCGCCGCTCCCCCGGCATCTGCTGCAGAGCCGGCCGCGCCTGCGGTGGCGGCAGCAGAAGTCGAGGCGCCCGAGCCACCGCCCGAGCGAAGCGGCTGGCTCGGCAAGCTCAGGTCGGGCCTGCGCAAGACCGGCAACAGCATCGCCGCAGCCTTCGTCAACGCGCAAATCGATGACGCCCTCTACGAAGAGCTTGAAGACGCCCTGCTGATGGCCGATACCGGGGTCAAGGCGACCGAGCATCTGCTCGAAGACCTGCGGCGCCGGGTCAAGAGCAACATGGCCACTGAGCCCGCGCAGGTGAAGGTCCTTCTGGCCGATGCCATCGCAGACTTGCTGCGTCCGCTGCAAAAGCCGCTGGTGATCGGCGAGCACACGCCGACCGTGATCATGGTGGCCGGCGTCAATGGCGCAGGCAAGACGACTTCGATCGGCAAGCTGACCAAACATCTGGCCAATGAAGGCGCCTCCGTGCTGCTCGCAGCGGCCGACACCTTTCGGGCCGCGGCGCGCGAGCAGTTGCTGGTCTGGGCCGACCGCAATACCGTCGAAATCGTCAGCCAGGAAGGCGGTGATCCAGCCGCTGTGAGCTTCGACGCAGTCAATGCAGGCAAGGCGCGCGGCAAGGACGTGGTGCTGGTCGACACGGCCGGCCGACTGCCGACACAGATCCACCTGATGGACGAGTTGAAGAAGATCAAGCGCGTCGTGACGCGCGCCGACGCGACAGCACCGCACGAAATCCTGCTGGTGATCGACGGAAATACCGGCCAGAACGCGTTGGCGCAAGTCAAGGCCTTTGATGAAGCCTTGGGCTTGACCGGGTTGATCGTCACCAAGCTCGACGGGACGGCCAAAGGCGGTGTCCTCTGCGCCATCGCGCGGGAACGGCCGATCCCGGTTTATTTCATCGGTGTCGGAGAAAAACTCGAAGATCTGGAAACTTTCGACGCCCGCGAATTCGCGCTGGCCCTTCTGGGCTGACCCCGGCCCCTCGCCTCAGGCGGCCAGACTCAGCTGGGATGGCGCGGCATGCGCCGGGGCATCCAGGTAGCGCATCTCGCAGTCGCCGAGGCAAATCGAATCACCATGGCGCAGGGTCCGTCGGTGGACCTTCACCCCGTTCACGAAGACTCCATTTCTGCTGTCCAGATCGCAGATGGAGAATCCGCCGTCGACCGAGGTCAGCGCGGCGTGCAACCGGCTGACGGGCAACCGATCGATCACCACGGTGCATTTTTCCGAGCGTCCGATCGTCACCATCGGGCCGCTGAGCTGGATGAGCTTGACGCCGTTGGGAGCAATGAGAAGCAGGTTGGCCATGATTCGGTTGCGTTGAGTCGGCTCCGGGATGGAACGCGATGTACCCTAATGTGCTACATCCGACCCGAAAATGTAAGTAAAAAATTCACGTATTTGAAACGTGCCTGACGAGACGGAGCCGTTGTTGCTCCGGGCCGGCCCTGGCATGATGGGTGCCTCCCGTAAAACTAACTCGATCGTCCATATATGGGAAGCATTGCCGCGCCAGGCGTCGGGAAGAGCCGCAAAATCGACCGTCTGCTGGCTCACTACGCCGAAAGCCACCGGAATCCGACCAACGAGGCCATTCACATGATCGCGATTCCGGCAATCATGCTGAGCTTGATCGGGCTACTGTTCGCAATCCACCCCTGGGTGGCCTATGCATTCGTCACTGCGAGCCTGATCTATTACGCCACGCTGCGGGCGGCGACCTTCTTCCTCGCCATGGCGGTCGGTGCGCTCATCGTGCTTGCACTGGTCCAGGCGATGGGAGGGCTTGTCCTGCCGATTTCCGCCGCCATCGTTGCCATCGCCTGGGCATTCCAGTTCATCGGCCACCGCATCGAAGGCAAAAAGCCTTCTTTTTTTGAGGACATTCAGTACCTCTGGGTGGGACCGCTTTTTGTGCTCTCCCGCGCTTTCTTGCGGCTGAACCTGCCTTGGTAGATCTCTCCTGCTCCCTTTGAGCCTCGGGCCCGCGGAATCTACCTATGGGATCGATAGAGAATGACTGGGAACCCGCCGCTTAGCACTCTCTCTAACCGAGTGCTAATATGGCAACTACCAAGGAGTTTCCCCGAATGACAACTTTGCCTGGAGCGTCTGCCAACCAGCTTGCCGTCGCCAATCCGTGGGCGATGGTCCCGTCGCTGGGCAACTTGGACGCCTATATCTCGGCCGCCAATCGGTTGCCGTTGCTGACGCCCGAGGAAGAGCAAGGCTTCGCCCGCAAGCTGCGCGACCAGAACGATCTGGAAGCCGCGAGCGCGCTGATTCTTTCCCACCTGCGCCTCGTCATCTCCATTTCCCGCCAGTACCTGGGCTATGGCTTGCCGCATGGCGACCTGATCCAGGAGGGCAACATCGGCCTGATGAAGGCAGTAAAGCGATTCGACCCCGACCAGGGCGTGCGACTGGTGAGCTATGCCATGCACTGGATCAAGGCCGAAATCCACGAGTACATCCTCAAGAACTGGCGCATGGTCAAGGTTGCGACGACCAAGGCTCAGCGCAAGCTCTTCTTCAACCTGCGCTCGATGAAGCAGGGCTTCAAGGCCGACTCGGTCATCGACGACAGCGCAACGCATCGCGAAACTTTGAGTCCGGACGAAGTCGCGCAAATGGCCCATCGCCTGAACGTCAAGCCGGAAGAGGTGCTGGAGATGGAAACCCGCCTGTCAGGCGGGGATGTGGTGCTTGATCCTGCCCCGGCCGACGACGGCGACGAAGGCTTCGGCCCGATCGCCTATCTCGCCGATGTATCGCAGGAACCAACTGCCCAGCTGGAGTCGCGCGAACGCGACCGCCTTTCGACCGACGGCATCTCCACGGCCCTCCAGGCACTGGATGATCGCAGCCGGCGCATCGTGGAAGAGCGCTGGCTGAAGGTCAACGACGACGGATCTGGCGGGATGACCCTGCACGATCTTGCCGAGGTGTACGGCGTGAGCGCTGAACGCATCCGACAAATCGAGGTCGCGGCGATGAAGAAGATGAAGAAGGCGCTGGTCGAATACGCCTGAGCCCCTGGGGCGGATTGCATCAAGCCCGGCCGCGTGCCGGGCTTTTTTGTTGGCCCGCAGGTTCACCCGTGATCAGGCGCCCGCTTCGACAAGCCCGCGGCGCATGCTTCACGATCACCGCGTCCCGGCGGATATCGACCCCGGTCGTCACGTCTGCGTCAGGGCTTGAGAAGCGCCTTCACATCCGACACCATGTCCGGAACGCCCGAGCCGTAGCGGACATACAGGCGCAGCCGGCCCTGTGGGTCGTAGACGAAACTGGCGGCCGAATGGTCCATCGAGTAGCTGGTCGGCGTCTTGCCTTCCACCTTCTTGTAGTAGACCTTGAAGTCCTTTGCCACCGCAGCGAGTTGTTCAGGCGTCGGGATGAGCGCAGTGAAGGATGGATCGAAGGCGCCCATGTAGGCCTTCATCACCTCGGGCGTGTCGCGCGCGGGGTCCACGGTCACGAATACCACCTGCAGCTTGTCCCCATCCGCGCCGAGCTGCTGCTTGACTTGCGCCATGTCGGTCATCGTGGTCGGGCAGACGTCCGGACATTGGGCGTAGCCGAAGAAGAGCACGACCACCTTGCCTCTGAAATCCGCAAGCGTGCGCACGCGACCATCCGCATCGGTGAGCGAAAAATCCCGCGCGTAGTCGGCACCGGTGATGTCGACCGCCTTGAAGCTCGGCTTCGACTCGGTGCAGGCCGACAACACCCCGCCGCCTGCTGCGGCAGCGCCGGCCCATACAGTCCACGCAGCCATTCGCCGCAGTGCGTTTCTCTTGTTCATGAGCCTCGTGCGATTCATCGCAGATAGTGGTCAACGAGCAGCGCCGCGAACAGCACGCTCAGATGGATCAGGGAGAAGCGGAAGGTCTTGCGCGCCAGGGTGTCGGAGTACTTGCGCCACAACGCAAAGGCGTAGCCACTGAACCCGATGCTGACCGCCAGCGCGACCACCAGATAGAGCCAGCCGCTCATTCCGTAGATGAATGGCATCAGGCAGGCCGCGAAAAGAATGAAGGTGTAGAGCAGAACCTGCAGCCGCGTGAATTCGTTGCCATGCGTCACCGGCAACATGGGCAGCCCGGCCTTGCGGTAGTCCTCGACGCGATAGAGGGCGAGTGCCCAGAAGTGAGGGGGCGTCCAGAGAAAGATGATCAGGAACAGGATCAGTGCCTCGGGACCCACCTCGCCGGTCATTGCCGCCCAGCCCAGCACCGGCGGCATGGCTCCCGATGCACCTCCGATCACGATGTTCTGCGGGGTCAGCGGCTTCAGGATCACGGTGTAGATCACCGCATAGCCGACGAAGGTGGCAAAGGTCAGCCACATCGTGAGCGGATTCACCGCAAACCACAGCAGCGCCGAGCCGGCCGCACACAGCGCGGCGGAAAAGATCAGCGCCTGCCGATCACTCAGCTCGCCGCGCGCGGTCGGTCGCCAGGCCGTGCGCTTCATCTTGGCATCGATGCTCTTTTCGACCAGGCAGTTGAATGCGGCCGCCGCCCCCGCCACCAGCCAGATGCCGACACAGGCCAGCACGGCCTGTTGCAGTTCGAACAAGGTCGGCACGCCGGGGACCGCGAGCACCATGCCGATCAAGGCGCAGAAAACAATGAGCTGCACCACCCTCGGCTTGGTGAGCGCGTAAAACTGGCGCAGCACGCTGGCGGGCGCGTGGCTGCGGACGGATGCCGGTGCGCTCATACGACCTCCATCCCGCGTGCAGTGACGGATCGCGCCCCCGAGGCCGAGGCCGTCTCGACTCGCTCGCGCCGGCTCTCGCACAAAGTCCAGGTCAACACCACCGCCAGGGCGGCGGCGCCGCCTGTGTGCAGCACGGCCGCAGCGAGCGGCCAGCCAAGCAACACGTTGCCCAGGCCAGTCGCCAGCTGCAGAAGCGCCAGAACCGCCAGCCATGTCCCTTGAGCGCGCAACGCGTCGATCCGCAGCAACCGCCATGCGAGAAGACCGATCGCGATGAACACGACATACGCCATCAGCCGATGAACGTAGTGCATGGCGGTCAGTGCCGCGAAATCCAGCGGCACGCCGTCCGCGGTTTCACCCAGATGCCGCCAGAGCTGGAACGCCTGGGAAAAATTCATGGGCGGCCACCAGCTGTCCTGGCACATCGGGAACTGCGTGCACGCGAGCACCGCATAGTTCGTGCTGACCCAGCCGCCGAGGGCGATCTGCAGCGCCAGAAGGGCGGTGGCCCCGACAAGCAGCCAGTGCAAGCCCGCGGACACCGAAGACGGCTGCCGCCCAGCCGCGTATTGGCCATAGCGAACCGCCTGGATGCAGAGCAGCGCCAGCAACACCACGGCCCCCATCAGGTGCAGCGTGACGATCGCGGGAAAGAGATTCCAGGTCACGGTCAGCGCGCCGAAGGCGCCCTGCAGGCACACCCAGGCCAACGTCGCCGCGGGCCACCAGGCGCTCAGAGGACGCTCGGCGCGATGATGTGGCTCGAGTTGCTGGCGCCGCCGCGCAACCCAGGTCGCAACGGCCAGCACGAGGATCAGTACGCCAACTCCCGTTGCCAGGTAACGATGCACCATCTCCACCCAGGCCTTGCCGTGCGTCACCGGTCCGGTCGGCTGCGCCGCCTGCGCCATGGCAATGTCGTGCCGAGCGCCGATGGGACTCGCGTTGCCGTAGCAGCCGGGCCAGTCAGGACAACCCAATCCCGAGTCCGTCAATCGCGTGAAAGCGCCGAACAGGGTCAGGTCGAAGGTGAGGAACAAGGTGAGCACCGTCAGCGCATGCAGCCTGCGGACCGCGCCCGAGCCGGCATTGCGCCGCCAGACCCAGACCAGCGGCCCGAGAGCGACCAGGAGACCCACAGCCATGAGCCAGGCGATCGGCGTGAGGTCGTAGAGCGAGGTGTTGTCCATGGTGAAATCAGCGGCCCGGCTGGTCCCAGGATGCGGATGCACGCAGCAGGCGATCGAGATCGCGCTTGGCGCGACTGGCTCCCGCCGCATCCATGCGCGCCGGGAAACGCATCATCCAGTTGCCGAGTGGGTCCACTACGTAGAGGTGCTCCGAGAGCGCATGCCCCGGGGATGCCGCCAGCCATCGGCCCAGCGTCGCCTCGGGCACGCGAATCACGGTCGCGCCGCGAAGGCCTTGTTCGAGACGGGCAGGCACAGGCGCGGTATCGCTCACGATCCACACCCGATCGAGCCGGTCCTTTTCGCGGCCCAGGCTTTCACGCAATTGACGTTGCAGATAGAGCTCTTGTTCGCACAAGGTGTCGCACGCGGCCTCGCCGACGATCACGAGCAGCCACTGGCCCTTCAGTTCCGGCAGCTGGATCGTCCTGCCGTCCGGCAGGCTGGCCGTGATCGGCGGCAAGGGCCGCTGCGGATCGATCAACTCGCCATAGGCGGCCCGCCCGTCAGGACGGACAACGTAGTAAGTGAAATAGGAGGCGATGACAGGTGCCGCGCAGCAAAGGAGCACCAGCAGCATCTTCCAGCGCCCCATCACCGTGCGTCGTCCTTCGACACCATCCAACGCCTGCGCCGGCGAGGGCATCGAATGCACGGTCAGTCCCAACGGCTCGTCAGGCACGGCGTGCAAGGCGTGTCCGGCGGTAGGGGGCAATGAATTGGAACCAGACATAGAGGATGAAAACGAGGGCCGAAAGTCCGAACCACTGGAAGGCGTACCCATAGTGCCTTTCGACGCCCAGCGCCGGTGCAGGCCATTCTCGCTGCAAGCCTTCGGAGGCTGCGCCGGTCTGCTGCAAGGAGATGTCGGTGCGCAGCGGCAGTCCGGTTTCCTTTCGGAACGCTTCGAGGTCGAGATTTTGCCGGATGCGTGAAGACCCTTCGGCATTCGGCGCCGGCGCCTCCGGCCCCCCCTTGCCCAGATCAAGCAGATGGGCAGGCGGTGCGGAGATCCGCCCCACGACCTCGACCAGACCAGCGGGCGTATCGACAGGTTCGAGCTGGTTGCGATCGTTGAAATTGCGCTGAACCCAGCCGCGCTGCACGAGCACTGTCTGGTCGGATCCCTCGAGCGCGAAAGGCGTGACGACATAGAAGCCCGGCACGCCGTGCATCTGCCGGTTGTCGAGGTAGACCGTGTGCGGCGGCAACCACAGGCCTCGCAAGCGCACCTCGCGGTGCAACTCTCCGACGGGATTCTGGAGCGCCAGAAAGGCTTGCGCGTCGAGCGGGGGAAGCTTCTCCTGCCGGGCGATATCGGCCTGGATTGCCTCCTTCTCGGCCGCACGCGAAATCTGCCAACGCCCAAGGCCGAGAGTGGAGGAAATGGTGACAACGGCCACCAGCGTGACGAACCAGAAGCGGCCGCCTCGCGACGGCCGGGCCGCCATGGAGAGATTGGAGTTCAAACCGGAATTCGACCTGCGCGGCCGATAATGTGAGCCATGAAAGTTTTCGTCGCCCTCTTCTTCGTGGGCATCCTCGCGAGCCTGGCCTTCGCCCTGTACTTCATGCTGAAGGACGGGCGCAACGGCCGCGCCAAGAGTGGCGGCATGGCTCGCGCGCTGACGGTTCGGATCGGTCTTTCCGTCCTTTTGTTCCTCTGCGTTCTGGCGGCCTGGAAATTCGGCTACATCCAGCCAGGGGGTCTTCCGGTCGGCAAGTAGCGCCCGGTCACTCGTCCCTCTCCATGAAAAAAGCGCCTCGCGGCGCTTTTTTCTCTTGTCGTGCCTGAAGATCAAAGCCAGTAGACAAGCATATAGAGGCCGAGCCAGACCACGTCCACGAAGTGCCAGTACCATGCGGCGCCTTCGAAACCGAAATGCCGCTCCGGCGTAAAGTGGCCACTGCGCAGGCGCAGGGTGATGAACAGCAGCATCAACATGCCGATGAACACATGCAGGCCATGGAAACCCGTCAGCATGAAGAAGGTGGAACCATAGGCGCCCGAGCTGAGCTTCAGGTTCAGTTCGGTGTAGAGATGGTGATACTCGTAGCCTTGCACGCACAGGAAGGTCGCGCCGAGCAGAACGGTGAGCCACATGAACCGGATCGTCTGCGCACGATGACCGGCGCGCAGCGCGTGGTGCGCAATGGTGAGCGTGACACCCGAACTCAGCAGCAAGGCGGTATTGATGGTCGGCAGCCAGAAGGGGCCCACCGTCTGGAAAGGCTCGACGATGCCGGCCGGAGAGCCGGTCGCTCCGGCAGCGACGGTCGGCCACACGGCCTTGAAGTCCGGCCAGAGGAGCGCGTTGTCCAGGCTCCCCAGCGCCGGCAGCGCGTGCGTACGGGCCCACCAGAGCGCGGTGAAGAACGCACCGAAGAACATGACTTCCGAGAAGATGAACCAGCTCATGCTCCACCGGAAGGACAGGTCGATCTTGTGACCGTAGCGGCCGGTCTCGCTTTCGGTGATGGCCTGTCGGAACCACGCGAACAATGTGCCCAGCCAGATCACCATGCCTGCGAGCAGCGACCAGGCACCCCACTCATGACCGTTGATCCACTGCGCGGCGCCGAGAATCACGAAGAACAGGCCGGTGGCGGCCATGACCGGATAGGCCGATGGCCCTGGCACGAAGTAGTAGGGCGTGGCGCCGTGTGTGGTTGAACTCATTTCAGGTCCTGGTTTTCTTCTGTCGATTCAAATTTCCGTGGCTGAAATCGTCAGGCAGTGACAGCCCAGCGCACCAGCATGATCAGTCCGCCGACGAACACGATGACGCCGATGAACGCGACCACGATGATGTGCAGCGGATTCAGCTTCGCGAGGTCATCCTGATAGGCGCTGTTCTTGCGTACGCCGAAGAAGGACCAGCCCACGGCCCGGATCGTCCGCCAGAGCGAGGCCTTGCGCGGAACGTCCGGCGCGGTCAAGAGCGGGGCTCCTTCTCGCCCGGCGGGGCGGCGACGGTCTGAGTCGTGGTGGGCGCGGGCGGCGTCTTGCCGCCGACCTCGAAGAAGGTGTAGGACAACGTGATCGTCTTCACGTCGCGCGATATCTTCGGATCGATCACGAACGCCACCGGCCACTGCTTCTTCTCGCCGGGGTCCAGCGTGTACTGGTTGAAGCAGAAGCACTCGAGCTTGTTGAAATATGGCGCAGCCTGCTGGGGTGCGTAGCTCGGAATGGCCTGCGCCGCCATGCGGCGGTTCTGCACATTCTGGAACTCGTACATCACGGTATTGAGCTGGCCGGGATGCACTTCCATCGAATTCTGTGCGGGCTTGAAATTCCACAGGCCACGCGCGTTCGCGTCGAACTCGACGGTGATCGTGCGGCTCTCGTCCACTTGCGAGTTGCCGGGCAGGCGCACGTTCCTGCCGCCTGATGCGCCACCGGGAACCTCGAGTTCGGACAGCGCCAGGATGTTGATCCCGGTCATCTCGCAGATGGCCCGATAAACGGGCACGAGCGCATAGCCGAAGCCGAACATGCCTGCCGCCACGACAGCGAGCTTGCCGACCATCTTGAGGTTCTCGCGGCGGAGTCGTTGTCCGATGCCCATGACGTGCCCGCGCGACTAGCGACCGATCCAGACCATGCGGACGATGAACCCGATGAAGAACAGCACCGCGATGGACGCCAGGGTGAGGCCCATGCGGCGGTTGCTCCTCTTTTGTTCAGGCGTCATCGCGCGCCGCTTCAGCCGATGACCTTGGTCGCGGTGGCATCCAGCCGCGGCGGGTTCTCGAAAGTGTGGAAGGGAGCGGGCGAAGGCACTTCCCATTCGAGGCCTTCCGCAGCTTCCCAGGGCTTTTGCGAGGCCTTCTCGCCCTTGCCCATCATGACGGGCAGCACGATGAACAGGAAGAAGTAGACCTGCGCCAGACCGAAGGCAAAGGCGCCCACACTGGCCACGGCGTTGAAGTCGGCAAACTGCATCGGATAGTCGGCATAGCGACGCGGCATGCCGGCCAGCCCGAGGAAGTGCATCGGGAAGAAGGTGACGTTGAACGAGATCAGCGACCACCAGAAGTGGACCTTGCCGCGCGTTTCGTTGTACATCACGCCGGTCCACTTCGGCGACCAGTAGTAGAAGCCCGCGAACATCGCATAGAGCGAGCCCGCGACGAGCACGTAGTGGAAGTGGGCCACGACGTAGTAGGTGTCCTGGAGCTGGACGTCGACCGGCGCGACCGCGAGGATCAGGCCGGTGAAGCCGCCCATGGTGAACACGAAGATGAAGCCCACGGCGAAGAGCATCGGCGTCTCGAAGGTCATCGAGCCCTGCCACATCGTCGCGATCCAGTTGAAGATCTTCACGGCGGTGGGCACCGCGATCAGCATCGTCGCGTACATGAAGAAGAGCTGGCCCGTGACCGGCATGCCGGTGGTGAACATGTGGTGCGCCCACACGATGAAGGACAGGATCGCGATCGACGAGGTGGCGTACACCATGGACGCATACCCGAACAGGCGCTTGCGCGCGAAGGCCGGCACGATCTGGCTGATGATGCCGAATGCCGGCAGGATCATGATGTACACCTCGGGATGACCGAAGAACCAGAAGATGTGCTGGTACATCACCGGATCGCCCCCGCCGGCGGGGTTGAAGAAGCTGGTGCCGAAATGGCGGTCGGTCAGCGTCATGGTGATCGCGCCGGCCAGCACGGGCATCACGGCGATCAGCAGGTAGGCGGTGATCAGCCAGGTCCAGCAGAACATCGGCATCTTCATCAGCGTCATGCCGGGGGCACGCATGTTGAGGATGGTCACGATGATGTTGATCGAGCCCATGATCGAGGACGCGCCCATGATGTGCATCGCGAAGATGCCGGCATCCATCGACGGCCCCATCTGCAAGGTCAGCGGCGCATAGAGCGTCCAGCCCGCGGCCGGCGCACCGCCGGGCATGAAGAACGAACCGACGAGCATCAGGGCCGCCGGAATCAGCAGCCAGAAGCTGAAGTTGTTCATGCGCGCGAAGGCCATGTCCGATGCACCGATCTGCAGCGGAATCATCCAGTTCGCGAAGCCCACGAAGGCCGGCATGATCGCGCCGAACACCATGATGAGCCCGTGCATGGTGGTGAACTGGTTGAACAGTTCGGGATTCAACAGCTGGAGGCCGGGCTGGAACAGCTCGGCCCGGATCAGCAGGGCAAGCACGCCGCCGACCATCAGCATGGTGAAGGAGAACAGCAGATACAGCGTGCCGATGTCCTTGTGGTTGGTCGCAAAGACCCACCGGCGCCAGCCGTGCGGTGCGTCGTGGTGCTCGTCGTGGGCGTCGCCGTGGACATGGCCATGGGGATCGAGGACTGCGCTCATCTTGGTATTCCTTGCAAACTTTTCGTCGTGGTGCTGCCGGCTTACTTGCCGCGCTGCGCGAGCACCTCAGCCGGCTGCACGAGTTGACCCGTCTTGTTCGACCAGCTGTTCTTCGTGAAGCTCACCACCGCCGCGATGTCGGTGTCGCTCAGTTGCTTCCACGAAGGCATGACACCATTGTTCTGGCCATTGAGCACCACGTGAATCTGCCTGTTGTGATCGGTGTCCAGCACCGTCGGCGAACCGTCGAGCGGCTTGATCGGCCCGCCCCCCTTGCCATTGGCCTGATGGCAGGCTGCGCAGTTGGCCGCATACACCTTCTCGCCGCGCGCCATGATGTCGGGCAGGGTCCAGACCTTGTTCGGATCGTCCTGCTTTGCGGCCGCTTCCTTGCGCTTGGCGTCGACCCAGGCGGTGTAATCGGCCGCCGAAACCACCTTGACATGGATCGGCATGTAGGCGTGCTCCTTGCCGCACAGCTCCTGGCATTGACCGTAATAGTCGCCAACCTTCTCGGCACGGAACCAGGTGTCGCGCACGAAGCCCGGGATCGCATCCTGCTTGACGCCCAATTGCGGCACGGCGAACGCATGGATCACGTCGTTGGCCGTGGTGATGATGCGCACCTTCACATTGACCGGGACGACGAGCGGGTTGTCCACCCTCAGGAGGTAGTCGTCCGGCACGTCGCCCTTGGCGCCCGCGTCCGACATCGCGCGTTGCGAGCTGTCCAGCGTGGAGATGAAGGCCAGGCCTTCGCCCTCGCCCTTGATGTAGTCGTAGCCCCACTTCCACTGGTAGCCGGTGGTCTTGATGGTGAGATCGGCGTTGGTCGTGTCCTTCTGGGCCACCAGCACCTTGGTCGCCGGCAATGCCATCAGGATCACGATGATGAAGGGCACGACCGTCCAGATGACCTCGACCACCACGGACTCGTGGAAATTGGCCGCCTTGTGGCCCACCGACTTGCGGTGCTTCCAGATCGAATAGAACATGACGGAGAACACCGCCACGAAGATCACGGAACACAGAACGAGCAGAATCGAGTGCAGGAAGTGCTGCTCCTGGGAGATCTTGGTGACACCCATCGGCAGGTTCAACTGACGCACGGACGGGCCGCCGGGCAGATCGTTGACTGCATGCGCCGCGGTGCTCCAAGCCGCGCCGGCCGCCAGCAGCAGATTAGCCGGCTTGTACCAAATGCTCTTCATCGTGTTCACTTTTTCATTTTGCAGTTAACCCACCGGCCCCGGCCTCGGCGTGACACGACGCAGCGCGCTCAGGCGCTGCGCAATGCCATTCGAATTTCGCGTGCCAGTGCCGCACGCAACTCGGGCCGCACGAAGCGCCCCACCTTGACCGAACGACCCTGACCCGACACCTCGATCAGCGACCGATCGCTGGCCTCGGGTTCGATCCGCACCTGATGCGGCAAGAATTCCGCGCGCTCATAGTGGCCGCCGTTTTCGAGTTCGACCACCAGCCGGCCGCCCTGGAGGGCGATCTTTTCGCCATCGGTGGCATGGCGCGCGTAGAGCACGAAGGCGAAGCCGACCGCCGCAAGCTCAAGCCAGGCGAAGGGCAGGACGAGACGCGCGCCGTGCAACCAGAAGGCGGCTCCGATGCCCAGAGATACCACGCACAGGGACACGTACAGCCAGCCAAGCTGGCTCGGCGTGACCGAGCAATTGCGCTTCAGGAACCAGTGGATGCTCTGGCCGGAAACGGTGGCAAAACGAAACACGGAATTCGACACGGGCGAGTTCTGCAAATCGATGCGCCGAAACGCTGCGGAAGCCTTGTCCCGACAGGTCTCTATCACGGGACAATACCCGGGAATTCACGCAACGGCGGATTGTAGCGGGACAATCCCGCGGCTCACCCTGGGGAACGCCCTTGGTGGAGCATGGCCCGCATCTCGCGTAATGAAACCGCACTCTCGGGCGAAATTGCGACTCTGGGCGCCGGTTTGAAGGCGTGGCCGTAGACGATTTCGAAGGTCAGCGCGATCCGGCCCTCGGCATCCTCGGCCGGTTCCGTGTCAGCCATCGCCGCCGCCAGGGCGCGGCGCCAGCCCCGTCCGCGCAGGCCGGCAAAGCGCCCCGCATGAAGATTGCGCCCGAGGGTGCGCAATTCGGCCAGCGCGGCGTCGGGCGTCGCCCAAGTCAGGACGATGCGCTCCATGTCCATCACGGGCTCCGCGAATCCGGCCTCGATGAGCATGTCGCCCCAATCGTGCATGTCGGTGAAGGCGTGGCTGGGCGGCGGCCAGCCGAGCCGGCTGTACGTTTCCCGGAGCTCGTGCAGGGTATCGGGTCCGAAGCACGAGAACATCAGGAAGCCATTGGTCGCGACCTTGCGGTGCCAGTCGCCGATCAAGCCTTGCGGGTCGGCCGCCATATGCAAGGCCATGTTGGCCCACAACAGATCCACGCCGTCCTCCGGCAGCGCGTCGAAGCGGGGCTGCGCCCCTTGCCACCGGCGCGCCGTCCACCACGGGGCAGCCAAGGCCCTGGTCGTCGGTGCGACCAGCGCCGGCTCCGGCTCGACGATGAAGGACGCCGCTTCGCGATAACGCCGCGCCACCAGCGCGTGCGCTTCCAGACCGCCGCGCAGCGGCGACCAGTCGATCCAGTGTCGCGGACTCGCCTTGATCCACTGCAGGCGCTCTTCCATTCGCCGGCCGATCTCCTCGTGGAGCCAGGGCGACCCGGACTCGGGGGCCGATCGGCTCCAACGCGCAGCCGCCCTGGCATCGATGGTGGGCGGTCGTCGGGCTGGATCAGTAGGCATGGACGCTCAGTATATTGAGGGATGTCCATCAGCCGCCGGGCCGCTCGCTCGCTGTCGTCCTGGCTTGCCGCCATTCCAAGCCAGTGCATGATCTGCCGGGCCTGGCCCGCGCAGCCGATTTGCCGCGCCTGCACGGCCCGTTTCGCGCCGCAGGTCCCGCGTTGTGCGACCTGCGCCCTGCCCTTGCCGGGACCTGCCAGGCAATGCGGCGCCTGCCTCCTCGGACCTTCCGTGCCTCTGGACGCCTTCCACGCGGCCTGTACTTATGCCTGGCCGTGGACCGCCTGCATCGCCGAGTTCAAGTTCCGGGGCGAGGCGGGCCGCGCAGCGCCGCTGGCTGCGCTCATGCACGGCATTCCGGGAGTCAGGGCAGCGCTGGACACGGCGGACCTCATCCTGCCGATGCCGCTCGCGCCGAAGCGACTGATGGAACGGGGATTCAATCAGGCGCATGAGCTGGCGCGGCGCCTGGCGCCCGACAAGACGGACCCAGCCCTGCTGCTGCGCACGCGCGACACGCCGCCCCAGAGCGGTCTCAGCCGCGCCCACCGCCTTCGCAATCTGCAGGGCGCCTTCGCGATCGAGCCCCTTCGAGCGCCGACGGTAAGCGGTCGGCGGGTGATGGTGGTGGACGATGTCATGACCAGCGGCGTTTCGCTCTTCACCGCAGCCCGGGTGCTGCGCGAGGCTGGCGCCACGCAGGTCACGGCCGTGGTGTTCGCGCGTACCGAGGTTCCAGCGAGCTGAGGCGGCGCCGGAAGCCGCTCCGCCAGGGCCAGCGAAACGCACTCGCCGCGCCCTTGTCGATCCGACGCGACCGCGCCATCCGACAATCGGCGCCATGTTCAACATCGTCCTCGTCGAGCCGGAGATTCCGCCCAACACCGGCAACGTCATCCGCCTCGCCGCCAACACCGGTTCCACCTTGCACCTGGTCGAGCCCCTCGGCTTCTCGATGGATGACCGGCTCCTGCGTCGCGCCGGGCTCGACTATCACGAGTACGCCGAGGTGCGCCGCCACGCGAGCTGGGAATCCCTGCTCGCCTCCGAGCATCCGCCCGTCGATCGCCTCTTCGCGCTCACCACCCGCGCGACGCGCCGGGTGCATGACGTCGCCTTCCGGCCTGGAGACTGGTTGGTGTTCGGCTCGGAAACCCGCGGCCTGTCGCCCGAGATGCGGGCGCGTTTCGCCCCGGCACAGTGCCTGCGCCTTCCGATGCGCGAAGGCCAGCGCAGCCTGAACCTGTCAAACGCGGTTGCAGTGACTGTCTTCGAGGCCTGGCGGCAGAACGGCTTTGAATGACACCGTTGGCGGGCAGCGCCGTGCCGCAGGTACTCAGGGGTAGCGTCGGACGACCGACTCCGCCACGCACGCCGGCTTGGGCGCCCCTTCGAGTTCGATGCTGGTTTCCCAGGTCATCTGGAGTCCGTGATCGGCGATGGGCTCCGCGGACAGAAGCTTCATGCGCCCTCGCAGGCGCCCGCCGACCGGCACCGGCGACATGAAGCGCACGCGATTCAGGCCGTAGTTCACGCCCATGCGGGATTCGACGACCTCGATGGAAGACTCGAACAGGCGGGGCAGCAGCGACAGCGTGAGAAAGCCGTGCGCGATCGGGCCGCCGAATGGCCCGGCCTTTGCTTTCTGAACGTCGACATGGATCCACTGGTGATCCCCGGTCGCCTCGGCGAACTGGTTGACCTGTTCCTGTGTGATGGTGATCCAGTCGCTCACGGCGACTTCCTGGCCCACGCAAGCCGCGAGATCCTGAAGAGTCTGGAACTTCCTTTTTGTCATGCGAATCACTGTATCCGTGCGGCGCCGGCAGCGACTGTCCGCGCCGCGACATCGGGCCCCAGGGAAAACCAGGACCCACCGATCATGCGTCGAGCCAGCGGCAGATCGGCGCCCACTGCTCGAGGTCGCGCTGGACCCGGCCCGGCGCGATGTCGAACAGGCTCAGACCGCGCGCAGCGAGCTGCACGTAGATCTGCGCGTCCCTCAGTTCGCCGATGACCGGCACATCGAGTCCGGCGACGAATTCGTGCAGGCGGTCCGCAGCAAGGGTGCGCGAGTCCACGCGCATGTCGACCACGCCGGTCCTGCCCATGTGCCGAAGCGACAGCAGCTTGTCCAGGAAGTCGCGGGTGGCATAGATGTCGAAGATGCTGGGCTGCAGCGGCACCAGCACCTTGTCGGCCAGGGCGACTGCTTCCTTGAGGCGCGATCCGTGGAATCCGGCCGGGGTATCGATCACGGCGTGCGTGGTGCCGCGCGGCGGACGGACGACGGCGCCATCCTCGGAGGCCTCCCAGGTTCTGATTTCCCTCGCCGCCGGTGCACGCAGGTCGAGCCACAGGCGCGACGACTGCTGGCGATCGATGTCGCCCAGCATCACCGCGTGGCCGCGGCTGGCGTAGTAGCCCGCCACGTTGGTCGCGAGCGTCGACTTGCCAACACCGCCCTTCGGGTTGGCGACCAGGACCACCGGCATGAAAAGCTCCTCGATTGCTGGATTCAGGCGCCATGGTAGCTGCGAGCGGAGTGCGCTATGTTCGCGGGATGCCGACAACAACAAGTACGCAAGTCGCGCGCCGCGTCTATGTGCTCGCCGCACATCCCCGCTGGCGCGACTCGCGTGTCAACCTGCAACTGCTGAAGGCCGCGCAGGCGGTCGCTCATGTCGATGTGAACGACCTCTACAACCGCTACCCCGACTTCACCATCGACGTCGAGGCCGAGCAGGCCCGGGTGGCCGCAGCCGACCTGCTGGTCATGCTGCACCCGATCCAGTGGTATTCGATGCCCGCGCTCCAGAAGCTGTGGGTCGAGGAAGTCCTGAGCTTCGGGTGGGCCTACGGCGCCGCCGGCAAGGCGCTGGAGGGCAAGGACTTCTGGCTCGTCACCACCACCGGCGGGCCCGAGTCCAGCTTCCATCCGCAGGGCTACAACCGCTACTTCTTCGATGCATTCCTGCCACCGTATGAACAGACCGCCGCCCTGTGCGGCATGCGTTTCCTTCCGCCGCTGGTGTTTCACGGCACGCGAAGCGCGCACGATGCCGAAGTGAAAGCGCATGTCGAAGTCTTCAGGGACCGGCTGAGCACCTACCCGGACTGGCCCGAGATCGGGGCGCGCGATGCCTCCCCGCACCGCGCGGCGCCTGAAGCCGACCGGCCGGCCGAGCGCGAGGGAGCCTGAGCATGGAACACGCACCGGCCTGGCTCGTCAACTCGCTCATCTACCTGGGCGCCGCCGTCCTGGTCGTCCCCTTGTCGAAGGCGCTGGGGCTGGGCTCGATCATCGGCTACCTCGCGGCAGGCATCGCCATAGGCCCCTGGGGGCTCGGCCTGGTCACCAACGTGGACGACATCCTGCACTTCGCCGAGTTCGGCGTGGTGCTGATGCTGTTCCTGGTCGGCCTCGAACTCGAACCGAAGCGGCTGTGGAATCTCCGCCGGCCCATCTTCGGCTGGGGCTCCGCGCAGGTGCTCGCCTGCGCGGCCGTGCTGTTTCTCGCCGGCTGGGTGGCGGGCGCGAACTGGCGTGTCTCGCTGGTCGCGGCGCTCGGGCTCGCGCTGTCATCCACGGCCATTGCACTCCAGGTGCTCGGGGAACGCAACCTGCTCTCGACCGCGAGCGGGCAATCCGGCTTCTCGATCCTGTTGTTCCAGGACGTGGCCGCCATTCCAATCCTGGCCCTGCTGCCGCTGCTGGCCGCCGGCTCCGATTCCGGACCGACGCTGACCGATACAGACCGGGCGCTCCAGGCCCTGAAGATCGTGGCTGCCGTCGGCGCGATCGTGCTCGGAGGGCGGCTCGCCCTTCGGCCCCTTCTGCGCTGGATCGCCCGCAGCAACACGCCCGAGATCTTCACGGCGGCCTCGCTGCTGGTCGTGATCGCCATCGCCGCGCTGATGCAGGTGATCGGCCTGTCGATGGCGCTCGGCGCCTTCCTCGCAGGCGTGCTGCTCGCCGAGAGCGAATACCGGCGCGAGCTTGAAACCGATATCGAGCCTTTCAAGGGGCTGCTGCTAGGCCTGTTCTTCATCGCGGTCGGCATGAACATCGATTTCGGCACGCTGCTCGCCCGGCCCGTGCTCATGGCCGGTGTGGTGATCGGCTTCATGCTGCTCAAGTTCGTCGTGATCTACGGGCTTGCGAAGCTGATGGACATTCCCTATCAGCAACGCCCTGTCTTCACTCTGCTGCTCGCCCAGGGCGGGGAATTCGCGTTCGTGGTGTTCCAATCGGCCGGGCCCAAGGTGCTGCCGCATGATGTCGCCTCCTTCCTCATCGGCGCCGTCGCCCTGTCGATGCTGATCTCGCCGCTCCTGCTGGTGGCGCTGGACAAATGGGTCATGCCGCACTACAGCACCGACGAAGCCGCCGGCATGGAGGAGATCTCCGAACCGCAGGAAGCCGAGGTGCTCATTTGCGGATTCGGCCGCTACGGGCAGATCGTGGGACGCATCCTGAGCGTGCAAGGACACAGGATCACCGTGCTGGACCACGATCCGGACACGATCGAGAACCTGCGCGAGTTCGGCTTTCGGGTCTTCTACGGTGACGCAACGCGGCTGGATGTGCTCCGCACGGCGGGCGCCGCCGCCGCGAAGGTACTGGTCGTGGCGGTCGACGATGTCCAGCAATCGCTGGCGATCGTCGACCTCGCGCGCCACAACTTCCCGCAGGCGAGGATCGTCGCGCGGGCGCGGAACGTCGGACATCTCTACCAGCTGCTCGACCGCAAGGTCGAACTCGTCGAACGCGAGATGTTCGAATCATCGCTGCGCACCGCCCGTTCGGCCCTCGAAGGACTCGGCTGGTCCGCCTACGAGGCCCGCGAGGCGGCCGTACGCTTCCGCCGCCGCAACCTCGAATTGACGCGGCAGGGTTATCCGCACTACAAGGACCACGCCAAGCTGATCGCGGTCGCCAAGGAAGGACGCCAGCAGTTCCAGGAGCAGATGAAGCGCGAACGCGAGCAGCAGCGCGAGCGTCGGGAACAGGCGGACGTCGGCTGGGACCCAGGGGACGAGGAACGCGCCCCCTGAACGAGCAAGCTCAGTCGAGCTTCAGAAGGCGAATCGCATTGCCCTTGAGAATGCCGGGCATCACCTCGGGCTTGAAGCCCGCGTCCTCGAAATCCTTGAGCCAGCGGTCCGGCGTGATCAGCGGATAGTCGCTCGCGAACAGCACGCGGTCCTTCAGCAGGGTGTTGGCGTACTGCACGAGTTGCTTCGGAAAGTACTTCGGGCTCCAGCCGGACAAGTCGATCCAGACGTTCGGCTTGTGTGTGGCGACGCTCAAAGCCTCGTCCTGCCAGGGGAAACTGGGATGGGCCATCACGATCTGCATGTCGGGGAAGTCGATCGCCACATCATCCAGGTGCATCGGGTTGCTGTATTCGAGCCGCAATCCGCCGCCGCAACGCATGCCGGAGCCGATGCCGCTGTGGCCGGTGTGGAACACGGCGGGCAGGCCGTACTCGTTGATCACCTCGTAGATCGGCCAGGCCATCTTGTCGTAGGGATGGAAACCCTGCACGGTCGGGTGGAACTTGAAGCCCTTCACGCCGTATTCCTCGATCAGCTTGCGCGCCTCGCGCGCGCCCATCTTGCCCTTGTGCGGATCGATGCTGGCGAAGGCGATCATGATGTCCGGATTGTTCCGGGCGGCTTCGGCGATCTCCTCGTTCGGGATGCGGCGACGGCCCATGTTCGATTCCGCATCGACGCCGAACATCACCAGGCCGATCTTTCGCTCGCGGTAGTAGTCGACGCTCTCCTGGATCGTCGGCCGTCGGTCCGATTTGAAGTATTTGTCGGCTGCGCGATCGTATTCTTCGCCGTAGTTGTCGAATGGATTCCAGCAGCTCACTTCAGCATGCGTGTGGGTGTCGATCGCGATCAGGTTATGGTGGTCCATGGCATCGTCTCCGGCCAGTGAAGGCCTAGGGTAAGTCCTTAGGTCGCGCGGTGTTGCGCGGCTTGAATTGATTATTTTTGATAACCATAATCGATCCGACTCCGGAACGCAATCATGACCCACTCGGACCTTCAACTGGACATCCAGGACGACATCGCCGTCGTCCGCCTCACCCGCGGCACCAAGCGCAATGCGCTGTCGGACGGACTCATCTACGCGCTGCGCGACACCTTCCAGAACCTGCCCTCCACAGTTCGCGCAGCCGTGCTGGATGGCGAAGGCCCGCACTTCTGCGCAGGCCTCGACCTCTCCGAACTGCAGGAGCGCGATGCCGGCCAAGGCGTCGCGCATTCGCGGACATGGCACGCGGCCCTGGATCTCCTCCAGCACGGCCCGGTCCCGGTGATCGCCGCGCTGCACGGCGCCGTCGTCGGCGGCGGCCTCGAACTCGCCAGTGCCTGCCATATTCGCGTGGCCGACGCGAGCACCTTCTACGCGCTGCCCGAAGGCTCCCGCGGCATCTTCGTCGGCGGTGGCGGCTCGGTACGCATCCCCAAGCTGATCGGCGTGGCCCGCATGACCGACATGATGATGACCGGCCGTGTCTACAACGCCGAAGAAGGCGAGCGCGCCGGCTTTGCGCAATACCTCGTGCCCGAGGGCCAGTCCTTCGACAAGGCACTCGAGCTCGCGAAGCGCGTCGCGACCAACGCACCGTTGACCAACTACGCACTGATGCATGCGTTGCCCCGCATCGCCGAACAGTCGGCCGATCATGGCTTCTTCACCGAGGCGCTGATGTCAGGCATCGCGCAAAGCGCCCCCGAAGCCAAGCAGCGCGTCCGCGCCTTCCTCGAAGGCAAGGCCGCCAAAGTACAGAAGAACTGACACGGACGACCCCTCGATCCGAGAAATCCATGCAAGCCCAAGCCTCGCGCCCCGAGACAAGCCCCGCGGGTCCGCCGCGCTACCGACCGCTCGAATTCGGCATTCGCCACGTCGTGCTCCGCCGCGACGATTCCGGCGCGAGCTATGTGGAGGCCCGCGAGCCGCTCAACGACTACGCGAAGCGCATCACCGACCGCCTGATCCACTGGGCACACGTCGCACCGGACCGCACCTTCGTCGCCCGCCGCGAGCAGTTGCCCGACGGACGTACCGGCGACTGGCAGCACCTGAGCTATGCGCAGGCCTTGCAGGGCGCCCGCCGGATCGGGCAGGCCCTGATCGATCGCGGCCTGAGCGCCGACCGACCGGTCATCATCCTGAGCGAAAACAGTCTCGAGCACGCGCTGCTGTCGCTCGGCTGCATCTACGCCGGCATCCCCTACTGCCCGGCTTCGCCCGCGTACTCCACCGTCAGCCAGGACTACGAAAAGCTGCGGCACATCGTCCAGACCCTGACGCCCGGCATGGTGTTCGCCGGCGATGCGAAACGCTTCGGCCGCGCCATCGCCGCGGTCATGCCCCCCGACGTGGAAGTCGTCCTGCATCGCGGCCATGGCGGCGCGGACGACGACGGCCCGGCCTCGCCCGAGCTTGCCGGCCGCCAGCTCACCACTTTCGACAGCCTCCTGGCCACCGAGCCCACGCCCGGCGTCGATGCGGCCATGGACGCCACCGGCCCGGACACGATCATCAAGTTCCTGTTCACCTCCGGCTCGACCAAGATGCCGAAGGCGGTGATCAACACGCAACGCATGTGGTGCGCCAACCAGATGCAGATCGCGCAGTCGATCCCGGCCCTGACCGAGGAGCCCCCGGTGCTCGTCGACTGGCTTCCCTGGAACCACACCTTCGGCAGCAATCACAACGTCGGCATCACGCTCTACCACGGCGGAACGCTCTACATCGACGACGGCAAGCCGACAGCCGCGCTGATGGGCGAGACCCTGCGCAACCTGCGCGAGATCGCCCCCACCGTCTACTTCAACGTCCCGACCGGCTTCGAAGCCATCGCGCAGGCCATGCAATCCGACGCGCAGCTTCGCAAGACGCTGCTGTCGCGCGTGCGGATGTTCTTCTACTCCGGCGCGGCGCTGGCACAGCCTGTCTGGGACTTGCTGCATGCCATCCAGGAGGCGGAGGTCGGCGAGCGCATCGTGATGGCGACCGGCCTCGGCATGACCGAATCCGGCCCCTCCGCCATGTTCATCAACAGCCCGGACGTGCGCGCCGGCGACATCGGCGTGCCGACGCCGGGCATGACGCTCAAGCTGGTCGACGTCGAGGGCAAGACCGAGGTGCGCTATCGCGGCCCGAACGTGACGCCGGGCTACTGGCGCGCCCCCGAGAGCACGCGCGAAGCCTTCGACGAAGAAGGCTTTCTCTGCACGGGCGACGCGGTGCGGTGGATCGACGAATCCGACATTCATCGTGGCCTGCGCTTCGACGGCCGGATCGCCGAGGACTTCAAGCTCGCCACCGGCACCTTCGTCAGCGTCGGCCCGCTGCGCGCGAAGATCATCGCGGCCGGCGCGCCCTATGTGCAGGACGTGGTGCTCACCGGCCTCAACCTGAAGGAGGTCGGCGCACTCATCTTCCCGACGCCTGCCGTGCGCCGGCTTGCGGACCTGCCGGCCGACGTCCCGATGCAGGAGGTTCTCGAAAGCGCGCCGGTACAGGCCTGGTTCCAGCACATGCTGGACAGCCTCGCCGCCGCCAGCACAGGCAGCGCCAACCGCATCGCACGCGCGCACCTTGTCGCGGAGCCCCCCTCCATCGACAGAGGTGAAGTGACGGACAAGGGCTCCATCAACCAGCGCGCCGTGCTCAAGCACCGCGCGGCACTGGTGGAGGCACTGCATGCCGACACCCTGCCTTTCACGCTCAAGCCCCGCTAGACGCGGATTCAAGACCGACAGGAGACTCTCATCATGAACATCCAGGGACAGACCGCTCTCGTGACCGGCGGCGCCTCGGGACTCGGCGAAGCCACCGCGCGCGAGCTCGCCCGGCTCGGCGCCAAGGTGGCCGTGCTCGATGTGAACGCGGCCGCGGCCGAGAAGGTGGCGGCCGAGATCGGCGGCGTTGCCTGCGTCTGCGACATCACCAACACCGACAGCGTCAGCGCCGCGCTCGACAAGGCGGCGGCCGCACAGGGTCCGGCACGCATCCTGATGAACATCGCGGGCATCGGCAGCGCCAAGCGCATCGTCGGCAAGGACGGCAATCCGGCGCCGCTGGAGGATTTTGCGCGCGTGGTCAATGTCAACCTGATCGGCACCTACAACATCAGCCGGCTCTTCGCCGCCCGCTGCGCAAAGCTCGATCCGCTGGAAGGCGGCGAGCGCGGCGTCATGCTGTTCACCGCCTCGGTGGCCGCATTCGACGGGCAGGTCGGCCAGCAGGCCTATAGCGCTTCCAAGGGCGGACTGGTCGGCATGACGCTGCCGATGGCGCGCGACCTGGCGCAGCACGGTATCCGCGTATGCAGCATCGCACCGGGGCTGTTCGCAACCCCCCTGATGAAGGAACTGCCCGAGGCCGTGCAGCAATCGCTCGCCGCCTCGATCCCCTTCCCGCCGCGACTCGGCAAGCCTTCGGAATTCGCCGAACTGGCCTGCCACATCGTGAGCAACGGTCACCTCAACGGCGAAGTGATCCGCCTCGATGGCGCATTGCGCATGGCACCGCGCTGAGCATTTCGTCCGCCACTCACTTTTCGGCAACCCGCACCTAGGAGACAACTGATGAAATTCGCCAAGACAACCCTGGCCGCCGCATTCGCGCTGATGGCGCTGGGCAGCGCGCACGCCGACATCACCGTGGGCGTGGTGCAACCGCTCACCGGGCCGGCTTCGGGTCTGGGCATCCCGGTCAAGAACGCGATTGCGATCTGGCCCAAGTCCATCGGCGGGGAGAACCTCAAGGTCATCGTGCTCGACGACGCGAGCGATCCGACCGCCGGCGTGAAGGCCACGCAGCGTCTGATCACCGAGGACAAGGTCGACGTCATCGTCGGCTCGACCGCGACGCCGGTCGCGATCCCGATGGCCGACGTCACCGCCGAATCCGGCACGCCGCAGCTGTCGACCGCGCCGGCCGGTCTTCCGCCGGGCAAGGACAAGTGGTTCTTCCGCCTGCCGCAGTCCAATGGCGTCATGGCGCACGCGATGGTCGCGCACATGAAGAAGCAGAACGTCAAGACAGTGGGATTCCTCGGCTACACCGACGCCTACGGCGAGCTCTGGCTGAAGGACTTCACGGCCGAAGCGGAGAAGAACGGCATCAAGGTGGTCGGTGCCGAGCGATTCGCCCGTGCGGACACCAGCGTGACCGCGCAGGCGCTGAAGCTCACCTCCGCCAATCCCGATGCGATCCTGATCGTCGCCTCGGGCAGCGGCGCCGGCATGCCGCAGAAGGCGATCATGGAGCGCGGCTACAAGGGCAAGGTCTACCAGACCCATGCGGCCGCCACGCGCGACCTGATGCGCACCGCGGGCAAGGATGCCGAAGGCACCTTCGTGGTGTCCGGCCCGGCCGTGATCGCCGAACAACTGCCCGACAGCCACCCGTCGAAGAAGATGGCCATCGCCTTCGTTCAGAACTTCGAGAAAGCCTACGGCCCCGGTTCGCGCAACCAGTTCGCCGGCCATGGCGCCGACGCCTACACGGTGCTCGAGAAGGCTGTGCCTGTCGCGCTCAAGAAGGGCAAGCCCGGCACGCCGGAGTTCCGCTCGGCGCTGCGCGACGCCTTCGAATCGATGGGCCGCACGGTACTCGCCCACGGCGTGCTCGACTGGACTCCGCAGGACCACTGGGGCTACACCAACGAGACCGGCGTGATGCTCAAGGTGGTCAACGGCGAATTCAAGGTCGAACAGTAATCGGCGCGGGCGGTCGGGCGGCGCGGCTTCGCCGAAGTCCGCCGCCCGACGGCCTTCACGGCTTCGCATCCGGTCCATCCAAACAATCCGCGTTCCCCCATGGATTTCTCAATCGCCGGCATCCTGACGCTGGACGGTCTCACCAACGGGGCCATTTATGCACTCCTGGGGATGGGCATCGTGCTCGTGTTCACGGTCACGCGCGTCATCTTCATTCCCCAGGGCGAATTCGTTGCCTACGGCGCCCTCACGCTGGCGATCTTCCAGACCGGCCAGGTGCCGGGCACGGTGTGGCTGCTGTTGATCCTGGCCGCGCTCGCTTCGGTGATGGAGCTGGCGAGCACCTGGCGGCACCGCGGCCGCCTCGCACCGGCGCTGATGGCCGCGGGGCGCACCTTCGTCATGCCGGCCGTGATCTGCCTGGTCTCGGCCTGGGCCGCACCGCGCCAGTTCCCGCTCGTCGTACAGGCAATGCTCACGCTGTGCATCGTCACCGCTTACGGGCCGCTGGTCTACCGCGTGGCCTACCAGTCGCTCGCGGGCGCCAGCTCGCTCGTGCTGCTGATCGTCTCGGTCGGCGTGCACTTCGCAATGACCGGGCTGGGGCTGCTGTTCTTCGGCGCCGAGGGCTTCCGCAACCCCTCGTTCTGGGACGACCGCTTCGCCCTCGGGCCGATCAACCTGAACGGCCAGGCGCTGATCATCTTCATCGCCTCGGCGGCGCTGATCGTGCTGCTGTGGCTCTTCTTCGAGCGCAGCCTCTACGGCAAGGCGCTGCGGGCCACCGCGGTCAACCGATTGGGTGCGCGGCTGATGGGCATCTCCACGCAGGGCGCAGGCCAGCTCACCTTCGCGATGGCCGCGCTGATCGGTGCCCTTTCGGGCCTGCTGATCGGGCCGACGACCACGATCTTCTTCGACTCGGGCTTCATCATCGGCCTCAAGGGCTTCGTGGCCGGCGTGATCGGCGGCCTCGCAAGCTATCCGGCCGCGCTGATGGGCGCCCTGGGCGTGGGCATCATCGAATCCTTCGGATCGTTCTGGGCCAGCGCGTTCAAGGAAGTGATCGTGTTCACCATCATCCTGCCGGTGCTGCTGTGGCGCTCGGTGCGAAGCGGGCATTCCGAGGAATGATGAACACCCCCAGGCTTGCCCACTTCGTGTGGCCGCCCACCCCCTTGCAGGGGGCAACACCGGCGGACCGGCAGAGCCGGATCCGCGGTGTTCACTGGCTCACCCCCAGGCTTCGCGCACTGCGTGTCGCTTCGCCTACCCCCTTGCAGGGGGCAACACCGGCGGACCGGCAAAGCCGGATCCGCGGTGTTCACTGGCTCACCCCCAGGCTTCGCGCACTGCGTGTCGCTTCGCCTACCCCCTTGCAGGGGGCAACACCGGCGGACCGGCGAAGCCGGATCCGCGGTGTTCACTGGCTCACCCCCAGGCTTCGCGCACTGCGTGTCGCTTCGCCTACCCCCTTGCAGGGGGCAACACCGGCGGACCGGCAAAGCCGGATCCGCGGTGTTCACTGGCTCACCCCCAGGCTTCGCGCACTGCGTGTCGCTTCGCCTACCCCCTTGCAGGGGGCAACACCGGCGGACCGGCAGAGCCGGATCCGCGGTGTTCACTGGCTCACCCCCAGGCTTCGCGCACTGCGTGTCGCTTCGCCACCCCCTTGCAGGGGGCAACACCGGCGGACCGGCAAAGCCGGATCCGCGGTGTTTCTGGAATGGTTTTTGGTGGTGGATGGAGTGATTGAGATATGCAGGTGATCGTTGAATCCTCGGTTCCGGCGGTGCGGGGCAACGGCGCCAGGGGCCGGTTGCGGACCTGGGGGCCGCTCGGGCTGATCCTGGTTCTGGCTGCGTTGCCGCTGTTGCCGCTGCCGGACTTCTGGATCATTCAGCTCAACTACATCGGTCTGTATGCACTGCCGGTGCTGGGGCTGGTGCTGTTGACGGGCGTGGGCGGGCTCACTTCCTTCGGGCAGGCGGCCTTCGTGGGCATCGGTGCCTACACCACGGCCTATCTGAGCGTGAATCTCGGGGTCTCGCCCTGGCTCACACTGTTCATCGGGCTTGCGCTGACGGGGCTGAGTGCCGCGCTCATCGGCGCGATCACGCTGCGGATGTCGGGGCACTACCTGCCGCTGGCCACGATTGCCTGGGCGCTGTCGCTCTACTACCTGATGGGCAACCTCGATGCGCTCGGCAAGTACGACGGCATCCTGGGCGTGAAAGGACTCACGCTGTTCGGGCTGGAGATCGGCCAGCGACGCGGCTTCTATGTGCTGACCTGGATCTTCGTGCTGCTCGCCTGTCTCGCGATCCTCCGGCTGCTCGATTCGCGCAGCGGCCGCGCCATCCGCTCGCTGGCGGGCGGCTCGCAGATGGCGGAGGCCATGGGCATCGACACGCTGCGCCACAAGGTCGGGATCTTCGTATTTGCGGCGCTGCTGGCCTCGGTGTCGGGCTGGCTGTTCGCGCACTTCCAACGCACCGTGAATCCCTCCCCCTTCGGCATTCGCATGGGCATCGAGTACCTCTTCATGGCAGTGCTGGGCGGCGCGGCGCACGTGTGGGGCGCGATCGCCGGGTCGGGCGTGGTCAAGCTGCTCGAGGACCAGTTGCAGGTGCTCCTGCCGAAGCTGATCGGCACCAGCGGCAGCTACGAGCTGATCGTGTTCGGCATCCTGATCGTGCTGGTGCTCAAGTACCTGCCCGACGGCTTGTGGGCCTTCGTCGACCGGCGCCTGCCGCGTCCGCAGCGCGTGGTCGACTGGCAGGACGCGGCCGACCTTCCGGCCCGCCCGAAGCCGGCCGCCGGAGAAGTGGTGCTCGAGGTCGAATCGATCCGCAAGACCTTCGGCGGACTCGTGGCGGTGAACGACATCAGCCTGAAGACGCGCGCCAGCCAGATCGTCGGCCTCATCGGCCCCAACGGCGCGGGCAAGTCGACCACCTTCAATCTCATCACCGGCGTGCTCGGCCTTTCGGCGGGTGTGGTGCGATTCCGCGGCAAGCCCGTCGGCGGCCTGCCATCGCGGGCGATCGCCAGACGCGGCGTCTCGCGCACCTTCCAGCATGTGAAGATGGTGCCCGACATGACGGTGATCGAGAACGTCGCACTCGGCGCACACCTGCGCGGACACCGCGGCCCGCTCGCCGCGATGCTGCGCACCGACCGCGCCGAGGAACGCCAGTTCTTCCGCGAAGCCGAGCGCCAGCTGCGCCGCGTCGGCATGGGCGACTACCTGCATGAGACTGCCGGCAATCTGGCCATGGGCCAGCAGCGCCTGCTCGAGATCGCGCGCGCCCTGTGCGCCGATCCGGCCCTGCTGCTGCTCGACGAACCGGCCGCCGGCCTGCGCCACCAGGAGAAGCAGGCATTGGCCAAAGTACTGCGTACCCTGCGCGACGAAGGCATGAGCATCCTGCTGGTGGAACACGACATGGGCCTCGTGATGGACATCTGCGACCACATCGTGGTGATGGAGTTCGGCACGCACCTGATGGAGGGCACGCCGGCCGAAGTCCAGCAAAGCCCGAAGGTCCGCGCGGCCTATCTGGGCACGGAACACTGACATGAGCACGCCGCTTCTTCGCATCCGCAACCTGCATGCCGGCTACGGCCGCGCCGAGGTGCTGCACGGCATCGATCTCGACGCGGGCCAGGGCAGCGTCGTCACCGTCATCGGCCCCAACGGCGCGGGCAAGTCCACGCTGCTCAACACGCTCATGGGCGTGCTGCCCGGTAAAGGCTCGATCGAATTCCAGGGCCGCCCCATCGGCGCGATGACGCTCGAGGAGCGCGTCATGCTCGGCATCGCGCTGGTGCCCGAGAAGCGGGAACTCTTCGGCACCATGCCGGTGGAGGACAACCTGATGCTCGGCGGCTTTCGCCAGGTGCGGCTGCGCAACCGCGAGTGGCGCGAGCAGATCGACCAGATCTACACGCTCTTTCCGCGCCTGAAGGAGCGACGCGCGCAGCTGGCCGGCACGCTCTCCGGCGGCGAGCGGCAGATGCTCGCGGTCGGCCGTGCACTCATGTCGCGCCCCACGCTGCTGATGCTCGACGAACCCAGCCTGGGACTGGCCCCTCTGGTCGTGCAGGAGATCTTCCGCACGGTGAGCGCGCTGCGGCAGACCGGCGTCACCATCCTGCTGGTGGAACAGAATGCGCGCGCCGCGCTGGAAGTGGCCGACCAGGGCTATGTGCTCGAAATGGGCAGTGTGAGCGTCGAAGGCCCGGCCCGGCAGCTCGCAGACGACCCGCGCGTGATCGAGACCTACCTCGGCGCCACGCGCGCCTGAACGAACGACTCTCGCCGTCGCAAGGAGAGCCCATGAAGTGCAGTCGCAATGCCGGCATTCCGGCCCTCGGCGTGGCGCTCGCAGGCGCCGCGGTACTCGCCGCCTGTGCGGGCCTCTCGGGCGGCAAAGGGGCAATGCCGCCTCAGCTCGCGCCGGCGCGGCCCGGCGCGCTCCTGTCCTGCACCGACCTGGCCGGCAAGGCCGCGTTGCCCGGCACGGTGTACACGAACATCGCGTCCGTACCGCAAGGCCCCATCACCGTCGGCAACACCTCCGCACCCGCACCGGCCCACTGCCTGGTCCAGGGGCGCATGAACGAACGTGTCAGCCCGGTCGACGGCAACACCTACGCGATCGGCTTCGAGATGCGCCTGCCTCTCGCCTGGAATGGCCGCTTCTTCTACCAGGCCAATGGCGGCCTCGACGGTGCGGTCGTTCCCGCGCTCGGCGGCATCGGCGGCGGAGGGCCGGTCACCAATGCGCTGCAACTCGGCTTCGCCGTCATCAGTTCGGACACGGGGCATTCCGGCGCGCTGGGGGCACGCTTCGGCCTCGATCCGCAGGCTCGCCTCGACTACGGGTACAACGCGGTCGCGCAACTGACGCCCATGGCGAAGAACCTGATCGCCAAGGCCTATGGGCGAGGCCCCGACCGCTCCTACATCGGCGGCTGCTCCAATGGAGGCCGGCATGCAATGGTGGCTGCGGCACGTTCGGCGGACCAGTACGACGGCATCCTGGCCGGCGATCCGGGCTACAACCTGCCGCGCGCGGCGGTGGCGCAGCTCTATGGCGCGCAGCAATACGCCAAGGCCGCGAGCGGCAAGACGCCGGACGGGCAGCCCGACTTGCAGACGGCCTTCACACCGGCGGAACTCAAGCGAGTGGCGGACGAGGTGCTGGCGCGCTGCGACGCACTCGATGGGCTCGCCGACGGAATCGTGGCGAATGTCGCAGCGTGCAGGACACGCTTCAACGTGCAGACCGACATCCCCACCTGCACCGGCGCGCGCGACGGCAGTTGCCTCAGCGCTCCGCAGAAGACAGCGCTGGCCAACGTGTTCGCCGGCGCGCGCAACAGCGCCGGCCAGCCGATCTACAGCGGCTTCCCCTTCGACGCGGGCATCACCGGCAGCAACTGGCGCGACTGGAAGTTCGCCAGCCCGCCGACACGCGACGCGGGTGCGGTGGGCTTCATCTTCACCACACCACCGCTCTCGTCGCGGCCGGGCGGCCTCGCGTTCGCTCTCGGCTTCGACATGGACCGCGACGCGCCCCTAATCGATGCGGCCAGCGGACCGTACCGCGAGTCGGCCATGCGCTTCATGACGCCGCCCGATGGCGCGAACCTCTCCCGGCTGCGCAATCGCGGCGCCAAGATGATCGTCTACCACGGTACCAGCGACCCGGTCTTCTCGTCCGACGACACGGCCGCATGGTACGAGCGCCTGCAGGCCGCGAACGGCGGCGATGCCTCCGGCTTCGCACGCTACTTTCCCGTGCCGGGCATGAACCACTGCGCCGGAGGCCCCGCCACCGACCAGTTCGACATGCTCAGTGCCCTGGTCGCCTGGGTCGAACAGGGCGAAGCGCCGGAGTCGGTGCCGGCCAGCGCACGCGGGCCCGGTGCCAATGTGCCCAATCCCGAGGTCCCAGCCGCCTGGTCGCCACGGCGCACGCGGCCGCTCTGTCCCTATCCGAACATCGCCGTCCACACCGGCGGCGACCCCGAGAATGCCGCCAGCTTCTCCTGCCGCAGCGGCACGCCCTGAATCTTCACAGTGCAATGAACTACCTGCCTCGCCCCGACGAATCACGCTTCCTGTTGAACCAGGTGCTCGACGGAACCACGCGTCTGCGTGGCCTCGCGCCTTTCGCGGAGGTCGACGACGACCTCGAGGCCCAGGTCCTCGAAGAGGCCGGCCGAGTCGTGGCCGAAGTGATCGCGCCGCTCAACCGCTCGGGTGACGAGGTGGGCTGTCGATTCGAGCAGGGTCGCGTCGTCACGCCGCCGGGCTTCCGCGAGGCCTACCAGACGCTGGTGGAAGGTGGATGGTTCGCGCTTTCCGCCGCACCCGAGCATGGCGGACAAGGCTTGCCCGCGGTGCTCGAGGCCATGCTCTTCGAGTGGCTGAGCGCCGCCAACCACGGCCTCACGATGGCACCGGGCCTTCTGCATGGCGCCTACGAATGCATCGCGCATCACGGCAGCGAGGAGCTGCGGCAGCGCTATCTGCCGAAGATCGCCACCGGCGAATGGCTGGCCACGATGTGCCTGACCGAGCCGCACGCGGGCAGCGACCTCGGACAGGTGCGCACGCGCGCGGTCGAACAGCCGGACGGCAGTTTCCATGTGACGGGCGGCAAGATCTTCATCTCCGGCGGCGAGCACGACCTGAGCGACAACATCATCCATCTGGTGCTGTGCCGCCTGCCCGATGCGCCTGCCGGTCCCAAGGGACTTTCACTGGTACTCGTGCCCAAGTTCCTGCCCGATGGCACGCGCAACGGCGCGTACTGCGACCGGATCGAGGAAAAGATGGGCCTGCATGCGAGCCCGACCTGCGTGATGCGCTTCGAGGAAGCTCGCGGCTGGCTCATCGGCGAGCCCAACCGCGGCCTGGCCGCCATGTTCGTGATGATGAATGCGGCACGGCTGCATGTGGCCTTGCAGGGCATCGGCTTGCTCGACGCCGCATGGCAGAAGGCGAACGCGTATGCACAGGAACGCCGGCAGATGCGCGCTCCCGGCCCGGTGCCTGCAAGCCGGGGCAGCGAGACGGCGGACCTGATCGCCGAACATCCGGCCATCCAGCGAATACTCGACACCCAGCGCGCCTGGATCGACTCGACACGTCTCCTCGCCTATCGCACCGCGGTCCAGCTCGATGTCGCGCGACACGATGGCGACGCCACGCAGCGCGATCGGGCGCAACGCTGGTGCGCGCTGGTCACACCGGTGCTCAAGGCCGCATGCACCCGGCAAGCATTCGATGGCGCGAGCGAATGTCTGCAGGTGTTCGGCGGCCACGGCTATGTCCGCGAATGGGGCATCGAGCAGGTGGTGCGCGATGCCCGGATCACCATGATCTACGAAGGCACCAACGAGATTCAGGCGATCGACCTGCTGGTGCGCAAGGTACTCGCCGATGGCGGCAAGGGAATGTCGGCCCTGCTGATCGAACTGCGCGACGAACTGGAGGCCGCGCGCGAATTCGATGCCGAGGTCCAGCGGCGGCTCGCGCAGCTGCGCTACCTCACGACCACCGTCTCGATGGCGGCCCAGGCGGATGAGGTTCTGCCTTACGAGGTCGCGGACGACTACCTGCGCGTGGTGTTGCTCGCGCTGACGGCTTGGGCATGGGCGCGCATTGTGCAGGCGGCGCCGGATGATGCGCGCTGGGCGCGTCCGTATGCCGCTTTCCGGCGCTGGATCCTCCCCGAATTCGACATGCGGCTCGGCATCGTCAAACGGGCCTGCGACGCCCTCACCGCCGGGCAGACGACGCCCTGAGAGGCCCACCAGCGCCCCCCGCATCCTCACGTTCGCCTCACATGTCCGCCCCGCGAAAGAAGAGCGCCCCCGCGGCTGTCGCTCAAACAACTCGTTCCGAGCGCCTCGATACGCGTGTGCTCGAAACCTTCGTCGGCTACAACGCGCGCCGCGCCTGGCACATCGTGAGCCAGATATTCGCCGAGCGCATGGCGGTCTACGGGCTCAAGCAGGTCGACTTCTCCGTGCTGTCCCTGCTCGCCCACAACCCGGGTGCGACGTCCCGGCAACTATGCTCGACGCTCGACATCCTGCCGCCCAACCTCGTGAGCCTGATCGCCGCGATGGACAGCCGGGGACTGATCGAACGCCGGCGGCATCCTTATGACGGCCGCGCCATCGGGCTTCATCTGACACCGGCCGGCGAAGCGCTCGTACGGGAGGCCGAACAGACGGTGATCCAGCTCGAAGCGGATGCCAGTGCACGCCTCACGCCGCGCGAACGCGAGACCTTGATCCGGCTGCTTCAGAAGATCTATCACGAGCCCGGCGCCTGAGCGGGCCGGGGCGCTAGAAGCGCTCGGTCAGCATCAGCACCTCGTGCGCCGCACCGGCGACGAGGGCGGGATTCGGGTAGTACAGCTCGCCGTTGAAATCGCTGCGCGAGAACGCGGCCCGGGCCTCGGCGTAGCGCTTGCGGGCGGCTTGGAAGCCCTGGCGGCGCCAAGCCGGCTGCTCCGCTTCGAGGCGAGCCCAATGCTCGGCGGAGAGTGTCGGGCACATCGGAACCGGCGCGTCACGCTCCCTCAGCAGCATCACGCGCGCCTCGCGGGTCAGCGGATCGAACTGGCAGAGTTTCTCGCGCCGGCGCGCGAGGAGGCTGGAAAGAGAGGTCGCAGCGAAAAGGCTGAGCAGCGCGAGGCCGATCCTGAAGTCCATGAAATGTCGAAAGATGCGAAACGTGGGTCAGAGGGGCGACGCCCCTGCGCTGCCGGATGCGGCGGCCCTACCAGAACTTCCACCAAGGCCCGTTGGAAGGCGCCGCCGGTGTGGACGCGGGGGCCAAGGCCTGCAGGCCGGTATCGCGCAACCGGCGCCGCTGCTCGGCTTCCAGCGCACGCGCCATGCGCTGCGCAAGCTGATCACCCCGCATCGCACGGATGCGCCACTCCGCCGCGAGACTCTGGAGCTCGGCGTCGTCGAGTGCAGCGGGCGTCGTGGAATAGTCGGACATGTGTGAAATTTTGCCCACAGCCGGCCACGTCGGCAATCGTAGAGCTTTGCATTACAAGAGGCCTGCGATGAAGCCATCCCAGGTCATCTTGACGCCGGTCAACAGCATGCCCAGGTAGACCAGCCGATAGAACCAGACCGGGTCGATGCGGCGGGCGATGCGAATGCCGGCCCAGACGCCCAGGGGCGCAATCGGCAGCAGCGCCAGCGAGGTCGCCATGTTGCGCCAGTCGAGCAGGCCCAGCCAGGCATAGGGAATCCACTTGCTGAGATTCACCACGAAGAAGAAGTAGGCCATCGTGGCCGTATAGGCGACCGGGGTGAGCCGCAGGGGGATCACGTAGGCGTTGACCGGCGGACCACCCGCATGGGCAATGAAGCTGGTGAACCCGCTGATGGCGGTCAGGACGGCGCCGGCTCTTCTCGACGGCAGCGGGTCGTCTCGGCGCGGTGGAAGGAGCAGGCGCTGCGCGAGAAAGAGCAGCGTGAAGACGCCGACGATCCCGGCCACCTTCTCCGGCGGCAGCATGCGAAACAGCAGCGTGCCGACGAGCGTTCCGACAAGGCCACACGGAATCAGGAAGCCGAGCAGCCGGCGATCGAAATCGCGCCGGAATGCGGCCAGGCCGAGCAGATCCATCAGGAGCAGCACCGGCATCAGGATGGCGGCTGCCTGAGGCACCGTCACGACCAACGCCAGAAGCGGCACGGCGAGCGAACCGAAGCCGGCACCAAATCCGCTCTTGCTGATGCCGAGCATCAAGACGGCGGGGACGGCGACCGCATAGAAATGCGGGTCGGAAATGATCGGGAGGTTCAAGACGATGGGATGCGCAGTTCAGCCGTGCCGGATTGTCCGCGCTTCTTCGCCAGCCCCGTCACGGCAGGCATCGTCGAGAAGCAGATCCGCGCCGTCACACGTCGACCGTGCAACGACGCGCGCCGCGACTGCCTCAGACGCGTTCGAGAATGACGGCGATGCCTTGTCCGACGCCGATGCACATCGTGCACAGCGCGTAGCGCCCGCCGCTCCTGTGGAGCTGGTTGATGGCCGTGGTTGCGAGACGGGCACCGCTCGCGCCGAGCGGATGGCCGAGCGCGATCGCGCCGCCATTGATGTTGACCCGCGCATCGTCGTCCTTCAGTCCCAGGAGGCGCAGCACGGCAAGACCCTGGGCGGCGAAGGCTTCGTTGAGTTCGATGACGTCGATCTGGTCGAGCTTCAAGCCCGTGAGCTTGAGCACCTTCTCCGTCGCGGGCGCCGGACCGATGCCCATGATGCGCGGCGGCACGCCCGCCGTGGCCATGCCGACCACGCGCGCGCGCGGTGTCAGTCCGTACTTCGCGGCGTTGGCTTCGTCCGCCAGCAACAGGGCCACGGCGCCGTCGTTCACGCCGCTGGCATTGCCGGCGGTCACGGTGCCATCGGGCCGCACGACGCCCTTGAGCTTGGCAAGTGCTTCGAGGCTGGTCTCGCGCGGATGCTCATCCTTTGCGACGAGGATCGGATCGCCCTTCTTCTGGGCCACGCTCACCGGCACGATCTCGGCGTCGAAGAAGCCGGACTTCTGCGCAGCCACAGCGCGCTGCTGCGACGCGAGCGCCATGCGGTCCTGCGCCTCGCGCTCGATCTTGTAGTCGGTCGCCACGTTCTCTGCCGTCTCTGGCATGGAGTCGACGCCGTACTGCGCCTTCATGAGCTTGTTGACGAAGCGCCAGCCGATGGTGGTGTCGTACACCGCATTCGAGCGGCTGAACGCGCTCTCGGCCTTGGGCATCACGAAAGGCGCACGGCTCATGCTTTCCACGCCCCCCGCGATCATCAGGCCCGCTTCGCCGGCCTTGATGGCGCGCGCCGCGGTACCCACGGCATCGAGGCCGGATCCGCACAGGCGATTGATGGTGCCGCCTCCCAATTCGAGCGGCAGGCCTGCGAGCAGCGCAGACATGCGGGCCACGTTGCGGTTGTCCTCGCCGGCCTGGTTGGCGCAGCCATACAGCACGTCGGTCACGGCTTGCCAGTCGACCTTCTTGTTGCGCTCCATCAGCGCCTTGAGCGGCACGGCGCCGAGGTCATCCGTGCGCACGCTCGAGAGGGAACCGCCGTAGCGGCCGAAGGGGGTGCGAATGGCGTCGCAGATGAAGGCTTGTTGGGTCATGACGTGGATTCCGGAATAAGTGTGTGAATCAGGCGGCGATCGGCAGGCCGACCAGTCGCTCGAGTTCGGCATGGTCGAGGCCGTCGACCTTGTCGATCAGTTTCAGGCCCGACGGCGTGCATTCGAGGGTGGCGAGATCGGAGTAGACCCGTTTCACGCAACCGATGCCGGTCAGCGGGTAAGTGCACTGATCGACGATCTTACTTTCACCCTTCTTGGTGAGCAGATCCATCATCACCCAGGTCTGCTTGGCGCCGATCGCCAGGTCCATGGCGCCGCCCACGGCGGGGATCGCACCCTCTTCGCCGGTGCTCCAGTTCGCGAGGTCACCGGTCGCCGACACCTGGAAGGCACCGAGCACGCAGATGTCGAGGTGGCCGCCGCGCATCATCGCGAAGCTGTCGGCGTGGTGGAAGAAGGCGCCGCCCGGGAGCAGGGTCACGGGCTGCTTGCCGGCGTTGATGAGATCGTAGTCCTCCAGGCCTTCCGCCGGTGCGGGGCCCATGCCGAGGATGCCGTTCTCGCTGTGCAGGATGACCTCGCGCCCCGGCGGCAGATGATTGGCCACCAGCGTAGGCTGGCCGATGCCCAGGTTGACGACGGCGCCGTCGAAGATGTCCTGCGCGACCCGCGCGGCGAGCTGGTCCTTGGTGCGGCGTTGGTAGTTGGTCATGGTCATGCTGCCTTCTTGAAGCCGCCGGCCTGCGTGGCGACGCGGTCGATCTTCACGATCTGGTGAACGAAGATGCCGGGCGTGACGATGGTTTCGGCGTCCATGTCGCCCAGTTCGACGATGTCGTGCACCGTGGCAATCGTGCGGCTGGAGGCCATCGCCATCACGGGGCCGAAGTTGCGCGCCGCCTTGCGGTAGACCAGGTTGCCCCAGCGATCGCCGCGCTCGGCCTTGATCAGCGCGACATCACCGTGGATCGGGTATTCGAGCACGTATTGCTTGCCGTTGATCTCCCGTGTCTCGCGGTCGCCGGAAAGCTGCGTCCCGTAGCCGGTCGGACAGAAGAAGGCACCGATGCCCGCGCCGGCGGCCCGGATGCGTTCGGCCAGGTTGCCCTGCGGCACCAGTTCGAGCTCGAGCTTGCCCGACCGGTAGAGGCCATCGAAGACATAGCTGTCGGCCTGGCGCGGGAAGCTGCAGATGATCTTTCGCACCCGGCCCGCCTTGAGCAGCGCGGCCAGCCCGGTGTCGCCGTTGCCTGCATTGTTGTTGACGACGGTCAGATCCTTGGCGCCCTGCTCGATGAGGCCATCGATGAGTTCGTTGGGAATGCCGGCGGTGCCGAAACCGCCGATCAGCACCGTCGCTCCGTCCTGGATGCCTGCCATGGCATCGGCGACCGAACGCGCGATCTTGTTGATCATGAAAACTGTCTCCGGGAGTGAAGGGGTTCGAACGTGACGGGCCGGTTGGGAGAAAGGGAGTGACTCGTCAATTTTGTTCGCGTAACGAACATTTGTTCGTATAATGAATTCTAGGGAAGATAGACATCCATGGCAACCCTCACGAAACAACCCGTTGCACCCGCACCCGGCGACAGCTACGTGCAGTCCTTTGCACGAGGGCTGCAAGTGATCCGATCGTTCAGCGCGAAGGCGCCGCAGCAGACCCTCAGCGAGGTCGCTGCCGCCAGTGGTCTCACGCGCGCCGGCGCGCGCCGCATCCTTCTGACGCTGCAGGCACTCGGCTACGTCGAATCCGACGGCAAGCTCTTCCACCTGACGCCGCGCATTCTCGATCTGGGCTTCGCCTATCTCTCGTCCATGCCGATCTGGAACCGCGCCGAACCGGTGATGGAAGCGCTGGTGCAGCAGGTGCAGGAGTCATGTTCCGCCGCCGTACTCGACGCGACGGACATCGTCTACGTCCTGCGTGTGCCCACGCACAAGATCATGCGTATCAACCTCGGCGTCGGTTCCCGGCTGCCGGCATATTGCACGTCGATGGGACGGCTGCTGCTGGCCGGACTCGACGACCAGGAAGTCAGGGCCCGGCTGGAGGCGTCGACGCTCGAAAGTTTCACGCGGCATACCCTCACCGATGTGGACGCGCTGCTCGCCAAGGTGGCACAGGCACGGCGCCAGGGCTGGTGCCTCGTGAATCAGGAGCTGGAGGAAGGCCTGATCTCGATCGCCGCGCCGATCGTCGATCGCGCGGGCCACGCCATCGCGGCACTCAACATCAGCGGCCAGGCCAACCGCACGAGCGCGAAGACGATGCAGGAGTCGATGCTTCCTGCCCTGCTCGCTTCGGCACGCGACATCTCGGCATTGCTCTAGTCACGCAGCGCGATCGCAACCAACGCACACGTGCTGCAGGGTGGCCGCATATCGGCATGGCCCGTGAGGCCTTCGGTTGATGCCGCTGCCCGGTGGCCCTAGACTCCCGGCAATGCCCATCGCTCGCCTGGTCCACATGCACACCGCTCTTGCGGTGCTGTTGCTGTCGACCGCATGTGTCGGCACGCATGCCTTCGGATCGATCCAGGCACATCGTCCACCGCTGACGCCCGCACATTCCTAAGCCCGGCGGTCCGCTCTCCCCTCCCTCTTTCAGCGCATCCATCGACCGTCGGGCTCAAGCCTCGCGCGGCCGCGGCCTCTCAACCAATCGGGGGTCCGCACGAATGGAGTGTGTTGATGCATGCAAGCTTTCACGGCGAGCGTACGCTCACCGAACTTGATTTCGCACGTCTGAGCAAACTGCCAGGCAGCCAGCTGTCTCCGGGCCTCACCGAACTGCTCGCGTCCGCGGAGCTGACGAGCCCGCGCGCGGTACCGCCGGACGTCGTCACGATGTACTCGCAGGTCGAGCTTGTTGACGTGCACACGCGCCAGAAGCAGACGCTGGTGATCTGCTATCCCCGCGATGCGGAACCGGCCGAGGGATTCATCTCCGTACTCTCTCCGGTCGGCAACAGCCTGCTCGGACTGAAGGTCGGCGCCATCGCCAGATGGCGGACACCCGACGGTCAAGAGCGCGCCGCGGAGATCGCGGCCATCCTGTTCCAGCCCGAAGCCACCGGCGACTACAGCACGTAGCCGGCCGTCAGCTTTCCGAGTGAATGCCGCGCATCAGAATCACGCCACCGAGTTGCGCAGTGTCGGTGCGCATGCGGTAGCCCAGCTGCTGCGGCGTTCCGGCCTGCGCCTGCCAGCCCGCAGCGAGCAGACCCTGCTGCACTTCAGGTGCGCGAACCACCTCGACCAGCGCGGCATTGAGCCGGTTGACTGCCACGGCCGGCAGGCTCGACGGCGCGGCAAGCGCGGTCCAGATTTCGAGATCGGCACCCCGCACGTTCGCTTCGCGCAAGGTCGGCAGCTCCTCGAACAAGGGGCTGCGCGTGGGTGAAGTCACGCCGACCGCCTTCAGCTTGCCGGATTTCACATGCGGCTTGGCAAGCCCGGGCGGCAGAAGTGCCAACTCGATCTGGCCCGCCAACATCGCGTTGATGACCTGCGGGTTGCCGGTGAAAGGCACATGCTGCGCCGTGATATTGGTGCGAGTCTTCAAGAGCTCCATGCCCAAGTGGCCGACCGTGCCGATGCCCGGCGTCCCGTAGCGGCCCCGGTCGCTGAGATTGCGCGCCCAGAGCAACAGCTCGACCGGAGTCGCTCCGACCGCATTGCCCGAGACGGCGAGCACCAGCGGCGCGGTGCCGATCAGGCTGATCGGCGCGAAGTCCTTCTCCGGATCGAAAGGCGTCTTGGGATTGAGCAGCTTGGCAATGGTGAGGTTGCCGTTGATCAGGGCACCGATGGTGTGGTCATCCTGCGCCTTGGCGACCAGGTCGGCCGCGATGTTGCCGCTGGCGCCGGGCTTGTTCTCGACCACCACCGGCTGACCCAATTGCCGGGCCAGCGGCTCGGCGATCGCCCGCGCCGCAAGGTCCGGCGATGCGCCGGGTGGAAAGCCCACCAGCAGCCGGACCGGCTTGGTCGGCCAGACGGAAGAGCCGCCCGCCGGACGCGCCACCTTCTGCCGCCCTGGATCCTGCGCCCACACGGCCGGGGTCCAGAGGGAGGCGGCCAAGGTCTGGAGAAGGCGACGTTTGCTGATCATTGAAAAAACGCTTCGGGGGAAGGAAAGAGAAAGAAAGGCAGAAAAGCGTGGACGAGACAGGTTACACAACGTTACGCGACGCCCCCGGCGTGCGCAAGTCAGCCCAAATACTTCGTTTTCAACCCGGCCACCCATTCAAGGCGCCAGCAGGCGGTCTTCCACTCTGCCGGCCTCACGCAGGCTTGATGGCGGTGTATTCGGAGAAGATGCCGAGCTCCACATGCCTCTGCACCGTGTCGAAGCCCGCGGCACGCAAGACGGCAAGCACGTTCCTCGGGGGAATACAGCCTTCGATGGTGTCCCAGTAGTAGCGCCAGAGCTCGCTCGTATCGCGCCGCCGCGATACGAGCCCGGCGACCCAAGGAATGAGGCCGCGCATGTACATCCGAAGCAGCCCCGCGCCGAGACGTCCATCAGGCCGGGTGATCTCCAGCACCAGGACCCGGCCGCCCGGCCGCAACACCCGGTGGAACTCCTGAAAGGCCTTGTTGAGGTCAGCGATGTGCCGCAGTGCGTAGCCCATGGTCACCACATCGCAGCTCGCGTCGGGCCGAGGCAGCGCCTCGGCGCATCCCAGCAGGAGTTCGACGCCGGGCAGATCCGCCTGGCGCATCATGCCCGCGCTCGGGTCGATACCGACCAGCACGCCATCCGGCCCGATGAGCCTCAGGGCCTCGCGCGCCAGCAGCCCGGTACCGATGCCGACATCGAGCACCCTCGCGCCACGCCAGAGGCCAGCCCGTCGCAGCGCGGAGCGCCGGTACCAGGACCCGGTGCCGAACGCGAGCACCCTCTCGATACGGTCGTAATCGGGTGCAGTCTCATCGAAGATGCGCCGCAGGAACTGCTGATGCTCGACTTCGTTGCCGTAGTAGGCCGTGAGCGGCGCATGCGGCGGCAGCGCTTCCGCGACGGCTGCGGTCGACGGGCTTGGACGTTGTTGTGTCATGTCTCGGGTCCGACTCCTCTCTGAAGTCGCCGATTGTGATTCAGCGTCCGATGCAATAAACAGAGATCTTTGAACAGATTCCGCCATGACATCCGCCCGTCGGACGCGCCCCCCTCGACGCGCTTCAGAGTGCCTGGCTGACGGCGGGTTCGAGCACGAAGCCGAAGTCCAGCGTCTGGAAAGGGCCCGCCTGCAGGCTGCCATCCGGCGCGCGGCCCGGCGGGTGCGGGACGAAGTTGCCGATCAGGGAGCTGCGCACGCCGAACACCGCATCGCTGTCCAGATACGGATCACCCTCCCTGAACACATGCGTGACCAGCGTCTCGTACCCCGGCGCCTTGATCATGAAATGCACATGCGCGGGCCGCCACGGATGTCGGCCTGTCGCCGCCAGGTAGCGCCCCACCGGGCCGTCCACCGGGATCGGATAGGCCACCGGGACCACACCGCGAAACCACAGGCGGCCCTGTCCATCGGTGCGAAGGACCGCGCGGCACTGGGCATGCGGCAGGTCATGGCGCTGCACGTCGTAGAAACCCTCCGCGTCGGCCTGCCACACATCGACCTCCGCATCGGCAATCGGCTCGCCGTCGCGGCCGCGCACGGTCGCGTTGACGAAGAGCGGCTCGCCCTTGGCGCCGCCCGAGATGTCGGCGCCGAGCGGCAGCCGCGGGGCATTTTCGACATGGAAGGGACCGAAGACCGTGGCCTCCGTCGCCTGCGCGCTCTTTGCATGATTGAGTGCGACCGTCAGCATCGAGAGCCCCAGCACGTCGGACAGCAGGATGAACTCCTGCCGCTTCTCGTCGCACTTGTGGCCGGTGGCCGTGAGGAACCCGATGCCCGCTTCCCACTCGGTTTCGGTCAACCGCACCTCGCGCGCGAAGTCGTGCAGATGGCGCACCAGCGCCGAAAGCACCTCCTTCAACCGGGCGTCGCTGCAACCGGCCATGCGCTCGATCACGGCCGCGGTAATGGTGTGTTCATTGATGTTTCGCATGCGGATGAAGCTCCAGGTCGGAGGGTGATGAATGGCGGACACTTCGTCTGGCGGACGACGCCTCGCCTGTCGCCAGCCAGCGCTGGGTGGGAAACAGCGACCAGCCCCAGCGCTGCTGCGCGAATCCCCACAGCCCCTGCTTGAAGAAGATGGTGGTGACGATCGCCAGCAGGCCAAGCCCGAGCAGATACCAGGTACCGTAGTCGCTCAGGAACTTGTTGAGCGCCCAGAAGATGAGGGCCCCCACGATCGGGCCTTCGATGCGGCCGATGCCGCCGATCACCACCATGAAGATCGCGAACGCGGTCCAGTTGACGCTGAAGGCCGCATCCGGACTGATGCGCAGATTGCCCACGAAATAGAGCGCCCCCGCGAGCCCCGCGCCGAACGCGGCGACCACATACACGGCGAGCTTCATCCGCCGCACCGGAATGCCTTGCGATTCGGCTGCCACCTCGTTGTCGCGGATCGCGAGCAAGGCGAGGCCGCGCTTGCTGCGCAGGAAAAGATAGACCAGCGCCACCGCCGCGACCACGCAGGCCAGGGCCATCCAGAAGGTCACGCGCTCGCGCATCGACTTCTCGATGCCGCGCAGCGCGGTCAGCGTCGTGCCCGAGCCACCGCCGACGGCGGAAACATTCGCGACGCTGAGCCGGAAGACTTCGGCGATCACCCAGGTGCCGATCGCGAAGTAGCCCCCGGTCAGCCGGAAAGCGACAAAGGACACCGGCGCCGCCACCAGCCCCGCCGCGAGCGCGCCGAGCGGAATCGCGAGGAAGGGATTGAGGCCCGTGAAATTGCCCAGCGCCAGCATGACGTAGCCGCCGAAGCCGAAGAAGGCCTGCTGGCCAATGCTCACCATGCCGCCGTAGCCGGCGAGCAGGTTCCACATCATGGCGAAGATGAAGTAGCAGGCGATCTCGACGAACTCGCGCATCCAGCTCGACTCGCCCCAGAACGGCAGGCTGGCGGCCAACGCGACGAACAGCAGCGCCGCCGCGAACGCGACACGGCTCGCCGCCGAGCTGCGCACCACGTGGAAAGTCGAGGAAGAAACCATGGGCAGCATTCCTGATCGCATCAGCCGCGCGTCTTCGGAAACAAGCCTTGCGGCCGCAACACCAGCACCAGCAGGAAGACCAGATGGCCGACCCAGATGCCCCAGCCCGGATCGAGCCGGAAACCGATCTGCTGCGTGATGCCGAGAATCATCGCGCCGGCCAGCGTGCCCCAGAAGGAGCCCATGCCGCCGATGATCACGGCCTCGAAGGCAAACAGCAGCAGCAGCGGCCCGTCGGAAGGCGAGACCGTCGTGCGCATTCCCTGCAAGGCACCCGCGATCGCGATGAGCACGAAGGCGATGGCGGTCGCGAGCGCATAAACCTTCTTCGCGTTCAGCCCCATCAGCTCGGCGATCTCGCGATCATCCGAGACGGCACGAAAGGACCGACCGAGCGCAGTGCGCGCGAACAACCACTGCAAGGCCGCCGTCGCCGCCAGCGCGATCGCCAGCACCAGCAGGGGCAGCACACCGAGCGACAAGGACTCGCCAAGCCGCAGCCCCTGTATGTCGAGGCCGCCGGTCTCGATCGAACGCGGGTCTGCCGAGAACAACTCGAGCAGCAGGTTCTGGATCACGATCGACAGGCCGAAGGTGACCACGAGCGAGGGCAAGGGGTCTTTCCCCAGCGTCCCGTTGAGCACGTAGCGCTGCAGCGCATAGCCGAAGCCGAAAGCCACGGGCAGCACCGCAAGCGCCACCACGAAGGGCGCGCCGCCCAGCAGGCCCACGCCGGCGATGACGGCGAAGGCGCCGAGGATGATGAAGTCGCCCTGTGCGGTATTGGTCAGGCGCATCACGCCGAACATCAGCGACTGCCCCAGCGCGAAAAGCGTGTACAGGCCGCCGAGCAGCACGCCCTGAAGTACGGTCTCAAGCATGGCGGCGCTCCTTCTTCATCACAGCCCGAAGTAGGCGCGCGAGATCTGGTCGCGCGTGAGCGCATCCGAGTCCCCCTGCAGCGAAACGCGGCCCTCCTGCAGGCAGTAGATGCGCTGCGACACGCGCTGCGCCATGGTCACGTCCTGCTCCACGATCACCACCGTCATGCCCTCCCGGATGAGGGCCGGCATCGCCGCGTAGATCTCCCGGATGACGATCGGCGCGAGCCCGAGCGAGAGTTCGTCGCACAGAAGCACCTCGGGGTTGCTCATCAATGCACGCCCGAGCGCGACCATCTGCTGCTGCCCCCCTGACAGCGCCGTGCCCGGGTTGTGGCGCTTCTCCGCGAGGATCGGAAAGAGCGCATAGAGACGCTCCAGGTTCCACGGTCCCTTGCGCCCCGACAGCCCGCCCATCAGCAGGTTCTCTTCGACACTCAGGCTCGGAAACAGGCGTCGCCCTTCGGGCACCATCGCCAGGCCCAGCTTCACGATCTCTCCCGGCGGTGAGCCGCCGATTGCGCGGCCCTTGAACTCGACCGCCCCGCCCGGGGCGGCGACCAGACCGGTCAGGCATCTCAGCATGGTCGACTTGCCCGCTCCATTGGCGCCGATGACTGCGACCAGTTCGCCCTGCGCAAGCGTGAAGTCGATGCCGAAGAGCGCCTGCGCATCGCCATAGAAGGCCTTCAGGCCATGGGTTGCCAACAGCGCGGTCATGGCTCGACTCCCATCGCGCGCACACCCAAACCACGCGTCGGTGTCCGCGAACGACGGCGCGCGATCATGCTTCCATTCCCATGTAGACGCGGCGCACTTCGGGATCGCTCATCACCGCATCGGGCACACCCTCGGCAAGCCTCTGTCCGAAGTTGATGACGAAAAGACGGTCCGCCAGGGACAACAGCGCATGCACCACGTGCTCGATCCAGATCATGGTCATGCCCCGGTTCTTGATGTGCCGCAGTTCCTCGACCAGTTGCTTCGCCTCCGGCTCGGTCAGTCCGCCCGCAATCTCGTCGAGCAGCAGCAGCTTCGGGCGCGTCGCGAGCGCGCGAGCGAGCTCCAGCCGCTTGCGGTCCAGCAGCGTGAGTCCGCCCGCAGGCTTGTTCGCATGCGGCATCAGGCCCGTCTGCGCGAGCACCTCGTGTGCGGTCTGCCAGGCCTCCTGCTCGCGCTGCCGCGCGCCGAAGCAGGCGGCAGTCACCAGGTTCTCGAAGACGCTCATGTGCCCGAAAGGCTGTGGCACCTGGTAGCTGCGGCCGATGCCCGCATGGCAACGCTGATGCGGCCTGAGCGCGGTGATGTCCCGCCCCTCGTACTCCACACGGCCCGCATCCACGCGCACGTCGCCCGAGATCAGGTTGAACAGCGTGGTCTTGCCCGCGCCGTTCGGGCCCAGAATGCCCAGCGTCTCACCCTCCTCCACCACGAGCGTGATCCCGTCGGTGACCTTGAGCGCACCGTAGGACTTGCTGACCGCATGAAGCGCAAGCAGGCTCATGACCAACTCTCTCCACGCCGCCTGCGGATGCGCCAGTGAACATCGCGGAACCGGCTTCGCCGGGCCGCCGGTGTTGCCCCCTGCAAGGGGGTCGGCGGCCACACGAAGTGGGCAAGCCTGGGGGCGTAACTCATATCGCCTTGAGCGTGCCGCCAGCCGGGATGTTCGTCGCGGCCTCGTCATTCACGATCGTCAGCTCGTACTTGTATTTCGTGCCCTTGTTCCACTGGCCCAGCACCAGGGGCGTCTTGCTGACGTTCCTGAATGGACCCTGTCCGCCCCACTTGACCGGCCCCACGACCGATGCGAGCGATGTGGCTGCCACGGCATCGCGCACATCGGCGGCCTGGATCGACCTGGCGCGGCCCAGCGCATCGGCCGCGACCTCGAACAGCGCATGCGCAAAGCCGATGGGTTGGGTCCACTGTTTCTTCGTGCCGGCCTCGTAGGCATCGGCCAGGGCCCTGGCGCTTTGCTTCGTCAGGCTCGAGGTGAATGGATGCGAAGGGCTCCACCACACCTCGGTCGACAAGCCTTCGCCCAGATCGCCCAGCGCCTCGATGGCGCCCGGGAAAAGCAGCGCCTTGCCGAGCGTGATCACCTTGGGCCTGAAGTTCTGCTGGCGCGCCTGCGTCAGGAATGTCTTCGCATCGGGCGGAATCACCACGCCGGTGACGATCTCGACCCCATCGCGCTTGAAGGCCGCAATCTGCGCGCTGAAGTCCTGCGTGCCGTTCTGGAAGCGGCCGGGGTCGGTGAGCGTGAAGCCCATTTGCGCCAGCGGCTTGGGAAAGCCGAGTTCCTTGTCGCCCCAGGCGTTGCCATCGCCGTCGTTCGGGAACAGGCCGCCGACCTTCTTGTTGGTCGCGATGGTCTTCCAGCCGTTGGTGTAATTGGCGATGACATCCTCCAGCCCCCAGAACATGTGATACGTCCAGTTGAAGCCCTTGGCCGGGTCGCCCTTGCGGCCGAAGAACCAGGGCTGCCAGGGCACCACGCTGGAGACGCAGGGCACCTCGTTGAGTTCGCAGGCGTCGCTCACGGGATTGGCCGTCTCGGGCGTGCCGGCGGTGAGCACCAGGGCCACCTTGTCCTTGAGGATCAGGTCGTTGGCGACCTCGCCCGCCCGGTTGGGATTCGACTGGCTGTCCTTGAGCAGGATCTGCACCTCGTACTTCCGGCCGCCAACGGTCAGGCCGTTCTTGAAGGAGGCCTTCATCTGCTCGATGACCCATCGGTCCGCCTCGCCGAAGGGCGCGAGCGGCCCGGTCTGGGGCGAGACGAAGCCGATCTTCAGCGTGTCCGCCGCGAACACGAGCGGGACGGCGCTTCCCGCAGCGAGCGCGGCGGCGGCCTGGGTGAACTGTCTGCGATTGAGTGTCATGGTTGTCTCCTTCTCTTCTCTCTTCTTGCTTGTGAAAGATCGCTGGCGGCGTTCAGCCCGGCGGATCGCCGTCGAAGGCGCGCTGAAGCAGCGCACGGATCGCGTCGCGCTCGGCCGGACCGAGGGGCCTGGGGTTCCAGTAGGGCTGGCTCACCGCCAGGTCGGCCGCGCGGTCGAGGTCCTCCGCGCGCATGCCGATGTCCCTGAGCGCCACCGGCGCGCCATTGCGCCGCGCCAGATCCTGCAGGCCCTGGGCCGCATCGTGCACGCCGAGCGCCCGCGCGATGCGGCGCATGGCTTCGGGCGCAGCCGCGGTATTGAAAGCAATGGCATGGGGCAGCACGACCGTGTGCACCTCCGCATGCGGCAGGTTGAAGCTGCCGCCCAGCGTGTGGCAGAGCTTGTGATGCAGCGCCATGCCGACGCCGCCGAGCACGCTGCCGCACAGCCACGCGCCGTAGAGTGCGTCCGAGCGCGCCTCGATGTCGTCGGCGCGCCCCCGGATCGCAGGCAGTGCCCGCGCCAGTGCCGCGATGCCTTCCTCGGCCATTAGGTCGGAAATGGGGTTGCGATCCTGGGCATAGAGGCCCTCGGCCGCGTGGGCGATTGCGTTGATGCCGCTGGTGATGCTCAGCGCCACGGGCAACGCGAGCGAGAGTTCGGGGTCGTAGATCACCGTGCGCGGCAGCGCGCGAGGGTCCTTGCCGGTCTTCTTGAGGCCGGCCTCGGTGAGACCATAGATCGGCGTCATCTCGCTGCCGGCGTAGGTGGTGGGGATCGCGAGGATGGGCAATCCCGAATCGAGCGCGATGGCCTTGCCCAGGCCGGTGGTGGAGCCGCCGCCGATGGCCACCGCGCAATCGGCATCGAGCCGGCGCGCTTCCTCGCGGGCCTCGCGCGCGGTTTCGATCGGCACATGCATCACCGCGCGATCGAAGATTCCGGCCGCCCTGGCGCCCAGCATGTCGGCCACTCGCTCGGCCTGCGCGCGTTGCCCCGGCGTGGAGAGCACCAGGGCTCGGCGCGCGCCGAGCAGTTCGATCTCGCGCGCCAGGTGCGCAAGCGCACCGGCACCAAAGACCACGCGCTGCGGATGGCTGACATGGACAAAGTCGCGCATGCCGTCTCCTCAGCGGGCGAAGTGCGGCGGAATCTGCGCGTCGATGTTCACCCACACGCTCTTGACCTGGGTGTACTCGCGCATCGCGTCGAAGCCCATCTCGCGGCCGTAGCCGCTCTGACCCACGCCGCCAAAGGGCGATCCCGGGTTCACGCGCTTGTAGCTGTTGATCCAGACCATGCCCGCCTGCAGGTCGCGCGCGAAACGGTGTGCGCGCTGCAGGCTGCCGGTCCACAGGCCGCTGCCGAGCCCGTAGTCGGTCCCGTTGGCGATCTCCAGCGCCTCTTCGTCGCTCTTGAAGGTGAGCACGGTGACGAAAGGACCGAACACCTCTTCCTGCGCGACGCGGTCGCGGCAGGACTTCGCGCGCACGATGGTCGGTTCGACGTAGCAGCCCCGGGCCAGGTCGCCGGCCGGGGCCTTTCCACCGGAGAGCACCTCGCCGCCCTCGCCCCTGGCGACATCGACATAGTTCAACACGCGCTCCTGATGCAGCGCACTCGTGAGCGGCCCCATCTCGGTCGTGTCGTCGAGGGGGTTGCCGAGCCTGATCGATTGGGCCAGCGGAACGAACTTCTCGAGGAAGGCATCGGCGATCCTCTCGTGCAACATCAACCGCGAGCCCGCGATGCAGGCCTGCCCCTGGTTGTGGAAGATGGCCCAGGCGCTGCCGTTGATGGCGGCTTGCAGGTTCGCATCCTCGAAGACGATATTCGGCCCCTTGCCGCCGAGTTCCAGCTGCACCTTCTTCAGATTGCCGGCGCTCGCCTGCACGACGCGCCGGCCGGTCGCGGTGCTGCCGGTGAAGGCGATCTTCGCGATGTCGGGATGCTCGGCGATGTACTGGCCCGCGACAGAGCCCAGGCCCGGCACCATGTTGACCACGCCGTCCGGCATGCCGGCCTCGGCCATGAGTTCGACGATCTTGAGCGAGCTCAAGGGCGTGATCTCGGACGGCTTCATGACGATGCAATTGCCGGCCGCAAGCGCGGGGCCCATCTTCCAGCTGGTGAACATGAGCGGGAAGTTCCAGGGCACCACCTGGCCGACGATGCCGACCGGCTCGCGCAGCGTGTAGTTGAGAAAACCAGCCTCGACCGGAATGGTTTCACCCTGGAACTTGTCGGCCATGCCGCCGAAGTAGCGGAAGCAGGCCGCCGTGCGCGGCACGTCAAGCCGTCGCGAGTCGCGCACCGGATGGCCGGTGTCGAGCGACTCGAGTCGCGCCAGGTCCTCGGCGTTGGCCTCGATCAGGTCCGCAAGCCGAAGAAGGATGCGGCCGCGGTCGGCTGCCGCCATCCGGCTCCAGGCCGGGAATGCGCGGCCGGCGGCAGCCACTGCCTTGTCGACATCGGCCCGGCCTGCGAGCGCCACCTCGGCGATCGTGCTGTTGTCGTGCGGATTCAGGGTCGGGAGCGTCTCGCCGGACTCGGCATCGACAAATCGTCCGTCGATGAAGAGCTGGCGCCGGATGGGCGTCTTCAAGCCGGCGGCTCGCTGGAGATCATCGAGGTTCATGAAAAAAGTGTCCTCACGGTGTCGCTCGGGCGCTAGCTGGCCTTGCCCGCCAGCCAGGGATAGCGCGCCGTATCCTTGCCTGCATAGTCGGGGTCGAGGTAGATGAAGCAACGCTGGATCAGCCAGTCGCGGACCTCGAAGACGTCGCACCAGCGGCCCGCGCCCCATTCGGGCACGCCGGCGCGCCAGGGCCCGTCCGCATGCTCTCCGTAGCTTGTTCCTTCGCAGGCGAACATGTCGCTGCCCGAGAAGATCCAGTTGAAGGTGGCGTAGTCGTGCCGGATGGAGCGCCCCCGGCTGCCGACGTCGCCGAACAACTGGCCGATCTGCGCCTTGCCGTTGGCCAGCCCCCATTTCGGGAAGTACACCTGCGCATCCTCCGCGAACAGGTCGAGGATCGAGCCGCCGGTGGAGGTGACGCCGCCGTTGTCGTAGGCCTTGAGGTATTCGAGCGCCACCGACTTGCGCTGCTCGTCGTTCATGGTTTGACGCGTGAGTGCCATGTCCATGTCTCCTTGAAGATCCGACTGCTGCGCGGCCTCGCCGCGCAGCCCCCGGATGCGGACTAGAACTGAACCGGAATCTCAGGGCTCTCGCCCTTCTGGATTTCGTAGACCAGGGTCGGCGACCCGTTCTCCCACACCAGCAGCATCGAGCGCTTCGGGCTGTAGCCCTGATGCCGGCAATAGGCCGGCATGGCGGCCATGTCGCCGGCCTTCATGATCACGCGCGCCAAGGGCTTGCCGGTGTTCTTGTCGCCGCAGTCCCAATGGATCTCGTCGGTCATCTGGAAGAACCACTCCACGCGGTCGTTGCCGTGGATGATGGGCAGGATGTGCTCTTCGGTCGTCGGACACATGTAGCTGTGCTTCACGACCGAGGTGAAGCTCGGGTTCCACGTGACCTGGGAGCGCGACAGGAAGCCGAAGAGATTGAAGGCATGCACTTCGCCCTCGAAGCCCGGCTCCGGGTGCAGCTCCGGCTGCTCCTGCGGCACATCGGCGAAGGCGCGGTTGACCGGTGCACCGCGTTCGTCGCTGCGCAGGTCGAGGTCGCCCTTCAGGCCGACGCAGCGCTTGGCGAGTTCACGCGCACGGGTGATCTTGGCGGTGTTGTTGCCGTTCTTGCGGCCATAGGGCGAGCCGGTTTCCTGAGGCGCCGCGAAGGGGTCGAAGCTCTCGTTGGTCCAGTCGTCGAGCATGGCCTCGAAGGTGGCGCGTATCTGCGCGGTCGGGAAGTTCTCCAGCAGGTCGATGCCCGCTTCCTTCATGGTGCCGTTGTAGCTGCCGGCATAGAGATCGACCGACTGGTAGTGGTTGACGGTGCCCACCACGTCATCGAAATTGACCCAGCCGTAGAAGAAGCCCCAGGCAACGTCGCGCATCAGCGCGCGCAGGAAGTTGCCCGCGTCCATCGTGTGGCTCATCGGGCGGCCGTCGCGGGTCTTCCAGCTGATGTGGGCGAAGTATTCGTCGCGGCGGAAGCCGAAGCTGCCGAGCGAGAAGTCCTTGTAGCCGAGCGTGGCGTCGGGCTTGGACGCGATCACCTTGGCGAGCTCTGCGGGTGCGTTCATGGCATGTACCTCGTGACAGTGGGATTCAATGCGTCTGGCAGATCTCGGCCCACTTCTCGACCGAGAGATCGCCCTTGCAGGTCTGCAGCACGACCACGCCCGGGCCGCCGACGCTGCGGAACTGGTAGGCCGTGTTCTTCGGCAGCAGGCCCTGGTGGCCGCGCTTGAGCTTCATCCAGCCCATCTTCGGACCCTTGGGCTCGCCCTTGACGAGCACCGCGCCGTTCTTGTCTTCGTCGGCAACGGTCTGGCCGGCATCGAGCTTGACGAGGTGAACCTCGACCTCGCCATCCATCACCAGCGCGAACTCGTCATGCGCGCAGGTGTACCAGGGCGAACTGCCTTCGGCGCGCAGGGCCTCCAGCACGTAGATCTGGTTCTGGCCGAAGACGACCTTCTCGTACGGCTTGCTTTTGTTCGCGATTTCGAAGCAGTTCGAGAACGCGTAGTGGCGGACGTTGTCGTCGATGGGCTCGACGTGGCCCTTCTCGTAGTGCTTGAGAGATCCGAAGCGGGTCTGGTAGGTGGCTGTCATGGTCTGTCTCCTCGTGCTTGCTCGTCATTGCGGCATCGGCTGCGGTGACTGCACTGTAGGAAAGGACTCGACGCCCCGGTAGGGATCAAACGCGCGCCGCATTGTTCGGCAATGCCGATCAATGCTCAGGGTTTACCCGCAAGCAGGACGACTCAATCGCCGATCAGCGCCGGCGACAGAAGACCCCGCTCGATCATGGCCGCATCCCATGGCGGCACCCGCGAGAAGGCGGCCGTGATGTGCTCGATGAAGAGTCGCAGCTTGAAGGCATTGCGCGAAGTACCGGCATAGACAGCGCTCAGCGAGAAGGAGGACAGCAGGTGCTCCGGCAGCACGATCTGCAGGTCGCCGCGCAGGATGGCATCGCCTGCGACCAGTGTCGGCAGGCACACGATGCCGGCATGCTCGAGCGCGTACTCGCGCAGCAGGTGCACGCTGTTGGTGAGCAGCGCGGCACTCATGTACATCGTGACCTGCTCACTGGCGTGATGGAAGGTCCAGCGGTCGCGCGTCGGGTAGCCGGAATAGAGGCCGAGCGGGTGCTTGTGCAGCTCGCGCGGATGGCTGGGCGTGCCGTGCGTGCGCAGGTACTGCGGCGTGGCGCAGAAGACGCGGCGCACCGGGAAGAGCGGACGCGACACCAGCTCCGTGGAGGCGGCGGGGAAGATCTGGAGCGCGCAGTCGACGCCCGCCTTGACCGGATCGACCACCGCGTCGCTGACGATCAGCTCGAGATGGATATCCGGGTAATTGACCTGGAAGGTGCGCAGCAGCGCGGCGAAGTGGCCGAGCACGAAGCCTGTGAGCGCATGGATGCGCAGGGTGCCTGTCGGTCCGGCTCGGGCGCCGCGCATCTGGTCCATGATGTCGTTCGCGCGGCCCACCAGTTCGGTGCAGTCACGCAGGAAGGCCTGCCCCACGTCGCTGAGCCGGACGACCCGCGTACTGCGATGAAAGAGCGGCGCACCGACATGGTCTTCAAGCTGCTTCACCCGGCTGGTGACCACCGACCTGGCCACGCGCATCTGCCGCGCCGCCTCGGCGAAGCTCTGGGTCTGCGCCACGCGAACGAATGTCTCGATGTTTTCCAGGCGATCCATGACATCGCAATGTAGTCGCCTGCCGGATCTCGCCGGCAAGGCGGTGCTAACCTCGCACGATGTTCAATCCCTCCCAAGAGGACGTGCGCCGCTTCTTCTGCGACGTCTACGCCAAGAGTCGCCAGGGCCAGCCGATGGAGGCGCTCGAGCTGATCGCGAGTCGCTGGATCGACGAGCACCCCGAATACCACGCCGACCTGGCCGACGCCGACGCCGCGGTGGCGCGCGTCTATGACGGCAAGGACGGGCGCGAGAACCCTTTCCTGCACCTGGCGATGCACCTGTCGATCAGCGAACAATGCTCGATCGACCAGCCGCGCGGCATCCGCCAGGCGGTCGAGCTGTTGGCGGCCCGGCGCGACTCGCTGCTCGATGCGCACCACGAAGCCATGGAGTGCCTGGGCCAGATGATGTGGGAAAGCCAGCGCGCCGGCCGGCCGCCCGACGGCGACGCCTACATCGCCTGCGTTCAGCGCCGCGCCACGCGCGACTGATCCAGCCCCGCTTCGCGCAGCAAGGCGACCAGCGCCTGTCGGGCCGCCGATGGCTCGGCGTCGCTGCGCATCAAGAGACCGACGGGCTCCTCGGTGCCGGCGGTGTCGATCGCCAGTTGCACGAGATAGCCGCTGGCGAGATCGTCGCGCGCGGCGCCGATCGGGGTGAACCAGACCGCGTCGGAGCGCACGAGCAACGCGCGCGCCACCGAGAGATCCAGCGTCTGCGTGACGTGGGCCGGCAGGCGCAGACCGAGGCTCGACAGAAAGCTCTCGGTGTGATGGCGCGGAACGGTTCCCTCGCCGTAGATCACGAGTGGATGCTCCAGCACCTCCTGGACGGACGGCGTGCCGCTTGCCAGCGGATGTCCGGGCCGGGCGACGACGGCCAGGGGCTCGGTGTAGAGCAGCTCGAAGGTCAGTCCCGCCATCAGGTGCGGATCGCTCATTCTTCCGGCGACGAGATCCAGTTCGCCTGCGCGCAAGGCGTGGAGCAGCGACGCGTTGGCGCCCGTGTGGACCAGTACCTGCAAGGCCGGCAGACGTTGGCGCAGCCCCACCAGCGCGGCCGGCAGCAGCGAGGGCGCGACGCTGGGAAGCGCCCCGATGCGCAAGCGCTGCGGCCGGGCGCCAGAAGCCGGCATCACGGCCTGCGCGCTGGCGTCCAAGGCCTCCAGCACACGCAGTGCATGCGCAAGCATCTGCTCGCCGGCGGCGGTGAAGCCCTGAATGCCGCGCCGGCCGGCGCTGCCGCGTTCGACCAGCCGCGCGCCAGCGAGCTCTTCCAGTTCAGCCAATGTCTTCGACACGGCCGGCTGGCTCAGCGCCAGACGCTCGGCGGCGCGCGCGAGATGCCGCTCCTGGGCCACCGCCACCAGGCAGCGCAGATGGCGCAGCTGAATGCCGCGAAGGAAGTCGTCGGGGCCGGAAGTGGACATTGAATTACTGCAGGTTATGAGAAATCCTGAATTCGTCAATTTACATCAGCATTTCGCATGAATAGAGTACGCGCACCCCCTACCTTTCAGGAGACACACCGCATGTCCTCATCCAAGACCAGCGGCGCCACGTCGCTGCATCTGGCGCCCCGCGACTGGGCCAGCCATCCTTCCTACATCGACGCCGGCTACCGGTCGACCGCCAAGCGCGGCCCGCAGCAAGCGCTGATTCCGCTCAAGGCCTCGCTCGGCGAGCTGCGCCAGCCTGTGTACGGCCACAGCGCGGTCGGCGAACTCGATCACGACCTCACGCGCAATGCGCGGAGAAACGGCGAACCCCTGGGCGAACGGATGATCCTGACCGGCCAGGTCCTCGACGAGCGCCGCCGCCCGGTGCGCAACACCCTGGTGGAAATCTGGCAAGCCAACGCGGCGGGCCGCTATGTGCACAAGGTCGATCAGCATGACGCGCCGCTCGATCCGAACTTCCTCGGCGCCGGCCGCTGCATGACCGACAACGAAGGACGCTACCGCTTCCTCACCATCAAGCCCGGCGCCTATCCCTGGGGCAACCATCCCAACGCCTGGCGGCCGCAGCACATCCACTTCTCGTTGTTCGGCCATCACTTCGGCAGCCGGCTCGTGACGCAGATGTACTTTCCCGGCGATCCGCTCATTCCCTTCGACCCGATCATGGCCGGCACGCCGGAGAAGGCGCGCAACAGGCTGATTTCCGATTTCAGCCTGGACGTGACGGAAGAAGGCTATGCGCTCGGCTACGTGTTCGACATCGTGCTGCGCGGCGCCGACGAGACGCCCTTCGAAAATCGCTGAGGAGATACAGATCATGATGAGCGCACAGCAAAGCAATTTCGGCCAGACGCCTTCCCAGACGGTCGGCCCCTACTTCGCTTACGGCCTGACGGCCACGCAGTACGGCTACGACTTCGACCAGCCCTTCGATGCGCAGGTCGCTCTGGAAAACGCGCGTGGTGAACGCATCCGGCTCGTGGGCCAGGTGCTCGACGGCGACGGCAAGCCGATCAATGACGCGCTGATCGAGATCAGCCAGCCGGACGGCACGGGCGAATACCCGCAATCGGTGGAGCACGCACGCGAAATCGGCTTCCGCGCCTTCGGCCGCGCGGGCACCGGCGTCGATCCGCAGAACCGCTTCACCTTCCACACCGTGAAGCCCGGCGCGGAATCCGGCGGCGAGGCGCCTCACATCAACATGATCGTGATGATGCGCGGGATGTTGCTGCATGCGTTCACGCGCGTGTACTTCAGCGACGAGGCCGCTGCCAACGCGAAGGACGGCGTGCTGGCGAGCGTGCCCGCGGAACGACGCAACACGCTGGTCGCACAGCGCAGCGAGGTCGGCGGCGAGGTGACCTACCGCTTCGACATTCACATGCAAGGCCCGTCGGAGACCGTGTTCTTCGACATCTGAACGCGGCTCGACACGCGCAAATGACAAAGCCCGCTCGCAGCGGGCTTTGTTCATTGGGAAAGGGAAAGACGCCGCGCCTAATTGCTGGCGGAGTGGAAGTGCGATTCGGGAACCGTCTTCAGTTCGCCGGGCAGCGAGCCGATGTAGTTCGCGAGTTCCTTCAGTTCCGCAGTGGTGTACCGCTTGGCCTGACCGCCCATCACGCCGTTGGAGCGACCGATCTGGAGGTGGTTCTGGACCTTGTAGGACTTGAGCGCCACGAAGAGATAGTCGGAATGCTGACCGGCCAGCTTGGCAACCGTGCCGTCGTTGGGCGTATTGAAATTCGCGCCATGACACTTGGTGCAGGCGTTTTCCTTGTCGCGGGAGATCAGGGCCTCGACCTTCTCGCTCGGCGCCTTGGCGGTCGCGGGAGGTGCATCGCCTTCCTTCAGGCCGAGTTGGCTGTAGTAGGCCGCGAGGTCGGCGATATCCTGCTCGCTCAGCGAGTCGGCGATGGCCCGCATCGTCGGATGCTTGCGGTCGCCGTTCTTGTATTGGGTCAGTGCGGAAGCAATGTAGGTGGCGCTTTGTCCCGCGATCATGGGAACCTTGTGCACCTCAGGGAAGCTCGCCTGATAGCCGATGATGCCGTGGCAACCCATGCACATCGCCGTCTTCTTCGCACCGTTCTCGGCATTGCCGGTCACCTGCTGGGCCTGAGCCGAAACCGTCACGCAAGCGACAGCGAGGGCAAACATCGTGATCAACAACTTGTTCATTTTGCGCGCACAATCTTGTGAGGATTACAGATTTCGGATCAGCATTTCATTATATGCAGGGCCTATTCATGGTCTTGTGCATATGACGAGCGCTTTATCGCTCTGCGCTGATCAGGCTTTTATTCTTCTTCCATCCATCCAGCACAACGTCATCCATGAAATTCAAGGGCTCCGACAACTACGTCGCCACACAAGACCTGATGCTCGCGGTCAACGCGGCGATTACGCTGAAACGGCCGCTGCTCGTCAAGGGTGAGCCCGGCACCGGCAAGACGATGCTGGCCGAGGAAGTGGCCCAGGCGCTGGACCTCCCGCTTCTCCAATGGCACATCAAGTCGACCACCAAGGCGCAGCAGGGCCTCTACGAATACGACGCGGTGAGCCGCCTGCGCGATTCGCAGCTGGGTGACGAGCGCGTGAAGGACATCCACAACTACATCGTGAAAGGCGTGCTGTGGCAGGCCTTCACCGCGGACCGGCCGGTGGCACTGCTGATCGACGAGATCGACAAGGCCGACATCGAATTCCCGAACGACCTGCTGCGCGAAATCGACCGCATGGAGTTCTATTGCTACGAGACGCGCGAACTGATTCGCGCCAGGCATCGACCGGTCGTGTTCATCACCTCGAACAACGAGAAGGAATTGCCCGACGCCTTCCTTCGCCGCTGCTTCTTTCACTACATCCGCTTTCCCGACGCGGAAACCATGAAGAGCATCGTCGCGGTTCATTTCCCCGGCCTCAAGCAGGAACTGCTGACCTCGGCGCTGAAGACCTTCTACGACGTGCGCAACCTGCCGGGGCTCAAGAAGAAGCCCTCCACATCGGAACTGCTCGACTGGCTCAAGCTGCTGGTGGCCGAGGATATTCCGCTCGAGGCGCTGCAAAGCAAGGACGACAAGGTCGCGGTGCCGCCGCTGGTCGGCGCACTGCTCAAGAACGAGCAGGATGTGACGCTGTTCGAGAAGCTGGTCTTCATGCAGCGCAACAACCGATGAACGCACCGCCCGACTCACCGGACGCAAAGCAGGTACACGGCACCGCAGGAGTTTGAGCATGGCCTTTGTCGAGCCTGTCACCCTCCGGGCGCGCGGCATCGCCCTCGTCCCGCTGGCGCTGGCGCACGAGGATGGCCTGCGTGCCGCCGCCGCCGACGGCGAACTCTGGAACATTCGCGTGACCTCCGTGCCGCAGCCGCAGGACACGCGCAGCTACATCGAGAGCGCGCTCGCCATGCGCGAAGGCGGCACGCGCTTCGCCTTCGCCGTGACCGACGAATCCAGCGGCACGGTGCTGGGCAGCACCAGCTTCCACGACATCCTGCCGGCCGTGAAGCGGGTCGAGATCGGCTACACGTGGTACGCGAAGCGCTGCCAGCGAACCCATGTGAACACGACCTGCAAGTTGCTGATGCTGACGCATGCCTTCGACAGCCTGGGCTGCCATGTGGTGGGCTGGCGCACCGACAACTTCAACCACGCGTCGCAGCGCGCCATCGAACGCCTGGGTGCGAAGAAGGACGGCGTGATCCGCGGCCACGCGCTGCGGCGCGACGGCACCATTCGCGACACCGTCATGTACAGCCTGCGCTCGGGCGAATGGCCGGAGGTGCGGGCCCATCTTCTCTACCTGCTGGACCGCCCGCGCCCGCGCGAGGAGTGATTCGCCATGTTGATCGACTTCTTCTACACCCTGCGCTCCGCCAAGCTGCCCGTGTCGGTCAAGGAATACCTGACCCTGCTGGAGGCGCTGCAGGCCGACGTGGTCGGCCCGAATTCGGACGACGCCTTCAGTCTCGACGACTTCTACTACCTCTCGCGCACGACGCTCGTGAAGGACGAGAAGCACTACGACAAGTTCGACCGCGCCTTCGCGGCCTACTTCAAGGGCGTGGAGATGCTGGCCGACTTCACCAAGGACGTACCGCTCGACTGGCTGCGCAAGACGCTGGAGCGCGAGTTCACGGCCGAGGAGAAAGCCAAGATCGAGAAGATGGGCTGGGACGAGCTCATGGAAACGCTCAAGAAGCGTTTCGAGGAACAGAAGGAGCGGCACGAGGGCGGCAGCAAGTGGATCGGCACCGGCGGCACCTCGCCCTTCGGCCATGGCGGCTACAACCCCCAGGGCATCCGGATCGGCGGCGCCGGCAAGAACCGCAGCGCCGTGAAGGTATGGGACCAGCGCGCCTACAAGGACTATGACGACAGCCAGGAGCTGGGCACGCGCAACATCAAGATCGCGCTGCGCCGTCTCCGCCGCTTCGCGCGCGAAGGCCACGAGGAAGAGCTGGACCTCGACGACACCATCCGCTCGACCGCCGCCAATGCGGGCTACCTCGACATCAAGATGGTGCCGGAGCGCCACAACAACGTGAAGGTGCTGCTGCTCATGGACGTGGGCGGCACGATGGACGAGCACATCCAGCGCGTGGAAGAACTGTTCTCGGCGGTCAAGTCCGAGTTCAAGCACCTGGAGTTCTATTACTTCCACAACTGCGTCTACGACTTCATGTGGAAGAACAACCGCCGCCGCTTCTCCGAGAAGTTCGCGACCTGGGACATCATCCGCAAGTACAACAAGGACTACAAACTCATCTTCGTCGGCGATGCGACGATGAGCCCCTACGAAATCCTCCAGCCGGGCGGCAGCGTCGAATACAACAACGAGGAACCCGGCGCCGAGTGGCTCCAGCGCCTCACGCATGCCTTTCCGAAATTCGCCTGGATCAATCCCGAACCCCAGGGCGTCTGGCAGTACCGCCAGAGCATCGCGGTGATCCAGCAATTGGTGTCCCACCGCATGTATCCGCTGACCCTTCGGGGCCTGGAAGACGCGATGCGCATGCTCTCCAAATAGTCCGTCGACCGACCCCGCTTTGGGGCCGGGGCCGTTCAAAATCGAAATATTTTGTGACGTAATGGAAGCCCTGGGTTACATTTAACACCTTAGGATTCATTTGCCATCCCGGCGCGCCTGAATCCGCGGAGGTGCCGCATGTCCGCAGTGTTGTCTATCGAGGTCGAGTCGCCCCAGCACGACCAACCCTTGCCGGCCGCGCGAGCCGTGCAGTCCCTGGCCGAATCGGCCGATCAGGTGCGCATCCGCGGGGTGGAGCTTCCGCTTGCGGACCTGGTCGACCGATCGCTGTTCACCGTCGAACATCGCGAGCAACTGCGTGAACGCCTGAAGAGCGCGTCACCTTTTCCGCATCTGGTGCTCGATGGTCTCTTCAACCCGGCTCTCCTCGATCTGGTGGCCGAGGAATTCGACTTCTTCCCCCACAGCGGCTGGACCGAGGTCAAGACGCGCTACGAATCCACGCGCCGCTCAGTGCTCGGCCCGACGCTGGGCCCCGCCTCGCAGATCTACTTCGACCTGGTCAACTCGGGCTGGTTTACCGAATGGCTGTCGTCGATCACCGAAGTGCCCTATCTGCTGCCGGACCCGAAGCTCTTCGGTGGCGGCCTGCATGAGAGCCGGACCGGCGCCACCTTTGCGGTGCATCGCGACTTCGATCGCCACCGCCACCTCGGCCTGAAGAACGAGATGGTGTTCATCACCTACCTCAACAAGGGCTGGCACCCCGACTGGGGCTCCGCGCTCGAACTCTGGGACAAGAAGGCCGATCGCTGCGTCACGAGCGTTCAACCGGAATTCGGCCGGACCATCGTGCTGCCGCATGGCCCGACGAGCTATCACGGGCACCCCAAGCCGCTGCAGGCCCCCGATGGCCGGCCGCGCCGCTCGGTTGCGGCGTACTACTACACCAGTCCGCTCGCGGGCGAGCAGGAAGGCGACGCCTCCGCGTCGATCTTCATGCGAACCCACCGGTCCGACAGGATCAAGACCGCCATCCGCATGATCACGCCGCCGGTGGTCTGGTCGTTCGCCCGGCGTCTGGCCGGACGCTGAGCGCCCGACGCCACATCCCGGCGCGAGAGCGCCGCGCATGCTGTCAAAATGGCCGCATGCTCAGGGTGGTCTCTTCGCTGACGCCGGCGTGGTTGCCGGCGTTGCTATTTGCAGGCACGCTGTTTCTGCAAGGCTGCGGTCTTCTTCCGACCCGGGATGCGGGAGAGAGGACCGACGCCGCTCATCCGGTGGCGAGCGAGTCGCGCAAGTCCACGGGCGACGCCTTCACGGTCGAGGTGCAGGCGCCCGACAACGTGCGTGCGTACCTGGAGAGCCATCTCGAAATCCAGCGCTATCGGCAGATCGACGACCTCGGCGCCACCGAACTCTCGCGCCTGATGGTCGCCGCCGAAGCCAACGCGCGCGAGCTGCTCGGCACGCTGGGCTACTTCACCCCCCGCCTGACGCTCGAAATGATCGAAACGCCTGGCGGCAAGGCGCCGCGCGAAGTGAAGATCACCGTGGAACCAGGTGAACTCACGCGCGTGAGCACGGTGCAGATCGACTTCAGCGGCGCGATCGCCGCCGACCCCGCTGCCCAGGCGCAGCGCGATGCCATCCGTATCGACTGGCCGCTGCGCGCCGGCCAGCCCTTCAGCCAGCAGGCCTGGGACAACGCCAAGGCCACCGCCCTGCGCGACCTGACAGCCAGGCGCTACCCGACCGGCAGCGTACGCACCAGCCGCGCCGAGATCGACGCCGACCGCAGCCAGGCAAGGCTGGGCATCACCTACGACTCGGGCCCGGCCTACCGGTTCGGCCTGCTGGTCGTGCACGGCAGCGAGCGCTATGACAGCGATGGCGCGCGCCGCATCGCCCGAATTCCATTCGGCGCGGACTATGACCAGCAGAAACTGCTCGACGCGCAGCAGCGACTCGCCAGCAGCGGCTATTACGACTCGGTCTTCCTGACGCTCGACACGGACGGGACCGACCCCCTTGCCGCCCCCGTCGTGGCGCAGTTGCGCGAGGCGCCCATGCAAAAGGTGGTGCTCGGCGCGGGATTCACCACCGACAGCGGCCCGCGCCTGTCCGTGGACCACACCTACAACCGCCTGCCCCTGCTCGACTGGCGCATGGCCTCCAAGCTCGCGGTGGACGGAAAGACGCAGTCGCTCGGTACCGAGTTGAGCGCCATTCCGGAAGACAGCGGCTGGCGCTGGTTCGGATCAGGCCAGCTCAAGAGCGAGGAATCGGGCAGCTACACCGTCGACAGCGGCCGCTTGCGGGGCGGCCGCAGCCAGGCCAGCGACCACATCGACCGCAGCTACTTCCTGCAGTACGACAGCGCCTCCAACCACGGCATCGACGCCCCGCCCTCGGCCTCTGCGCTGAGCCTCAACTGGGCCTGGACCGGACGCTATTTCAACGATCCGGCCGCGCCCACGCACGGACACGGCTTCGCCGTCGAACTCGGCGCCGGCTACACGCTGACCGGCCCTCGGCTGCCTTTCACGCGGACCTATGCGCGCTGGATCGGCATCATTCCGATCGGCACCGCCGATAGCGGCGACAAGACCCGGGCCCGCAGCAGCCGCATCCAGCTGCGCGTGGAAGGTGGCGCGGTGGTCGCCAAGGACGAGGCACAGATTCCCTCGACCCTCGGCTTCCTCACCGGTGGCGACACCACGGTGCGCGGCTACGGTTACCGCGAGATCGGCACCGTGCGCAGCGACGGCCAGACCGTGGCCGGCCGTTACCTCGCGGTCGGCAGCATCGAATGGCAGAGCCCCTTCACCTATGGCGGCAAACTGACCGACTGGGAAGGCGTCGCCTTCGTCGACGCCGGCGCGGTGGCCGACAAGCCGGCGGAGCTGAAGACCAAGGTCGGCGTCGGCGTCGGCGCGCGCTGGCGCAGCCCGGTGGGGCCGGTGCAGGTCGACCTGGCCTATGGCGTCGAGGTGAAGCGCGTGCGATTGCACCTTCGCCTGGGCTTCACCTTCTAGGACGAGGCGCCCATGTCGAACCCATTGCCGCCCTCCGGGACACCGGCAACGCCCCCCGAGGCGAAGGCCTCCGCCTCGCACTGGCGCCGCGCGTTGCGGGCGATGGCGTGGAGCATCGCCGGCCTGATCATGGCGGCGGGCCTGCTCACCGCGGGCGCCTGGTGGTGGCTGGGCTCCGGCGAATCGCTGGCCTTCGTGCTGGCACGCGCGGCCCGCTACCTGCCGGCGGGCCAGACGCTCGAAAGCCGCGACGTCACGGGTTCCGTGCGCGCGGGCGGCCACATCGGCTGGCTGCGCTGGCAAAGCGACAGCCTGGCGGTGGAAGTGCGCGACGCCCGCATCGGCTGGCAGCTCGCGCCGCTGCTGGAGCGCAAGCTGCAGTTCAGCGAGCTGCATGCGGCCGAGGTCCGCATCGATCGCCGCCAGCAGGCCGAGGACAAGCCCTCTGCGCTACCGGACGCGATCGTTCTGCCGGTCGAGGTCGCACTGCCCTTCCGCATCGACGACCTTCACTGGACCGGCCCGCCGGCATTGCAAGCCACGCATCTGGCCGGCAGCTACCGATACGCCGGCGCCCACCACGCGCTCGACATCGATGGCATCGACATCGCGGACGGCCACTACGACGCGAAGATCAGGCTGCAAGACAATGCGCCGATGACGGTCGACGCGGCGCTGAACGGCCGCGTCCGCGCGCCACTCGCGAAGGACCGCAGCATCGACGTGCTGGCCAACGCCACACTGAAAGGATCGCTGGCCGGAAGCGATGCCCGGCTTGCCATGTCGGCGCAATTGAAGCCGGTCGACGACACAGCGGATGCGCCCCTGCGCGCACAACTCAAGGCGGAACTCGCCCCCTGGCGGCCACAACCCTTGATCGATGTCCAGGCGACGCTGGAAAACGTCGACGTCGCACGGATGTGGCCCGATGCGCCTGCGACGCGCCTGAGCGGCGACATCAACGCCGGGCCCGATCCCTCGGCCGGCGCCCAGGCCTGGAAGGCGGATGTCGACCTGCGAAACACGCTGCCCGGCCCGTGGGACCAACGCAAGCTGCCGCTCGAAGCGATTTCGGCCGCCGTCGGGTTCGACGGCGCCCGCTGGACAGTCCCGCACGCGGCCCTGCGGGCAGGCGGAGGCCGCATCGACGTCGAAGGCCGCTGGAGCCCCGCACCCGCCGCCTGGCAAGCCCAGGCGACCGTGCACAACGTACGACCGGGCGCCCTCCACACCGACCTGGAAGGTGCCCCTGTCAGCGGCCGCCTGGAGATCGAGCAGCGCGGCGACGCCATGCTGTTCGAGACGGCACTCCAGGCCGAGGGCGGCGCCGGCGCCAAAGGCCTGCAGCTTCAACGCCTGCTTGCCCAGGGCCAATGGAAGGACAAGGTGCTGGACCTGCGCAGCATTCGCGTCGAGGCCGCGCGCGCCAGTGCAACCGGCAAGCTTCAGCTGCGCACGGCGGAGCAAGCCGGCAGCGGCGAACTCGACGTGCTGCTCCCCGGCGGCAAGGCGTCCGTACGCGGCCGCATCGCCCCCGCGGCCGGCCACGGCGATCTCCAGGCGCAGATCGACGATGCCTCGGCCCTGCAACGATGGATCGAAAGCCTGCCCGGGCTGGCCACGGCCTTCGAAGGCACCCAGGTCCAGGGCAATGCACGGCTCGGCCTGAGCTGGGATGGTGGCTGGCAGGCCGTGCAGCGCCGCCTCCAGAGTGCCAACGAACCGCCGGCACGGGGCAGCATCGAGCCGACCATCCAGGCCACCATGAGCATTCCGCGGCTCGTGCTGCGGCCATCGTCGTCCCCGGACGCGGCGCCCTGGCAGATCGCCGACCTCCGCGCGGAACTGTCGGGGAGCCTCGCGCAAGCCGCACTGTCGCTCAAGGGCGAAGCGACCCGCGGCACGCGCAAGCTCTCGCTCGACACCCGCGCGAGCGGCAGCCTCGAGCGCACCAACCAGTGGCATGCCACGGTCGCGAGCCTGCGCGCCCAGATGCAGGACGGCACGCGCCCACCCTGGACGCTCGACCTGAGCGCCCCGCTCGGCACCACAGTCCACCACATCCCCGGAAGCAACCCGCGGCTCGAGATCGAGGCATCGGCCGCGGCTGCCGAGCTGCGCGGTCCTGCCCCCGGCACCGTGCACTTCGATTGGCAGCCCGTGCACTTCAGCCAGAGCGGCCCGCCCGGCGGGCGCGCCTACCGCGTGCAAACCAAGGGACGGATCCAGAACCTGCCCATGGCATGGGCCGAGACCCTGGGCGGCAGCTCGGCCCTGGCCGATGCAGGCATCAGCGGCGATCTGATGTTCGACGGCGATTGGGACATCGATGCCGCCGACGTGTTGAAGGCCCAGGCGCGCCTCGTCCGCCGAAGCGGCGACATCCGCGTCCAGGCCGGCGAGGCCGCACTGGTACGACGCATCACGAGCCACGGGACCGGCACGGCGAGCGAACGCACGACCGACGCCGCCGGTGACGGCCCCGGCACCCCCGCCGGTCTGCGGCAGGCGGAGCTGAAGCTCGACGCCGAAGGCGAGACGGTCCGCGCCAGCCTCGCCTGGGACAGCGAACGCGCCGGCGAAATACGCGCCGAAGCCAGCACGCACATGACGCGGCACCCGAGCGGCTGGCAATGGACCCCGGACGCGCCGCTGGCAGGCCGCATCAGGGCGCGGCTGCCTCAGCTCGGCGTGTGGTCGATGCTGGCCCCGCCCGGATGGCGCATGGCGGGCACGCTCGAAGCCGACGCCACGCTGTCGGGCCAGCGCAGCGATCCCCGCTGGAACGGCACGCTGAATGCCGACAACCTCGCCCTGCGCGCGCCGGTCGAAGGCCTGGATCTTCGCGACGGGCGGCTTCGCGCGGCGCTTACCGGCCAGCGCGTGGAGATCACCGAATTCACGCTCAAGGGCGGCGCCGGCAGCCAGACCCGCATTCCCGGCCAGAGCGGCAACCTCAGCACCGCTGCGAGCGAGGCTGCACGCGAAGGCGGTACGTTGTCGGGCCGGGGCGAGCTCAGTTGGGGCGCTGCGCCCTCCGCCGGCAGCGGCATCCGGATGGACGTGCAGGCCCAACTGACGACGCTGCGCCTGCTGGTACGGGCCGACCGCCAGGTGACGCTGTCCGGGGACCTGCGCGCGCGGCTCGACGACGGACGCTTCAGCGTGCGCGGCGACCTGAAGACCGATCGCGGCGTGGTCATCCTCCCGGACGAGACAGCACTCGGCCTCGGCAGCGATGTCGTGGTCCGTTCGGCAGCCAAGGACCGCGAGGCGGAAGAACAGGCGCGCCGGCAGGAGGCACGCAATCCGCCGCAGTTGGCGCAGGCGCGTACCGCCAAGGCGCCGGACGTTGCGGTGAACCTCGACCTCGGCCGGGACTTCGCAGTGCAGGGGCGCGGCCTCACCACACGATTCGAGGGCAAACTCGACATTCGCGGCACCACGCTCGACGCCCCGCCCCGGATCAGCGGCGAGGTCCGCACCGTCAAGGGCCAGTACCGCGCCTATGGCCAGCAGCTCGACATCGAAACCGGCGTCCTCCGATTCAACGGCCCCCTGGACAACCCGCAACTCGACATCCTCGCCCTGCGGCCGAACATCACCCAGCGGGCCGGCGTCGCGATCACCGGCACGGCGCAATCCCCACGCGTGCGGCTCTACTCCGAACCGCAGCTGTCGGAACAGGAGACGCTGTCATGGGTGGTGCTCGGACGCGCCTCGGCCACCAGCGGCGGCGAATCCCTGCTGCTGCAGGACGCGGCACTGGCCTTGCTCGGCGGTCTCGGCAAGAGCGGATCCGGCGGCAGCCTCGCGAGCCGCTTCGGCCTCGACGAGATCGGCTTCAAGGGACCGGGTAGCGGCGGCGACGTCCGGGCCTCGGCCGTCACCGTCGGCAAGCGCTTCGCGAAGGACTTCTACCTCACCTATGTCGGCAGCCTTTCGGGAACACTCGGCACGCTCTTCATCTTCTACGACCTCACCAACCGGCTGACTCTGCGCGGCCAGGCAGGAATTCAGAGCGGCATCGACATCATCTACACGGTTCAGTACGACTGAACTGGTAAAGTCGCGGCTCGCCTTCGTCCTCGTAGTTCAATGGATAGAACGGGGTCCTCCTAAGACTCAGATACAGGTTCGATTCCTGTCGAGGGCACCAAAAGACCGTTTCACAGCGTCTCACCAAGGCCCAGAAACCCGCACGCTCCCTAGCGTAGCGGGTTTTTCTTTGCCTCACGCTGTCGCACGGCGTAGCATCCCATGTCGGTACTTTGTCGGTAGTTCTGTCGGTATCAGCCAGATACCGACAACTCAAGTACCGACAGATCGGAGCAGCGATGGCACTCACGGACACGTTCGTCAGGCAGGTGAAGCACAAGGGCGCGGAAATCGGCGAGCGATACGCCGATGGCGGCGGGATGTACCTGCGCGTCAAGGCTGCAGGCAAATACTGGCGGCTGGACTACCGCATCGACGGCAAGGCCAAAACGCTGGGGCTTGGCGTTTATCCAGATGTTTCGCTCCTTCAGGCACGCGAACGCCGGGACGCTGCCCGCAAGCTGCTCGCCGCCGGCATCGACCCCAGTGCGGCCAAGCGCGAGGGTAAGCAGGCCCGGGCTGCGGCGGCGGCCAATACCTTCGAGGTCGTGGCACGGGATTGGCTCGCCAAGACGGCGGCCAAGCGCCAGGCGATCACTCAGCTCAAGGTCAAGACATGGCTGGAAAAGGATGTGTTCCCCTTCATTGGGAAGCTGCCTATCTCCACTATCGGCCCGCGCGACGTGCTGGAAAAGGTGGTCCGCAAGCTGGAGGCACGCGGAGCCATCGACACCGCCCATCGGGTGAAGCAGCTATGCGGGCAGGTCTTCCGGTTCGCCGTGGTGTCGGGGCTGACCGAGCGGGACGTTACCGCCGATCTGCGCGAGGCGCTGGCGGTGAAGGCGGGCAAGCACTTCCCTGCTATCACCGACCCCAAGCAAGTGGGCGACCTGATGCGCTCGATCTACGCCTATACGGGGCACCCCTGCACGGTGGCGGCGCTGAAGCTGTCCCCGCTAGTGTTCGTCCGTCCCGGTGAACTGCGCACAGCCGAATGGGCCGAGATCGATTTGGACGCGGGTGAGTGGCGCATCCCCGGCGCCAAGATGAAGATGAAGGTCGACCACATCGTCCCGCTGTCGACCCAGGCGGTGGAGATCCTGCGGAGCGTGCAACCGATCACCGGGCATGGCCGCTATGTCTTCCCCAGCATACGCACTGGCGAACGCCCGATGAGCGAGAACACGGTGAATGCGGCCCTGCGCGGCATGGGCTACAGCGCCGAGGTCCACACTGCCCACGGGTTCCGGGCAACGGCGCGCACGATCATGGATGAGGTGTTGGGCGAACGTGTGGACTTCATCGAGCACCAGCTTTCGCACATGGTGAAGGACGCCAACGGCCGCGCCTACAACCGCACTGCTCACTTGCCCGCTCGCCGGGAAATGATGCAGCGCTGGGCCGACTACATGGACAAGCTGCGCCTTGGCGCGGAGGTGATCCGGATCAACAGAGCCGCATAGCTCGCTTGATGTGCCGCGCCTCAGGGCGAAACCTACCGCAACAGAGGTTTGATCTGAGGCACTCGAAGGCGCCGGCCAAGGTGATTGGACCCACCGAGACCGGCTGACCAAACCAACCTGTCTAGGAGGTAAGTATGGCTCTCTCTATTTTCGCCCACGTCCCCTACGCTTCCGACTTCCCAGTCGGAGCGAAAAGCAGGGCTGAATGATGTCCGGCGAGCGCCTGTTGCAGCGCCCTATCTACGGGGGCGTCTTCGGGGAGGACGGCGGCTATGCGCTTGCCAGCGTCCCTTGTGTTTCTAAAGGGCTGTTTGCCACGCGATACATGGTGATCCACCCGCAGGCTGGGGTTGTCCTGAGCGTGTCGGAGGACAAGGTACAGGCGCTCGCGGCGGCCCGCCGACGATTGCACGCTGCCAATGACAAGCAGCTCCGAACTTCTCCGATGACAGTTCAATGCGAGCTGTGGCCCGACGAAGCATTCCTGACCCCGAGCCCTCGGCCAGTGCAGTACATCTCGCGGCGGCGGCGAGACATCTTCGAGCGCTCCAATGGCAAATGCCACTACTGCGGCACACCTTTGGATCTCACGGGGAAATGGCACATCGAGCACCAGTTACCCCGTGCTCTCGGCGGAGGCGATGAGGGCCTAAACCTCGTTGCCGCCTGCGTGCCATGCAACCTTGCGAAGAGCGACCGGACAGCGATTGAGTTTGTGAGCCAGGGACGAATCGAGTCCGCACCGCAGATCAAGCACACCTGACCTTGACTTCGATTGCCCACAAATCGATTGCGAATATTTGAAATCAGGAATACCATATTCAACATGACAGAGAACATAGGTGGCCGAGGAGGCCCAGGTCGTGGGCAAGGGCGAAAGCCTTTGCCGGAGGGTGAGGCAATGGTGCCTGTGACCGTGAAGATGAAGCCTGCCCAACGCGACAAGTTAGCGCGGCTCGGCGGCGCGCCATGGGTACGCGATCGCATTGATAAGGCAAAGGAGCCGCAGGAATAACCGCGTCGGCTTGCAGCGGCAATGCAGGCCAAAAAAGCGGCCGGTAGGGATGTTCGAGCATCCAAGCCGGCCTAACCAATCATCACTAGATAGGAGTGACAGGTGGCTAGTCGTATTGTCTCAAGCCGGCCCAACGCCGCAACTACCAAGGGCACGACATCGGATGACGCACCGGACCCTACGGCCCGGTATTTCTGCGTGGCACGCGATTACCCGCTGCCGAACGGCAGCACCATCGTTCACGACAGAATCTCTCGTCGGATCGACCGTCGCGGCATCCTGATGCGCGTGCTAAAGCGGGTACGCCGTTGGCAGTCGGATGCGTATGCCATCGAGATTGCCCAATTTCGATAAGCCCCACACGACTGCAATTCGCCGGCCCTAGCGCGACGGCGCGAAAGCCCGTTTTCCCTGACGGGTTGGGCTGGCACCGTTTCAGGGCGCGAGGCGGTGGCGCGGGTGTCAAAAAATCTGGACTTCAAAAAGTATTTGGCTGAAGTAGAGCGAGAGGCAAATCTCCAACTTCGTGATAGTCCGTCGCACGAGCTGTTGGCATGGCGCCTCGCCACAGCCAGCCTCAACCTACAGGCGGCAGATCGACTGATCGTGGAGCTTGAAAGATGGACTGGAGACCTCCGAGAGCAACTTCGAGAAGCAATGGAGGATGGGAGCCGCCTGCGTGGTGATTCGTCAAAGTTGATGGGCACCGCGCTTGAGCAGGCGATTGCGCGACTGGACGCGGAGCAAAGCCTTGCCAGAGCCTACCTTCAGAAAGCCGCTCTGGAACCCCTCGCAGCGAAAGGCGAGAAGTTCAAGCCGCGTGGTCGCGGCGCGGGCAAGATGAGGAAGCTGATCGAACAGGTTATGACCGGCGACCTAATGGAGTCCCGGGCGTCGGACCTTTGGAATGCCTGTAGCAAATCTCCGCGTGCAACAAAGCTCGGCATTGAGTTTGGGGCCTCGAATGCTTGGGTTAAAGGAGAGGGCAACGTCGGGTTTCCGAGGTTTAGAAACCTTGTGAGCGAGGTTCGCAAGGTCAAGAGGACCAGAAGATCGGAGTAGATCGTCTTCACGGGTTGTCGAACCCGTGAATGCGATTGTTTGCAATGCGTCTCAAGCTGCATCGCTGAGGCTATCCAAGCGTCATTGTTGTTACGGCGCCGTCCGGTAATGACCGCCTTGCATGCAGCGATTAACGGAGCGTTGCATGTCTGTGAAAGTAATTCGGCTCGCCGATCCACAAAAGCCGGGTCTTCTTCCAGTGAGTCCTGCGACCATTTGGCGATGGTCGAGGGCCGGCCGGTTTCCCAAGCCGTTCAAGCTAGGTGATTCCGTAACGGTGTGGGATGCCGCAGCCGTAGAAGAGTTCATCGCGAACCGGTCCGGCGGCAGCGCGCTTGCGGAGGGCCAATAGTCATGAGGCCCACTATGACGAAAGCCCCGGCCGGTGGTGCGGCGGGGGCTCTCAGGAAACATCAAACGCAGCTGAAGTTTAGCGACAAGTCGACGGCAACGGAAGCTCAGCGCCAACGGGTTGTCGAGGCTCTGCGCCGCCGCCCGCATACGTCCTACGATCTGCGCCGCCTGGGCATCTATCAGGCACCTGCCCGCATCAAAGAGTTGCGCGACCGCTTCGGCTACGGCATCGCTACCGACCTCGTAACGCTGGTTGACCGTGACGGCTACCGTCACGCCCGCTGTGCGCTCTATACGCTGGTTTCGGAGCCCAATGGCGAACGGCCGCAATAACGGCAAGAGGGGCGATTCTGGGCGCGATTCAGGCGGGTTCGTAGCTCTGCCATGGTCCGTGCTCGATAGCTCCGCCTACGCCGATCTAAGCCATCCAGCGCGGTCGCTGCTTTGGGAGATTGCAAGGCAGTTCGTGCGCGACAACAACGGGCGCCTCCTAGCGAGTCGTGAATACCTGGCTGCTCGAGGGTGGAAATCAGCCGACGTGATCCAGCGTGCCAAGGATGCCCTGATCGAAGGCGGGTTCATCTACGAAACGGTCAAGGGCCACCGTCCGAACAAAGCCAGTTGGTATGCGGTGACTTGGCGCGCATTGGACAAGCTCCCCGGCTACGACGAAGGCGCGGTCGCGGGGTTCGTTCGAGGGGCCTACCAACGACGTTTGAAAAACGCTGTGCTTAGCCCGTCTCACGGAACAGAGAGACGTCCCATAGCTCCGTCTCACGGAACAGAGCGCCCATCTCCTGTTCCGTCTCACGGAGCTATCAAGGCCACTTTTGGCCGCTCCTCTGTTCCGTCTCACGGACACCATCTAGATATGCCATCTGTGGCAGTCGGAACCACTCACTGAAAGGACAACATGGACCTCACCAAAGAATCAATCCCGCATCTGAATATCGAAGTTCTGGCGGACGGCATCATCAGGCTTGAGAACGAGTCGATGGGCGACAGCTACGTTGTCGACGTTCATCCGATCCACTTGCGCCTGATGGCCGAAAAAGCTGGCCTTGTTCGCGAAGTGTCCGCATCAGATGCGGAACTACTGCGCGATCTCGGCCGCTACAAGCGCGCGCTGCTGATGCTTCGGGGCCGCGCCGAGCAGCTACACCAGAACATCTTCAACCTCTCGCAGCGCGGCAATGAAGATATGGGCGTTGAGGTTGCGCAATCGGCGGCGCTGGCAGACGTGGCCGAGTACATCTGTATCGAGTTTGAAGATGACTTCACCGCAGAGCCGCCGAACGCTATCAAGTACGGGGCACTTGAAGAGCCCAAAAACGGGGGGGCTTCGAAAAGTGCGGGGGCAAGCGCGGACCAGCTTGATCTGATCTCGCAGGGTCAGAAATGAGCGGGCCGATCGTCCACATCCTGACCTACTGCGCGCACCCGACGAGTGCCTACGGCAGTCTGATGGTGTTCGACACCATCCGCAAAGGCTTCCCATCGGCCCAGATCGAGGTCTACGACAACGGAAGCTGCGCGGAGGTGCTGCCAGCCATCGAGGCTGCTGCAAAGCGCGTGGGCGCCAAGTTTCATGCCCAGGCGAATCGGCACTATTCCGATCACCTGCGGTGGGTTCTGCTGGAGAGGGATCACCCAGAGGGTCTGCCGCTCGTGCTGTCTGATCCCGATATCGTCTTTTGGGAGCAAGTCGAGCACTGGGACTTTGCTCCTGCGCTGCTGGCCGGGCGTTTGATCCCGCCGATCTGTCGTGTCGGATTGGTGGCGCTGCCGAGACTCCACCCGTCGCTACTGTTCGTCCCTGACGTTGGCGCCCTACGCCAAGCCGTGAAGTCCGCCGAGTCGCATTCGTTCGCATGGAACTGCATTGGCCCGCGCACTTCATGGATAGATGGGAGGCCGTACTTCTGGGACACGCTGGCCGACATGTTCAACGCGCTGGGGGATCGATGCATCACATTTGGGGAAGCCGAATTGAACAGCTACGACCATCTGTTTTGCGGCACGCACCTGGGGCTCATAGGCGCATCGCAGGATGACGCCCTGCGTAACCTGTACATAGAGGTTCATCGCTATGCGGCGACGGGCAATTTCGAAGCGCTGCGCGGGGTCTGGAGAAAGCAGCAGGCGATCTTTGAGACGCCGATTGTTGCGCCGGATGTCCCAACGCCCGAGCAGGCCGCTATGGGCATGTTGGCTGCATCGCGAACCATGGCGCAGTGGCGCGGAGAAAGCTACACCGATGGAGAGCTTTGGGCGTCCGTTGAACGGATGGCAAAGAGCATTCAGTTACCGCCGGATCGGCGCCATCCAGAAGAGGCATCCGTATGACTGACAAGAAGAGATCCAAGACTGCTACGACCGCCGCACCTGATCCACGCACGCTGCAACTCGTACAGGAGCAGGACGAGACGACGGCGCAGACTCTGGGACGTGTCGCTCCTGATCCTGCCCTAAATGCAGGGAGCGTCATGCAGCCTTTCAGCAGTCACCTCGGCCAAGACGTGAGCCTCATGAGCATGATCGCGGCCGTCAACGGCATCACCGATCGGGTAAAGGCTGGCGATCTTTCCGACCTCGAGGGAATGCTCGTCTCGCAGGCCACCGCCCTACAGACGATCTTCACGAACCTCGCGAGACGTGCCCAGGCACAGACGTATCAGCGCAACTTCGAAGCGTTCCTCGGGCTGGCTTTGAAAGCCCAGACGCAGAGCCGGTCAACGATCTCTGCGCTGGTCGATCTGAAGTACCCGAGGACCACAGTGATCGCCAAACAGGCGAACGTCGCCAATGGGCCGCAGCAGGTGAACAACGGTGTAGCCCCTGATGCTGACCGTTCCGCGCGCACACACGGCGATGCAATCGAAACCCCGCCGATCAAAAAATTGGAGTTGAGCAATGGCAAATGGCTGGACGCCGGAGCGCAGGGCGCGGCAATCGGAACTGATCCGTACCTGGAGGCCGTGGGAAAAGACGACCGGCCCCAAGAGCCCCGAAGGAAAAGCTAAGGTGGCCCGCAATGCCTACAAAGGCGGTCATCGCAAGGCGTTGCGCGAGCTGAGCAAAAAGCTCAATGCCACGCTTCGCGAGCTAAAAGAATGGGTGGTGTGACCATGACCCCAATCGGCCAAGTCGAAGACAACCCGTTACTGACCTACTTCATGGCGAACAGCGGGCGCGCGATTCACAAGTGGCTCGACTACTTCGATGTCTATCACCGCACCTTTGCCAAGTTCAGAGGTCGCCCGATCAAGTTTCTGGAAATCGGCGTTCAGAACGGCGGCAGCATGCACATGTGGCGGAACTACTTCGGGCCGCATGCGCAGATCATTGGAGTGGACATAGACCCGAGATGCGCAGCGTTGCGTTCCGAAGGGTTCGACATCTGGATCGGCGACCAGGGTGATCCGCAGTTCTGGCTAGGGTTTCTCGCCAAGCGTCAGGGCATCGATGTCGTGCTGGATGACGGCGGCCACACCATGGCCCAGCAGATCGGCACCTTCGAAGCCCTGTTTCCTGCACTCCGCGATGGTGGCGTCTATCTGTGTGAGGACACCCACACCAGCTATTTCCCCAGCCATGGGGGCTGCATCCGTGCGCCCGGGACGTTCATCGAGTACATCAAGGATCTGATCGACGATATGCACGGGTGGTGGCATCAGCCGTTGAGCAGCCTGCGCGGGGACTGCATGGCGCGGCAGTTGTATTCCCTGAGCGTGTACGACAGCATGGTGGTGATGGAGAAGCGCCGCAAGAACCCACCATTGTCCTTGTCTGGCGGAGCACAGACGATTGTTCAGCCCCCGCCCCCGCGCTGCATGGATCACCTCGACCTGAGGCGCGCTCTGGGGGTTCCAGACGAATGAGCCCGGGGGCAAAGGACGACGCTAGAAGGGGAGCCAATCCAGCTTATTACAAGACTGAACGCGCGCCAGGTGCGGCTTTGCCGCGATACATGAATTGATGCAGCCAGTTGCTTTTGTCTTGCCGATTTCCGTCCTGGGGTCCATGTTGGGGTCGCTGCACTGACGGAAACAGGCAGACATCGCTTCATCCACTCCGTCCAAGTCCGCGTTCGCCCGGTTCGCCGCCGCTGCCAACGCCAGCGTATCGAGATACTGCATTTTCGGCGCGACATAGCTTCTAAGGCGGTCACCGTCGGACTGTGCTTGATCGGCCAGGCCCTGAAAGTACGCCCGTATCCCGGAATCTTGAATCTGCGAGACTCCGTTTCGAAATGTCGCCGCTCGTTTGTTGGCAACCTGCAAGCAGTAGATCGCCTTTAATTCCTGGTCAGAGGGCGGGATCTGAGCGACTGCCATGACGGGAAGGAAAGCAGCCACCTCGAAAAGCATTTTCATGGCCGCAATGGGTGTTGCCCGCTTCTTCATGATTTCCCTTCCATGTCGGACCTGCGCGTGCTGCGTCTTGGCCCCGTCTCCCCCAACGATTCTGTGGCACGAACGACGGACACGCATAGCTCGACAATGAACCTATGACGACGACAAAGCCGGCCGTTCTTCCGCTCGCCGGCTTGATGCTTTTACTCCCCATCTTGGCTGACGCCCGCGTACCTCGCGACCGCAGCGAAGTCCGGGCCTTCCAGAGCGAGCATCCCTGCCCATCCACGGGGAGGACTCGCGGCGCCTGTCCAGGCTGGGTAGTCGATCATCGAATCGCGCTGTGCGTCGGTGGCCCTGACAGGCGCGAGAACATGCAGTGGCAGACGATGGAAGACGCCGAAGCCAAGGACCGATGGGAATGCAAGCCGGGATGGGAGAAGAGGCTTAGCCAATAACCACAGGCCTGCGGCGCCTTGGGAATGGCGGAAGGGGCAAAGGGAGCATTCCCTCACGACTTGAGCCGGTATCGGATCTGCCCCATTGCCAAGCCGAGGCCATATGATAAATTCGGCTCACCTAGTTCCCATGCGCCGAATCGTCTCCGTATGGTGTGCTTGACTGGCAATCGCTAGCCTAGGACATGGGAACGCCTCTCTTCCAGCTACCTGAACTTCCAACAGTTCACGAGCTTCTGGCCCAGCATTTGCCGCCATCTGGCAGATTTTGTCGGGTCTTCCCCCTCTCGGTACGATCTCGCAATTGCCCCGACAACCATGTCGGCCAACTGGATCAGGTTGTCCCTTGCCGAGTCGGCAAACTTCACCGACGTGACCTTTCCTGCCGGGATGCTCCGCTTCAGATACTTCTCTAGGCGCCGCTTGAACTCGCGGTCGCCACTCCCGTCGATCTTGACCTTTGCCCCCTGCAAGCCATCGCAATGCGTCAGGAGCTGGCGGAGGAAGTAGTTGTAGAAAGCATCATCGTCCGTGCGGAGGTGGTCGCTGTAAATAATCCCCTTTTCCACCACCAAGGCTCGCACCTCGAACTGGAACGGCCTCACAGCTTGGAAAAAAGCATCTTTCCCCGAGGCATTGGTCTTGGAGAATTTGAACTCACTCTTGTAACCAAGGCCACTGCGAACCTCGGAAATGGCTGCGCTGCACCTCTCGGCATGCTGGCTATCGTGGAAGATGACGAGCGCCACCACGAAGAACGGCGTCGATCCCTTAGCGATCTTGAAGCCCGGGTCACCACTCTCATCAATCAGAACCAGCATTCGGGAATTGTAGGAAGGCAATAACAGAACCCACTGCGGCACAATTTCGCACCTGCGGCGTCGGTTCGGCATGAGACCGGGCGCGCCCTCGAACGATCGGCTAGACACGAGTCGGCGACGACACCGACCGCATAATCGCGGCCCATGAAAACGTTCGTCATCATCACTGCCGCTGCTCTCATGCTCGCCGGATGCGCAACCTCGCGGACCATCGTTGGCCAAGACGGCAAGCCGCTGCACAAAATATCGTGTGACGGCTCGGCGCTGAGCATTGATGCCTGCTACGAAAAGGCGGGGGAAATCTGCGGCAGTGCCGGGTATGACATCCTCAATCAAAACGGTAAGGCGACGCCGTTTTTCTTCGCTGGCTCAAGTTCATTCACGGCGGGGACCATAGTGACGCGCGACATCATGGTGAGATGTCGGGTCCCGGCGTAAAGAGAATTTCGGGCTGTCCGCGCAGCACGTCAATCTGACGCTTACCTGTTCCGCTTCTTTTGGACTGCCGGCGTCCGCCGGTCCTGCAAAACGTCCAGTACGCGGGCGCGAGGAAGTGCACTTTTCGGCCGTCCGTGTCCAAATCGCCACAAGCGCGGGCACGCTGATTTTTTGTCGGTATTTTTGTCGGTATCTTTCTGACATCGTCTGAAGAAACCTAGCATCCATGCGAGCTGGCGGCCGATTTTCGATTCCTGTCGAGCACCACAAGGCCGTTTCAGGCCGTCTCACAAGGCATCAGAAACCCGCACGGTCCCCAGCGTAGCGGGTTTTTCCTTGCCCCGATCCAAGCTCAGCGCGCGGCCGACAGCACGCTCGACGCGAAGCGCGCCACTGCCTCGACGGGCGCACTGGAGCGCAGCAGTGCCTTGGTCGGCAGCACGGTGACCGGACGGCACTGCAGCAGCACGATGTTGTCGCCTGCGGGCAGTTCGCGATCGATGGCGAACTCGATGTCCTGCGGCGCACCATGCATGCGCTCCAGTTGCTTGCCGATCCTGGAGAGGGCCATGACTTCGGCGTCGTCAAGACACAGCCGTGCGCGGCGCTCATCGTCCACGGGCATCGTCTCCTGCCCGCTCAGGTACTCCAGGTGCTTGTCGCCCACGATGCGGTCCACCACATGGCCCTCGATCTTGGCCACCACGTAACGGTCCGGCGTCACGTCGCCGCCGACCACGCCCAGGCCCAGGCCGTACGAGGCCTCGATGACAATGCGCGAACGGTCCCCCGTGACGGGACTGACGGTGAACATGACGCCCGCGGCACGGGCATTCACTGTCTTTTGCACCACCACCGCCATTTCCACGTCCAGGGGAGCGATGCCGTTCTTCCACGCATAGCTCAGTGCCCGCGCCGTGAATGCGCTGGCCCAGCAGCGGCGCAGATGGCGCTCGACATCCTGCACGCCGCGCATGCCCACAAAGGTCTCGTATTCGCCCGCGAAGCTGGCGCCTGCGGAGTCCTCGGCCGTGGCGCTGGAGCGCACGGCCACCGACAGGTCCGCACTCCCCAGTGCCGCGCACAGCCGCGCATAGCCTTCGGACACGGCCATCAGCACATGATCGGGCAGCGGCGCCCGCTCGAACCAGGCTTCGATGGTGTGCGAGGCCTCGTCCAGCGCGTCGATCGACTCCCGGTTCACGTCGGCCAGCGCCGCCTCCAGCCGCGCCTTGAGGCCCGTGTGGTCGAGATACTCCCTATACGCCCGCGTGGTCACGGCAAAGCCCGGCGACACAGGAATACCGGCCTGCGTCATCAGGGCCAGGCCATGGGCCTTGCCGCCCACCAGGCGCTTGTCCAGCGAGCTCTGGTGCGCGAATTCAACCGTCAACATGCTCATGTGTGTCTCCTTCACTGCCCCGAGGCTTCACGACGCTTCCACGAGCACGACCGTGCCCTTGTAGCCGTCGATGCGCACGCGCTGTCCGTTCTGAAGGCGCGCCGTCGCGAATCCGGTGCTGACGACGGCAGGCATGCCGTACTCGCGGCACACGATGGCGGCGTGGCTCATCATGCCGCCGATGTCGGTCACGACCCCCGACACGACAGAGAACGCGGAGGCCCACGACGGTGCGGTGATTGCGGCCACGAGGATTTCACCCGGCTGCAGCTGGCTCAGCTCGTTCTCATGCCGCACCACGCGCACCACGCCTTCGGCCACACCGGGCGATGCCGGAATGCCTTGCAGGCGCCTGGTGGCTCCGCCTCCGGACTGGCTCAGCCACTCCTGCACGCGCTCGGTGGTCACGCCGTAGTTCATGATCGCGAACGGATCGGTCACTTCCTTCGGCGGAATGCCGTAGGCGGGCGCAGGCGTCTCGGATCGCAGGGCCGCCATGATCTTGCGCCGTGCGGCGATCTCCGCGCCCCAGTGCTGCACTCCGCGTGCAGGCACGCCGATGGCCCAGGACTCGACCAGATCGAACAATGCCTGGTCGAGCTCGAAACGGTTCAGGTGGTACAGGTCGCTTTCTTCCCGGAAGAAGCCGGCCTTGACGAACACACCGGCCAGGTCGCGCACCTTCTCCCAGAACACCGAGTGCGTCCAGTGCTCGACGTAGATGTTGTGCTCCTCGATGTAGGGAAACACGTTGCGCGACAGTTGCAGCGCCTCGTCGAATTGCGCGGTCTCCTCGGGGGCGAGCAGCGCGCGGTACTCGGCCGCGATCTCGTCGCGCGACTCGTGCAGCCTGGCCACGGGGCGGTCGATGTCCTGGCCGTCACGCAGCAACTCGATGTATCGCGCAATGCCTTGCAGCGGGATGTCGAGGTTCTGGCTCCAGGTTTCCTGGTCGTGCAGAAAGCCGTACTCGGCGAAGTAATTGAACCAGGGCTCGCGCACGGCGTTGAACTCCTCGAGCCAGCGCGCCCCATCGGGCCGGGCCTGCACCTCGGCCAGGATCTCGGCAGCGCCTGCCTTCGTGCGCAAGGCTTCGTCCACCGCGAGCTCCACTCCCAGCTTGGCCAGGCGGCGCAACTCATCGTCAGGCCGGAAAGCGATGCCTTCGACACCTGCGACCATGCGGGCAATGGTCTGGTCCTGGATCTCGGGGAAGGCGCGCTTGCACAGGTCGAAGAACACCAGGTAGGCGCCATAGCCCAGGCCCAGCATCTCGAAGTGGTACTGCCATGCGAGGAAGAAGTCGTTCACGAGGCGGTGGTAGTTTTCCACCAGCTCCCACGAGACGGACCGGCCCTGCCCTTCGGTCACCACTTCCATGGGTTCGACCTCGGGGAGCGGCTCGAACTTCAATGCCTTCATGCGCTGGACGAGAACGGTCATCTTCTCCTTCCATCGCGCGTAGAGCTCATCCCAGTTCTTGTAGTAGAAGCCGGCCCGCTCCTGGAACAGCGCAAGGCGCTTTTCGATTTCGGCCGGATCGGTCACCGGCATGGGGCAGATGTACACGTAGCCGTTGACCATGCGAACGTCCAGGCCGAGTGCCGCGGGCAGCACGATGCTGCGTGCACCATTGATGCCGCAGCCGTAGTAGACGGCCTCCGCGCCGATGCTGTCGAAAGGATGCACGGCACGCGACCAGTGCATGGAATCGGCAAACCAGAAGCGCGAGTCCTCGGACGCACGCCCCTCCGGCTGCGAGGTCAGGAAGTACGGGTACATGCGTTCCCAGCCCTCGGCGCCCTCGGGCGCCCTGGCTTCGTGGAAGTACGCGAATCGGTCGGTCTGCGGAATCATGCTTGTCTCCTTCTAGGCCTTGATGGCCTTCATTTGTCGAATCAGTTCACCCACGTCCTGCGCCACCAGGTGTGGCCGGTGCGCGGGCGGCAGCAGGGGCAGCTCTTGCGCGGAGGTCCCGCCGCTCATCACCAGAATCCCCAGCGCACCCATCTGGTGGGCGAGCCGGACCTCGATCGATGCCATGTCGCCCACGACGACCAGGCGCCGCCCGGCGCCGCCCAGGCGGGTGCGAAGCACTTCGCCAATGGCCTGCGAGGGCTTGCCGCATACCTGCGGGCGCACGCCGGTCACAGCCGCAATGGCCGCCGCCATGGCCGAGGACGAAGCCACGGATCGGCCTACGCCGCCGTGGAACCACGGGGTATCCACCGTGACGTAGAAGGCGGCGCCACGGTCGGCCACCGACAGGCAGGCGCCGTTGAGCGTGGCCGCTCGATAGCTGTCGGCCGCGCCGACGACGACCACGTCCGCGTTCGTCGCATCAGGGGGGGCCAGCCCCAGGTCCCGCTCGCGCAGGGCCTCTTCCAGTCCGGTGTCGCCGACGACGAGGACGCGGGCGCCGCGATGGTGCGCGGCGATGTAGTCCGCGGCAGCCGTTGCAGCCGTCATCATTTCGTCGTCACCCACATCCAGGCCCAGCTTCCGCAGGTGGGCTGCATAGGTGCCTACGGGCCGCTGCGAGGCGTTGGTGCAGATCACGAAGTCCTTGCCGTGGCGTCGCAGCCATTCGAGCAGTTGCACCGCGCCATCGATGGCCGTGCCGCCGGCGCCGCCTGCCTTGCTTGTGCGCACGAGGCAGCCATCGACGTCGAGCATCCAGCCGTCGGCCCGCACCAGCGCCTGCAGGATCTCTTCCCTTGGAGCGAGGGGAGAAAGCGTTTCCGCATTCATGTTCATGAGAGCCCTCCCCCGCGTCCCTTGCCCGTCATGGAGAACACTTCATTGCCCCGAGTCACGCGAATCGACAAGGGCCGCTGCGGGTCGCCGAGCGCGCGCGCAAGCTCGCGCAATCCGGGCGGCCCGCCCGCGGCGGCCGCACGCGAGGCCCGCGAGCGCCCTGCGACCATGGCGTCCACCTGGTCCGCGGGCATGAGCGCGCGCAGCAACAGGTCCTCGTCGCTGATGCGGCCGCCGAAGCGCTCGCGCAGCTGATCCAGCGTGGGCGCCTCGGTGTCGACGCGGGTCCGCCGATTGCGCGCACGCGGCAACTGGTGCGCGCGGTCGAGCAACTGGCCATTCACGGGCCCGGGCATGGCGCCCCAGTCGCCCAGCAGCATGTCCACGACTTCGTCGCTGATCTGGCGATAGCGCTCGCCGGACATGACGTTGAGCGCGGCCTGCGTCACGATGTACTGCGCGAACGGGGTCACCACGATGGGCCAGCCCAGGTCGGCGCGCACCTGCCGGGCTTCTTCGATGACGGCAGGCATCAGGTCCGCCCGCCCCATCTCGGCGAGCTGGCGGCGCGTGGTGCCGAGCACGCCACCGGGCAGGGTGTGGCGGTAGTAGGCCTCGTCATAGACCATCGGCTTGCCGGAGGGCAGCGCGCGCAGCGCGGCCTCGCGTTGCAGGCATCGGGAGGCCTCGTGCATGGCGTCGAGGTCCACGTCGACACGGTGCCCGCGCGCCCGCAGATTGGCCACGAGCTGCAATCCCGAGGCGTGGGACGCTCCGTCGGCGAGCGGAGGCAGCGCGCAGTGCAGGTGCGTGATGCCGAGGTCCGCAGCCGTGAGCAGAGTCAGCGGCGCCAGCCCGGTGTTGCAGTGCGTGTGGATCTCGTTGATGGATTTGCGCCGCAGGTTCCTGCGCAAGCCAGGCACCAGGCTTTGCAACCGCTCGGGCGTGAGCAGGCCTGCGGGATCCTTGATGTAGATGGCATCGATGGCTTCGCAGGCATCGAACTTCGCCACCTTCTCGGCGAAGTAGTCGTCCGTGTGCACCGGACTGACCGTGTAGCAGATGCCGCCGATCACTTCCTCGAAGCCCGCCCGCTTGGCCATGCGCGCGGTTTCCACGGCCGATTCCATGTCGTGCATCGGATCGATGACCCACATGCGTGTCACGCCATGGCGGCGCAGCAGATCGAATGCCAGCTGGAAGAGATTGGCCGGTGTGCGCGAAAAACTGATGAAGCGCTTGCCGGTCGTCAGGAACCCCAGGGTCGTACCGGGCGCTCCGGCGCGCATGGCGTCGATGCGCGCCCACGGGTCTTCCTGGTGGTAGCGGACGGCCGTGGCGATGAGTGTGCTGGTGGCCAGTTCCACCGCGTGGTAGCCCACGGCGTCGAGCAGTGGCGCGACGCGCGCGACGGTGCTCGTGCGAACGCCCACGGCGCCCCAGAGGCTCTGATTGCCGTCGCGCAGCGAAACGTCGATGAGACGCACGTCGGTCATTCGATGCCTCCCACCAGCGCGGGCAGCGCGTCCTCGAGCCAGCGCGTCGTGACTTCGTTGCCGACGACGGCCGGCGCGTCCAGCAGGGCCTGCAGCAGCCGCACATTGGTGGTGGGGCCTTGCAGCTCCAGCCCGGCCATGGCGCGGCGCAGCCGGTCGATCGCGCCTGCGCGGTCGGCGCCGTAGGCGATGACCTTGGCCATGAGCGCGTCGTAGTAGGGCGGAAAGAGATAGCCCTCGTAGAGATGGGTGTCCCAGCGAACACCGCCCAGCGCGGGCGGGCGCCAGCGCGTGAGCCGGCCGGGTGAAGGATGCAGGCCGCGCGACGGGTCCTGTGCCGTCAGGCGCAGTTCCATCGCGTGACCTTCCATCGTCACATCGTCCTGCTGGATGCCCAGCGGCTCGCCGAATGCCACGAGGAGTTGCTCGCGCACGAGGTCCACCCCGGTCACCGCTTCGGTCACCGGATGCTCGACCTGCACGCGCGGATTGACTTCCAGGAAGCAGAGGTCGTCGCGCTCCACGTCGTACAGGAACTCCACCGTCCCCAGGCTGACGTAGCCGATCTGCTCGGCGATGCGCAGCGCGTAACCATGCAGCCGCCTGCGCGCATCGGACGACAGCGCCGTGCAGGGCGCCTCCTCGATCATCTTCTGGTAGCGGTATTGCACCGAACACTCGCGCTCGCCGAGATGGATGCGATGGCCGTGCATGTCGCCCAGGATCTGGACCTCCACATGCTTGGCATCGCGCACGAAGCGTTCCACGAACACGGCGCCATCGCCGAAGGAAGCCGCCGCCTCCGACGAGGCGAGTTCCCAGGCGGCGACAAGACCGGCCGCGTCGTTCACCAGCTTCATGCCACGTCCGCCGCCACCGAATGCGGCCTTCACCAGCAGCGGGAATCCGATGCGCTCGGAAAGTGCCAGCGCCTCGGCGCTGCTGGAAGTGGGCCCGCCGGGCGAGACCGGCACGCCCGCCGCCTCGGCGACCCGCCGCGCGCTGAGCTTGTCGCCCAGCATCTCCAGATGCTCGGGCCGCGGGCCGACGAAGATCAGGCCCTCGGCCAGGCACATGCGCGCGAATTCGGCCCGCTCCGACAGAAATCCATAACCGGGATGGACGGCGGTGCAACCAGTCGCCACGGCGGCATGGACCACCGCCTCGCCGGACAGGTAGCTTTGCGTCGCGTGGGCCGGCCCCAGCACCACCACGCGGCCTGCGCGGCGCGCGGGCAATGTGTCCCGGTCGGCCGCGGATACCCCCAGCACGGTGTCCACGCCGAGCCGGTCGCAGGCGTCGAGAATGCGCAAGGCAATCTCGCCCCGGTTGGCCACGAAGACCTTGTGACGGGTCATTGCGCCTCCGTCGCCTGGATGCTGAAGAGCGGCTGGCCGAACTCCACCAGTTGGCCGTTCTCGGCATGAACGGCCAGCACCACGCCGCTGCAGCCTGCGTGCACGGAGTTCATGAGCTTCATGACTTCCACGATGCACAGCACGGTGTCGGGCTCCACGCGATCGCCCACTTTCACGAACGCGGCTTCGCCGGGCTTGGGTGCGCCATAGAAGGTCCCGAGCAAGGGCGCGGTGACCTGGCGTGCACCGTCAATGGCTTGTGCGGCGATACGGGCAGGACTTGCGGCAGCCGGCATGCCCGCGACCGGGCTGGCGACTGAATCGGCGACCGGCGCGGCAGGAGCCAAGCGGGACGTCGTCGCGGGCGTGGCCATCGCGATGCCGCCGGGCGCGGAGGGTGCATTGGCACCGTCCCGCCGGAGCTCGATGCGCACATCGCCTTTCTCGTAGCGGAATTCGGTGAACTCCGCTTCTTTCAACAAGGTCACCAGCGAGGCCAGTTCAGCAAAATCAATGTCCATGTGAGTGCTCGAAGGAGTCAAGGGGCATCCGGCATCCAGTGCGCCGTATGAGCAGGGATGATTTCGGATACGGGCCTTCGTATCTGTCAGGACAACGACAGTTCGGCACAGGGTTAGTACTGAACCTTGGCGCCCGTGGCGCTCGCGGCCGGAGCGGCGCGGATGCGCCTTCCGTTCAGCCGCCGTCGTGGACGGGTAAAGCTCCGAAGGAGCGCGCGGCTCAGCCCGCGCGCTCCTGCAGCGCCTTGAGATCGAGGATGGAGATCGCGCCGTAATCCAGCGTCAGCAGACCTGCGCGCTTGAGTTCGATCAGCGCCACGTTGCAGCGCTGGCGCGAGACGGTTGCCAGGTTGGCCAGTTCTTCCTGCGAGATCAGCAGATTGCGCAGGCCCCGTGGATTGAGCAGCGGATGCACCAGGCCCCAGAGCGCACGCGCGACGAGCCGATCCGCATCGAGCAGGCGGTGCGCGGCCATGCTGCCCATGAACCAGTGCAGGCGCTCGTTGATCTGGTAGAGGAGAAACTCCGCGAAGGCCGGTTCGTTGTGCCGCAGCCAGTCGAAGGTTTCGAATGGCAGCAAGGCGACCCGGCTGTAGCGCAGCGCCGTGATGTCGGAGCTGCGCGGCATGCCGCGCAGCAGCGTGCCCTCTCCGAACCAGCTGCCCACCGACTGCCCGCCCAGGGTGACGGTGCGTCCGTCCACCGCATTGATGGACCATTTGAGCAGCCCCTCCAGCACACCGAACCAGTGGTGCTGAATCTCGCCATGATGGCCCAGGGTGTCGCCCGCGTTGAGAGCCCGCTCGAAGATGTCGGCGCGCACCTGGCAGCGGGCCGCTTCGCTGATCTGCCCGAACCAGCTCGAGTCGGCCAGCAGTTCGTCGATGCTCAGGGCGACGGTGCGGATGTGCAGCGCACGGGTCATTCAGTCGTGAGGCCGGGGAAGGCGTTCATTGGACGGCGAGACGATCCCGCCGTGCGTCGGCGGGACTTCTGCCAGCGAGGATGGCAGCATAGCCCACAAAGAAATCCAGGCTGGCGGGGTTCTGCATCGCGTCCGGACTGGCCACTTTCCCGGGGTCGGCCCCGAGCAGCAGTTTGCGCACCGGCACTTCCATCTTCTTGCCGCTGAGCGTGCGCGGGATGTCGCTGACTTGCACGACCTCATTGGGAACGTGCCGTGCCGAGGCCTTGGTCCGGATCTGCCGCAGGATGCGTTCCTCCAAGGCGCCGTCGAGCGCCATGCCGGATTGAAGCTGGACGAACAGCGGCATGAACGAGGGGCGGCCCAGGTATTCCAGGTCCACGACCAGGCTGTCGCGCACTTCCGGAATCTCCTCGACCACGCGGTAGATCTCCGCCGTGCCCATGCGGATACCGAAACGATTGATCGTGCTGTCGGAACGGCCATAAATCACCGACGTGCCCCGCTGCGTGAACCGGATCCAGTCCCCATGTCGCCACACGCCAGGGAACACCTCGAAGTAGCTCTCGCGGTAGCGGCGGAAGTCGGGGTCGTTCCAGAAGCTCACGGGCATGGAGGGCATGGGCTGGGTGATGACGAGTTCGCCCACCTCATCCACCACGGGCTGGCCGGCCTCGTTGTACGCGAACGCCGCGACGCCGAGCTCGCGACACTGGATCTCGCCTGCATGGACCGGCAGTGTCGGTGCACAGGCCACGAAGCCCGATGCGATGTCGGTGCCGCCGCTGATGGAGGCAAGCCAGACATCCGGCTTCACGGCCTCGTACACCCAGTGGTACGCGTCGACGGACAGCGGCGAGCCGGTCGAATTGATGGCACGCAGCTTTTGCAGGGACGCGAAGTCGCGCGGCCGCAGGCCCTCCTTCATGCAGTTCATGAGATAGGCCGCGCCGCAGCCGAGCAGGGTCACGTCGTGCTCGTCGATGAATCGCCACAGCGACTGGGCGTCGGGCCATGCCGGGTTGCCGTCATACAGAACGATCGACGCGCCGGTGAGCAAGGCGCCCAGCTGCAGGTTCCAGACGATCCAACCGGTGCTGCCGAGGAACAGGAGCCGGTCGCCCGGGCGCAGGTCGTGCTGCAGCGCCATGGTCTTCAGGTGCGTGAGCACGATGCCGCCGTGGCCATGCACCATGGCCTTGGGCAGGCCCGTGGTGCCGGACGAATAGACGATCCACAGCGGATGGTCGAAGGGCAGCCTTTCGTAGCGGGGCGACGCTTCCTCGCGCAGGCAGTCGTCCCAATCGACGCGGTCACGCCATGGCGCCGAGCGGCCGGCCTGCAGCGGTCCCGGCACCTGCACCACGGTCCTCACGCTGGGCAATGCGGCCAGCAATTCGGCCACGAGCTCCGCCCGGTCGTGGGTCTTGCCGTTGTACGGGTAGCTGTCCACCGCGAACAGAAGGACGGGCTCGATCTGGCGCAGCCGATCGAGCACCACGGTGGCACCCATGTCCGGTGCGCAACTCGACCAGATGGCGCCGATGCTGGCACAGGCCAGAAAGGCGATCACGGTCTCCACGCGATTGGGCATGTAGCTGGCGACGCGGTCGCCGGGCTTCACGCCCAGCGCACGCAGGCGGGCGGCCAGGGCCGCGGTGGCCTGCTCCAGTTCGCGCCAGGACACGGTGCGGATCTCCGCGCCTTCCGAGCGCGCGATGAGCGCGGGACGCTCATCGGTCGCCATGCGAAAGATGTGCTCGGCGTAGTTGAGGCGCACGTTCGGGAACCACTGGGCGCCGGGCATCTCGCGGTGGGTGAGGGCCGGATCGCGCTGACCATCCGCCTGCACGTCGAAGTAGTCCCAGATGGCGATCCAGAAACCTTCGAGATCCTCCACGGACCACTTCCAGAGCGACTCGTACGACGCCGCATCGATGCCCCTGTGCCTCGCCACCCACGCCTGGAAATGCGCCATCCGGGTGGCACTCGCCTGCTGTGGCGTGGGTGCCCACAGGAGTTCTCCGAAGCTCATCGAGCTGCTCTGTTCATTCATCGTGTCATCGCCTGTTGAGTGCGCCGCGCGGCCGCGGCGGGCAACGCGTCATTCGTTGCCTCTGCCGATTCTTCGGAATCGGGCCCGAGGACACAGTCCACTCAACGACGATTGGCCTAAGGGTTTCCCCTTGGGGAGAGATCAGGTTGCAGCGCGAGTCGCGATCGAGCGCGCATATTCACTGCGGAAGCGGAAGCGCTCCGGCCAGAACAAGGCGCCGGGCTTCGGTATCCCCGCCCTGCGCCCCGGTCATCGACACGCCTGAGATACGGCGACGGCGCAAGGCACGCCGCGCAGGGACAGGCCCTCAGGGCTTCTTGTGGTGGGGGTGGTGGGGGTGGCGGGCGGCCGGATGATGAGCGTGCGGATGCTGCCCGTGGGCTTTCGCCGAGGCTCCGGGTGCACCCATCGGCTCCGCCGCGCGACGAGCCTGCAGCTCCTGCGCGTGACGTTCAACGGCCTCGGCACGGGCCGGATCGGTGCTCACCGTGACGCCGGTGTCGGACTGTGCGAAGACGCTGCTCGCGCCGAGCAGAATGACCAGAGGTGCGAAGAGCTTTTTCATGAGATTGCGTTCAGGTTGAGGGTAAGGAATCAAACGAGTCGCGCGACCGCCTCGTTGACCTTGCGCAGAACCGTCGATTGAAGAGATGACTCCCTCGTGACGCCGTCGAGATGTCGAACCCGACGCCTCCACGACGCCCCTGCAATCCATGTACCGCGCCCCTGCCCTTGCTGGATGGGTCACGAAATATGCGACAGTTGCCGGAGACTAGGAGAACTGCATGACGGAACCATGGCTGCCGAAAGACGAGTACGCAGCTCTACAGGAGGAACTGAGGGACTGCACAGCGCAGCTCGCCCAACTCGAACGGACCTGCGTGATCGGGACGGCGGCCATCTTCGCCTGGCTGGCAACGAATGCCGAGGGCCTGGTGGGCTTCGCCGGACTCGTCTGGGCGGTCCCGGTCCTCATTGCCTCGTACGGATGCCTCAAGGCTCGGGCCCTCTACAGGCGCATCGGCCTCGCCAGGGGCTACCTGAAGGAACTGGAAGTCCAGGCAGCCGCGGGTGACCGCTGGCACGCATACTTTGCACGCAAGTGGCGGATGCGGGGCTTGGTCTCGGGGGTTGCGTGGTTCGCCTTCCTGGGCTTCGTGCTTGTCGGCAGCTCCTTCGGGTACCTGCAGTTTCGGATGGAGTGCCCTGGCCCGCTGCCGAACGCGTGCGCGCAGCAGGATGAGGGCGGAGACACCCAGGGCGAAGAGCAGGAGAGCCTGAAACAAGGGACCTAGGCTCCGCACGCGCCATCCGGGCGTGCGCCCCGTGCCTGCGGGCGCCGCTCACCCCCCCATCAAGCCTCGATGGCGCTGACCAACGCCGTCAAAGCCCCTTATGTCGTCGATGAGGCGACCAGATGCTGGGTGTCGGCCGGCGCAGGAGCGCGCCCGATGGAGATGTAACTATTTCACATTTCTTGTAAATTGTTGTAGATTGCCGCACATCCGCTCGCCAGACAGTGTGCAACTCGCGCTCTGCGCAACGGCAACAAGAGATCACGTGATGGACACGGACTTTCATCTTCACAAGATACAGGCGCTGACCCCCAAGGCCGCAAAGATCGCATTGCGGATATTGGATGCCGACCCGCACATCCCCACGGAACGGGTGCTTGCGTTGCGTCCTGCCCTGGTTGAACGCAGCAGCGAATCGAAGTCTTTCGGAACCACTGATTGGATGACGATCGCCTCCATCGAGCGCCCAGGCATCCGTCGGTTCACCGAGTGCTTTGAAAGCCGCGAGCAACGCCATGCCCGCCTCTGGGTGACGAGCCTCCGGCAGCTGACTCGGAAAGCCTCTCGTTCGTCGACAGCCGACACCACCTACGGCTCGATTTGACGGACATCCCGGCCCGGCAATCGGTGCTCGGGACACAGCGCCCTGTTCCGGCAAAGGCTTCGGCCGAGCGCGTTCAGCCTCCCGGTGCTCATTCGGCAGGGTTTCGACGGCCCGGACTGGCTCCATGTCCTCCGCTTCGACCTGTTTCAGGTTTGCCTTCGACTGTGAGAGCAGCGAAGGCAACTCGGCCATTCATGATGCACATCAGGCAATCCAGTGCGAAGCCGCCAGGAAACAGTGTCCGATCAAGACGCCGAGTCCAACAATGATCGAGTTTGTTGATCTTTCTCATGGCATCCGACGTCCCGGATCGCACCATAGGGGCCGTATCGCGCGTTCACCTGGATTGCCGACGAACCGCGGCATCCATCGCGCGGCGGCCATCCGGGGAATGGGTACAGCTCTCCTTACGAAAGGAACATCATGGAAAAGACTTGGGTTCTCATCACCGATGCCGAGCACGCTCGCTGTTTCGAGCGCGACGCCACCGATCACTCGCTCACGGAACTGACCGACTTCGTGCATCCCCACGCCAGCCTGGCCGGCAAGGCCGGCGGGGGTGACATGACAGGCGCCGCGGGCAAGGGACACGGCCGCACCGGACACGCCGGCACGCAGTTCGAACCCCATACCGAAACCCACGCGAAGGAGCGCGCCGCCTTCGCCCGGCAGCTCGCGCAGTACATCGATGAGGGCGTTGCCGCGCGACGCTGCGACGCGCTGGTCCTCATCGCGACCAGCCCGATGCTGGGCGAACTCAGGTCCTGCCTGAGCAGCGCTTCCGAAAAGGTGGTGCGGAGTTCCATAGCGAGCGACCTGACCCACTACCAGGGTCCCGAGTTGAAGAAGCGCGTCGATGACGCTCTGCGATTGCCCGATTGAACGAACGGGTCGGCGTGCTGCCGCCATCCCTTGTCGCCAGCTCGCCTCGTCGTCGGGGATCCCGACGACCACCCGAGGGTGCCGCGCCCTCCCTGTGACCAGAAAGATGTGCCTGCTCATGAAGATCCCAATGAAGATCAAGCAAACGATTCTGTCCGGCGTCCTCGCCTTCGCCAGCCTCGCCGCCTTGGCGCCGACGATCGCCTCGGCCGCACCGCATCGCCACAACGTTTGCCACTGGGACCGGCAACACGCCCATCTGATCTGCCAGCGCGGCCGCTGATTCCGCGGCAGCTTGCATCGGCCGTGCATCCCGATGCCGGGCGCGCGCTGGCGCTGCTGGCGCTCCGCCGGGGCCGCCGCTACCTACACCGCGATCGAGGGGCGCGAGCCGACCGCATCGGATGGAGCCGCCGCGCCTGACCAGGCCGCCTGCACCTCGGCGACGATCTCGGCAGCACGTTGCCCATAGCGCGGCGAGAAATGGAAGGGCACCACGGCCCGCGCGCCGACCTCACGCGCGATCTGGCCCGCCTCGCGCGCGGTGAGGTGGTTCTTGCGCTGCGCATGCGCGCGGTCGGCGTCGAGGAACACGCTCTCGATGAACAGCTGGTCCACACCGGCGAGCAGTGATGCCAGCGCACGCCGGTTCGCCTCGGAGAACCGCAGGTCCGTCACGTAGCCGATGCGCTGGCCGGCGCTCACATCGAGGATGACCCCGGTCAGTTCGCCGACGCTGCGGGTCATCTCGTGCTCGCCCTGCCGATCGCGCCACTGCAGGCGGATCGGCGTATCCGCGGGCGCCGCCGACAGAACCGCGAGTCGGAGCTCCCTCAGCCAGGATCCGGTGGAAACGCCGAGAGCGAGGAGCCGGTCCTTCGCGACCCTGGCACGCGCCTTCTCCTCGACGACGAACGCGAGGCACGGCATCTCGTGATCGACGAAGCGGCCGCGGATGCGAAACAGCACCTCCTCATGCAGCACGTCGCCGGCACATTCGAACGGTGCGCAGGGCTCGCGCGCAAAGCCTGTGCGGCTGGAGAAGCGCGCACGCTGCCCGCGACCGTCCGTGCCGATCTCGCGCACGTCCAGGATCAGCTCGACGGTGTAGCGATGAACGACGTTCCAGGTGTAGGCCCGCAACTTGTGTTCGACCTGTGCAACGAAGCCGGGTCCGCCGAACAGCACCATGCCGCGCTTGCGCCCCAGCACCACGCGCAGGAACTGGTCGAACCCGGCGAAGTGATCCATGTGCGTGTGACTGACGAACACATGCGACACACGCAGCAGCTTGCGCGGCGGCAACGCGGCGATGTCGCCGAGATCGAACATCAGTGCCCGGCGTTCGTCGCGAAAGTCGACATACAAGCAGGGATCGCCGAACGAATCGTTGACGAGATGAGCTTCGAACATATGGCGCATGTGAGTGCCGGTGCCAACCGTCCCGTATCTGTCGCGACGCGCGTGAGTCCGATCGAGCAAGGTCAGTCCGTACGATTATCCGCTCGCGATGGATTCTCCTGACCGGGGACGCATGCGCCATGCTCGGCACATGCCACATCGCCGCCCGACCCGCGCCGGGTGGGCTGGCCGGCGCATCGCGACGCGCCGGCAACACGTCTGCCGGTGCGTGCGTCAGTCAGCGCTTCCTGTTTCCAGGAAGGGCCTGACTCATTCCGGCAGCAAGCCGATTTCTGCCGCCACCTGTCCGAGCCGGTGGTGCTCGCTCCTCAGGAACGCATCGAACTGCTGCGACGAGCTGGGTGGAGCGACGATCGGTCCGATCGACAGAACTCGCTCGGCGAGCGCGGGGTCGGCAAGGAGCTTGTTGATCTCCGCGTTGAGGCGGGTGACGATCGGTGCGGGCGTGTTGGCCGGCGCGACGATGGCCATCCAGCCGACCATGTCAAAGCCGGGCAGGGTCTCGGCCAGCACGGGCACCTTCTCCCATCCCGTGATGGGCTTGGGCGAGGTGACGGCCAGCATGCGAAGGCGCCCCTTGCGCGCGAGCTCGGCGGTGGACGCGACATCGCACACCAGCACGTCGGCGTGGCCGCCCATGACATCCTGCGTTGCGGTTGCAATCGAGCTGTAGGAAACCAGGTTCGCGCCGGCATTCGCGCGGGCATTGATCAGCTTGGCGATCATCCCGCCGAAGGTCCGCGGTCCCTCGTGCGCGATCGACAGCTTGCCCGGATCGCTGCGGCTCCTCGAGATCAGATCCCGCATCGACTGGATGGGCGAATCGGCGTTCACGACCACCGCGAACGGGCTGTTCGCGACGAAGGCGACCGGAGCAAAGTCCTTGAGCGGATCGTAGGGCAGTGACTTGAACAGATAGCTGTTGGTCACCAGCGCCGCCGTGGTCGCGAAGTAGAGGGTATAGCCATCCGGCGACGAACGACTGACCACCTGTGCGCCGATGATGTTCTGCCCGCCCGGCTTGTTGTCGATGATGAAGGGTTGGCCGAGCGCCTGCGCCAGGCCGGCGCCCAGCAGTCTTGCGATGTTGTCGGGGCCGGATCCCACAGGCTGCGAGAGCACGACCCGGATCGGCTTGTCAGGCCATGTGCCCTGCGCCCGGGTCAGGCCTGCGCGCGCGAATGCGGCGGCGGCGAGCGTCAGCTGAAATGTTCTTCTGTTCATGCGTGTCTCCGTGGTTTGTGTCTTGTGCGATCAGTTCATGCGGACGTCGGCTTCGGACACGAGGCGCGCGACCTCGTCCACCGTGGAAGCCACGCCGAAGACATAGCGGTCAGGCCTGACCAGGGCGGCAACACATTCATGCCGCCGGAACCAGTCCGTCAGCACGGCGTCGGGATCCGATCCGATGCCGATCTGCACCTCGTTGAGCGCAAGGTGTCCGGACGCGCCGACCCTCGGCATCTCGGTGCCGGGCCGAAGAACCAGCAGCCACCCGTCGCCCGCCAGGCGATCGAAGCGCACGCGCTCACCATTCACGATGACCCACGGCTGGGGAAAGATGGTGCCTCGCGCCGAAGAGTCGATGGACGACAGGAACCCGCGCTCGAGTCTCGGCAGGACATCCTGGCGTGGCACGTCGACGACCATGCCGCCACCATGTTCGAGGAGACGGGCATCGCGTTCCCGGGCCTTGGCGTCGTCGCGTTCGCAGATCACGGCGCCGATGTCCTTGATTCGCGCGGTGAGCTGCCGAACATGCTCACCGCGCTCGAGGCCATAGCTGTCGAGCAGCGAATCGGCCGCCGCCCCGGACACCTCGCCCTTCAGGACGGCACGCAGCTTCCAGCTCAAGTTGGCGACGTCGCGAACCCCCTGGCACATGCCCTGGCCCAGGAACGGCGGCTGCTGATGCGCCGCATCGCCTGCGATGAACACCCGCCCGTTGCGCCAGCGCTCGGCAACGAGCGCGTGGAAGCGATAACTCGCCTGGCGCCAGAGTTCGCCATCATCCGGCGTGAGCCAACGCGCCAGCAGCTTCCATGTCTCATCCGGCTCAGTGACCTTCCGAGGGTCTTCGCCCGGCTTGAGCGAGATCTCCCAGCGCCGGTGGTTGCCGGGCCCGATCACCAAGGTGCAGGGCCTGTCGGGCTCGCAGTACTGGACACTCGTGGATGGCAGCTTCGCCAGTCCTTTTTCATTGGCCAGGACATCGACCACCAGCCACGGCTCATCGAAGTCGAGATCCTCGAGAGGCAACCCGACAATATCGCGGACCGTGCTGGATGCGCCGTCGCACGCCACCACGAAGCGAGCCCGAACGCTGCCCGGCTCTCCATCGGCGCGTCGCAGCGTCAAGCTCACGCCCTCGGCATCCTGTTCCAGCGCAACGACTTCGGCGCCAAGCTCGACGCGCGCGCCATCCAGGCGCTGCACATGTTCACGCAGCACCGCCTCCACCGGGGGCTGCGTGAACACGTTGGACGGCGTGTAGCCCAACGGGTACGGCGGAGCAACCATGGTGAGGCGCTTGATGAGCCGGCCGTCCACACCGTAATACTCCGACGGCGTGAAAGGCTCCACGTAGCGCGCCACCTGCTCCTCAACACCCAATTGCTGGAACACGCGCAACACCTCGTGATCGATGGCAATGGCGCGTGGCTTGTCGTAGACCTCGTGCGAGCGGTCGCAGACATACACGCTCAAGCCCATGCCCGCGAGCAGCCCCGCGGCCACCGCGCCCGATGGGCCGAAGCCGACCACCGCGACGTCGTAGACCTCGCGTCTTTCAAGGGACGTCATGGCTTCAGTCCTCTGCGCGGATCGGATTGACGAGCGTTCCGATGCGCTCGATGTCGACTTCGAAGCTGTCGCCCGGCTTCATCCACACCGGCGGCGTGCGTGCCTGCCCCACGCCCGCCGGCGTGCCCATCACGATCACATCGCCGGGCTCCAGCGTCAGCACCTCGCTCAGCAGCGCGACCGTCTCGGCCACGCCCCAGATCATGTCGGCCGTGTTCGCGCTCTGCATCACCTCGCCGTTGAGGCGGCCCTGAATCCTGAGCCCGGCCGCCGCCCGCGGCAATTCGTCTGCCGTCACCAGCACCGGACCGAAACCTCCCGTGCCATCGAAGTTCTTGCCGATGGTCCATTGCGGCGTGCGCTTCTGATAGTCGCGCACCGACATGTCGTTGAAGCAGGTGTATCCGAAGACATAGTCGGGCGCGTCTTCCTGCGGGACATGGCGCGGCACGCGCCGCCCCACCACCAGCGCCAGTTCGGCCTCGTAGTCGAACCTGGCCGAAACCCTGGGCACGATGCCCGCGGCCCCGTGCCCGATCAGCGATGTCGCGCCGCGGAAGAAGAACCAGGGGTACTCCGGCTTCTCGCGGCCGCCCTCCTTCGCATGGTCGAAGTAGTTGAGGCCCAGGCAGATGATCTTGCCCGGCTCCGGCACCAGTGGAGCGAACTGGAGGCCGGCCATCGGCAGGCGCGGCGCCGAGGAGGCGAGCACCTGCTGTGCGGCAGCCGATAGATCGACGGCCGCCGCCAATGCGCCCCGCAGGCTTGCGGGAACCTGCGGCTGCGCCGCGTTGAGATCGATGACGGCGTCGCCATCGACCACACCGAGGCGCGGCTCACTGTTCTGCAGGAAAGTCGTGAATTTCATGGAACTCCGATGTCAGAAAAGAAATGACGGGATGCAGCCAATCTCAAACTGGCGTGCGCACGAAGAACACCTTCCGCTGCGCTTCCTTGAGGCGCGCGGACGGCGGTTGCGAAATGCCCCACTGGTCGACCCGTCCAGGCGGCCATTTCCAGTCGTCGGGTCCGCCGGGTACATAGCTCTCGTCGATCTGCTCGACCTCGGCCGTGTACTCGATCACCTCGCCGAACGGACCGATGAAGTAGTTGAAGGCGTTGTCGCCCGGACCGTGCCGACCCGGCCCCCATTCGATCTCGTAGCCGGCGTCGCGCATGCGGCCGCCGCCGCGCATCACCGAGTCGAGATCCGGCATCACGAACGCGATGTGATTCAGCGCGTCGTTGTCCGTGTCGCCGAGCGCTACGCTGTGGTGATCGGCTGCGCAGTTCAGGAACGCCATGATTCGCGTCCGATCGGCCAAGGTGAAGCCAAGCGCCTGCTCGAAGAATCGCTGGGTCTGCGCAACGTCATGGCTGTTGAGCACCACGTGCGCGAGACGCGAAGGCCGGTCCCTTGATTCGCGGGCATCCGCATGCGCCACGTCGCCATGGATCACCTGGAGCAAGCGCCCGTCCGGATCACGCACCGTCAGCCCGATCCCTCCACCCGGCTCGAGGACAGGGCCGATCGCCGTCTCGACGCGCCCGCCGGCGCGCACGGTCGCTGCGGAGATGTCGGCCAGCGCTTCGGCACTGCGCGCGCGAAAGCTTGCGTGCCGAATCTCCGCCGCGGGTCCGCCGCGGTGAAGCGCGAGCAGATGATGGTCGGCTCCTGTCCCCCGCAGATAGATCGCATCAGCCGTCCGCGCGGCCACATCCAGATGCCAGACGCGCGTGTAGAAATCTTCCGCAAGCACCAGGTCGGGCACATTCAATGCCACGCTTCGCAAGCCGCTGATCCAGGGTGAGGTCATGCACTTTCCTTTGTCTCCGTGGCGAAAGCGCGCGCCAGAAAGCGTCGCGCGTTGCCGCCAGTCACCAGTTGACGCTCGGCGGCGTCAAGGCCCGCCGCTTCGATTGGCGCCATTGGCGCGGACTCATGAAAATTGAATGGGTAGTCGGTGCCGATGAGCAACTGCGAAGCACCGAATTGCCGCGCGAGATGGGCCAGCGTGGCCGGATCGAACACCAGCGTGTCGATATAGAGCCGACGCGCCTGCTCGATGGGCGAGGCCTGTAACTGCTCCTTGAGCGCAGGGAATACGCTCCAGCCCTTCTGCAGTCGCGGCAGCAGCATGGACAGGGTGCCGCCGCCGTGACTGAACGCGATGCGCAGCCGCGGCCGGCGAAGCAGCAGGTTGCCCGTGATCACCGAGGCGGCCGCCAGTCCGACATCGGTGGGATACGCCAGCACCTGTTGCAGCGGCGCCGGTCCGACCAGGCGATCCATGCCCGTCGGCTTGAGCGCATGCACGAAGACCGCGGCGTCCAGCGCCTCGCAGGCTTCAAAGAAGGCATCGAAGCGCGGATCGCCGATGGGCGTTCCATTGACGTTGCTGCCGATCTCGACGCCGGCAAAACCCAGCGTCTCGACCACGTGGCGCAACTCCGCGATGGCCGAGTCGATGTCCTGCAGGGGCACCGCGCCCAGACCGATCAACATCCCGCTCGACCCGGCCACCATCGAAGCCATCTGCTCGTTGATGTAGCGCAGCAGCGGCCCGGCGTCCTCCGCGCTCATCCAGTAGGAAAGAAGCTCGGGCATGGGCGAGATCGCCTGGTGCGTCAAGCCCATGCGAGGCAGATCAGCCAGTCGCCGCGGCGCGCTCCAGCACCTCTCCGACACGGTGCGATAGTTCTTGCCGGCGATCATCACGTGCCGGTGGCAAAGCCCGGCCGCACTCGGCGCCGCCACGGTCGAAGGCCAGTCCGGCGGCATCCTGCGGCCGAGGTACGAAGGGAAGCTCTCGGGAACCACATGGGCATGCACGTCGACGCTGCATGCGCAGCGCCACCGCTGGAAGCTGCCGTTCTCCGGCGACTGCCCGGGGTCATTCGACCGATCAACCATCTTGTCTCCATATTCACCGGCGCCGTGCGCATGCGGTGTGTCAATGCGGCGAAGTCTATGGAGCCGTCCTCCATTTATGAAGCGGATTTGCGATATACATAGAATCCACGGCATGGATATCACGGACGTCGACCTGAACCTGCTCGTGGCATTCGCCGCCATGTCCGAGCACCAGAGCGTGACGCGGGCGGCCGAATCCGTCGGGTTGAGCCAGCCGGCCATGAGCGCGGCGGTGGGACGGCTGCGCGTGCTTTTCAATGACGCCCTGTTCGTCAAGACTGCTGCCGGCATGCAGCCCACGCCACGCGCCAGCGAACTGGCCGAGCCGGTACGGCGCGTCGTCGAGGCGATCAAGGCCGAGATCCTGCCCACTTCAGCCTTCGATCCACGCAAGGCCGGCAAGCAATTCGCCATCGTGACGCCCGACATTGCGGAGGTTCATTTCCTGCCGCAAATCCTCGCGCACTTTGCCGAGGAAGCGCCGCATTGCTCCCTGCGCACGCTGTCCATGGCGCGCCATGCGGCCGCCGATGCGCTGGCGTCAGGCGCGGCCGAACTGGCCATCGGCTACCTGCCGGATCTACAGAAGGCAGGCTTCTTCCTGCAGAAGCTGTTTCGCAACGACTACGTCTGCATCGTGCGGAGCGAACATCCGGATGTCGGCGAGCGCCTCACGATGAAGACCTACCTCGCTGCCTCGCACGCGGTCGTCAGTCCCGACGGCCGTGAGCATCTGCTCGAGCAGGCCCTGCAGCGGCGCGGCCTGACGCGGCGGGTGGTGGTCGGGCTTTCCCACTTCATGAGCCTGCTGCCGATCATCGAGGGCTCGGACCTCATCGCCACCGTGCCGCGCGATCTCGCGAACGTCTGCGCGCGCCACGGAGACATCCGCATCGTCGAGCCGCCGTTCAAGTCACCCGTTGTCGAGGTCCATCAGTTCTGGCATCGGCGGTTCCACCAGGACGCGGCGAACATCTGGTTGCGCGCCCTGGTCCATCGCCTCTTCGGCGGCTCGGTTCGAGGCGCTTCCCCGCCAAGGGCGCGACACGCACTCCCTTCGGGCGAGACGCTCAGCCAGGCACGAAGCCGGCAGCGATGACGCCCGCCGTGCAGATGGCTTCGTCTTCATCGCCGGTGCCGCCACTGGCGCCGACAGCGCCGACAACTGCGCCCTGGGCGTCCTTGATCAGCACCGCGCCGGTCTGCGGCAGCAGGCGGCCCGCCGCGGTCGAGGCCAGGGCGACGAAGAAGTTGGGATTGGTCTTCGCCCGCTCGCCGAGCACCCGGCTCGACACACCCATCCCGACCGCGCCCCAGGCCTTGGCCTGCGCGACTTCGAAGCGGAACATGCTCGCGCCGTCCTCGCGTGCGAAGGCCTTGAGGTTTCCAGACTCGTCGAGCACCGCGACGCCCATGGGCTTGTAGCCCGCCCTCTTCGATTCCGCGAGTGCGGCGGCGATGATCTGTTGCGCTTGGTCGAGGCTGAGTGCCGTCATGAATACTCCGGTCAAAGATCGAAAAGGATATCGCCACGCCCCCAGGCCCCGGGTCAGCCACCGATCAGGTCGACGCGCGAGAATCGTGCCACCGCAACAACGGAGCAATCCATGGATTCTGGCCCTAGTACGAGTTCGCCCCTGGCGAACTGATCAACGAGTACAGCGGCCCATCCATGTCCGTCGCCGTCTCGCTGGTCACAGCGGGACGGTGCGACACACCCAAGCGGTTTTCCGGATGCCGGTTCTCGGCATCCGCACGCACCTCCCGGAATTCAGTCGCGCAAGGCGCGACGCACTTGCCTTAGCGGTCCAGCCTGACGGCAGCGGCTTCCTTGCCATTGCCCGACGCCCGGCACGCCGCAGGCAGGGCGCCGCCTTGCGCTTCCCGGAACGCAGCCCCTGCTCGCGGGGGCAAGCCCGAACGAGGTGCAATGATGACGAACAAATTTCAATGGCTGGCGGCGGGACTTCGCGCCGCCGAATCGGTCGGCCAGGCGCTGGTGCGCGTGCGCCACTCGCGGCGTCCCCGCCTGGAGTCCACCGACCAACGCTTCGACCCGAGCGCCCACGCGCTTCGCGGTTGCTATCTCGGCCTGCTGACCGGCATCAGCCGACACAACGACTGAGGAAGGCGGGGAGGACCGATCATGCCCAACAACACCCACCACGATGCGCTGCGGCCGGCCGGCGACGGCAGCGCCGTGCTCGACACGGCGCACATCGGCGACATCCGTGGCGCTTTCGGAACCATCAGGCACGGGGATCACCAGCCGCGGGAGAGCCTACGCCATCGCTGGCAGACACTGCTGGCGATCCTCGGCCCGGGCCTGATCGTGATGGTCGGCGACAACGATGCCGGCGCCTTCGGCACCTACACGCAGGCCGGCCAGAACTACGGCACCGCCCTGCTGTGGACCTTGCTGCTTCTGGTTCCCGTGCTCTACGTCAACCAGGAGATGGTGCTGCGCCTGGGCGCGGTCACCGGTGTCGGGCATGCCAGGCTCATCTTCGAGCGCTTCGGCAAGTTCTGGGGCGCGTTCAGCGTGATCGACCTGTTTCTGCTCAACGCGCTGACCATCGTCACCGAGTTCATCGGCATCGCCCTGGGACTGGACTACCTCGGCGTCTCCAGATTCTGGGGCGTCGGCCTGTCGGCGCTGGTGATCATCGGTGCGGCCGGCACGGGAGACTTCCGCCGCTTCGAGCGCATTTCGCTGCTGCTGGTGTTCGCCAGCCTGCTGCTGGTGCCGGTGTTCCTGATGATCCATCCGCCGATGGGCGAGATCGCGCACGACTTCCTGGTGCCCCACATGCCCGGCGACGGCAAGCTCAACGAGGTCATGCTGCTGATCATCGCCATCGTCGGCACCACCGTCGCCCCCTGGCAGTTGTTCTTCCAGCAGAGCTACGTGATCGACAAGCGGATCACGCCGCGATTCATCCGCTACGAGCGGCTGGACCTGTGGCTGGGCATCGCGCTCGTGGTCATCGGAGGGGTTGCGATGATGTCCTTCACCGCGGCCACCTTCTCCGGCCACGCCGAGTTCGGCAACTTCACCGATGCGGCGGCGGTGGCCCGCGGCATGGAGAAGCACTTCGGCCGCCTGCCGGGCGTGCTGTTCGCGGTCGCGCTGATCGATGCCTCGATCATCGGTGCGCTGGCAGTGTCGCTGTCCACCGCCTACGCGATCGGCGACGTGATGGCCGTGCGCCACTCGCTGCATCGCAAGCCGAGCGAGGCGAAGGCCTTCTACGCCGTCTACGCGGGCTTGATCATCGTGGCGGCCGTTCTGGTGCTCACGCCCGGAACTCCACTGGGCCTGCTGACCAACATGGTGCAGACGCTGGCCGGGGTGCTGCTGCCCAGCGCCACGGTGTTCCTGCTGCTCCTGTGCAACGACCGCGCGGTGCTCGGTCCCTGGGTCAACTCACGCCGGCTCAACATGTTCACCGCCGCGGTGATCGCCGCACTGGTGATGCTGTCGGTGATCCTCACGGCTTCGGTGCTGTTCCCGAACATCGGCGAGAACCAGATCCTCGGCATTCTGGCCGGCGGCAGCGTGCTGGCCGCCGCACTGGCGCTGGGCGTCAAGGCCTATGAACGCTGGCATCGGCACCCGGCAGCGGCAACGACGATGCACGTCGCACCTGCGTCGCGGGACGAATGGCGCATGCCGCCGCTGTACACCCTGCCGCCGTCCAGGCTGACGCTGCTCAGCCGCACGTGGATGCTGGTGCTCCGGGCTTACCTGCTGATCGCCGCCGGACTGCTCCTGGTCAAGCTGGTCCAGCTGGCGATGAATCCCGGCTGAGCCCGGAATCCCAGCCGAAGAAGCGGTGGATGGCCTCGCGCTGCGCCATGGCGTCGGCGCGACCCAGGGCGATCAGTTCCCGGGTGTAGTCGGCCTCGAACAGAAGGTAACTCACCAGAGCGCCGTCCTGACCGGCCCGCGCGCCGCCCGGCGCGCCGAGGACCCTGAGCAGGCTGCCGACCGTCGGCGGCAAGGCGTCGACGTGCCTGGCCGCGATCTCGTCGAGTCGTTGCGAGGGGGAAATGATCAGCAGATCGATGTGCTGCAGGTGCGTGCTGTTCCGCTTCTCGGGAGGGATGAGCGCCAGTGTCTGGTTGATGCGCTTCGCACGCTCGACATCCACGGCCAGGGTATCCAGGAAGATGCTGGACAGCGCATGGCCGGCGATGTGCGCCATCGAGGGGTAGGAGGGTTTGCCCTCGGGCCGCCGGGCAGGCGGCTCCGACATGCGGCCGGCACCGATCACGAAGATCCGTTGAGCGCCCAGGTGAATGACAGGTGAGATCGGGGCGGTCTGGCGCATGGCACCGTCGCCGAAATAGGCGAGTCCTTGCGGGCCTTCGAGGGAAATGGCGGGAAACACGAACGGAATCGCGGAGCTGGCCAGCAAGTGGGCATGCTCCAGCCTGCAGCGTTGCGCCAGCCGTTGATTGCGAACCCAGGGAGCGATCGCTCCGCGGCTTTCGTAGAAGGTCACATGCTCGCCGGAGGTGTAGTTCGATGCGGTGATCGCCAGGCCGTCGAGATGCCCCGATTCCAGCATGTCGGGCAGACGGGCCAGGGGAATGCGCTGCGACAGCAATGCACGCAGCGGCTCGTTGTTCAGCAGCGATTTCGGCCGAAGCCGCTTCTGCGCAAAGATCCAGCCCATCGACAACAGCGAGAGCCAGCGCGCCCCTGAAGTGACCATGTCCGCGATCTCGGCCTGGTACACCTGCTGGACATGGAAGTTCTTCCAGACTTCGACCATTTGCGCGACCGCGTCATCGAAGTCGTCCGCGCCGCAGGCCAACGCAGATGCATTGATGGCGCCGGCCGACGTGCCGCAGATGACCGGGAACGGATTGCCGGACCGTATGCCTGCCTCGCGCCGCATCTCGGCGATGGCCTCGAGAACACCCACCTGGTAGGCCGCGCGCGCGCCGCCTCCAGCCAGAACCAAGCCCGTCCTCTTCGTCATCGGACCATGATAGTGGAGCGCTGCGCATGGATCGGCGAGCCGCCATGCGGCGGGGGCCCGCAGTTCGGGATCGCGGCGGGTCCGGCGACGCCCCACTGGCACGCCTTCTGCTTATGTTGCCTTATCTGGAACATAAGCCTCGATAAATGATGCTTTTTGCGGCGCTTGATGCATGTTCCACTGCGAGCCCTCCCCACCCCTCGAACCTCAGGAACAGTCTCATGCAGCCCACCGTCGCCACGCGCCCCGTTCGTCGTCTTCTCTGTGCGCTGGCCACCGCGACCCTCGTCACCGCCATGCTCCCGGCTGCGGCGCAAAGCTCCGACAAGGCACTGAAGAAGGTCACGATCGCGGTCGGAAGCCAGGTGCTCAACGTGACCTACCCCTGGCTCATGATGCCGCAGGCGCTGGGCTACTGGAAGGATGAAGGCTACGACGTCACCGTCGTCGGCGTCTCCGGGTCCGCCCAGGGGCTGCAGCAGCTCGCCGCCGGCGGCATCGCATTCGCCCAGCTCAATTCGACCGGCCTGATCCAGGCCAACACCGACAACAACCTGCCCGTGCGCGGCATCATGGGCAACGGCGTCATCGACTGGGGCCTGGCGGTCACCGACGGCAGCCCCATCCGGGACGTGAAGGACCTCAAGGGCAAGCGCATCGGCATCGTGAGCCTGGCCACCGGCGGCAATCCGCTGCTCAAGGGCATGCTGCGCAGCAATGGCCTGAACCCGGACACGGATGTCCAGATCATCGCCGTCGGCGCCGGCGCGCCGGCCCTCGATGCGCTGAAGAACGACCGCGTGCAGGCGCTCATGTTCTGGCAATCGGCGCTGACCGGCTTCGAGAACGCCGGCGCCAGGCTGCGCATCTTCCGCTCGCCGCAATGGCGCTCGTTCCCGGACTTCACGCTGGCCACGCTGCAGAAGACCATCGACAGCGATCCGGCCATGGTGGAAGCCATTGCGCGCGGCGCGGCCAAGGCCACGCTCTTCGCACAGACCAATCCCGAATGCGTGCGCAAGCTGCACTGGAAGAACTTCCCCAACACCAAGCCCACCGGCGCCGACGAGCCCACGCTCGCCAAATGGGACAACGCGCTGCTCGCGTCCCAATTGGAGACCATGGCCGACGCGTACAAGATGAACGGCGGCAAGCTCATCGGCGCGATGGACGTGGCCGCCTACGGACGCTTCCAGGACTTCATGATGAACGAGAAGCTCATCACCAGGACGCTGCCGCCGCAGACCTTCATCATCGACAAGCCGGGCTTCATCGAGGCGATCAACCGCTTCGACCACCAGGCGGTGATCGCGGCCGCGAAGTCGTGCAAGGACCTGTAGGCCCGCAACGCGAACTGCCCCCCATGACTGCCACCCCGGCCGCGGACTGCAGCAGGACTCCCGACATGGCGTCGTTCATCGCCGGCCTGCCCAAGGCCGAGCTGCACATGCACATCGAAGGCTCGATCGAAGCCGAGTTGATGTTCAGCCTGGCCGAACGCAACGGCATCGCGCTGCGCTGGAAGTCCGAAGACGCACTGCGCGCGGCCTACCGATTCGAGAACCTGCAGGCCTTCCTGGACCTTTACTACGACGGCTGCCGCGTGTTGATGCAGGCTCGCGACTTCTACGACGTGACCCGTGCCTACCTGAAACGCGCGCATGCCGATCATGTGCTTCATGCCGAGATGTTCCTCGGCCCGCAGAGCCACCTGGAGCGCGGTATTGCATTGGGCACGCAGCTCGAAGGCGTCTTCGGCGCCATGGACGACGCCCGGCGCGAGGACGGCATCACCAGCGGCCTGCTGCTCGGTGCGCAACGGCACCGCAGCGAGGCCGAAGCCCTGGCCCTCCTCGATGACGCACGCCCATGGGCGGACCGCATCCTGGGCTACGGCCTGGGTGGTGCCGAGCTCGGCAACCCGCCCTCGAAATTCGCCACCTTCCATGCGCGCTGCCGTGCCGAAGGCTTCAGGACCACGGCGCATGCCGGCGAGGAAGGACCGGCCGCCTACGTGCGCGAGTCGGTGGAGCTGCTGCAGGTGGACCGCATCGACCACGGCAACGCCTGCATGGATGACCCGACGCTGGTGGCGCAACTGGTCGACCGCGGGATCGCGCTGACGGTCTGTCCGCTGTCCAACCTGCGGTTGCAGGTAGTGCCCTCGCTCGAAGCGCATCCGCTCAAAGCGATGCTGGCGGCCGGCCTGCGCGTGACCGTGAACTCGGACGACCCCTCGTATTTCGGCGGCTACGTCAATGACAACTACCTCCAGTGCCGACAGGCGCTCGGCCTGACGCGGGACGAGCTGTCCACGCTGGCGCGCAACAGCTTCCGTGCCGCCTTCATGCCGCAGGAAGCGCGGGACCGCTGCCTCGCGGCAGTCGATGCGCATGTGACGCGTCATGCGTCGCCGGCCATGGCATGAGCGGCAACTGACGCGATGATCTCCTCCACCGCCCTGCGCTACTTCGCCGAAGTGACCCGGTGCGGATCCTTCCGCGCCGCGGCCGAGCATCTCTTCGTCGCGCCTTCCGCCATCAGCCGGCAGGTCGCGATGCTGGAGGAGGAGCTGGGCGCCCCACTGCTCGAGCGCGGACCGGGCCGCACGGCGCTGCGGCTCACGGCGGCCGGCGAGATCCTGATGCAGCATGCCAAGGGCCTGGAGAACGAACTGCAGCGCGTGCGTTCCGACATCGAGTCGCTCAAAGGCCTGCGCCGGGGCGAGATTCGCTTCGGCGTGCCGGAAACCTTCACCCGGGATTTCATTCCGCAGTTCCTGGCCCGCTTCAACACCCGGTACCCCGGCATCACCTATCACGTGCACGTGGCCGGCACGCCACGCCTCATCGAGATGGTGGCGGCCGACGAGCTCGATGCCGCGCTGAGCTTCAACCCGCCGCCCGCGGCCGACGTGCGCCACATCTTCGAGCGCGCACTGCCCACCTGCGTGCTGGTGCCGCACGACCATCCGCTCTCCCATCGGGAATCGCTGCGCCTGTCGGATTGCGCGGACTACGGACTGGCCATGCCGGACGTGTCGATCAGCGCCAAGCGCATCTACGACGACATGTTCGCCAGGGCCAAGATCCGTCCGCGCCCGGTGCTGGTGACCAATTCGTACGAACTGCTGCGCAGCGCCTCGGCGGCGGGGCTCTCGATTTCGCTGGTCAACCAGCACATCAACCACCGCCCCGGCCCCGACGACGGGTACCGCTACATCCCGCTGCGCGATCCGCGGGTCAAGCCGCAACGCTTCACGCTGTGCGTGCGCGAAGGCCGCAATCTGCCGGTGGCTGCGCGCACCTTCATCGAACACCTGCAGCACGACTTTGCACAGCTGCCCCAACTGTCCCCGCCATGAGTTCCAACACACTCTTCCTTGCCGCGGATGCGCCGCTCGCCGCCCACGCGGCCGCGGCAGCGTCACCGCGCGGCGCTGCCGCCTTCGGCTTCGACGGCATCCACAAGACCTACCGCAGCACCGACGGCCAGGCCGTCACAGCCCTGCAGGACGTGAGCTTCCACGCCGCACCCGGCGAGTTCCTCACCGTGGTCGGACCGAGCGGCTGCGGCAAGAGCACCCTGCTGCGCATCCTCGCAGGCATCGCACAGGCCACCAGCGGCACTGTGTCGGTGGGAGGCAAGCCCAGCACCGGCCCGAGCCGCGAGATCGGCGTCGTCTTCCAGGCCCCCGTGCTGCTGCCCTGGCGCACCGTGCTGGAGAACACGCTCGTGCCCGCGCAAGTGCAGCGCCGCGACATGGCCGTGGCCCGCCGACGCGCGCTGGACTATCTGTCCATGGTCGGCCTGAAGGGCTTCGAGGGCAAATACCCGCGCGAACTCTCCGGCGGCATGCAGCAACGCGTCGGCATTGCACGCGCACTGGTCAACGACCCGGGCCTTCTGCTGATGGACGAGCCCTTCGGCGCCCTCGACGCGATGACGCGCGAGACCATGAATCTCGAACTGCTGCGCATCAAGGCCCAGAGCGGCGCCACCGTGATGCTGGTCACGCACAGCATCCCGGAGGCGGTCTTCCTCGGCGACCGCGTGGTCGTGATGTCCCCGCGGCCCGGGCGTGTCACGCAGATCGTGCAGGTGGACCTGCCCGCGCAGCGCACGCTCGACATGATCAACACCGATGCCTTCGGCGCCTATGTCTCGGGCATCCGCGGCAACCTGAACGCCTCGGGCGGACTGGACTGACACCATGGAGAAAGCCTTCTTTTCGGGCGCCTATTCCACCTCCCTGCGCCGGGTGCTGGTCGGCGGCTTCTTCATGCTGGTCATGCTGGCCTGGCAACTCGGCGTGCAATGGTTCGAGGTGTCCCCGCTGGTGTTTCCCGGGCCGGTGGCCGTGCTGCGCTCGGTCTACACCGGCGTCGCCTCGGGCGAATACTGGCTGCATCTGGGTGTCACGCTGCACGAGATCCTGGCGGGCTTCGCGCTCGGCGCGGGGGCCGGCTTCCTGCTGGGCGTGGCCATCGGCCAGAGCCGGCTGCTCGAGACGGTGCTCTATCCGTACGTGGTCGCGTTCCAGACCATGCCGAAGGTGGCGATCGCGCCCCTGTTCGTGGTCTGGTTCGGCTTCGGTGTGGCGTCGAAGATCGTCATCACGGCCACCATCGTCTTCTTCCCGGTGCTGGCCAATACCATCGTCGGCCTGCGCTCGGCCCCACGCGATCAGGTCGACCTGATGACCGCCTGCACGGCATCGCGCTGGCAGGTGCTGTGGATGGTGCGTTTCCCGCACGCGCTGCCCTTCGTGTTCGCGGGGCTGGACATCGGCATCGTGCTGGCCGTCATCGGCGCCATCGTCGGCGAGTTCGTCGGCGCGCAGGCGGGCCTGGGTTACCTGATCCTGCAGCGCAACTTCTCGATGGACACCGCCGGTGTCTTCGCGATCCTGATCGTGCTCTCGCTCATCGGCATCGGCCTGCACGCGCTGGTGAAGGTGCTGGCGCGCAAGGTCACGTTCTGGGCCGAATCCTTCGCCGAGACCGCCGGCGCCTGAAGCGCCCTGGACGCGCGCCCGCACCGACTTCCTTTTCACCCCAAAGCCCGCAGCCTCCGCATGCCTGCATACGGAGGCAGGCATCGCACACCTTGAACCAGGAGAACCCCCATGATTGAAGCCCCTCGCAAAGCCTCGCCCGAAGAAATGCCGGTCCTCGATCTGGCCGCCTGGCGCGCCGGCGGTCCGCCGGACGCGCTGGTCGCCGCGCTCCATGCCGCCTGCACCGGCACCGGTTTCTTCTACGTCGCGGGCCACGGTGTGCCGCGCGAGGTGGTCGACGGTGTCTTCGAGGCCACGCGCCGCTACTACGACCTGCCGCACGAACTACGCCTGCAGGACAAGATCGACGAGCGCTTCCGCCGCGGCTTCATGCCCTACGGCATCAACCAGCATCCCGGCTTCGACCCCGACCTCAAGGAAAGCTACGAGTTCGCGCTCGACCTGCCCTTGACCGATCCGGACGTCGCCGCCGGCCGTCCGCTGCACGGCCCCAACCGCTGGCCCGCCTGCGCGCCCTGGCTGCAACCCGCGGCCGAAGCCTATCTGGAGCACACCACCCGGCTCGGCCGCGATCTGCTGCGCCTCTTCGCGCTGGCATTGAAACAGGACGAGGACTTCTTCCTGCAATGGACGAAGAAGCCCATGGTGCAGTCGCGCCTCTTCCACTACCCGCCGCAGACGGTGGACACCGCGAGCGTGCTGGGCGTTGCGCCGCACACCGACTACGGCATGGTCACGATCCTGGCCCAGGACCCGATCGGCGGCCTGGAACTGCGCAAGCGCGATGGCGAATGGGTGGCCGCGCCCTATATCGAAGGCACGCTGGTCGTGAACCTGGGCGACATGTTCAAGGTCTGGACCAACGACCTCTTCGTCTCCAACCTGCACCGCGTGGTCAATCGCACCGGCAAGGAACGCTTCTCCATCCCCACCTTCTTCAACCTCGACTACGACGCGCCGGTGGCCTGCCTGCCCAACTGCCAGTCGGCCGGCAACCCGCCGCGCTACGCGCCCATCAAGTCGGGCGACTACCTGGTCAAGCGATTCGGCGAGGTGCAGAAGTACAAGGTGCAGGCCGCCTAGTTCAAGGCGGCACCTTCGGTCCGCCCCGGAGCACTCAGGCGCGGGCCTGGCTCGGCGACATGCCGAAGCGCGCGCGGAAGGCGCGGTTGAAGGATGAAACCTCGTCGAAGCCCCAGTCGGCCGCGATGTCGGAGACCGGGCGACGCGGCTGCTCGACCAGCAGCCGCCGGCATTCGTCGAGCCGGCACTGGCGCACATAGCCGCTGAAGGTGTGGCCACCTTCGGCCAGGATCTTGAACAGATAGCTGCGCGAGATGCCCAGTTCGGCGCAGGCCGATTCAGGCGTCAGCGCGCGGTCCGACAGGCGCCGGTGCACCAGGGCGAGGATGCGCTCCAGCATCTCCCGCCGCACGCGGCGGGCGCTCTCCTCCGGCGCATCGACCTGCTGCGCGCGCGACAACAGCTCGCTGCAATGGCCGACCATCAGCGACTGCACCTGCAACAGGTCCCGCGGCGGAAGCTCCTGCACCAGCCGCATGTAGCTCGCGAGAATGCGGCCGGTGCCGCTGTCGCCGGCCAGCACCGGCGAGGCGAGCCGGCCGCGCCGCCCGAGACGCGGGCGCAGCAGCGCGTCGTCGATCTCGATGCAGAACATGCTGAAGTTGCGTCGGAAGTCGACCTGCCACGGCGCCGCGCAGTCCACCACGTACACATCACCCGGACGCGCCAGCACGGTCTGCCCGTCCTGCGTGACCACCGCCTCGCCATGGCGCAGCAGATTGACGAAGAAGGGCGTGCCCTGGCGCTGCGCCACGCCGCGGCGCGACAGCCGCACCGCGTGCGCCTCGGCGGTGATCGTGGAGCTGCGCAGTTCGGGCAGCATCAGTCCCTCGATGCTGCCGCTGAAGCCGGGCGCATCCGCGCGCTCGGGCTCGAGCGGCACGTAGGCATCGGAAATCGCGTCGCGCCAGTAGGCGAACTGGTCGTGCGGCGCGACGGCCTGGGTGCTGCGGTGGTAGGTCGAGTCACTCATGGGAACGGCCCCCGATCGTATCGGCCCGGGCAGCGCCTCGTCAGAGGGCGAACCCGCGGGGCGCGTGGACGGAATGCATGGTGCCCGTGGACGCGGCGCCCTGGTCTGGCGGGGCGCCAGCGGCCAAGATCGCCGCCCAAGGTCGACGCCCTCCGTGCCTGCGGCGAAGACTCATCAGAGCGACTGGAGACTGCATCGATGGCGTCAGCCGAACAACTGGACGAGTGGCTTGCCGCGTTTTCGCGCGACGGGTACGTGGTCCTGCCGGAAATCATCCCGAGGGCCGAAGTCCTCGCGCTCACCGAGGCGCTGCTGCGGGTGGAGGCGGAGCACGGCTTCGGCTATGCGCGCACTTCCTTCGAGGGCCTGAAGACCGTGCGCATCAACAACCTGCTGGTGCACGACCCGCTCTTCTGGACGGTGCCGCTGCAGCCCGATGTGCTCGCACTGGCCGAGCGCCTGCTCGATCCGGAACTGCTGCTGTCTTCGCTGTGCTCGCTGACCCTCGGCCCGGGCCAGGAGGCGCAACCGCTGCATGAGGACACGCAGCAGTTGCCGCTGGCGCGCCCGCGCGCCCCGCTGGCGGTGAACGCCATCTGGGCGCTCAGCGACTTCACCGCCGAGAACGGCGCCACGCACATCGTGCCCGGCAGCCACAAGGAGCCCGCGCCGCCGCCCTACGGGGCCGACATTGCCACCGTGCAGGCCACCATGAAGGCCGGCAGCATCATGCTGTTCGACAGCGCGCTCTGGCACAAGGGCGGCGCGAACACGACCAACGCGCGCCGCTATGCACTGTCGTGCTACTACTGCGCCGGCTGGATGCGGCAGCAGGAGAACCTGCAGCTCGGCATTCCCGCCGAGGTTGCGCGCCGCTTTCCGCGCCGCTTGCAGGAGCTGTGCGGCTACGGCATCTACAAGGGGCAGTACGGCCACATCGACAACAAGGACCCGATCACCCTGCTGGGCACGACGCAGGGCAAGCGCACGGTCTGGGAGGCCAGCGACCTGAAGAAGAAGCGCGGCGACGCCGGGACCGCCACAGCATGAACATGGCGCACGAGCACGCACCGGGGCTTGGCCCGGTGCCGGATTCCGTCGTGCACCTGCTGCGCGACGCGGCGGCCGAATCGCCGCACCTGCCGGCCCTCTTCTTCGAAGGCACGCGCCTGGACTACGGCCAGTACGCGGGACTGGTGGGCGCGGTCGCGCGTCGCATCGGCACGTGCGTGCGCCCGGGAGACCGGGTCGCGATCGCCATGCGCAATTCGCTGGATCTCGCGGTCGCCACCTTCGCGGTGCACGCGCTGCGCGCCCAGGCGGTGCCGCTGAACCCCGGTTACTCCGAGCGCGAGCTTGCCGTCATGCTGGCCGACGCCGAACCCTGCATGGTCCTGTACGACCAGAGCGTGACCCAGGATCTGCGCACCCTCTGCCCCGCCCTGCCGCAGGAGGCCTTCTGGTGCACAGGCGACGGCAACGGGCTGGTCGAGCTGCTGCCGGAGGCCTGCCCGCTGCCCGCGGACCTGCCAACGCACGAGGACCTTGCGACGCTGCAATACACCGGCGGCACCACCGGCCGGCCCAAGGGCGTGAACATCCCGCACCGGCAGATCGCCTACAACATCGCGCAGCGCGAAGCCTGGTTGCCCACTCGACGCGGTGCCGAGGTGGTGTTGTGCACCATGCCGCTGTTCCATGTGTCGGCGGTGTCGATGTCGCTGTACCTGTGCCTCCATGCGCGGGGGGAACTGGTGATCCACCGGCGCTTCAATGTCACGGCCGCACTGCAGGCGATCGCGCAACACCGTGTCACGCTGATGTCGGCGGCGCCGACCATCTTCTACGACATCCTCAAGCAGCCGCTCGACCGCGCATCGCTGGCCAGCCTGCGTGCCTGCTTCTCGGGCGCAGCGCCCTTGCCGCGCGAGACGCTGGAGCGCTTCGAGCAGGCCACCGGCTGCGCCATCTTCGAGGGCTACGGCATGAGCGAGGCCGGCCCCTGCCTCACCTTCAACCCCATGCATCGCGAGCGCAAGGCCGGCTCGGTCGGCCTGCCGGTACCCGGCTGCGAACTGCAAGTGGTGGACGTGGACGACGGCCGCACCCCGCTGGCCCCCGGGCAGGCCGGCGAGATCCGCGTACGCGGACCACAGGTGATGGCCGGCTACCGCAACCTGCCCGAGCAGACCGCACAGGCGCTGCGAGACGGCTGGCTGCACACCGGCGACGTCGCCGTGATCGATGCCGACGGCTATGTCCACATGCAGGGCCGCAAGCACGACACCATCAACGTCGCAGGCTTCAAGGTCTATCCGATCGAGATCGAGCAGGTGCTGCTCTCTCGCCGCGAGGTTGGCGAAGCCGCGGTCTTCGGTGCGAACGACGAGCGCATGGGGCAGGTGGTGCATGCCTGGGTCACGCCCGCCCCCGGCCGCCGGATCGATGTTCAGCGGCTGCTGGATCACTGCGCCACGCAGCTCGCGGCCTACAAGGTGCCGCGCCGCATCGGCGTGGTCGACCGGTTGCCCCGCACCAGCGTGGGCAAGCTCGCCCGCAACACGCTCGCACCGGTCGATGTGCCCGCGCCCGCATCCACTGCCGACACGCCGGCTCACCCCGCCTTCCCAGCCCGCCAGGAGACAACATCCCCATGACAAGACAGATCGACCTCGACGCCCTCAAGATCCAGCTCGCCGAGGAGGGCTACGCCGTGATCGAGAACGTGCTCGACGACGCGCAGCTCGAACATGCGCGCGAGCGCGTGGCGCAGATGATGGCTTACGAACTCGCGCACCCGATCCCGCCGGACAACGAACGGCATGAGGACGACGAGGAGATCCGCGCCTACTACAAGAAGCACTACACCGTCAGCGACGCCGAGGCGCTGCGCATGGTCGCGCGCGTGCACCGGTACCGCCGCGACAACGCGGGCACGCGCTGGCCGGTGCCGATCCAGAAGGTGTCGAAGAACTTCCTGCACCTGCCCACGCTGTTCGACGACGACCAGTCGCAGCGCGTCTGGAACCTTCTGGACAAGGCGCCGGACCTGATCCCGCTGATCGAGCATCCGGTGGTGCTGCCCATGGTTCGCCACGTGCTGGGCGCAGACTGCAACCTGCACGATTTCCAGTCCACCAGCATCGGCCCGCATACCGGCGGCGGCGCCTGGCACGTGGATGCGCCGCTCGGCCAGATCGCCGAGCCGCTGCCCGAATTCCCTCTCACCCTGCAGAACGTCTGGATGCTGGACGATTTCACCGCGGACAACGGCGCCACCCGTGTCATGCCGCGCAGCCACAAGCTGCGCAAGTCGCCGCCCTGGGGCAGCGGCCCGCTCGAGGGCGAAGTGACGCTCACCGCACCGGCCGGCTCGGTGGCCATCTGGCTGTCGAACACCTGGCACCGCTCGGGACCGAACGACACCGGTGCCAAGCGCCGCGCGATCCTGTGCAACTACAACGTCTCGTGGCTGCGCAACTTCGCCGACTTCACCAGCACCCTGCCGGCGGAGGTGGTGCCAACGCTGTCCAACGACGCGCGCTATCTGCTGGGCTTCGGCGCGAGGGCGCCCTTCACCCGATGAGCGAATCGCCTCGTCCGCTCGTGCAGGGCCATTGCGAACCGGCCTTCGCCGGGGTGCGCGACGCCTTCGAGCACAACTTCACCGAAGGCGGCGAGCTGGGCGCCTCGCTGGCGGTCGAGATCGACGGCCGGCCGGTGGTCGACCTGTGGGGCGGCTGGGCCGACACCACGGGCGGCAGTCGGTGGCAGCGCGACACCGTGTGCGTGGTCTTCTCCAACACCAAGCCCGCCACCGCACTGTGCGCGCACATGCTGGCAGAAGCCGGCGAGCTGGACCTGGACCGTCCGGTGGCCCACTACTGGCCCGCCTTCGCGCGCGAAGACAAGCGCGGCATCACCGTGCGCATGCTGCTCGACCACAGCGCCGGCCTGCCCGCGCTGCGCGAACGCCTGCCCGACGGTGCTGCCTTCGACTGGGCGCAGATGGTGCACCGCCTCGAAGAGGAGCGGCCCTTCTGGACGCCCGGCACCCGCGTCGGCTATCACGCGCTCACCTACGGATGGCTGGTCGGCGAACTTGTGCGCCGCCTGAGTGGCAGCCTGCCCGGCGAATTCTTCCGTCGCCGCATCGCCGAGCCGCTGGGTCTGGATTTCCGGATCGGCCTGCCCGACTCGGAAGAACATCGCGTGGCGCCGATCAGCCCGCCCCCGCCCCTCGGAACACCACGCAATGCCTTCGAGCAGGCACTGGTGAACGAACCCGACAGCCCGACCGCGCTGTACATGAAGAACACCGGCGGCTGGCGCCCCAGCGGCTTCAACAGCCGCGCGGGCCACGCGGCCGGCCTGCCCGCCGCCGGCGGCATCACCAACGCGCGTGCGCTGGCCCGTCTTTACGGCACACTCGCGCGCGGCGGCGAGCGCGATGGCTTGCGGCTGCTGCGCGAAGACACGCTGGCGCGCGCGACCGCAGTGTCCTCCGCCACGCACGACGACGCGTGCCTGCGAGTGCCCACCCGTTTCGGCGCCGGCTTCATGCGACAGATGGACAACCGCGCACGCGGCCTCGACAGCGCCTGCTTCGGCCTCGACGCCTTCGGCCACGTCGGCGCGGGCGGATCGCTCGCCTTTGCCTCGCCGTCGCGCCGCCTCGGCTTCGGCTACACGATGAATCGCATGGGCCCGGGGGTGCTGCTCAACGAGCGCGCGCACCGGCTGGTGCGGGCCGTGCACGAAGCCGTCGACGGCATGTCGCTCCCGCACGAGGACACAGCCGGATCCCGCCACTGACTTCACAACAGGAGACTCTCGCATCATGAACATCACCTCTCGCCGCAGCCCTTGCGCAGGCGGTCTGAGCGCCGTGCTTGCCGCCGGCGCGCTGCTCGCCGCGGGCCTGGCCCATGCCGCCGATCCGGTGAAGATCGGCTACCTGATCCCGCTGTCCGGCAGCGCCGCCGCTTCCATCGGCAAGGACATGTCGCGTGCCACGCATCTCGCGATCAAGCACATCAATGACGCCGGCGGCATCAAGTCCATGGGCGGCGCCCCGCTGGAGCTGGTGGAAGTCGACTCGCGCGGCGACGCCAAGGTGGCCATCACCGAAGTCGAGCGCTTGATCACGCGCGAGAAGACGCCGGTGCTGCTGGGCGCCTTCCAGAGCGGCGTGACCTTCCCGGCCACGGCGGTCGCGGAGAAGAACCGCACGCCCTGGGTGGTGGACCTGGCCGCCAAGGCCGACATCACCGAGCGCGGCTTCAAGTACGTGTTCCGCCCCACGCAGGTGCCGGCATCGAGCAATGCGGAGAGCATGGCCGACTTCGTGACCTACGCGGGCAAGATCACCGGCAAGCCGGCGAAGACGGTCGCCATCGTGTACGAGAACACCGACTGGGGCCAGGACATGGCCAACACGCTGCGGGCCAGGTTCAAGGCCGCCGGCATCGACATCGTGCTCGACGAAGGCTATCCGCCGAACTCGCCGGACCTGCGCCCGCTGGTGCTGAAGATCAAGGGCAAGAAGCCCGACGTCGTGACCGTCACCTCCTACGCCGCCGATGCGGTGCAACTGCACAAGCTGCTGGCGCAGATGCAGGTCAGCGCCATGGCCTACGTCGGCAGCGCGGCCGGACAGATCGACAGCAACTTCATCCCGCTGGTCGGCAAGGACATCGCGAACCAGGTGTTCACCACCAACGGATGGGCGGGCTACGAGTCGTCCATCACCACGCCTTTCGCAAAGCGCTTCTGGGACGAGTTCGTCGCCGCGAACAAGGTCGAGCCCAACGAGCTGTCGGTCAGTGCCTATGCCGCGGTGTGGGTGATCAAGGATGCGCTGGAGCGCGCCGGCAAGGCCGATCCCGAGGCGATCCGGGATGCGCTGGCCAAGACGCGCATCGAGGGCACCGACCTCAACAAGCTGGTCGGCTACGACATCGTGATCGACGCCAAGGGCCAGAACCCGCTCAAGCGCTATGCGATGCAGCAGATCACCGCCGACGGCCAGTACCGCACCGTGTGGCCGGAGAACCTGGCGTCGAAGAGCTACCGCATGGTGTGGCCGATGGCCACCGCGCCCAAGCCCTGACACGCATCCACGCACAGCGACCCGGTCGGCCGCCTGAAGGGGCGGCCGATCTTCGTTCACTTCCGCCAAGGACAACGTCTTGTCGAGCACACTCCTACAGGCCCTGCTGAGCGGCATCGCCAGCGGCGCCGTCTACGGCCTCATCGCGCTGGGGCTGAGCCTGCAGTTCGGCGTGATGAAGATCATCAACTTCGCCCACGGCTCCTTCCTGATGATGGCGATGTACGTCTCGCTCGCGCTTGCCGCGCGCGCGGGGCTGCACCCGCTGCTGACCGCGCCCTTCACCGCACTGGTGCTGTTCGCCGTCGGCTACGCGGTGCAGCGCTGGCTGATCGATGCCATCTACCGCAAGGAAAGCGCGCGCGAGCCCATCGGCGTGCTGATCTTCAGTACCGGCCTGTGGATCTTCCTGGACTACAGCTTCCTTGCGCTGGTCGGCCCCGACAACCACAGCGTGGACAGTCCGTGGAGCAACGACGTGCTGGTCATGGGCGACCTGATCTTCACCTACCCGCAGATCGCCGGGCTGGTCTTCGCCTCGCTCATCACCGCCGCACTGGTGGCCTTTCTGCGCTACACCCGGACCGGCCGCGCGATCCGTGCCACCGGCCAGGACCGTGAGGCCGCGAGCGTGCTGGGCATCGACAGCGCGCGCATCTACCAGCTGTCGTTCGCGATCGGGCTGGGCGTGCTCGGCGTGGCCGGCGCCCTGCTTCTGCCGCTGTATCCGGTGAACCCCTTCGTGGGAGACATCTTCGGCCTGCGCGCCTTCGTGGTCGTGGTGCTCGGCGGCATCGGCTCGGTAGCCGGCGCCTTCTGGGGCGGCATCATCGTCGGCGTGCTCGAATCGGTCGGCAGCCAGTTGATCCCCGTCACCTATGCCGAGGCCTTGATCTTCGTGCTGTTCCTGGCGGTGATGTACTTCCGCCCGAGCGGCCTGTTCGGGGTGGAGAACGAATGAACAAGATCCCACGCACCCTACCGCGCGGCGCCGGACTCGGGCCGCTCGCCCTGTTCGTCGTCGTGGCCGCGCTGCCGCTGGTCGGCGGCAACCAGTACATCCTCTCGATTGCCGTGCTCACGCTGCTGTATGCCTACCTTGCGCTGTCGTGGAACATCCTCGGCGGCATCGCGGGCCAGCTTTCGCTGGGGCATGCGGCCTACTTCGGCATCGGCGCCTACACGTCGACCTGGCTGTTCGTGAACCTCGGCTTCAGTCCCTGGCTGGGCATGTGGGCCGGCGCGGCCCTCGCCATGGTGGCGGCGGTGATCGTGAGCATGTCGTGCATGCACCTGCGCGGCGCGTACTTCGCGCTCGCCACCATCGCCACCGCCATGGTGCTCAAGACCCTGGTCGAGAACGCCGACGCGCTGCTCGGCGGTCCGCGAGGCATGGAGGTCACGCTGCTGCGGGACGCGCCGCTGTACTTCCAGCACACGCGCAAGGAGTTCTATTACGTGATTGCGCTGGCCTTCACCGTGGCGGCGCTGCTGATCAACCGCGCCATCCTGCGCAGCCGCTTCGGCTACTACCTGGCCGCGGTGCGCAACGACCAGGACGCGGCACTCGCGCTGGGCGTTCCGATCGCGCGCTACAAGCTCATGGCCGCCATGCTCAGTGCCGGCCTCACCGCACTGGGCGGTACCTTCTACGCGCAATTCGTGCTCTACATCAGCCCGGACAAGGTCTTCGGCGCCAACCTCGGCGTGGTGATCGCGGTGGTCTGCATCATCGGGGGGCGCGGCACGCTCTGGGGACCGGTGATCGGCGCCTTGCTCCTGCTGCCGGGCGAGGAGATCGCGCGTCTGGTGTCGGGCGGCATGGTGGGCGTGGACATGATGCTCTACGGCCTGCTGCTGATGCTGGTGATCCGCTGGGAGCCGCGCGGCCTGTTCGCCGTGTTCGAGGGCTGGCGCGCGCGCCGCGCCGATGCCGGCGACGGCGCGGGCGTCATTCCCGCGACGGAGGTGCAGCGATGAGCCTGCTCGAATTCCGCCGCGTGGGCAAGAGTTTCGGCGGCCTGCGCGCGTCGGACGACATCAGCTTCGCCGTGCATCCGAATGAAATCGTCGGCCTCATCGGCCCGAACGGCGCGGGCAAGACCACGCTGTTCGCGATGGCCTCGGGCTTCCTGAAGCCGACCGACGGCGAGATCTGGTTCGACAGCCGCCGCATCGACGGCCGGAGCACCGCGTCCATCTGCACCGCCGGGCTGGTCCGCACCTTCCAGATCGTGAAGCCCTTCGGCGACATGACGGTCCTGGAGAACGCGATGATCGGCGCCTTCCTGCGCCATTCGCACCGCGACGATGCGGCCGAGGCCGCCGCGCGCGTGCTGCGTCGCGTGGGCCTGGGCGGGCGCGAGCACCAGGTGGCGCGCACCCTGACGCTCTCGGGCCGCAAGCGACTGGAAGTCGCCAAGGCACTCGCCACCCAGCCGCGGCTGCTGCTGCTCGACGAGGTCATGGCCGGCCTCACCAGCGTGGAGACGGCCGAGATGGTCGAGCTGGTGCTGTCGCTGCGGCAGGACGGTATCGGCGTGCTCGTGATCGAACACAACATGAAGGCCGTCATGCGGATGTCCGACCGCATCGTCGTCATCCATCACGGCCGCAAGATCGCCGAGGGCGAGCCCGTGACTGTCGCCAACGACCCGCAGGTGGTCGAGGCCTACCTCGGAGAGGCGCACGCATGATGCTCGAAGTCAAGCAACTCGATGCCGGCTACGGCGACGTGCAGGTGCTGCGCGGCGTGAGCATGGAAGTGGCCGAAGGCGAGATCGTCAGCATGGTCGGCGCCAACGGCGCCGGCAAGACCACGCTGATCCGCACCGTGATGGGCACGCTGCCGGCGATGGCCGGCGAAGTGCGTTTCCTGGGCGAGCGCATCAGCGGCCGCCCGGCCCACGAGATCGCCCGGATGGGCATGGCGCAGGTCATGGAGGGCCGTCGGCTCTTCGGCCACATGGAGGTGGAGGACAACCTGCTCGTCGGCGGCGACCTGCTGCGCGACGCGCGACGCAGCAGGGACAACCTGGAGTGGGTCTACTCGCTGTTCCCGCGACTGCGCGAGCGACGCCGGCAACTCGCGCGCTCGTTCAGCGGCGGCGAGCAGCAGATGCTCGCCATCGGGCGTGCACTGATGACCTCGCCCAGGCTGCTGCTGCTCGACGAGCCCTCGATCGGCCTCGCGCCGATCATGGTGAAGGACATCTTCGGCAAGCTGCCGCAGATCAGCGCGCGGGGCATCACGATCCTGCTCGTCGAACAGGACGTGCATCGCTCACTGAGTCTGGCGGAACGCGGCTATGTGCTGGAGCACGGCGAGATCGTCATGTCGGGCTCGGGCTCGACGCTGCTGGCAGACGAAGGATTGCGGCGCGCGTATCTCGGCTTGTGAGGCGGCGGAATCGCGCGACGCGAAGGTCTCGCCGTCGTTAACCTTTGGCAACCATCCGAAGCGTCACCCGGTGAACCGAAGCGAAGGCTCGGACGTTGACGACGACATGGGCATTTGCTGCCCTGTTCATGGAGCCTGGTTTGGCAAACATTCGTTCTCAATTCTTCAAGTGCGCAGCCATCGTCGTGGGTGCGCTTCTCGTCGGCACGACGGCGAGCGCCGGGACCAATTGGTCCATCGGCATCAACGTGCCCGGGGTGGTGGTCGAAGAACCGGCCCCCGTGTACGTGGCCCCGGCGCCGGTCTTCGCGCCTCCGCCGCCCGTCTATTACCGTCCTCCGCCACCCGTCTATTACCGTCCGGCGCCGCCTGCCTATTACCAGCCCGCTCCCGTCTACTACGGCCCTCCCGCGCGGGTCTATGAGGGTCCTGGCTATCGCGAAGGCCATCGTCACCATCGCCGGGATTGGGACGAGGACCGCGATTGATTCGACGCTTGCGTCCGAGGCACTCGACGGCTCGGTGCTTGCAGGCGCGACGAGAGCTTCACGCCTCGAATCGGACGTGGTCCGTCGAGGCGTCGGCTTCACCTTGCCGCAGAGCGCCGTGTCCTTGTGTCAGCGCGTCTCGCGACGCAGGGCCTGCACGTCCTCGTGCAGGCTCTGGGCCCACTCACGGCGGTCGCGCCCATCGGGGCTCTGGGGCTCGCCGAAGCGGACGATGGCCAGGAGCGGCGGCGCCTTCAACGTGTTCCAGAGAGAGCTCACGAGGTTGTCCTCGATGATGTAGCGCGGCGCCTGACTGCTTTCGCCTGTCGCGGCATCGGCGAAGCGCAGGGCCATGGGCAGCACCGGCGCACCGGAAGAGATCGCTGCCTGCAGCAGGTTCGCATGGAAGGGGAGCAGCCCGTGGCCGTCGCTGGTCGTTCCTTCGGGGAAGACGGCGATGAGGTCGCCGGCGCGCAGGGCCTCGGCCATGTGGTGCACCACGCGCACTGCGTCCCGGCGACGCTCGCGCTCGATGTAGAGCGAGCCGGCGCCATCGGACAGCGTGCCGATCAGGGGCCAATGGCGCACGACCGACTTGGAGACGAACCGCACGTGCCGCGCCGCGTGGATGCTGAGGATGTCGAGCCAGGACAGGTGGTTGCACACCAGCAGCATCGGCCCGTGCGCCGGGCGCGTGCCCTGCACGACCAGCTGGATGCCCATCAGCTGCAGCATGCGCTCGGCCCATTGCTGCACGCGCTCCCCTTGTTCGGCAGGCGACAGCCGATGAAAGTGCGTGCGGATGGTCCACCAGCCCCGCAACGCATGCGCGACGGCCCGGACGAGCTTCCGGCTCGCGCTCAAATTCGCCGACAGCGACTCCATTCGCGATGTGGCGGACTTCATCATTCGTGGACGACGCGACCACCCACCAGCGTGAAGCGTGCGCGGCCACGCATGGCGTAGCCGCCGAAGGGTGTGTGCTTCCCCTGGCTCCTGAGCATCTCCGGCGTGACCTGCCACTCGGCGGAGGGATCGACGATGCAGATGTCGGCCGGCGCGCCCTCCGCCAGGCGCCCGGCCTCCCTGGCCCCAAGCAGCCGTGCCGGCGCAGCGCTCACCACGTCGATCGCGCGCGCCAGTCCCGCGCCGCTGCGCTCGCCCCATTGCAGCGCCAGGGGCAGCAGCAGCTCGACGCCGGTGGCGCCGGGTTCGCTTTCGGCGAATGGCAGTGTCTTCGCATCGGCTTCGACCGGCGTGTGGTCGGACACGAGCGCATCGATGGTGCCGTCGGCCAGGCCGGCGGACAACGCGTCGCGGTCGCGCTGCTGCCGCAGCGGAGGATCGAGGCGGGCACGGCTGTCGAAATAGCCGATGTCGGCGTCGGTCAGATGCAGGGAGTTGATGCTGACGTCACAGGTGAGCGGAAGGCCTTCCGCCTTCGCTGCGCGCACGAGCGCCACGCCCGCGGCGCTGGACAAACGGCAGAGGTGCACGCGCGCACTCGTGCTGCGCATGAGTTCCAGGATCGTGAAGATCGCGATGGTCTCGGCTGCGGTGGGCACACCCGCGAGGCCGAGGCGTGTCGCGAGCGGACCGCTGGCCGCGACACCCTTGCCGAGATGGACCTCCTGCGGCCGAAGCCACACGCTGTATCCGAAGGTGCTGGCGTACTGCAGCGCGCGCTGCAGCACCTGGGTATCACGCAACGCCACGTCGGCCTGGCCGAATCCGATGCAGCCGGATTCGGTCAGTTCGACCATCTCGGACAGCACTTCGCCCTTCAGGCCGCGTGTCAGCGCACCGAGCGGATAGAGCCGCGCACCGGGCAGCTTCTCGGCGCGGAACTTCAGCATCGCGACGAGGCCGGGTTCATCGAGCACCGGGTCGGTATCGGGCGGGCAGACGAGGCTGGTGATGCCGCCCGTGACGGCTGCGCGCATCTCGCTGTCGAGCATGCCTTCGTGTTCGTAGCCGGGCTCGCGCACCCGGGCGCAAAGATCCACCAGGCCCGGCACGACCAGGCAGCCTTCGGCGTCGATCGTGCGCTCCGGGCGGAAGCCCGCGGGCACCGTGCCGACGGCGTGCACGCGCCCCTCGGCGACGGCGACATCGGCCTGGCGGTCGAATCCCGATGCGGGATCGACCACGCGTCCCTTGGAGATGAGGATGCTGCTGCTCATGCTTCGTTTCCTGCGACGATGCTCATCACGGCCATGCGCACCGCGATGCCGAAGGTGACCTGCGGCAGGATCACGCTCTGCCGCCCATCGACCACGGAGGAGTCGATCTCGACCCCGCGGTTGATCGGCCCCGGATGCATCACGATCGCATCCGGCCTGGCGAAGGCCAGCTTCTCGGGCGTGAGGCCGTAGGTCTTGAAGAATTCCTGGGAGGACGGCAGCAGCGCGCCGCTCATGCGCTCGTTCTGCAGGCGCAGCATGATGATGACGTCGCAGTCCCTGATGCCCTCTTCCAGCGAATGGCACACGCGCACGCCCATCTGCGCGAGGTCGCCGGGCACCAGCGTCTTCGGTCCGACGACGCGCACTTCGGCACAGCCCAGGGTGGTCAGGCCGTGGATGTCGGAGCGCGCCACGCGCGAGTGCAGCACATCGCCGACGATCGCCACCGTGAGGTTGGAGAAGTCCTTCTTGTAGTGACGGATGGTGTACATGTCGAGCAGGCCCTGCGTCGGATGCGCATGCCGGCCGTCACCCGCATTCACCACGTGCACATGCGGCGCGACATGCTGCGCGATCAGGTAGGGCGCGCCGGACTCGCTGTGGCGCACGACGAACAGGTCGGCCGCCATGGCGCTCAGGTTCGCGATGGTGTCCAGCAGCGACTCGCCCTTGGTGGCCGACGAGCGCGCGATGTCGAGATTGATCACGTCGGCCGACAGCCGCTTGGCCGCGATCTCGAAGGTGGTGCGGGTGCGCGTCGAGTTCTCGAAGAACAGGTTGAACACGCTCTTGCCCCGCAGGAGCGGCACCTTCTTGACCTCGCGGTCGCTCACGCTGGTGAAGGTGGCGGCCGTGTCGAGGATGTGCGTGACGATGTCCTTGGGCAGGCCCTCGACCGAGAGCAGGTGGATCAGTTCGCCGTTCTTGTTGAGTTGCGGATTGCGTTTGTAGAGCATCAGGCCTCCGACCATGTCGCGCCGTCTGCGCGCAGCAAATGCGCAGCGGGCAATGAGCGAGTGAACGCACGGCGGGCGTTTGTCATGGGGTGCTGTCCTCCACCTTGAGACTGAAGGCGCCACCATCGCCGCGTGCCAGCGCGAGCAACTGGCCGGGCGGCAGTTCGAACCGGGCCGCCGCGAAGTCGGCCGCGACCGGCAGTTCGCGACCGCCGCGATCGACCAGCACGGCCAGGCGCACGCGCGCCGGGCGGCCGAAATCGAAGAGCTCGTTGAGCACCGCCCGGATGGTCCGGCCGGTGTAGAGCACGTCGTCCAGCAGCAGCACGTCGGCGCCGTTCACATCGAAGGGAAGGACCGTCTGCGCGCTCGCAGCCAGGCCCCGGCGCGCGAAGTCGTCGCGATGCATCGCCGAGGAGATCACGGCGGGCGTGCCGGGGATGCCGAGGTCCTTGTGCAGGCGCTCGACCAGCCAGGCACCGCCGGAGGTGATGCCGACGAGCCGGGTGTCGGCATGCATCAGGGCTTTCACGCCGCGCAGGAGCTCCAGGTAGAGCGCTTCGGCGTCGGGAATGGATGTCACGGGAGACTCCTCAGGAACTGTTCAAGGATGATGCACGCCGATGCGGCATCGGCATCGCGTGCGCCGGAGGCCAGCGCCTCCGTGGTGCTGTAGCGCTCGTCGACCTCGTACACGGGAAGACGAAAGCGCCCTTTGAGCTGTCGCGCGAAGCGCTGTGCGGCGCGCGTGTTGTCGTGCGGCGCGCCGTCCGGGTGGTAGGGGATGCCGACCACCAGCGCGTCCGGCTGCCACTCCCTGATGCGGGCTTCGACCTGGGCGAAGCGCGCATCGCCCTCCGCGCGGATCGTGGCTTGCGGTGTCGCGCTGCGCAACAGCCGGTTGCCGCTCGCGACGCCCGTGCGTTTTTGGCCGAAATCGAAAGCCAGGAAACTTTGGAAGTGGGAGGGAACGGAAACTGGAGAAGCTGCGTCTTCAGGCATGGCCGGAACGCTCATGCATGCCCCGCGTCGGGTGACAGGGTCCACGCCTGCAGGCCGAGCAGCGACAGCGCCTTGTCGTAACGCTGCTCGATCGGCGTGTCGAAGATGACGGCCGGATCGGCCCCCACGGTGAGCCAGCTGTTTTCCGCCAGCTCGGATTCGAGCTGGCCTTCGCCCCAGGCGGCGTAACCGAGCGAAACCAGCACCTTGCGCGGGCCGGAACCGGTGGCGAGCGCTTCCAGCACGTCCTTGGAGGTGGTCATCTCCAGGCCGCCCGGAATGGTCATGGTGGAGGCATAGACCGACTCGGTGGGCTTGTCCGCATCCGAGAACACCGGCTCGTGCAGCACGAAGCCGCGCTCGGTCTGCACCGGGCCGCCCTGGAACACCGGCTCGGCGCCGATTTCCGGACGGGCGAGATGCAGTTCGATCTTCTCGAACAGGACCTTGAGATTGATGTCGCTGGGCTTGTTGATCACCAGCCCGAGGGCGCCGCGCTCGCTGTGCTCGCAGAGATAGACCACGCTGCGGCTGAACGCCTTGTCCTCCAGCCCCGGCATCGCAATCAGGAAATGATGCGTGAGGTTCATCGGGGCAGAATCGGAGGCCATGCCGCCGATTTTACTGGCCGTCGACAAGATCTATCCCAAGGGTTTGATGTGGTTCAGGCGCGATCTGCGCGTGGACGACAACGCCGCGCTCTACCAGGCGCTGCGGGCCTGCCGGCAGGTGGTCTGCGTGTTCGTTTTCGATCGGGCGATCCTCGACCCGCTGCCCCGGGTGGACCGCCGCGTGGAATTCATCCGTGAATCGCTGGTCGAGCTCGACAGGGAGCTGCAGGCGCTCGGCGGCGGGCTGATCGTGCGGCACGCGGCGGCGGAGGACGAGATTCCACGGCTCGCCCACGTGCTGGATGTACAGGCGGTGTTCGCCAACCGCGACGACGAGCCCGAGGCGCACCGTCGCGATGCCAAGGTGCTGGGCGCACTGGCCGACAGGGGCGTCAGCTTCCACACCTGCAAGGACCAGGCGATTTTCGAGCGTGACGAGATCCTCACGCAGACCGGCCAGCCGTACACCGTATTCACGCCGTACAAGCGCGCCTGGCTCGCCAAGGTGGACGCCTTCTACCTCAAGGCCTATCCCGTGCGCAGCCATGCCGACGCGTTGGCGCCGCCGCCGGAGATGCTTCGGGCACCGGTGCCGACGCTGGCCGAGATCGGCTTCGAGAAGAGCAATCTCTCGGAACTCGACATCCCGACCGGCAGCCAGGGCGGCGCGGCCCTGCTTGGCGACTTCCTCCAGCGCATCGACCGCTACGGCGCCGCGCGCGACTTTCCCGGCGTGCGCGGACCGAGTTACCTCGGCGTGCACCTGCGCTTCGGCACCGTGTCCGTTCGCCAGTTGGCGAGCGTGGCGCACCCGCTGTCGCAGCAAGGCAACGAAGGCGCGGCCACCTGGCTCGGCGAATTGATCTGGCGGGATTTCTTCTTCCAGATCCTGGCTCACCATCCACATCTTTGGTCCGGGGGCCAGTCGCACAGCTTCCGTCCGGCCTTCGACAGGATCCAGTGGCACCACGGCAAGCATGCGGATGCGCTTTTCGACGCCTGGTGTAGGGGGCTTACCGGCTACCCGCTGGTCGACGCCGCAATGGCCCAGATCAACCGGACCGGCTACATGCACAACCGGCTGCGCATGGTGGTCGCGAGTTTTCTCTGCAAGGACCTGGGCCTGGACTGGCGCCGGGGCGAGCGCTATTTCGCGCTGCACCTCAATGACTTCGAGCTGTCGTCGAACAACGGCAACTGGCAATGGGCCAGCTCGAGCGGCTGCGATGCCCAACCGTACTTCCGCATCTTCAATCCGGTCAGCCAAAGCCAGCGCTTCGACCCCGAGGGGAAGTTCATCCGCCGATACCTGCCGCAGCTTGCCAAGCTCTCCAACACCGAGATCCATGCCCCGTGGACCGCGAGGCCGCTGGAACTCGCCGCGGCCGGGGTCGAACTGGGCGGCAACTATCCCAAGCCGATCGTCGACCACGCCGAGGCGCGCGAGCGCACGCTGCAACGCTATGCCGTCGTGCGCGCCTAGCGCGGGAAAGGGAGCGCGCGGCCGCGCACGGGGCCTCAGGCGACCAGCGCGACCGGAAGCTCGGCACCCGTGAACTGGCGCACGAGGCGCAGCAGCTCTTCTTCCGAGTACGGCTTGCCGAGGTAGTGGTTGACGCCCAGCGCGCGGGCATGTTCGCGGTGCTTCTCGGCGATGCGCGAGGTGATCATGATGATCGGCAGATCCGCGAGCGACTCGTCGGCGCGAATGTTGCGCGCCAGGTCGAAGCCGTCCATGCGAGGCATCTCGATGTCCGACAGGACCACGGCCGGGCGCTCCTGCTGGAGCCGCTCGAGCGCCTGGAGGCCGTCCGCCGCGAGTGCCACCCGGTAGCCTTCGCGCTGCAACAGGCGCTGGGTGACGCGCCGCACGGTGATCGAATCGTCCACCACCAGCACCAGCGGGACCTGCGGTGCCGGCGCCTGCGCGCCCACCGCCGGCTCCGCGCCGCGCGCATCCCGCAGCGGCACTTGCATGTCCGTCGCGCGCTGGAACTCGCGCGCCTTCTCGCCATGCACGGCAGCCAGCGCCACCGGGTTGTAGATGAGCGCGACTGCGCCCGACGCCAGCACGGAGATCGCCGCCATGCCGGGCAGCCGAGAGAGCTGCGGCCCGAGGTTCTTGACCACCACTTCCTGGTTGCCCAGCACTTCGTCCACATGCAGGGCAACGCGCTGCGCGGCACTGCGCACGATCACGATGGTGTTGGCCTTGCCCGGCGCGCGCTCGCTGCGCGGGGAAGACTGGAGCAACGCGCCGGCCCAATAGAAGGGAACCTGCTCGCCGCCGAAGGGATAGCGCTGGCCCGAATAGGCGGCCTGGAGGTCGGAGGCGCCGGCGCGCAGCACCAGTTCGACCAGGTTGGAGGGCACGCCGATCGTGATCGCGCCCGCGCGCAGCATCACCACGTGCGTGACGGCCGTCGTCAGGGGCAGCACCAGCTTGAACAGCGTGCCTTGCCCCGGTTGGCTGTGCGTTTCGATTCGGCCACCCAGCGCCGCCACTTCGGCTCGCACCACGTCCATGCCGATGCCGCGTCCGGCCAGCTCCGACACCTGCTCGGCGGTCGAGAAGCCCGGCTCGAAGATCAGCTCGGCGGCCTGTTCGGGCGCAAGCGTGCGGCCTTCCTCGATCAGGCCGAGCGCGCGCGCGCGGGCCATGATGCGCTCGTGGTTCAGGCCGCCGCCGTCGTCGCGGAAGCTCACCGACACGTCATTGCCCTCCTGGTGCAGTTCGACGGCGATGAGGCCGACCGGATCCTTGCCCAGCTTCTCCCGCGCAGCGGCGTCCTCGATGCCGTGGGCCACGCAGTTGCGCAGCAGGTGCTCGAAGGCTGGCGTCATGCGATCCAGAACGCCGCGGTCCATTTCGATGGTGCCGCCGGTGATGTCGAGCCGAACCTGCTTGCCCGTGTCCTTCGAGGCCTGCCGCACCACCCGGTAGAGGCGTTCGGAAATACCCTCGAATTCCACCATGCGCGTGCGCAGAAGACCGCGCTGCAGTTCGCGCGTCTGGCGCGCCTGCGTGCTCAGGTCGTCCTCGGTCGCCTGCACCGTCTTCTGCAGCGTGCGCTGCACGGTGGCCACGTCGTTCACCGACTCGGCCATCATGCGGGTGAGCTCCTGCACGCGGGTGAAGCGGTCGAATTCCAGCGGATCGAACGCCTGCTGCGAGTCCTTGGCCTGGGCGAGGCGCGACTGCATCTGGCTTTCCGCCTGCACCTCGATGTCGCGCAACTGCTGGCGCAGCCGGTCCAGGTTGCCGGTCAGGTCGGTGAGCGAGGCGCGAAGCTGGCCCAGTTCGGCCTCCAGGCGCGAACGGGTGATCATGATCTCGCCGGCCTGCGCGACCAGCCGATCGAGCAATTGCGTGCGGATACGCACGGCCTGGCCCGATGCACCGCGGGACGGCGTTATCGCCAGCGCGGACGGCAGCGGCATGGCGATGCCGACGCGCTCCGTGGCCGGCTCTGCCGGCACCCCCGTGGAGGACTCCACGGAGATGGACACGGCTTCGTCCAGGCTCGCGGCCTGATCGGCTGCCTTCGCTTCTTCGCCGGCCGGAGCCGCCGCGAACAGTTCGTCCGCCGGTGAGGCCACCGACGCGCGCTGCACGAGTCGGGTCTGGATCGCATCGTCCGCCGCCCGCAGCCCATCGAAGACGGATTGGAGCGCATCGAAGCGGCCCAGGAGTTGTTCGATCAGCGTCCGGTCCGCACCTTCCGAGCCGATGGCTTCGATCTCGGATTCCATGCGATGCGCCAGTTCGCCCAGCCGCATTGCACCGGCCAGGCGCGCGCTGCCCTTGAGGGTGTGCAGCGTGCGAAGCGCGGTCGCGCGCGATGCGGTTTCCTGCGGCTGCTGCGCCCATTCGCGGAGTGCGCTGCCGAGCTGCGGCAGAAGTTCGGCGGCTTCTTCCTCGAAGATCGGGAACAGGTCGACGTCGACGGCGTCGAGGACGTCGAGTGCGCCCTCCGTGTCGTCCAGCGCCACATCGGCCATGCCGCTGCGCAGATGCTGCCCGGACGCCGCGCGGATGTCCCCGGCCTCGGCGGCGCCTGTCCGCGCCACGGCGACATCGCGCAGCGCCTCCAGCGTGTCCTCTGCGGGTTCCTTGAGGAAACCGGCCGCAAACTGATGCAGCAGGCGACGAAGCTCTTCCGCGGCCGAGACCAGCACGGCACCTTGCTGCGGCGTGCCGCGGCCTTCATGCTGAAGATGAAGCAGTGCGGTTTCAAGCAGGCGCGCCATGCCCGAAAGCCCCTGGAAGCCGACGGTCGCGGAGCTGCCGGCCAGCGAATGTGCAAGGCCGACGGTCGAATCCGGCAACCGCGTGTGCGTTTCGAGCGCCCATTCACCCAACTCGGTCGCCAACTGTCGCGACCACTCGTCGGCTTCGTTGAGATAGACGTTGTAGAGCGCGATACCGATGCGCAGCGGGCCGATGACCTTGACCTGATCGTCCGAACCCGACGCAACAGGTGGCTCGAGCACGGACTCGGGCTCGGGTTCGGGTTCGGGTACCGGCACCGCCGTTTCGGTGACGGACTCAGGCTCATTCGGGGCGAGGGATTCGGCCAGGCTTGCGGGCCCTGACCTTGCCCCGTCCTGCCCGGCCGGCATGTCGGTCGCCGCCAGATCGGCGATCAATGCCTGGTCGAAAGCGAAAGGCGACGAATCGAGGCCCGCAGAGCCTTCGGCTTCCACCGGGGGTTCGGCCACGGGTGGCGCTTCGTGCGACCCGATGGCCGCCTCCCGAGGCAGTTCGAGCTGGAAATCCAGCTCGGCGCCCGCCAGCGGCTCGTTGGCCGGCGGCGGGATGTCCGCCTCGATGTCGAACGCCGCATCCTCCTGCTGCGATTCGAAGGCCAGGTCCGGCGCAGGCTCGGGTTCGGGCGCTCGCTGCCGCGCGATGGACGCCAGTTCGGGTTCGAGTGATGTATGGACCGTTTCGAGAAAGTCGGCTTCCTCCAGGTCGCCCAGCGGCTCTGGCTCAGGCACCCGCGGTGCGGGTTTGCCGTCGAAGTCGAGAAAGCCGGTGGAGGAGAACTCGTCCTCGGTGGCCTGCGGCACTTCGTCCACCAATCCCGAGTCGGGTCCGCGGTCCAGGTCGGGTTCACGCAGGCCAGACCAGACGGTGATCTCGTCGACCGCCGTCTCTTCCCTCTGCAGATCGGCTTCCGGCAAGCCGGATGCAGGCTGTGGCAGATCGAGATCCAGGTCCGGAAGCACCGGCAGTTCGGGAATCGGCAGCGGGGCCACGGGCGCGGCGGCGGGCGGCTCGACCGCCGACTCGGCCGCGATGTGTCGCGCTGCCGCGACCAGCGCATCCACATCCGCCACGCGAGCCGGCACGGCCACGGGCTCGCCGGTGCGCAGCGCCTCGGCCACGGCCACGAAGGGCGCGGATTGCCAGCCGTGCGGCTCGCCGGCCGCGACGGCTTCCACCCACTGGGCGAACTCCCGCAGCGCCTTGCGCGTCCCGGCCAGCAGTTCCGGCGTCGCGGGCCGTTCGTCGGCCAGCCAGGTGTTCAGCACTTGCTCGAACGACCAGGCCGCTTCGCCGAAGTCCATGAGCCCGACCATGCGCGAGCTGCCCTTGAGCGTGTGGAAAGCGCGCCGCAGGACGGTGAGTTCACCGTCGTCGTCCGGACGCGCGGCCAGCGCGGACACGGCCGCGAGGCCGTTGTGAAGCACCTCTCGCGCCTCGTCGAGGAAGATGTTCTGGAGGTCGTCTTCCTCGAGCTCGGTGACTTCGGTGTCGGGCAGCGCCTCCAGCGGCGCCGGGCCGGTGATCTTGGCCGTCCAGCTGGCGGCGGCCTGGCTGAACTCCTCGATGGGCGACGGCGGCCGCTTCCGCCCCGGTCCGGCGAGCGCCGCCAGCCTGGCCGCAATCTGCGCATCGACCTCCTCGACGCTGAGCACCGTCTTGTCGGGGGTGACGACGCCCGAATCGGCTGCGACGGACACAGGCGCCGAAGCCTTCGCTGCCGGAGATTCCTCGGCCTGGCGCCCCATCAGGGGCTTGAGTTCGCCCAGTTCGGCATCGAACACGAACAGCCGCTTCGCGAGTGCCGGCTGATAGCTCAGCATGTCGATCAGGAAGCCGAGGGCACCCAAGTTATTGCCGAGCGAATCGAAGACCTGGGCGTCCTGCGCCGGAGATTCGTCGGCCAGCAGCCGATCCACCGTCTCCCGCATGCGCTGCACGGTCTGCGCGGCCTGGTCGAGCCCGAGCACGGAGAACACGCCGCGCATCTGCAACAACTGGGTCGGAACGGAGAGCAGAAGGTTCTTCTCGGTCGGTCGGCGGAAGAACTGGTCGAGCGCCTTTTCGAGCTCGCTCAGGTGGCTGCGCAACTCTCCGACCACCGTGCCCATGGTCTGGCGGTCGCTGACGCGGCGGTACAGCTCCTCCATCCAGGGCTCGAGCGGCTCGGATCGGCCGCCATCGCGAGCGCGGTCGATGCGGCCGGCGAGCTGCACGGTACGGGCGGTGAGCTGCCGGTCGTGCGGGTCGATGTCCTCGAAGGCCGCTTCGAGATAGAGCACCGAGGTCGCGACTTCCATCGCCAGCTCGGTTCCCGGCGGCCGGCCGGAACGCACCGACGCATCCACCGCGTTGTTGAGCGCCTGCACGAGCGGCTGGCTGGGGGGATGCAGCTTCTGGAGGGACTCGCCGAGCTGCACGAAGGAGTCGGCCACCTGCCGGGCGCGCGAGACATCGCCGCTCGACAGGGCAGACCACATGTCCTTGGCGGTCTCGATGCGCTTGCGCGCCTGCGCGAGGACCAGCGGATCGAAGCGCCCGAACTGTTCGACGGTGTAGTCGACCGCCTGCTCGTTCGCCACGCCCCACGCCGCGCGCACCGCACGCAGGGTCGGGGCCTCGTCGCGCGGGCCCGGGACAGCCTGGGCGCAGAAGAAGAGCAGGTCCTGGCCCAGCCGGTCCGACACCGTGTTGTCGCCCCGCGCGAGCGTGGCGTATTGCAGCAGGACCCGCGAGGCCGCGCGCTTGACATGCGCGTCGGCAGGGATGAGGGCGAGCGCGAGCGCCTCGAAGAAGCCGGCGGCGAGCGTCCAGAAGCTGGCGACGCGCGGCACCGACGCGCCGCGCCCCAGCCCGAGGCACAGTGCCTGCAGGCGCCGCGCGGCGTGATCGTCGCCGCTCTTGACGACCTTGAGCACTTCGCGATCGAGCTTCGAACGTACCGCCGGGTCGTAGACCAGCGCGGTCTGCGTGGGCGCGGGCTTGATCTCGACCCAGCGCCAGGAGACGCTCCAGAGATCGGCCGGGTGAACCCGTTCGTTGCCGACGAGTTCGAGCACCTCGCGGTACTGGGGAAAGAGCGCGACCGAGGAGACAGTCTTGCCGGCAACGAGCGCATTCAGGAAATCGGTGACGGCGAAACCGGCGCGATCGATCTTCTGGACGGCGGACTCCGTACACCGCAGCGGCTCGGAAACGAAACTCTGGACCGCGAATTCCATCGCGCCCAGCACCAATGCGGGTGCGGGGTGCCCCACCATCTGCAGCGCGCCCACGGCCTGATGGAGTTGCTGGCGCGCCATGCGCAGCGGCAGGGTTTCGATCTCCTGGCCGCCGGCGCTGCCCACGTCGCGGGCAAAACGCCGAAGCGACTTGCCGACGCCGTCGAGCGACTTCTGGATCTCGCCCAGGATCCAGGCAAGCGGCCCGAGATCCTCGTTGGACAGCGGACTGGCCCCGGCGGCGGTGGTGGCGGCAATTTGGATCGACACGTTGGACGCTCGGGGTTCAGTCAGGCGATCTTGAATCGCGCCACGGACTGACGCAATTCCTCAGCCATGTGCGAGAGCTCGCGCACCTGCTGCGCGGTTGTGCGGGTACCGTCGCCGGTCTGCTCTGTCACGGCGAAGATGTGCTGGATGTTGGCCGCGACCACGTTGGCCGAATCGGCCTCGCGGGACGCGGACTGCGAAATCTGCTCGATGAGCTCGGCCAGACGGCGCGACACGCGGTCGATCTCGGACAGCGCAGTACCGGCGTTGTCCGAGAGCATCGCGCCCTGAACCACGCCCTGGGTGGAGCGCTCCATCGCGCCCACCGCATCCTGCGTGTCGGTCTGAATGGCCTTCACGAGCGCGGAAATCTGCCGCGTTGCGTCGGCGGAGCGCTCGGCCAGGCGCTGCACTTCTTCCGCCACCACCGAGAAGCCGCGGCCGGCTTCACCGGCCGAAGCGGCCTGGATCGCCGCGTTCAACGCCAGAACGTTGGTCTGTTCGGTAATGTCCGAGATCAGTTCGGTGATTTCGCCGATCTCCTGGGAGGATTCGCCCAGTCGCTTGATTCGCTTGGAGGTTTCCTGGATCTGATCGCGGATCGCGTTCATGCCGCCGATCGCGTTCTGCACTGCCTTCAGGCCCGAGGAGGCCGCCTGCAGCGATTGGCGCGCCACGGTGGCGGACTCCTGCGCCTGGGAGGACACGCCGTTGATGCGCTCCGCCATCGTGAGCACCGACTGGCCGGTTTCACGGATCTCCCGCAGCTGTTCGGTGGAGGCCGCAAGCAGCTCGGTGGAGGTGCTCTCCACCTGCGAGGTGGTCTGTGCCACGCGGGTGGCCGTGTTCTGCACATTGCCCACCAGCAGGCGGAGTTCCTCGACCGTGTAATTCACCGAGTCGGCAATGGCGCCGGTGATGTCCTCTGTCACGGTCGCTTCCTGCGTCAGGTCGCCTTCGGCCACCGTCTGCAGTTCGTTCATGAGTCGCAGAATCGCGGCCTGGTTGGCGGCATTCACGCGGCTGGCTTCCTCGCTCTGGCGCTCGGCTTCGAGCCGTTCGCGCTCGGCCTCCGAGGCACGCTCGCGTCCTTCGCGCACCTGCACGAAACCGATCGCGCCCGCCAAGGCCAGCGCGGCAACCGACAACACGAACAGCATCACCACCGTTCCGGCGCCGAGGCCGGTGCGTGCGGAGAGCTTGTCCTGCAGGTCGCCGAGCGAGGTGCGCAGCGGTTCGCTGTCGGCCAGGATCGCGGCCTGCGCTTCGCGCGCCGCCACCAGGCCCTGCAGGTTGCCGAGGATGGCTCCGGCCTGCGTACGCGTCTGTTCGTAGGTCTTGAGGATGGACTCGAGCTCCTGGCGCGTCTGCGGATCGCGCGAACCCGGGAGGCGTTGCTGCGCGCTGCCGTCGAGCAGTCCGCGGCCCAGCTCCTGGAAGGAGTTGAGATCCTTGCCGAGCAGGAAGACCGCGTCGGGGCTCACGCCCTCGACCGTGAGGAATTCGTTGGCCGACTTGCCGATGCGCTGTGTCAGCATCACGAGCTGGCCGGCTGCGGCGATTTCGGGCAGCGTGGCGTTCTGCTGCATCTTGAGCGAGGCCACGGTCTCGGCCATTTCCAGCAGGTCCGAAGACTGGCGGTTGATATCGCGCAGCGCGGCCCCGACCTGGGTCAGGATCTGCTGCTGTGCCAGCACGGCCTTGGCGCTCTTGTCGGCGCGCTCGACCAGCGGCGTGATCTTGCCGAGTTCGGTTTCGTACTGGCTGCCGATGCGCTCCAGCTTGATGGCGTCGTCGCCGTTCGCCAGGCCCTGCACACGGCGCGTCAGATCGTCGGCGCTGTCCTTGACTTCGGCGAAGGCCGACACATTGCCCACCAGGGCCTGCGAGACCGATTTCGCGAGCCGCTGCGATTGCATCAGCGACTGGCCGGTGGCGGCCACCTGCTGCGCAATGCGTTCGGCGCGAAGAATGGCGGAGCCCGCGACCAGCAACAACAGCAGCACGACGGCAGCCAGCGCCAGTGCGAGCGCGCGCTGCTGCTTGACCGGATTGGATCGCCGCGATCGGCCCGAGCGCGCGACGCCGGCGGTGGCTGCGGTCGCTTCCGCGGCCGCCACGCTGCCGCCCGCCGGCTCCACAACCGGCTCCCCCGACTCGGTGGAGATGGAAGCCGGTACGGTCTCCGGCACGGACGACGATTCGTCGGCGCGGCGCATCTGGATCGTCCTTTCTTCCGGGCTCGACATCGAATCCACGCTGTCGAGCGTCAGGGTCGCAACACTGTCTGCTTGCATGTTCACGCTGGCGCCGCTGCCCGGAAGCAGCTTCTTGAACTTGTCGGCGATCGAACTCACGGTCGGTCCTTCAGGTTGTGGTCGGTGCCCGGCGGTCCGCTCAGGCACCGATGCTCAAAAACTCGGGTTGCTGCGAAAGCGTTTGCAGATTGATTTCCTGCCAGCGCGCGCCCGCGGCGTCGATATAGGAATGACCGTACCAGCCGGGCGCGCCGGGCTCGGGCGTCCGCGACTCCGTGAACGCGTCGACGCCGCGCAGGCCGACCAATCGATCGATCAGCAGCGCGCAATTGACGTCCAGTGCCTCGTTCAAGGCCACCAGGCGCGACTGCGAATGCCAAGCGTCGCCGGCCGGCCGGGCCGGCATCGTGCCACCGGCAAAGCCGGCCAGCTCGACGACACCGAACAGGCCGCCCCGCAGGTTGGCCACACCGAGGAACCAGGGCCGGGTGTAGGGCACCGGCTGCGGCGCCACCCAGGGGAAGATCTCGCCGGCATGGCCCAGTGGAAAGAGATAGCGGGACTCACCCGCTTCCACGGCGAGCCACGACGCCGAGATGTTCGACGTGCGGGCGGCCTGCAGGCGACCGGCGAGCCGGGACTGGAAGGCGCGGAGAGCGTCGCGGCTGGCCATCTGCGGAGTTTTCCGGAAGTCAGGCCAGCGCGTTGATCTTGGCCATCAGCTCGGCCGCGTTCACCGGCTTGACGATGTAGTCGCGGGCGCCCTGGCGCATGCCCCACACACGATCGGTCTCTTGATTCTTGCTCGTGCACATGATGATGGGCACCGCCGCGTACTGGGGATGGCGGGCGATCGAGCGCGTGAGCTGGAAGCCGTTCTGCCCGGGCATGACGATATCCATCAGGATCAGGTCGGGCCGATCTTCCTCGAGGCGCCGCATGGCGTCTTCGGCATTCTCGGCGGTTCTGACCGAGAAGCCGTTCTTCTGGAGCAGGTCGCTGAGAAAGGCCAGTTCCGTCTTGGAATCGTCGACCACGAGCACTTTGCGAATCGCCATTTACTGGGCTTCCTGAACGATGCCGAATTGCTCCACCGCATGCAGCAACTGGTCTTTGGTGAATGGTTTGGTGAGGTAGTCCTGCGAACCGACCATGCGTCCGCGCGCCTTGTCGAAGACGCCATCCTTGGAAGACAGCATCACCACCGGAACATTCGAGAAGTGCGAGTTGCGCTTGATGATCGCGCAGGTCTGGTAGCCGTCGAGCCGCGGCATGAGGATGTCGCAGAAGATCAGGTGCGGTTTGTGGTCGTTCACCTTGGACAGGGCATCGAAGCCGTCCTCGGCCAGGAGGACCTCGTGCCCGCCCTGCTTGAGAAATATTTCGGCGCTGCGCCGAATGGTATTGCTGTCGTCGATGACTAGCACCTTGTAGCCGGATCCATTCGCGCTCATACGGACTGCTCCTCGTCTGACACACCGATGGCCGCTGTGCCCTCGCGGGTCACAGGAAGCACGGCCCTATGCCATGCTTCAGATCTCGACCATCTCGAAATCTTCCTTGCGCGCCCCGCATTCGGGACAAGTCCAGTTCATCGGGACATCTGCCCATGCGGTGCCCGGCGCAATACCATCTTCCGGCACACCGACGGCTTCGTCATAGACCCATCCACAAATCAGGCACATCCAGGTTTTCGTATTCATCGCAGCTTAAAGTCCCTGTTCATCAAATGCAACGGTCGTATCCAAACGTATCAACAAATCTCGCGAGAAGCGTCTCGGATATGCCACCATGCCGGTGAGCCCTGATTCGGATGAACACTTAACCATTACCACCAGAGCACGACCCCAAAGTGAGCGATCTTACCGACCCCTCAGGCGATGACCTCGCCGTCGAGAGCGATCCGAATCCACCCTGCGTCCTTGTCTTCAATGCGAGCGACCCGAGCGGCGCCGGCGGCCTTGCCGCGGATGCCCTCGCGATCGCATCGGTCGGCGCGCACATTCTTCCCGTGGTGACCGGCGCGTACGCGCGCGACACGGCCGAGATCTTCGATCACTTCGCGTTCGATGACGACGCAGTCGCCGAGCAGGCGCGCGCCATCCTGGAGGACGTGGAAGTCCAGCTCATCAAGATCGGCTTTGTCGGCTCGCCCGAAAACCTGAGCACCGTCGCGGAGACCGTCACGGACTACCCCGAAGTGCCCGTGGTCGCCTACATGCCCAATCTTTCATGGTGGCAGGACAGCGAAATCGAAGCCTATCTCGATGCCTTCCGCGATCTGCTGCTGCCGCAGAGCACGGTCCTGGTCGGCAACCACAGCACCCTCTGGCGCTGGCTTCTCCCCGATTGGAGCGGCGAGCGTCCACCCACGGCGCGCGACATTGCACGCGCGGCCGGCGAGTTCGGCGTGTCGTACGTGCTGGTCACCGGCCTGATGCTGCCCGACCAGTTCATCGACAACGTGCTGGCATCGCCGCAATCGGTGCTGGCAAGCGAAAAGTTCGAACGCCTTGATGCCGTCTTCGCCGGCGCCGGTGACACCTTGTCGGCCGCACTGGCCGCGCTGCTCGCGAGCGGCACCGATCTGGTCGCGGCGGCCACGGAAGCGCTGAGCTACATGGATCGCTGCCTCGACGCCGGCTTCCGGCCCGGCATGGGTCATGTGCTGCCCGATCGCCTGTTCTGGGCGCAAGGGGACGAGGAGAATGAGGATCCGGACGCACCGCCCGATTTCGCGCTGCCACCTCACGACACCCGACACTGATGCCGCCCTCCTCCATCGCCACTTCCACCGATCCCAACGAGGTTCTTTTCGAGCGCGCCCGCGCCGTCATTCCCGGGGGAGTCAATTCGCCGGTGCGCGCCTTTCGCGCGGTCGGCGGCACGCCGCGCTTCGTCAAGCGTGCACAGGGCGCCTATTTCTGGGACGCCGCGGACAAGCGCTACATCGACTACATCGGCTCCTGGGGACCGATGATCCTGGGCCATGGCCATCCGGCGGTGGTCGAGGCCGTGCAGCGAGCCGTGACCGAAGGCTTCTCTTTCGGCGCGCCCACCGAGAGAGAAATCGAACTGGCCGAAGCGATCCTCGCGCTGATGCCTTCCATGGAGATGGTCCGCCTCGTGAGTTCGGGCACCGAGGCCGCGATGAGCGCCTTGCGCCTCGCGCGCGGCGCCACGGGCCGCAAGTACATCATCAAGTTCGAGGGCTGCTACCACGGCCATGCCGATGCGCTGCTCGTCAAGGCAGGCTCCGGCCTCGCGACCTTCGGCAACCCGACCTCGGCCGGCGTGCCGCCCGAGGTCGTGCAGCACACGCTGGTCCTCGAATACAACAACCTCGCGCAACTCGACGAGGCCTTTGCGCTGCACGGCAACGAGATTGCGTGCGTGATGATCGAAGCCATCGCCGGCAACATGAACTTCGTGCGCGCGAGTGCGGCCTTCGCGGCGCGATGCCGCGAACTCTGCACCAGGCACGGCGCGCTGCTCGTCTTCGACGAAGTCATGACGGGTTTCCGGGTCGGACTCCACGGTGCACAGGGCGTGCTCGGCATCACGCCCGACCTCACCGTGCTCGGCAAGGTCATCGGCGGCGGCATGCCGCTCGCGGCCTTCGGCGGTCCGCGCTCGATCATGGAACAGCTGGCGCCGCTGGGACCTGTCTATCAGGCGGGCACGCTGTCCGGCAATCCGGTGGCAACGGCCTGCGGCCTGGCAACGCTGAAGGAAGTGGCGAAGCCCGGCTTCTATGACGCGCTATCCCGCAAGACCCGTTCGCTCGTCGAAGGGCTCAAGCGAGCTGCGGCAGACACGGGCGTCGCCTTCAGCGCCGACAGCGAAGGCGGCATGTTCGGCTTCTTCCTGCTCCCGCACCTGCCGCAAAACTACGCCACGGTCATGACCAGCGACAGCGCGAAGTTCAACACGCTCTTCCACGGTCTGCTGGAGCGTGGCGTGTACATCGCTCCTGCGCTCTACGAGGCAGGCTTCGTCAGCGCCGCCCACAGCGACGAGGACATCGCCGCCACGATCGAGGCGGCGCGCCAGATCTTCGCAACCTTCTCCTGAGATAGGGCGTCACGACGCCGTGACGCGGCTGCGGGGCGGCTGCGCCCCGCAGCGCGCAGCGCAACGGATCGCGCACTCCCCGCGGCTCAGTGCCTGAAGTGGCGCACGCCCGACAGCACCATCACCACGCCGCGCTCGTCGGCAGCGTCGATGACTTCCTGGTCGCGCATCGAACCACCCGGCTGGATCACCGATGTCGCGCCGGCATCGACCACCACGTCGAGCCCGTCGCGGAACGGGAAGAAGGCGTCGCTCGCCACTGCCGTACCCGAGAGGGACAGCCCCGCATGCTCCGCCTTGATGCTCGCGATGCGCGCCGAGTCGAGACGGCTCATCTGGCCCGCGCCCACCCCCATCGTCATGCCATCCGCGCAGAACACGATCGCATTGCTCTTGACGAACTTCGCGACCTTCCATGCGAACAGCAGATCCTGAAGCTGCTGCGGCGTCGGTTGCTTCTTGCTGACGACCTTGAGCTCATCGAGCGACAGCTCGCGGTTGTCCGCCGTCTGCATGAGGAGCCCCGAGCCGATGCGCTTGACGTCGACCGCATTGCGGCCGTTGTCCCAATCGGTCGGGCCGCCCGGCGGCAGCGCAATCTCGAGGATGCGCACATTGACCTTCTTCTTGAACACCTCGAGCGCCTCCGGCGAATAGCCGGGCGCCATCAGCACTTCGACGAACTGCTTGTTCACGGCCTCGGCGGCCGCAACATCGAGCGGGCGATTGAAGGCGATGATGCCGCCGAAGGCCGAGGTCGGATCGGTCTTGAAAGCCTTGCTGTAGGACTCGAGCGGATCCTTGCCGACGGCAACGCCGCAGGGATTGGCATGCTTCACGATCACGCAGGCCGGCACGTCGAAACTCTTCACGCATTCCCACGCCGCATCGGCATCGGCAATGTTGTTGTAGCTGAGCTCCTTGCCCTGCAACTGCCGGGCCGTGACCAGCGAACCCGGCGCCGGATGGAGGTCGCGATAGAACGCGGCCTGCTGGTGCGGGTTCTCGCCATAGCGAAGGTCCTGCAGCTTGATGAAGCGGCCATTGCTCTGCCCCGGGAACAGCGAATGCGTACCGTCTTCCTGGATGCGCGACAGGTAGTCGCTGATCGCTCCGTCGTACTGGCTGATGCGATTGAAGGCCGCGACCGACAGGGCGAAGCGGGTCTTCTGGCTCAGCGTGCCCTGCGCCTTCAGCTCGGCAAGCGCCTGCGGATACTGCGCGGCATCCGTGAGCACGCCCACGTCCTTCCAGTTCTTCGCGGCGCTGCGCACCATCGCCGGACCGCCGATGTCGATGTTCTCGATCGCGTCTTCCAGTGTGCAGCCGGGCTTGGCCACCGTGGCCTCGAAGGGATAGAGGTTGACCACCAGCAGGTCGATGGTGTCGATGCCGTGCTCCTTCAGTGCCGCCATGTGCGCGGGCACGTCGCGGCGCGCGAGCAGGCCGCCGTGCACCTTGGGATGCAGCGTCTTGACCCGGCCATCGAGCATTTCGGGAAAGCCCGTCAGCTCGGCCACCTCGGTCACGGGCAGGCCTGCATCCGACAGCAGCTTCGCAGTGCCGCCGGTGGAGAGAAGCCGTATGCCCAGTGCATGCAGCCCCTGGGCGAATTCGAGGATGCCGGTCTTGTCGGAAACGGAGATCAGTGCGTTCATCGGGAGTTACTTCAGAAGTTTGTGTTCGACCAGCTTCTTGCGCAGCGTGTTGCGGTTCAGTCCGAGCCACTGCGCAGCCTTTGATTGATTGCCCTCGGCGCGTGTCATCACGACGTCGAGCAGCGGTTTCTCGACCACGCGCACCAGCATGTCGTACATGCCGTCCGGCTCGGTGCCGCGCAGGTCGCGGAAATAACTGTCCAGGCTGCTGCGTACGCAGTCTTCGATGTGTTTCTTGCTCATGGCCCTCTTCTCTTTTCTTCTCTCTCGTTCCGTTCTCTTCACGCCAAGGCGTCGACGGAAGCCTCGTCCGACAGCCCGTCGAGCGCTGCATCGCAGGCGGGGAGTCGGTCCATCCGCGACGCCAGCGCGTCGAAGAATGCGCCCACTGCCTGGAGCTGCGCCTCGCAATCCTCGATGAGATTCATGCGGCCGCGAAAGTCTTCGCCGCCCGGCAGCGCACGCACATACCAGCCGATGTGCTTGCGAGCGGTGCGAACACCGCTGTATTCGCCGTAGAGCGCGTAGTGCTGCCGCAGATGATCGAGCAGAAGGCGCCGCACTTCAACCACCAGCGGCGGCGCGAGGCGGCTGCCGGTCGAGAGAAAGTGCGCCACCTCGCGGAAGATCCACGGACGGCCCTGCGCGGCACGGCCGATCATGAGCGCGTCGACGCCAGTGAGTGCCAGCACTTCGCGCGCCTTCTCGGGCGTATCGATGTCGCCATTGGCGACCACCGGTATGCGGACCGCGGCCTTGACCGCGGCGATGGTGTCGTACTCCGCACAGCCCCTGTAGCCCTGCTCGCGGGTGCGGCCATGCACAGTGAGCATCCGCACACCGGCCGCCTCGAAGCGGCGCGCCAGCGTCACCGCGTTGCGATGGTCCTCGCTCCAGCCAGTGCGCATCTTGAGCGTGACCGGTACGTTGTGCGGCGCAGCAGCGCGCACCACGGCATCGACGATCTCCAGCGCGAGGGGCTCGTCGCGCATCAGCGCCGATCCGGCCCACTTGTTGCAGACCTTCTTCGCGGGACATCCCATGTTGATGTCGATGATCTGCGCGCCGCGGTCGATGTTGTAGAGGGCAGCCTCGGACATCATGGCCGCGTCGGTGCCGGCGATCTGCACCGAGATGGGGCCGGGCTCTCCCTCGTGATTCGCGCGGCGCGAGGTCTTGAGCGAACCCCACAGCTCCTTGCGCGAAGTCACCATCTCGCTGACCGCATAACCCGCACCGAGCTCGCGACACAGCATGCGGAAAGGCCGGTCCGTGACACCGGCCATCGGCGCGACGAACAGGCGGTTTTCCAGCGCGATGTTGCCAATATGCAAGGTCATGAAGGGAGGATCGGCCCGCGCCGGGGTGCTGAAAAATGAGGCACGATTGTAGCGGCGCGGCGCCCCTTCCGCAGAAACGATTTGCGCTCGTCGCCTTCCGGGCGGGCGTCGCGCGAAAGCCGCAAAGATACCGGCAAGGGCCGCGCACCGTGGCGCCAATGGCACATGCGCCGACGCGCGTCCGGGCCACCCTGCTCCCTATACTCCGTCGCACATGCAAGCCTGGCTTGACTCATTTCTCGCGCTTCTCGCTCTTCCGCATTTCGGCTTGAGCACCCTGTTCGTCACCGCCTTTGTCTCGGCGACGCTGGTACCGGTCGGCTCCGAGCCATTTCTCTTCGGTCTTCTCAAACTCAATCCCGAGCTGTTCTGGCCTGCGATCGCCGTCGCGACCATCGGCAACACGCTCGGCGGCATCGTCGACTGGTGGATAGGCTATGGCGCGCATGAGGTGGCGGACAAGTACCGCCACTCCAGGCACCACGTCCGCGTGCTCGGCTGGCTGGAGCGCCTGGGCCCCAAGGCCTGCCTGCTCAGCTGGCTGCCGCTGGTCGGCGATCCGCTATGCGCCGTCGCGGGATGGCTGCGCTTCGATTTCTGGCAGTGCGCGGCTTACATGGCAATCGGCAAGTTCGCCCGCTACATGACGATCACCGTCGCCCTGCTCCATATCTGGCCCAGTTGAAAGCACGCCAAGCTCAGCTCAAGAGGGAATAAGAGCCGCTGCCGCCAACGCAAGCCTGGGGATGGGCCGTGAACGCCGCGGAACCGGCTCCGCCGGGCCGCCGGAGTTGCCCCCTGCAAGGGGCAGGCGGCCACACGCAGTGGGCGAGCCTGGGGGGAGGCCTATTTCAAGAACTGAAGAGGAAGTTCATCACGTCGCCATCCTTGACAACGTATTCCTTGCCCTCGGCCCTCATCTTTCCCGCGTCCTTCGCACCCTGCTCGCCCTTGAAGGCGATGAAGTCGCTGAAGGAAATCGTCTGGGCCCGGATGTAGCCCTTCTCGAAATCGGTGTGGATCACCCCGGCAGCCTGCGGGCCGGTGTCGCCGACATGGATGGTCCAGGCGCGCACTTCCTTCACTCCGGCGGTGAAGTAGGTCTGCAGGCCGAGCAGTGAATAGGCGGCGCGGATCAGGCGATTGAGTCCGGGCTCTTCCTGGCCGATCTCCGCAAGGAACATCTTGCGGTCTTCCTCGTCCATGTCGGCCAGCTCGGCCTCGATCTTGGCGCAGATGGCCACCACCGGCGCGTTCTGCGCGGCCGCGTATTCGCGCAGCCTGTCGAGGAAGGGATTGTTCTCGAATCCGTCTTCGGCCACGTTGCCGACGAACATCGCCGGCTTGGCGGTGATCAGCGAGAACTGCTTGATGAGCGGCCGGTCCTCCTTGCTGAACTCGACCGTGCGCACCGGCTTGTTCTCGTTGAGCGCAGCCTGGCATTTCTCCAGCAGGGCGACCAGCTTGATCGCATCCTTGTCGCCCGAACGCGCGGTCTTGGTGTGGCGCTGGAGCGCCTTCTCGACCGTCGCGAGGTCGGCCAGGCAAAGCTCGGTCTGGATCACCTCGATGTCGGAAATGGGATCGACCTTGCCGGCGACGTGGACCACGTTGTCGTCCTCGAAACAGCGTACGACATTGACGATCGCATCGGTCTCGCGGATGTGGGCCAGGAACTGGTTGCCCAACCCTTCGCCCTTGCTCGCCCCGGCCACCAGACCCGCGATGTCCACGAATTCGACGATGGCCGGCACGATGCGCTCGGGCTTCACGATCTCGGCAAGCTGCGAAAGCCGCGGATCGGGCACCTCGACCACACCGACGTTGGGCTCGATGGTGCAGAAGGGATAGTTCTCGGCCGCGATGCCGGCCTTCGTCAGGGCGTTGAAGAGGGTGGACTTGCCGACATTGGGCAGGCCGACGATGCCGCACTGGAGACTCATGGCGGGAGCTTTCAGGAAACTTTGGGGGAAAGGCGGATTTTAGGCGCCCGCCCTGTTCCTGCCCCCTGTTCCTGCCCTTTACCTGTCCGGTCTCAATCGAAGCGCAGGTTCGCACCGACCGTCTGGCCGACGCGAAGCGCATGCTCCACACCTCTCAGCACGATCGCATTCATGCCGAAGGTGATGGCGCCGCCCACGCGCGCATCGGCACGGTAACTGCGCAGCGTGTCGCCGACTTCCGCCCCGGCCAGCGCGGTGGCCGGGTCGATGTCCGGAATGTTGCAGCGCGTGCAGGGCTTGACCGGCCGCAGTTCGACCTCGCCCTCGTTGGTGCGAATGTGCAACACGTCCGCCCGGTCCTCGTCATGTGCCTCGATGCCGGCGAGCACGAGGTTGGGGCGAAAGCGCTCGATCGTCACGGGCGCGTGCCCGCCGGCCGCGAGGCGGGTGTTGAGTTCAGCCAGCGAGCCCTCGCTTGCAACGAGCAGCGGAAACCCGTCCGCGAACTGGTTCGGCGCTTCGACGCCTCCGGTCCACGTCAGGCTCGACAGGCGCTTGTGCTCGGGATCGAAGCGCACGAGCCGCAAGCGCCGCGGCCTTCCGGGCTCGGACAGGAAGTCGCTGAACCATTGGGCCGCAATGTCGCCCATGTCGTAGGCAGCCGCCTCGTCGCTCCAGACGCGTACGCGCACGGGCTGTTCGACGCGGTCGAACGCGATGTGCAGGGCGAGCATGCCCGGCGCGCGCAGCACCATCTCCGAATGCTTGAGCTTCGGCTGGATGAGCGCCATGCGAGGCAGCTCACGCTGGCTGACGAACACGCCGTCCGCATCGACCACCATCCAGGCGCGGTCGAACTCCAGCCCGGTTTCGATCAGCAGGGCTTCATTCAACTCGACGCCGGCACAGGATTTGATCGGATAGACGAACAGTCGCGCGATGGTCGCTTGGAGGTCGTAGGCTGGGGCAGTCACAGGCGGATTCCAGATTCGAGAATTCGCCATTCTCCAGCAGGCCGCGGCCGGCAATGCCTGCTCCTACAATGCCGCGATGGCTCTTCCCCCCGAGGTTTGCATTCGCGGCGCCGGCATTGTCGGCCGCACCCTCGCGCTGCTCCTGGCGCGCGAACGCGTGCGTGTCGCCATCGTCGCATCGCCTGTTGCGCCGGCAGGACGCGATGTCCGCGCCTACGCGCTCAATGCCGCCTCGAAGACGCTGCTCGAATCGCTGCGCGCCTGGCCCGATGCCGTTCATGCCGCGCCGGTTCGCGAAATGCTCGTCTATGGCGACGAGGGCGGCCGCGTGCAATTCAGCGCCGCGCGCCAGAAGGTCGAGGCCCTCGCATGGATCGTCGATGTGCCGGCGCTCGAACAGCGACTGGCCGACGCGGTTCGCTTCCAGCCCCGCATCGACGTTGTGGACGAAGTCGTGGCCGCGCCGTTGACTGTCGTCTGCGAGGGCCGCGCGAGCGCCACCCGCGAAGCGCTGGGCGTGCGCTACGAGGTCACCCGCTATCCGCAGCACGCGATCGCCGCGCGCCTCAAGTCAGAGAGGCCGCACGACGGCACCGCGCACCAGTGGTTCAACGACAAGGGCGAAGTGCTCGCCCTGCTGCCGCTCGGCGACGCCGACCGGGATCCCGGCGTCCATGGCGGTCCGGACCACTCGCTGGCGCTGGTCTGGTCGGTCGATCAGTTGCGGGCACCGGAGCTTCTTGCGCTGGGCGCCGAGGAGTTCTGCGCCAGCCTGCGCGAGGCCAGTCACGATGTGCTGGGCGCCCTCGCGCTGACAAGCGAACGTACCGCCTGGCCGCTGCAGCGCGCGATGGCCGACCGCTGGACAGGCCAGTTCGCCGACGGGACTTCCTGGGCACTCGCAGGCGATGCGGCCCACACGGTGCATCCTCTCGCCGGACAGGGTTTGAATCTCGGCCTGGCCGACGCCGCCGCGCTGGCGGAGGTGATCAGGAACCGCGAGTACTGGCGAAGCGTCGGCGACCCGCGCCTCCTGCGCCGCTACGAGCGCGCTCGCCGCACCGACGTGCTCTCGATGAGCCTCGCCACCGACGGCCTGCAGCAGCTCTTCGCCCACAGCGCCGATCCCTTGCCGGCCTTGCGCAACTGGGGCATGCGCGGTTTCGACCGCGCGCGCTTCGTGAAGCGCTGGGTCGCGCGGCAGGCCATGGGCCTGCATTGATTTCAGTGAACACGGTCATGATGAAACCACTCGCCCGCACCTTACTTTCCGCCGCGATGGCGGCGGCCGCGCTCGGCGCCGTCCTCGGCGCCCATGCCGGCGAAGCCGAGATCCGCAAGAACCTCGCGGCACGCATTCCGCAGTTCGCCAAGATCGACGAAGTCACCAAGTCGCCGATGCCGGGCCTGTACGAGGTCCGTATCAACGGATTCGAGATCTTCTATACCGACGAGCAGGGAAACTACCTGCTGCAGGGCAGCCTGATCGACGTGAAGGCGCGCCGCAACCTCACCGACGAGCGGGTCGAGAAACTCAGCGAGGTCGCCTTCGACAAACTACCCGTGAAAGACGCTTTCACGATCGTGCGCGGCAACGGCAAGCGCAAGCTGGCGGTGTTCGAGGATCCGAACTGCCCCTACTGCAAGCAGTTCGAGCGTGACCTGACCAAGGTCGACAACGTCACCATCCACCTCTTCCTCTATCCGGTGCTCGGCCCCGACTCGGTCGCCAAGGCGCGCAACATCTGGTGCGCCAAGGACAAGGCGAAAGCCTGGAATGACTGGATGCTGCGTGGCGTGACACCCGAGGCCGGCGAATGCGACACCGAGGCGCTCAACCGCAACCGCGCCTTCGGCCAGAAGTACAACATCACCGGCACGCCGACCCTGATCTTCAGCGATGGTTCTCGCGCGCCGGGAGCCATTCCCGCAGCGCAGGTCGAGAAGCAACTCGCGACGCTCAACTGATGGCGGCGCCGGCCATCCACTACCGCGTCGAGTGCGCGGACCGCCACGCGCATCTGTTCGATGTCATCCTGACCATCGATCACCCCGCGGCGTCGCAGCGCGTGACGCTTCCGGTCTGGATCCCGGGCAGCTACCTGGTGCGCGAGTTCTCGAAGAATCTGTTGTCGTTGCGCGCTACGCAGGGCCGCCGCAAGCTCGCCGTGCGACAGCTCGACAAGTGCACTTGGGACATCGACTGCCGCACCGACCATCCGCTCGTCCTCCATTACCGCGTCTGCGCCTACGACAGCTCCGTGCGCACGGCGTGGCTCGATGCCGACCGGGGATTCTTCAACGGCACCAGCCTGTGCCTGCGCGTCGAAGGCCAGACCGACGCGCCGCACGCGATGGAGCTGGTGGCGCCCGAGGTCTCCCCCGATGGCACGCGCTGGTCCTGCGCAACGGCGCTCCAACCCGTTCGCCTCGACCGCCAGGGCTTCGGCCGGTACCTCGCCGCCGACTACGAGGAACTGGCGGACAGCCCGGTCGAAATGGGCTCCTTCTGGAGCGCGTCCTTCGAAGCCTGCGGCGTCCCTCACCGCTTCGTGATCGCCGGCGCGCCCGCCTCCTTCGACGGCGAACGGCTGATCGAGGACACGCGCGCCATCTGCGAAGCGCAGATGCACTTCTGGCATGGCGCCAGGGTCGGCAAACGCCATGGCCCGCGCCCGCCGCATGACCGCTACGTCTTCATGTTGAATGCCGTCGACGACGGCTACGGCGGGCTGGAGCACCGCCACTCGACGGCACTCATCTGCACGCGCCGCGATCTTCCTCAACTCGGCGCGCGCAAGCAGACCGAGGGCTACACCACCCTGCTCGGATTGATCAGCCACGAATACTTCCACACCTGGAACGTGAAGCGATTGCGGCCGGCGGAGTTCGCGCACTACGACTACGGCCGCGAGAACTACACGCAACTGCTGTGGCTGTTCGAGGGCTTCACCAGCTACTACGACGACCTCCTGCTGCGACGCGCGGGACGGATCGACGACGCGACCTATCTGCGGCTCATCAACAAGACCATCAATCAGGTGATGCAGACGCCGGGGCGACTCGTTCAATCCGTCGCCGAAGCCAGCTTCGACGCCTGGGTGAAGTACTACCGGCAAGACGAGCAGACACCCAACACCACGGTCAGCTACTACACCAAAGGCGCGCTGGTCGCGATGTGCTTCGACCTCACGCTGCGCGCCGAGGGCAAGGGCTCGCTCGACGACGTGATGCGCCACCTGTGGAAGGCAAGCGCGGCCGGGCCGATCGACGAAGGCGCATTCGCCGACGCGCTCGAAGCCATCGGCGGACGCTCCTTCTCCGGGGAAATCGAGCGCTGGGTTCACGGCACCGCCGAGCTGCCGCTTTCCGAACTGCTGCGCACGCACGGCGTGGCAACGCTTGACGATCCGGCACAACGCGCACAGGAGCTCGGCCTGCGCATTGCCGATTCGGGCGGCAGCATCCAGGTCAAGGCCGTGCTTCGCGGAGGTGCCGCCGAGCGAGCGGGCTTCTCGGCCCACGATGAATGGATCGGCATCGAAATGCCGGCCGGCCGCGGCCGAGCGGCCCAGGGCTGGCGACTCGCGCGCCTGGACGACCTCGCGCTCTATGCGGGCCCACACAAGAAGCTCGTCGCGCTGATCGCGCGCGATCGGCGCCTGCTGCGCCTGCCATTGACGATCCCCACCGACGTGACGACCTGCCGCCTGTTCGCCCAGGACGGCGCCAAGCTGGCGCGCTGGTTGTCCTGACGACGCCCTCGCTCCGCCGCGCCCCGATCGATCCGACGCCTCGAACTTCCAATCCACTCCAAGGAGAGACGCATGAGCTACGAGAACATCGAAACGCGCATCGAAGCCGGCAAGGTCGGCATCGTGACGCTGAACCGGCCCAAGGCGCTGAATGCGCTCAACGACGCCCTGATGATCGAGTTGGGCCAGGCCCTCAAGGCCTTCGATGCCGACCCTGCGATCGGCTGCATCATCCTGACCGGCAGCGAGCGTGCCTTCGCTGCCGGCGCCGACATCGCGGCAATGGCCAAGTACAGCTTTCTCGACGTCTACAAGGGCGACTTCATCACCCGAAACTGGGAGACCATCCGCCAGGTCCGCAAGCCGGTGATCGCAGCGGTCAGCGGCTTCGCGCTCGGCGGCGGCTGCGAACTCGCGATGATGTGCGACTTCATCATCGCTGCCGACAATGCGAAATTCGGGCAGCCTGAAATCAAGATCGGCGTCATCCCCGGCGCCGGTGGAACGCAGCGGCTGCCGCGCGCAGTCGGCAAGTCCAAGGCCATGGACATGGCACTGACCGGGCGCATGATGGACGCGGCCGAAGCCGAACGCGCCGGTCTCGTGAGCCGTGTCGTGCCCTACGAAAAGCTGGCCGACGAGGCGCTGGGTGCCGCACTGATCATTGCGGGCTACTCGCAGATCGCGGTCATGGCGGCCAAGGAGTCGGTCAATCGCGCCTTCGAGAGCGGACTGTCGGATGGCGTGATGTTCGAACGCCGCCTCTTCCATTCGCTGTTTGCCACCGCCGACCAGAAGGAAGGCATGGACGCCTTCCTGTCCAAGCGCAACCCCGACTTCACCAACGAATAAGTAGCGAATGAACGCGGACCAGGCCGCTACGGGTTCCGAGGCGGCTCGGCGGCGCGCGGCTCAGCCACTTCCGCAGGCGGCTGGACAGCGCTGCGCAGGGCGGCGCGCAACGCGGACAGCGCCGGCCCCGACGGTGTCCCGGTCGCGGCCTGCGACTGGCTTTCGCGCCAGCGAACCTGCGTCGATGTCATCTCGAAGACCGCCAGGATCTTCCCGTCGCGCTCGAGGGTGACGCGCCAGTCCGGTGCACCGGACAGCGGCTTGGGCCCGACGGCCGACAGCGCGGCCGACCCCAGCAACAGGTTCAGTTCACCTGCCTCGGCGCGCTGCAGGCTGCGACTTTCACCCTGGCGGGGGGTGATCGTGATCCGGTCCCATTGAGACAAGGCCGCGAAGCTCGGCGGCTCCACGGCGTCCACCGTACCGATGGACTTGCCAGGCGGCGTCTCGGCCCTGCGGGCAGGGGTGGAGATCCCATCGGGGGATGCGTGATCCCCCGGGCTCGATGAGGTCGCAGGGGCGGACACGCGCCGTTGCTTTCCCGTCGCGGCGTCGATCGGTGGCGGGATGACCGCCGGAGGCCGCGCGATCGCAGCAACGGGAGGCTCCGGCGCGAGTCGAGGAAGAGGAGCGGGCACCGGGGAGGAAGAGGACTCGCCCGAAGGCGATCCACCAGCGTCGATGCGCGATGGGGAGTCGCCCGACTGCGCGAGGTCGAGAAGTGTCCCGGCGTCGGAGGGCTTGGTCCCAGGCTTGTGTACGCCGGTCTCGCGCGGCGCGTCCGCATTGGCGCCGGTCACCGGTGCCCGCTGCCACAACAGCACAGCCAGCACTGCGATCACAGCGGCGGCAGCCACTGTCAACCCGCGCGCCATCGGCCCCAAGCCTCCCCCTGGACGACTTCCCCTCCGGCCGCTTCGAGCCGCCCGCAAGCTGCGTCCGGACGCCGACGCATGCGCGTGGCTCAAGGCACCCACCGCCTCACTGGCATCCCTGAGAACAACATCGCGCACCCGGGCATCGGGAGCGATGGATCGGTCAGGCGCATGCGCCAGCGCCCGCCGCAGCCATGGATCGCGAAAGGCGTCCTGGCGCGGCCTTGGATGGATGGCATCCGTCGACATGTGGCGCCGCATGCACAGGCGCAGTCTTCCGAGGCCTTGACGCAAGCTGCTGCGCACAGCCCCTGCATCCGTGCCGAGAGTGGCGGCCATCACGTCGAGCGTGAATCCATCTTCCTGGTGCAGCAGGAAGACCGAACGCTGTTCGGCCGGGAGTTCGTCCAGGCACGCAAGCAGACGGCTGCCTGCGGCGCGCCAGAACACCGCGCTCTGCGACCCCATGCCGGAAGCGCCGGAGATTTCCTGGCGCTCGAGCAGCAAGGCGGCATCGAGTTCATGGCTGTCCTCTTCTTCCGCTGCAGGCGGAAGAAAGGCTGCCTCGCGGTCGCTCGTGCGAAGGCGGTCCATGGAAAGCTTGTGCGCCATCGTGAACAAGCCGATTCGCCAGTCGGCAAGATCGTCGGGCGAGGCGGATTCACGCGCGGACACGACACGCTCCCACGTCTCGCGATACACATCGCCGACTTCCGCGGCGAGCCGCGCGCCCAGCATCCGACGCACGAAAAGGATCAGCGGGCCTTCATGCCTTGCGAGGAGCACCTCGAATGCACCGGTGTCGCCTTGCGAATAGGCCAGGACGAGCGCACGGTCGCTCGAAGCCTCGACGGATTCCGGGATGGCAATGGTCGGATCCATCGACAGATTGTCGCGCGGGCTATGGCTTGCAGCGGGACGCGCCATCCGGGCGAATCCCCCGGCGGCATGCCACAGGTCACGATGGCGCCGGCCCGACATGCCGGCTGACCGTAGCTCCCACCGGGCCCGCCCGAATGGAAAAAGTCGCCAGCGCAGACCAGGAAACTGGACTCGCGCCTGATGCCGGCTATAATTTCGGGCTCGGCTCTTTAGCTCAGTCGGTTAGAGCGATGGAATCATAATCCACAGGTCCGCGGTTCGAGTCCGTGAAGAGCCACCAAACAAAACCGAGCTTCCGCTCGGCTCCGAAGCCGGTCAGCGTTCACTCAAAGTGCGCGACCGGCTTTTCTCATGGGGCGTCCGCGGTGCGCGGAACCCGACGGCACCCTGCGGAAGAAAGTCGCCCAGTCGCTTCGCTGGCGCGCCACATCCAGATCGATGGGGTCCTCGGTGAGGGTCACGAGCCTCAGGGCGTCGACCGCCGGAAGCGGCTTGGCCGCCGAGAGAAAGCGCAGTTGGCAGTCCCCGACCGTGATCGCATCCCCATTCTGCAGGTCGTGCTCCCGGATCAATGTCTTGTTGACATAGGTGCCGTTACGACTGGCCATGTCCGTGATCACAAAGCCCTGGCCGTTCCAGCGAATGGCGGCATGGTGACGGCTGACGCCGAGACTGTCGATATGGACGCCGCAATGGGGATCACGCCCGATCGTCGTGATCGGGTGCTGGAGGTTGACTTGCCTCACGCTGCCGTGTGGTGTCAGCACGATGAGTCTGGACATGGGTTGCTCGCTGAAAGGTTGGTTGCAGTGGCCCTTCATTTCGGCGACGGTGAGGGACATATGAGCACACCCCTCCGCAAAAGCAGAAATATTTGGCACTTTCGCGAGAAACGGCGCCTGCGAGGCTGTTCCCACAGTCCAAAAAGATGGGTACGGAAGCCAATTGAAAGCGGCGACGGAGAAAGCGGCCGAGGCAGCCCGCGCCTCATAAGCCGCTCAGCGTCTGGTCATTCCTTTGGACGCCAGGCGCTCAGGAACTCCGAGGTCTTGTCCACCGGTCGCCACGTGACCACGACTGGCGGCGGCGCGCTGGGAGCCATCGCCGTCGTGCTGACCACCGCTGACGGCGTCTGGGCATTGCAACCTGCCAGAAGCGCCCCCAAAGCCACCAGGGCCGCAGCACACGGTTTCATCACGCTCATCTCCTCTGCCGTTGGTTCGGGCGACCCCAGATGGACGCCGGCGACGAGCCGATGTTAACTCAATTTGTAATGCTAAAGTTTTCTTTTGTGATGAATTGATGCAGGGCAACTGCGGAACGGTCGCCCGCAGTGTGCCATGAAGTAGCAATAAATGACTACACGCGCACGCCCGACTCCCAGATCGGGACTTCTTGCTCCGCGCGCGTGAGGATCTGTTCAAGGATGTCCGGCAACTCGAAAGACGCGCGGTTGTGCACCTTGCATGTCGCCGCGCGAAAGGTGTCAAGCTGGTCGCTCATCTGCGCCACAGCGTCAGCAATGCCGGTGAAGCTTCGGCAGACCAGGCCGACTCCGAGCTCCCGCACCCATTGCGCGTTGTAGCGCTCCTGCGGCAAGGTCCAGCGGTTGCGGACCACGATCACTGGAAGGCGCATCTGGACTGCTTCGCTCAGGCAGCCAGGTCCCGGCTTGCCGATGAAGAAATCCGCGAGTTGCATGTAGCGCGCGATGTCCGGAGTGAAACCCAGCACTCGATGCGGCGCCTTCCTCGGCATCGCCCGCAATGCGTCGGCCAGCCGGGCGTTGTGACCGCAGGCGAGGATGAGCTGTGTGTCCGGCAGGCGCTGCGCAATGTCACGCATGACGCGCGAGCCCTGACCGCCGAACAGCACGAGCCCGGTCGGCCGGTCGGGATCGAGACCAAGACGACGCCGTTCGGACGCGCGGTCGATTCCCGGCGCCTCATGAAATGCCGAGCGCATGAGCATGCCGCTGACCGGATGGATGTGGTCGTCCGAATAGCCTGCGGCACGTGCCTGCTGCACCGCCTTCGGCGTGCCGCAGACGATGTGCTGCCGCATGCCTTTCTCGATCCAGAAGTGTGGCGGGTGGTCGGCCAGATCCGTCAGGACCGTGACGTAGGGCACGCCTGGAAGCACCGACGCCAAGGACTCGCACAGCGCACGGTTGAAGTTCGGGATCAGAGAGACCACCATGTCAGGCTCGGTCTTGAGCCAGTGCGCTTCGAGTTGCCGCACCAGGCCTGCGTGAGCCCAGCGGATCATGCCCTGGAGCAGCTTCAGTTCCTGCGAAAGCCCCAGCGTCCAGCCGCGTGCGAGACGCTTGTTGTAGAAATCCTCCGGATCGATGCCGACGAAGCGGCGGAAGCTGTCCTTCGGGTCCAGGACCTGGCGCAGATTGACCAGCCGCACCTGCCATGGAAGGCCATGGCGGGCGATGGCGGATTCGAGCGCCAGGGCCGAGGCACGATGGCCGCCACCGGCGTTGAAATAGAGCAGGTCGACGGTCCGCCGGCGCGGATCCGCGCCTCCCGCGCGAACGATGCGGGACGAATCCACCGCACTCATGCGTGCGAAGGCGCGCGTCGCGCGGCGGCCCGGCCGGCAGCCACGGGAAGCTGCGCCGCCCAGTGAAGGATTTCGAGCGAGCCATCGGCATGCTCGGCCAGCGCGGTCAGGCTTTCGACCCAGTCGCCATCGTTCGCGTAGATCAGACCATCGATCTCGCGCAACTCGGCGTGATGGATATGTCCGCAGACGACGCCTTGCACGCCTCGCTTGCGGGCCTCTCGCGCGACGGCCTGCTCGAAGTCGCCCACATAGCTCACGGCGCGCTTGACCTTCAGCTTCAGGTACTTCGACAGCGACCAGTACGGCAGGCCCAGCCGCGCGCGCAGCGAATTGAGATGCCGGTTCAGTTCGAGCGTGAATTCATAGAGCGAATCGCCGACGTATGCCAGCCACTTGGCACACTGGATCACGCCGTCGAACAGGTCGCCGTGCATCACCCAGAGCTTGCGGCCATCCGCCGTCTCGTGAATCCATTCGTCGGCGACATCGATGCCGCCGAAGTTGTGATGAAGGTACTTGCGCGCGAATTCGTCGTGATTGCCGGGGATGAAGATCACGCGCGTGCCCTTTCTGGCCTTGCGCAGCAGCTTCTGGACCACGTCGTTGTGCGCCTGCGGCCAGTACCAGTGGCGGCGCAACTGCCAGCCGTCGATGATGTCACCGACCAGAAACAGCGTCTCGCTTTCGGTGTGTCTCAGGAAATCGAGCAGCGCATGCGCCTGGCAACCTGGCGTGCCCAGGTGCACATCGGAGATCCACAGCGTGCGATACCGCCGTGGCGGCCTCGTGACATCGTCATCGAAGCCGCCCGCGCCCGCCACCGCCGTGTCCCGCCATGCGCGAAGAAAAGCATCATCTCTTTGCATGGGCGCTCATGGTCGCCCGCGCAAATGACCCTGGCGTGGCGCCGCGGTGAAGCTTCGATGACGATGCGATGGCGCTTTCAGGCGCCGAACATGTCACCGTCACGCTGCGGCGCCGCGACGCCCAGATGACGGTAGGCGGCCAGCGTGGCGATGCGTCCGCGCGGCGTGCGCTGCAGATAGCCCTGCTGGATCAGGTAGGGCTCGATCACATCCTCGATGGTGCCGGCCTCCTCGCCGATGCTGGCGGCGATGTTGTCGAGCCCGACCGGACCGCCGTCGAAGCGATGGATGACGGCTTCGAGAAGCTTGCGGTCCATGAGGTCGAAACCCTGCGGATCGACATCGAGCATGGCAAGCGCCTTGTGCGCCACCTCGGCCGTGATGCGGCCGTCGCTCCTGACCTGCGCATAGTCGCGCACGCGCCGCAGCAATCGGTTGGCGATACGCGGCGTGCCGCGCGAGCGCCGCGCGATCTCCAGCCCGCCGGCATCGTCCATCGGTACGCCGAGGAGCCCGGCACTGCGACGCACGATGCGGGCGAGCTCCTCGGCGGTGTAGAACTCCAGCCGCGCGACGATGCCGAACCGATCGCGCAGCGGATTCGTCAGCATGCCGGCGCGCGTGGTCGCGCCCACCAGCGTGAAGGGCTGCAGATCCAGCTTGATGCTGCGCGCCGCCGGCCCCTCGCCGATCATGATGTCGATCTGGTAGTCCTCCAGGGCGGGGTAGAGGATTTCCTCGACCACGGGCGAGAGCCGGTGAATTTCATCGATGAACAGGACGTCATTGCGTTCCAGATTGGTCAGGAGCGCGGCCAGGTCCTTCGGTTTTTCGAGCACCGGCCCCGAAGTCTGGCGCAGGTTGACGCCCAATTCGGCCGCGATGATGTGCGAGAGCGTGGTCTTGCCAAGGCCGGGCGGGCCGAAGAGCAGCACATGGTCCAGCGCTTCGGCGCGATGGCGCGCCGCGCCGACGAAGATCTCGAGCTGCTCGCGCACCTTGGCCTGGCCGACGTACTCGTCCAGCAGCTTCGGCCGCAGCGCACGCTCGATCGCCTCCTCGTTGGGCGATGCGGGCGCCGCGGACACCACGCGCTGCGGCGCCGGGGCGAAATCGTCTGTCTGGATGGTCATGAAGCACTGAAAGGCTGAGCGCGCAGTTTAGTCGGGCCACGCGCCACGGGCTGCGGCAGAATGGCCGCCCGGGAAGGACCGGTACCGCATCGTGCACGTGCGACTCCCTGTCCCGGTCCGCCCCGGGCTCGCGACTTCTTCCATCATGAACGACAACGATCGCGCCTTGTGCGCCGCCACCGCCGGGTTGCTGCGGGCCAGCAGTGCCGCTGCCGCGTGGGGCCTCGCACTCTCATGCATCGCCGGGCTGGTGCTGGCGCTGACCGGGCGTTCGCTGCCGACGGCCGCGTGGTTCACCACCGCGGCCGTCGCGCTCATCGGGCTGGTGGAGCGCTACCTGGCACTGCGGCTTCGGCTGGAGGCGACGCTCTTCGAAGGTCTGGCGACAAATGGCATTGCGTCACTCGAGACGCTGGACACCGCCCTGGCCCAACTGGCTCTGCGAGGCCGCGCGGCCGAGCCGCGCACGCTGGTCGAGCGGGCTGCCGGCGCACGCCAGATGACGCAGCGGCACGGGCTCGCGGTCGCATTGCAGACGGCGGTCTTCGCGATGGCGCTGGCCGTCCAGGACTGGCGCTGAGCGCCGCGCAAAGGCGCACCCCGAAACGCGCAAGCCGCGGCGGCCCGGCCCTACTTCGCCAGCGCCTTCAGTGCCAGCTTGATCCCTTCGCTCACCCCGACATCCTTCGGCAAGGCTTTCAGCGACGCGGCCGCTTCCCTGTCGCTGTAACCCAGGGCAATCAGGGCTTGCAGGATGTCCGCCTGAGCATCGGTGGCCGCATGTGCGGGCATCGAGATCTCGGCGCCGAGCTTGCCCTTGAGTTCGAGCAACAGCCGTTCGGCGGTCTTCTTGCCGATGCCCGGGATCTTCACCAGCCGGCCGGCCTCCTGCAGCGTGACGGCCTGCGACAGCTCGGCCACGCTCATTCCGCTGAGCAGCCCGAGCGCCGTGCGAGGCCCCACGCCCGAGATCTTGATCAACTGACGGAACGCGGCGCGCTCGGCCGCGCTGCCGAAACCGTAGAGAATCTGCGCATCCTCGCGCACCACGAAGTGCGTCAGGAGCGAAACCCGCTCGCCGGCGGCTGGCAGGTTGTAGAAGGTGCTCATCGGCACATCGACCTCGTAGCCGACGCCGTTGCAGTCCACCACCACCTGCGGCGGATTGCGTTCGGCCAGCACGCCGGTGAGTTTGCCTATCATGATTGCCCTTTACGTTCTGGAAATGAAATCCGCGTGATTCTGCGACACACCTTCGCCCCGCCCAACAACACGCGGCTCGGCCACCTGTGCGGCCCGCTGGATGCGCACCTCAGACGCATCGAAGAGGCGCTCGGCGTCAAGATCGCGCACCGCCACGAGCAGTTCAAGATCGACGGCCCCAAGGTCAATGCGCAGCGCGCCATGGACGTGCTGCAGGCGCTCTATGAGATCTCGCAACGCCCCATCGACGCAGCCGTCGTTCAGCTCACCCTCGCGGGCGACGGCTCCATGGCCGAGGACGAGGACGGCTCCGTCATGCTGGCCACGCGACGCAGCGACCTGCGCGCGCGCACCCCGAACCAGAGCGTCTACCTGCACAACATTGCCGAGCACGACATCAGCTTCGGCATCGGTCCCGCGGGAACCGGCAAGACCTACCTCGCGGTGGCCTGCGCCGTCGATGCGCTCGAGCGCAGCGCCGTGCAGCGGATCGTGCTGACCCGTCCGGCGGTCGAGGCCGGCGAACGCCTGGGCTTCCTGCCCGGCGACCTGACGCAGAAGGTGGACCCGTACCTGCGCCCGCTCTACGACGCGCTCTACGACCTCATGGGCTTCGAGAAGGTGCAGAAGGCCTTCGAACGCAACACGCTCGAGATCGCTCCACTGGCCTTCATGCGCGGCCGAACGCTCAACAACGCCTTCGTGATCCTCGACGAAGCGCAGAACACCACGCCGGAGCAGATGAAAATGTTCCTCACCCGCATCGGCTTCGGCGCCAAGGCCGTGGTGACGGGCGACGTGAGCCAGATCGATCTGCCCAAGGCACAGCTGAGCGGACTCGTCGAGGCGGAGCACGTGCTCAAGCGCGTGAAAGGAATCGCCATCACGCATTTCACCAGTGCCGACGTGGTGCGGCATCCTCTGGTGGCGCGCATCGTCGACGCCTACGACCACGCGCGCAAGCACGCGCCGGGTGCGTGATGGCTCTGGCGGCATTGAGTCTCTCGCTTCAGTTCGCGCGCCTTCCCGATGCGGCACGTCATCGCGCGGCGCTGCCGCGCCATGCGGTGACGCGCTGGATCCGGCATGCGCTCGATGCGGACGCGGAAATCACCGTGCGCATCGTGGATGCAGAGGAAGGCCGGGCGCTGAACCGCGAATACCGGGGAAAGGACTACGCGACCAACGTGCTGACCTTCGACTACGCGCAGGCGCCGATGGTGATGGCGGATCTCGTGCTGTGCGCCCCCGTCGTCGCGCGCGAGGCCGAGGAGCAGCACAAGACGCTGGAGGCGCACTACGCGCATCTGCTGGTGCACGGCACCCTGCATGCGCAGGGATGGGATCACGAAACCAGCAAGCGCGATGCCGACGCCATGGAAGCGCGCGAGATCGACATCCTCGCGCGACTCGGTATTGCCAATCCCTACTGAACGCCGGTCGAAGTCTTGCCGGTCATCTGCAGCGGGATGGTCACCGGCCCGTCGTTGATCAGGTGGACCTGCATGTCGGCGCCGAACTCGCCCGCCGCCACCACCGGATGCGATGCGCGCGCCTTGGCCAGGAAGTGGGCGTAGAGTTGCCGCCCGAGTTCAGGCGGCGCGGCCTGCGTGAAGCTCGGCCGGTTGCCGCCGCTGGCGTCGGCGGCAAGGGTGAACTGGCTGACGACGAGCAGGCCGCCGCCCACATCCTGCACGCTTCGATTCATCTTGCCGGCATCGTCCGGAAAGATGCGAAGCTTCAGGATCTTCGAGAGCATGCGATCGGCCAGTGCTTCATCGTCGCCGTGCTCGGCGCACAACAGCACCAGCAGGCCGCCCTCGATGGCACCGACCGTGTGCCCGGCAATGTCGACGCGGGCACGAGAGACGCGCTGGAGCAGCGCCTTCATGCGCTCTCTCCGGACGTCAGCCTGCCTGCGCTGACCAGCGCCACGGCAATCGCGGCGTGCGACAGCCTGGTCGGGCCGGAGGTGGCGCACATCAAGGAACGAGAAAGTGGGGATCGAGACACGATGGACGGATGGATTTCACGGCCCGGCGATTATCGAGGCTGCCTTGCAGGGCGATATCCCTCGCGTACCATTGGCAGCCATCAGGGGATCCCTTGCGAAAGCAGTCGTGAAAAAGAATCTTGCCTTGGCCTTCTGCGGCCTCGTCTTCGTCAGCACCGCCGTCTGGGCCCAGTCCCCTCCGGCAACAGATGCCGCTCCTTCGCCATCCACCCGGCTCACGCCCGAGCAGCGTGCCGGCATCTTGAAGTCGGTGCGCGGCGACGTGCGTCTTCTGGGCGAATCAGGCGCCACCCGAGCAGCGCAATCCGGCGATGCCGTCTCGCCCATCGATCGCATCGAGACCGGGGCCGAGTCGGGAGCGAGCCTGGTGCTGCGTGACGGCACGACCATCGTGGTCGGCCCTTCCTCGCGCCTGGACCTCAAGCAATTTCATTTCGACTCGACGACACGAGACGGCGGTCTGCTCGTGTCCCTGCTGCGCGGCTCGCTGCGCATGATCACCGGCCTGATCGGCAAGACCCATCCGGACGCCGTGCGCGTCGAGACCCAGACGGCGGTCATCGGCATCCGGGGCACGGACTTCATCGTGCAGGCGGATCCACAGCCATGACGACGCGCCGCCGCTTCGCCCGGGCGGCCCTTCTGCCATCCATGCTCCTGCTGGCGGCCTGCTCCACACCCGCGACCCGCGTGGTTCTGCTGCCGCAGTCCGATGGCAGTCCATCGGGGGTCGTCGTCAACACGGAGGACGGAGCCGAAAGCTTGTCAGCGCCCTACCAGCGTGCGACGGCGGCCCTCGGCGCCCACGGTGCGCCTGTCGTCGACACGGTCGATCCCCAGCGGGTGAAAGCCGACAACGCAGCGCTCTTCGATCTGGCACCCGCGCCGGCCCTGCACTACACGGTCTACTTCGATGTCGGGGGCACGACGATCACGCCGGCCTCGCAGATTGCCATGAACGAGGCCATGCAGGCGGCTCTGTCGCGCAGCGGCGGGGAAATCGTCATCACCGGCCACGCGGACGCGGTCGGCACGTCCGCACAGAATGACGAGCTGTCGCTCAATCGCGCGCTGCGGGTGCGGCAGATCTTCCTGGAGCGCGGCTTTCCGGCAGAGCGGACGGAGGCTGTCGGCCGGGGGCAGCGCGACCCCGCCGTTCCAACGCCAGCCGAAACCAGCGAAGCGCGCAATCGCCGCGTGACCATCGAGGTGCGCTGAGAGCCCCTCGGTCGCGACGCTCTGCGCTCAGGAGAGCGTCACGCGCGCGAACTTGCGCTTGCCGACCTGCACCACGTACGTGCCTGCCGCGAGCTTGAGCCCCTTGTCCTCGACCACGCCGGAATCGACCCGCACGCCGCCACCATCGATCAGGCGGTTGCCTTCGGATGTCGATGGTGCCAGCCCGGCCTGCTTGAGCACCTGGGCGATGCCCAGCGGCGCACCGCCCAGCGTGACCTCGGGGATCTCGTCCGGCACGCCGCCCTTGCTGCGGTTGATGAAGTCCTGCTCTGCCGCTTCTGCCGCCGCCGCGCTGTGGAAGCGCGCCGTGATTTCCTTGGCCAGCGCCACCTTGGCATCCTTCGGATTGCGGCCAGCCTCCACTTCCGCCTTGAGCGCCACGATCTCGGCCATCGAACGGAAGCTGAGCAGCGTGTACCAGCGCCACATCAGCATGTCGGAGATCGACAGCACCTTGGCGAACATGCTGTTGGCGTCTTCGGCGATCCCGATGTAGTTGTTCTTGCTCTTCGACATCTTGTCGACGCCGTCCAGCCCTTCCAGCAGCGGCATGGTGAGGATGCACTGCGGCTCCTGGCCGTATTCCTGCTGGAGATGCCGCCCCATGAGCAGGTTGAACTTCTGGTCCGTGCCGCCCAGTTCGAGGTCGGAACGGAGAGCCACGGAGTCATAGCCCTGCATCAGCGGATAGAGGAACTCGTGGACCGAGATCGATTGCCCCGCCTTGAAGCGCTTGTTGAAGTCCTCCCGCTCCATCATTCGCGCGACCGTGTACTTCGCTGCCAGTTCGATCATTCCGCGTGCGCCCAACGGGTCGCTCCATTCGGAGTTGTAGCGGATCTCGGTCCTCGACGGATCCAGCACGAGGCTGGCCTGGCGGTAGTAAGTCTGCGCGTTGGCCTCGATCTGCTCGCGGGTGAGGGGGGGCCGCGTGCTGTTCCGGCCGGACGGATCGCCGATGGTGCTGGTGAAGTCGCCGATCAGGAAAATCACCGTATGGCCCAGATCTTGCAGCTGGCGCATCTTGTTGAGCACCACGGTATGGCCGATATGAATATCCGGGGCGGTCGGGTCCAGTCCGAGCTTGATGCGTAACGGCTGGCCGGTCGCCTCGGCGCGCTGGAGCTTTCGGACCCATTCGTCCTGCGGCAGCAATTCATCGGCGCCGCGCAACGAGATTTCGAGGGCCTGTCCTACACCGTTTGAAAGGCTTTGGGATGTAACAGAATCGGGGTTCATGGCGCTTTCGGGCTGATTTGTCTATGGCCGAAGCTATACTCAGCCCGACTTTTCGAAGCGCCGGATTCTAAAGCGGCGCATTTTCCCGCGCCGTCCTGCCCGCCGTTAGACACGGCCCTCGCAGCACGGTTGTGCAGACCATTGAGCTGGAATTCATAGTTTTGATCAACGGCATTTTGGCCGCCGAGGAGCTCATTGCTTCTCGCGTGGCTCATACATTCCGGACCTATCCGAAGCAGATCACGGCGGCCATCGCCGCGTTGCTCCTGTCCGCGGGTGGTGGTGCCTTCGCCGTCGCATCCCTGGGACCGGACGCTGCCGACCTGCCCGTCCGTGAAGTGCTGGAGGCCGTCAAGCCCCAGTCCTTCGCCGATCAGGTGGAGGCCCTGGACAATCACAGCTTCACGCTGTTCCGAACCGACCTGACCCGCTCGAGCGACACGGCGGAGGCTCTGCTCCAGCGCCTGGGCATCGGCGACCCGGCCGCCGCCGCTTTCGTTCGTACCCGCGCCGATGCACGCGCCGCCCTGCTCAGCCGCGCGGGCCGTACCGTCACAGCCGAGGCCGCGCAGGACAACTCCCTGCAGAAGATCAGCGCACGCTGGATTCCCGACGGTGAAGGCGGCTTCAAGCGCTTCGTGATCGAGAAGACTCCGGCGGGCTTCGTCGCACGCACCGAATCGGATTCGCTGACGCCCGGGACACGCCTCGCCAGCGGCATCGTGCGTTCAACGCTCTTCGCCGCCACGGACGACGCCGGCATCCCCGATTCGGTCGCAAGCCAGTTGGCCGACGTCTTTTCCGGCGACGTCGACTTCCGAACGCTGCGCAAGGGCGATCGCTTCGCGGTGGTGTACGAGACCTTCGACGCCGACGGACAGACGCTGCGCACGGGCAGGGTGCTATCGGCGGAATTCGAGAACAACGGCAAGGTCCATCAGGCGATCTGGTTCCAGCCGCCTGGCCAGAAGGGCGGCTACTACCGGCCGAACGGTGACAGCCTTCGCCGCGCCTACCTCAGCTCGCCCGTCCAGTTCTCGCGGGTGACCAGCGGCTTCGCGATGCGCCTGCATCCGATCCTCAATACCTGGCGCCAGCACCACGGCATCGACTTCGCCGCGCCGACGGGCACCCCGGTGCGCGCCGTGGGCGACGGCACCGTGGAATTCGCGGGCACACAGAACGGCTACGGCAACATCGTGATCCTGAAGCACCGCAACCACCAGGAAACGGCCTACGCGCACCTGAGCCGCATCGATGTGCGGGCCGGCCAGAGCATCAGCCAGAGTCAGACCATCGGCGCGGTGGGATCCACCGGCTGGGCCACCGGCCCGCATCTCCACTTCGAATTCCGTGTGAACGGCGAATACCACGATCCGTCGACCATCGCCCAACAGGACGGGGGCGAACCGATTGCTGCCGCGGTGCGGCCGAGCTTCGATCGACTGGCCCTCGCAACCCGCACCGAACTCGCGGCCGCCTTCTCGGTGGTCCAGGCGAGCGCCGACTGACGGGAAGCACAGGCGGCCCGAACCCGCCCTTGTCGCTACATTACAAGAATGGCGACTGAACTCTTCATCGGCCTGATGTCCGGAACCTCCCTGGACGGCATCGACGGCGTGCTCGCCGATCTCTCGGATGGCCGCATCGCGGTCCAGGGCTTCGCCGCCGCGCCCTTCCCGGTCGGCCTGCGGGCCGAGCTGATGGCGCTCAATACGCCCGGTGGGGACAACGAACTGCATCGCGCCGCATTGGCCGGGAACGGCCTCGCACGGGTCTATGCCGAGGTCGCCCAACGACTTCTCGATGACGCCGGGCTGCCGCCCGAGGCCGTCATCGCCATCGGCGCGCACGGCCAGACGGTGCGCCATCGCCCCGGCGAATTCGACGACGTGGGCTACACCCTCCAGATCAACAATCCTTCTCTGATCGCCGAGCTGACGGGCATACGGGTCGTGGCCGATTTCCGCAGCCGGGACCTGGCGGCTGGCGGCCAGGGCGCGCCCCTGGTGCCCGGCTTTCACCGGGCCCTGTTCGCACGGGACGATCTGCCGGTGGCCGTGCTCAACATCGGCGGCATCGCCAACCTGAGCCTGCTGCCGGCCGGCCACGGAACGGTCCTGGGCTTCGACTGCGGTCCCGGCAACGCGCTGCTCGACCACTGGTGCCAGACGCATCTGGGCCAGCCCTTCGATGCGGACGGGCAATGGGCCGCAAGCGGCCAGGTTTTGCCTGATCTGCTCTCACGGCTCCTGGCCGACTCCTATTTCTCCAAGGCACCACCCAAGAGCACCGGGCGTGATTTGTTCAACCCGAACTGGCTGGCCTCGCAACTGGGCGCCACGGAAGGCGGTCCGGCCGATGTGCAGGCCACTCTGGCGGAATTGACGGTCCGGAGCTGCGCGGATCAGTTGAGGCGTCATGGCAGCAACGCACGGATGCTGATCGTTTGCGGCGGCGGTGCACTCAATCTGCACCTTCTGGCGCGCCTGCGCGCCCTGCTGCCCGATGTCGAAGTGCTTTCTTCGGCCGAGCGTGGACTGCCGCCGCAGCAGGTCGAGGCGGCCGCATTCGCATGGCTCGCCCGCAGCACGGTGCGCGGCGAGCACGGCAACCTGGCAAGTGTGACCGGCGCGCGCGGCGCGCGAGTGCTCGGCGCGATCTATCCGGCCTGAGCGCAATTGCAGGCATAGGCTTCAGCCCTGGCCGGAAACCTCCGGCTGATGCGGCTGGCTCGCCCGCGCTTCGGGAGGCAGGTGCCAGAAGATCAGCGCGGATGCCAGCGTGATGAGCCCCATGCTCGCGAAGGTGGCCTGGAAGGCATGCAGCGTCGCGACAGGTGTCGCTGCCCCGAAGACACCGCTGTAACCCGCGAGCACCGCGCTTGCTGCTGCCACGCCCATGCTCATCGCCAGCATCTGAACCATCGACAGAAGGCTGTTGCCGCTGCTCGCCCTGCTGCTGTCCAGGTCCTTCAGCGTGATGGTGTTCATCGCGGTGAACTGAAGCGAATTGACAGCGCCGAAAGCAGCCAGCTGAAGGATCCGCAGCACCACGGGCTGCCCCGGCGCCGCCAGGCCGAAGGTCGCCATCGTGAGCCCGACCAGCGCCGTGTTCACGACCAGCACCTGGCGATAGCCGAAGCGCATGATGAGCGGCGTCGCGACGCGCTTCACCGCCATGCCGGCCAGCGCGGTGGGCAACATCATCAGGCCCGCGTGCAGAGGTGAATAGCCCATCGACACCTGGAGCAGCAAGGGCACGAGAAAAGGCATGCAGCCACTGCCCAGGCGCGAGAACAGATTCCCCATCAGGCCGATGCTGAGTGTCGGTATGCCAAACAGCGAGGGCTCGAACAGCGGGTGCGGCCGGCGTGACGCATGCAGCCAATAGGCCGTGATGCTCGCGAAACCGAACACCAGCAGCACCAGCACACCGGCTTGTTGCAGGCCAAGGCCCGAGACGCCATCGATCGCGAGCAAGATGGCGACCATGCCGAGGGCAAGCAGCGCATAGCCGGCGGTGTCGAATCGCCCCCGGAGCGCGCCGCGCAGATCGGGCATCACGCGGGCTGCGGCGATGCAACCGACCAGCCCCACGGGCACATTGATCAGGAAGATCCATTGCCACGAGGCGAACTGGACCAGCCACCCACCCAGGGTCGGGCCGATCAACGGGCCGATCAAGCCAGGAATCGCCACGAAGCTCAGCGCCGGCAGAAACTGATGCCGCGCGACCGAGCGAAGGAGCGCAAGCCGACCCACCGGCAGCAACATCGCGCCGCCGAGCCCCTGGACCACGCGCGCAGCCACCAGTTGGCCGATGCCACGCGAGAGCGCGCACAGGACCGAACCAGCGACAAACAGCAAGATGGCCGAGAAGAAGACGCGGCGGGTCCCGAATCGATCGGCGATCCACCCGGAGGCCGGGATCAGCATCGCCATCGTCAGTGAATACGCGACCACGACCCACTGCATGCGCAAAGGGCTTTCGCCGAGACTTGCCGCCATGGACGGCAAGGCCGTGTTGATGATGGTCGCGTCGAGCGTCTGCATGAAGACGCCCACGGCAACGAGCCAGAGAAGGCTCTTGTGGGGCATCGGATCGGATGCATTCATGAGGTCGTGGTCGATGGAAGGCACGCAACAAAAAGCCGCCCGAAGGCGGCTTTGTGGGAACAGACTGCCGGAATCAGCACATCAGGCCGAGAAGCTCGATCCGCAGCCGCAGGTGCTGGTGGCGTTCGGGTTCTTGATCACGAACTGGGCGCCTTGCAGGTCTTCCTTGTAGTCGATCTCGGCGCCAACCAGGTACTGGTAGCTCATGGCATCGATCAACAGCGACACGCCATTCTTGGTCATGGTGGTGTCGTCTTCGTTCGTGATCTCGTCGAAGGTAAAGCCGTACTGGAAACCGGAGCAGCCGCCGCCCTGCACGAAGACGCGCAGCTTGAGATCTGGATTGCCCTCTTCGGCGATCAGGTCAGCCACCTTGGCGGCCGCACTGTCCGTGAAGATGATCGGGTCGGGCATTTGGGTCTGGACGTTGTCGGCAACGGCGCTCATCTGGAATAACTCCTGTCTCGTCGCCACTGCGGCGAACGATGGCGGATGCTACTGCAACCAGCAAAAAGCCGCCCGGAGGGCGGCTTCTTGGCAGTACAGGCAGTAAGCCCAAAGACGCGATCAGCGCTTCGAGAACTGCTTGCGGCGGCGTGCAGAGTGCAGACCGACCTTCTTGCGCTCGACCTCGCGCGCATCGCGCGTCACGAAGCCGGCCTGGCTCAGCACCGGCTTGAGCGACGCGTCATAGTCGATCAGCGCACGGGTGATGCCGTGGCGCGTTGCGCCGGCCTGGCCGGATTCACCACCGCCCGCCACGTTGACCATGATGTCGAAGGTTTCGACGTTCCCGGTCAGGAAGAGCGGCTGCTTGGCAATCATGATCGAGGTTTCGCGGCCAAAGAAATCCTGGATGTCTTTGCCGTTGACCGTGATCTTGCCGGTGCCCTTTTTCAGAAACACACGGGCGACGCTCGACTTGCGACGGCCGGTGCCATTGTTCCATTCACCAATCATTCTCAAGGCTCCTTACAGTTCCAGCACTTTGGGCTGTTGGGCGGTATGCGGATGCTCTGCGCCGCCGTACACCTTGAGTTTCTTGATCATCGCGTAGCCCAGCGGCCCCTTGGGCAGCATGCCCTTGACGGCCTTCTCCAGGGCGCGGCCCGGATGCTTGGCTTGCATGTCGCGGAAGTTCGTGGCGGTGATGCCGCCCGGATAGCCCGAGTGGCGGTAGTACACCTTGTCAAGCGGCTTGGCGCCGGTGACGCGCAGCTGGGCTGCGTTGATGACGACGATGTAGTCGCCGGTATCGACGTGAGGCGTGTAAATGGCCTTGTGTTTGCCGCGCAAACGGAGAGCAACTTCGCTGGCTACTCGTCCGAGGACCTTGTCGGTCGCGTCAATCACAAACCACTCGTGCGTCACGTCAGCGGGCTTCGCGCTGAACGTTTGGGTCATGAGTTTTCTCTTCGAGAGGGTTTGAGCAGGCCCTTTTCCACGGTCGGTGTTCCTCTGACGGGAACCTCTTAGGTGGGAATTGAACACTTCGCCGCGGGGCCACAAAAGCGCTGCGAAGCCCGCGATTATATGAAGATTGGCCCGAACCGGGCAATCCGCGGCCGCAGCCGGCCTTCGGGCCGTTACCATCGGGCCATGTTCAGCTACCGCCACGCCTTCCACGCCGGCAATCACGCCGACGTGCTCAAGCACACGGTGCTGATTGCCACGCTCGACCACCTGCTCGAAAAGGAAGCCCCACTGACCGTGGTCGACACCCACGCCGGCGCCGGGCTCTATCGCCTCGACGGCGACTATGCCGGCACGAGCGGTGAAGCGGCCGACGGCATTTTGCGGCTCCTCGGTCCGGCAGCGCCCACCGCGACGGAAGCGCCGCTTTCCGACGCCCTGGAGCGCTACCTGGCGGTGATCCGCGACTTCAACCCCAAGGGCGGTGCGCGCATCTATCCCGGTTCGCCCTTCATCGCCCACCACCTGCTGCGCGAGCAGGACCGGCTGAAGCTCTACGAGCTGCATCCGACCGACGCACGCACGCTCGACGCCAACATCGCCCAGCTCGAGGCCGGGCGCCGCATCGCGGTGCTGCGGGAGGATGGCTTCGGCAGTGTCACCAAGTTCCTCCCGCCCCCTTCCCGGCGCGCGCTCGTGATGTGCGATCCGAGCTACGAGATCAAGAGCGACTATGCCCGCGTGCTCGACTTCGTCGGCGCGGCCCTCAAGCGCTTCGCCACCGGCACTTACGCGGTGTGGCATCCGATCATTCCGAGGCCCGAAGCGCACGACCTGCCACGGCGTCTCAAGACGCTGGCCACCAAGGCGGGCAAGCCCTGGCTCCACGCGACCCTGACCGTCAAGTCGAGCAAGATCGTGACCGATGAGACCGGCGCCACGCACCGGCCGGGTCTGCCGGCCAGCGGGATGTTCCTGATCAATCCGCCCTACACGCTGAAACCCCTGCTCCAGGCGGCACTGCCTCAGATGGCGGAACTCCTGGCCCAGGACCGCCACGCCACGTTCTCGCTCGACAGCGGCGTCTGACGCCCCCCCGCATCGACCGCCGGCCACGCCGGCAGGTCGTGCCGGCAAGCCATCCGTTCAGCGACGCTTGCGCTTCAGATTCCTGCGCGCGGGCGTCCTCGCCGGTTCCGGCAAGGCCTCGGGCGGCGAATCGGCCGCGCCGACTGTTTCGCCGCCGCAGCGGTCGCCGTCGTTGTCCACGATCGACAGGGCCACCTGCTTGATGCCCAGGCCCACCAGCCCGATCGATTCGGCCGCCGCACGGCTGAGGTCGATGATGCGCCCGTTGGTATAGGGTCCGCGGTCGTTGATGCGCACCAGCACCTCGCGGCCGTTCACCAGACTACGCACGCAGACGCGCGTATTGAAGGGCAGTGTCTTGTGCGCGGCAGTGAGCGCCATCATGTCGTAGCGCTCGCCGTTGGCTGTCTTGCGCTGGTGGAATTCGATGCCATACCAGGAGGCCCCGCCGCGCTCGAAGATCTCCCTCGAGGCGCCGACCCCGGGCCATTCATCGTCCGACGCTTCGGCAGCGCCCGACACCGAGAGGTCATAGCGCACCGACGGGACTCGCGAACGCGGCGGCTCGCCCGGCGGAACAGCGAGCTGCCGAACGAGCGGCTTGAGCCGGCCGGGTGCGGTGCCGGCCGAGCCGCCGTCCGATGGCGCAGGTGGTGTGCTGCAGGCAGCCAGCAAGACCGTGGCCGCGAACAACGCCGCACGCCTCGCGGCACGGCCGGCCCAGCTCATGTATCCCAACCCAGCCGCTGCAACACGGCGAGCGTCGCAGCCGACTGGTTCATCGTGTAGAAGTGCAGCGCCGGCGCGCCGGCGGCGCACAGGCGCTCGCACAGCGCAGAGACCACGTCCAGCCCGAAGGCCTTGATCGACGCGGTGTCGTCACCGAAACTCTGCAGCCGCAGCCGGATCCAGCGCGGGATCTCCGCGCCGCAGGCATCGGAAAAGCGCATCAGCTGGGTCGAGCTCGTGATCGGCATGATGCCGGGCACGATCGGGATCTCTATGCCGAGCGCGCGCGCCTCGTCCACGAAGTGCGCATAGGCGTCGGCACTGAAGAAATACTGGGTGATCGCCGAATCCGCGCCCGCGCGCACCTTGGTCGCGAAGGCCTGCAGGTCGGCTTCCGGCGATCTCGCCTGGGGATGCACCTCGGGATAACAGGCGACTTCGATATGGAAGTCACGCCCCGTCTCGGCGCGGATGAATGCCACCAGGTCGCTCGCGAAATGGAACTCGCCCCCCATGCCGTAGCCGCTCGGCAGGTCGCCGCGCAAAGCGACCAGGCGGCGCACGCCCATCGCCTTGAGTTCGGCGAGCTGTGTGCGCACCGTCGCCCGCGTCGCGCCGACGCAGGAGAAATGGCAGGCGGCATCGACACCTTCGCCCAGGATCTCGCGCACCGTGCCGAAGGTGCCATCGTGGGTCGACCCGCCTGCGCCGTAGGTCACCGAACAGAACTCGGGCTGTCGCGCGTAAAGCTGCTGGCGCACCGTCCGCAGCTTGGTCGCGCCCTCCGGCGTCTTGGGTGGAAAGAACTCGAAACTCAACGGAAGTCGCACGGACAGCTCCTCAACTATCGTTTTCATGCCGGGCATGAATGAAAAACTCGCGGTTGCCATCACCGCCCGCGATCGGGCTGTCAAACCATCCGCACACCCTCAGGCCCAGCGCTCGGCAGGCATCCCGAAGCCGCGCCTCGACCGCGGGGTACAAGGCCGGATCGCGCACGATGCCGCCCTTGCCGATCTGGCCCGGCTGCAGTTCGAACTGCGGCTTGACCAGCATCAGCAGGTCGCCGCCGGGAGCCAGCAACGGCGCCAGCGCAGGCAGCACCAGCGTCAGCGAAATGAACGAGAGATCGCCGACGATCAGCCCGAAGGCGGCATCGCCGGGCGACTCGGCCGCCCAGGCCCGCGCACTCAGCGTGCGCGCATTCACCCCCTCGACGGCGGTCACCCGTTCGTCCTCGCGCAGGCGAGGATGAAGCTGGCCGCGCCCGACGTCCACACCCACGACATGCGCAGCACCATGCTGCAGCAGGCAGTCGGTAAATCCGCCGGTCGACTGCCCGGCATCCAGGCAGCGCCTGCCGCGCGGATCGATGCCGCTTGCCGCCAACGCGCCTTCGAGCTTGAGCCCGCCGCGCGACACATAGCGCGCCTCGGCGGTGTCGGCCAGTTCCAGCTCGGCGCCCTCTGGCAGATCCTCGCCATTCTTGCCGACCGCGCGCCATTCACCGCCATGGCGCCAGCGCAGGCCCGCCGCAATCATTCGGGCAGCTTGTGAGCGCGAAGCGGCAAGGCCGCGCTCCACCAGCAACTGATCGGCGCGCAAAGCGCTGACCCGTGCCCGCTCAGTAGCGGTAGGTGTCCGGCTTGTAAGGGCCGTTCTTGTCGACGCCGATGTACGCGGCCTGCGCATCGGTCAGCACCGTGAGCTGCGCGCCCAGCTTGCTCAGCTGCAGGCGGGCCACCTTCTCGTCCAGGTGCTTGGGCAGCACGTACACCTTGCCGGCTTCGTAAGCCTCGGGCTTGGTGAAGAGTTCGATCTGTGCAAGCGTCTGGTTCGCGAAGGAAGAAGACATCACATAGCTCGGGTGACCGGTGCCGCAGCCCAGGTTCACCAGGCGGCCCTTGGCCAGCAGGATGATGCGCTTGCCGTCCGGAAAGATCACATGGTCGACCTGCGGCTTGATCTCTTCCCACTCGTATTTTTCCAGCGCCGCGACTTCGATCTCGTTGTCGAAATGGCCGATGTTGCAGACGATCGCCTGGTCCTTCATCGCGAGCATGTGCTCGTGGCGGATGACATCGCGGTTGCCGGTCGTGGTGACGAAGATGTCGGCCTTGTCGGCCGCGTATTCCATCGTGACGACGCGGTAGCCTTCCATCGCGGCCTGCAGCGCGTTGATCGGATCGATCTCGGTCACCCACACCTGGGCGCTCAGCGCGCGCAGCGCCTGGGCCGAGCCCTTGCCCACGTCGCCATAGCCGGCGACCAGGGCGACCTTGCCGGCGATCATCACGTCGGTGGCGCGCTTGATGCCGTCCACCAGCGACTCGCGGCAGCCGTAGAGATTGTCGAACTTGCTCTTGGTCACCGAGTCGTTGACGTTGATGGCGCGGAACAGCAGCGTGCCCTTGACGCTCATCTCGTTCAGGCGATGCACGCCGGTGGTGGTTTCCTCGGTCACGCCGATGATCTCGGCCGACTTGCGCGTGTACCAGGTCGGGTCGGCCGCCAGCTTGGCCTTGATCGCGGCGAAGAGAATGCGCTCCTCCTCGCTCGCCGGATTCGCAAGCACGCCCAGGTCCTTCTCGGCCTTCTGGCCCAGGTGCATCAGCAGCGTGGCGTCGCCGCCGTCGTCGAGGATCATGTTCGGCCCTTCGCCCGCCGAGCCCTTGGCGCCGAAGTCGAAGATGCGATGGGTGTAGTCCCAGTAGTCTTCCAGCGTCTCGCCCTTGACCGCGAACACCGGCGTGCCGCTCGCGGCAATCGCGGCGGCCGCGTGATCCTGGGTCGAGAAGATGTTGCACGAGGCCCAGCGCACGGTCGCGCCGAGCGCCTGCAGCGTCTCGATCAGCACCGCCGTCTGGATCGTCATGTGCAGCGATCCGGTGATGCGCGCTCCCTTCAGCGGCTGCGACTTCGCGAATTCCTCGCGAATGGCCATCAGGCCCGGCATTTCGGTTTCCGCGATGCGGATTTCCTTGCGGCCCCAGGCGGCCAGGGACAGATCGGCGATCGCCTGGTCGGCGTTCGCGGAAGACGGGGACTTGAGTACAGCGCTCATGAGGACTCCAAAACGAGTTTGAAAGATGCCACTGCGTCGGGGACGGGACTCACCGCGAGAACAGCGGGTGAGCGTGGTTGCGAAGTTGATCCGAGCCTCACGCCTGGCGGCGCTGCAACGCTCCTCGGGACGGGCGATTCTAGCCGAGGCGCCGCCGACGGCGCGAGGCGCCGGCCTCCACCCCCGCCAGCAGCCGAAGCCGTACCCGCATACAGTGTCCGGCGAGCGGCGGTCCCGCCCCCCCCCAATCCTTCAAGGAGGTTCTTCATGCGCATCCCCATCCTTTCGCTGATATCGGCGGCCCTGGCCGCAGGCATGCTGGCCGCGCCGGCCGGCAGCGCGGCCCAGACGGCCCCCACCGGCGCCAGCGCCGACCCGCCGCCGGTGCGCATTCGCGGCACGATGGTCTACATCGATTCGCGTGAAATGATCGTCAAGGACCGGGGAGGCGAGGTCGTCGCACTCACGCGAGCCCCGGAGATGCCGATCTCGGAGCTGTTCCCGATCCGCGCGAGCGACATCCGCAAGGGCAGCTTCGTCGGCACGGGCGCCGTGCCCCAGGCCGACGGCACGCTGAAAGCCGTGCAGGTGGTCGTGTTCCCCGAATCCGCGCGCGGACTCGGCGAAGGCCACCGCCCCTGGGACGTCCAGCCCGACGGCACCATGACCAACGCCACCGTGGCGGAACTCGGCACTGCCGCCGCGACGACACGCGGCGGCGAGCGGATGCTCCTGCGCTACAAGGATGGCGAGAAGACCGTGGTGATTCCGCACGGCACCCCGATCATGAGCTTCCGCCCCGGCAACGAAGCCCTGCTGGTGCCAGGCGCGACCGTGACGGTGAGCGCACAGGAAAAGGCCGGCATGCCGACCGCATTGCGCGTGCAGGTGGGCGGCGGCTGAGCGCCGCTCCACCCGGGGCCATCCACGCGCCGGTGGGCGCGGCACGGGGGCGCTCGCTAAAATTGCGGGCTTTGCCTCTGGCCGCCTGCGCTCCGGGCGCGCACTGCGTTCGATCCCCATGACCTACGCCTCCGAAACCCGCCGCCGGCGCACCTTCGCGATCATTTCCCACCCCGACGCCGGCAAGACCACGCTGACCGAGAAGCTGCTGCTTTTCTCCGGCGCGATCCAGATCGCCGGCTCGGTCAAGGCGCGCAAGGCCTCGCGCCATGCCACTTCGGACTGGATGGAAATCGAGAAGCAGCGCGGCATCTCGGTCGCCTCCTCGGTGATGCAGATGGTCTACCGCGACCACGTCATCAACCTGCTCGACACGCCCGGCCACAAGGACTTCTCCGAAGACACCTACCGCGTGCTCACCGCGGTCGACTCGGCCCTGATGGTGATCGACGCGGCCAACGGCGTGGAAGCCCAGACCCGGCGGCTCATCGAAGTCTGCCGCCAGCGCGACACACCCATCATCACCTTCGTCAACAAGATGGACCGCGAGGTGCGCGAGCCGCTCGAGCTGCTCGACGAGATCGAGCGCGAACTCGGCATGCCCTGCGTGCCCATGACCTGGCCGGTAGGCCAGGGCAAGACCTTCGGCGGCATCATCAACCTGCGCACGCGGGCGATGACGGTCTTCGAATCGGGCAGCGAGCGCCTGCCGCAGGACTTCGAAACCATTCCGCTCACGGACCGCGAGACCCTGCGCAAACGCTTCGGCAGCGAATTCGATGCCGCCATGGAGAGCATGGAACTCGCCACCGGCGCATCGCCCGCCTGGGATCGCGAGGCCTTTCTCGCCGGCAAGCAGACGCCCGTGTTCTTCGGCTCCGGCGTCAACAATTTCGGGGTGATGGAAGTGCTCGATGCGCTCGTCGACCTCGCGCCGCCGCCGCAGCCGCGCACCAGCACCACCCTGGTCAACCGGCAGCCCGTCGTGAAGGAGATCCAGCCCGAGGACAAGGACTTCGCGGGCGTGGTCTTCAAGGTGCAGGCCAACATGGACGCCAACCACCGCGACCGCATCGCCTTCGTGCGCATGGCCTCGGGCCGCTACACCCCCGGCATGAAGCTGCGGGTGCAGCGCACCGGCAAGGAGCTGCGGCCCACCAGCGTCGTGACCTTCATGAGCCAGCGCCGCGAAGCGGTCGAGGAAGCCTACGCGGGCGACATCGTCGGCTTCACCACGCACGGCGGTGTGCAGCTCGGCGACACCATCACCGATGGCGCGTCCCTGCAGTTCACCGGCCTGCCCTTCTTCGCACCCGAACTGTTCATGACCGTCATCCTCAGGAACCCGCTGCGCACCAAGCAGTTGCAGCAAGGGCTGGCGCAGCTCGGCGAGGAAGGCGCCATCCAGGTGTTCCGCCCCGAGATCGGCGGGCCGATGCTGCTCGGCGCGGTCGGCCAGTTGCAGTTCGAAGTGGTGCAGCACCGGCTCAAGACCGAATACGACGCCGACGTGCGGCTCGAAGGCTCGCAGTACACAGGTGCGCGCTGGATCACCGCCGACACGCCCGCCGAGCTGCGCGCCTTTACGGACGCTTACCCCGCACGCATGGCCCGCGATGCGGCGGACACGCTCGCCTTCCTGTGCACCTCGCCCTACGACGTGCGGCTGGCGCAGGAGCGTTTCCCCAAGATCCATTTCCACCCGCTGCGCGAACACGCCGGGCTGGCCCTCCAGACTGCCGGCTGATGACCCGGCCCGTGCTCGGCCCCGAGCTGTTCTCGCCGCCCGCGGACGAGATCGGCCCGCCGCTCGGGCGCCCTGCCGGGCGATCGATGCGCCCGCTCTCGCAATGGCCGGCTGCCGCGCGCCGCGCGCTGGTCGGCGTCTTCACCGACATCGACGACACCCTGACCACCGATGGCGCGATCACGCCCGACGCGCTGCAGGCCATGTCCCTCATCGGCAGCGCCGGCCTGCACATGGTCGCGATCACCGGCCGTCCGGTCGGCTGGAGCGAACCATTCGCCGCGGCCTGGCCGGTCGACGCGATCGTTGCGGAAAACGGCGCGGTCGCCCTGCTGCCCGCGCCCGGAGGCGGACTCCTCAAGCGCTACCAGCAGGACGCCGCCACGCGCGAACGCAACTTCGCGCGCATGCAGGCGGTGCTGGATCGCATCGAACGCGAGATCCCCGGCGCGCGCCGATCCACCGACTCGCCCGGCCGCGAATGCGACATCGCCATCGACCACAGCGAGTTCGCGCACCTGGACGACGCACAGATCGCCGCCGTGGTCGCGCTCATGCGCGCCGAAGGCATGCATGCCACGGTCAGCAGCATCCATGTGAACGGCTGGTACGGCGAGCACAACAAGCTCGCGGGCGCTCGATGGATCGTGCGCGAGCTGTGGGGCCGCGAGCTGCGCGACGAGATGCAGCGCTGGGCCTACGTCGGCGATTCCACCAATGACGCGCTGATGTTCGAGCACTTCGACAACAGCGTCGGCGTGGCCAACATCCGCCGCTTCGAGGCGGCGCTGACGCACCTGCCGCACTACGTGGCGCAGGCCGAACGCGGCGCCGGATTCGCCGAGATGGCCAGGATGCTGCTCGGCGCACGCCACCGCCCGAGCGCGGCCTGACCCCCGGGACGGTATTGCCGCACGGCGGCGCCTGTTCCCGGTCCGGGCTTCAGCGAGAAGGCGGTCGCCGGTCGAACCACGGCCGCGCGGCTTCGAGCTGGGCCGCAAGACGCAAGAGCATCTCCTCCTCCCCGTAGCGCGCAGCGAACTGGCAGCCGATCGGGATCCGGCTCTCGGTCCAGTAGAGCGGCACCGATGCGGCGGGCTGTCCGGTGATGTTGAACGGATAAGTGAATGGCAGATAGGCCGTCATGCGCGACATCCAGGTGTCGATGTCGCCTGAACCGGTGTCGAACCAGCCGATGGGCCGGGGCGTCTGCGCGAGCGTCGGCGTGAGCCACACATCGAAAGTCGAGAAGAACCCGGCAATGCGGCGCGACTGCCGGTGCAGCATCTGCAGGTTGAGAACGTACTCGCTCGCGCCATGGCGCTGCCCCTCCTCGGCCAGCGCCTGCGTGAGCGGCTCCACCAAGCCGGGCGACGGCAGCCCGCCGCCGGTGACGCGTGCGATGTTCGCCATGGTGTTGACGGCGAACACCATGCGAAAGCCCCGCTCCAGCGCCTGCGCGTCGTACTCCGGAGATGCCTCTTCCACGTGATGGCCCAGACGCTCGCACAGGCGTGCGGCATCTTCCACCGCGGCCACGCATTCCGCGTCCAGTTGCACACCGGTCGGCGCCCGCCTGGCGAAGCCGATGCGCAGGCGCCCCACAGGCCGGGCCAGCGAGGACAAGTAACCCCGCGCGGGCGGAGGCGGCGCGCTGTAAGGATCGCCCGGCAACGGCCCCGCGAGCGCATCGAGCATCGCGGCACTGTCACGCACGCTGCGGCTCACCACATGCTGATGCGCGAGTCCGTTGAGCCCTTCCCCGCCTTCCGGCCCGGCCGTGATCCGTGCCCGGGTGGGCTTGAGACCGAAAAGCCCGCAGCACGAGGCCGGAATGCGGATCGAGCCGCCGCCGTCGGTCGCATGCGCCACCGGCACCATGCCGCTGGCGACCGCCGCCGCCGCCCCGCCGCTGGACCCGCCGGGCGACAGGTCGAGGCGCCACGGGTTGCGCGTGATGCCGTACAACGCCGACTCCGTCATCGGCGACAGCCCGAACTCCGGCGAGTTGGTCTTGCCGACGATCACCAGCCCCGCGCGGCGCATGCGCGCGACGATTTCACTGTCGGCCGCCGCCGGGCGATCGCCATACAGCCTCGACGCAAAGGTGGTGGCAGTGCCCGCCACGGAGGCGACCAGTTCCTTCACCAGCATCGGCACGCCGCGCAACGGCCCCTCCGGCAGGCCCTCCGCGACCGCCGCGCGCGCGGCATCGTGCATCGGCGTCACGACAGCGTTCAACGCCGGGTTGTGCGCCTCGATGCGGGCCAGCGCCGCTTCAAGCACGTCGTGCGCGTCGAGTTCGCCGCACCGCACGAATTCGGCCAGTGCGAGCCCATCGTGCGACTCGTAGTCGATCACGGTCCGCCCTCCTTCGCACGGCCTGCGGGCCAGCGCGCCGCCGGCATCCGCGCCGTCGCCGTCAGATCGGGGTCGACCGAGGCGCCGAAGCCGGCGCATGCGAGCGACCCGATGGCGACCTCTCCCTCGCGGATTCGCAGACGCACCCGGCCCCCATCCATCGCATAGAGATCGGGATGCGCGTTCAGGTACGCCTGCGCCTCGGCCTTCGGCCGTCCGTCGAAACCATCGATGAAATGATGGGCGTTGCGCTCCACATGCCCGATACCCAGCAGGCTCACCAGGGCCAGGTCCTGCTGCAGCGAGACACCGGGCTGGGTCGTCAGGTCTTCCGCCGACATGAAATAGTGGCCGCCGCCCGTGTTCCACATGCGGCAGCGCGCCAGGTTCAGGACCGACTTGTAGAAGCCCTTGCAAGCCTTGCTCGACACGCCCCCGTAGCCCAATGCGCGGGCGCGCGGGAAGGCATCCAGATCGCCATCCGACTCGTCGATGATCACCGGCAGATGCCGCGCGAGCTCTGCAACCGGTTCAGTCAACGCCGCCTGACGGCCGATGGGCTGCTCCACGAACAAGGTGGAGGCGCACAGTCGTTCGAGCGCCGGATCGCGCGCGATGGCTTCCCACAGCCGCGTCGCCGACGCCGCATCGGCGTACTGCTCGTTGCCGTCGAGCGTGAGCCGGTAGCCGTCGACCCGCGCATCCAGCACAGCGGCGATGCGCCGCAGGCGGTCGAGGTCCGCATCGAGCTGCCCCGACACCTTCAGCTTGAAGTATCGATTGCCGTACCGCGCGATCACCTCCTCCAGCGTCTCGGGGAGTCCGTCGCCCACGCGCGTGCCGGGAGGCTGGTCGGCCGCGACGACCGGGTCGAGCAGTCCCACCGTATGCCGGACATGCAGCGACGACAGGGGCCGAAGCCCGGCAAGAAAAGTCCCGAGCTGAAACTCGGTGAGATCCGGCGCAATGGCATGCGCCGCCATGCCAGGCAGGTTGCGCTGCATCGCCGCCCAGAAGCTCAGGCCCTCGATGCGGCAGAGCGCATCGAGCACCGCGCGGTCGATCAGCGCCGGCCCATAGCTCGCGACCAGTGGGGGAAGGCCTTGTGCACCCCCGACCTCCAGCTGTGCGAGGTAGTGATCCGCGAACAGGGCAAAGGCCGTCGAAGGCGCTGCCGCGCGATAGGCATCGCGCGTCAGTTCGAGCGCGCGGCGAAGCTGGTCCCGGTTGTCCTCGTCGGACAGCGCCGGGTTCTTGTCGAACCACTTGGCGCCGAGCGCATCGGCCGCGTAGCCGACGCCCTCGCGCCCGTCCTCGTGGCGCACACGCACTCGCACGATGGCCTGGCGGCCCTCGGTGACCGTGATCACACCGAAGCGGAACGGCATCCGCAGCCGATAGGGCGACTCGAAGAGATCGACCTCCAGCACGCGAAGGCGTGGTGCGTGGTTCATGCTCATCGCCGGGTCCTCGTGCCGGATCGGGTCGTCCGCCTACCAGTGCGGACCGGCACGCACCTCGCCGCGGCCCGCGCTGCCCGACAGCTCGGTGTAGATGTCGAAGGAAAGCCGCCCCAGCTCGCTCGATGCACGCATTTCCGCGGTGCGGGGCCGCGCGATCGGCACCGGATGCACATTGGCCACACGGCCGGGCCGCGGCGACATAACGACCACGCGGTCCGCGAGGAACACGGCCTCGGGGATGGAATGCGTCACGAAGACGATGGTCTTGCGCCGGCCGCCGTGCGCCGCCTGGTCCTCGCCCCAGATGCGCAACAGTTCGAGGTTCATGTCGTCCCGCGTCATGGCATCGAGCGCACCGAAGGGCTCGTCCATCAACAGGATCGGCGGGTCCAGGATGAGCGCGCGGCACAAGGATGCGCGCTGCTGCATCCCGCCAGAGAGCTCGCCCGGCCGCTTGTTCGCGAAGTCGCCGAGGCCCACCAGCCCGAGCAGCTGATGCGCCCGATCACGGTATGCACGCGGATCGAGGCCCGACAGCTCGGCGGGCAGGAGCACGTTGTCGATCACCGAGCGCCACTTCAGCAGCAGCGCCGCCTGGAACACCATGCCGACCTTCGGAATGGGCTTCTCGACCACCGCACCGTCGACGAAGATGCGCCCGCTCGTGACCGGCCGCAGGCCGGCGATGGCGCGCATCAGCGTGGACTTGCCGCAGCCGCTCGGCCCCACGAGCGCCACGAATTCACCTTCTCCGATCGATAGCGAGATGTCGCGCAAGGCCTCGACCGGACCGCTCTCGGCCTGGTAGACCATGCCGGCCTGCGCGACTTCGATCAACGCGCGCGCGGCCGGCGCTGTCGGTATCCCCGGTGATGCCATGCTGTCGCTTCCCTCCTCGGCCTTCCTCCTCACTTCACGGACAGCGGCATCGCCACCTTGGTGAAGTACTCGGTGGTGTAGACCGACTTGCAGTCCACCTTGCTTGGCAGACCCATGTAGGTGTTCACGATGTCGGTCGAGCCGCACATCTTCTTCTCATCGATGTAGCCGATGCCGGAATCCGCATAGGCCTTCGTCCGCATCAGATCGAAGCCCAGCATCATGTTGGCCTCGATGATCGCGACGTCGATCTCGGGCACGCGCTTCTTGTAGATCTCCAGCGCCTCCTTGGGGTTGGCCATCACATCGCGCCAGCCCATGTAGGAGGCCTCCAGGAATGCCTTGAGCTGCTTCGGCTTGTCGGCCATGGTCTTCTCGCCGGCCATGATCGACATCGCATACAGGTCGAAGCCGAAGTCGGCCCAGGGCATGCGTGCCACCTTGCCGGGCCCGCCCATGGCCTTGTCGTAGAAGGGCAGCCCGGTGGTGTAGTCGGCGACGCCGTCGACCCGCTTCTCGGCGATGGCCGCCTGCTTGGCCGTCGGCTCGATGTTGACCCAGGTGACCTTGTTCGGATCGATCTTGTTCAGGCGCGCGAACGCGGGAAACGCAAGCCGCTGGCTGTCGCCAGCCGGAGCGCCCACCGTCTTGCCTTCGAGATCCGCCGGCTTGAGCAGGGGTGCATCGCTGCGGCTGAAGAAGGTCATCGGCGTCTTGTCGAACACCATGCCGACGATCTTCACCTTGGCGCCGCGCGAGACGGCCGAGATGATCGGCACCGCATCGGCCAGGCCCGCATCGGCCCGTCCGCTGTCCACCTTGGCGATGGAATCGCCGGAGCCCTTGGAGTTCTCGATCGTCACATCGAGTCCCCGCTGTGCGTAGTAGCCCTTGTCGAGCGCCACCCAGTACGCCGCATGGTCACCCACCGCGAACCAGTTCAGCGCGAAGGTGAACTTCTCGCGCGCCGGCGCCCGCGCCGCGGCCGGTGCCGATGCGAGCGTGAGCAGGGCCGCGCAGGCAGCGGCGGCAACGGGAACGGCGAACCTGGATCTCATGGTGGCTTCCTTTCGATGGCGCAACGGATGGAACTGACGAAGAATTCAGGCGGCCTTGTCCTCGGCCCAGGGCGCGAGCAGGCGAGACAGGAGGCTGACGGCGCCGTAGAGCAACAGGCCCAGGATCGAGATCCACACCAGCGCCGCGAACGCGGCGGGCGTGTTCATGCTGCTCTGCGTGGTGATGATCACGTAGCCCAGGCCACGCTGCGAGGCGACGAACTCGCCCACGATCGCACCGACCACGGCCGAAGTCGCCGTGACTTTCAGCGCGCTGAGGATGTACGGATAGGCATTGGGAATCCGGATCTTGAGGAAGACCTTCCACTTCGGCGCGCTGAAGACCCGGCCGAGGTCCACCAGGTCCTGGTCGATCTGCGTCAGGCCCACGGCCGTGTTGATGACCACCGGAAAGAAGCCGATCAGCGCACCGATCAGCATGTTCGGCAGGATGCCGTAGCCCAGCCACATGAGAAAGAGCGGTGCGATCGCGACCTTCGGCAGCGTGTTGACGAAGACCAGAAAGGGCGTGAGCGCGCGCGCAAGGCCCGCCGACCATGCGATCGCCATGCCCAGCACCACGCCGGCGATGCCCGCGAGCAGAAAGGCGCCGACGATCTCGACGGCGGTGATCCACGCATGGGAGAGCCACGGGATCTCGTTGCCCGCCATCACCTGCAGCACGGAGAGCGGGCTGGGCAGCAGGTACTCGCGAATACCGAAGACCGAAACCGCCAGCTGCCAGAGAACGATGAAGCCGATGAACAGTCCGACGGCCGGCAGGTAGTGGAGGATCGACTTGCTGAGCTTGTTCATGAGGTCGCGGTGTCGAGCAGGTTTCAGGCCAGCCAGCGCTGCAGATGGACAGCGACAAAGTCATCGTCGGCCAGGTCGCCATGCATGGCATAGACGCGGTCGATCTCCTCCTTCTGGCCGGGACTCAGGCCCTCTGCCGGATCGAGACACCAGATACCCTCCAGCAGTCCCTGCCGGCGCAGCACCTCGTGGCAGCCCGCGATGCATCCGTGGAAGTTGTTGGCGACATCGAAGAAGGCGCTGTTGCAGTCGGTCACCCGGCTGTCGAGCGCGAGCAGGCGGGCGTCGATGGCATCGCCGCGCGCCACGGCCTGCTGGCAATCGGCCAGCAGTCGGGCCGCCTTCGAGGTCCACACCGACCAGTGACCCAGCAGCCCGCCGCGAAAGCGCACCGTGACAGGCGCGCCGTCACGCATCACGGTGAAGGGCGTCACCAGGTCGAGCACGATGTGATCGTCATTGCCGGTGTAGAGCGCCACGCGCGACTCGGCGCGCGCCGCCACCACACCGCGCACGACATCGAGCGTGCGGTAGCGGTTGAAGGGCGCAACCTTGATCGCGACCACGTTCTCGATGGCGGCGAAGCGCGCCCAGAATGTCGCGCTCAGTTCCATGCCGCCCACGGCCGGCTGCAGGTAGAAGCCGATGAGTGGAATGCGCGCGGCAACGGCTTCGCAATGCGCGATCAGCGCATCCTCGTCCTCGCCTTTCATGGCGGCCAGGCTCAGGAGACCGGCCTCGTAGCCCAGCTCGGAAGCCAGCGCCGCCTCGCGAAGGGCCTGCGCCGTGCGGCCGCACAGGCCCGCGACCATGGCCAGCTCGCGGCCCGGCTCGACCCAGGCGCGTGCCGTGTCGATCGCGAGGCGAAGCACCTTCTCGTAGAGGCCGACCTCACGGATCGCGAACTGCGTCGTGTGCACGCCGACCGCGAGGCCGCCCGCGCCGGCATCGATGTAGTAGCGCGTCAGCGCACGTTGACGACGCTCGTCGAGCGCGCGCCGCGCATCGAGCGCAAGCGGATGCGCGGGGATGGCCAGCCCGCGCCCGAGAAGTGCGCGGATACCGGATGTGGGATCGGTGGTCGGTGTCATGGGTCTGGGTCCTTAGCCGAACTCGGGGCCGGCGACCACGAACAGGCGATCGTCGACCCGCGCGATGGCGTCGGGCACGCGATCGGCCAGGGCCATGCGGACAAAGCTGCGCTGGCGCCGGAAGCCGCGCGCGGCGAGCGCTTCCGCAAGCGCAATCCAGCGTGCCGGAACATCGAGGAAGACAGGCCCCGCAAGCCGCACCATGGCTGCATCGAGCAAGGCCATGGCCTGCGTCGCGCTCTGCGCAATCAGAGGGCCGATCTGCATGGCACGGCGCCCCTGGCGCGCAACGGTGAAGCCGATTGCGCGGCGCGCGCCATCCAGCAGCAGCCAGGCCCGGCTGCCATGACGGGTGAGGAAGCTCTTCAGCAGAAAGCGGCGATCAGCACCGGTCGCGGCCCGATCGAGCGCAGCAATCGCGTCGAGATCCTGCACGTCAGCCGAGCGGCAGTCGGGGGCATCCGGCGGATCCAACCGGGCGCACGGCAACTCGCCCTCCCAGCGGGTGATCTCGAAGCCAGCCTGAAAGCCCAGTCGCCGGTACACGGCCTCACCGGCCGGCGTGGCATCGAGTACCGGCATGACGCCTTGCGTCTGCAGATGGTCGATGCATCGGTTCACGAGACCTGTTGCCAATCCTCGGTGCTGCCAATCCCTGGACACCAGCACCATGGAGATCCAGCTCATCGGGCCGTAGCCCAGCGTCGCCGCGCTGGCGACAAGTTGACTCTGCGCATCGCGATAGCCGATGGCGTGGCCCTCCGCGGCAATGAACTGCCAGTCGTCGACGCTCTGGTTCCAGCGTGCGGCATCCGACAGCGCCACGCCGGCCAACACGTCGGCCGAGCCGAGCCGGACCTCGATCAACGACTCAGAAGACGCCATTCCGGACCTCGAACTTGGTCGGCTTGTTGAAGCTCGCGCCTTCGTTCTTCACCCAGTCGGCCACCCAGTCGAGCATCGCGCCCAACGGCACGACCGGATAGCCGAAGAGCCGTCCCGCTTCGGTGGTATCGGACAGGAGCGCGGTCGGCGCCTCCTGGCCGACGATGTTCACTTCCACGCCCAGGCGGGCGGCGAACTCCGTCGCGAGCCAGCGCACCGAGATCGTCTCCGGGCCGGTGCAGTTGATCGGCGTCGGCGGCACGGTGCAATGGCGCAGCAGGCGCAGGACCTGCGCATTGGCATCCCCCTGCCAGATCACATTGACATGTCCCATGGTCACGTCGACGGGTTCGCGCCGGTGCACCTTCGATGCGATGTCGAACAGCACGCCGTAGCGCATGTCGATCGCATAGTTGAGCCGGAACAGCCGTCCCGGCGTGCCGTGCTTCGCGCCGAAGTATTCGAACATGCGCTCGCGTCCGATGCAGGACTGCGCATACTCGCCCAGCGGTTCCGGCGCCGTGCGCTCGCTCGCGCCCTGCCGCCCGATCGGTGTCAGCGGATAGACGTTGCCGGTGGAGAAGCTGACGATGCGCGCATCGCGGAAGGTGTCGGCCACGAGCGCCGGCACATGCGTGTTCATGGCCCAGGTCAGCGCCTGGCTGTCCTTGGCGCCGAACTTGTGGCCGGCGGCGAACACGATATTGGGCACCCGCGGCAGCGATTCGATCGCGGCACGGTCCAGCAGGTCGCAGGCGACGGTCTCGACGCCCCAGCCTTCCAGTCGCTCGCGCACGGCGGCGTCGCTGAAACGAGCCACGCCGATCACGCGCTTGTGCGGCGCGGCATTCTTCGCCAGACGCGCCAGCGTCGGCCCCATCTTGCCGGCCACGCCGAGGATCATCAGGTCGCCATCGACCTGCGCGAGGTCATCGACGAGTGCGCGGCTCGGCCGCGACAGGAAGTCGTCGAGCGCCTCCACGGATTCGAAGCGCGCCGGCAGATCGGCAGCATCGAGCAGCGGCACGGCGGCGCTGGATTGGGGCGGCATCGGCTTCGTCGGCATCGCAGGAACCCTCTGGTTTCAATCACGTCGAAGCCAGCTTAAGAGCTCGTCGCGCCCATGTCAACCATTTGGTTGAAATGGGCGAATTGCGCAGCAGGGTCGCGCTATTCGGGACGAAGACCGGCCATCGCGAAGCTCACGACGTGGCGACGATAGGCATCCACTGCTTTCGCATCGGAGAGGTCGCGCCCGAAGATCGAGGACAGCGTGAGCCGGTTGGAGAAGAAGAAGTACGACATGCCGGCCACCGAGATGTACAGCTCGACCGGATCGACGCCACGCCGGAACGCCTTGGCCGCGATGCCGCGCCTGAGCGTCTTGGCAATCAGATCGACCAGCGGCGAATTGGTCTCGCGGATGGCCTGCGAGTCGCGCACGTACAGCGCACCCTGCGCGTTCTCGTGGTTGAGCAGACCGATGAAATCCGGATGACGCGCCAGATAGTCGAAGGAGAACCCGATGAGCGCGGCCATCGCCTCGGCCGGGCCCATTCCGCCGAGATTCAGCTCGCGCTCGAGCGAACGAATCTCGGTATAGACCACTTCCAGCGCGGCGCGATAGAGCTCTTCCTTGCTGCCGAAGTAGTAGTAGATGAGTTGCTTGTTCACGCCGGCGCGCGCGGCGATCTCGTTCACGCGCGCGCCTGCGAGCCCCTTGGCGGAGAACTCGCTTCGGGCCGCGACAAGAATGGCGCTTCGGGCCGCGTTCTGATCGGCCTCGGTTTGGGCGTGGGCAGCGGCGGCTCGACGGGGAGGCATGTGCGGGTGGGGTGGGTCGGAGTGCGCGGATTATCCGCGCGACCTCGCGGCACGAGTGAGAATGCCGCGCATGGACTTGACGATCCGCACCATGCGCCGCGAAGAGATGCCCCTCGCGATCGAGTTCGCCGCGCGCGAAGGCTGGAACCCGGGCCTGCACGACGCCGCCTGCTTTCACGAGGCCGACCCCGGCGGCTTCCTGCTCGCCGAGCATCGCGGGGAAGCGGTGGGCTGCATCAGCGCTGTCTCGTACGCGGGGCAATTCGGTTTCATCGGCCTGTACATCGTGGCGCCGGCATGGCGGGGACGCGGCATCGGACCTCGCCTCTGGGCCGAAGGGATGGCCCGGTTGAAGGGCCAGGTGGTCGGGCTCGATGGCGTGCCGGCGCAGCAGGACAACTACCGCCGCAGCGGATTCGCACTCGCCTGGAACAACGTCCGCTTCGCCGGCACCGCATCGCCGACGGACGGCACCGCGGCCGCGCAGATCGTGCCGCTCGGCACGGTGGACTTCGCCTCCCTGTGCGCCGACGACCTGCGAGTGTTTCCCGCGGCGCGCGAAGCATTCCTGCGTTGCTGGACTGCGATGCCTGACTCCACCGGCCTGGCCTGGATGGAACAAGGACGCCTCGCCGGATGGGGATTGATCCGTCGATGCCGCGAGGGCCACAAGATAGGACCGCTCGTGGCGGACAGTCCGCGCATCGCGCGCGCCCTCCACGTTGCGCTGTGCGCAAGCGTGCCCGCCGGCGACACTGTCTACCTCGACGTTCCGCTGCCCAACGCCGACGCGGTGGCGCTTGCAAGCGCACGCGGTCTGCGCAGCGTCTTCGAGACCGCGCGCATGTACGCGGGCCCCGCCCCCGCCTGCGAACTCCAGCGCGTCTACGGGATCACGAGCTTCGAGCTCGGGTGACGAGGGCGCCGCCGCCGAAGACCGCCCGCTCGCCGACGCGAACGCTCAGCCCGCCTGCTGCATGAATCCGTCGAGCACGTTGACCGCGTTGATGCCCACCTCGGCGACGGCATAGCCGCCCTCGAAGACGAACACCGTCGGCAATCCGGCGCGCGCCAGGTCTTCGCCGATGCGCAAATAGTCGGGCGTGGCGAGCGTGAAGCCGGCGATCGGGTCGCCTTCGAACGTGTCGAGCCCGAGCGAGACGACCAGCGCGTCCGGCTTGAAGTCCGCAATGCCGCGCAGCGCCTCCCTCGATGCCTCGCGCCATCCGCCGAAGCCCGTGCCACGCGGCAGAGGCAGATTGCGGTTGAAGCCCAGTCCATCGCCCGCGCCGCACTCGTCGGCGTAGCCCAGGTAGTACGGGTACTCGGTGTGCGGGTCTCCGTGGATGCTCGTGAACTGCACGTCGGCACGGTCGTAGAAGAGGGCCTGCGTGCCGTTGCCATGGTGGTAGTCGATGTCGAGCACGGCCACCCGCGCCGCGCCGGCATCGCGCAGTGCCTGCGCGGCGATGGCGGCGTTGTTGAGGAAACAGTAGCCGCCGAAGAAGTCGCCGCCCGCGTGATGACCGGGCGGCCGGGTCAGCGCGAAAGCCGCGCGCTCGCCGGCACGCACACGCGCGGCGGCGGTCAAGGCACAGCACGCGCCCGCGCGCGCGGCGCTCCAGGTGCCGGAAGTCAGCGGTGTACCCGCGTCGAAGGAGAACAAGCCCATGCGCGCCGCGAAGCTGGCCGGCAGCACATCCGTGCGGAAGGTCCGTATCGGCCAGTAGGAGGGCAGCGCATCGCGCCCCGCATTGGCAGGATCGAGCGCCACCCATTCGTCCCACGCGTGCGAGAGAAAGTCCAGGTAGCGCGGCGCGTGCACGCGCGCGATGGCGGCATCGTCGACGAAGGCGTCCGGCCCCTCGACCGTGCCGAAGCCACGCCGCTTCAGTTCGGCCAGCACATGGTCCACACGCGCCGGCACCTCGAAGCAAGGCACCAGTTCGCCGCGGAACATTTCCACCTTGCCGCGATGAAGCAGATGGCGGTCGTTGTAGACGACGCGCATCGTCAGGCCTCGCGGCGCACCGGCGCCGAACGCCCGTCGAGCGCGGCCGGCGGAAGCGGCAGCACCACATGCGGCGCCCTGGAGCGCGCCAGCACGGGCGCGAGTGCCACGCCGGTGTGCGTGCCCAGCCGCACCACCTCTTCCGGCGGCGCCGCGGCGACGACCCGCCCTCCGCCGTTGCCGCCTTCGGGACCGAGATCGATCAGCCAGTCGGCTTCGGCGATCACATCGAGGTCATGCTCGATCACCACCACGCTGTGGCCGCCGTTCACCAGCCGGTGCAGCACATGGATCAGCTTCTCCACATCCGCCATGTGCAAGCCGACCGTGGGCTCGTCGAGCACATACAGGGTATGGGGCGCCTTGTTGCCGCGCCGCGTGACGTCGTCGCGCACCTTGCTGAGCTCCGTCACGAGCTTGATGCGCTGCGCCTCGCCGCCCGAAAGCGTGGGCGACGGCTGGCCGAGCGTGAGATAGCCGAGGCCCACGTCCTTGAGCAATTGCAGGGGATGGCTGATGTTCGGCATCGAGGCGAAGAACTCGACCGCTTCGTCGACCTCCATCTGCAGCACGTCGCCGATGCTCTTGCCGCGCCAGCTCACGGCCAGGGTCTCGGGATTGAAGCGCGCGCCGTGGCAGACCTCGCAAGGCACCTTCACGTCGGGCAGGAAGCTCATCTCGATGGTGCGCACCCCCGCGCCCTCGCAGCCCGGGCAGCGTCCTTCGCCCGTGTTGAAGCTGAAGCGCGCCGGGCCATATCCGCGCGCCTTGGCTTCCAGTGTGTCGGCGAAGAGCTTGCGGATGGTGTCCCAGAAGCCGATGTAGGTGGCCGGGCAGCTGCGCGGCGTCTTGCCGATGGGGGTCTGGTCCACCTCCAGCACGCGGTCGATGCCTTCGTACCCGCCCACGGCGCTGCAGCCGGCCCATGCGGGATGCTTGCCGGCGGCATCGGCATCGCGGCCCGCCTTGGTGCTGCGCTGCGCGACGATGGCCGACACGTTGGCAAGCAGCACGTCGCGCGCCAGGGTCGATTTTCCCGATCCGCTGACGCCCGTCACGGCCACCAGCCGGTGCAGCGGCAGCGACACCGTCACCTTCTGCAGGTTGTGCAGGTCGGCGCCGCGCACGGTCAGCCAGTCGGGCGCGCCGGGCTCGGGCGCGGGCACCGGACGGCGGGCCTGCAACGGATGGCGGATCGCGTCGCGCAGGTAGCGGCCGGTCTGCGAGTCGCCCGCGCCCTGAATGTCGGCGACCGTGCCTTCGGCCACCAGGCGGCCGCCGCGCTTTCCGGCGCTCGGGCCGATGTCGATGATGTGGTCGGCGCGGCGGATGGTGTCCTCGTCGTGCTCGACCACGACGAGCGTGTTGCCCTTCTCGCCCAGCTTGTGCAGCGCATCCAGCAGGATCCTGTTGTCGCGCGCATGCAGGCCGATGGTCGGCTCGTCCAGCACATAGCACACGCCCTGCAGGTTGCTGCCGAGCTGGGCCGCGAGCCGGATGCGCTGCGCCTCGCCGCCGCTCAGGCTCGGCGCGCCGCGATCGAGCGTGAGATAGCCCAGGCCGACTTCCTCGAGGAACTCCAGCCGGCTGCGGATCTCGGGCACCAGGTCGCGCGCGATCTCGGCGTCGCGGCCGGTCAGCACGAGCCGGTCGAACCAGCGGCGGATGTCGCTCACGCTCATGCGCGCGAGCTGCGTGATGCCGATGCCGCTCTCGCCCCAGCCCTCGACCGAGGGCGCACCGGCCTCGGCCAGGGCCTGCGTCTCCAGTCCGGCGCCGAAGAGCACCGCACGCGCCGTGGCATTGAGCCTCGTGCCGGCGCAGGTCGGGCAGACGGCGTCGGCCACATCCTCCACCTCCGGCTCGGCAAAGGTCTGCTCGCGGCCGCGGTTATCGTCCGCGAACACCGAATCGTCGAAGGCCTTGCGCTGCTCGCGCGTGAGCTTCACGCCGGTGCCCACGCAGTCCGGGCACCAGCCGTGCTTGCTGTTGTACGAGAAGAGGCGCGGGTCGAGTTCCGCATAGCTGGTGCTGCAGACGGGACAGGCGCGAAGGGTCGAGAACACATGCGTGCGGCCGATGCCCGCCGTGGGCGCATTGGCCATCATCGCGGCGCGCAGGCCGGTGAGATCGCTCAGCACATGCACCACGCCCTTGCCATGCTCCAGCGCCCGCGCGAGGGCCTCGCGCAAGGCGCCTTCCTGCGCCGGCAGCACGTCGAGGCTGGCCACCGGCAGTTCGATGTTGTGCTCCTTGAAGCGATCGATGCGCGGGAAACTCGTCGTGGGCAGGAATTCGCCGTCCACGCGCAGATGCGTGAAGCCGCGCGGACGCGCCCAGTCCGCCAGCTCGGTGTACACCCCCTTGCGGTTGCTCACCAGCGGCGCGAGCAGGCCGATGTGCTGGCCCTTGAAGTTCTTCATCAGCTGCGCGGCGATGCTGTCGGGTGTCTGCGGCTGCACGGCGGCGCCGTCATGGATGCAGTGCTGGATGCCGAGCTTGACGTACAGCAGCCGCAGGAAATGCCACACCTCGGTGGTGGTGCCGACCGTGCTCTTGCGTCCGCCGCGCGAGAGGCGCTGCTCGATCGCCACGGTGGGCGGAATGCCGTAGACCGCATCCACCTCGGGCCGCCCGGCCGGCTGCACGATGCTGCGCGCATAGGCATTGAGCGATTCGAGATAGCGGCGCTGGCCCTCGTTGAAAAGGATGTCGAAGGCCAGCGTCGACTTGCCGGAGCCGCTCACGCCGGTGACCACGCTGAATTTGCCCCGCGGAATATCGACCGAGAGGTGCTTGAGGTTGTGTTCGCGCGCGTTGACGATCTGGATCGCCTCGCGTCCGGCCGCCGGCCGCGCGCGCGGCGCGTAGGCGGGCGCCGAAGCGTCGCGGACCCTCGCGCGGCCCGGACCGATCGCCAGCTCGTAGTCGGCCAGCGCCGCACCGGTGAGCGACACCGGGTTCTCGCGCACCTGCTCGGGCGTGCCGACCGCCACCACCTCGCCGCCGCCCTCCCCGCCTTCGGGTCCGAGGTCGACGATCCAGTCGCTGGCGCGGATCACGTCGAGGTTGTGCTCGATCACCACCAGCGAGTGGCCCGCGTCCAGCAGCTTGCGCAGCGCGCGCATGAGACGGGCGATGTCGTCGAAGTGAAGGCCGGTGGTCGGCTCGTCGAAGAGAAAGAGGGTGCCCTTGCGCGCCAGCGGCTGGCGGCTCGCGCTGCCCTCCTTCGCGGCGTCCGCCAGAAAGCCCGCGAGCTTGAGGCGCTGCGCCTCGCCGCCGCTCAGTGTGGGCACAGGCTGGCCCAGCTTCACATAGTCCAGCCCCACGTCGACGATCGGCTGGAGCGTGCGCAGCACCTCGCGGTCGCCGGCGAAGGCCGAAGCCGCCTCTGCCACCGTGAGTTCGAGAACGTCGGCCACATTCAGGCTGCGGCCCGCACGCTCGATGCGCACTTCGAGGATCTCGGGCCTATAGCGCTGGCCATCGCAGTCCGGACAGCGCAGGTAGACGTCCGACAGGAACTGCATCTCCACATGCTCGAAGCCGGAGCCGCCGCAGGTGGGGCAGCGGCCATCGCCGCTGTTGAAGCTGAACTTGGACGCGGTGTAGCCGCGCTGGCGCGAGAGCGCGGCGGTGGCGAAGATCTCGCGGATCGCATCCCATGCGCCCACATAGCTGGCGGGGTTGGAACGCGCGGTCTTGCCGATCGGCGACTGGTCGACGAAGACCACGTCGCTCAGATGATCGGCGCCCAGCAGGCGGTCATGCGCACCCGCCGTTTCCGTCGCCTTGCCGAAATGACGCATCAGCGCGGGCGCGAGCACGTCCTGCACCAGCGTGGACTTGCCCGAGCCGCTGACGCCGGTGATGCACACCAGGCGCGAGAGCGGCAGTTCGACCGTCACGTTCTTCAGGTTGTGCTCACGCACGCCTTCGAGAATGAGCCGCGGCGTGTTGTCGCTCACCATGCGGCGGAAGCCCATGCCGATCTGCTTGCGTCCGCCGAGGTACTGGCCGGTCAGCGTGTCGGCTTCGCGCAAGTCCTCGGTGCTGCCGTCGAAGACCACCTGCCCGCCGCGCACGCCCGGACCCGGGCCCATGTCGATCACGCGGTCGGCGGCGAGCATCACAGCCGGATCGTGTTCCACCACGACCAGGGTGTTGCCGGCGTCGCGCAGGCGAAGCATGGCTTGCGTGATGCGGTTCATGTCGCGCGGATGCAGGCCGATGCTGGGCTCGTCGAGCACGAAGAGCGTGTTGACCAGCGAGGTGCCGAGCGCCGTCGTGAGATTGATCCGCTGCACCTCGCCGCCGCTGAGCGTGCGGCTCTGCCGGTCGAGCGTGAGGTAGCCGATGCCCACGTCGTGCAGGTAGCGCAGGCGCGTGGTGATTTCCTCGAAGAGCAGCTTGAGCGCCTGGGCCTCGCCGTCGGCACCGGCCGCGGCCGGCTGCTGGTTGTCGAAGAAGCGGCGCAGCCGCTCGATCGGCAGCAGCATCAGGTCATGCAGGCACAGCCCGGGCAGGGCCTCGAGTTGCTCGCGCGACCACTTGACGCCGGCCGGCATGAAGCGGCGCGCAGGATCGAGCACCGCATCGGCATCTTCCTTGCTGCCGATGCGCCACAGCAGGCTGTCGAGCTTGAGCCGGGCGCCGGCGCAGACCGGACAGGGCGTGTAGCTGCGGTACTTGGAGAGCAGCACACGAATGTGCATCTTGTAGGCCTTGCTCTCCAGGTAGCCGAAGAAGCGGCGAATGCCATACCACTGCTGGTTCCACTTGCCCTTCCAGTTGGGCGAGCCTTCGATCACCCAGTGCTGCTGTTCGGGCGTGAGCTTGTACCAGGGCGTGTCGCGCGGAATGCCGGCCGCCTCGGCATGGCGCATGAGGTCGTCCTGCGCCTCTTTCCAGGCCGGCGTCTGGATGGTCTTGATCGCGCCGGCGCGCAGCGTGAGCTTGTCGTTCGGGATCACGAGCCCCAGGTCGACGCCGATCACGCGGCCGAAGCCGCGGCAGGTCTCGCAGGCGCCGACAGCCGAATTGAACGAGAACATCGAGGGTATGGGGTCGGCGTAGCGGATGTCGCTCTCGGGGCAGTGCAAGCCGGTCGAGAACTTCCAGACCTCGGCCTCGCCCCCCTCCTCCGCCGGAAATGCATAGGCCGTGAGCCGGCCGCTGCCGCGCTTGAGCGCGACCTCGATCGCCTCGATCACGCGCGCGCGCTCGGCACCCGCGATGCGGAAGCGGTCCGCCACCACGTCGAGCAGCTTGCGCGGGCCCGTGGGCGTGGCAACTTCGCGCTCCGCCTGCACCCGCGTGAAGCCGCTGGCGGACAGCCACTGGCTGACTTCATCCGCCGTGGTGCCGGCCGGCAGTTCGACCGGGAAGGTGATGACCATGCGCGGATCGCCCGCCGCAGCGGCGCGTGCCGCCAGCTCGGCGTAGATGGAATCCGGCGAGTCGTGCCGCACCGGCAGTGCCGTCTCCCGATCGAACAACCGGGCGGCGCGCGCGAACAGCAGCTTCAGGTGGTCGTTCAGCTCGGTCATCGTGCCCACCGTCGAGCGCGAGGAACGCACCGGATTCGTCTGGTCGATGGCAATGGCCGGCGGAACACCCTCCACCTTGTCCACCGCCGGCTTGTCCATGCGATCGAGGAACTGCCGGGCATATGCCGAGAAAGTCTCGACATAGCGCCGCTGCCCTTCGGCGTAGAGCGTGTCGAACACCAGGCTCGACTTGCCCGAGCCGCTCGGCCCCGTGACCACGGTCATCTCGCCGGTGCGGATGTCGAGGTCGAGGTTCTGGAGATTGTGCTGACGCGCACCGCGTATCCGGATGGAGCCCTGTGTCATGGATGCCTTGCAGGTGGGGCAGACATTCTAGGGACCGAAAAATGCGCCTGCCTGACACGCCGCGGGAAGGTGGGCGGCACACAGGGCTACTGCGCGCGCCAGCCCCGCGTCCCCGCTCGGCAAAAAGAAAAGGGCCCCGCAACCACGGAGCCCCTCGCTGCCTCAGCCGCAGCGCGCGCCCTATTCCAGGGGCCGCCGCGCCCGGCCGCCCGAAGCGGCCGGCCTGCCCCCCCGTCGGGGGCTGGCGCAGCGACACGCAGTGCGCGCAGCCTGGGGGCGAGCTAGTCATGCGCGTAGATGTCGACATCCTTGGTTTCACGGATGAAGAGCGTGCCGATCACCAGCGTCATCCCGGCGATGATGATCGGATACCAGAGGCCGTTGTACATGTTGCCGGTGGAAGCCACGATCGCGAAGGCCGTCGTCGGCAGCAGGCCGCCGAACCAGCCGTTGCCGATGTGATAGGGCAGGCTCATGGAGGTGTAGCGGATGCGCGTCGGGAACAGCTCGACCAGCATGGCGGCGATCGGGCCGTAGACCATGGTGACCAGGATCACCAGGTAGGTCAGCAGCACGACGACCATGGTCTTGTTCATCTTGGCCGGGTCTGCCTTGGTCGGATAGCCCGCGACCTTCAGGTCATCGGCCACTCCCTTCTTGAAAGAAGCGATCTCCTTCGACGACGCATCGTCGAACTTCAGGTTGACCACGTTGCCGACGGGCGCCTCGATGGTCTTGTCGCCGATCTTCACCACAGCCTTGGAGCCGGCCGGGCCTTCCACGTTGTCATAGCTCACCGAGTTCTGCACCAGGTAGCGCTTCGCGATGTCGCAGGAGCTTCTGAAGTCGATCTCGCGCGCCACCGGATTGCCCTGGAAGGAACAGGACTTCGGATCGGCCGTGACGGTCACCGCAGCGCCGGACTGGGCCTTGGCCAGATCCGGATTGGCGTACTCGGTGATCATCTTGAAGACCGGAAAGTAGGTCACGACCGCCAGCAGGCAACCGGCCATGATGATCGGCTTGCGGCCGATCCTGTCCGACAGCGAGCCGAAGATGACGAAGCAGGGCGTGCCGATCAACAGCGCGAGCCCGATCATCAGGTTGGCCGTGGTGCCGTCGACCTTGAGCTGCTGGGTCAGGAAGAAGAGCGCCTGGAACTGGCCCGTGTACCAGACCACCGCCTGTCCGGCCGTGAGGCCGAACAGCGCCAGGATCACGACCCGGAGATTGCGCCATTGGCCGAAGGCTTCGGACAGCGGTGCCTTGGAGGTCTTGCCCTCGGCCTTCATGCGCTGGAAGGCCGGCGATTCCGACAGCGACAGCCGGATCCACACCGACACGGCGAGCAGCAGGATCGACACCATGAAGGGGATGCGCCATGCCCAATCGGCAAAGGCCGCCTCGCCCACGCCTTCGCGCACGCCGAGGATCACCAGCAAGCTCAGGAACAGGCCGAGGGTCGCGGTGGTCTGGATCCACGAGGTGTAGGCACCGCGCTTGTGGTGCGGCGCATGCTCCGCCACATAGGTGGCCGCACCGCCGTACTCGCCACCGAGCGCAAGGCCTTGCAGCATGCGCAGCGCGACGAGAATCACCGGCGCCGCGACGCCGATGGTCGCGTAGCTGGGCAACAGGCCGACGATGAAGGTCGACAGGCCCATGATCAGGATGGTGACCAGGAAGGTGTACTTGCGGCCGATCATGTCGCCGAGGCGGCCGAACACGATCGCGCCGAATGGCCGCACCAGGAAGCCGGCCGCGAAGGCCAGCAGCGCGAAGATGAAGGCAGCGCCGGCATCGAGGCCGCTGAAGAACTGCCTGGCGATGATCGCCGCGAGCGAGCCGTACAGATAGAAGTCGTACCACTCGAACACGGTTCCGAGCGAGGAGGCGAAGATGACCTTCTTCTCCTCCCGCGACATGGGCCGGGGCGCGCTGGACGGCGCTCCCCGTGAATCTAGTGTGGCTGCCATGAAGTCTCCTTAGTAATGTGCGGCCCACGAAAACGGGACCTGCCACATTCTTGGAGCGCCGACTGACCCCAGGCTGTCGCGAAACTGAATGTCTGCTGACGATTTAGGGTGAAACCCAGGCGTCGCTTTTCAGCCTGTAGGAAATCAGCGATTGCTGCGCAGCAGCGAAGGTCGCTGGTCCGCACCCGCCCAGTCCGGACCGGCGAACCAGGCATCGCCCTCGAGATAGCTGCGCAGCATCGCCAGGCCATCGAAGCCCCAGAACAGCCGACCATCCACCTCGTAGGCCGGCACGCCGAACACACCGTGCGCGATGGCCTCGTCGGTATTGCGCTTGAGCTGCGCCTTCGTGTCCTCGCTCGCCGGCTCCCGAACGGGCCGCAGCTGTGCTTCCAGGGCAGTCAGGCGCGCGGCGTCGGTCGCTTCGCCACCGGTGCACCAGACCTCCCGGAAAAGGATCTCGGCGACGTGGCGGTTGATGTCCCCGTCGCGGGTCGTGGCGAGCGCCAGGCGCAGGTGCGGCAAGGGGTTGTAGGGATGCGAGGCCGGCATCTGCATCGGAATGCCGTGGGCATGGCCCAGCCACAGGACATGGCGGTAGGTCCAGCTTCTCTTCGCGGGGATCTCGGCCGGCCCGAGCTGGCCGTAGTGCTTGAGCACCGCGCCCAGCAGCACCGGCCGGTAGCTGATGTCGTAGCTCAGGCCCTCGAGGGCGCGCGGCAGGTGCTCGAATGCCAGGTAGGCATAGGGCGAGATGAAGTCCAGGTAGAAAACGATGTGCTTCACGACGGCGCTCCTCGATGGATTCAGAATCCGGCCCGCGCGCGCAACTCGATGGCACGCCAGATGTTGCGTTTCTCCGCATCGCCGATGCGGCTCCAGGCGGCGATCTCCTCGATCGTCCGAAGGCAACCCTCGCAGAAGCCGCTCCCGGCATCGATCCGGCAGATCGACACGCAGGGCGAAGGCAGATCGCGCACCATGCCGCACGCTTCAGCCGCGCGCGTGAGCAGCGTGCTCGTGGCCTGCGGACTCATACGACATCCGCGACAGGAGCGCCGGTCAGGCTTTCGAGATCACGAGGGTGCAGGCGCACCACCGCATGCGGATGGCCGGCCGCGGCCCACACGTCGGCGAAGCGGAACAGATCGCGGTCGATCAGCATCACGGGCGGCGTCGCATGCGCGAAGGGCGAGACGCCGCCGATCGAAAAACCGGTGCGAGCCTTCACGAATTCGGCGTCCGCGCGTCCGAGCTTGCCGACCAGCGCCTCGACCTTCTTCTCGTCCACGCGCCGATCGCCCGAGGTCACGACCAGGACCGCGCAATCGTCCGCCTTGCGGCGGAACACGATGCTCTTGGCAATCTGGCCGAGTTCGATGCCCAGCGCATCCGCCGCCTGCTGGGCGGTGCGTGCGGCATCGTCGAGCATCTGCGGCGCGTGCGGATGGCCCCGCTCCTGCAGCAGCCTCGCGACGCGCTGCACACCCTCCGGCAGTGATTTGAGTTCAGCGCCGCACATCAGCTTTCCCGCCTGGTGCGCAGGGCCTTGGAAGCGCGCGAGCTGGGCTCGCGGCCCAGCGCTTCGCTGATGTAGACGCCGGCGTCGATCAGCCGGTCCAGGTCGATGCCGGTCTCGATGCCCATGCCGTGCAGCATGTAGACCACGTCTTCGGTGGCCACGTTGCCCGTCGCACCCTTGGCATAGGGGCAACCGCCGAGTCCCGCCACGGACGTGTCGAACTGCCACACCCCCATCTCCAGGCTCGCGAGCGTGTTGCCGAGCGCCTGGCCATAGGTGTCGTGGTAGTGACCCGAGACATCGTCGATGCCGAAGTGCTTCAGGGTCGCCTCGATGGCGCGCTGCACCTTGAGCGGCGTTCCCACGCCGATGGTGTCCGCCACGCCGATGTGCTGCACGCCGATGCCCTTCATGAGCCCGGCGAGCATGTCGACGCGCGAGGGCGGAATCTCACCCTCGTAGGGACATCCCACCGCACACGACATCGCGCCCCGCACATGGATGCCCTTGCCGCGGGCCGCTTCGACCACCGGACGGAAGCGCTCGATGCTCTCCGCGATCGAGCAGTTGATGTTGCGCTGGCTGAACGCCTCGCTGGCAGCGCCGAAGACCACGATCTCGTCGGGCCACTCCTCGCGCGGCGCGGCGATGGCCGCCTCGAAGCCCTTCATGTTCGGCGTCAGCACCGAATAGCGCACACCGGGCTTGCGCCGGATGCCATGCATCACCTCGGCGTTGTCGGCCATCTGTGGCACCCACTTGGGCGAGACGAAGCTGGTCACCTCGATCTCCCTGAGGCCGGCATCCTGCAGCCGGTGCACCAGGCCGATCTTGATGGCCGCGGAGACCGGCTGCTTCTCGTTCTGCAGCCCGTCGCGCGGCCCCACATCGACGATCTTGACTTTGGAGGGGAACTTCATGGTGATCTCCGAGAGGCGAGCATCAGTACCCGCGCTTCGCATCGACCAGGCCGGCGACCGACTCACCGCGCTCGATCGCGCGGATCTTGTCCGCGATGCGCGCGATCGACGCATCGCGCAGCGTGCGTGCGGAGCCGTGCGGCGTGACCGTGACCTTGGGATGGCGCCAGAACGGATGCTCCGGCGGCAGCGGTTCCACCTGGAACACGTCGAGCGTCGCGCCCGCCAACTGGCCGCTGTCGAGCAACGGGATCAGGTCCGACTCCACCAGATGCGCGCCGCGCGCCACATTGATGAGATAGCCGCCCGGCCGGCCACCGTTCAGCCGCGACAGCGTGTCGCGGTTCAGGATGCCGCGCGTGGCCGGCGTGAGAGGCAGCAGGTTGACCAGCACGCGGCTGGCGCCCAGGAAGGCATTGAAGGACTCGTCGCCCGCGAAGCAGCGCAGGCCCTCGATGGCCTTGGGCGTGCGGCTCCAGCCATTGACCGGGAATTCGAACTGCGCCACCGACCTGGCCACACGTTCGCCGAGCACGCCGAGCCCCATCACGCCGACGGAGAACTGGGCGCGATCGCGCGGCTTCCTGAAGCTCCAGCGGCCTTCGCGCGCATCGGCCTCGTAGGCGTCGAATTCACGGAAATGCCGGATCACCGAATGGCACACGTATTCGGCCATCTGCACCGCCATGCCGGCATCGTCCATGCGCACCACCTGCGTCTGCGGCGGCATCCGGAGCTTGAGCAAGGCGTCGACCCCGGCGCCGATGTTGAAGAGCCCGCGCAAGCCGGGCTGCTCGTCGAGGAATTTCTGTGGCGGGGTCCATACCACGGCGTGATCCGCCTGCGCGCCACCCGGCACCCATTCGTGGACCTCCGCCTCCGGCAGTGCCTCTCGCAGTCCCTGGATCCAGGGTTCGGGGCGTTCGTCGGTCAGGCAGACAGTGATTTTCATGATTCGATACGGAGCAGTTCCGCGCCCTCGCTGACTTGATCGCCGGGCGCATAGAGCAATTCTTGCACGGTCCCGTCGGCCGGCGCCGCGATGGTGTGTTCCATCTTCATCGCCTCCATCACCGCCAGCGCCTGGCCGCGGCGAACCTTGTCGCCCGCCTTGACGGCGAAGGAGACCACCTTGCCCGGCATCGGCGCGCTCAGCCGGCCGCCTTCGGATTGCGCCTCGCCGGCGTGGGCGAGGCGATCGACGGCGACGATCATGGTCGCGCCGTCGGCGCCGAAGACGTGGGCGGTGTCCTGGTCCTGATAGACATCGACGGTGCGGCGCTGGCCGTTGAATTCGACCTCGATCTCGCCCGTCGGGAGGCGGCCGATCACGAACGGCCCGGATGTCTCGCCGACCTTCAGCACGAGTGCGCCGTCGTGCAGATAGCGCAGTTCGGCATGCTGCGGCTGGCCGCGGAACTCGAAGTCGAAGGGCCGCACGGTGACGCCATGCGCCTGCCACCCATCGCGACGGCTGAAGGGATCGGCCGTGGCTGTCGCCGCCTCCGCCAGCAGCGTGTTCGCCACCGAGGCCGCAGCCGCGAGAGGCAGGCCCAGCGGCTCCTGGTCGAAGAGCACGGCGCGTTCGCGCTCGATCAGCGCGGTGTCGAGCCGGGCATGGGCGAAGGAATCGGTGCGCAGCACGGCACGCAGGAACTGAACGTTGGTCGCGACGCCGACGATGTGGGTCCGGGCCAGGGCCTGGTCCAGCCGCGCAAGCGCCTCCTCGCGGGTTGCTCCATGCACGATCAGCTTGGCGATCATCGAGTCGTAGAAGGGCGAGATCGCATCGCCTTGCCGCACGCCGTCGTCGATGCGCACGCGGCTGCGCTGGAACGCGGTGGCCTGCGGCTTGCGATAGACGCGCAAGGTGCCGGTGGCCGGCAGGAAGTTGTTGTCCGGGTTCTCGGCACAGATGCGGGCCTCGATCGCATGGCCGTGAATCTGCAGTTGATCCTGCGCGAGCGGCAGCGCCTCGCCCGCGGCCACGCGCAGTTGCCATTCGACCAGGTCGAGGCCGGTGATCGCCTCGGTCACCGGATGCTCGACCTGCAGGCGCGTGTTCATCTCCATGAAGAAGAAGTCCATGTGGCCATCGGCACGCTGCTCGACGATGAATTCCACCGTGCCCGCACCCACGTAACCGACCGCGCGCGCGGCGGCCACCGCGGCCTCGCCCATGCGGCGCCGCATGTTCTCGGACATGCCGGGTGCCGGCGCCTCCTCCAGCACCTTCTGGTGGCGACGCTGCACGGAGCAGTCGCGCTCGAAGAGATACAGGTAGTTGCCCCGCGTGTCGCCGAAGACCTGGATCTCGATGTGGCGCGGCCGCTGCACGTATTTCTCGACCAGCACCGCGTCGTCGCCGAAACTGTTGATCGCCTCGCGCCGGCAGGAGGCGAGCGCCGCGGCGAAGTCCTCGCTCTTCTCGACCACCCGCATGCCCTTGCCGCCGCCGCCGGCGCTGGCCTTGATGAGCACCGGGTAGCCGATGCGGTCGGCCTCGCGCTGCAACAGGGCCGGGTCCTGGTCTCTGCCGTGATAGCCGGGCACCAGCGGCACATCGGCCTTTTCCATCAGTTGCTTGGACTCGGCCTTGAGGCCCATGGCCTTGATGGCCGATGGAGGCGGTCCGATGAAGACCAGGCCGGCATCGGCGCAGGCTTGGGCGAACTCCTCGTTCTCGCTCAGGAAGCCGTAGCCCGGATGGACGGCTTCGGCGCCGCTCGCGCGCGCGGCTGCGAGGATCTTCTCCCAGCGCAGGTAGCTGTCCTTGGGTGCGCTTCCGCCCAGGTGTATCGCCTCGTCGCAGGCACGCACGTGGTTCGCATGAGCATCGGCGTCGGAATACACGGCGACCGTGCGAATGGCCATGCGGCGCGCGGTCGCGGCCACACGGCAGGCGATTTCGCCGCGATTGGCAATCAGGATCTTCTGGAACATCGGACTTCCTTGGTCAGGACGGAGAGAGTGAGGGCTGCCGGTCGGCCATGGCCGCTTCGGGGACACCGAGCGCGCGCAGATCGAGGCAGGACGCCGCGCCGGTGGGATCCGGCGCAGGCAAATGGGGCACGACGCCGAGCAAGGGCGCATCGAGGCGATGGCACAGCGTTCGCACATTGGCCTCGGACGCAAGCATGGCCGGATCGATGGCATTGGCGATCCAGCCTGCGAGCCGCAGGCCGCGCGCGCGGATCGCCTCGGCGCTCAGCAGCGCATGGTTGAGGCAGCCCAGGCGCAGGCCGACAACGAGGATGACCGGCAGGCGCAGCGCGACGGCGAGGTCGGCCGTGTCGAGCGTGTCGCTCAGAGGCACGCGGAACCCGCCCACGCCTTCGACGACCACCGCATCCGCCGCTTCGCACAGGCGTTCGAAACCCGACAGAAGGGGCGCGAGTTCGATCGTCCGCCCTTCCGCCTGCGCCGCCAGATGCGGCGAGGCCGGCATGCGCAGGAGAATGGGGCAACGCCAGGCCGTCGGCACCGCCACATTGCCGGCCGCTTCGAGTCGCGTCACGTCCTCGTTGCGCCACCCGCCGTCGGCCCATTCGGCGCCGGCCGCCACGGGCTTCATGCCGACCGCACGCAGGCCTGCGGCAGCCAGGCAACGCAGCAGGGCCGCGCTGGCCAAGGTCTTGCCCACGCCGGTGTCGGTCCCGGTCACGAAGTAGCGATGCCGCGGACTTGTGCTCATGCGGCTTCCCGCCAGCCTTGCGCGAGGGCATGGGACAAGGCGTCGACCAGCCGCGCCACATCGGCCTCGGAATGGCTCGCCGACAAGGCGATGCGCAGGCGCGCCGTGCCGGGCGGCACCGTCGGCGGGCGGATGGCGCCGACGCGCAGCCCGGCCTCTTCGAGCTGCCGCGCCAGCGCCAGCGCGAGCGCGTTGCTGCCGACGATCAAGGGCTGAATGGCAGTTGTCGATTCGGCGAGCCGCATCGGGCCTGTCGCCGGCACCACGTCGCGCAGGCCGGCGCGCAATTGCGCGATACGGGCACCCAGGGCGGCGCGGCGCGTCATGCCCTCGTCGCCCTCGATCAGCGAGAGACTGGCCAGCAGGGCATGCGCGAGCGCGGGCGGCGCGGCCGTCGTGTAGATATAGGGGCGCGCGCGCTGCACGAAATAGTCGATCACCGTGCGGTGCGCGGCCACGAAGGCGCCGGCCACGCCGGCCGCCTTGCCGAGCGTGCCGATGAGGATCAGGCGCTCCGAATTCAGTTGCGCCGCCTCGAGCGCGCCGCGGCCTCGCGCGCCCAGCACTCCGAAGCCGTGCGCATCGTCGAGCACCAGCCACGCATCGTGGCGATCCGCCAGCGCGAGCAACTCCGCAACCGGCGCGATGGTGCCGTCCATGCTGAACACGGTGTCGCTCACGATGATCTTGACCGGCGCGTCGCTGCCCGCCAGCTGGCGATCGAGCGCGGCCGCGTCGCAATGCGGATAGCGCTCGACACGCGCCTTCGCGAGCCGCGCGCCGTCGATCAGCGAGGCGTGGTTGAGGCTTTCGGAAAAGATCACCGCCTCCGCCGCCCCCAGCGCCGAGAGCACCGCCAGATTGGCCATGTAGCCGGTGCAGAAGAACAAGCAGCGCGCATCGGGAATATGGGGCGCCATCCAGGTTGCGAGACGCGCTTCGAGCTCGGCGTGGGCGCGCGAATGGCCCAGGATCAGGTGCGAGCCGCCGCTCCCCGTGCCATAGCGCGCCGCGCCTTCGGCCAATGCCTCGGCGAGCTTCGGATGTGCGGCGAGGCCGAGGTAGTCGTTGCTGCAGAAGGCCAGCATCGCACGCGCGTTGGTGGCGCCGGCCGCCGTGAGCGTCTGCCGCGGCGCACAGGCCGACTCGGCGATGTGCCTGCGGCGGCGCAGCGATTGCGCGTCGAGGGCGTCGATATCCTGCTGAAGGCGTTCAAGCAAGCGCGACATTGCGTCTCCCGCCGGTCTCGCCGGCATCCAGGGCGTTGAGCGTGGCCACCGTGCCTTCGGTCAGGCGGTCGATGTCCGCATCGCTGATCACATAGGGCGGCATGAGGTACACGGTCGCGCCGATCGGGCGCATCAGGAGCCCCTGCTCGCGCGCCGCGAGGTGAAAGCGCTCGGCGAAGCGCGCGCCGGGATCGACCACGTCGAAGGCGCTGATCATTCCGTGCTGGCGCAGATGGTTCACACGGCCCCCCGCCAGGGCCGTGCGCAGTCGATCTTCAAGTCCGGCGTGCATTCGCGCGGCGCGCGCGCGGTTGCGCGTCAGCACCTCGTCGCCCTGGAACAGGTCGAGCGTGGCCAGCGCCGCGCGGCAGGCGAGCGCATTGCCGGTGTACGAATGCGAATGCAGGAAGCTGCGCGCGAGATCGTCGTCGACAAATGCGCGATGGATCGCCTCGCGCGTCATCGTCAGGGCCAGCGGAAGATAACCGCCGCTGATTCCCTTGGAAAGGCACAGGAAGTCGGGCCAGATGCCGGCCTGCTCGCAGGCGAAGAAGCTGCCGGTACGGCCGCAGCCGACCGCGATCTCATCGGCGATGAGGTGAACGCCATGCCGGTCGCAGGCCGCGCGCACGCGGCGCACGTAGTCCGGATCGTGCATCGCCATGCCGGCGGCGCATTGCACCAGGGGCTCCACGATCACGGCGGCGATGCTGTCGCGATGCTCGGCCAGCAGCGCGTCAAGCGCCGCGGCCTGGCGCGCCGCCACCTCGGCGGCGCCTTCGCCGGGCAAGGCGCCGCGCGCGTCCGGCGAAGGCGCCGTGAAGGCGCGGCCCAACAGGGACTCGTAGGCTTCGCGGAACACCGGCACGTCGGTCACGTGCAGCGCGCCCAGCGTCTCGCCGTGGTAGCCGTGACGCAAGGCGACGAAGCGGCGCTTGCGCTCGAAGCCGGCATTGCGCCATGCATGCACGCTCATCTTCAACGCGATCTCCACGGCGGAAGCGCCGTCGGAGGCGAAGAAACAATGGCCCAGCGCGTGGCCGGTCAACGCCGACAGCCGCTCGGCCAGCTCGATCGCCGGCGCATGCGTGCAACCGGCGAGCATCACGTGCGGCAGCGTGTCGAGTTGCGCCTTGAGCGCTGCATTGATGGCCGGGTTCGCATGACCGAACAGATTGACCCACCAGGAGCTGGTCGCATCGAGGTAGGCGCGACCGTCATGGTCGAAGAGCCAGACGCCCTCGCCGCGCGCCATCGGCAGCGGCGGCACGGCCTCCAGCCGGATGCTCTGGGTGCAGGGATGCCACACGTGCTCGCGGCTGCGCCGCTGCCATGACGTGTTGCGCGATGTCTGGACGTCCGATGCCTCCACGACGCGGCCCTCGCCGGCCGCAGGCTGCTCAGGGCCCGCTCGCATCGGACTTCTTCGCGCCCAGCCGGAACGCGGCAGACACGCCCGGATCGGGCCGGCCGCTGAAGATGCGGGCGACGCGGCCAAGCAGCGATGTGAGAAAGCGCCAGCTCTTGCGGATCAGCCAGACGCTGAACGCGAGCACGGCCACCAGCAGCACGGCAAACACCAGCGGATGTGCCACAGCGAGCCAGAGACCGACCGGAACCATGCCGTCCTCGATCAACGAGGCACCCACGTTGCTGAAAGGCTCGGGCGAGGTGTTGATCGCCGCGCGCGTGGTCGCCTTGGCCGCATGGGCCGTGGCGGCGAAGCCGCCGCCGACCAATGCCGCGACCAGGGCCATCGCCGCATGGTCGGCGCCGAACACACCGGCAGCGAGCGCGGCGCCTGCTGGAATCCGGATCGCGGTGTGGACCAGGTCCCAGAGCGAATCCAGGCCCGGGATCTTGTCGGCGAAGAATTCGACGAACACCATGAAAGCGCTGGCCGCGAGCACGATGGGATGCGCGAGCAGCTGCAGCCCGTGCGGCAGGGTCACCCATCCCAGGTAGCCCGCAAGGCCGGTCAGGAGCACGACGAGATACAGGCGCACGCCGCTGGCCCAGCCGAGCGCGGCGGCGAGCGCGAGCAGTTGCGGCCAGTCGAGGGAATCCACGGCACGTGCCCGATTCAACCGAGCCAGGACGGCCTGCGCTTCTGCAGGAAGGCCTGCACCCCTTCGCGACCCTCGTCGCTCGCACGGATGTCGGCAATCCCGCGCACCGTGGTCGCGACCAGCGCGTCGTCGATCTCGCGGCCGGCCACGTCGGCGATGAGCTTCTTGCAGGCCCGCACGGCCGCGGGGCTGGCGCTGGTGAAGGCCTTCACCAGTTCCGCGACCTTGGCGTCGAGCGCATCGGCCGCGACCACCTCGTGCACCAGGCCGATGCGATGCGCTTCGGCTGCGGTGAAGCGTTCCGCCGTCAGGAAGTAGCGCTGCGCCGCCCGCGTGCCCATGGCGCGCAGCACATAGGGGCTGATGGTCGCGGGGATCAGGCCGATCCTGACCTCGCTCAGGCAATACCAGGCGCTGTCGGCGCTGACCGCCACATCGCAGGCCGCGACCAGCCCCATGCCCCCAGCGTAGACATCGCCCTGCACGCGTGCGATCACGGGCTTCGGGCTCTCGTGAATGGCGCGCAGCATGGTGGCGAGTCCGTTCGCGTCCTCGAGGTTCTCCTCATGCGTGAAGTCGGCGGCCCGCCGCATCCAGTTCAGATTGGCGCCGGCGCAGAAGGCCGGGCCGTTGGCCCCGAGGATGATGACGCGCACCTGCGACGCCGCGTTGGCCTCGGCGAAGGCATCGCGGAGTTCGCTGATCACGACTTCGTCGAATGCATTGCGCAACTCGGGGCGGTCGAGCCAGATGCGCGCGACCGGGCCATCGAGCGATAGCTGCAGTGTGGAATAGGTCGGATTCATTCGGATCGTGCCTCCTGCTGGAGCAGATACACCCAGTCCAGCTCCGGGCCGGGCCGGACCATCGCGGTCAGCGCGGCCGTGAGCTGGCCGCGGTGGTGGGTGGCGTGGTTGAACACATGACCGAGGGCCGGCGCGAAGGGGATGGTCACCGCCTCGCCGTTGTTGCGCGTGTAGACCAGTTCGCCGTCGAAGCGCTCGGGTGCGAGCGTCGCGAGCCAGGGACTCCAGCGCGTCACGGCCTCGCCGAGCGCGGCACAGACAGATGCCCGGTCGGCGTGCAGCTCGGTGTCCAGCGGAACGCGCGGCGATTTGCCTTCCGCGAATCGCGAGTACCAGATGTTGTCGGTCACGAGCAGGTGGTTGACCGTGCCGTGCACCGAGCGGAAGAACAGGCCGCAGTCGCGATGCCAGTCCTCGTCGGACAGACCTTGCAGGTTGAAGGCGATCAGCTTCTGCGTCGCCCAGACGTGGTACCGGGCGAGGCTCGCGAAATAGTTCGGAAGCGACATCGACATGGTGGCCTCACATGCGGAAAACGCCGAACTTCGGCTCGGGGATCGGCGCGTTGCGAGTCGCCGCGAGGCCCAGCGCGAGCACGCGCCGGGTGTCGGCGGGATCGATGATGCCGTCGTCCCACAGGCGCGCCGTGGCGTAGTAGGGATGGCCCTGGGCCTCGTACTGCTGGCGGATCGGCGCCTTGAAGGCTTCCTCTTCCTCGGCGCTCCACTGCCCGCCCTTGGATTCGATGCCGTCGCGCTTGACGGTGGCGAGAACGCTCGCGGCCTGCTCTCCACCCATCACGCTGATGCGCGCGTTGGGCCACATCCAGAGGAAGCGCGGTGAATAGGCACGGCCGCACATGCCGTAGTTCCCGGCGCCGAAGCTGCCGCCGATGATGATGGTGAACTTCGGCACGTTGGCGGTGGCCACCGCGGTCACCATCTTGGCCCCATGGCGAGCGATGCCTTCGTTCTCGTACTTGCGGCCCACCATGAAGCCGGTGATGTTCTGCAGGAAGACGAGAGGAATCTTGCGCTGGCCGCACAGCTCGATGAAATGCGCGCCCTTCTGCGCCGATTCGCTGAACAGGATGCCGTTGTTCGCGACGATGCCCACGGGCATGCCTTCGATTTCGGCGAAGCCGCAGACCAGGGTGCTGCCGAAGCGGGCCTTGAATTCGTGGAACTCGCTGCCGTCGACGATGCGGGCAATGATCTCGCGCACGTCGAAGGGCTTGCGCGTGTCGACCGGGATCACGCCGTACAGTTCCTCGGCGGGAAAGCCCGGCGCGCGGCCGCCGGCTGCCGAGGACGGGGCCGATCCGCCCGCACGGCGGGCATTGAGGTTGGCGACCGCAGTGCGCGCCAGTGCGAGCGCATGCAGGTCGTTCTCGGCGAGGTGGTCGGCCACGCCCGACAGCCGCGTGTGCACGTCGCCGCCGCCCAGGTCCTCGGCGGTCACCACTTCGCCCGTGGCGGCTTTCACGAGCGGCGGGCCGCCCAGGAAGATGGTGCCCTGGTTCTTGACGATGATGCTTTCGTCGCTCATCGCGGGCACATAGGCGCCACCCGCGGTGCAGGAGCCCATCACCACCGCAATCTGCGAAATGCCCTGGGCGCTCATGTTCGCCTGGTTGTAGAAGATGCGGCCGAAGTGGTCGCGGTCGGGGAACACCTCGTCCTGGTTGGGGAGGTTGGCGCCGCCCGAATCGACGAGGTAGATGCACGGCAGCCGGTTCTGCTCGGCGATCTCCTGCGCGCGCAGGTGCTTCTTGACGGTCATCGGGTAGTAGGTGCCGCCCTTCACCGTCGCATCGTTGCAGACGATCATGCAGTCGACGCCGCTGACGCGGCCGATGCCGCAGATCAGGCCCGCGCCGGGCGCCGCGCCGTGGTACATGGCGTGCGCCGCAAGCGGCGCGACCTCGAGGAATGGCGTGCCGGGGTCGAGAAGCTGCGCGACCCGATCGCGCGGCAGCAGCTTGCCGCGCGCCGTGTGCTTGCTGCGGGCGGCATCGCCGCCGCCGGCCTCCACCTTCGCGAACTGGGCGCGCAGGTCGTCGACCAGGGCACGCATCGCTCCCGCGTTGGCCTGGAATTCGGCGGAGCGGGCATTGAGCCGGGTCTCGAGTTTCATTCTGCGGCCGTCCTCGGCACCGTGAGGATGGCGCCGCGCGCGGGCGGCCGGATGGGGGTATTCAGTGCACTCATGCGGTCTTTTCCTCCGCCAGTCCAAGCTGGCGCTTCATGGCTTCGCGAAGCTTGTACTTCTGGATCTTGCCAGTGACAGTCATCGGAAACTCGGTCACGAACTGGATGTAGCGCGGCACCTTGTAGTGCGCGATCTGGCCCTTGCAGAACTCGCGGACCTCGTCCTCCGTGGGGGCCTGGCCCGGCTTGGGGATGATCCAGGCGCACAGCTCCTCGCCATACTTCCTGTCGGGCACGCCGACCACCTGCACATCCTGCACCTTGGGATGGCGGTAGAGGAATTCCTCGATCTCGCGCGGATAGACGTTCTCGCCGCCGCGGATGACCAGGTCCTTGATGCGGCCGACGATGTTCACATAGCCCTCGGCGTCCATGGTGGCGAGGTCGCCGGTGTGCATCCAGCCCTCGGCATCGATCGCCTCGCGGGTCTTTTCCTCGTCGTCCCAGTAGCCGTGCATCACCGAGTAGCCGCGGGTGCAGAACTCGCCGGAACTGCCGCGCGGCACGATCTCGCCGGTTTCCGGATCGACGATCTTGATGTCGAGGTGCGGCTGCACGGTGCCCACGGTGGAGACGCGCTTCTCCAGGGGCGTGTCGGTGGAGCTCTGGCAGCTCACCGGGCTGGTTTCGGTCATGCCGTAGGCGATGGTGATCTCGCGCAGATGCATCTGGCCGACCACGCGCTTCATCACCTCGGTCGGGCAGGGCGAACCGGCCATGATGCCGGTGCGCAGGGAGGAGAAGTCGAACTCGGCGAAGCGTGGATGGTCGAGTTCGGCGATGAACATCGTGGGCACGCCGTGCAGTCCGGTGCATTTCTCGGCCTGTACCGTCTGCATGACGGCCAGCGGGTCGAAGCCGTCGTTCGGATAGACGATGGTCGCGCCGTGCGTCAGGCAGGCCAGGTTGCCCAGCACCATGCCGAAGCAGTGATAGAGCGGCACCGGGATGCACAGCCGGTCGGCCGGCGTGAGCTTCATGCATTCGCCGATGAAGAAGCCGTTGTTGAGGATGTTGCGGTGCGTGAGCGTCGCCCCCTTCGGGAAACCCGTGGTGCCGCTGGTGAACTGGATGTTGATCGGATCCGTCGCCTTGAGCCCCGCCGCCGTTGCCGCCACGCGCGGATCGTCGGCCCGGCCGCTGCCCAGCAAGGCGGAGAAGCGGGCCAATCCTGGCAGCTCGCCGGCATCCTCGGGCGTGTCGATCCACGCCACATGGCGCAGGTGCGGGAGGCGCGCCGCGTTCAATTCACCGAAGCGTGCCACCGCGAGCTCGGGCGCCAGCTCGTTGAGCATGCCGACATAGTCGCTGGTCTTGAAGCGCCGCATGGTGACCAAGGCCTTGCAGCCGACCTTGTTGAGCGCGTATTCAAGCTCGGACGTGCGGTAAGCCGGATTGATGTTGACCAGGATGATGCCGACCTTGGCCGTGGCCAGTTGCATCAGCACCCAGGCCACGTTGTTGTGCGACCAGATGCCGACGCGGTCGCCCGGCGCCAGGCCCAGGCCGAGCAGCGCACTGGCCATCCGGTTCGCTTCGCGCTGAAGTTCGAGGTAGCTGTATCGCCTCTTCTCGTGCGCGCTGACCAGGGCTTCGCGTGTCCCCTGGCGAGCGGCCATGTCGTCGAAGAAGTCGCCGATCGTCTGCTCGATGAGTGGCACGTCAGTGGCGCCGTGCGCGATGCTGCGAAGGGGCGGCGGGGGCGTGGTCATGGCTTGTCTCCGTGTGGACCCTGCGCGCCGCGCGCGACGGGGTCGGTTGAGGCCGTGTGCGGCGCTTCGCTCCGGTTCGATGTCCGCCGCTGCGGCGCGACGGATGCCACCGAAGATGCTATGCCGTCTCGGCGAAAAGTTCGCGCCCGATCAGCATGCGCCGGATCTCGCTGGTGCCCGCGCCGATTTCGTAGAGCTTGGCGTCGCGCCACAGGCGCCCAGCCGGGAATTCGTTCGTGTAGCCCACCCCGCCGAGCGCCTGGATCGCCTCACCGGCCATCCAGGTCGCCTTCTCGGCCGAATAAAGGATCGCGCCGGCCGCGTCCTTGCGGAACGTGCGCGCGTGGTCGCTGCGGTCGCAGGCCTTGCCCACCGCATAGACGTAGGCGCGTGTCGCCTGCCAGGTCGAGTACATGTCGGCGAGCTTGCCTTGCATGAGCTGGAATTCGCCGATCGACTGGCCGAACTGCTTGCGCTCGTGGACATAAGGCAGCACCACGTCCATGCAGGCGGCCATGATGCCCAGCGGCCCGCCGGACAGCACGGCACGCTCGTAGTCCAGGCCGCTCATCAGCACCCGGGCGCCATTGCCCTCGCCGCCCAGCACATTCTCGGCCGGAACCTCGCAGTTGTCGAAGAAGAGCGGGAAGGTGTTGGAACCGCGCATGCCGAGCTTGTCGAGCTTGGTACCGGCCGAGAAGCCCTTGAAGCCTTTCTCGACGATGAAGGCGGTCATGCCGCGAGCACCCATTTCGGGCTCGGTCTTTGCGTAGATCACCAGGGTGTCGGCGTCGCCGCCGTTGGTGATCCACATCTTGCCGCCGTTCAGCACATAGCGATCGCTCTTCTTCTCGGCCTTGAGCTTCATGCTCACGACGTCGGAGCCGGCGTTGGGTTCGCTCATCGCGAGCGCACCCACATGTTCGCCGCTCACCAGCTTGGGCAGGTATTTCTTCTTCTGCGCTTCGCTGCCGTTGCGGTGGATCTGGTTGACGCACAGATTGGAATGCGCGCCGTAGGACAGGCCCACCGATGCCGACGCGCGCGAGACCTCTTCCATCGCGACGATGTGCGCGAGGTAGCCGAGTTCGGTGCCACCGAACTCCTCCTTGACCGTCATGCCGTGCAGACCAAGGTCGCCCAGCTTCTTCCACAGGTCCGCCGGAAAGAGGTTGTCGCGGTCGATCGCCGCGGCTCGGGGGGCGATTTCGTCGGCAGCGAAGCTCCGGATCGCGTCGCGCAGCGATTCGATGGTGTCGCCCAGGTCGAAGTTGAGGCCGGGATCGTGCATGGAAAAGTCTCCTGTATCGGTCGGCTGCGCTGCCGCAGCGCGCGGAAAACTGCAGCTTACGCGGAGTGCCGTTGCATTTGGCGCCACAATGGTTGCAAATCCTGCCATCGAATTCCATGCACTGATGACCAGCTCGCCGCTTCGGAACTCGCGCCGCGCGGCCACGCCGATGGCCTTTGTACAGGCGATTGTTCGAGCCTACGAGCGCTATGGCGCGGACCCGTCCGCGGCGCTCGCACAGGCACATATTGCGCCGCATCTGGTCCACGACCAGGACGCTCGCGTCACCGCCGCCCAATTCGAGGCGCTGTCGGGGCACGCGATGCAGGAGCTGGATGACGAGGCGCTCGGCTGGTTTTCGCGGCGCCTGCCCTGGGGAAGCTACGGCATGCTCTGCCGCGCCTCCCTGGGCGCGCCCGATCTGGGGGTAGCCATCCGCCGATGGTGCAGGCACCACCGATTGCTGACGCAGGATCTCACGCTGACGCTCGACGTCCAGGCCGGCGTGGCCACCGTCGCCATCGAGGAGCATCGCCCGCTGGGCGCCTTCCGCGAGTTCTGCCTGGTGTCCTGCCTGCGCTTTCTTCACGGCTACGCCTGCTGGGTGATCGATTCGCGCGTTTCGCTGCGGGATGCCGGCTTTCCCTTCCCGGCGCCGCCGCACCATGAGGCCTATGCGCTGATGTTCACCGGCGACGTGCGCTTCGACGCCGGGCGCGCAAGCTACAGCTTCGACGAGCGCTACCTGACCCTGCCCCTCCAGCGCGACGAGCGGGCGCTCAACCTCATGCTCAAGCGAGCATTGCCGCTGACCGTGTTGCAGTACCGGCGCGACCGCCTGCTGGCGCAGCGCGTGCGCGAATTGCTGCGCATGCGGGCCAGCGAGGGTGCGACTGCCGAGACACTGGCCGCCGCGCTCAATGTCTCGGCGCGTACCCTGCACCGGCAGCTCCTCGAGGAAGGCGTCGCCTTGCAGCACCTGAAGGACGAGGTGCGGCGCGACCAGGCGCTCGAACAGCTCCGTCGCACCGACCGGCCGATCAAGAAGATCGCACTGGCGATTGGCTTTCGCAATGAGAAAAGCTTTTCACGCGCATTCCGTGCCTGGACGGGCGCCACACCCGGCGAATTCCGACGCCGAGAGAGGGGTACGGCCGGTACGCACTGAGCCAATCGCGCGGCCTCCCGGCCCGAAGCGGCGATCAGGCCGGCACCCATCCAAGTGACGAAATTCGTGAAAAAGTATCGGAATGTTGCACCAGCCTCGGGCGTCATCCGGCGGTGACCCGCCTTTTGCCGCCTAGGATCGACCCCATGCAAATCCCCCACACCGATTCGGACGAATACGAGGCCCTGCTGGACTTCATCGCCACCTCGGGACGTTCGCGAAGCCATCCCTTCGTGAACGAGAACGCGGACCCGTTGATCGCCCGGATGTGGTCGGGGCGCGCCAAGGCCATGACCCAGGCGCTCGCCGCCACGGCAACGGCAGCCCTCGCGGCGCGCACCAACGGCTAGCCCCCCTTCCGGATCGACCCAGGCCTTGATCGTTGCCCGGGCGACTCATCCGGACGATCACACCGCCTGCAGCTCACAAGGCCTATATCTCGCACCGACGCGAGACGCACCTCGGCCATCCGTCATTCCCCAGGGCCGGCTGCATGGCGCACCCATGCGCGCGCCGGGTGTGCCCGCAGGGATCCCTTCCAGGTTTTGTTTGATACAGCGCGGGACCCGCAACACAATGCCGGCCACAAGCAAGCAAAGGGAGGATATCGATGTCATTCGTGATCGACGACGGTCGGCTCGGCCGCACCGGCTTGGTGCCGGGGAAGGAGCAACAAGGGCATCCGCCCGGTCATGCACCACGTGCACGCCGGTGCAATAGGCCGAGCCGGAAGCTCGGTACACAACGCCGCAGCGCATGAGCTGTGCGACCTTCGACCAGCCGGCTGCCTTGCGGATGGCATGCCGGACCGGAGAGTTCCGCGACACGACCATGCACCAGGTCACAGGCTATCAGCAGGCGAACCTCGTCGTGCTGCCGCACGTCCATGCACCGGACTTCCTCCTGTTCTGCCGTCGCAATCCGAAAGCCTGCCCGCTGATCGAGGTGATGGCACCGGGCGCGAGAACACCTGCCTGCGCCGCAGGTGCGGATATCGCGACCGACCTGCCCGGCTACCGCATCTATCGCGACGGAGCGCTGGCCGCCGAAACCCATGAAATCGCGAGCCTCTGGCGCGACGACTTCGTGGTGTTCCTCATTGCCGGCAGTTTCTCCTTCGAATGGGCGCTGATCGACGCCGGAATTCCGCTACGCCACATCTCCGAGCGACGCACCGTCCCCATGTACCGCACCAGCATGCCCTGCGTGCCGGCTGGAGGTTTTCGTGGCGAAGTGGTCGTGAGCATGCGCCCGATCAGGTCCAGGGACATCGTGCCGGCAATCGAGGTGTCGAGCCGCTTTCCGATGTCGCACGGCGCGCCATTGCACGTCGGCAATCCGGCCTGTATCGGCATCCACGACCTCCGGAAGCCTGACTACGGCGATCCGATCGACGTCCTCGAGGACGAGCTTCCGGTGTTCTGGGCGTGCGGCATCACGCCGCAGTGGGTCGTGCAGCAAAGCCGGCTGCCGCTATGCATTACCCATGTCCCGGGCAAGATGCTGGTGACCGACCTGAAAGGCTGAAGCGAGCGGACGGGGGGACTCTGCGACAAACGCAAGGCATGGCGGCGCGGTCAGGGCTCGGACGTCTTCTCGAGGCGGTAGCCTATGCCATACACCGACCGGAGCTGATAACCGTTCTCGGCTTTCAGGCCCAGCTTCGAGCGAAGACTCCAGACGCAGGTATCCAGCGTCCGTGCGCTGGAGTCGCTACCGCAACCCCACACCGTCTCGACCAGGTGGCGGCGCGACAGGATCTGCCCCACGTTGGAAAACAACTTCCACGCGAGTTCGAACTCCTTGTCAGTCAGCCCCGCGGACTGGCCGTCCAACTCGATCACGCGCCGCGTGCGATCGATCCGGTAGCGGCCGTGCAACTGTGTCGACCGATGGCCTTGCGACGGATAGCAGCGCCGGAGGAGACCGCGCGTGCGCGCCGCCAGTTCGCCGATGCGGATGGGCTTTCTCATGTAGTCATCGGCGCCGCAGTCGAAGCCGTAGACGATATCGCGCTCGTCGCTGCAACTCGCGAGCAGCAGCACGGGCATCTGGTTCTCTGCGGTGTCCCGCAGCCAGAGGACAAGGTCGGGGCCGGTGAGTTCCGGCATCAGCCAGTCGACGATGAGAAGGTCGAAGCTCTCGCGTCGCAATTCGCGCATGAAGTCTCGACCGTGTTCGAAGCCGCGGCAGTTGTGTCCGATCGCTTCGATCGTGTATTGAATGAGCTCGAGGTGGCTTCGATCATCATCCACCGCGGCGATTCGCATTCGACTCTGGTCCTGGATCATGGGGAGATTCGTCGGGTTGAAATATCGGTTCCGGGGATGGACCGATGAACGGCGCCATCAACGAGCCGCGCATGACAAGACACGCGGTCGTTGACGACGAAACGGTCGCCTGACAGCAGGCGCCAGCCCCGCACCGACGGCCGGCCAGGGCGCGGCCACCACCGGATCACGGCCTGCGTGGCCACGGATGGCGCGTGGGCGACCACCGGCAATCAGCTGCGCATCCACCCCGCGGGCGCTGGCATCACAACACGCCTTCCGCGGCGTTCTCACCCAACATCAGCCGAAGAAGAGACCGCGCGCGGTGAATGCGAGATCGAATCGTGCCGATCGGAATGGACAGCATCTCGGCCACGTCGCGATAGGACCGCTCCTGCAGGCATACGAGTTCGAAGGTGTCACGCAAGTCGTCCGGCAGCCGCGCGAGTGCATTGCTCACCTGCCCGGCGAATTGCCGGATGGCGACATCGTCCCTGGACCCGACCTCGGCGTCGCCGCCCAGGCGCCTGTCGCCAGCCGGATCGCCTGTCACCTCCCTCAACAAGTCCAGGCTCTCCGTTCTCGAAGCCTGGGTGACGCGGCGCGCCACATGGTTGCGTGCCACGTTGGCCGCAACGCCAAAGAACCACGTCTCCACGGACGATCGCGCGAGGAATCGATCACTGCATCGCAACGCTTCCACCATGGCGTCCTGAATGATGTCTTCCACGTCACTTGCGGCACGCTCGTAGCGCCAGAGGAAGCGTCTCAATTTGCACGAATCCCTCATCGACGTTCGCGCAACCTGCGCGATGTATGTCACGACTTCTTGCTGTCTCGTTGCAGCATCCTGCATGTGTGAACTCCCTGAATATCTGTTTGGGTCGGACTTCCGGTCTTCGCGGCGCGCACGCTGTTTCAAGCCGGCGCAGCGAGGCGATTGGATGCGCTCGCCACCTTCGCGCACAGCCGAAAACCAGCGGGAAGGACCCGGAAAATTCTCGATGCATGTCAGCGCGACGAGACGCAGGGGGGCCCCTCGAACGAGAGCGATATCGCGAATTCGCCATTGATCGTCAGCGCCGTGCCGAGCGAGACGGACGCGATGCGGCACGCAAGGCAGCGGCGCAACCACAGATTTGCTTCTCATACGCGATCACTGCACCGGCTGCGTCCACGAAACTCCTTTGAGGTGGTTGTACGGCGTCGACCGCCGCCATGACAGTTGTGTGTCACGAAGCCTCTGGCGAGCGCGAGTCCGACACAAGCCCATTGACAAATTGCCACCGTGGCGATGACGCTTCTTGACAATTCGATCCACCGCACGTCGCCGAGCCCCGGGGCCTGGACGCATCGCTCCCGAAGCGGAATCCGGATTCACCACCCTCCCGTTCACCGAACCGAAACCACGTCGCATCGCACTAGAGCGCATGGCAATCGATCAATACGCCTGGGGGGAGGCGCTTCGAAGTCTTCTTGCGGGCCTGCGGACAGGGCAGGCGAGCGACTCCGTTCGCCTGGTCGACGACCTGGCTGTCTCCGCCCTGCGCGGCGGCATTCTCTGTGTCGCGCCGCTGGGCGAGACACGGCCGCTGGAGTGCGCGCAACGCCTGATGCGAATCCAGATGGCCGACAGCGGGCGGTACGGCCATGTCCAGGTCGCAATCAACCAGGCCGGCAGGCTGTGCGCGCTGACGCGGCTGCCCGCCGCGGACATGGACAGCGAGGCCAGATCGCAGGACGCGCTTCAACCGCTTCTGGAACTGCTGGCGCACGCGACTCCAAGCCCATGAGCGAGCAGGCGGACCTCCAGCCCGAGGGAAACGGCTCGCTTCTCGACCGGCTGGCCCCCAAGGGTGGACGCGCCGAGATCGCGGCTCCCGCGATCATGGTCGCGATCGTCTTCGCGATGCTTCTTCCGCTGCCGATGTGGCTGCTGGACGTGCTGATCGCGACAAACATCTGCACGTCCGCGCTGCTCATCGTGCTGGTCATGCAGATCAAGGACACGGCCGGTCTCAGCGCCTTCCCTTCGCTGCTGCTCATGACCACCTTGTTCCGGGTTTCGCTGAGTGTGGCCAGCACGCGCGTGATCCTGCTGGAAGCGGAAGCGGGCCACATCATCGAGGCCTTCGGCGAGGTGGTCGTCGGCGGCAACCTGGTGGTGGGTCTGGTGGTCTTCCTGATCCTGACGGTGATCCAGTTCCTGGTGATCACGAAAGGCTCGGAGCGGGTCGCCGAGGTCGGCGCGCGCTTCACGCTGGATGCGATGCCGGGCAAGCAACTGGCCATCGACATGGAGTTGAAGGCCGGAGCGCTGACTTCCGAAGCGGCGCAAAAGCGCCGCGGTGCCCTCGCGTCCGAAAGCCAGTTCTTCGGTGCGATGGATGGCGCGATGAAGTTCGTCAAGGGCGATGCCATCGCGGGCATCCTGATCGTGCTCACCAACCTGATCGGCGGGCTCACGATCGGGGTGATGCAGCGTGGCATGTCCGCATCGGAGGCCCTGCACGTCTATTCAATTCTCACGATCGGCGATGGGCTGGTCGCGCAGATACCGGCCCTGCTGATGTCTCTCACCGCCGGGCTCCTGGTCACGCGGGTCGCCAACGCCGAGGGAACGGCGCGCAACATAGGCAAGGAAGTCGCCACGCAGCTGATGGCGCAACCGAAGGCCTGGGTCACGGCCAGCCTTGCGATGGCCGCCTTCGGCCTTCTTCCGGGCATGCCGGTGATGGTCTTCTCGGCCCTCGCCTGCGGCACCATGGCGCTGGGCCTCACCACCATCCGGCGCGCGCTCGTCAAGGAGCGTACGGCGGCCAGGGAGGTCGCCAGGGAAGTGCCGGAACTCACCGCATTCGATCCGATCCGTCCCTTCCTGATTCGCACCCATCAGCGCCTGGACAAAGCCGATGTCGACCGGATCATCGGCACGGCCCGACACGTCCGCAACGAGCTCGTGTTGCGCTACGGCATGGTCACTCCACCCATCGTCGCGGAGACTGCCGACGCGCTTCCCGATGCTGATTTCGAGTTCTGTCATGACGAGGTGCGTGTCTTTGCGTTGCGGTTCAACGAGCCGCTTCACACCTTTCTTTGCCCGCCGCACCAGGCGCTCGCCATGAACCTGCCGCCGGAACGCATCGAGGAGCGCTGCGGATGGGCCGGCCTGACCCGTGTCTGGCTGACGCGCGAGCAGCTCGCGGCCCTCGCCGAAACGCCACGGGATGTGCAGGACTTCTGGGACCATCTCCGCTCGCGCCTGAGGTCGGCGCTACTGCGGGCGGGTCCGCGCTATTTCGGCATCGAGAAGGCGCAAAAGCTCTTGCGATGGGTCGCAACCGAAACACCGGACGTCAGCAAGGAGCTCGAAAGAACCGTCCCGCTGGGTCGGCTGGCCGACGTCATGCAACGCTTGCTCAACGAACGGGTGAGCATCCGCAATCTGACCCTGATCGTCGAGACCTTGATCGAATGGGGCCAGCGCGAGCGGGAACCCGCAGTACTGCACGAATGCGTCCGCGCGGCCCTGTGCAGGGAGATCTGCGACGCCTATGCGGTCGATCGGGAGCTGCACGCCTTCATGCTGGAGGCCGAACTCGAATCGACGCTGCGCGCCGCCATTCGCCAGACCGCCTATGGCGACTTTCTCGCGATCGACGCCAAGCTCAGCGACGCGCTGTGCGACGAGTTCGGCGCGGCGCTTGCCACCGCGCCCTCGCATCCGACACCGATCGCGCTGTGCCCGCAGGATGTTCGCCCGCATCTGCGCCGCCTGTTGCGCGACCGTTTCGACGATCTCCCCGTGCTCGCAATGTCCGAAGTCCCGCCTGAATATCGCGTGAAGGCACTCGAGATCATTCGCCTCCCCGCCGCGGGTCTTGACAAGGACGACCCGCTTTCCGCATGACAAGACCGCCATTTTCCGCGCTCGAGCTTCGCGTTCTCACCGGCCTGCACGCCGGCGCTGCGCTGCCCATGATCGACGAGCCGATCGTGCTGGGCAGCGACTCGGCATGCGATGTCATTCTTCTCGATACGGGGATCCAGCCGGTTCATTTGCGCATGATCTGCACGGAGGACGGCTACCTGCTCCACCCCGAGGACGGTGCGCTCATCAGTGACCTCCATGGGGAGCCGGTGGCGGACGGCGCGCGCGCGGAGCTCGGCATTCCGATGCAAGTGGGCCAGGTGTGGATCACGCTGAGCGATCCGGATTCGCCATGGCAGGAAGCCCCTGCGCCCGGCACGATCCATCCGTCCACTCCTGATACGGCCCCGAACCATCCAGTGCCGAAGGACAGCGCGCGAACCCGGCCACGACTCGCCAGCCTGTGGGTGGGCCTTGTCTGCGCCGCCGCCCTGGCCACCTGGGGTGCGTGGCGCGTATGGGGTCTCCATCCAGAGGACACGCCACCGCCCCGCCCCGTCGAAACACCCGCAGCCATTTCGCCGACGCCTCCCCCGCCACCGGCCCAGACCCAACACCTCGAACCGGCTTTCGTCGAACGCGAGACCGGCAGGATGCTGCGGGACCGCGAGCTTCAAGAGGTGGTCCGGCTCGATGCGACGCCCGGACGGCTCTACATGGAGGCCGACCTGGACAAGGCCGAAACGGTTCGCTTCGAGAATGCCCTGCTGGCATTGAATCGCCAGTTCGGCGCGAAGGTCCGGATCGATGCCAAGGTGACGCCTTTGACCCACAGCGTCCCCTTCGTCGTGCGTGAGGTCGTCTGGGGTACCGCCGCCCATGTCACCCTCAGCGACGGCCGCCGGATCTACGAAGGCGGATCAGCAGACGGCTTCAGACTGGCGGCGATCCGGCCTGGAAAACTCATCTTTGTCGGCCGCCGACGCGTCGAGCTGCCGTGGTGATGCCTCTTCCGGAACCCGCAGCCGCTTCGCGCTCCTGGAAAGAGCTGGCAGCGCAGCAAGTCGCCTCCGCGAACCATGCTTTCGCCGGCGTCCGTCTGGTCACGCATCTCGGCAAGGTGCAGCGCGTGCTCGGCACGCTCGTGGAAGGCTCGGTGCCCAACGCCAGCATCGGCGAGCTCTGCGAGATCTTCCATCCGGCGCATCCCGAACAGGTGCGGCGCTGCGAAGTCGTCGGCTTCACGGAGACTTCCACCCTGCTCTCGCCGCTGACTGCACTGGAAGGCGTTTCGGCGTCCTACCTGATCCGTCCGCTGCGCCGCGTTCACCGCATTGCGGTGAGCGAGGCGCTGCTCGGGCGCATCGTCGACGGCTTCGGACAAGCACTCGACGGCCGACCCGGGCTCGCCGAGGATGCGCCCGGCGTGATCGTCCGGCCGGTCATCGGCGAGGCCCCAGCCCCCAGCGAACGACCGCGCATCCGCGAATGCTTTCCGACCGGCGTCCGCAGCATCGATGCGCTGCTCACTCTCGGCAAGGGCCAGCGGGTGGGCATCTTCGCGGGGCCCGGCTGCGGAAAGACCACGCTCATGGCCGCCATCGGTCGCGGCAGCCAGGTGGATGCGGTGGTGCTCGGCCTGATCGGCGAACGCGGTCGGGAAGTACGCGAATTCACCGAGCATGAACTCGACCCGGAACTGCTGGCGCGCTCGGTCATCGTCTGCGCAACCTCCGACCGCACCTCGATCGAGCGCGTACGCGCCGCATTCACCGCCACCGCGATCGCCGAAGGTCTGCGCGATCGCGGCCTGAACGTGCTGCTGATGATCGACTCCTTGACCCGCCTTGCGCGCGCCCAGCGCGAGATCGGGCTGGCCGCAGGCGAAGTGCCTGCGCGGGCAGGCTTCCCGCCATCGGTATACGCACTGCTGCCACGCCTCATCGAACGCGCGGGAAACGCCCGGTCCGGATCGATCACCGCCATCTACACCGTGCTGCTCGAGGGCGACATCAAGTCGGACCCGATCAGCGAGGAGGCGGTGTCGCTGCTCGACGGCCACATCCTGCTGTCGCGCAAGCTGGCCGAGCAGGGCCACTACCCGGCGGTGGACATCCTGCCGAGCATCAGCCGGATCATGTCGAACATCGTGCCGCGCGGGCAGATGCAGGCCGCGGCACGTGTCCGCCATGTTTTGGCGAGCTATCGCGACATCGAGCTGCTCATCCGGCTCGGCGAGTACCGCGAGGGGGTCGATGAAGCCATGGACAGCGTTGTCCAGGCCCATCCTCGGGTGATTGACTTTCTGCGTCAGGACACGCGGAGCTCAGCGCCCTGGGAGCAAAGCCTTGCGCAACTCCAGGACCTGGGGGCACCATGAGTGCGGGGATGCGTCACATCACGACGCGTCGCTATCCGGAAACGCCGCCGGAGCCTTCCCCACAGGATCCGATCCTGCCGCGATTGCACGAGCTGCGCCATCTGCAGCGCATCCGTCGCATCGCCGCCGACGCCGAACTCGCCATCGCCCGTCACCTTCTGGCCCAGGCTCAACGCTCCGTCGAAGAGGCCTTCGCCTCGCTCACCGCTCGCGAGGCGGCCGTGCGGACGAAGCGCCGGAAGAGCGCGCAGGAGCGCACAACGCAGGCCGCCTCCATCTCCGTGCTCCAACGCTGGCGCCAGGACGAATTCGCCATGCTCGCAGGCATCGAGCGCTATCGGTCCTCGCTGGACGAGCGCCGCGAGGCGGCGACACAGGCCGAGGGACATCTCGCAGCCTCGCTGCGACGCCGACGCTGGATCGAAGCACGCCGCGAAAAGTACGAGGCACTGATCGACGAGCTGAACGAGGCAGATTGAGCACGGTGTCGGCCTCGGAATGATTCAGGCAGCAGGCGTCGACGGCCTCCTACCCTGCAGCGCCAACATGGCCTGGCCGAGTTCCTCGTCAATCTCGTGCACCTCCTGCGCGACATCGCGCGCTGCGCCGCCCGCGCCGAGTTCCTGCACCGCGCGATACAGAAGCGCCACCGCGCGCAGCGTGTGCCGCGGCACCGGAGCACCTTCGCGACCGGTCGCATAGAGCTGCCTCGCGAGGCCGACGTACTTGATGACCGGAATGCCGCGTTGCGCAGCGATCCTCCGCAGGAGAAAGGCATCTTCGTCCCGTCCCTTGTCGACGATGCGCGGGAGCGTGCCGGGCTTGAAGTCGAAAGCGAGGGCCACGGCGATGTGCTGCGGATTGACGACGACCGCCGAGGCGCCAGGCGCACGCTCCTTCGGAGCTTCCATTGCGTTCTGCTTGGCAATGGATTTTCGCTTCCCCTTGAGCTCGGGATCGCCCTCGCTCTCCTTGTAATCCCGGCGCGTCTCCTGGATGTCCATGCGCAAGCTCCGATAGGTCATGTAGCGCTGGAGCGCCACGTCCACCACCACCAGCACGACAAGAACGCCCAGGCACCGGCGGCCGATCCCGTGAAGCACCTCGACGGAAAGCTGCCACCCTTGATCCGGAGACAGCCGATGGAGCTGGACGAACGCAGGAAGCTGCTCTTCGATCTCCAGGTAGCAGACAACAAGCAGCGCCAGGATCTTGACCGGTCCCATCACCAGCATGAGCAGCTTCTGACCCGACACCAGTTGCTTGAGGTTGGCCGCCGGATTGAGCTTCTCGATTCCGCTTTCGAACGCCCTGGGCGCCACGTTGAACCTGGTTTGCGCAAGCACGCCCAGCAGTGAAATCACGGCCGCCGTGCACGCCAGCACCGCCAGGATCAGAACGACCTGGAAGAACGCGATCCAGACACCGTCGAAGTGCACGCGCAAGGGCTTCGACATGCCGAGCACGGCGCCCGTCAACACCTCGCCGAGCAGAGCGCGCCACATCGGCTCGGTCGCGAAGGCGGCTTCGGAAATGATCGCGAACTTGAGTGTCTTGATCAGGTCCTGGCTGACGCCGAGCTGGCCCCGCTCACGCGCCTGTCGCAGCCGCTGCGCGGTGGGCGGAAGTTCCTTTTCGCTCACGGGCGCAGCAGCCGGAGGACGTCGCCGAGCCACCAGGCCTCGGTCGCCGTGCCCGCGAATTCCAGCATGGCCGGCACCCACAGCACCATGATCAACAACGCGAGCAGCGTCTTGATCGGCATGGCCGTCTGATAGACCTCCAGCCCCTGGATGGCGGAGCTGGCGATCGCCAGCGCGTACTCGAGCGCCAGCAGGACCAGCAATACAGGCCCCGCGTACAGGATCGTGTCGGCCAGCAGGCGGGAGAACGCAGCCAGGATCGCGTCACGCGACGCGGGCGTCCACGTCGGCAGGACATCCAGCGGTGGCCAGACTGCATAACTGTCCGCCAATACGTCGAAGATCAGCTTGAACAGGCCCGCATGGATAAGGAAGCTGATCAGCAGGCGCTCGGCCAGTTCGCCCAGGATGGAGGCATCCGCCTCGAGCGAGGGGTTGGTCTGTTGCGCCGCGTTGGCCCCTCTCTGGTTGTCCACGAGCGTCCCCATGCCCCTCAAGGTCCAGAAGGGGATGGCCATGAGCATCCCGAGCATGCAACCCAGAAGCGCTTCCTTGGCCCCGAGGGCGGCGACGTGAAGAAATGGAAGCGCTCCTTCGCCGAGCGCGTTCCATAGCACCCAGGTCTGAGGCAGAGACACCGCGATGCAGATCGAATTGCGATGCAGCGTGCTCATGTGCCGACGTCCGAACGCCGGCAGGAACATCGCACAGCCAAGCACCCGCGCCATCGCGAGCCCGAGGGCCTGCAGGCCCTTCAGCCAACTGTCGAAGAACACCGCGTCCAAGGCGCCGCCCGGAACCATGGCCGGATTCGCTCCCGGGGGTTCAGCCGGGGGTTGTCTCGCGGCTCGCGAGCATGGCACGTCGGCGTACGTGACGCGCGTCGAGGCGATCCATGTAGCCGAGCCAGCGCTCGTCGTCGAGCCACACGCCCCAGATCTCCACATCATCATCGTGGCCGCCATAGCGGGCGGCGCGGGGCAGCAAACCCCACCGTTCCATGCGGCACGCGCGCGCCAACGTCAGGCTCCTGCGGTTGCTGCCGAGAATCCAGCACGTGACGGCCTCGAAACCGGAGCGCATGGCCGCGTGATACACGTTTCGCACCAGTTGCATGGCCGCGCCGGAGCCATGCCAGCGGCGTGCCACGTAGACCCACAGATCGCCGACATGGCGGGACACCTCCGGTCCCCAGACGATGGATCTCAGAAGCGCCCAGCCTACGACTGTCTCCTGTTCCAGCATCACCCAGAGCGGCCAACCCTGGCGCTGCGCAGTGGCGATCAGATGGCGCATTCCACCTTCACCGGCCGCCCGCAGGACGGGAGAATGGCCGCCACCATCGACGCTCTCGTTGTAGATGGCGACCAACGCCGCGGCGTCGGTGACGCGCGCCCGGCGGCAGGTCCATTGTTCGCCTGGATGCATGTGTTCTTCCTATCGAGGTTGGGCGTTCAGCCGAACGCCATGGACTTTGATCGCTGCCAGGCGCGGAGAACCTGTCTCAGCGTCATGGCGTCGGGTGGGCTCGCGACGCCGCGGCCGGCGTTCTCGCTGAGATCGACGAGGCTCCTGTCGCAGCGCAGCCGCAGCCGCGACCACAGCCCTGTGCCGATCAGGCCGAGGGCCGCGCGCATCACGAGAAGACCTTGGACCGTCAATGTCTGCCTCGTCATGGGCCCGGACGGCGCGCTTGCGCCGGCGCGCAAAGGCCTCGCACGCGCAAAACGATGCGCCTCACGCCAGGCCACCACCCCCTCCAGCGTCATGAGCGAGGCCCCGTGGACCAGCCAGAACGAGGCCGCATCCTCGCGGCTCGCCTGCGACACCATCCCGACAAAGAGCGCCGCACCCTCCACGGAACCGCGGTCCAACGGCAGGTCAGCGATCCGCCGGACTTCCGAGTGCGGTAGACCCATATCGACATCGAATCGATGACAGAACAGGCGATATGCAAAGCGCTGAGCAGCCCCGCCGCGTACAACGCCCTGCAGCCACTGCGCGGCATCGGGATCGCCTTCGATCCAGCTCGGATGCAGCTCCCGCCATGGTTCGAACCAGAACGACAGGAAATCGCCCGTCAAGGCGCGCGCCCCTTCATCGGCCTCAGGGATTCGCATGAGTCCTGGCCCTGCCGGAGCGCCGCGCAAAATCGCGATAGGCCAGCCATCCGGCAGCGACCACTGCGCAGAGCGCGAGAAGGCTGACGGCGGCCATCGGAAGCGACATCCATACCGCGGAGGCATCGGCCTTCGTCACCGAAGCGCTCGGCCTGAGCGAGACTCCCGGCGCTCTTGCCTGAACGTCCTCCGACATCGTCGCCGCCACGAAGACGATCGAGATCTTCTGCGGCAGGTCGGCCAGGCCCGGGATGCTCGCGAGAACAAGGCTGCGAATCCGTGCCTCGTAAGCCTCGGCATCCCAATCGGGCCGATGCTTGATCAGCACGGCGCAGGACGATGGCTGCACCGGCTCGCCCGGCACTATGCGCTCTGGCAGCACCGGATGCACCCGGGCCAGCACCACGCCGTCGATCTGGGACAGCGTGTTCTCCAGCTCCTGAGACAAGGCGTACAGGTAACGTGCGCGCTCCTCGACGGGCGTCGAGATCATTCCGTCCTTCTTGAATATCTCGCCCATGCGCGAAAACGCATTGCGAGGCAGGCCATGCTCACGCAGCAAGGCGACCGAAGCGGCCAGGTCCTTCTTCCGGACCTTGACGACGAAGCCTTGTTTGTTCGCAGCCTCCTTCTGCCCTTGAATGCCGTTGTCGAGCAGGGCCGCAGTGACCTCGTTGGCATCGCGTTCGCTAAGGCCGGTGTGCAGGTCGACCGAGTCCGAGCACCCCGCAAGCGCGGCGCAGAGCAACAGCACAGCCAGGCGCGAGTGCACGGCGGTCGGCAAGCGCACACGCATCACGGAGCTCAATTCAGCTTGGTCAACTGATCCACCGCAGACACCGTCTTGCCGATGACCTTGGCCAGCAGATCGCTCTCGACGCTGTTGTCCAGCGCCTTGGCGGTGACTTGCAGCATGGCCGCCGAATCACGGGAGACCAGTACCTTCGAGATGTCGGTGGCCATGCGTACCTGGCGCTCGCTCAGGTAGTCCGACAACTGCTCCAGGCGCGAGACACCTCCGGACAGGGGTGCCTCGGAAGACCGTGCGGACGACGGTGCCAATGAAGTCGACACGCTTTCCAGATCGCGCATGGCGTCCGCAAAGAAATCAAGGTCGGCTTGGGCCGGCTGCACCGGCACCACTGGCGCGCTGCCGCCGGGCCCCGCATCCACATCGATGCGGCCACGCAATGCTATGCCGTGTACAGGTTCTGCCAATGCCATCGAAACACCTTCCCGGACTCGACGCTATGCGCGCGCAAGCACGTATTCCAGGTCGATCTGCGCGATCTGGCGGGCAGTCTCGACCATCGAGCGCATCAAGGGCGTATTGCCCGGCAGCTGATCGAAGACCTCGTTGACTGCGCGCGGAAGTTCGTCACCCTGGATGAGGCCGGTCTCGGTGCACTGCTTGTAGATGGTGATGGACCGCGCGTACGCGATCTGGTCTTCCTCGTTTCCATCAGGAGACGCCAAAGCCAATGCAGTCGCATCCGGCTCGAACTCCGGAATGCCCGCTTCGCGCGCACGCTCGAAGGCCCGCCCGAGACTCATGCTTTCACCCATCGTCAGCTGCGCGGTACGCATCACGCCCACGAGCATCCCGAGCGCCTTGTCGGCAACGTGTCGATCCCGACCTTGCGGGCGCTGTCCGCCTTCGACGAGTTCGACCCAGCTGGCTGCCGCTTCGGGCCGCGCAAAGGTCGCCACGTTCTCGTCCATGAAACTCGCCACGCAATGACGCTGCCTGGCCACTCGGCTATCGACGTCAGATACCTCTGTCACGGTTGCATCCTTTGTGACTCCACTCGACGAAGAGAGAGAGAGAGAGAGAGAGAGAAAGAGAAAGGCCAGCCACGTTGGCGGCCGGCCGACACCGAGAAAAGCTCGGCAGCGCTACATGAGCGCGAACATGTTGGATCCCGTTTGACCCAAGGACTGCTGCGACATGCTTTTCATGAGAGCCGTCATGCTGTTCATCATGTTCGACATCATCATGTTCATTCCATTGCCCAGCGAGGTAATGCTGTTACCCATCCCCTGCGTGGTTTGACCCATGATGCCAGTCATCTGGGTCATTGCATTGATCAGCGCGTTGGCCTGGTTGTCATTGAGACCATTCTGGTTGTAGTTCGTCGTCGTGGTGTTGTGACTGTCCACTCGCGAAAAGTTTCTCGCGTCCGTCTTGTCGTGACTGTCGACACTGGAGTAGTCATGACTATCCGAGGGCGAGTATGTGCTGGTGGTCGATGGAGATATGGTGCCTGCCATGAGGAGTTCCTTTCTTGTGCAAATCAGTTGAAATGAACAAGTCGCCGCGGAGCGAACCGCGGCGACACCTCCATTGCTTACATCTGAACCTTTTCAGCCAGACCTTTTCGCGAGTTCCCCAGGTTGATCGCATAGCCGCTGCGCAGGTTCTGCGATTGGGTTTCGGAGCTCTTCTGCATGAACATGTTCGCGTCGTACGCAGTGTTCAGCGCGCTCTGGTTTGCCAAACTGGCGGACGTATCGACGCCGGACTGGTCGACATCGCCTCCAAAGCGCTCATTGATCTTGATTGCCATAAATGTTCCTTTCAGAGTGAATTGGCTTGGGACTTGCGGGGCATCGCCCGCCCATTTCAGTGATCCCAATGCGCGCTACGGTTCGCCTCCTGGAGACATTGGACGCAACGCGCGATCTTTCTCACATCAGGCGATCGAGCCCGGCTCCGGCCAGCCCCAATGCGCCACAGGCAATGCTGCGCACACCCGTTTCCACCACGCCTCCGGCGCCTTGGGCGGCAGGCGATGTCAGCGCTCCATGCTTCCCGAGGCTCGCCTCGTTGCCGCCGCCAATGGGGCGGCCGGCGGCTGGCTCATTGCCGCCCAATCCGTGCTTTCCAAGCCCGCTTGCCTGGATCGCGCCGGCGAACAGATCCCTCGGGCCGGACGGCTGAGTTTCGTCATCGCCGTCCAAGATGGAACGGACGAAAGAGCCTGCGACAGCCTGTGTGAGAGGAGCGGCGACGGCTCCTGCAATTGGCAACATGGTGACCTCCTGAAAATACGGCATCCGCCGCGATGATTGAAAGGCTTCGGGCACCCGCCCTCGGCCTGCCTCGTCTACCCGCCCCGGGCGGCGAACGTTGATATCGCCTGCAGCGCCTGATCTCCCAGCACGAGGAGTTCGAGCGCCATCCAGCGGCCGGCGATAGCCAGGGTCACACCCACGGCGAGCAGCTTGATCGCAAACGGCAAAGCCTGGTCCTGGAGGGAAAGCACCGTCTGCAAGAGAGAGGTCAACACGCCCATGACCACGGCGACCGCGAGCGGTGGCAGCGACAGCCACATCACGAGCAGCAGACCCTTCTGGAAGAAGGCAATGGTTTCGGTCATGGGACTCCTAGGCGTATGAACTGACGAGACCTTCGATGAGCTTGGTCCAGCCATCGAGCATCACGAAGAGCAAGATCTTCAAGGGCAGCGACACGACCATCGGCGACACCATCTGCATACCCAGCGCGAGCAGCAGATTGGAGATCAGGAGGTCGATGACGACAAAGGGGATGTAGAGAACAAAGCCGACCTGGAAGGCAAGCTCCAGCTCGGAGACGACAAAGGTGGGGATCAGGATGACGTAGTCGGACTCCGTGACCTGAAGCTCCTTGGCATTGCGCCATTGCCTCTGCGCGAGCGCCAGAAAATGGGCTCGCCGCTCGGGCAGCGTATTGGCGAGCATGAAGCGGCGCATCGGCTCGATCGCCTCGGTGAGTTCCTGGACGTCGATCTTCTTGCCGGCCATCTGCGCCTGCGCCTGCTTTTCGGGCAAGGCGGAGATCACCTCGTTGAACACGGGCGCCATGACGAACATCGTCACGGCCAACGCGATGCTGTAGATGGCGATGCTCGGAGGGACCTGCTGCACGCCGATGGCGTTGCGCACGATGACCAGCACCATCGACACCTTCAGGAAGCAGGTCGTGCACACGAGCGCCATGGGCAGCAGCGAGAGCGCCGCGAGCATCAGCGCAAGGCTGACGGGATCGAAGCTCCCGAGATTCAATTCGGCCCACCCCAGGCTTCGACTTCCACGCCGAGCCGACCGTCGATGTCGATGAGTTCGCCCGAGCCGATGCGGACGCCATTGGCCATGATGGCGACCTTCGATCGGGCACTTCTTTCCAGCGTCACGATGGATCCGGCGCGGATGCTGCGCAACTGGCCGAGGTTGATTCGGCACGAGCCCATCGAGAACTCGAGCGTGACACCCAGCGCATCGACCGCCGGCTCAGGCATGGTTTCAAGGTCCTGTTCGGCATCGCCGCCATACGCGCCCTGACCGTGCTCGTCGTTCATCATCTTCGGAATTCCCCAGCGCTCGAACAGCGCGTCATTGGTGGCTGAGAGCCTCACGTGCATGCGAGCGCAGCCGAAGCGCAAGAGGGCGCAGCCCTCGTCGTCGAAAAATGTCTCATCGAAGAGGAGCGCATCCCCTGCCCGCAATGTGCTCAGGTCGTCCAATCGAACTTCGGTGCACCCGAGCAGCAGCTCCCCATCACAGGGCAATCCGTCCATGAACGCGGCGCTCGACCTTGCTTCCTGCGGCCGCCAGCGTGAATCGGCGAGCCATCGCAACAGGGTCCGCACCGCGGCACTCAGGACAAAGGCATGCTGCTGCGGGCCATCACGCGCGACAAGCACAAGGAGCAGGGACTCATCCGCATCGCCCGCCTCCTGTGCATCGCCCTCTGCCTCCCAGGCCAGGCTGCCGCCCAGCGCTTCCCGCAAGGAAGCATCCACGCTTGCGCAGGCCAGTTGCGCCATGTCACCGAAGGCCGCCTCCGGCCATTCAGGATTCAGCGCGATGCCGCTCGCGAGATGCAGAAGCGAATCGTCTCCAAAGCGCATAGGACCATTCGGCGTCAGGAGCCGAAGCCCCTGATCGCGGGCACCCGGGGGCGGCAGCGCTCCACCATACAGCGGCTGCAGCTCGAAGCGACGCCACGGCCCATGCGGATCGGACGCGAACCATGCGAGTCCGCGCGCAACCCGATCTCGCACGCGCACCCGGTCGGCTTCGACACGGCGAAAGACGATCGGCTTGCCCACATGTGGCTTGGAGGACGCAGGTAAGGACACGACGCTGAGATGAATGACTTCGACCAGATGCAATGGGCCAACTGTGGGCTGAGTGGGGCGGCTGCGCGCAATGGTTCGATCGATCCGCCACGGAACCGAAAGCGCGCGCAATCCCACTAGAGCCCAGTCCGGGCCTTCTGCCCGCCTTGCCAGACATGTTGATTTCAGCCGCGAGACGCCATTACCTGCATGCACATGCCCTCGATACGGGTCCGCGTCCGATCGTGCGCAAGGAGATGCTGCATGCGCTTCGCAACGCCGACGGCCTGCTTCAAGCCACACGCGAGCAGTGCGATCACCTGCTCGCAGAGGCTCGACACCAGGCGGCCGTCATCCACCTGGAGGCAGCACTGGAAGCGCAAAGGCAGGCCTGGGCGCACGCCGACAGCTTGATGGCCGCCTTGAATGCCGAGCGGGAGCGGCTGATGGCTGAAGCCGAAGGCATGCTGGCCCAGATTGCACGCTCGGCCCTGCAGCGCCTGCTGATCGACGTGCCGGCCCACTGGCCCGCCATGTCGAGCGTGCGGCTGGCCATGCAGGAATGGCAATCCAACGCCGAGACCGGCGAAGCGACGCTGCAGGTCCATCCGGACGATGCAGACGCCGCGCGCTCCGCCGTGCGACCGGACGCGCGGTGGAAGATCGTTCCCGATATCGCCGTCGAGCGCGGGGCGTGCGTGCTGTCCTATGGGCAGGCATCCGCACGCGTGAGCTTCGACGCGAATGTTCTCGGCCTGATCGAGACGCTGCAGCAAGACACCCCCGCCACCACACCCCCGCCTTCGTCGAAAGACGCAACCTGAACCCTGAAAGCTGGAGCCATCGACATGAGCATCACAAACCCCATGGACCGCTTCGTGACCGGCCTCGGTCCGGCCTCGCAGCAGTTCGAGGACGCAACGGACGACACCGACATCCTGTACGACCCGGTTGACTCGCTCGAATACCTCAAGGGACTGCAGGAACTGCAGATGGCGAACTGGGCCGCCGGCATGGGCCTCAAGAGCAAGCACAGCTTTCTGAAGAAGGTCATCACGGAAATCCGTTGAGCCTCCACGATGTCCGATCAGAACGCAGAGCTGCACCGGTGCGAGGATCTCGCCACGCTGCGCGAGACCATTCGCCGTGCACTGGCCGCGCCTTCCCGCGCCGGTGACTGGAACATCATGGTGTCCGACGTCGCCCTGCGCCTCAGTCGGCAGACCCACGGCCTCGTGCTGAGCAGCCGGCTGGAGCCAGTCCCCGCGCTCGACCCGCCGGGCCGCTGGAAGGTCTGCCAGTTGGCCTTGCCCAACCTGGCGCACTTTCCGGCCATCGTCGCGCTCGACGGCGATCCCGGAAGCTTGAACTTCCTCCATCGGCTTCAGGAAGCCAGCGTCACGGCCGTCGTGCATGCGATCGAGCAGATGCTCAACCAGATCGAAGTCTGGAGGGGCTTGCTTTCCGATGGTGCCACGCAGGGAGGCAGGCAATGACAACGCACATGGCAGCCGTGCGTGGTCGCGCCTTCATCGCGGCCCGGTTCACCCCCGCCATCGTGGCCGTGCTGATGGCGCTCCACGCGTCACCAGCCGCGGCGGTGGTACCCGAGAGCTGGAAAGATGCGCTCTACAGCTATCGCGGCGCGCCGCTTCCCCTGGAGAAGCTGCTATCGACATTCGCCCAGACAATGGGTCTGCGCCTCCGTCTCGCTGACCCGACACTGGGCCATCAACTCGGCGCGCCGGCGAGCACTGCGTCGAGCCCGGGCCAATTCATGGATCGGCTGGCCTCCGCCCACAGACTCCAATGGTTCGTCTACAACGGCGAGCTGCACGTCTCGAACGCGAGCAGCGCGGTGACCGAGCGCATACGTCTTGGGGCCTTGAACGCGGCGTCTGCCAAGCAGGCACTGGTCGGCCTCGGGCTGTTCGAGCAGCGTTTCGGCTGGGGCGAACTGGACGACAGCCTGCCGGTGGCCATCGTGTCCGGCCCGCCGGCCTATGTGGAGCTCGTCAAGGGCGTCGTCGGCAAGGCCTCGGTGGGCGGCGACGCCGACGCCGACGCGCCCCAGGTGATGGTGTTCCGGCTCAAGCATGCCTCGGCAGTCGACTACGAAGTCTCCGTTCGCGATCGAAGCACAAGCCAGCCCGGGGTCGCGAGTTCGCTGCGGACCATGCTCGCCGACACCACCGGTCGCCATGGCATGCTCTCGAACGATTTCCGCTCGCCCGGCCCCATTGCCAACGCCCGCGCCGCCGCTGCCGACGCCGCAGCCGCCGGTCCGTCGACACCGGTCACGCCAGTCCGGCGCGGCGCGTTCTCGCCGTCCATCGAAGCCTATGCGCCGTTGAACGCCGTGCTCGTCCGGGATCTGCCCGAGAGGCGCAAGCTCTACGAAGAGCTGATCGCCGCGCTGGACGTTCCTTCGGAGCAGATCGAGATTCTCGTGACGATCGTCGACGCGGATGTGAACAAGCTGCGCGAGTGGTCGGCAAACTGGTCTCTCGGCGGTCGCGATGGCGGGATCAGCGTGGGCGCCTCTGCGCCAAGCGACGGCAATTCGACCATCGTGTTGTGGGCGCTGGACAAGCTGTCGCTGCGACTGCGGGCCCTGGAATCCGAAGGCTCGGCGCAGGTGATCTCGCGTCCTTCGGTGCTGACGCTCGACAACACCGGTGCCGTGCTGGACATGAGCCAGTCGGCCTACTTCCGGTTGATCGGCGAACGCACGGTCGACCTGAAGTCAGTCACCGTGGGCACGATGCTGAAGGTGACGCCGCGCATCCAGAACACGGCCGAAGGCCAGGCCATTCAAGTCACGCTGGACATCGAAGACGGCTCGATCCAGAACGCGGGCAACAAGAACGAGACGCCGTTGACGGTGCGCAGCGCGATCAGCACGCGGGCCACGGTCCGCCCGGACGAGGCGCTCGTGATCGGTGGCTATCGGAAGCTGCAGAGCAGCTCGAACAAGAGCCAGGTACCGATACTCGGCTCGGCGCCGATCGTGGGCGCCTTGTTTCGCTCCGACACCGGAGGCACGCAGGAGCGTGAGCGCCTCTTCATTCTCACGGCGCGTGTCGTGGGCAAGCAGCCTGCCGCGTCATGAGCATCTCGATCGATCCCTCTGCCTCGGGCGCTGACGCTTCGCAGTTCCTCAACCGGACGCATCCGGGCGTCCACCCGAATGCGCTGGCCAGGATTCCCGCAACGGAAGCGGGCCCATCTCGAACAGATCTCGACCCGCACGCGCTGATGGGGAACGCCGCGGAAGAGCTGACCTTCCAGTTCAGCGAGGCCGTCGAGGCCGAGGCGCACGCACTCGAAGCCCGCCTGTCCACTGACGAGGCGATGTCAACCGACGACATCTCGATCCAGCAGGTGCATCGCATCCTGCGCATTCTCGAAGGCCGCGAAGGCCATGCGCAGTTGAGAAGCCAGGCGCGCAGCTTCGCGCGAGCCTATGGCGAAGGGCAGGCCGACGCCTTCGATCTTCTCGCGCCCGAGTCTTTCAAGCCCGAACACCGCTACGCCATGATGCGACTCGCGAGCGAAGCACTCGAAATGGCTGGCCAGCGCGACGACACGGGGCAGTTGGAGAGAAGCATGAAGGCGCTCGCCGGCACGCACGGCGACGAGTTGCGGCGCTTCTTCGAGCTGATGTCGAAGAAAGGCACGGGCTGGAGCGAATCGACGGATGTCGCCGATGCGAGCAACGCCTTTCACGATCCATACTTCCAGTTGCTCGCGACAAAACCGACCGTTCGCTCCATGTTCGACACGGCGGCCGAACGGCAGAGCATGTCGGACATGGGCGCGACGCTCGCGATGATGCAGCGAGCATGGGCCCGCCAGACGAATCGGGCGGAGCAGATCGGCGCTTTCGTCGTGCTCAGCCGCTTGGCCGGCATCGTGCAGACCATGCTCTTCTTTGCCCGCGATCTCGCAGCGCATGCCGGCAGCGCAGACACGCCCGCTGCCGCGCACCACAAGCATGCACGTTCGCTGATCGATCTCGCGAATTCTTCGGTGCCTGGCGGTCTGCTGGACAAGCTGGCCACGAGTCTTCTCCCGCAAGCCGGAAAGGACACGCGCACGCGCTTCTTCAGCTTCCTGCATCGCCAGGTGCGGCAATGGCCGGACCCGATCTGGGTATCACCGGACAGCAAGGCGATGGTGCTGCAACAACTGGTGAACCGGCAGCAGCTTCCACGGGATCCGAACTCGCCTCGAATTCGTTGAGAACGCCTAGGCCCGAGATGCGGAAGTCCCCGCAGATGAAGCGCCAGTCGTTACAGCCGGGCCGGTCCTCCGCGCGGTTTCATCCTCCAGATGAACCGTCTGCTCGTAGGCGGCGATGACACGGCCGCCGCCCTGAGGCGCATTCGCGGGTGGAACCACGTCCACCCCGCGCTCGACATCGCGTTCGCAGCAACTCCCGATGGCCCGCCAAACCGCCTCGCAAGCTTCGGCGCCGCGCCGATCGGCGGCCGGATGCGAGCAGAAGCCGCGCGTCATCCTGTTTTCGACCTGCTGGCGAAATTGCCAGCCCCCCACCAGCAGAAAGTCGGCGCATTGCTGCATGACCAGCTTCACCTCGTTCGATGGCACCACGGCCTTGAGACCGGCAACCAGGGCGTGCGGCCCGAGCGCCAGAAAATTGGCCAGAGAGCGGGGCGAGGTCGCAGTCCTGGCCATTTCCTGCGGGAGATATCTGCAGGCCTTCGCCACGTCCAGCGCATAGCCAAGCGTGGCCCGGAGCGAACTCTGCTGGAGCGTCGAGAGCCTCCCGTCTGTTGCATGCAGGTCCTTCGCATCGAGCCAGGCCTGATCCTTCAGCTGGCCCTCGATGCGCTGATCGGAAAAGGTGGCCTTGGCTTCCAGCGAGGCGCGGACGTCCCGGGCCGTCCAGCCCGCGGCGGCAACGCCGAAGGCCGCGCGAACGCCGGCGGTCGGCATGCCCTTGATGTCGAGCGCGTGGATCACCGTGTTCGACATCATGTATGCCATTCCGAAGTTCTTGACCGGCATGTCGTTGGTGATTGCGGTGCCGGACTTGCCGGACAGACTCAATCGCGAGACCGCGGGCGGGGGCGACAGGGGGTTGTACTTCGCGCCCAGGCCTCCTTCTCTGGCCGCGCCTTGCGCAATCGGATTCAGGAACGCAGCCACCGCATTGCCGACCAGCGGCGCAGCGCCCGGATGGACCATGGTCATTCCGGCCGCCACCACGCTCGCAGGGCCGAAGCTGCCGGCGAAGACCACCATGCCTGCGGCAATGCTGCGGGCATGGTCGCGCACCGAGGCGGTTCCGATCAGCGTCTTCAACTGGTCCTTGGTGACAACGCCATGCCGCTCGAGTGTGCCGAGTAGTGCCTCGGCGTTCTCATCCGTGATGTTGCGGGCGACTGCTTGAAGATAGGCCCTCAATTCCTCCTTCACTTGATCGCCGAGTTCGATCACGGTCTCCACGGGCCGCGAATCCGGCACCGGCGATCGGGCGTCCGTGCTGAGCGCGCAAGCAGGCAGCGGCGCGGACGGAGACGGCACATCGTCGATCGCGCGCATGTCGATCGCGGTGGATGAAGACACTCTTTGCATGAAGGCTCCTTCAGTGGGTCGGAAGATCCGGACGAGGCTCAGGCGGGCCACGCGGACTGGGCGAACGCGATCGTTTGTCGCAAGCGGGCGGCGAATTGCTGCACCGCATCGGATCCGCGCCCCAGGCTCGCGTAGCTGCAACACAACATGCGTTGCGAGACAGGGTGCATGCCGAAGACGAAGGGATAGGGCGCAGGCAGCAGCACGTTCTTCTGCAACAGCACACGGCAGCAATCGAGGTCGGAGAGCGCCTGCGGAGGAGGCATTTCCACGTAGATCTGGACCAAGCCCCGCGACTCTTCGAGGCGAAAGCCTACGGTCGCCCCTGCCCACTGGAGCGCTTCGAGTTCGCGCACCCGCGGCCGATCGGGATCCGGCACGCCCAGGGTGGTGCACAACGCATCGAGTAATTCGCTGTAGGCGGCGCGCGCTTCCGAGGCGCCTCGCAGGCCCGTGGACAAGGGGATGTCAGCCATGAGTTCCTTCTGGAGTCGATCGAGCTCGAAGGACCGCTCCGCGCTCGGGCAGCCTTCAGTGCCTGCAGACCACGATCCGGTTCACCGCGTCGCGTGCGAAGGCAGCGAGGGTGGCGCGCCCCCCGGCAGGTGCTTCATCGGCTGCACGGCTCCGGCCGGAGAGCGCCGGGCGTCTCCGGCCGATCGACATAGCCTCGGTACGCGGCATGGTTTCCAACCATCCCACGGACGTCGAAAAGTGCTATATCTGCGCCTCCAAACGATTTCAGGGAGTTGCTCATGCCACACGTGCCACGCATGCGGGGTCTGCTCGCCGTGCTTTCCATGACCATGGTCGCCGGCGCGCCGGCCTGGGGCCAGTCCCCCCGATACGCAGCCGAGGTCCCGCCCTCGATCGTCACGCCCGCAACCGTGCAGACCCGCATCGGCACCTTGAAATTCTTCGATGGCCTGCCCGACAAGGACACGGTGCAGAAGGTCTTCGACAACATCGATTTCTCGCGCGGCGTGGAGACCTTCCTGGCCGGGATGCCCGCCGCGTCGGTCTACTCCGCCTGCGAGGGGATAGAGAAGGCGGGCGTCAAGCGCAATGAAGGTATCGCGATCACCGAGGACCTGATGGACGCGCGCTCGCTGTTCCTCACGCCCAACTCGACCACGGTCTACGTCTTCATGTGCGTCGACCTGAAGAACGGGCCGATGGTGGTGCACGTGCCGCCCAATGTGCTGGGACCGATCGACGACGCGTACTTCCGGTTCGTCGCGGACGTCGGTGTGACAGGCGCCGACAAGGGCAAGGGAGGCAAGTACCTGCTGGTGCCATCCGGCTATGCGGGCGAGTTGCCGAAGTCTGGCTATAACGTCGTCAAGTCGCCCACCCACAGCAACCTCGTCTTCTACCGGGCCTTCGTGCAGAAGGGCGACATCGCCGGGGCAGTGAAGAACGTCAAGGCCCACGCGCGCATGTACCCCCTGTCGGCAGCGGCCAACCCGCCCGCACCGGTCTTCGTCAACACCTCGGGCATGAAGTTCAACACCATTCACGCCAACGACTTCCACTTCTACGAGGAACTCGATGCGGTGGTGCAGGCCGAACCGGCCGACGCCTTCGACCCCGAGACCACCGGCCTGTTCGCGTCGGTCGGCATCAAGAAGGGAAAGCCCTTCGCGCCCGATGCACGCATGAAGTCGATCCTCACCGATGCGGTGGCGGTGGGCAACGCCACCGCACGTTCGCTTCTCTTCGCCCCGCGCGACGAACGGATGAGGATCTATCCGGACCGTCAGTGGTACATCTCCTTCATCGGCGGCAGCTACGACTTCTTCGATCGCGGCGAGCGAATGCTCGACGCACGAACGGTCTTCCACTATTACGCGACCGGCATCACGCCTTCGATGGCTGCCGCGCGCCCCGGCACGGGCTCGGGCTACGCATACGCCGTGCGCGACAGGAACGGGGAGTATCTGGACGGCTCCAAGTCCTACAAGATCACGCTGTCGGCGCCCATTCCGGCCGCACAGTTCTGGTCCTTCACGGTCTACGACAGCCAGACGCGCTCGATGCTCGAAACCGACCAGAAGCTCGCCGGCATCGACAGCAATCAGAAGTCCATCCAGCCGAATCCGGACGGATCGGTGACCGTCTGGTTCGGCCCCAAGCCGCCGGCCGGCAAGGAAGGCAACTGGGTCCAGACCATGCCGGGCAAGAGCTGGAGCGTCCTGTTGCGCCTCTACGGACCGCTTGAGGCCTGGTTCGACAAGCGCTGGAAGCCGGGTGATTTCGAACCGGTGAGCTGATTCGCGACCGCCCTCCCGCCGCCGGCCTCAGGCGCGATCGGGTCCGGCGCGCTGCGAAGAAGAGCCGGCCGCCTGCAGCCGGTCGACAGGGCTGAATCCGCCAAGCAGCGCGGGCAGATGCGCCATGTCGCGGAACACCTCCACCACCCCCAGGGCACGCAGCGCCTCGGGGGTGCTGTGGCCGAGGTCGGTGGGGCTGTAGCCGAAGACTCTCGCACCCGCCGCCACGCCCGCGGCTGCGCCCGTCACGGTGTCCTCGATGACCGCGCAGCACGAGGGGTCGACGCCGAGCGCCGCGGCAGCCGCCAGGTAGACATCGGGCGCCGGCTTGGAGCGCGGCATTTCATGGCCGCTGAAGATCCGGCCCGAAAAACAGTCGAGAAGGCCGACCTTGTCGAGCTGCAACTCGACCTTGTGCCGATCGGCGCCCGACGCACAGGCGATCCGACCGCCGAGGGCGTCGTGCAGGGTGCGCACCGCCTGCACGGCGTTCGGGATCGCCACCAGATCGCGCTCGAGCGCCTCGTTGCGCCGGTGGCGGAAGTGCCCGAGCCATTCGGGCGTGAGCCTGAAGCCGGTGTGCGCCTCGATCAGCGCGGCCTCGTCCTTCACCGCCTTGCCGGTGAAGATGCGCATGCAGTCCTCGACCGCCAGGGCCCAGCCGAGCTCGCCGAGCATGTCGGCGAGCACGCGGTTGGTGATGGGTTCGGAGTCGACCAGCACGCCGTCGCAGTCGAACAGGACGGCGCCGAAGGGAATGGAAGTCATCGCGCGATCGTACCAACCGCCCCCGCGGCGCTCGCGGCCCTCGACGCTTCGGCTCGTCAGTTCCCGGCCGACTGGATCGGGATGTACATCTCGCCGCCCGCGGCCTTGAACTCGGCCGACTTTCCGGCCATGCCGTCCTCGACCGCCTTCACCTCGTCGATGCCACGCTGCGCCGCGTATTCGCGCACCTCCTGCGTGATCTTCATCGAGCAGAACTTGGGGCCGCACATCGAACAGAAGTGCGCGACCTTGCTCGAGTCCTTGGGCAGGGTCTCGTCATGGAACTCGCGCGCGGTGTCCGGATCGAGGCCCAGGTTGAACTGGTCCTGCCAGCGGAATTCGAAGCGCGCCTTCGACAGCGCGTCGTCGCGCGCCCGCGCGCCGGGATGGCCCTTCGCCACATCCGCGGCATGCGCGGCGATCTTGTAGGCGATGATCCCCTGCTTCACGTCGTCGCGGTCCGGAAGGCCCAGGTGCTCCTTGGGCGTGACATAGCAGAGCATCGCGGTGCCGGCCCATCCGATCATCGCCGCGCCGATCGCGCTCGCGATGTGGTCGTAGCCGGGTGCGATGTCGATGGTCAGCGGGCCGAGCGTGTAGAAGGGCGCCTCGTGGCAATGCCTGAGCTGCTCGTCCATGTTGGCCTGGATCATGTGCATGGGCACATGGCCGGGGCCTTCGATCATGGTCTGCACGTCGTGCTTCCAGGCGATCTGCGTGAGTTCGCCGAGCGCTCGCAGCTCGGCGAACTGCGCCTCGTCGTTCGCGTCGGAAGCACAGCCGGGCCGCAGGCCGTCGCCGAGCGAGAAGCTCACGTCGTAGGCCTTCATGATCTCGCAGATGTCCTCGAAATGCGTGTAGAGGAAGCTTTCCTTGTGATGCGCGATGCACCACTTGGCCATGATGGAGCCGCCGCGCGACACGATGCCGGTGCGGCGCGCCGCGGTCAGATGGATGAAAGGCAGACGCAGGCCCGCGTGGATGGTGAAGTAGTCCACGCCCTGCTCCGCCTGCTCGATGAGCGTGTCGCGATAGATCTCCCAGGTCAGGTCCTCCGCCACGCCGCCGACTTTTTCGAGCGCCTGATAGATCGGTACCGTGCCGATGGGCACCGGGCTGTTGCGCACGATCCAGTCGCGCGTCGTGTGGATGTTGCGACCCGTGGAGAGATCCATCACGTTGTCCGCGCCCCAGCGGATCGCCCAGACCAGCTTCTCGACCTCTTCCTCGATGCTGGAGGTCACGGCCGAGTTGCCGATGTTCGCGTTGATCTTCACCTTGAAGTTGCGGCCGATGGCCATCGGCTCGACTTCCGGATGGTTGATGTTGGCCGGGATGATGGCGCGGCCGCGTGCGACTTCGTCGCGCACGAACTCGGGCGTGATGAGCTTCGGAATGCTCGCCCCCATGGGGTTGCCCGCCAGGCGCTTCTCGCGCGCGGCATCGGACAGGTATTCGGCCATCCATTCGCGCCGGCCGTTCTCGCGCAGCGCGACGTACTCCATCTCGGGGGTGACGATGCCGCGCCGGGCGTAGTGCATCTGTGTCACGTTGGCGCCGCTCTTCGCGCGCCGCGGGGTGCGCTGCAGGCCTGCGGCGCCGGCGCGCAGTTCGGCGAGGCGCGCGGCATCGCGGTCGGCGTGCGTCGCGCCGTCGTCGATCGCATGCTGCTGGCGGCCCGCATAGCTCTGCGTGTCGCCGCGCTCCGCGATCCAGGCGTCGCGCACGCCGGGCAGGCCGCGCCGCACGTCGATCTCGGCAGCCGGATCGGTGTAGGGGCCCGAGGTGTCGTAGAGAGAGATGCACTCGCCGTTGGTGAGCAACACCTCACGCACCGGCACGCACAGATCCGGCCGGCTGCCGACGATGGTGCGCTTGGTCGAGGCGGGAAAGGGCTCGCGCGTCAGCGTGAGCAGCGAGGCGAACTTGTCGGGGGCATTCATGGCGGGGCACTCCTGGTTGGAACAGAGGGTGCTCCGCGTTCGCTCCGGGGGCACTGCATTGGGGATGCCTGTGCCTTGGAGTCGCAGCTCTTCTTACGCTGGCATGAACCAGATCAAGTTCGCGGGTTCGGCCGACTGGCCATCTCAGCACGCCGCATCGCGCGCACCCCGGAGCGGGACCGATTCTAGAGGCCGGCCGGCCGGCGCATCAAGTGGGATGCGCTGCAACCTGCGAAGTGGCCACCCTCCAGGGCCCGCACGCGCGGCAGGCCTGCGTTCATCGGCAGCCGTGCGGCTCTTGACACTTCACCGCTGGCGCTGATCGCCGTCGACGTAGTACCAGCGATCGTGGACACCCTCGTGTTCCCGCACGAAGCGGCTGCGCTCGTGCAGGCGCTGCGCCGCGCCGCCCGGGCCGCGCACGCGCGCGACGAATTCCACCTCGGCGTGGTCGGCATCGGCGACGGCGCGGGAACGAAGCTCGAGGCCGAGCCAACGGGCTCCAGGCTCGAAATCGAGACGATCCGGCCGCGTCGACGGGTGCCAGGTTGCCAGCAGGTAGTCCGCCCGCTCCCGCACGAATGCCGTGTAGCGGGATCGCATGAGCGACTCCGCATCGGGCGCCGGCGTGCGCGCGAAGTCGTCGAGGAATCGCCCGCAGCACGCCGCATAGGCCAGGGGGGCCTTGCGGCTGTCGAGACGCCCGCAGGGACAGGGCGCACGCGCAGGATCGGAAGTCGAAGCAGACATGAAACTCGGAACGCAGTGGTCGGAAGCCGGGCCGCATTGTGCATACCTTCGCGCAAACCCTGGTCGCCGGCCGAGGGCAGATGCGCGAGCCGCTCGCCAGTCTCCAATGCCCCCCGCCCGCGAGGCGGTCGGAGAAGCCTTATGCTTCCCCATTTTTGATCGAGCGAAGCGCGGACTTCGGCGGACTGGAGACAACACTTTCCCATCGACGCATTGACGCGTCGTCGCATGGCGAATCCATGGCGGGCACCCGGCAGGTACAGGCATCAAATGATCGCTGCCGGTTCATTTCGCATGGGGTTCCGCTCATCCCCTCCCTACCCCCGTTGGCTCGAATCTGCCCCTTTCCCGATCGAAGGATTTCCACGGCTTTTTCCTTGCTTCCGTCATGAACAAGATCTTTGATTTCTCCGCCCCCCAGGTGGCGGATCTCGCGAGGGCCGATGCCCGACGCGCCTTGCAGGAGGATGCCGGCGATGGCGATCTCACGGCGAGCCTGGTTCCGGCCGGACGGCGCGCCACCGCCCGGGTGCTGGCTCGCGAGGCGGCGGTGCTCTGCGGCGCGCCCTGGGTCGAGGCCGTGGCGCGGCAACTCGACGCGCAGGCCGACATCACCTGGCACTGTGCGGAAGGCTCGCGCTGCAGCGCCGACCAGGTCGTGCTGGAGATCACAGGCGACGCCCGCGCCCTGCTCACGGCGGAACGCACGGCACTCAACTTCCTCCAGCTGCTCAGTGCGGTCTCGACGCGCACCGCCGCCTACGTCGATGCGGTGCGTGGCACACGGGCGCAGATCGTCGACACCCGCAAGACGCTGCCGGGCCTGCGGCTGGCGCAGAAGTACGCGGTGCGCACCGGTGGCGGCACCAACCACCGCATCGGTCTGTACGACGCCGTGCTGATCAAGGAAAACCACATCGCGGCCGCGGGCGGCGTGCAGGCGGCCCTGCGCGCCGCCGCCGAAGTGGCGGCGCAGGCGACATTCATCGAGATCGAAGTCGAGACACTGGCTCAGCTCGACGAGGCGCTCGGCGCGGGCGCCCGCATGGTGCTGCTCGACAACATGGACATGCCCACCCTGCGCGAAGCCGTTCGCCGCAACGACTCCGCCGGCGAAGCCCGCGCGGTGCTCGAAATCTCCGGCGGCGTGACGCTCGACAGCGTGCGTGCCCTGGCCGAAACCGGCGTGGACCGGATCTCGGTCGGCGCATTGACCAAGGATGTGAAGGCCATCGATTTCTCGATGCGCTTCCGGGAGGATTGAAGCGTGGATTCCGCTGTCATCAACGTCGAATACGAACAACCCGCGCCGGGCGCCGATGATGCAGGCGGCAGCGCCGCCTGCACCACGCGCCAGGCCTGGGCCCGCGTACCGCCCGAGCCCTCCGCGACCGAACGCGCGGCGCTCAAGGAGCGCGTTCGCCGCCTTCTGCGCGAACGCGATGCGGTGATGGTGTCGCACTACTACGTCCACCCCGACTTGCAGGACCTCGCCGAGGAGACCGGCGGACTGGTCAGCGACTCGCTCGAGATGGCGCGCTTCGGCCGCGACCATCCGGCCGGCACCCTGGTGGTGTCGGGTGTTCGATTCATGGGCGAGACGGCCAAGATTCTTTCACCGCAGAAACGCGTTCTGATGCCGGACCTGGAGGCCAACTGCTCGCTCGATCTCGGCTGTCCCGTCGACGCCTTCGGCGCCTTCTGCGACCAGCATCCGGATCGCACCGTGGTGGTCTACGCCAATACCAGCGCTGCCGTGAAGGCACGCGCCGACTGGATGGTGACCTCCAGCTGCGCGCTCGACGTGGTGCGCGCGCTCGACGCGCAGGGCCACAAGATCCTGTGGGGGCCCGACCGGCACCTGGGCGACTACATCCGGCGCGAAACCGGCGCCGACATGCTCAGCTGGCAGGGTGCCTGCATCGTCCACGACGAGTTCAAGGCGGTGGAACTCGCACTGCTGAAGGAGGCGCATCCCGGCGCCAAGGTGCTCGTGCATCCCGAGGCCGCGGCGGACGTGATCGCGCTGGCCGACGCGGTGGGCTCGACCTCAGGCATCCTGAATGCGGCGCGGCGCATGGAGGCGACCGAGTTCATCGTCGCCACCGACACCGGCCTGCTGCACAAGCTGCGCATGCTCAATCCCGGCAAGACCTTCATCGAAGCCCCGACCGCGGGCAACGGCGCCACCTGCAAGAGCTGCGCACACTGCCCCTGGATGGCGATGAACGGCCTGGCGGATGTCGCTCGCGTTCTGGAAACCGGCGCCGGCGAGATCCAGGTCGACCCGGCCCTGGGCTTGCGCGCACGCGTGCCGATCGACCGCATGCTCGCCTTCACCGCCGGGCTCAGGAACGGGCAGCCTCCCGGCAGCCTCGTGGCTGGCATCGGCGCGGCCTGAGGCACCGCGAGCGACAGCCCTTCAGGGCTCGATCTCGAGGTTGTCGATCAGGCGGGTGTTCCCCAGCCGCGCCGCGCCCAGCGCGACCAGCGGCTCGCCGGGCGCCGGCGCCTGCAGGTCGGCACGGCGGCGCAGCACCAGATAGTCCGGCTGCCAGCCGCGCCGCGCGAGGAACTCCACGGCACGTGCCTCGATGGCGCCCAGGTCGCACTCGCCGGCCCGCCAGGCCTGGGCCATGCCCTGCAGGGCCTTCGACAAATTCACCGCTTCCGCGCGCTCGGGCTCGCTCAGATAGCCGTTGCGCGACGACAGGGCCAGCCCGTCCTCGGCGCGACGGGTCTCCCCGCCCACGACCTCGATCTGCAGCGCGAACTGGCGCACCATGTGCCGGATGATCATGAGCTGCTGGTAGTCCTTCTTGCCGAACACGGCCACACGCGGCCGGACACAGGCGAAGAGCTTCATCACGACGGTGCAGACGCCGACGAAGAAGCCGGGACGGAAATGCCCCTCCAGGATGTCCGCCAGGGCCGCGTCCGGATGCACCCTGCAGGTCTGCGGCTCGGGATAGAGGGCGCGCTCGTCGGGCGCGAACAGCACATCGCATCCCGCGGCCTGCAGCTTTTCGCAGTCGCTCTCCAGGGTTCGCGGATAAGTGTTGAAGTCTTCGTGCGGCAGGAACTGCAGCCGGTTGACGAAGATGCTGGCGACGGTCACGTCACCCATCGGTCGGGCCTGGCTGATCAGGGCGAGGTGCCCTTCGTGCAGATTGCCCATGGTGGGCACGAAGGCCGGGCGGTGAAAGCCGCCGAGGAAGGCGCGCAGTTCGGGGATGGTGCGGGCGATGTGCATGGTCGTGCTCCTACCAGGCGTGCAATTGATCGTCGGGGAATTCGCCGTTCTTGACGGCGTGGACATAGGCTTGCAGGGCCGCCGCGATGCTCGGCGCATCGGCCATGAAGTTGCGCACGAACTTCGGTATCCGCCCGAGGTGGATGCCCAGCATGTCGTGCAGCACCAGCACCTGGCCCGCGGTACCGCGGCCGGCGCCAATGCCGATCGTGGCGCAATGCCTCAACTCGGCGGTGAGTTCGGCCGCCAGCACGGCGGGCACCATCTCCAGCACCAGCATGGCCGCGCCGGCGTCCTGCAACGCACGCGCCTGGTGCTTGAGCAGGATGGCGGCCTCGTCGCTGCGGCCCTGCACGCGGTAGCCGCCCAGGGCATGCACGGTCTGCGGCGTCAGGCCCAGGTGGGCGCAGACCGGGATGCCGCGCTCGACCAGGAAGCGCACGGTCTCGGTGGTCCAGCCGCCACCCTCGAGCTTGACCATGTGGGCGCCGGCCTGCATCAGCACGGCGGCACTGCGCAGCGCCTGCTCGCGCGACTCCTGGTAGCTGCCGAAGGGCAAGTCCGCAATGAGCCAGGCCGTGCCCTGAACACGTCGCAGCCCGCGCGCCACGCTGTCGGTGTGGTAGCGCATGGTGTCCAGGCTGACGCCGACGGTGCTGTGCAGCCCCTGGCAGACCATGCCGACCGAATCGCCGACCAGCAGGCACTCCACGCCCGCCGCGTCGGCCATCGCCGCAAAGGTGGCGTCATAGGCGGTCAGCATCGTGATCTTCTCGCCGCGCGCGTGCAGGTCCGCCAGCCGCGGCAGGCTCACGGGCTTGCGCATGGCCGGCGACGCTGCCGGCGGCAGCGTGCCATAGGGCGTGGCGGCGCCGACACCGGCGGCAGGTGCAGGAACAGATGACATGGGAATGGCCTCTCCATCCGGCGGCCGCGGGCCGCCATGAGAACGGGAACTCAAGTGCCAGGTGCCGCCGCTCAGGCCGGCACCGCCTCGGTGGACGCAGCCTGCACGGGGATATGCGAACGCTGCTCCTTGATGCGATTGGCACCATCCACGAACACCAGCCGAGGCTGGTGGCCCGCCACCTGGTCTTCGGGCACCAGGCCGAAGGCGGCAATGATGAGGAGATCGCCCGCCGCGGCACGGCGCGCGGCCGAACCGTTGACCGAAATGATGCCGCTGCCGCGCTGACCGCGGATCGCATAGGTCACGAAGCGCTCGCCGTTGTTGATGTTCCAGACATGCACCTGCTCGTTCTCCGCCAGGTTGGCGGCGTCGAGGAGGTCTTCGTCGATGGCGCAGGAACCCTCGTAGTGCAATTCGCAGTCCGTCACGACGGCGCGATGGATCTTCGATTTCAGCAGCGTGCGAAACATGATGGCGTTGTCTCCGTGATGTGTGAAATTCGGGCGCGGACCTCGGACGTCAGCCCACAGGCGGCACCAGGATGGTGGGCGCGGCCGGTGCGGCCAGCGTGGGATAGTCGCGGCTGAAATGCAGCCCGCGGCTCTCGCGCCGGGCCTGTGCCGAACGCACGATGAGCTCGGCCACTTGCACCAGGTTGCGCAACTCCAGCAAGTCGCGCGACACGTGGAAGTTGGCGTAGAACTCCTGGATCTCGCCGCTCAGCAGCGCGATGCGATGCGCGGCGCGTTCCAGCCGCTTGTTGGTTCTCACGATGCCCACATAGTCCCACATGAAGCGCCGCAGCTCGTCCCAGTTGTGCGAGATCACCACCGCCTCGTCGGCATCGGTGACGCGGCTGACGTCCCAGGCTGGCAGCGCGGCGCCGGCGCGCTCGGGCGCCTGCGTGATGGCTTGCGCCGCGGCGCGTGCGAAGACCATGCATTCGACCAGCGAGTTGCTGGCGAGCCGGTTGGCACCGTGCAGGCCGGTGCAGGCGGTCTCGCCGATGGCGTAGAGGCCCTGCACGTCGGTTCGACCGCTGAGGTCCGTCAGCACGCCGCCACAGGTGTAGTGCGCGGCCGGCACCACCGGGATCGGCTCGCGCGTGATGTCGATGCCCAGCTCGGCGCAACGCGCCAGGATGTTGGGAAAGTGCTCCTGCAGGAAGGCCGCGCTCTGGTGCGAGATATCGAGGTACACGCAGTCGAGGCCGTGCTTCTTCATCTCGAAGTCGATCGCTCGTGCCACCACGTCGCGTGGCGCGAGCTCCGCACGGGCATCGTGCCCGGGCATGAAGCGCGTTCCGTCCGGCAGCTTGAGTTGCCCGCCCTCGCCGCGCACCGCCTCCGAGATCAGGAAGGACTTGGCCTGCGGGTGATAAAGGCAGGTCGGATGGAACTGGATGAACTCCATGTTGGCCACCCGGCATCCCGCGCGCCAGGCGGCGGCGATGCCATCGCCGGTCGCCGTGTCGGGATTGGTCGTGTAGATGTAGACCTTGCCGGCGCCGCCCGTCGCCAGGATCGTGTGCGGTGCCCTGAATGCGACCACCTCTTCCGTCTCGGCGTCCAGTGCGTAGACACCCATGCAACCGGGATCCGGCAGGCCGAGCTTGCGGCCGGTGATCAAGTCCACCAGCGTGTGCTGCTCGAACAGCGTGATGTTCGGCGTGCGTCGCACGATGTCGATCAAGGTGCGCTGCACGGCAGCGCCGGTCGCATCGGCCACGTGCGCGATGCGGCGCTGGCTGTGGCCGCCTTCGCGCGTCAGGTGCAGTTCGCCTTCCGCGAGCGAGAACGGAACGCCCAGCTCGCGCAACCAGGCGATGGCCGCCGGCGCATGCTCCACCACGAAATGCGTGGCGGCCAGGTCGCAGAGTCCCGCGCCGGCGACCAGCGTGTCGTCGACATGGGACTGCGTGCTGTCGCCTTCCGCCAGCACCGCGGCAATGCCGCCCTGGGCCCACTGGCTCGAGCCGTCATGCAATGAACCCTTGGTGAGCACGGCCACGCGATGCGTGGCCGCCAGATGCAGCGCCGCGCTGAGCCCCGCAAGGCCGCTGCCGATGATGAGAACGTCGAAGTCGCACGATGGCATGAGCGAATCTGATGAGCGCGGCCAGGGATCAAGGCTTCAGATGCGCCGAACCGGCGTGCGCATCGAATGCATCGGGTGCATTGCCTGTGAGACCCCCTTGAGCTAGGTGAGAAGTGCCATGAGATGCGAAGTGTGTGTGTGTGTCGACTCGACAACGCAGCCGAACCCCACTGGCCGCGCGAATTCTATAGAGACTTGAGGACGAGATGAGGCCGTTCAAACGCACGGCACAGTCCATTTTCAAGAGCGCCGGCGCGCTGCGCCACACCGTGATCGCTCGCTGCGAACAGGTTGCGAACAGGTGCGCCGGATGGACTTCTCCATTGAAGGCGCGCGAACCCCTTCGACTTCATCTGCGCCCTGAGCTGCTCACATGCCGGCCGTGATTTCCTCTGCACGAAGGATCAGCTTGTCGAGCGTGCGGCTGAACGCCAGCAGTTCGCGCGGCGTGAGAGCGTCCATCAGCTGACTCGCATCTCGCTCGGAGTGCGGTGCGATCTGCCTGAAGGTCTTGCTCCCCTCTGCGGTGAGCCACAGAAGCACGCGACGATGGTTGTCGGGGTCCCGGGCTTCCTCGACCAACCCGGACTTTCTCAGCGCAGACACGGCGCGGCTGATGTTCATCGCATGAAGGCCGGTGGCCGCGCAAATGTCCTGCGCAGCGCTGCCCGGACGCGTCGCCAACACGACGATCGCCCGCCATTCCGTCAGCGAAAGCGAATGCTGCTTCGCGAACTGACCGAAGAAGGGCCGGCTCATCAGGTTGGTCAGCTTGAGAAGCCTGAAGCCGACCATCTCGGGCGTCAGATGTTGCCCTCCGGCCTCGGGCTGGGTGGATTCCGGGTTCGCACAGGAGGTCGTGGAAGCGGAGCGTCGTTTGTCGTTCATCGGCTCGATCTCAAACGGTGGCGGACAGGATTCTCTTCATGGCAGCAGAAGATCCAGCAAGTGTAGGGTATATCCCGATCATCATTAACAAATGTTATCCATAACAATCGCGCCACTCTCAAGAGAGTGTTCAGAAGACCCACTGCCCGCCCCCGTAGGAGAACGCACTTGCCACTCGACCGACCCCGCCTGCCTCGTCTCCGCGCCGCCGTCCGCGTGTCTCTGCATCTCGGCATTGCCGCCGGGCTGATCGCCATGTCGACGGCCGGGAGCGCCGCGGCCGGGGACAACGCCACCAACCAGGCCCCTCTCTTCGATCTCCTGCCTCCCGCCGTGAAGAGCAGCAAGGTGATCAAGTTCGTCGGTGACTCCTTTCCCCCTTACCGCATCGTAGGCGAAGACGGCAGGACGGTCACGGGCATCGAATCCGATCTGGCCCGCGCCCTCGAGCCCTTGCTGGGCGTGAAGATCGAGCAGACCATCGTGAGCAATCTGCCTGCGCTGATTGCCGGCATCGACACCGGCCGCTACGACCTCTCCACGGGCCCGATGCTGTCGACCAAGGCGCGCGAGGAACGCTACGACATCCTGCCCTGGCTGCTGAGCAAGCCGGCGTACATCCTGCCTGCCAGTGCCGCGGCCAAGATGAAGCGCCTGGAGGACCTGTGCGGCCTGCGCATCTCCTTCTCGGCAGGTTCAATCAGCGAGGAATACCAGCGCGCGCTGACGCAGCGCTGCACCGCCGCAGGACTGCCGCCCGTGCGCGACGTGTCCCTCCAGGAAAAGGACACCCTGGTACTTGCGGTGCAATCCGGCCGCGCCGATGCCGCATCGATCCAGCTCGCGGCAGCGCTCTACATGCAGCTTCAGTCGCCCGGCAAGTATTACGTGCAGACCGACCAGACCAACGCACTCGGCGTGCTCCATCTCGGCTTCGTGGCGAAGAAGAACTCGCCGCTCGGTCCGGCGCTCCTGGAGGGCATGAAGCGATTGCAAGCCTCGGGCCAATACGCGCGCATCCTCGAGAAATGGGGCCTCGGCGCCGCACAAGAGCCCGAGATGCGCCTCAATCCTTCAAGTCAACCCGGCCAATGAAGCGCGCGTGACGCCCACGCCCCGCGCGCGTCAACCCTTCCTTGTCCACCTGCTTCCCCGATCCATGCTCAAGGCTTCTGTCATGCCCGCCCAGGCCATCGCCCCTGCGTCCGTCACCACGCCCACTGCCGACGACGTTGCAGCCGCGCGGCCACGCCCGACGCCGATGCGTTGGCTGGCAACGCTGGCACTCGTGCTTTTCGCCGCGCAGATCGTCGTCTTCCTCGTCAGGAACCCGCGCTTCGAGTGGCCGGTGATGCTCAAGTACCTGTTCGCGGAGACAGTACTCAAAGGACTGGGCATGACGGTAGCGCTGACCATTCTCGCGATGGTGATTGGCGCCGTCATCGGCACCTTGGCCGCGCTGCTGCTCATGAGCGATTGGCGACCCGGCCGCTGGGCCGCATGGACCTACCTCTGGGCCTTTCGCGGCACGCCGCTACTGATCCAGCTGGTCTTTTGGTACAACCTCGCATACCTCATGCCCACGCTGTCGATCGGGCTGCCGTTCATGGCGCCCTTCGTCGAGTGGGATGCCAACACGATCATCACGCCCTTTCTCGCCGCGTTGCTGGGCCTGGGCCTGGCCGAAGGCGCCTACATGACGGAAATCGTCCGCGCCGGGCTGCTCTCGGTGGACCCGCGCCAGCATGACGCCGCCAAGGCCATCGGCATGACCCCGGTGCAGTCCTTCTTCCGCATCGTGCTGCCGCAGGCCATGCGCTTCATCATCCCGCCGACCGGCAATCAGGTGATCAGCATGGCCAAGGCGACGGCGCTGGTCAGCGTCATCGCGATGAACGACCTGCTGCATTCCGTCCAGCTCATCTACAACCGCACTTACCAGATCGTCCCGCTGCTGCTCGTCGCCGTCTTCTGGTATCTGGTGCTGATCACGCTGCTCTACGCACTGCAGTCGCGGCTGGAACACCACTACTCGCGCGGCCACCGCCGCACACCGGCCTCGTCAGTCGACAGCGCCCCCGTGTGACGCGGATCGATACAAGGATGATTCCCATGCCAGCCCCCCTCACCTCCACGCCCGCGCAGCCGGTGATCAGCCTGCGCAACCTCGTGAAGCGCTACGGAAGCTTCGAAGCGCTGCAACACGTCAGCCTCGACGTGCAGGAAGGCGAAGTCGTCGCAGTCATCGGGCCATCCGGCTCCGGGAAGTCGACGCTGGTGCGCTGCATCCACCAGCTGGAACGCATCGATGGCGGCGCCATCTACCTCGACGGCGAGTTGCTCGGCTGCGAGCGCGAGGGCATGCATCTTCGAACGCTGGGCGCCAACGCCATCGCACGCCAGCGCCGCCAGTTGGGCATGGTGTTCCAGCAGTTCGTGCTCTTTCCCCACATGACCGTGGAAGAAAACGTGATGGAAGGACCGATGCAGGTACTCGGCGACAAGATCGAGGATGCACGCTCGCGCGCCCATCATCTGCTCGCGCGCGTCGGGCTCGGGCACAAGTTCAAGGCCTATCCCCAGGAACTCTCCGGGGGCCAGCAGCAGCGGGTCGCCATCGCCCGCGCGCTGGCCATGCGTCCTCGCGTGCTCCTCTTCGACGAACCCACCAGCGCGCTCGACCCCGAACTGGTGGGCGAAGTCCTGAACGTGGTGGCCGACCTGGCACGCGCGGGCAAGACCATGGTCGTCGTCACTCACGAGATCGCCTTTGCGCGTGAGGCCGCCACCCGGGTGGTCTTCATGGAGGCGGGTCGAATCGTCGAGGAAGGCGAGGCCAAGGCCACCCTCAGCGCCCCCAGGACCGAGCGGCTGCGCGCCTTTCTTTCGCGGGTGATGTAGTTCCCCGCTTTTTTTTGAGTTCTCACTAACGATTGATATTGAAAAACCCATGAGCAATAACTGGAGCATCGACGCATGACACGGCAGATCCGCTACCTCTCTCCAACCGGCGTGCTCGGCGTCGGCTTCTCGGAGGACCACTTCCGGGCGGCGCTGTCCCGCGACCTGGCTTTCATCGGCTGCGACGCCGGCTCCACCGACGGCGGACCGGCCAACCTTGGCGGCAACAAGCCCTTCTTCTCGCGCGCAGCCATCAAGCGCGACCTGCGCATCCTGCTGACCGGCGCCCGCTCGATCGATGTACCGTTGCTCATCGGCTCGTGTGGCGGCAGCGGCGGCAACTGGAACCTGAACTGGGTCCGGGAGATCGTGCAGGAGATTGCCCGCGAGGAGAAGCTTCATTTCCGCACGGCCATCATCGAATCCGAGCCGCCGCGAGAGGCTTTGCTCAAGAAGTTCCGCGAAGGAAGAATCCGCCCGCTCGATCCGGCACCGCCGCTCGACGAATCCGTGCTGCGCGATGCCGACCACATCGTCGCGATGATGGGTGCCGAGGCCTATGTCGCGGCACTCGAAGGCGGGGCCGACGTGGTGCTCGCGGGCCGGTCCACGGATGCGGCCATCTTCTCGGCCATTCCGGTCGCCCGCGGCTTTCCACCCGGCCTGTGCTGGCACGCCGCCAAGATCATGGAATGCGGCGGCGCGGCCGTCGTCACCATGGAAAAGCCCGAAGGCATGCTGTGCACCATCAGCGACGGGCACTTCACGCTGGAGCCCGTGAGCCCGGTGCAGCGCTGCTCGCCGCTCAGCGTGGCCGCGCACGCCCTCTATGAGACGGCCGATCCCTACCGCATGCTGGAGCCGGGAGGGGAGATGGACCTCACCGAGGCCCGCTACGAAGCCGTCAATGACCGCGTGGTGCGCGTCAGCGGCAGCCAATTCCATCCCAAGCCCTACACAGTGAAGCTCGAGGGTGCGAAGCAGATCGGCTATCGCGCCATGGTGCTCGGCGGCGTGCGGGACCCCGTCATCCTGGAGCAGTTCGACAGCTGGTTCGACGGACTGAAGGACCACATCGCCGAGAACGTCGAGGCCGTCTATGGGCCCTCGATCCGGGGCCAGTACCGCATCGACTACAAGATCTACGGCAAGAGCGGCGTGCTCGGCGCGCGCGAGCCCCATCCGGAACGCATCGGCAACGAGATCGGTCTGCTGATGGTCGTGCTGGCCCAGACCCAGGAGGTGGCCTACGCGATCGCCGGCCAGGCCGCGCACATGGTGCTGCACCACTCCGTGCCGCAGTGGCAGGGGCTGCTGTCGAACCTTGCCTTCCCCATCGCGCCGCACTTCTGGAGCCTCGGCGAGGCCTACCAGTTCGTGCTCAACCACGTCGTCGAGCTCGACCATCCGCTCGAACTCCATCCCATCCGCTACGAAGAGGTCTGACCATGGCTCGCCTGCGCGATATCGCCAAGCTCATCCGCACCAAGAATGCCGGCCCGTTCCAGCTCACGCTGGACATCATGTTCCCCGACGCCCGCAGCTACGAACACGTGGTTGCCAGCGGCGTCGTGTCCAGGCCGGTCATGGCGCGCTACTTCAACGTCGACGAGTCGGCGGTGAAGCTCTTCCACTACGCCCCCGGCAACGCGATCAAGGTCACCGTGCCGCGCCTGGTGCCGTCGGGCGATCCCGCCGACACAGACCTCTTTGGCGGGCAGCAGTTCGGTCCGCTGGTCGACCTCGAAGTGCCGCCGCTGGTCGATTGATCGACCCACCACACAACAACGACCCAGACAAGGAAACGATCCCATGAGCACCCCCATTCTTCGCGAACTCACCCACAATGCCACCGCCTGGAAAGGCGCCGACGTGCGCGGAGACACATCCTGGATCCACACCCTCGGCGCCGAGGAAATCGAAGAGATCGACCAGGCCTTCCGTCACGTCAAGGCCCTCGGCCTGAGCTGGGGCACCTTCGGCAAGGAGCACTTCCCGCTGCCCGTGCTGACCGCCAAGCTGCGCGAGATCGACAACCAGATCCGCAACGGCCGCGGCTTCGTGCTGGTGAAGGGCTTTCCCGTCGCGCGCTATTCGCTCGACGAACTCAAGACCATCTACTGGGGCCTCGGCGTCCACATGGGCCAGGTGATCTCGCACAACGTCGCCGGTGACTTCGTCGCACCCGTCACCGACCTGGGCCTGAAGACCGACGACCCGAACCGCCGCAACAACACCACCAACCAGATCCTGGACCCGCACACGGACCTGGCGGACGTGGTGGCGCTGCTGTGCGTCGAGAAAGCCAAGGTCGGCGGCATGAGCAGCCTGGTCAGCTCGGTGGCGATTCACAACGAGATCGTGAAGAACCATCCGGAGTACCTGGAAGTGCTCTACGAGGGCTTCTATCACGACTACCGCGGCTACGGACCGAATGCCGATCCGAACGAGGTCACGGCCACGCCGATCCCGGTGTTCGAATACAACAACGGCCGCATCAACTGCGCCTTCGCGAAGAAGATCATCGAAACTGGCGCAAAGAAGCGCGGCGTGCCGCTCACACCGCTGCAGCAGGCTGCGATCGACTACGTGCACGAGCTCGGAACGCGCGAGGACATGCGCATCGACATGATGCTGGAGCCGGGCGACATCCAGATCATCAACAACTACATCACGCTGCACGCGCGCTCCAACTACATCGACCACGACGACGGCCGCAAGCGCTACCTGCTGCGCATGTGGATCAACCTGCCCGACAGCGTGCAGCTGTCGCCCGACTTCGCCGCCTTCGTGCGGCGCGGCATCCCGGCGCACAAGAAGACCGCCTGAACACCACGCATCGCTTGCAAAGGAGCTCCCCATGACCTCGCCCGTGACTCAACAGCTTGCACAGTTCGCCGCCGAACTGCGCTTCGAGAACCTGCCCGCCGACGTGGTCGAACGCGCCCAGGTCCTGTTCATGGATCTGGCCGGCATCATCGTTCGCGCACAGGACCTGGACTCCACCCTGGCACTCAAGAGCACCCTGCGCGATCTGGGCCAGGACCACGGCGGCACACGCGTGCTCGGCAGCGCCGAATCGTGGACGCCGCAGGCCGCGGCCCTGCTCGCGGGTGCCGCGGCCCATAGCCTGGACTTCGACGACACGCATGCGCCCGCCCAACTGCATCCTGGCGCACCCGTCATCGCCGCGGCATTGGCCGCCGCCCAGATGACGGGTGCCGGCACACGCCAATTGCTCACCGGCATCGTCGCGGGCTACGAGGTGATGATCCGCGTCGCGTTCGGCGTGAACGCATTGCGGCATTCCGAGCGCGGCTACCACCTGAGCGCCACCACGGGCGTGTTCGGCGCCACCGCCGCCGCGGGCCATCTTCTCGGACTCACGCCGGCGCAGATGGAGCACGCCTTCGGCACCGCGCTGAGCGAGTCGGCCGGAACCGGCCAGTTCGCCGTCAACGGCGCATGGACCAAGCGCTTTCATGTCGGCAACGCGGCAGCCGGCGGCCTGCTGGCCGCCGCGCTCGCGCGGCGCGGGTACACCGGTGCGACGCAGGCGTTCGAAGGCAAGGAAGGCTTCTTCAACGTGTACTCGCCCGAACCTCATCCCGAGGCGGCGCTGCAGGGCCTGGGCACCGAATGGGAGATCCTGCGCTCGGGCGTCAAGCCCTATCCCTGCTGCCGAGGCATCCATGCGCCCCTCGACGCGGTGATGGCGCTGCATGCGAAGCACGACATCGACATCTCGCGCATCGACTCCGTGCGCGTAGGCCTCGCCAGGAGAAGCGTCTACGTGGTGGGCGAACCACAGGAACGGCGACGCAATCCCCAGAATGTGGTGGACTGCCAGTTCTCCACCCACTTGTGCCTGGCGATCGCCCTCACGCACCGCCACATGGGCTGGGACGACTACGAGCCCGCGTTGGCGGACGGCGGGATCCGTGCGCTGATGCAGCGCATCGACGTCTACGAAGACGCGGAGTGCGAAGCGAACTTCCCGAAGGCCTTTTCCGGCGTGGTGGAGATTCGCACCACGGATGGCCAGATCTGGCGCGAATTCGTCTACGCGCCGCGCGGCGAGCCCGACACCATGCTCAGCGCCGAGGAACTGCGCGCCAAGTTCTCCCTGCTGGCGCGGCCCGGCCTGGGCGAGCGCGGCGAGGCCGCCTTGTTCGACGCGATTCGGCACATGCATGAAGACCGGCCGCTGGCCGACCTCTTCGAGCACGCGGCTGCGTGAAGACGCCATCCCGCGCGACTGCCCTGGCACTCCCAGCGTGATCCACCCATGAACGCCGTCATCATCCCCCCCGCTCCCGCCACCTTCCACCCGGACGAACAGGCCGCACGGCTGCAACTCGCCGCCTGCTACCGCATCTTCGCGATGCTGGGCTGGACCGAGATGATCTACAACCACATCACGGTGCGGCTGCCCGACAGCGTC